>ERZ773156.88-NODE-88-length-134903-cov-4.33168_pt1 | contig 134903 bp, 106 predicted proteins | sample MGYA00511895_ERZ773156 | MGnify/ENA primary metagenome ERZ773156 (study PRJEB29015, sample SAMEA2737850) | human gut metagenome | biome: human gut; feature: human-associated habitat; material: faeces | place: China | collected 2012 ... | reverse complement strand
TAGCTGTAAACAGCACCGCTCGAGCGCGAAAGAGTCGCAAGCGACTCTTTGTTCCGATCCATGAAATGGTGTTACTTCCCGGCGCGCGCTTTGATATCGGTCAGGACAGAATATGGAATATAAAGATGCCCACGTCCGGTTCCAAGCTTTATGGCAGGTTTGTTTTCACCATGGAAATCAGAACCGCCGCTGATGAGCAGTTTGTTTTCTTTTGCAATGCGTTTGACAAGCTGTTCTTCCCCGGTGGTATAGGTAGAGTAGATTGCCTCGATGCCATCAAGTCCCACAGCTTTTAAGTCGTCAATCAGCAGCTGCAGCTGTTCTACACCCAGATGATAAAGCAGCGGGTGTGCAAGGATGGCAATCCCTCTGGTTCTTTTGATAAGGGAAACGGCTTCCATGGGAGATACTTTAAAACGTCCGACATAGCAGCGGCAGCCATCGCCGATGTATTTGTCGAAGGCTTCGGAAACGGATTTGATCCATCCATGTTCATAAAGGAAACGTGCGATGTTTGCACGCGTAATAACACTGTCCGTATTCTCTGCCAGAAGGGCTTCCATAGTAATTGGAAATCCTTCTTCCTGCAGGGCAGCGATCATTTTTTCATTGCGTTTATCCCGGCATTCGCGGAATTCAGCAGTCATTTTTAAGAGTTCCGGGTCATCCGGGTTAATGTAGAGACCGACGATGTGGATTTCCTTTTCCTGTTTTTTCCCCGGAAACGTGTAAGCAGTGGAAAGCTCAATGCCCGGGATCAGCTCGATACCGGCTTCCTTTGCGGCACCCATAGCTTTTCTTATACCTGTGGCGGTATCATGGTCAGTCAGGGCGATAGCGGAAAGACCGGCTTTTTTGGCTTCTGCGATAACCTCAGTGGGAGTAAAGGTGCCATCTGATTCTGTGGAATGTACATGCAGGTCAACAATTCTATTATCCATAGTCTGTAAGTCCTTTCATATTATTAATAGGTGACTGTAAAAACAGTCAGCAGATGGTGTTATCGTAGCATGAATGAAATATATTTGTCAAAAAATTAAAAAAAGTATAAAAAAATAGTTTACATATTTTACTAAAATGGTACAATAATCACAAGATGGCTTTTTAGAGGCAAAAATACAGCAAAGAAGGTGAGAGAATGCAATTACTGACGTTTATGCTCAATAATGTCCGTTTTGGAATACCAGTGGATGATGTCGAGTCGATTGAAACCAGAATGAGTGTGGTAGGTGTTCCAAATGCACCTGCGCATATCGAAGGAATCGTGAATCTGCATGGTGATATCGTTCCGATATGTAATCTTGCTGACTATTTCGGATATCCAAAACAGGATATAAAAAATGTTATTGTGGCAAGTATGAATGGCATGAAGATTGGTCTTGAAGTAGAGAGTGTCCGTGAGATCATTGATGTAAATGAAAAACAGGTGATTCCGATGCCGACGATCATGAATGCCAATCAGAGCTGCTTTAATGATGTGGCATCCTATGATAAGCAGCTGATCGTGATGTTTGAGGTGTCAAAACTGATGCCACAGTCCGAGCAGCAGGGGATAAAGCAGCTTATCGATGACAATACCTGACAGACATAGTAAATAAAGCGTACAAACAGGAGGAAAAGGTTATGTATAAGAATCTAAAAATTCAGGAACGGCTGAAAAAATGTTTCACAGTCGTTACACTGCTTGCATCCATTGCAGGTGTTATTGGAGCAATTATGATGCTTATTATATCTACGCAGTATAAACATGCACTTACTAATTATGGTTTTTCGCAGGGTGATATCGGAAAGGCAATGATCGTTTTTGCAGATGCGAGATCAGCAGCGCGCGGTGTGATTGGTTACAATGATACTGATATGATCGCAACCATGAAACAGATACATGATGAAAAGAAACAGAAGTTTGATGATTACTGGGCTATAGTTGCGAACACCTGTGTGACAGGCACTGAGAAAGATCTCTATGAGCAGGTGAACACACTTGTTCAGCAGTACTGGGATGCAGAAGCCCAAGCGATGGAGATCGGCGTTTCCACGGACAATGAAGACAGCATCAAAGCCCAGCAAATGATGAACGATACCGTAGATCCATTGTATGAGCAGGTTTACAGCCTTACAGCAGACTTGCTGGATGCAAACGTAAACGAAGGAGACTCCCTTGCGGCAAGACTTTCTGCCATTAGTATTATTTTCCTTATTGTGATTGTTGCAAGTATTGTATCTGCATTTGCACAGGCAATGAGAATGGGAAATTCCATTGCAAAAGGAATCGCAGTACCTCTTGGTGCGTTAAGCGACCGTTTTACAACATTTGCAAAAGGTAACCTCACAGATCCATTCCCGATAGTAGATACGCATGATGAGGTGGCTGACATAATCCAGACAGCAAATGAGATGAAAGAAACATTAAATATAGTTATCGCTGACTGTGGCAAACATCTTGCTGATATGGCAAGCGGTAACTTTGATATCAAATCAGACTGTCCGGAAGTATATCAGGGTGAATTTGAAAAATTACTTCTTGCCATGCGTGATATGAAGAATCAGATGATCGTTACATTACGTTCTATTGAAGATGCATCCAGCCAGGTATCTGCAGGTTCTACAAACCTTGCAGAGGCATCCCAGAGTCTTGCAGAGGGTGCTACTGAGCAGGCAGGTGCAGTAGAAGAGTTACAGGCTACGATCACAAGCATCACAGAGAACATTGAAAAAGCAGCAGATCAGGCACATGAGTCCTATGTACAGGCAAAACAGTATGCAGACGAAGCTGACAACAGCCGTGCGCAGATGACAGCAATGGTAGATGCAATGACACGCATCAACGAGACATCCAAAAATATCGAGAACATCATTTCTGAGATTGAGGATATCGCATCCCAGACAAACCTGCTTTCCTTAAATGCTTCCATTGAGGCAGCAAGAGCAGGAGAGGCAGGAAGAGGATTCGCGGTTGTTGCTGACCAGATCCGTCAGTTAGCAGAGCAGAGTACAAAATCTGCAGTAGATACCAGAGAACTGATCGAAGGATCCTTAGAGGAGATCGCAGAAGGAAACAAGGCGGCAGACAAAGCTGCAGCATCCATTGAAACGGTTGTAGAAGGAATCGACAAGATTGCAGAGTCTTCCAAAAATATCAGCCAGGTATCCAGAGATCAGGCAACTGCCATGGATCAGGCAGAGCAGGGCGTCAACCAGATTTCGGAGGTTGTTCAGGCAAACTCCGCTACCGCACAGGAGTCCTCTGCTACCAGTGAGGAGCTTTCTGCTCAGGCAGTATCCTTAGATGAACTGATCAGTAAATACATTCTTCCACAGGAATAATTAATATCAGGATAGAAAGTTTAAGAATGTCTTAGCAGGGGACATTCTTAAACTTTAAAAAGTACTTGACAGAAATTTTCTGAAGTGGTATAGTTTAATAGTTGTTGAAAACAAAGTAGAGTATCCACTCTCACCGGAGCACCAGCATTCGTGTGACTCATGGTTTTATATTCAAGGCATCGGGAATATTCCTGTTGTTTGAAGTATCGCACCTTGCGAGTATTGAGTATTAAAAGTGGATAGTCTGCCTATCCACTTTTTTTAATGCAAGTAAAGAATAATATTTTGGAGGTGCAATACCATTAGCGAGTTAATGATTAATGAACAGATCAGAGACAGAGAAGTTCGTCTGATCGGAGAAAACGGAGAACAGCTTGGCATTATGTCAGTGAGAGAAGCAATGAAGCTGGCTGAGGAAGCAGAGCTTGATTTGGTCAAGATTGCTCCGACCGCAAAGCCGCCGGTATGTAAGATTATCGATTACGGTAAGTATCGTTATGAATTGGCGAGAAAAGAGAAAGAAGCCAGAAAAAAACAGAAAGTGGTCGAGTTAAAAGAGATTCGCCTGTCACCGAATATTGATTCAAATGATTTGAACACCAAAATGAATGCTGCAAAAAAATTCTTAAGCAAAGGTGATAAGGTAAAAATCACTTTAAGATTCCGTGGACGTGAGATGGCACATATGAATGCCAGCAAGCATATTCTGGATGACTTTGCTGAGAGTCTTGCAGAGGTTGCAGTAGTGGAAAAAGCACCAAAGGTTGAAGGCAGAAGCATCAGCATGGTGTTGGCAGAAAAAAAATCATAATTTTAAGGAGGAATATATCATGCCAAAAATGAAAACAAGCAGAGCAGCTGCAAAACGTTTCAAAGTAACAGGAACAGGAAAATTAAAGAGAAATAAAGCTTACAAGAGACATATCTTAACAAAGAAAACAACAAAGAATAAGAGAAATCTTAGAAAACCGGCTATCGTAGATGCTACAAACGTTAAGAATATGAAGAAGATTTTACCATACATGTAAGAAAGTTGTTAAGGAGGAATAGATCATGGCAAGAGTTAAAGGCGGTTTAGGCGCTAAAAAAAGACATAATAGAACATTAAAATTAGCAAAAGGTTACAGAGGAGCTCGTTCTAAACAGTACCGTGTTGCAAAACAGTCTGTTATGAGAGCCTTAACAAGTTCTTACGCAGGAAGAAAAGAGAGAAAGAGACAGTTCCGTCAGTTATGGATCGCTCGTATCAATGCAGCAGCAAGAATGAACGGAATCTCTTACAGCCAGATGATGCATGGCTTAAAAGTAGCTGGTGTTGACATCAACCGCAAAATGTTAGCAGAGATGGCTGTAAACGATGCAGCAGGATTTGCAGCATTAGCTGAGATTGCAAAGAAAGCAGTTGCTTAATTATAGGACAAGATGAGGGAGAACTTATTCCGGTGGGACAACCCCGGGGTAAGTTCTTTTTTCGCTTATGAAAGGTAAATTGGTGGTTTATCATGCAAATAAACGGATATTTATATGACACCCATGTGCACACATCAGAGGGAAGCGCATGTGGACAGAATACAGGAGCAGAGATGGCGAGAGCATATCAGAAAGCGGGATATGCCGGCATCGTCGTAACAGATCATTTCTTTTATGGAAATACGGCGGCGGACCGGAGCCTTCCATGGAAAGACTGGGTAGAACAGTTCTGTAAGGGCTATGAACATGCGAAAGAAGAAGGCGATAAGATCGGACTGCAGGTGTTTTTCGGATGGGAGTCAGGATATCACGGAACAGAATTTTTAATTTATGGCTTAAACAAAGAATGGCTGTTTGAACATCCCGAGATCAAAGACGCAGATGTGAAAGAACAGTATGAACTGGTACATGCCGGTGGTGGTATCGTCAGCCACGCGCATCCGTTTCGTGAGGAGGATTATATTCCGGAAATCCGCCTTTTCCCGGACTGTGTAGATGCAGTGGAGGGAATCAATGCTACACATGAGAGCCCTGCGAGCATGTCGCATAAAAATATCCTGTATAATGAAAAAGCAATCGCCTATGCGAAAGAACATGGACTTCCGATTACGGCTGGCTCGGATCAGCATACCACCAGAATGATCGGTGGCGGCATGCTGTTTGACCGGAAGCTCTCCGATGAAAAAGATTTTTGCAGGGCAGTGCTTGCCGGGGAGGCAAAAGCATACTGGAACGGCAGTGAGTTTTATGGTTAGGAAGTACGGGAATGTGTCCGGTATTCTTTTGGGGACATTTGTTTTTGTTTGTGAAACGTTTTGGAAAAATATAAGCTGTTGTCAAAACCCAGTGAATTTGCAATCGCGGTGATGGACAGGCTGGAATGTTCTAACAGATAACACGCCTGTTTCATGCGAAAATCAGTCAGATATTCCTTTGGCGACTGACCAAGCACCGATTCAAAAGAACGGAACAGGTGGCTGCGGCTGACGCCGACATAGTCTGCGATATCCTCCACAGTAATTGCATAAGAATAATTGGAAGAGATATACTCGATGCCTTTCTGCACATAACTGTTGGCGGAATTTTGCTCCGTCGTATGGGAGGCGCCGTGTAAAAACATGGCAAGCATCGTATAGAGCCGTCCGGTCATTTCCACGGCATGCTGAAATTCGTTGCCTCTTGCATCATATATATGAAGTATCTGCCGGTGAATGTCATCTCCGTGAGGTGTAGAGCGGATAATCGGTTTTTCAGGCGAAAAATCAGTTGCTTTTAAGATCATGGAAGCGTCACTGCCTGTAAAACCTACCCATGCATATTCCCACGGATCCGCTTCGGCAGCGTAATAAACAACCTCTGTGTTTGGATAGACTAAAAATGAGTCTCCCGCCTGTAATTCATAAGTGCGTTTTCCGATCTTATAGAATCCCTTTCCTGAAATAATATAGTGGATCAGATAATGATCCCGGATTCCCGGCCCCCACTGATACAGGGAATCGCATCGTTGAAATCCTACATTGTACACAGAAAGAGAAACCAGTTCCTTTTCCGTTACTTTGTAGGAATTTTTATATTTTTCATACATAGAAATCCTCCATTATTTACTGGTAATTAACTGCCAGTGTATTTTATAAATATAAGTATACTGGCTGCCATACTAATATGCAACATTTTTACATATTATTTGTACATTTTTGGCTATACATTTTCATAAGAATGGGGTAAGATGTACCCATAACGTTGAAGGTAAATAAAAAGACTTGTTATGGAAAGGTGGAAGAAAACTATGGCAATTTTAGTTACCGGCGGTGCCGGATTTATTGGAAGTCACACATGTGTAGAATTATTAAATGCAGGTTATGAGGTTGTTGTTCTTGACAATCTGGTAAATGCATCTGAGAAATCATTAGAGCGTGTAAAAGCAATCACAGGAAAAGATGTAACTTTCTATAAAGGAGATATTTTAGACCGTGAGATCTTAAATGAGATCTTTAAGAAAGAGAAAATTGACAGCTGCATTCATTTTGCAGGATTAAAGGCTGTTGGTGAGTCTGTACAGAAACCTTGGGAATATTACAACAACAATATTTCAGGAACATTAACTCTGGTAGATGTAATGCGCCAGCATAACTGCAAGAACATTATTTTCTCATCTTCAGCAACGGTATATGGTGATCCGGCTGAAATCCCGATCACAGAGAACTGCCCGAAAGGTCAGTGTACCAATCCTTATGGCTGGACAAAATCCATGTTAGAGCAGGTACTGATGGATATCCAGAAAGCTGATCCGGAGTGGAATGTTATTTTACTTCGTTACTTTAACCCGATCGGTGCCCATAAGAGCGGAACAATGGGAGAAAACCCGAATGGTATCCCGAACAATCTGATGCCGTATATCACACAGGTGGCAGTTGGAAAATTAAAAGAACTTGGTGTATTTGGCAATGATTATGATACACCGGATGGAACTGGTGTCAGAGATTATATTCATGTCGTTGATCTTGCACTTGGTCATGTAAAGGCATTGAAGAAGATTGATGAGAACTGTGGTCTTGCAATCTATAACCTTGGAACTGGTCATGGTTACAGCGTACTTGATATTGTGAAAAACTTCGAAGCTGCAACCGGCGTAAAGATTCCATACGCAATCAAACCAAGACGTGCAGGAGATATCGCAACATGCTATTGTGATCCTTCAAAAGCGGAGCGTGAGCTTGGCTGGAAGGCACAGTATGGTATCAAGGAAATGTGTGAAGATTCCTGGAGATGGCAGAAGAATAATCCGAATGGATATGACGAATAATCTGTAAGACAGACTATATAACAGAAGATGGAAAATACCCTGTAATGCCAATGCGGCAGAGCAGGGTATTTTTCTTTATAAATAATAATATGGTTGTCATTGACATGATATATATTAAATGCTACTATAATACATAGTAATAAAAACTATATATAATAGAGAGGGATATTATGAAACCAATTTTTTCAATGAACAGTTTTGAGGGATGGAATCTGAGCCTGCCGCTGATACAGGGAGGCATGGGAGTTGGTGTGAGTTTAAGCGGTCTGGCAGGTGCAGTTGCGGCGGAGGGAGGTATGGGAGTGATCTCCACAGCACAGATCGGATTTGAAGAACCTGATTTTGTGGGAAATGAAGAAGAATGTAATCTGCGCGGTATCCGGAAACATATTGCCAGGGCAAAAGAATTGTCTGCTGGAAGAGGAATGGTGGCAGTGAATGTCATGGTTGCATTACAGCAGTACAGAGAACATGTAAAAGAAGCAGTGCGTGCGGGGGCAGATGCTGTGATCTGTGGAGCAGGGCTTCCAATAGACCTGCCGGAACTGGTAGAAGCGGGGAAGGCAAAGATCGCACCCATTGTATCATCAAGGCGTGCTGCGTCCCTGATCTTAAAAACCTGGGATAAGAAATACGGCAGAACAGCAGATTTTATTGTTGCTGAGGGACCAGAAGCAGGCGGCCATCTGGGATTTTCAAGAGAACAACTTGAGGACATTCCCAAAATCCGTTTTGCGGAAGAACTGACTGCGATCATGGAAGAAAAGAAACAGTATGAGGAGAAATACCATAAACAGATCCCTGTTTTTGCGGCAGGTGGGATCTGGGATGCAGCCGACGCAAAACGAATCGCAGAAATCGGGGCAGATGGTATTCAGGCGGCGACAAGATTTGTTGCAACAAAAGAATGTGATGCGTCTTTAGAATACAAGAATGCTTATGTGACAGCAGAAGAGTCGGACGTAAAAATTATCAAAAGTCCGGTCGGCATGCCGGGACGTGCATTGAATAATGCGTTTGTCCAGAAAACAGAAAATACGGCACAGCGGGTGGAACGCTGTTATCATTGTATTAAAAACTGCAAACCTGCGCAGATTCCATACTGCATTACACAGGCATTGATCCGTGCCGTACATGGAGATATCGAAAACGGGCTTGTATTTTGCGGTTCAAATGTTGGAAAAATAGAACGGATTTCGACGGTTAAGGAAGTAATAGAGGATTTAATGTATGAAAAGGTGTAAATGTGCCATGAAAACAGGAAAAAATGCGACACGAAATTGTGTAAATTGTTCATATTTTTAAAAAAATAAAAAAAGTTCAAAAAAAGACTTGCAAATAAAAAAAAGCATGCTATAATAAGTATCAGTTCGGCTCGTTGGTCAAGCGGTTAAGACGCCGCCCTCTCACGGCGGAAACAGGGGTTCGATTCCCCTACGAGCTACTCTGTTTTATAACAGGGATGAACAAATACTTATGGCCCGTTGGTCAAGCGGTTAAGACGCCGCCCTCTCACGGCGGAAACAGGGGTTCGATTCCCCTACGAGCTACTCTGTTTTATAACAGGGATGAACAAATACTTATGGCCCGTTGGTCAAGCGGTTAAGACGCCGCCCTCTCACGGCGGAAACAGGGGTTCGATTCCCCTACGAGCTACTCACTGTTATTTCGAAAGAGATAAACAGCCCAACCCGGAAGTTGTCAGTATACCAGATGGTGTATTGGCAATTTTTTTATGTAATAGGAAATTTCATTGAAATCCCGCAAAAGGCTTGCATTTTAGAAAGGAAAGTGTTACAGTAATAAGTGATAACACGATGACTTGATTGAGAGAGGACGAAAGCCCTCTCTCAATTCACGTTTAGGAGCCATGTATTCTGATGAGTGAAAGAATCTGGCAAAAGGAAAACTGAATATGGAAGAAAGAAGGTGTACACATGTCAAAACGTGAAACATACGAAACGCGCACCGAAGAACTGATTACTCCGATTTTGGACCGAATGAATTTTGAACTGGTCGATGTGGAGTATGTAAAGGAAGGCGGTACCTGGTACTTGAGAGCCTATATCGATAAGGAAGGCGGCATTACCGTAAATGACTGTGAGGCAGTGGCGCGGGAGATGAACGAGATTTTAGATAAAGAAGATTTCGTTGAAGATTCCTATGTTTTTGAGGTCAGCTCTCCGGGACTTGGAAGACCGTTAAAAAAAGAAAAGGATTATGTCCGCAGCATGGGAAAAGAAGTAGAGATACGAACATACCGTGCGATTAACCGTGAAAAGGAATTTTATGGTATTTTATCTGCATATGATGAAAATACCGTGACAATAAAGACAGAGGATGAGACGGAAATGACGTTTGAAAAAAGCGATATTGCGCTGATCCGTCTGGCATTTGATTTTTAAAGATAAACTATAAACTAAAGGAGGATTTTAAAATGAGTAATAATGAGTTGTTAGAAGCGTTAAATATATTGGAACAGGAGAAGAATATCAGCAAGGATACATTGCTTGAGGCGATTGAAAATTCTCTTGTTACAGCATGCAAGAATCATTTCGGTACATCTGATAATGTAAAGGTATCGATTGATCCGGAAACCTGTGAGTTCCATGTGTTTCAGGAAAAAACAGTTGTTGAAAATGTAGAAGATCCGGTAGAGCAGATCAGTCTGGTCAATGCCAAAATGATCAATTCCAAATACGAGATCGGCGATGTTGTCAATATTGAGGTGCAGTCTAAAGAATTTGGCCGTATTGCAACACAGAATGCAAAGAATGTGATCTTACAGAAAATCCGTGAGGAAGAGCGTAAGGTTTTATATGATCAGTATTACAGCATGGAAAAAGATGTTGTGACCGGTGTGGTACAGCGCTACATTGGAAGAAATGTCAGCATTAATTTAGGAAGAGTTGATGCGATCTTAACAGAAAATGAACAGGTGAAAGGTGAGGTGTTCCAGCCGACAGAACGTATCAAAGTGTACATTCTGGAAGTTAAGGCTACTTCAAAGGGACCAAAGGTATTAGTATCAAGAACACATCCGGAACTTGTAAAACGTCTGTTTGAATCTGAGGTTGCTGAAGTCCGCGAGGGTATCGTTGAGATCAAAGCAATCGCCCGTGAAGCAGGAAGCAGAACAAAGATCGCAGTATGGTCCAATGATCCGGATGTTGATCCGGTTGGCGCATGTGTTGGTATGAACGGTGCCAGAGTTAATGCAATCGTTGGTGAGCTGCGCGGTGAGAAGATTGATATCATTACCTGGAATGAGAATCCGGCAATGATGATCGAAAATGCATTAAGCCCGGCAAAGGTTATTTCCGTTATTGCAGATGCAGAAGAAAAATCAGCAAAAGTTGTTGTACCGGATTACCAGCTTTCTCTTGCAATCGGTAAAGAAGGACAGAATGCAAGACTTGCAGCACGTCTGACAGGATTTAAGATCGATATTAAGAGTGAGACACAGGCGAGAGAGTCCGGTGACTTCCTTGATTATGAGAATGATTACGAGGAAGATGAGTATTACGATGAGGACGGCGAGTCCTATGAGGATTACGAAGACGGCAGCGCACCGGCAGAAGACAGCTATGAGGCTGACGGAACAGAAGGAAACAATGTTGAAGCTGACGGTGAGGACAGAGAATAAGAGGTATTAAGAAGAATGTCAAATAAAAAGATTCCGATGAGGCAGTGTGTCGGCTGTCATGAAATGAAAGCCAAAAGAGATATGATCCGTGTGATCAAAACAGCGCCGACGGAAGAAGGGGAAACGGAGATCATTTTAGATGCGACTGGAAGAAAGAACGGAAGAGGTGCTTATATCTGTCCGAACCGTGAATGTCTTGCAATGGCGATAAAGAATAAAGGGTTAGAACGATCATTTAAAATGCCGATCCCAAAAGATGTATATGAAACGCTGACAAAGGAGATGGAACAGCTTGAAACCAGATAGAGTGTTATCTATGCTAGGAATTGCCGCAAAGGCCGGCAGTGTGGTGAGCGGAGAATTTTCTACGGAAAAGGCGGTAAAAGAGGGCAGGGCATACCTTGTCATCGTTGCACAGGATGCGTCAGACAATACAAAGAAAATGTTTCGCAATATGACAGAGTTTTATCAGGTGCCAATGTATGAATATTCAGATAAAGAAATGCTTGGGCATTTCATTGGAAAAGAATTTCGTGCGTCGCTTGCAGTCACGAACGAGGGACTGTCGCACTCGATAGAAGAGAGACTGAAACAACAATCACAACTGAATAGTGGGAGGAATTAAGATAAATGGCAAAAATGAGAGTATATGACCTTGCAAAAGAATTAGGAATAGAGAGTAAACAGATTATAGAGACATTAAATACGACAGAATATGCAGTAAAAGCGGCTTCAAGCAATGTGGATGATCCGGCACAGGAGATTGTGAGAAAGAAGTTCGGGAAATCTGCTGCACCGGAGAAAAAGGCGCAGAACAAAGAAAATGCACCGGAAAATAAACCGGCAGATAATAAGGCAGCTGCACCGGAAAATAAACCGGTACAGAAACCGCAGGCAAATGAACAGACAAAATCAGCAGAAAATGCAGAGCAGCGTCCGAAGAAAAAATCAAGCATTACTGCTGTATTCAATGCACAGTACAGTAAACAGGGCAATAACCGCGGTGGTAATAACAACAGACGTCCGGGCAATGGCGACAGACGTCCGGGTAATGGTGAACGCCGTCCGCAGGGACAGAACCAGAACCGTGGCAATGCGCAGGCAAGACCGACATCCGGTTATGATGTGAGAAAAGCATTTGAGCGTGCGATCAACCCGGAGGCTGCAAAGGCAGCAGAAGAGGCAGAACGTCTTGCAGCAGCAAAAGCAGCAGAGTTAAAGGCACAGAGAGATGCTAAACCGGCAGCTGAAGAAACGAAAAAACCGGTTGAGACTGTACAGGTACAGACTCCGAGAGAAAATGTATATGCACAGAATCCGGAATACCGTCCGCAGAATAATGATCGTCGTCAGGGAAATAATAATGACAGACGCGACCGTAATAACAATGGTCAGCGCCGTCCACAGGGAGACGGAAGAAACCAGAGAAACAATGGTGACAGACCACAGCGTCCATACGGTGACAGAAACGGAAGAAATGACGGACAGCGTCCATACCAGAACAATGGCAGACCGGGACAGGGTCAGGGCGACAGAAATAATAACAGAAACAATGGCTTCCGTGGCGGAAATAACGGTGGTGGCAGACTTGACCGTGAGATCGACCGTTTCAATAAAGAGGCAGCGGCAGCAGCTCCGGAAGAATTAAGAGGAAAAGAATCGAGAGAGCGTGATAAAGACAGAAACAAAAACGCAAGACAGCGTAATGATTATGATGCACTTGGCGGAAAGAAACAGGAACGTTTTATCAATCTTGAGAAGAATGGCGGCAAGAAGAAACCGCAGCAGCAGCCAAAACAGCAGCCGGAAGAGGATGCGATCCGTACACTTGTTCTCCCAGAGAAACTTACGATCAGAGAATTAGCTGACAAGATGAAAGTACAGCCATCTGTCATCGTAAAGAAGCTGTTCTTAAAAGGAACAATGGTTACTGTGAATCAGGAAGTAGATTACGAGCAGGCAGAAGAAATCGCATTAGAGTTTAACTGTATCTGTGAACCGGAGGAAAAAGTCGATGTGATCGCTGAACTCTTAAAAGAGGAAGATGATCCGGAAGATACTTTAGTAGCACGTCCACCAGTTGTCTGTGTTATGGGTCACGTTGACCATGGTAAAACATCTTTACTGGATGCAATCCGTTCTACCCGTGTGACAGACAGAGAAGCGGGCGGTATCACACAGCATATCGGTGCGTCTGTGGTATCTATCAATGGACAGAATATTACATTCTTAGATACACCGGGACATGAGGCATTTACCGCAATGCGTATGCGTGGTGCAAATTCTACTGATATTGCAATCTTAGTTGTAGCAGCAGATGATGGTGTTATGCCACAGACTGTTGAGGCGATCAACCATGCAAAGGCAGCAGGTGTTGAGATCATTGTTGCAATCAACAAGATTGATAAACCAAGTGCAAACATCGAGCGTGTAAAACAGGAGTTATCCGAATATGAGCTTATTCCGGAAGACTGGGGTGGAAGCACGATCTTCTGTCCGGTATCCGCACATACAAAAGAGGGTATCGACAACCTGCTTGAGATGATTCTTTTAACAGCAGAAGTGCTTGAGTTAAAAGCAAATCCAAAGCGTAATGCAAGAGGTCTTGTCATCGAAGCACAGCTTGATAAAGGACGCGGTGCTGTTGCAACTGTTCTGGTACAGAAAGGTACTTTAAAAGTTGGTCAGCCGGTAGCATGTGGAAGCTGCTATGGTAAAGTCCGTGCGATGATCGATGATCAGGGAAGACGTGTCAAAGAGGCTGGTCCTTCCATGCCGGTTGAGATTTTAGGTTTATCTTCTGTTCCGGAAGCAGGCGAGACATTTGTTGCAATGGATACTGAGAAAGAAGCAAGAGCATTTGCAGAGACCTATATTTCCGAGGGCAAGAATCGTCTGATCGAAGATACAAAAGCAAAGATGTCCTTAGACGATCTGTTTTCACAGATCCAGTCCGGAAATGTCAAAGAACTCGATATCATCGTAAAAGCCGATGTACAGGGTTCTGTGGAGGCAGTAAAACAGAGTCTTGTAAAACTGTCGAACGAAGAAGTAGTTGTAAAAGTCATTCATGGTGGTGTTGGTGCGATCAACGAGTCTGATGTCAGCCTTGCATCTGCATCGAATGCGATCATCATCGGATTTAACGTTCGTCCGGATCCGACTGCAAAACTTACTGCAGATAAAGAAAATGTAGATATCCGTCTCTATAAAGTCATCTACAATGCGATCGAGGATGTAGAGGCAGCAATGAAGGGAATGTTAGACCCGGTATACGAGGAGAAAGTCTTAGGCCACGCAGAGATCCGTCAGATCTTCAAGGCTTCCGGAGTCGGCAATATTGCAGGTTCTTATGTGCTTGATGGTATGTTCCAGAGAGGATGTAAAGTTCGTATCTCCCGTGAGGGTGAGCAGATCTTTGAGGGTGATTTAGCTTCCTTAAAGAGATTTAAAGATGATGTGAAAGAAGTAAAAGCAGGATTTGAGTGCGGTCTTGTATTTGAAGGCTTTGGAGATTTCCAGGAATTAGATATCGTAGAAGCGTATACAATGGTTGAGGTACCGCGCTAAAAGAGGATTGATATGAGAAAAAACAGTATTAAAAATACCAGGATCAATGGTGAAGTGCAGCGTGAACTTTCCAATATTATCCGCGGGGAGATCAAAGACCCGCGGATCAATCCGCTGACAAGTGTTGTTGCAGTGGAAGTTGCACCGGATTTAAAGACATGCAAAGCATATATCAGCGTTTTAGGAGATGAGGAATCCCAGGCAAAAACGCTGGCAGGATTAAAGAGTGCCGAAGGATTTATCCGCAGCAAACTTGCAAAAACAGTCAATCTGCGCAATACACCGGAGATCCGTTTTGTATTAGACCAGTCAATCGAGTATGGCGTAAAAATGTCTAAGATGATTGATGAGGTTACAAAAGATATCAGAGATGATAACGAGGAAGAAACAGATACAAACAATGATTAAGATGCACAGATCATGTGTATTTGGGGATGGAGGAGAAAATGAAAAGTCTTGATGAACTTTTCCAGGGAGTGAAAACAGTTGCCATTGCAGGCCATGTAAGACCGGATGGAGACTGTGTCGGTTCCTGCCTTGCAACTTATAATTATATCACAACCTATTATCCACAGATAGAAGTCAGCCTGTATCTGCAGCCGATTCCCAATATTTTCAAGTTTATGAAAAATTCAGATAAGATCATAAGCGACTGTACTGCGGATATAAGTTATGACCTGTTTATCGCACAGGACTGTGGTGATCTCGGAAGACTTGGGGATGCGGCAAAATATTTTGAACATGCGAAAAAAACAGCATGTATCGATCATCATATCAGCAATCAGAGCTTTGCAGATGAAAATTATATTTTCCCGCAGGCAAGTTCTACATCAGAGCTTGTATTTGAACTGATTCCGAGAGAACGGCTGAATAAGGAAATCGCAGAGTGCATTTATACCGGGATCATTCATGATACCGGTGTGTTCCAGTACTCCTGCACATCGGCAAAAACGATGGAAGCAGCAGGTGTTCTGATGGGACTGGGAATAGATTTCCCGAAGATCGTGGATCAGACATTTTTTACGAAGACTTATGAGCAGAACCGTATTATGGGACTTGCGTTAGTCAAAAGTAAGCTGCATCTGGATGGAAAATGCATTTCGAGCATCATTACTGCGGAAGAAATGAAAGAATATGACGTATTGCCGAAACATTTAGATGGAATCGTCAGTCAGCTCCGCGTGACAAAAGATGTGGAAGTGGCAGTATTTTTATACCAGACAGATGAGGAAAATTATAAAGTCAGCACCCGGTCTGCAAGTTATGTGGATGTTGCAAAGATCGCTGCAAAATACGGTGGTGGCGGGCATGTCAGGGCAGCCGGTTTTTCTGTGACAGGAGATCCGGATGTACGGCTGAATGAAATCATTACAGATATTAAAGAACAGATCACAGATTGATTTTGGGGAAATTTATGATTAACGGAATTATCAATGTATACAAAGAAAAAGGATATACATCCTTTGATGTGGTCGCAAAATTAAGAGGCATTTTAAAAACAAGGAAAATCGGACACACAGGGACACTCGATCCGGATGCGGAGGGAGTGCTTCCTGTGTGTCTTGGTAAGGCAACAAAAGTCTGCGACCTTTTGACGGATAAAAATAAAGAATACGTTGCTGTGATGCTGCTTGGAAAAGTGACAGATACGCAGGACGTCACCGGAACTGTTTTAGAGGAACATCCGGTAGAAGTAAGTGAAGAACAGGTAAAAGAAGCGGTTCTTTCTTTTGCGGGAGACTACATGCAGGTGCCTCCAATGTATTCTGCATTAAAAGTAAACGGCAAGAAGCTGTGTGATCTGGCAAGAAGCGGTGTAACTGTGGAACGTCAGGCGAGACCGGTTCAGATTTATTCGATAGAGATCATCAAAATGGAACTGCCGAGAGTCTGCATGCGTGTGCGCTGTTCGAAAGGAACTTATATCAGAACGTTATGTCAGGATATCGGTGAAAAACTTTCCTGCGGAGCATGTATGGAATCACTTTTGCGGACAAAAGTATCTGAGTTTTGTGTACAGGATGCATTGCGGCTCTCAGAGATTGAGGAGCGTGTCAAAAAAGCAGTAGGACAGACAGCACCGGAGCAGTGGGAAGCAGGGAAGTTTGACTTTATTTATACGGTTGATTCCGTATTTTTACAGTATAAAAAAGCGGTGATCTGCAGAGAATGGAACAAACTGTTATATAACGGAAACCGGATGAAAAAAGACATGTTTGTTTCCTATCAGAGTAAATGGGAACAGCAGCCGATCCGTATTTATGATGAGGAAGGGCGTTTTATCGGAATTTATGAGTACTCAGATATACAGGGGGATTATAAACCGGTAAAACTGTTTATGGAAGCATGAAATATCTGAAAAATACAACCGAATTTTATATAGAAGAACCAACGGTACTTTCGCTTGGAAAATTTGATGGAATACACAGAGGACATGAACTTCTGATGGAACATCTTGCTGCTAAGAAAGAAGATGGACTTGCTGCTGTCATATTTACCTTTAATATTCCACCGCGGAAAAGTGTGGAACAGGTTGAAGCGAAAGTTTTGACGACTAATGAAGAAAAAATGCATATCTTTGAACAGATTGGGATTGATTATCTGGTTGAGTGTCCGTTTACAAAAGAAATCATGTGCATGGAACCGGAAGATTTTATAGCAAAGATTGTACACCAGCTCCATGTGAAATGTTTTGTGGTTGGTTCAGATTTTCATTTTGGACACAACCGCAGAGGCGATTATCACATGCTGAAAGATCTGTCGGACAAGTATGGTTATGAGGTGCTTGTCATTGACAAGATGCAGGAAGATAAGAGAGATATCAGCAGTACATTTGTCCGGGAAGAGATTGCAAAAGGCAATATCGAGAAAGCGAATCACCTGCTGGGATACCACTATTTTGTGACAGGAGAGATCCTTCATGGGAGACATTTAGGCAGCACTAAACTTGGAATCCCGACGATCAATCAGATCCCGCCGGAAGAAAAACTTCTTCCGGAGAGCGGTGTATACGTGACTGAAGTACGGCTCGCTGACAGGTGTTACCGTGGTGTTACGAATGTTGGTGTAAAACCGACGATTGAAGGAAAAAATCCGATCGGAGTTGAAACCCATCTTCTGGATTTTGCAGGAGATCTTTATGGAAAAGTTGTAACGGTAGAGTTCCTGACCAGAGTACGTGAGGAACGGAAATTTCCATCCATTGAGGCTCTGAAAGAGGAAATGCAGAATAACATTGCATATGCAAGGGCATGGTTTGGGAAAAATGAAACCTAAATATTACGAAAATATTACATAAATATGTTGACATTGTAAAAAATGACTGCTATACTTGAGCAGTATTGAATAAATAAGGTATTTTGGAATATTTGGAAAGGTACGGATATGAAAGCAAAATGGGTTAAGGCAGCCGGACTCCTTGCAGCTGGTTCTCTTATATTTTCAGTAGCTTATATTGATGAAAAGTCAGGTTCAAAAGATGGACGTGCAGTGATGGCAGAAAGCACATCTTTACAGGAAAATGAGGTATCTGCCGGAGTTTCTTCCACATTGGGCGGACAGATTGGAAATTATGCAATGACGGATGCAAAGGTGACTTCTGGTGTTACGGATGCAATGTCAGATTATCTTTCTGTTACGGCTGCAGATATGGTCAGTGTTTCGGAGTCAGACCGTGATGTGACCGCATCCGGTCAGGAGGAAGAGACGCAGGAAGAGGATAAAGAAAAAGCACTTGCAGAAGCAGCAGGCGAATTTGGCTATACGAACCTTGGCATTGCACAGGCGGACGGTAATATCAATGTCCGTGAAGTACCTGGAACAGAGGCAGAGATTGTTGGCAAACTGCCAAATAATGCAGGATGTGAAATTATTGGAACAGACGGTGAGTGGACGCAGATCGAGTCAGGAAAAGTAAAAGGATATGTAAAATCAGAATATCTTCTGACCGGGGAAGCTGCGATCGCAAAAGCACAGGAGGTAAAGCAGACTGTTGCGACCGTGACAACGACAACACTTTATGTCCGTGATGAGGCAAATACAGACAGTCATGTTATCACCATGATGCCGGAAGGAGAAGAACTTGAGGTACTTGAAGTTCTTGACGGCTGGGTAAAGATCAATGTTGACAGTGATGAGGGATATGTTTCATCTGATTATGTCAGTATAGCAACGGAACTGCCGAAAGCACAGACCATGACAGAAGTTCGTTATGGACAGGGTGTATCGGATGTGCGCGTATCACTTGTTTCCTATGCTACACAGTTTGTTGGAAACCCATATGTCTGGGGAGGAACAAGTCTTACAAGAGGGGCAGACTGCTCCGGATTTGTATTAAGTGTATTTGCTAATTATGGTATTTCACTTCCGCATTCTTCTAAGGCACAGGCAAACTGTGGAACAAAGATTGCTGCGTCGGATGCACAGCCGGGAGATCTTTTCTTCTATGGCAATGGCAGCAGTATCAATCATGTGGCTATTTATATTGGCGGAGGTCGTGTGGTACATGCAAGTTCTCCAAAGTCCGGTATCAAGATTTCCGGAGCATATTACAGAACGCCGGTTAAAGTAGTGCGTGTGATCAATAATTAAATTTAGGCATTTACAACAGGATGAACCCATGTTATAATAGCGAAGTATGAGTTTAGCCCATATTCGGTAGATGGACACTCCGACCTTTTACTGAGTATCATATCCCGGCACAGCCGGAATGGGCGTTTAATAAGAAAAGGAGGATCATAAAATGATCGCAAAGGAAAAGAAACAGGCAATTATCGCAGAGTATGGCAGAACACCGGGAGATACAGGTTCACCGGAAGTACAGATCGCTATCTTAACAGCACGTATCGAGGAATTAAATGCTCATCTTGCTGAGAACAAAAACGACTATCATTCAAGACGTGGTCTTTTAAAGATGGTTGGTCAGAGACGTGGTTTACTGGCATACTTAAAGAAAGTTGATATCGAAAGATATCGTTCCTTAATTGAGCGTTTAGGTCTTAGAAAATAAGATCTTCTCCATACAGAGCCGCTTCCGCATGGAAGCTGGCTTGTATGGATACCGTATGGAATCTGTTCCATGCGGTTTTATCGAGTGGAGATATACTCCACTCGATTTTCAGTTAAATAAGAAAGGGTCCCCAAAAAGATTCTTTCCAAAGATGGATTACAGGCAGAAGTATATTTCCGAGACCACTGAAAAATGTATGAAAAGTCGTGTATTTTTCAGTAGTTTCGGTGCTTCTGTCTCCACAGAGAAAAGGAGAAAACGAATGTATAAAAGTTTTTCAATGGAACTTGCCGGCAGAACATTGACTGTTGATATCGGCAGAGTGTGTGCCCAGGCAAATGGTGCTGCATTATTAAAATACGGCGAGACAACTGTCTTATCTACAGCTACCGCATCGGACAAGCCGAGAGATGGCGTTGATTTCTTCCCGCTCAGTGTTGAGTATGAGGAGAAGATGTATGCAGTTGGAAAGATCCCTGGAGGCTTCAATAAGAGAGAGGGAAAAGCATCTGAGAATGCGATCCTGACTTCTCGTGTTATTGACCGTCCAATGCGTCCGCTGTTCCCGAAAGATTACCGTAATGACGTTACCATCAACAACATGGTTATGTCTGTTGACACAGAGTGCCGTCCGGAAGTTGTAGCAATGATCGGTTCTGCACTTGCAGTTACCATTTCTGACATCCCATTTGCAGGTCCTTGTGCTATGACACAGATGGGTATGGTAGATGGCGAGTTTATCATCAATCCGTCCCAGAAAGTATGGGATACCGGTGATTTACAGCTTACGGTTGCATCTACATCAGAGAAAGTCATCATGATCGAGGCCGGTGCGAATGAGATCCCGGAAGAGAAAATGATCGAGGCAATCTATAAATGTCATGATGTAAACCAGACGATCATTGCGTTTATCAATCATATCGTAGAAGAAGTAGGCAAGCCAAAACATGAGTACACAAGCTGTGCAATTCCGGAAGAAATGTTTGCTGCAATGAAAGAAATCGTAACACCGGAGCAGATGGAAGAAGCTGTATTTACCGATGAAAAGCAGAAACGTGAAGAGAATATCCGTGAGATTACAGATAAACTTGCTGAGGCATTTGCAGATAACGAAGAATGGTTAGCAGTGCTCGGTGAGGCTGTTTACCAGTATCAGAAGAAGACTGTCCGTAAGATGATCTTAAAAGATCACAAACGTCCAGATGGCCGTCAGATCACCCAGATCCGTCCGCTGGCTGCAGAGATCGATCTGATCCCTAGAGTTCATGGTTCCGCGATGTTCACCCGTGGACAGACTCAGATCTGCAACGTATGTACCTTAGCTCCACTGTCTGAGCAGCAGAAATTAGATGGTCTGGATGAGAACGAAATAAGCAAACGCTATATGCATCATTATAACTTCCCGTCCTACTCCGTAGGCGAGACCAAGCCATCCCGTGGACCGGGAAGACGTGAGATCGGTCACGGCGCTCTGGCTGAGAGAGCCCTGATCCCTGTCCTTCCAAGCGAGGCTGAGTTCCCATATGCGATCCGTACCGTATCCGAGACTTTCGAGTCCAACGGTTCCACCTCCATGGCTTCCACCTGTGCTTCCTGTATGTCCTTAATGGCAGCAGGCGTACCGATCAAGAAGATGGTAGCAGGTATCTCCTGCGGTCTGGTAACTGGCGAGACAGATGACGATTTCGTACTTCTGACCGATATCCAGGGTCTGGAAGACTTCTTCGGCGATATGGACTTTAAGGTAACCGGTACAACTGACGGTATCACAGCAATCCAGATGGATATCAAGATCCACGGTCTGACCAGACCGATCGTAGAAGGTGCGATCGCAAGATGCCGTGAAGCAAGACTGTTCATCATGGACACCTGCATGAAGCCAGCGATCTCCGAGCCTAGAAAAGAAGTTGGCAAGTACGCTCCAAAGATCGAGCAGATCACCATTGATCCTCAGAAGATCGGTGATGTTGTCGGCAAACAGGGTAAAGTCATCAACAAGATTATCGAAGAGACCGGCGTGAAGATCGATATTACCGATGACGGCAACGTATCCGTATGCGGTACTGATAAAGATATGATCGCAAAAGCAATCCAGATCATTAAAAACATCGTTACCGACATCGAGGCAGGCCAGGTTCTGACCGGTAAAGTAGTCCGCATCATGAACTTCGGCGCATTCGTAGAGCTGGCTCCAAACAAAGACGGCATGATCCACATCTCCAAGCTGTCCGAGAAGAGAGTCGCAAAGGTTGAGGACGTGGTAAACATCGGTGATGAAGTAACCGTTAAGGTGATCGAGATCGACAAGATGGGCCGCATCAACTTAAGCATGAAGCCAAGCGACCTGGAAGCAAAACCAGCAGAAGTAAAAGAAGAAGAGAATAAGGCAGAATAATCCGCAAATAGCAGTCGGATGATCTCCAATATAATAGGACGGCCCCATAGGATTCCTTGTTTAAGAAGAATCCTATGGGGCTGTTTTACATTCATAAAACTGATCGAATTGGATATTATAAAACCGTAGAGTGTTATACTCTAAGACAAAAGCCGCAGATCTCCCCTAAAAACAGGGGGAATCTGCGGCTTTGACGATTTTATCTGACGGCAATCAGTTCCGATAAACGCTGCATGTTCTGACGCTTATATTCCATTGATGGATGGACATAACGGTTCATGGTAATGTTTACCGTAGCGTGTCCAAGAATCTCACTTAAACTTTTCACATCAAAATTTAACTCCACACACCTGGTAGCAAATGTATGCCTCAGAACATGATAATTAGTCTCTTCGATTCCTGCGGCTTTCAAAACCTTCTTAAAATGGCGCTGCATGGTTCGCGGTTCCATAAAAATATCTGTTTTTCCAGTTAATAGATAGCCGCTTTTATCACAAGAATCATTCTGTAAAAGCGCCAATAGACCGTCTGGAATCGGGATCTGACGGATGGAGCTGGGACTTTTGGGCGTAGAAATACAGATTCTGGTTCTTTTTTCGGAATCCTCTGTGTTCTGCAACCGCTGCATAGTCCGGTGAACAAAAATCAGTTTTTCATCAAACGAAATATCGGACCACTGCAAAGCGCAGATTTCACCAATCCGCAGACCAGAAAACAATGAAAGCAGGATTCCAAGATTAACTGGTGCCAGATCCTTCTGCAGATAAGAACACAATTTCTGCTGTTCCAGTTGACTTAAAATATGAAGATTTTTGGATGGCTGTTTTAAAGAAATAATAGAAAAATCACAAGAAATGCGGTATCCTTTCGAAGCAGAATATCGAAGAACTGCTCTGGTCACAGATAAGATATCAGAAACAGTTTTGACAGAAAGCCCAGAGTGATGCTTTCCGCCAGAAGTAAGCAAAGTTTTACAGAATATTTCCAGCCTTTCACTGGTCAATTCCTGAGGCTGCAGTTTCCCGATTTGAGGAATCAGATACTGATTCATCAGATTTTGATATTTTACATAACTGGATTCTTTGATCTGGCTTTTCTGCTTTACAAGCCAGTCTGCAGCAAGCTGTTCTAACGCAACAGGCTCATTCGCAGAATAGGATACCGCTTCTTTCTTACCCTGAAGCAGCTCCAGCTTTTTCTGAAGCAGCTGTTCTCTGGTCTCCCGATAAGTTCCGGCATAGACATACCCATAACGGTATTTCCCTGAAGCCGATCTTTCTATAATATAGCGTCCTTCCCATCGCCCGTCTTTACGGGCATAGATATTTTCTCCTTTTCTTGCCATATGTGGCCTCCTCATTCATAAAAATTACGCGGACCACTGACCAGAATTTTGACGGTTTATTACTGGAAAATGACCTCCGCAAGGACAATTTTACCATCAGTGATTCCTGCCTATTTCGCCCTATAAGGTTGACAAAGACCCTATTTAGGGGTAAAATTAATCAGCATAAGGTTTTATGCACGATAAAAAATTGTCTTAGAGTATAACACTCTACGACAAAATACCATAAGGAGAAAGCAAGATGCTATGGTATCTATTACGCACCTGGCCTGGACGTGAGGAAATGTTGGTAAAAGAAATCCAGAAAACAGTTCCTTCATATCTATACCAGGAAGTATTCATCATATATAACGAGCGGATCTGGCGGCGTCAGGGGGAGAGTATCATTCACGCAGAACCATTATTTCCTGGGTGCGTGTTTTTAACCTGCGAAAAGACGGACCCATTTTTTATGTATATACAGCGGGTCCCAGCTATGTCAGCCCTGCTTGTTTCTGGAGAGCTTTCCGCATATCCAATGATGGACGCGGATACAGAATTCCTGGAGCAGATCACGGATGAAAGCCATGTGATCCGCCTTTCTTATGTCTTGAGAGAAGATGAGCATACTTATCTGGTTGATGGACCTTTAGCGGATCTGGTCCCTGATATTACCGGAATCGAGTTCCGCAAGCGTTTTGTGAAGATTCAGAAAAGACTCTGGGGAGAAGAACAGGTTCTGGTACTTGGCATCCGGTTAAAGGAAGACCTGGACCAGGCATTCCAGCCATCGAAGAGATGTACCCAGATGAAGATTGAAACCTCAAACGAGGGAAGAAAATTATACAAAATGGAGCAGAAACTGACCCTGCTTCCAGAATATACGGAAGGACTGAGTAACCGATATGCTTAAACAATATTCGGTTTTGATGTCTGTATACCAAAAAGAAAAACCAGAGTATTTCAAAGCAGCGTTAGACAGTATGATCCAGCAGACGATCCCGCCAGCAGAAGTGGTGTTAGTCTGTGATGGTCCGCTGACTAAAGAATTGGATCAGGTTATCACTGGATATGAGCAATCTCAGCCAGAATTCCATGTGATCCGTCTGGCGGAGAATAGAGGTCTGGGAAATGCTTTATCCATCGGTCTTGCCCATTGCCAATACCAGTGGATTGCCCGGATGGATACTGATGACGTAGCACTAAAATATCGGTGTGAATGGCAGTTGGCGTATTTAGAACAGCATCCAGAGACCGATGTCATAAGCGGCACCATAGCAGAGTTTCAGGGTGACACCACGGACGTAGAAGAAATCCAAAAGCAGACCATTTCATTCAAGTGTCTGCCAGAGGATCACAAAGCACTTGCCAAGTATTTAAAATACAGAAATCCTGTGAATCATCCCTGTGTGATGTTCCGGAGATCCAAAGCAATAGAAGCAGGAGGCTATGAGCCGTGTCTTTATTTTGAAGACTATGATCTGTGGGTGAGAATATACCAGAAACAAGGACATTTCGCCAATCTCCCTGAAGTGATCCACTACATGCGGGTCAATGAGATGCATCAGAGAAGAGGCGGGGTGGGATATGCGAAGGCGATCATCCATTTCCAGGCAAGGCTTTACCATTATCATGTGATTTCACTCATTCCATGTATCGGAATCACTGCCACACGAATTGCGGTGAGCCTGATGCCGAATACCCTTCGGAAAAGGATATATGAAAAACGACTGAGAACAATCACGTAGAAAACAAGAAGGATCGAGGAAGATGAAACTATTAACAATCGTAGTTCCAATGTACAATGTAGAACTTTATATCCAGAAATGTCTTGATTCCTTTGTGATTCCCGAAGCAATGGATGAATTAGAGGTGCTGGTCATCAACGACGCAACCCCAGATGGTTCCAGAGCGTTGGCTGCGATATACGAAGCAAAATATCCGGGCACATTCCGGATCATTGATAAAGAAAATGGCGGACACGGTTCCACAGTCAATCGCGGGATCGAAGCAGCCAGTGGAAAATATTTCAAAGTGGTTGATGGAGATGACTGGGTCGATCCTGACGGATTTCTCCATCTGATGGAACATCTGCGGACGACAGACAGCGATATGGTCTTATCCAATTACCATTGGGTCGATCATTCCACTGGAAAGAAAAGTCTGGAAGTGGAGAAGATCTGTCCGGCGATGGAAGATTATACAGAATACCCGTTTCCGAAGGTTGCCGATCACATCTTTATGAAGATGCATGCTGTTACATATAAGACAGAGCTTTTAAGAAATCAGCCAGAACGGCTGGATGAGCACTGCTTTTATGTTGATGCAGAATATATGTTATTCCCGTTGCCGTACATTCGGACCGTGTCCCAGATCCCCGATGCCGTATATCAGTATCGGATCGGTCTCCCAGGCCAGAGCATGAATCTGGAAAATATGAAAAAACGTTGCGGACAGCACGAACGGGTACTGAATCGGTTATTAACCTTTTACGACGGAGTTGAAGACGCGGCCTGCAGGGATACCATTGGCATGGCTATCGCAAGATTTGCGGTCAGTCAATATAAGATTTACCTAAGCTTTTCAGAAAGCCACAAAAAACAGCTGGTCTCCACAGAGACAAAACTGAGACAGGATTATCCAGAGATATATCAGCAGATGAAAAATTCCGCAGTTACGGTTCTCCGGAAAACAGGATATACTTCCTACTCGCTGGTATCGATGCTGGTCCGCAGTTTGAAAAAGGCATAAGATGCCGTATTTAGAGGAATGCTATAGAAAGATAATAAGGTGTAATCATGCAAGCAAAAGATCAATACAAACGACTGGTAAAAATGTTTTTCTCCGCAGTTACGGTACTGGGACTTTGTATATTATACGGAATCACATGGATCGGATACTACAACCGGCACGTATTGCAGCTTCCATTTTACCGAAAAGGAAACTGGGTCATGGTACTTCTGTATGCGGTTCTTCTGGCCTTTTTTCTGCACACATACGGCGGATTTAAGATTGGATATTTGAAAAATGGAAATCTGATCTACTCACAGATATTATCCGTGTTCTTTGTAAATGTATTTACCTACTTCCAGATCGCGGTGATTGATAAGCGGTTTGTCAATCCGGGATATATGGTTTTGATGACATTGGCGGATGTGGTGTTCATTCTCATATGGACATTGGTATTCTTGACCGTTTATAAAAATATATTTCCGCCCAGGAAGATGTTTTTTATCGAGGGAGACCAGGAAGACTATCATCTGCAGGATAAGATGAACTCCAGGGAAGATAAATACGAGATCTGTGAGGTTCTATCTTACCACGCAGGATATGAATACTTAAGAGAACGGATGCAGCGCTATGACGCAGTGATCATAGGCGATATGCCGTCCCACGATCGGAACCTGTTGTTGAAAGCAGGTTTTGAACTGGGAATCCGTACTTATACGGTACCGAAACTGTCGGATGTGCTGCTGAAAAGTTCCGATGAATTAACATTATTCGATACCCCACTATTTTTATCCAGGAATATCGGTCTGACTGCAGAACAGCAGTGGATGAAACGCTTAGAAGATGTGGTGATCGCATCTCTGATGCTGATTCTGTTTTCCCCGATATTTTTGATCGCTGCCATCGGCATCAAGTGTACCGATCAGGGCCCGGTGTTTTATAAACAGGAGCGCCTGACCAAAGACGGAAAACACTTTATGATCTATAAATTCCGGACCATGGTGGTAGACGCTGAGAAATATTCCGGCGCTGTTCTTGCATCAGAGAAGGATCCACGGATCATTCCTATCGGACGCGTCCTGCGGGCAACCAGACTGGATGAGCTGCCACAGCTGTTCAATATCTTGAAAGGAGATATGTCCGTCGTTGGCCCAAGACCAGAACGCCCGGCATTAGCAGAAGAGATTGAAAAAGAACTGCCGGAGTTTTCCTACCGTTTGAAAGTCAAAGCCGGTCTTACAGGCTATGCGCAGGTTTACGGCAAATACAATACAACCTCTTACGATAAGCTGAAGCTGGATCTGATGTACATCCGGAAATATTCGTTGTTATTAGATCTAAAACTGATCCTGATGACGCCAAAGATCATGCTGATGAAGGAGAGTACCGAAGGCGTTTCTGCGGAGACGCAGGATCAGGGAAAGACTGGAAAGAAAGGAGAGTCGCTGTGCTGAACATCAAAACGATTTATTTCAAAAATTTGATCGAAGATTTAAGAAAGCATATTAAGATTGTTGCTTTTTGTATTGCAGTATGTGCGGCTTTTTTTGTCATTTTGGGATATAAGAACGCACAGAAAGTACGTCAGCTGACAGCGGATCAGCTGATGGAGATCCAGGAGTATCAAGAGAGTTTGAGTGGGTATGATGCGGCAATTGTGGACACAGAAAGTACATTGAAGACTATTAATAATCAAGTAGAGAAACAACAAGAATATGTGGACAATTCTATTTATATGAAACTAGATTCTCAGAATATTCAAGTGGCTTCTACTCAGTACGCAGTGGTAACTTCTGGAAACATTGGAAATATTATGAATTCAATTTTTCTGTTTATTGATGATGGCGGATTGAAGGAAGCGTTGGAAGAAAAGTATGGTGTGACAGATTCAAAATATTGGAGGGAGATAATTACAGTAAATAATAGTGGAGAAATTTTAAATTTAATTGTTTATCATTATGATATTGCAGAAGCAGAAAAAATTTTGAATATAGTTAAAGATAAATTGAATCAAAAAATATCGGATATTGTTGCTGTACAGGGAGAATTTAATCTAGTAGAATTAGGAACTTCATATTATACGAAAGCGGATATGGGTGTTCAGAATATCCAGAATGAATACTTGAATAATTTGAAAAATTATATTTCAAACCGTTCTGACTATGAAACAAAATTAGTAAATCAGAAAATTGCAAGAGAAAACTATGTAAAGAACAATAAACTGGAGGATGTAGAGATAAAGCAGTCAAATTCAGTACTTCAAATGATGGAGTATATGGTTATTGGTATTTTATTTGGAATTGCCATTCCATTGGTATGTTTTTTACTGCAATATATTTTGAGTAATCGCTTACGCAGGAAAGAAGATCTAAGAGATTCTGGACTTAATGTTCTTGCAGGCTACTGTGACAATAAAGGATACCAGCCAACTTTAGAACGGGGAATGTTAGACCTGAAACTTCTTGCGGAAGAGAAAAAACTGGATTCCGTATTTATCAGTGTTCTCCAGGAAGATGAGGTATCGAAGAAAGTTGCGGAAGAATGGTGCAAGATCATGGAGCAGAGCGGAATGAAGGCAAAGATTGGATATCATCTGCTTGAGAATGCAGAAGATTTGAAAACATTGATCTCTAACAAAGGGTGTTTACTTGTTGCAGAAGCAGGAAAAACGACCTATCCACAGATAGAACAACAGATGAAACTGTGTACCAGAGTCCAGGGAGAATTGTTGGGCTGTATCGTGATTGAATAAGCAAAAAGAGTAGGAGTACGAGATGAAAGCATGGGAACAAAAGTATCAGGAATGGATCTCTGATTTTTATCATGGGGAACTTTTGTTCTTTGCAGGCTTTATATTAATCCTGTTTCGTGGAATGTGGCTGAGCACTATGTTTTCTCAGAACCGGATGTTGTCATTACTTTCGATTCCAGTTGCGGCACTGCTGATCGGACTGAAAATTTTGTTGTTTGATCATTATCCTGTTAAGCAATTTTTACTGCTGGGAATGGCTCTGATTTGTACTCTATTCAGTTGTTACTTCAGCCACACGGTTAATGCGTTTCTTATGGTTTTATTGGTGTTAGGAAGCAAAAATATTAAATTTGAGAAGATATTAAAAGTGTATTTGGTTATTATAGGAAGTTTGATGATACTGGCATTTTTGTCATCGTTAGTAGATGTAATTGAGAATTTACAATATGAACAAGAACATAGAAGATTGAGAAATGCATTTGGAAGCATTTATCCAACGGATTTTGCTTCCCATATATTTTATTATATTACAATTATATTTTATTTGAAAAAAGATGGTTTGAGATGTGTTCACTATATGGTCGCTGCTGGATTAGCTGTTTTGATTTACTATTTTTGTGATACTAGGTTAGATTCAGCAAGTATTTTATTATTGATAGTATTTTATTGGCTCGGATATGAGATAGAAAACTCATCTTTTATTAGCAGAAATATAAAAAGTATTTGGGATGATACTTGGAAAAAAATAAGAGTTTTTCTTGTTCCAATATTAGCAGTTGTATCTATTATGTCAACGGTTTTATATAGAGAGAATAATGTGTTTTGGATGTGGTTGGATAAGCTGTTGTCTAATCGTTTAAGCTTAGGAAAAAATGCATATTTAAAAAGTGGAATTCAATGGCTTGGTCAGAATATTGAGATGGTCGGTTTTGGGGGAACGACAGAGATAGTTTCTAACTATAATTTTGTTGATTGCTCTTATGTCCATGTATTATTAGTAAATGGAGTGTTGTTTTTAACCGTTCTACTAATATTGTATGTATTTTGTGGCAGAAAAAACAGTAATAACTTGTATTTTTCCTATGTGATTGCTGTAGTTGCTATAAATTGCATGATTGCTCATCATTTATTACAAGTAGAATATAATGTATGGCTATTATCACTTTTGTCAATAGATTCATGTACTGAAGGAAAGGAAAAAAACAATGGCGGATATTACAGTTATAAAGACAATGATTGATGGTTTGTTTATAGTTGAACCTACTGTTTTTTCAGATAATAGGGGGAGCCTTTTTGAAGCATATAACGATGAGGCTTTTACTAACCATGGTTTAGAAATGAAGTTTATTCAGGACAATGAAGTATTAAGCAGAAAAGATGTTCTACGTGGAATGCATGTAAATATAAAACATCCACAGGGAAAGCTTATTCGTGTAATTGATGGTGAAATATTAGATGTAGTGATTGATCTGCGGAAAGAGTCTAGAACCTATCTGTCATGCTTTTCAGTCAATCTTTCTGGTGAAAATAAAAGACAACTATATATACCAGAAGGAATGGGGCATGGCTATTTAGCAAAAAGAAATTCGAGGGTTTTATTTAAAACCACATCACATTATATTACAGGAGATGAATTGGGATTTGCATGGAATAGCAAGGTGCTAGATGTTGATTGGGGAATAAAAGAACCGATTCAAAACGATAGAGATAGATACAATAAGGATTTATTTGAGGTGTGGAAATGAATGTAATGTATACATGTGATAACAACTATGTGTGGCTGATGGGAATATCCACTATTTCTTTATTTGAAAACAATATGCACATTAAAGAATTGAATGTATACCTTTTAGGAGAAAATATAAGCAGGGAGGGCAAAGAGAAACTTGAAAGAATTGCGGATAGGTATGGGAGAGAGATAAAGATAATTGATGTACCCAAGTTAAATATTCCTCAGACATTAGTTTCTGCTCGTTGGCCACTATCTGCTTTTACTAGACTATTTTCCGGAGTGATATTGCCAACGTATATTGACAAAATACTTTACTTGGACTGTGATACGATAATCACTGGTGATATTTCAGAGTTGGAAAATATAAGATTTGATAAAAATATTGTGTTTGGTGTGAAGGATTGTATTAGTGGTACATATAAGGAAAATATTGGACTAGATAAGGATAGTCTGTATATTAATGCAGGTGTACTTGTATTTGATTTAAATGCTTTAAGAAATATTAACATTAGTGAAAAAATTGAAACATATATGAGTAGATATATGAAATTTATTAATTATGCTGATCAGGATATTTTAAATGGTATGTTTAAAGAAAAAATCGGCGAATTAGACCCTAAATTTAATGTAATGACGATAGATGTTGTTCACACATATGAAGAAATTCAAAAGCTTAGAAGGCCAACAAATTTTTATAAGAAAGAAAGAGTGGAACTAGCAAAACGCAATCCAGTAATCATTCATTATACCACAAATATGCAAGTTATTAGACCATGGTTTAGCGATACAAATCATCCATTTGCAAGTGAATTTAAAAAATATATGAATATAAGCCCATGGAAAGATAAAGAATTGAAAAAAATGGTGTTTGATTCTAAAAATGCAAGGATAATTGGCTTAATCATGAAACTCCCAAAATCAATGGCATATATAATTTTAGGGTTTATTCATGCAGAATTAAAACCAAGGTATATAAGAATAAAGGCAGGAAGATGATATGATGGTGTCAATTATTATACCAGTATATAAAGTGGAAAAATATCTTGCACGATGTATCGATAGCGTAATTAGTCAAACATATACAAATTTAGAAATAATATTGGTAGATGATGGCTCTACAGATTTATCTGGAAAAATATGTGATGAATATAGAAAGAAAGACAGACGAATTATTGTTATTCATCAAGAAAATGCGGGTGCATCAAATGCCAGAAATAGAGCATTGGATATAATGTCTGGCGATGCAGTTGTATTTGTTGATGCAGATGATTTTATTGATGTGGGACATATTGAAACGCTTGTGAATTTAATAAATAGAACAGAAGCTGATATAGCGATTTCTTCATATGTTAAGTCTTCTGCTGAAAATGCAGTTGTATTTTCTAAAAGCAAAAATACAGATGAAGCATTATATACAGGAGAAGAGGCATGCATAAGAATGCTACTGGCAAAGGATATTGATAGTTGTGTATGTTGTAAACTCGTTAAAAAAGAAATATTAGGAAAGAGTAGATTTCGAAATGATATGACAATAGGGGAAGATTTAGAATTCTACTATAGAGTGTTACGAAAAGCTAAGAAGGTTGCATATTCAAATAAAAAAGAATATGCCTATATCCAACACATGACAAATACAATTAATATCTTGACTTCTGAAGCTATGAATTCTTTGAAGGAGATTGAAAAATTAATTATCAATGAAGAAAATAAAAGCTTAAAAAATGCATTAACGAGTAAATGTGTTTCAACATATTTTCATTTCTTGTTACTAGAAAACGATAGAGAAAAACAAAAATATTTAAAAACAAGTATAAATAAATATAGAAGGAACTTAATATTTTCTAAAGAAGTTGCATTAAAAGTTAGGGTGGCCTGTTTAGTGTCGTTTGTTAGTTACAAATTTTTTTTATAGAATGTATGAATTAAATATAAATAGCAGAGACGTGAGGTTTAATCAATGAGTAATCCATTAGTAAGTGTTATCATACCGGTATATAATGTTGAAAAATATGTTAGAGAGGCTGTAGATAGTATAATAAATCAAACTTACAAAGAATTGGAGATTTTTTTAGTTGATGATGGATCTACTGATTCTAGTGGGAAAATATGTGACGAATATAAAGATAAAGATAAAAGAATAGTTGTTATACACAAAGAAAATGGTGGCCTTTCTTCGGCACGTAATATTGCAATGGAAGAAATGAGAGGGAGATATGTTTTTTTTCATGATAGTGATGATGTTGTTGCTAATGATATAATCGAAGAATATGTAAAATTGTGCCAGAATAATAACGCAGATATAGTAATGGGCACATGTTACGAATTCTTTGGAGAGTTAAAGCAATATCCGAAATTTGAAGTAGAAGAAATAAGTTGTTATTCTAAGATAGAAGCTTTGAAGCTGATGTTTATGGATGAAAAACTCCATCATTGTGCGGCAGGCCCTCTCTTTAAGTCAGACCTTTGGCAAGGAATACGATTTCCATTAGGAAAATTATATGAGGATCATGCAACTGTTTTTTTTGTGGCGGCAAGAGCTAATAAAATAGTATATTGTGATGACAAAAGATGTTTTTATAGAATGAGGTTAGATTCGATAACTAATTCTAATGTGACTAGCAGGGACATGATGCTTTTAGATATAAATGATGATGTTGCATCAGAAATAATAAAAATGTATCCAGAGTTAAAACCATATATACTTAGAATGACAATGGTTATATATTTAAAACTCTACAGTAGAATTTTGTATGTTGGTTTTAACGCATTTCAAACAGAGCAAAAAAGAATTATGAAAACAATAGAAGAAAATTCAGATGAATTTATAAAATCTGGTTTGGCAAGAAAACAAGATATTATTAAGGTTAAAGCGGCTTTGTTTGGAAAAGTTCCTTTTTGGTGTGTGTATAAATTAAGTGATTCAATTCAGAAAACAAAAAAGAAAATGGCAGGGTAATAGATCAATTATGCACAATGGCTCATCTAAAATTTTTAAAATAGATACTTTGTTTTTGCTTTTTATTACATTTGCGTTAATGCCAGATATATTTAAAATGTGTGGAATAAATATAAAGCCAATGTATTTGTTATTTTTGATATTTCTTGGAATTTTGATATATAAGAGAAAATGTATTCTCCCAGATAAGGCGATCATTGGCTTATTTATATACAGCTTTTTGATTTCAGTAGTTGCGATACCTATTTGGGGAATAGGACGTCGACTTTTAAATTATTCGTTTGGAATGGTAGTGCTAGCAATTTTCTGCACATTAGGTAAGAAAGTGAGTTTTGAAAGATGGCTTATAATTCTACAAAAGGTATGGTTAACCGTTGTAGTGGCGGTATGTATTAATAATCTTGTTCATTATAAGGTTTTTAGAGAGTATTTTTATCTTAAACTTAATCATCCGGCACTTGATACGCTTATTGTTGGGGGTGTAAATATTGAAGCTAGTTGGATTGCAATGTTAACGCTTGCATTTGGCCATAGGAAGGATCGAATAGTGCCACTGGTAGTATCTTGTTTCTTTTCTTTGTTATATGCATCTAGATGTGGTATAATAGCGAATTTTTTGGTTGCATTCTTTTTTATTTATGGATCAAAGCCGTATGAAAAATTAAAAAAAAGAATTACCAGAGGGGTACTGTGCTCCTGCATAGGATTTTGTGCGATGGTGGTATTATTTTTAACCCCCCTTTCAGGCAATTTGTTGTTAAAAGTGTTTTCCAGAATAACAGAGATTGGACATGATCCAGGTAGTTTGGGGAGATTTGCAATGTGGAAATATATACCTCCACTTATATGTATGCAACCTTTTGGAGTTGGTTTAGGAAACGCTATGAAGGGTATATCCAAAATTTCGCCATTAGTATATGAAGAAAATAATGTCCATTGTGTAATAATTCAGATGTTTTGTGAGATAGGTATTATTGGTGGAATACTTTATATTAGCGCTTGGTGGAAATTTTTAATTAAAAATATTAAATCACTATTTAAAAATCCATTAATTCAAATACTATTTATATATTTAGTTCTGTCACTTGTACAATTTGGCGGTGGAGAAACAATTTTCTTTTGCATGTTGGGAATATATTTGGTCACGAATAAATATGAAATGAGGGGAATGGAGATTAATGGGAAATAGAATAAAATTGATTTTGAAATGAATATAAGAATTGAAAAATATTATAGACAAAGGAGAAAGGTAATTGTAGTTTGCCTTGTATTTGTAAAATGAAACGAATTTTATTGACCATAAATACATATTCACAATTAGTTGTATCTATTCAAATGCGATATTCCATTTGGAAGAATGATTTGGTAGATGTTATTATATCAGATCAATCGAATGATTCTAAAAGAATTGCAGATAATTTATCAAGATATAAATTGTTTAATAAAGTTGTATGGATAAAAAACAATGAAATATGTTCAAATACTAAACATATATATTATAAAATTATTCGTTGGTTTTGCATTTTGTTTGGCTGGCATGTGCTCGATATAACAAATAATATATATGATGAATTACTTTTTTATAATGCAGATGCCTTCGTGCATGGTTTATTTGCGACACTTATAAAGAAAAATGGAAATATGGTTACCTCTAGATATGAAGAAGGAATATTGTCTTATGTAGATAGCCAGTTTTTAAATAATAGTAAATTAAAATATGCAAATAATATTAGAAAGTGTTTTGGAAAACGGATATTAGAGAATGAAGTTGTGACTTTTTATTGTTTCTATCCTGAGTTTTATAAGGGGGAGTTGAGACCAATATGTATAAATAAAATAATAAATAATAATATTATGGGGAGTATTTTGAAAAAAATATTTGATGTAAATGATGAAAAGGTGAGAATCAAAGAAAAATATATTTTCTTTACAAGTATATTTGATTTTCAGGGATCTAATCCAATTGGAGAGTATAATTTAGTATTGAAAATAGCTGAAATTGTAGGAAAAGATAATCTACTTGTGAAAACGCATCCAAGAGATAAACGTTTGGTATATGAACAAAGTGATTTGCATGTATATGAACATTCATCTATACCGTGGGAGGCAATCCAATTTAATAATGATTTCTCGGATAAGGTGCTTTTAACAGTGAACTCCTCTAGTGTTTTAACCGCAAATTTAATGGTTGAAGACAAGGCAAAATCAGTATTCCTTTATAAATGTTGCAATTACGAAGTGAATGATGAAGCAGTTGAAGCTGCATTGTATTTAGAAAATTTATTGGAAGAATTACCATTAAAAAAGAATATGATAAAAATAGAAAACAGTTTGGATGAATTTATAGATGATGTGAGAAAGGGAGAAATATAGATGAATAATGAAATTTATATAGGAGCATTGCATGTTACCAATGATAAAAATTTAACTAGAGTTAGTTCAGATGTGAAAATGATTTTTGACCAGAAGATAACTAATCGTACCTTCTTTTATGAAGTTGAAAATCGATGGTCAAAATATTTGGTATCGGAATTAAGCGATGCATTTATTATTGCCTTTTTAGAGTTAGCAATGGAAAAAGGAGCTAATATTTATTATGAAACTCCTGCAAGCGAGGAACTTATTTATAATCTTGAGACGTATATGATTCCGGTTATTTCATATAATATTAAAGAACTTAAAAATATATCATTATATGGAAAAATGATAAACTTGGAAATGAAAACAGAGGGTGTTGTTGGAACCGGATTTTCTGGCGGTGTAGACTCGTTTTATTCAGTTTTATCACATAGAAATACTAAGTTTAAAAGCAGAGAAGTTACACATGTGATGCTAGGGGTGAACGGTGCTGCAATGTCTGGAATATCAGAAGAATTGGATCAAATATGGTTTGAAGGAGAAAAAGAAAGATTTTTGCCTATTACGAAAGAACTAGGGGTTGAGTTAATTACTGTAAATTCAAATATATCTTTATTAAATGATTATAAAGAATATTTGCAAGGTGGAGATACAATAGTTACATCTAGTTTTGTACATATTTTAAGAAAACTATTTGGAGTGTATTATTGGGCATCTGCAGTGCGAGCGGATGGTTTTAAGTTTAGCAAAAATGATGGGAATTTAATGGAAATGTTTATCTCCCCTTTGGTAAGCATGAAGGGGCTTAATTTTGTTTTAGATGGAGAACAAGTAAGTAGAATTGAGAAAGTCGAGTTTATTGCAGATAATGAGTGTGTGCAAAAAAGTATTGATGTTTGTGGTGAATTGGGTAATTGTGGAAAATGTAATAAGTGTTTAAGGACTATGGGTGAATTGTACGCACTTGGAAAATTAGAACTTTACAAGAATCAATTTCCAATTGACGAATATTTAGAAAAGCCGTGGCTTTATTTGGCCAGAGGAATAGGATTTGATTTTGCTCATCCTGAATTTTATAAAGAAATTTTTGATAAAATGAAAGAAAATGGAAAGAAGGTTTCATTATTAACTTATTTTTTGGGATATTGCATATATGTACCGTTTAATATTCTTCGACCAAAACTGAAGGGAAATAAAATTTGTGAGTTTTTTTATCATGAATTAGGACTTTATAAATTGTTTGGAGGAAGAAAAAAATAGGAAAGGTATAGATTGGGTTAGTACTAATTATGATGGACAAAGTAAAAAGAAAAATATATAGCATTCCCATATCAGCGCGAGTATCTGCGATATATATGATATGTAGTGTTTTACAAAGAGGAATTTCCTTTATAGTAGTGCCGATTTATACTAGACTTGTGCCGAGTGGTGAATATGGCTTATATTCATTATATCAATCTTGGGCAATGATAGTCACTCTTTTTGCGACTCTTAATATGTGGAATTATGTTTACAATAATGGAATGATACGATTTGAGAACAGTAAAGATGAATTCACATCAGCACTTATTGGTCTAAGTGGAGTGATATCAATGGGGTTTTTCTCTATAATCTTTATATTTAGAGAAAAATTTTGTGAACTGTCAGGTTTGTCGTTATATTTACTTATTTTAATGTTTTTAGAGATCTTTTTTAGACCAGCATTTGAATATTGGTACGCACGACAAAGATTTGAATATCAATTAAAAAAATATGTGATAGTTTCGTTACTTATCTCTATAACGCAACCAGTACTTTGCATTTCGTTTGTTAAACTATCAAAACGCATTCAAGATGGTATTACTGGATATGCATTAATTACTGGTAAAGTTGTGTGTGTGTTGATAGTCTATTTTTTCATTTTTTGTGTATTGATAAGAAAGTGTTGTAAATTATATAATAAGGAAATTTGGAAATTTGCATTGAGGTTTAATGTCCCATTAATTCCACATTTTTTGGCTGGTATAATATTGCAACATTCAGACAGAATTATGATATCAAAAATGTGCGATGTTAGTTCTGTGGCTGTATATAGTATAGCATATAATGCTGGTATGATATTATATTTTGTAAATGAGGCTTTAATCAATGTAATTATACCATGGACGTATAAAAAAATGAAAAAGTTTGACTATCAAGGATTTACTGAATCAGCTATATTAATTATTGGATTAATATCAATTATTAATATCATGCTGTCAATATGTGCTCCAGAAATTATATCAATTATGGCGCCAAAAGAGTATTATAATGCTATTTATATTATTCCACCGGTTGCTATTAGTTGTGTTTATATGTGTTTGTTCAATTTGTATGCTAATATTGAGTATTATTATGAAGAAACTAAGTTGGTAGCAGTGGCATCTACATTGAGTGCTGTGTTAAATATATTTTTAAATTATATATTTATTAAAAAATTTGGATATATTGCTGCGGGGTATACTACTGTAGTATGTTATATTTGTTATGCGGCATTTCATTTGCTTTTTATGAAATACGTATTAAAAAAGAATAGTGTAAAGTCCAATATTTATAATAATGTTGTTTTGTGGGTTGAGGCTATTGCAGCTACAATAATTTCTATAGGTGTAGTTGTTCTTTATCCATATCCAATAATAAGATATTGTTTATTGCTTTTTGTAAGTATAATTGTAATATTGTATCGTAATAAAATAATGGAAAAATTGAAAATGTATAAGACTAATTAATATAAATTTCATCAAAAGGAGAAAAATTATGAAAACAGCATGTTTTATTCCAATTAAAGCCAATTCGGAAAGGGTAAAAGAAAAAAATTTTCGCTTACTTAATGGTAAAAAGTTATATACATATGTTTTCGACCATGTTAGGGAGGCGGATGTATTCGATGATATTTATGTAGATACAAATTCTGTAGAGGTTTCCAAAGTGGCACAAGAATATGGGTTTAAGGTAATTGAGAGATTACCGGAACTGGCGGCTAATACAGCGAATGGAAATGATTTGTTGGTGTATCATTATTTGAAATATCCAGGGTATGATTATTATTTTCAGTTGTTTGCTACAGCACCTTATTTACAATCGCAAACAATTAGAGAGTGTTTTTTTGAATTAGATAATTCAACTTATAATGATTCTATATTTACCGCGACAGAAAATCACAGTTTTTATTGGTTGTCAGGGAATCCAATTAATTATCGCCCTTGTATTTTACCCAGATCACAGGATATGCTACCTGTTGTAGAAGAAACAACAGGATTATATGGAATAAAGGCAAAAGCGCTTGAAAAATATAGATGCCGCATAGGAGCAAAACCAATTATTAAGACGATTTCCAAGTTCGAGGCAGTGGATATTAATACTGAAGAAGATTTGAAAATCGCAGAGTTTATAGGACATGTTATTTATAAATATGGTAAATAGATAATAAATGGATATGTTTATTTGTGCTTTAATTGAAAAAAAAGTAATAGTTGAGATAGGATACATATAAATAAGAAGGATTTTTAGAAAGGTAAATAGCAAATGAAAATTTTAGCCGTTGGTGCACATTTAGATGATATTGAAATTGCGTGTGGAGGAACTCTTGCAAAAGCAATTGAAAATGGTCATCAAGTTAAGGTTTTAATAATGAGTAAATCTGGTTATACAAATAAGGATGGCGTGGTGCAAAGAGAAAATGATGTGGCTATAGAAGAGGGTACTAATGCACTTCATATACTTGGAATACAGAAGATTGAAATTTTAGATTTTCCTACAAAAGATATTCCGTGGCGTTCGGATGTAGTTAATGCAATTGATGTTTGTATTAGTGATTATAATCCAGATGTTATTTTTACCCATCACCCGTTTGATACTCACCAAGCACATGCTGGTGTATCAAATGCGACTATTGCAGCAGCGAGAAGAAGAAATACTGTGTTTTTTTATGAGCCAATTACACCTTCAGGAAGATCTTATGTTGCATTTAAAGCAGATTTGTATGTTGATATTGAAGAAACCTTAGAGAAAAAGTTGAATTCTCTAAGAGCCCATAAATCAGAGTACAATAAGTTTTCAGGTGAAGATTGGGTTGAGGGGGTACGATGTAGATGTGGATTTAGAGGCTATGAGATAGGGAAAAAGTTTGCAGAGGCATTTGAAGTCCTTAGAATCGAAATGGATTTTAGTAAGGGAACAAAACTTATTGGAAGATAATAGAGGAAAATGTTAGTAGAAACATGGTATGAGAGTAGTGACAAATATAATTTAACTTTAGCTGTTTTAGCAGATATTCATTCAAGAAAAATTAACGAAGTTTTAGCAATTTTGAAAAAGAAAAGACCTGATATTATTCTTATACCGGGTGATTTCGTGGATGGAGTTAAAGTAGAGAAAGCAAAAGATCATAAGGAGTTGATTGATGATGCAGTATTTCTTTTGAATCAGGTTTCTTTTATTGCTCCTACATATTGCTCATTAGGAAATCATGAAAAGCATTTTTTTTTACCGGAAATAGAAAAGTTATATAAATCTAATACAATAGTTTTACAAGAGCAATATATAAAAATAAAGCAAGATATATATATAGGGGGTCTTTCATCTGGAATAAACTATTTTGATAAGATGCAATCTCAAATACCGGATATACATTTTATTAATAACTTTGAGAAAATAAATGGCTATAAAATTTTGCTATCTCATCATCCTGAATATTATGAGCCGTATTTAAAAAAGAAAGCCATAGATTTAATTATTTCTGGTCATGCACATGGGGGACAAGTTAGATTATTTGATCATGGCTTGTATGCGCCAGGACAAGGCTTATTTCCAAGATATACAAGTGGAATTCATGATAAAAAACTAATTGTAAGTAGAGGAATTGCTGGCACAGAATTATTTCCAAGAGTTAACAATAGACCAGAGATAGTCTATGTAAAGATCTAGAGTACTATTGTATTATCAATGACTGTGATGCTAATTAAAAATACTTAATAGAGGTAATAATTTGTAGAAAGTATTAACTATTAGAAAGAAAAAAATTTTGGAGGAATATTTATTATGAATTTGAAAGAAAAATTAAAAGCAATAAAAGTTATAGTAATGGCTGTTGAACATTATAATACTCTAGGATTGATTCGTAGTCTCGGCGAAGCAGGTGTGGAACCAATTTATATTGCAATTAAAGGAAAAGCGAGAGTGGCATCAACTAGTAAATATATAAGCAGATATCATTATGTGGATAATGAAGAACAGGCATATTCAACGCTTATAGAGAATTATCGAGATGAGAATAATAGAGCATTTGTTTTGTGTATTGATGATAAAACTGTAAGCTATATGGATGAAAGATATGAAGAATTGAAAAACTATTTCTATTTCTTCAATGCGGGGGCTAAGGGACAAGTCAACAAGTATATGGACAAACTGAATATTCTTGAGGCCGCAGAGCAATGTGGACTTCGCACATTAAGGGCGTATAGATGTAAAAATGGAGAATTGCCAGGAGTGATTAAATATCCTGTTATTACGAAGGCTATCTCTCCTGTTGTAGGTGGTTGGAAATCTGATGTGCATATTTGCAATTCGGAGGTAGAACTTTTAGAGGCATATAAGAAAATTCAGGCTCCAGAAGTATTAGTTCAGGAGTATATAGAAAAAAAGAATGAGTATTGTCTTGAAGGTTTTAGTATAAATCGTGGTAAGGAAATGTTGATTACTATAGCATCAACTTATAATTATTTACTTCCAAACTATTATTCACCATATATGACTGTACAAAATATGGATAATATAGATCTTAATAAAAAATTAAATGAATTAATGAAACTTATTGGCTTCGAAGGTATTTATGAAATAGAATTTTTAATTGATCAGGATGATACATTATATTTTGGAGAGATAAATTTTAGAAATTCAACATGGTCGTATGCTTCCACGGTAGCAGGTATGAATATGCCGGCATTATGGATTGAATCAACTATGGAGGGGAATATTCCAGAAAATGCCTATGTTAAAATTGATAATCCTTTTACTGCTATGGTAGAACCGATAGATTATGGGAAGAGGGTTGATACTGGAAAAATTACGTTTGCGGAATGGTTAGCTGATTTTAAAGATGCCAAATGTCTCTATTATTATAGTAAAGATGATAGGGCACCATTTTATGAAATGATGAAAAATTTTGAAATAATGAAATAAGGGGAAATTGCATTGAATAAGAAAGTATTATCTATAGTGTCTCTTTGTGGAGCATGTATATCATTCTATATTGGTGCAGGATTTGCGACAATGCAGGAGGTTGTCCAGTATGAGGCGTCTTATGGATCCTTATTTCCAGTTGTCATCTTAGTAGCTGCAGCAATATATGTGTACACGAATATTTCATTTGCTACCAATGGTAACAGATTACATCTGAAGTGTGGTAGTGATATTTATAGGATTTATTGTAGCGTTTTGGGAAAAAAATTTGGAAAGATTGCTTCTAAATTTTTTGATTATTTTTCTGCGTTTTTTTGTTATATGAGCTTTGTTGTTATGTGTGGGGGAGCAAGTTCAACAGTTGCTCAACAATGGAAATTTCCAAGTGGTGTGGGGGCTATTATATTAACTGTTTTAGTGATCTGTACGGTTATATTTGGACTGAATGGAATTCTAAAGGCACTTAGTAAAGTTGGTCCGATTATTATTATTATGATTTTAGTAGTTTCAGTCATTTCTGCATTAACTGGATATGGTAATTTATCTGCCAATATGATGGCGGTCGATGTGGGAATTTATTCTGATGTTATGAAACAGGTCGGCGATGGAAATCCTTTCTTTTCGGGTGCTTCTTATGGTGGCTTTGTTATTCTTTGGTTTGCTGTTTTTTTAGCAGAGATAGGTTCAAAGAATGATCTAAATGAAGTGAATTATGGTATGTTGCTCTCTACAATATTTATATTTGGTACAGCGGCTATTTGCTGTGTCGCTTTAATTGGTCATATAGATGCTACAGCTGCGTCCGATATTCCTGCGCTTATTTTAGCCATGCAGATTTCGCCGGTTCTTGCACAATTATTTGCAATTGTAATTTGTGCAGGCATTTATTCATCTGCTGTTCCACTTTTGTGGACTGGGGTTAGAAAGATAGCTCAAGAGGGAACTGCTAAATATAGAGTAACAACTATAGTAGGGGGAATTTTAGGCTGTATTATAGCTTGCTTCGTACCTTACAAAGGACTTATTAATGTTTTATACGGACTTAATGGTTACCTTGGATTTATTTTAGTTTTTTTTATGATTGTTTACGATATAAAAACAAAGATGAGTCTAATAAAAAAATAGTTATTTTGAAAAATAATTGTTTTGAGATAGGAGGATGAAGTGGAGCGAGGAAATTCTTCTTTAAAACTAAATATGGTTTTAAATGCAGTCTTTAAGTTGTCATCGCTCTTATTCCCACTAATAACTTTCTCTTATGTTTCCAGGGCCCTTTTACCAGAAGGTGTAGGGAAGGTTACCTTTGCACTATCCGTGGTCAGTTATTTCTCCATGTTTACCCAGCTGGGAATTCCGACATACGGAGTCCGGGCTTGTGCAAAGGTGAGAGATGACCGGATAGAGTTGAGCAGGACGGTTCAGGAACTACTGATGATCAACATCGGCTGCTGTATCCTGGTATATCTGGTGTACGCATCGGCAGTGATCCTGGTGCCACGGTTTCAGGAAGAAAAGGCTCTGTATGCAGTTTTGGGATTATCCATCGGATTCAATGCGATTGGAGCAGAGTGGTTGTACAATGCCTTGGAAAAGTATCGCTATATTGCCATTCGATCGGTACTGTTCCAGGTGATCGCCCTGGTTTTGATGTTTTTACTGATCCGGGCGCAAGAGGATTATGTGTTTTATGGAGCACTTTTGATTTTGGCAACTTCCGCATCCTATGTGTTGAACTTCCTGAATCTCAGGAAATATATTGAGTTTCGGCCGGTGGGCGGTTATCGTGTGACGAGACACTTGCGGCCGATCCTTGTATTTTTTGCATTATCAGTAGCCACAACGATTTATACAAATCTGGATAACGTCATGCTGGGATTTATGAAGGATGATGCGTCAGTGGGACTGTATTCTACGGCAGTCAAGGTGAAGTCGCTTTTGGTGGCGCTAGTGACATCGGCCAGCGCGGTGCTGCTTCCACGGGCTTCCTACTATGTAGACAAAGGAAAAATGGAGGAATTTTACCGGATATTAAAGCAGATGATGCACCTGATCCTCGAGATTTCTCTTCCAATGGCGCTATATTTTATGATATTTGCCAGAGAGGGAGTGATTTTTCTGGCAGGTTCTGCTTTTACGGGAGCGGTGCTTCCGATGCGGGTGATCATGCCGACGCTAGTGCTGATCGGAATGACCAATGTGATCGGAATCCAGATGTTGGTTCCTCTTGGAAGAGAAAAGGCAGTACTAAGGTCTGTTGTAGCTGGGGCAGTTGTAGATGTGGTTTTAAATATCATACTGATTCCTCAGTTTTCCGCATTAGGAGCAGCTATAGGAACCTTGGTGGCAGAAATGACAGTACTGATGGTCCAGCTGCTGGCCATTCGTTCCATTCCAGTACGAATATTCTCAGAGACAACCACATGGAAACTGGTGGTGGCAATGGCTCTTGCTACGGCTGCTTCGATCTGGTCTCTGTTTGTGATAGATGGTGTGCTTATAAGCCTGTTGGTATCTGCGGTTTGCTTTTTTGGAACCTATGGGGGCAGTCTGGTTCTGTTGAAGGAACCGTTATTGATTCGGATGTTAAGCGGGATTAGACATCACTGAGGAAAAACAGGTATTATGAAGGAGAAAGAATAGCATGTTACAGCAGAAAAAGTTAATGGAAAATGTGCTGATGCCATTTTTGGATGTGTTATGTGTGTTGCTCAGCGCAATGATCGCATTTCAAGTTCGATATGGAAAATGGCTGGGAATAGCCCAGGATTGGGATCAGGGATGGCTATTGTGGATGATCGTATGCCTTGCAGTGGTGTTAGAGATTATCTTCGACTATTACCATCATTTTTTCCGAAGAGGATATTTTGATGAATTGATTGCTGTGGGGAAGGAGCAGCTGTTTTTGACAGGCAGTTGGATCATTCTTCTCTATATCCTCCATCGGTCATCACAGTTGTCACGATTGGCATTAGGATATTTTACGGGTATTAATGTAATTGTTACATATTTTATGCACATTCTGGTAAAACAGTATTTACTGAAGGTATATCGGAAGAGCAAATATAGCAGTCGAATCCTAGTTGCGACAACGGAAGCGCGTGCGCCGGAGATATTGAAAAACATTCTTTCTTATAATGAATGGAATCGTTTGGTTACTGGTCTTGTGCTTTTGGATAAGAACCGGATGGATGAGAAGATCATGGATATCCCTGTGGTGGCTGGGGCATCGGATTTTATTGATTATGTGGTGCTGCATGATGTGGATGAGGTCTTTATCTCTGCGCCGAAGGAGTTGAATTCTGATAAGGTTCGCTCCTGGATTCAGGAACTGGAGATTATGGGTATTATTGTCAATGTGGACATTGATATTTTCAATCTGGACATTCATGGCAAGAGAACTTTAAACCGGGTTGGTAAATATGCCGTAGTAACATTTGCGAGAAATCTGCTTTCAACCAGAGAGTTGATTTTGAAGCGGATTCTGGATGTAGTAGGAAGTCTGATTGGTATGGTGATTCTGGGAATTGCAACGATTTTTGTTGCTCCGGCAATTCGTTTAGAGTCTCCGGGTCCTGTGTTTTTTGGACAGACCCGAATCGGAAAAAACGGAAGAAAGTTTACATTTTATAAGTTCCGTTCCATGTATCAGGATGCGGAGCAGAGGAAGAAAGATCTGATGGCTCAGAATGAAGTACAGGGATTGATGTTCAAGATGAAGGATGATCCTCGGATCACCAGGGTTGGCAGGTTTATCCGTAAGACCAGTATTGATGAGCTTCCGCAGTTCTGGAATGTCCTGAAGGGGGATATGAGCCTGGTAGGAACCCGTCCGCCGACAGTGGACGAGTTTGAGCAGTATAAGGCGAAATACAAATGCCGCCTGAGCATGACGCCGGGAATGACTGGAATGTGGCAGATCAGTGGTCGTAGTGATATTAAGGATTTTGATGAAGTGGTGAAACTGGATATGCAGTATATCGATAACTGGACGATATGGAAGGATATTAAGATCCTGATTATGACGGTGCTGGTTGTTTTAGGAGCAAAAGGCTCAAGATAACATGATTGGAGAACTTGCGATTTCTATTTTTTACATAGCGGTTATTGCAAAATAATTTTATTTTTTTCCAAGTGGTAACATTGGTGTGGTAGATATTCTTTTGGCTGCTGCTGGGATTCTGGCTTTTGGCATTTCTCATCGTAGGAATGCCAAAAGCTATTATACGAGGGAGAATAAGTATGGATAAGGAAAAAAGTAGAGTACAGTTTTTTGACATAGCGAGAGGGATTGCGATGATCTGCATTATTTTAGGCCATTTGAACAATTCACAGATCAATCGTGTGGTATTTACCTTTCATGTACCTATTTTTTTCTTTATTACCGGCTATTTCATGAATACGAAACGGAGAATCGGGGATTTTGTGAAGAACCGTTTCTGGGCATTGATCGTTCCGTATATGGTGACCTGCGTGGTGATGATCGCCATCGGAACTTTAGAGGGGCTGATCCAGGGGGACGCAGCTGCGGCCCTATGGAGATGGAGCTATGCGGCGGTGTATGGAGCAGGAGATACCTGGCATGAACCATTTTATATCCCGGGGATCGGGGCTATCTGGTTTTTGTGGGCGGCATTTTGGGGAAGTGTGGTTTTAAGGATTTCGTTACAGTTTGAGAGGCATATCAGGATCGGGTTTATAGCAGCATTGTTCGCAGGTGGATTTTTTTCCAGGAATATCTTCTGGTTTCCATTCAGCATACAGGCCGGAGCCTGTGCGGCGCTATTTATGTATATCGGATATATTGGACAGGATGTAAAAGATCAGGTAGAGAGATTCTCTGCGGAGGCCAAAACATTCGGTCTGTTTTTTGCGGCAGTTACCTGGTTCTTTTTTATGAAGGATTTTCAATCGTTTTGGCTGGTGCACTGTGATATAGGACGCGGGATTGTTGACATGTTCGGATGTACCTGCGCGTGTGTGGTGGTAATTTTCATTTCCCAAATAATCGAAGTAAGATTAGAAAATGTTGGAAAGTTTTTGGCTTTCTTTGGAAGATATAGTTTGCTTATATTGTGTGTTCATATTGTTGAACTGAATCTGTTCCCCTGGTGGGCGATTGCCAGAATGCTCGTCAGAATGGGAATGCCGGAAATGTGTCAGTTATGGTTTGTTATGGTCGGAAAGCTAGTGGCAGACCTGGGATGTACGTATATCATTTCTAAAATACCAGCGATAAGGCGGGTGTTTGGCTATAGTACGAAATAGCAAAGGTGGATAAATGAGTGAGAGAAAAGCGAGAATCCAGTATTGGGATATGGCAAAGGGTTTTACAATCCTATTAGTGATCATAGGCCATATACCAAACGTAAATCCATACTTAAGAGGTGTGATTTTTTCGTTTCATATGCCGTTTTACTTTATGGCAAATGGTTATTTTATCAAGAACTATTCTCTTATAAATACCGTAAAGAAATCGACCAAAAGTTTACTGATTCCGTATGCAGTTGTATGCCTGATATCGACCATATGCTATACGGCACGGGAATGGCAGCAGCCGTTTACTGCGAATCTGGTACATATAAAAGAAAAACTGCTGGCGATGATCATGGGGATCAGCAATACCTCCACGATCCTGAAGGAAATTCATTCCGTCTGGCTTGTCTGGTTCGTGGTCTGCCTGTTCGTCGCAAGAATCCTCTACGTACTGGTGATGAGTAAGCTGTCAAAATTTGCCCATCCAATCCAGATCGTGGCAATTTTCCTGCTTTCCTATGCCGGAATCGTGATCGGAAAGCAATACGCCTACCTCCCCTGGAGCCTGGACATAGCCCTGGCGTCTTTGCCATTTCTGATGGCGGGTGAGTATCTGGCGAAGTATGACTTGCTGAAACATAAGTTTAAGACCCTCATGTTGGTATCTGCCATCCTGTGGATCATACCTCTGGGAATGAAGCTGCATATTGAACTAGCTACAAGAGTCTACCCAATGGGTCTGGTGAGTGTTGTGGAGGCAATCGGCGGAAGTGTGTGCGTTGTTGGGGTCTTTTATTTTTTAGAAAAGCATGGTGCACGTTGTCCGGTGTTGTCCTGGTTGGGAAGAAATTCCATGGTGGTTCTGGGTGTGCATTGCCTGGAGATGATGTATTTTGACTGGGATCGGTATGTGTTTGCAGTGCTGTCGATGGGTAACGCTTGGTGGATGAGGGCTGGAGTGAGGGTGATTGGAGTTGTGGGAGTTAGTTGGATTTGGGTTTCTGGAAGAAAAGTTATGCATAAATGGATCGGAAAAAATAATAAATAAAAAATCGTTCGTAGGAGCAGCAATGATCACATAATCCGCCCTCCGTGTCCCTGCTGTCCGGGGATATGTCACCGAAATATACATAGATAATATAAGGTAGCCAGCCTCTTGCCAGCTACCTTATGAATTTTGTTTAATCTCGCTGGAAAAGATCTCTAGTATAAACTTTATCGTCCACATCATCTAACACACGATCATACCGATTAGCAATAATGATATCACTCATTTCTTTAAATTTTCTCAAATGATTTACAACTCTGCTTCCCAAAAAGGTATCTCCATTATGGAGCAATGGCTCGTAAATGATAACAGTAGCGCCGGTAGATTTAATCCGCCTTATAATACCGGGAACAGAGGACTGGCGGAAGTTATCGGAATTGGATTTCATGGTAAGGCGGTATACGCCGACGGTACAGGATTTCTCACCGGCTGGATTGTAGCTATTTTCATCGGAATAGCTATAATATCTGGCCTTTTTTAATACCTGATCGGCAATGAAATCTTTCCGTGTACGGTTGGATTCTACAATTGCGGTCATCATATTTTGCGGTACGTCTGCATAATTGGCGAGAAGCTGCTTGGTATCCTTTGGAAGACAGTAGCCGCCGTATCCGAAGCTTGGATTGTTGTAATGATTTCCAATACGCGGATCAAGGCAGACGCCATCAATAATATCTTTGGTGTTCAGACCTTTGGTTTCTGCGTAAGTGTCCAATTCATTAAAATAAGAAACACGCAGCGCAAGATAGGTATTGGCAAATAATTTTACAGCCTCTGCCTCGGTATAGCCCATAAAAAGTGTATCAATACTTTCTTTGATCGCGCCTTCCTGAAGAAGAGCAGCAAATGTATGGGCAGCCTGAACGGAATCAGGGTTATTCTTATCCATGCCAACAATAATTCTGCTAGGATACAAATTGTCGTAAAGAGCCTTTGATTCACGTAAAAATTCAGGACTGAAGAGAATGTGATCGTTCTGGAATTTTTCGCGAACGGAAGCGGTGAAACCAACAGGAATCGTAGATTTGATCACCATCCAAGGCATATGATCCATTCCCCGATTCGCCTTTTCAACCAGATCAATCACACTCTCCACAGCGCTTGTATCAAAATAATTTTTGGTGCTGTCATAGTTCGTAGGAGCAGCAATGATCACATAATCCGCTTCACGATAAGCGGCCCATGCAGGATTACTCTCATCGAAAGTCTGCGTATTTAATACACAGGTCAGATCAAGCTCCTTCTCAGACAGATACATTTCAATATAATCATCCTGGATCGGAGAAATCTTATGGTTGATTTTCTCAACCTTTTCCGGAATGATATCGATCGCCGTCACATGATTGTGCTGCGCCAGCAGAGTTGCAATAGAAAGCCCAACATAACCAGTACCCGCAACCGCAATATTCAATGGTGATACCTTTGGAGCAGATTCAGTGGCAGTTTTCAAGAACATATCTGTTGGATCAAACTCAAGAACCTCTCCGAGCTTTTCTAACTGCTCGATCGATGGGGTGTAAGTCTGGTTCTCCAAATTAGAAAGAATGGAGCGATTCATGCCGGTTAAGTCGGCAAGTTCCTGCTGGGTGAGATTTTTCTTCTTGCGGGCGGTCAGGACCGTGTCGGCAAGAAGGTGGTGGGATAGTTTTTTCATGGTGTACCTCGCAATCGTATTTATTGTTTTATTTTATCACAAAAGAAATGATTTGACAACAATAAATTGAAAACTAGTGGAATGATATGAAAAAAATGATGTTTTAAACAACAAAAACTATGGGGATTATTAGACGAAAGAAAGGATAAATTGTAACAATAAAATATTTACAAAAATTGCTAATTGTATTTGTAAGATGTTTTTTAGTAATATATGTTATAATTAAAATAGAAATTTTATCTAAGAGGGGAAAGACTATGAAGAACACACGAGATGATTTTTCTTTAGAAACATAGTTGTGAATTATCAAAATACAATGTACCAGATATTTGGAGGGCTGTTGAAGAAGCTAACAATGGTCAGGTTGGTATAATGCTTAAAGGACGTTTTGTACATATAAGATAAGAATGAAGAGGGGCGGGATAATGGTTCGTTATTGGACTTATATAAGAGTATCCGATGATAGTGAAATAACATTTGTTGTTCGACTGAAAAATAGGAGTAGATTTGTGTTAAATGATTGTTATTTTACTATCTACAAAGAATTATTTAAAAGACATCCGGATTCTGATTATTTTCTTGTAGAATTAGTTGGACAATATGATGAAAGAATGGCAGAAGAAAAAATAAAAAGAGCGATAGAATTATTTATGTATATAACAGGTGTTCCATACGAAGTGGAGGGTATACGGAGAAACGACTGTATTGCTCAAGATCGGATCAATATAGAATGTAGCTCCAAAAAGAAAGAAAGGATTGAAGCAATTGATGTACAGTATAAGAGAGTGAGAAAAAAGAAGGATTTATTGATAAATGTATTGAAGTTATATGCGATGTCTTTAAAATTTGCTTCAATATTAGGTGATGTAGAAAATGCATATTTTTCGGATTTTAGAATCATAGAAAAAATAGTAAAAGATGAATTTGCAATAGAGAAAAATTCGATAAATAAAGGATCTGAGGATATAAAGAGTATGCTAAATCAAACAATACAGGGGAAATACGGATTAAGGATGGCAGAAAATAAATTAAATGAATTATCTGGCAATTATACAAAGCAAATATTTGATGAGGTTTTTTCTGATATATATGCAAAAATAGCATGGTATTGCACAAGAAAGAATATTGACTATGATGAAGAAATATTAAGTAGTGCAGTAAAAATTAGAAATAAGTTGGCACATGGTGATAACGTGAATATAATGTTTGATTGTGATGAATATAAATTGATATCACAACTGGCATATGAATTTATACATTACAAATTTTTTGATAATATTCAAAAATGCTATTTGGAAGCACGAGGTATAGAGTAAAAAAATATATAAAAGAAATGTGGAACGCTTGAAAAAGTAGTTGTATTTAATGATGTTTGATATGGGTGAATAAGGAATGAAAGTATGAACAATAAAAAGGTTGGGAGAGAGGTTGCTTTATATATGATAAATGAAAATGGTAGCAAAAATAAAATTTTACAACTTGCGAAGAGTTATTCTAAAGAACATCATTTGAAGTTCCTTCCATATGATGGGGATAATATTTTACAGAGTTTTAACTATCTATATGATGAAAATTGGGAAAATGAAGATGCATACCCGTATGAGGTTTTAACATACCTTTTTGATAGTTATTATGTTTTACCACAAAGACCTGATTTGGCAGCATTGTTCTGTTGGCAGGCAATTAATCGATTGTATTATGTACGGCAATTGAGAATGTCTGAAATAGGAAAATGTAGTGATACAAGAGGAATTGAATTAATAAGAAAGACGCTTTTGGATAACTGGAATAGGTATAAACCAATATTGGAACCATATTTGGATAAAATGTCAATAAAGACGTTTCATTATGTAGCCTCCTATATGCTCAAGGGATATGCAATGGAGACGTATGGGATTACAGAGAAATATAGAGCATCAGCTTATAATACTTTAAAGAAAAGGATTCCTGCTATAATAGATATTATGAATAAGTCCTATGGAAAAAGTTATTGTCAAATTGCAAATCCTATTATTATAGATGGAACAGTACAGATGGGAATTAGCGATGCGGAAAAGTGTAAAAGTCGAAGTATTATACATAGTTTTGCGCAAAAGTTAAGGAAACTCATGTTGGATGAAACGGTAGAAATAACATTTTTTAGTGAACCGGATAGAAAAAAAGAATATAATTTTACAAAAGAAGAACAATTATCTTTTCTGCTATTTGGGATTCTTTATGCTTCACGGTGCAATAATTTCCATGGAAATGTTGCAGCAAGAATGAATAGTATTAATGCTAATATAGATACATATAACATGTATATGGATATGTATTTAGTAGAATATATTATATTAGCGATATGTATGAATGATTTAAGCATACTTTCGGATGATGCTTTGGACAGGGTTGAAAAAAATGTGAACATAATGAGATAAAACAATTAAGTTAGTATAGAATGAATATAATATTTAGAAGTATAAAGGAAATGTATGTATGAAGATAAATAATAAGGAATTTAAGGATTGGACATATAATGATTTAGAAGTTTTGCTAGGAAATGATGTATATCGAGAAAATAGTGTAATTGATTATAAAATTAGTTTTTCTCAGCTTGAATGTACAGATAAAAATTTGAAGCGGAAAAAACAAATTGAATTTAGAAATGATGTCTGTTCTTTCGCAAATGCGGAGGGTGGGTATTTGTTTTATGGCATTAGTGAAGACGCTGGTATGGCAGGGATGTTGATTGGTATTACTTTGACAAATCCAGATCGCTTTGAATTAGATCGCAGAAATGAACTCCAGGCTATTCAGCCGTTAGTTCCAGAAGTGGAGTTTTCTTTTGTTCGGTGTCCACAAGGAGAAGAAAAAGTGGATAAATATATAGTGATTATTTATGTACACCAAGGAATATATAAACCGTATATTACGGAAGAACAGGAAGGGACATTTCACTTTTATATAAGAAGGGGAAATAGGAAACAGGTAATGACGTATACAGAAATGAGAAATAATTTTTTAAATGCAGCGATGCTTTCAGAAGAAATAAATAAATTTAGAATTTCAAGATTGCATGAATATAGTGAAGAAATTAAAAGATCATTTGCCCTTGTGCATATAATTCCAGCTACATTTAAGAATCTAACAGATTATATTCCAATGTTTGAACTGTCCAAACAAGGAAAGTTAGTGTTTGAACGGTTATTTAATGGGATGGTTTTTGATAGGGCAGTTCCAAACGTAGATGGTGTGTATTTTCCAGATTATTTCGGACAGCATGATTATGAGCAATTGCAGATATTTAATAATGGATCGATAGAACTAAAAATAACAATGGATATCAGAGAAAAGGATCCATATGCTTCGCAATCACAACAAAAACGCTTTTTAGTAATTTACGATTTCATAAATGAAGTTCAAGAATTGATAAAAAATACGGCAGATATGTATAAAATTTTAGAGCGCGCTCCGGTAATGTATGTTTGCGTTACGATTGCAAATTGTAAGGGACTTTGGAATTATACACCTAATGAGTTTGGATGGAATAGACCTACCAAAGTTGACCGAGATGAGATTTTCTGCATGCCGGTCGAAATAAAAAATATTTTGGATGAGGAACAGATGAATTGTGGAAGTGATAATTGTATAAAGATAATAAAGTATTCACTTGGAATCCGGGAATGAGTTTGTTATTGCCTGATTTATATAGTGTAATATGCGTAGAGATAAATATAAATATCAGAAAGAAACAAATATGAAAATAGAATTTTTATTTAGTGAGATAAAAGATATAAAGAAATTATATCAGATTAATTTAGTAGTCAATCCATTTGGAGGAGAGGATTGTCCTTCTTACACATATATAGGTAAAGAATATCTGGAAAATAAGCTGAAGATAATGGAAGAAAATTTACTAGAATTGAATGAACTTATATATCAGCAGTGTTTTGAACGAATAGCGAATGAAGTATTTGTGGTTGTTGTAAATGATATCCATTACGAATTGATATTTACAATTGACACATACCAGTATAAAAAAGCGCGGATGAAGGTTAGTATTGAGAGACAAGAAAAATTAGAGGTTGCCACATATGGTAATTAAACATTGCCGGATGGTGAGGTATATGATATTTTTTTGGAACAACTTAAAATTGAGATTAAAAATACTTTCAAAAAAGATTGGGCAGTATGCAGCTGGATAATGGATGAACAATCGGAACAGTTATGTTCGTATTTATATTCTATCATTTTTAAAGTTGAAAATAAGATTAGAGCATTTGCAAATAAAATATTAGTGCATTATCTTGGAAAAAATTGGATAAAGCAGTGTGGAATGGAAAAATATGAGGAAAGTCATAAAAATTTGTCAGATGATTTCAAACGGAAGGTTCCATGTTTTGCAGATATTGATGATACACTTATGTCTATGACAATGGAAACAATGATGGAGGTGGTGCAGAAGGCGAATATATACGAGAATGAAATAGTTCTAAATCAATCTGATATGACAAAACTTCATCAAAAAATTTCTATGGGTGCGGCAAATTCATTGCTGGAACTAATGAGAAGCAGAAGAAAAGTTAAAATTAATATTTGGGAGGATATATTTAAGCAGTATTTTGAAGATGAAGAAACTGTGAACATTAATATCACGAATTTTATAAAGAATAGGAATCATGTTGCACATAACAAATTGTTGAATTGGTCTGGATATCAGATAATGAAGCAAAATATTGAGCAACTGGGTTTGATAATAGAGAGAGCAAATAGAAGTTTTGAAGAAGCTATTCCTTCGGAAGAACAATATATGACGTGGAATATAGAGGCGGAGGAAGAAGAAGCTGAGGCTGCTCGTCGAGAATGGGAAAGAAATTATTTGAAGGTACGTATTTTTGGAGAAACAGGTGTTGAGATAAGAGAAAAAGAGGAAATCTATGAACTGTTTTTAGAAACCTTGGTGGAATTGTATAATGAGTTTTCCGATGCCTATTATTTTGATCCACAGTTTGAAGTGAGCAAAAAATCAGATGTTTCTATGACTGAGGGAGAACAGGAATTGTTTTCAATAAGAAGCAATGCAGTTAAAACTGCAGAAGTTGAAGTTGTAGCAAATATGACGGTTGACAGTGATATGGATGGGGATAGTTCGTTGTATATTTTTTGTAGGCAAAATGACACTGAGATTTTCCATGTGCTATTGGAATATCATAACGGCAGTGGAATGGAGGATTGTTTTGAGGGGAAAATTGTATTAAACAGTGAATCCTATTACAATACAGAGGAACTAGATGCATTTAAAGATGAACTGAAGGAATATATAAAGGAAAAATTGAACCCGCTAATTTCAAAAAAGGAGTCGTTAGAATATACAGTAATTACATCTGGCGGGGCAGAACCGGTAGCAGATATTCCGTGTATGGAATGTGGAAAATATGGTATTTCAATTTTAGAAGATTTTTATCCATTTGGTCATTGTTGTTACTGTGGTGAAGAAAATCACATTAAACAGTGTCAACGATGTGGAAAATGGTATGAGGATGGAGATGGAAATGATACTATATGTGCGGAATGTCTGGAAAAAGTGATGGAAGAATAATGTCAGGAGACAGGTGTTTTCTCGCCTGTTTCTTGATCAGCCCTCCAATTTTTCAGCCATTTTGCATTCAGAAATTCCGCCAAGATGCGGAAAATAGGAATGTATAATCATAGGGATTAGATCGCATTGGATACGGTCGTTCCTCTCATGCCATGTGCATTTTTGACTTATACGATAATTTGCAATTAGATGTCTTGTCCATTTGTCATATCCAAGGTAATGTATTTGATTCCAGAGGAGTGCACATAAACGATCACATTCTGAAAAATGTTTATATCGTTTTGTGTTCATATGGTGTAGACAAACAGTAGCAATTCGACATTGACGTGGATCTAGCATGGCATCTATGTAAGGCATACCTAATAGATCAAATTTATGTAGTGCATCAAGTGCTTTAGCGTTTTTGGGACAATATAAGGAATTGCCACGATCACCAGTCCAATAACCACGATCGGAATGAACCTTGGGTGTGTGTTTTAAACGTTCGGCGTAAGAGCTAATAGGTGTTTGTAGATTTAAATTAGTCATGTATAAATACCTCCTGATGTGTTATTCTCTTTTTTGCGTGAAAGTTATGGGTTACGAAAAACGCGAACCTGCAAATCAATGCAAGTTCGCGTTTTATGAATTATGGATGGAGATGAATAGGAATAAGATGGGAGATGGAAAAGCAGTGCTTGAAACATGCTAGGAGGATGAGCTTAGAATTTAAAAAATGGAGAAGAAATAATAATTTTTCTAATCTTAAAATGCTAAATGAAAGAACTAGATTGATAAAAACGAGAAAAAATCACAAAATAATTGACATAACGCACGCAAAAGCGTATATTATAAGAACGGAGGTGCAATAACATGTTGGTACAATTTAAAATGAAAAATGTTCTCTCCTTTAAGGAAGAAACGATTTTTGATATGACAGCAATTAGCGCTTATAAAGAACATGTATCGAACCTGATTGATATAGATAAAAAGGAAAAGTTTCTCAGGGTGGCAGCTATTTATGGGGCGAATGCTAGTGGTAAGTCTAATTTTGTTTGTGCAATGCGCTTTTTTCAGAGAATTATTGTAGAATCTTTGAATAATGTTGATGACGGTGCTGAGTCTATTCTTGAAAAATACAGTATGCCATTTTCATTTGAAGATAAAATGGAAAATTCGGAATTTGAGATTGTGGAGATTATAGATAATGAAGAGTACCAATATGGATTTGCGTACAATTCAGAGTCGATTGTTATGGAATGGTTATATAAAAAAAACTTAGACACGAACCGTAAAGTGACGATTTTTGAAAGAACAACACAAGAAGTGAGCTTAGGAGCCTCTGTTAGAAAAGAATGTGAGGCGTATAAAGACCAAATCCCATCAGAAACATTAGTGCTCTCCTTTTTTAATAAGCTGAAGTTAAAGACAGATATTTATAAAAAGGTGTATACCGGTATTATGGATATACTTGTACTTTCATCAGACGCATGCGAAAATACAGGAGTTTTAAATGCTATTTTGCCTCAGATTATTGATAATGAAAAAGAAGAACTATTAGAATTTCTTGCGGCGATTGATACTGGTATAAAGAATATTTCTTACGATGAGAATGAAAAAGAAATTATTTTTTATACATTCCACAAAGGCGTAGATGGAGAAATGTATCCTTTGAATTTATATAATGAATCAGAGGGAACGATAAAAAGTATTATGCTTTTTATTTATGCTAAAACGGCAATCTATAAAGACGGAATGATTGTAATCGATGAATTAAATGTAAAATTGCATCCGTTATTACTGAAGTTTATTATTGATTTATTTTATAATAGTGATTCAAAGGCTCAATTGATCTATACCACACATGATACAACATTGATGGATAAGAAATTCTTTAGAAGGGATCAGATCTGGTTTGTACAGAAAGATGATTTGGGGCATTCGGAATTATGTGCGTTGTCAGATTTTAAGGTGAGATCAGATGCATCTTTTGAAAAGGATTATTTGTCAGGTGTATATGGAGGAATTCCATTTCTTAAAGATTTTTCCTTGAAAGCAGATGAATAGCTTTGGGAACAGATGATTTATTTAAAAAGCGTAGGGCGGAACGAAAGAGCCGCTCTATTTTAAAGGAATACAAAAGAAAATCAAGGAAAAGATGAATGGACGAATTGATATTGTTGAAGCTCCTGTGATTGATATATATGGGAAGGGCCGTGGAACAGGTAAATTGATTGAGACTACAGAACAATTGGTAAAAGATTCAAAAGTACTTTATCAAAATGTGTGGATTGTGTTTGATAAAGATGATTTTGAAGATTTTGATGAAGCGATTCGTTTAGGAAAAGAGAAAGGGTATCAAATCGCGTGGAGTAATCAATCATTTGAATACTGGCTTTATTTACATTTTAATTATGGTGATACTGCGCTGCATAGAGATAACTGGTATGAAAAATTAGATGAGATTTTTAAACAGTATTGTTTAGGAGATGGACGGTATCGTAAAAATTATGAGGAAATTTATGATTTGGTTGATACATATAATGGAGTAAATACTGCTATAAAAAATGCAAAGCGACGGATGGCAGGATTTCGTGAAGACAGCGATGTACCATCGAAGTATGATCCTGGAACAATGGTATATAAGCTGATTGAGCAGTTAAAACGGTATTTGGATGAATGAAATTGAGAAATGGCTGGAAGAGAAGTTGTATTGTAATCTATGGGAAGAGGATGAAAGATTAAGAAAATGTTACAAGATAAGTCATATAATCAGTATGAAAAGAGGAAGGTAAGACATGTATCAATATCAAATGCAGTAGATTTGCTTACTAATAAACGATATGAAGCAGGATGTGTTAGAAGAGATTATGTCAGAAAGATATATGATTATTATACGATAACTACTGATGAAAGTAATAGTAATTTGGAAGCCAAAAATATAGATGTTAATTATATACGAGAATGGGAAAAAATGTATGATTCCTGTGTTGGCGTAAAGAAAGCAGAAGATTTGGTAGTGTGCTATTTATGTGGACCGGAACCACGAAATGATTATGATGAGTTTACTGCAAAAGGAGTGCTGCCACAGAATATTTGGGCATTTGAGTTAGATGCAGGAACGTATAGAAAGGCATTGGAGTCATTTGGAAATAGTGCATATCCACAACCGCGAATTATAAAGCAAAACATAGAAGCTTTTTTAAAGGATACACCAAAACAGTTTGATATCATTTATATTGATGCATGTGGAAGTATTCCATCGTCAAAACATGCATTAAGATGTATTACTAGTATATGCAAAAATCAACGTTTAGCGTCCCCTGGCATAATTATTTCTAATTTTACTGAACCAGATGATAATCAAATTGATGATTATTTGGAATTGGTTTCGTTGTATTCGTTTTGCAAGAAAAATTCGGTTTATGATATGAGCTTTTTTGATGGACAGGTGTATAGAGCTCATAAGGAAGATGTGAAAAAGAATTTTCATTGTTATTATGGAGATTTTATTTCCTCTGTATTGAGAGATATTCCTGCAATTGTTGTTCCACTTCAAAGATTAAGCACAAGTACATATTTAAAAAAATTATTTGGAATAGGAGATGTGAGCAAATCAAATGAAGCTGATTTAAGGAAAACGAGTAAACATGCTTTTGCAAGTTTTATAATGGTTATAGAAAGTATGAAAAATAAAGGATTAAAAAATAATAAAATCGAGGAATTTTTTAAAGAATTTGATGGTATTGAGAGCTTGATAAATGGCTTGAAAATATTGCTTGAAATTGATGAGATCAAAGATTTTGATAATAGTTCTCTTAATTGTTTGAAAACAATGTTTGAGAAAAATGAAGTATATCAATTTTGGGACAAGGCTCATTTTAACATGATTTATGATATTATTATTAATCAGATTACATACCCGTATCATAATGCTATTGATAAGAATATTCGTTTTCTATATACGGCAAAAGAGAAAAGAATGTATACAGATTTGACTGTATATGACGAATGCAGATATATATATGAATGGCTTCCAGCTGTGGATCAGATGTATGGCGCATTTCAAAATAAATCATGGCAATATGTTTTTAGATTTGGAATGGATGGATTAATAAAGCAACGAAGTAAATACAATAATGAATTTTTCTATCAAGGGGCCGTAGTATCTGGGAAAATAGAAGAATTTTCGCAAAAAGTGATGAAAACTAGAGAAAAAATTGAAGGGTGATAAGATGGCAAATGTACAATTGGATTATTCAGATATAGAAGACATTTTTAAAGAAAAATTGAAAATAGAAAATATTGTAAAAAAGATAAAGACGATATTTTTAAATGAAAGATATTTAGAAAAAATAGATTATAAACCATATTTCCAAAGAAATTATGTTTGGGACGATGAAAAAGCAAGCTATTTTATCGAAAGTATTATTCTTGGAACAGAGATTCCTCCATTAGTAATATTTAATGGAAAAAGAAATAAAGAGGTAATTGATGGCAGACAACGATTTGAGACGATTAAGCGTTTTCTTTCGGATAAACTTACATTAAAGGAGAATGGCTTACATTCTTTAAAGAATTTTTCGGGGAAAAAATATAGCCAACTACCTCCTGAGATACAAGAAATTTTCGAAGAGACAAGAATAAGAATTATTGAATTTGGTGTAGTAGATGAACCTCAATTGGAAGAGGAAAAAGAGGACAAAATAAAAAAGGAGATATTTCGAAGATATAATTCTGGAATAGTGCCGCTTAAAAAATTTGATATCGAACGTGCATCATATATTTCGGATGAGTTAACCCAAATTTTTACGTTAGAGATTAATAAAAATAAGAGGTTATACAAGTTTTTGAGGGATACTATTTTACCTAGTAGCAAAAGAAAATGTAATCAGAGAGATGCAATAAATATTCTGGTGGGAATAATCCGAAGTCTTATTACATTACCATATATTCCGATTGCAACATATGCTAGAGCTACATCAAAAGCAGATATTATTAATAAATCATATCAGAATATTACAGAAGATAATTCGACAGAAGAAAATATAAAGATAGTATCTTCGTTTAAGCGAAAAGTACGATTGATAAAAGGATTATACCAAGAACTAAATGACGGAAAAATCGATGCAAACAATTTGTTTTTTGAGGTTAATTTTTGGGCGCTTTCTGTTTTAGAACAAGAAAAGCATACGATTACATCTAAAGAGTTAAAAAAAATTGCTGAGGCATATCGTATTGTTGATGAGAATAATAATATTTGGAAAGATATTTCTTGTGAAGAGAAAAACATTTATTCTGTCTTTGAAAAAACAGGAAGTCATTACTATTCGAGTATAAACAGAAGATATAAATATGTTGCGAATATTTTCAATAATACTATTAAGGTTAATTTTACTAAATATTTAAAAGGTAATTATCGTTTTGATGGGGGAGAAGAACTTGAAGAGTTAAATCACTATAAGTTAAATAAACCTTTACCTGAATCACTTTCTATTGAAGATATTCTAACTGAAATGAAAAGGGAAAGATTTTTAATTAGGCCAGAATATCAAAGATCGGAAGTTACGGATATAGTAAAAGCTTCATATTTAATGGAAAGTATTCTCTTGGGTGTTAGTATTCCGCCGATTTTTGTTTATAAAAGGGATGATAAGATAAAAGAAGTTGTAGATGGTCAACAACGATTGTTAACAATAATTGGATTTCTTGGGAAAACATATTTAGATGAAAAGGGTAAATTTTCCACTTCGACGAAGGATAAGTTTAAACTTTCAAAACTTCGTATCTTGTCAAATTTAAATGGTAAGAACATAGACACAATTGAAGAAGAATATGAAAATAAAATTTTGGATTTTCCAATTGATGTTATTGAAATAGATCAAAGTTTAAATCCTGAATTTAGCCAAATAGATTTATTTTTGAGATTGAATTCTAAACCGTATCCAATTAAAGAAAATACCTTTGAAATGTGGAATGCCTACATATCAAAAGAGGTAACTGCTGAAGTAAAAGCAATAGCTAGCCAATACGAAACTCGTGTATATCGAAAGAGTGATAATAGAATGAAACTAGAGGAACTCATTGTTTCATTGGCCTATTTGGAATATAAAGTTAATGTTGAAAAAGTTAGGGTATCTAATGTACTCAATGTATATGTAAAGAATGGTAAATTGTGTGCAAGAATTAAGAATAAAGATAATGTTACTAGATTATTGAGTGATATTTCGAATAGTAATGTTAAACCATTCCTAAGTTGTTTGCATTCTATTAAGGTGTTTTCACAAAAGATTGAAGCGTTAATCAATGATGAAACGGATTTTAGGAAGATGGTACAGCATTCAAAAAAAATAGCTCCATATAAAACAGACCAAAATTTTTATTTTTTATGGCTTATGACATGTAATGTTGCGCTAGATTCGATAATTAATAAACCAGATGAGTATTATAAGATTATTAGTGAAAAATTTGAGATGATGCAAGGAGTACAAGATATAATTTCTGTAGAAGAATTTGTACGCACTTGTTTAGAAATAGAATGAAAGAAGTGATTAAGGAATTATGTGTGTTGAAAGGTGTCTATGAACTGCATTGAGGGATCGAAGAGTGTATTGAAAGATTTAAGAAATAGAATGCTCCTTGTATTGGCTTTAGAATCATGATAACATAAAGGCAATAAAGGTCTCTATATGGCTGTGAGAAGGGAGCAGTGTCCATGAATTATTTGAGCATTCCGGTTGGCGTTTCAAATTTCGGGGAAATTCGGAAAAATCATTATTATTATATTGATAAGTCTGACTTGATTAGTGACTTATTAAAAAAAGTAGGAACTAAAGTCACTCTGATCACCCGTCCACGCCGCTTTGGAAAAACGCTTGGTATGAGTATGTTGGAACATTTTTTTGACATACGTAAAGATAGTAAAGAAATCTTCGAGGGATTGGAAATTGCCAGTCAGACAAAGCTGTGTAAAGAATGGATGAATCAGTGTCCAACGATCTTTGTCTCCTTCCGCCAGGTGGATGGATTGGACTTTTCCGGAGCATATGGGATGCTTGAGATGGTAATTTCTGATCTATTTAAAGAACATTTATATTTGCTGGACAGTGAGAATGTCAGTGAATTCGATAAAGAGATCATGAAACAGCTCCTCTGGAGAAAAGCTTCGGTAATAGATGTGAAGGGAAGTCTGATCCTACTTACAAGGATGCTGAAATCACATTACGGGAAACAAGTTGTTCTGTTGATGGACGAGTATGATGTTCCTGTGGCGAAAGCTAATAACCATGGTTATTATAAGGAAATGCTGGATGTTATGAAGGGACTGATGCAGGCTTTGAAAGATAACTCAGCCCTTTCATTTGCGGTGGTGACAGGATGCCTGAGGATCGCGAAAGAAAGTATTTTTACAGGAACGAATAACTTCGTTTCTGATACAATTACGGATTCTAGACTGAGTGAATATTTTGGTTTTACACAGGAGGAAGTTGATCAGATTCTTGAGAATTTTGATGTGAAAAACTTAGCAGATCAGATAAGAGTGTGGTATGATGGCTATCATTTTGGTGATTTCGATGTATATTGCCCGTGGGATGTGATGAACTATCTTCTGGATCTGCAGAGGAATCCCAAGGCAAAGCCTGCAAGCTACTGGAAGAACACCAGTGACAATGCAATCATTCGTTCATTTATTGATTATGCGGGCGGAACGATTACGAAGAAACTGGAGACGTTGTTAGCTGGTGGATATATTTTTCAACGTGTAGATGAGGGATTGACGTATGATTATCTTCATTCTTCTGAGGATAATCTTTGGAGTATTCTTTATCTGACCGGATATTTGACACGGTTGAGGAAGCAGGAATTGGACGGCGAATTGCCAGAAGGAATGACAGCGCTTGTGATCCCCAATGCAGAGATTAAAGAAATTTTTGAGACAACCATCATCCGGTGGTTTGATGACAGTGCGAAAACCTGGAACCGGAGCGCTCTATTTAATGCAGTCTGGGGCGGTGACAGCGAAGGAATTACCAGGGAAATGAATACGCTTTTGCGGAAAACAATCAGCTATCATGATTATAAAGAGGATTTCTATCATGCGTTTCTTGCGGGTATTTTTACTGGTGCGGGATACATGGTGGATTCGAATAAGGAACACGGCGAAGGGCGGAGCGATGTTGTCGTTTATGATGAGATCAATGCTCGTGTGGCGGTGTTTGAGGCGAAGTATACAAAAAATTTGGAAAAACTGGAAAATGCATGCGATGCCGCTTTGGAGCAGATCGATGAACGAATGTATGCAAAGGAATATGAAGATGATTATGATCAGATCCTTTGCTATGGGATATCGTTTTTTAAGAAACGGTGCAGGGTGAAGAAAAAGTAAGGAGGGATGCGTTTTATGCCCGAATACTATACCTATTATCTCATTTTTCATGGCGATTACTCCGAGCCATACGAGCCGATCATCAAGCTGATCCCCGGAGAAAAACCAGGATCAAAAGACACCATGCACCTGCTGGATCCGAATCTGACGCCCATATTACCTGCGATCGCGTTTGTCCTACAGCTTCCAAGACTTAGTCTGGATCTGTACAGTCTGCCGGAGGATATCATTGATAAAGCATATGATGAACCTCACAATATCTGTCTGATCCCGGATTCTGGCTGGGATCAGATGATGGATGTGGGGCTTTTGAGTCGTATGAGACCGGTTATGGTGATTGCAGCAGAAAATTGCAGTGACCAGGTGAAACGGCAGGTGGAGAGCCTGCCAGGGGATATTTTGAAATTTTCGGTGAATGAGCTGGATGAGGCGTGTTTAAATTACTGCTGGAGGTATCTGCAGAACAGGGAACGGATTCGGAAGGATGAGTCATTGGAACTTTTGATTGAGGAACGGCATTATTTGTTGAAGGGAAAAAACATCCTGGCGGCTTCGGCATTTTTCCTTACATCGCAGTATGGAAAACTTTCTGAATTATATCAGGAGATCTTCAATAGTACGGATGTGGAAGAATCGGTTTTCCGAAAGCTATGGAATGTACAGTTTCATCAGGATGTTCTGATGGAAATGAGAAAACGTCCAGATGTAGAGACATTACGCGTGTCTCCAGAAAAGTTTCGCAGTGCGCAGAAGGAGTGTTGGGAAAAGCTATATCAGCAGGAGTGTGTCAATGTGGTGATCACTGTACCGGGAATTCCTAAGGTTCAGATTGACCGCGGCGGACTGAGTGCGGTTCTTCCAGAGGAAGAGAAGGAAACATTGCGTCTGATGGCGGTGCACCGGGCGGTGGCGGAAAATGCGGCGCTGATCGAACTGCCTTGTCTGACATCGCAGTATTATCAAGTATTGAATGAATTGGAGATCAGCTGTCAAAGCGCTAATAACGGCGCTTATGTGTGGCGGATGCTGCGGAAATTAGGGGAAGAGCATGGAAAACAATTTACGGAAAATCAGAGAATGATTCTTGGAAGAGCGAAACATATTTCTATATTTTCCAATGCGCCGATCGGGCTTGGAATTTTACCGGGGACCACAATGCCTTTGCATTCCTTAAAGCCGGTTTCATCTCATTCCATCACACCATTTGGCAGAACCCTGCCAATGGAAATGATAAAGAACAAACAGTTTTTGTTACATAAGAAGTGTACGATTTTATTTGCAGAATGTGTTCCAGATACGGCGGAAAACCGATGGATCCTTAGGCAGTCTGCGACTGTTGTCCAGACGCTGGAAAGGTTTGACAGAGAAAATCCGAATTTTATGTTCCGATATCGAAGATGCGAAAATGTGGAAGGATTAAAACAGTTTTTGCGGGAAAACCGGGATGCAGAAGGGCTGATTATTTCTGCCCATGGGTTTTATATGCGGGAGAGAAATATTGCCGGGCTGGTCATCGGGACAGAGCACTGGATGGCAGATGAGAAGGAGATGGCAATGCCGCCGCTCGTGATGCTCAGTGCGTGTATGACGGTGCCAAGGGGAAGTGGCTGTGTTCATGTGGCAGATCTGCTGCTGCGTATAGGAGCGGTGGCAGTGCTGGCCAATGCGATTCCAGTGAATGCCGGGAGGAATGCCATTATTCTAACGCGATTTTTTACTTATCTTATCGAGGCGCAGAAAGGTAGCAGGCAGTATCGGAACGTGTTAGAGGCATGGACGGGCGTAACGGCCGGAAATGCCATCCACGAGATCATGTATGCTTCTTCTCAGCTGACGAAATGGATGTATGGGAAAAATGAACGTGGAGAACTCCGGCTGATGGATTTTGAATTGAACAGGGCAAACAGGCGTATGCGGTTTGGCCATGCGTATGAGGATACCGTCCAGATCTTGAAGAAAATGCTGGCAGAAGAGGGTATGGAGGGCAAGTTTGATTCGATCCTGAATACGGAGGGGTATTTCCCGGAATCGTTGTTTTATCAGTTCCTGGGGTATCCGGAGAATTTGCTGTTGGCAGATCTTTAGAATTAGAGGTGGTGGAAAAATTTCTCTTACATTTTCCCAAGAAACCCGTAAGAATTCTTTCGTTGACCCCCAGATAAATATAGAGTACCATAGCATATGTAGAAAACTGGAGGCGATATACATGAAAAAATTATTCTACGCGGTAACGGGTGCGGTTTTTCTTGGGCTTACGGCACCGGTGATAGGAGCGACAGGGGAAGCCTGGGCAGAGGAAGTGATCGGGCCGGATGTGCTGGTTCCAGAGGGGTACCGGAATGGAGAGCAGGGCCGGGATGCGGTGAAGGAAATTGGACCGGGTATCCGGGAAGAGGAGAATGTGAGCAGTGCAGTTGGTAATGCGTTGATCCCTTCTAATGATTTTTTGGATGCGATGATCTCAAATCCGGTGGTGAAACCGGTGGAGAAATATACTTATGACCAGATGGTGGCGGATATCAATGCCCTGAAAGAGCGGTACGGTGATAAAATGCAGGTCAATGTGATCGGCAGATCCCAGGACGGACGGGACATCTACGAGGTGATCGTGGGAAATGTCAATGCGCCGAAGCATATTCTGATGCAGGGTGCGATCCATGCGAGAGAGTATATGACGCCGCTTCTGATGATGAAGCAGCTGGAGACGGCGTTGAACTTTTATGATACGGGTCATTATGACAATACAGCTCTTTCGGATCTGTTTCAGCAGGTGGCGGTTCACATGATTCCTATGAGTAATCCGGACGGAGTGACCCTGGCCCAGTCGGGACTGAATGGAATCCGGTCGGATTTCTTAAAGCAGACGATCCTGACGGCATACGCGAAAGATAAGGAGCTTGGAAGAACCACTCTTGATATGGATAAGTATTTAACAATCTGGAAAAGTAATGCAGCAGGCGTGGATCTAAACCATAACTTCCCGGCAGACTGGGAGGGGGTGACTTCTACGGCGGTCAGCGCGTCTTATTCCGGGTATAAGGGAACAGCAGCGTTGTCGGAGCCGGAGAGCCAGGCATTGGCGGCTATGGCGGATAAGTACCCGTGGGCAGCGACGATCAGCTACCATTCCATGGGCAATATCATCTACTGGGATACCAAGACCAGCAGGGTGAAGGATGCGTCCAAGGCATTGGCAGACAGCCTGGGAACTGTGACTGGTTATAAATTGGATGGAAGTGACGGTAAAGGTGGTTATAAAGACTGGATGCAGTCCAAGGACAATCCGGTGGCTGGCGTGACCATTGAGGTGGGAAGTGTGGCATGTCCTTTGCCGCTCAGTGAATTTGACAAGGTATGGGAGCAGAATAAGGCAGTCTGGGTGCAGGCCATGAAGTTTGTGGCAACGAAATAATTGTCAGACTGGTAACGCTGGTGTTATCGTACATGGGTTGGCATAATTACCGGTTCACAGGCGAAAACGGGTTGTAATTTGTCAGAACAAGCGGTATAATATTTTACAGCATGTAAAAATCCGGGCACATGCCCGTAGAACAATATAGGAGTGTTTTGAATTATGACAAAGATAAGAACCAGATACGCACCAAGCCCGACAGGAAGAATGCACGTAGGCAACTTAAGAACTGCATTATACGCATACCTGATCGCAAAGCATGAGGGTGGAGATTTCCTTCTTCGTATTGAAGATACAGACCAGGAGCGTTTTGTAGAGGGCGCAACTGAGATCATTTACCGGACACTGGAAGAGACTGGTCTGGTACATGATGAGGGCCCGGATAAAGACGGCGGTGTTGGCCCATATGTACAGAGCGAGCGCCAGAAAGCAGGCATTTACCTGGAATATGCGAAGAAACTGATCGAGAAAGGCGAGGCTTATTACTGCTTCTGTGACCAGGAGCGTCTGAACTCCTTAAAGCATGTGGTAAATGGCGAGGAGATCATGACCTATGATAAGCATTGTCTGCATCTTTCCAAGGAAGAGATCGAGGCGAATTTAGCAGCAGGCAAGCCATATGTCATCCGTCAGAATAACCCGACAGAGGGAACTACAACCTTCCATGATGAGATCTACGGAGATATTACAGTTGATAACTCCGAGTTAGACGATATGGTTCTGATCAAATCGGATGGTTACCCGACTTATAATTTTGCCAATGTCGTAGATGACCATCTGATGGGCATCACCCATGTGGTAAGAGGTAATGAGTACCTGTCTTCTTCTCCAAAATACAACCGTCTGTATGACGCATTTGGCTGGGAAGTTCCGGTTTATGTACATTGCCCACTGATCACGAATGAGGAACATAAGAAGTTAAGCAAGAGAAGCGGACATGCTTCCTACGAGGATCTGATTGAGCAGGGCTTTGTTTCTGAAGCAGTGGTAAACTATGTGGCTTTACTGGGCTGGTCTCCAGAGGATAATCAGGAGATCTTCTCTTTAGAGGAGTTAGTGAAGGCATTTGATTACCACAACATCAGCAAGTCCCCGGCTGTTTTTGATGTGGTGAAATTAAAATGGATGAACGGTGAGTATCTGAAAGCTATGGATATGGATAAATTCTATAAGATGGCTGAGCCGTACATCAAGAAAGTGATCACCAAGGATATGGATCTGAAGAAGATCGCGGCCATGGTGAAGACCAGAATCGAGATCTTCCCGGATATTGCAGAGCATATTGATTTCTTTGAGGCACTTCCAGAGTACGATGTGGAGATGTTCTGCCACAAGAAGATGAAGAGTACCAAAGAAACTTCCTTAGAGATCTTAAAAGAGGTTCTTCCGATCCTGGAAGCACAGGAGGACTACTCCAATGACGCCCTTTATGCAGCATTATCTGCCTATGTAGCAGAGAAAGGCGTAAAGACCGGTCTGGTGATGTGGCCGATCCGTACTGCGGTTTCTGGTAAACAGATGACACCAGCCGGTGCAACTGAGATCATGGAGGTTCTTGGTAAGGAGGAGTCCCTGGCGCGTATCCGCAAGGGAATTGAGAAGTTAAGTAACGAATAAGGTCTGCACATTTACTGTGCTGACCGTAAGAAAACATAGGCGGGCAGGAATATATGGCATTTCATCCGTCCCAGCTGGAGGCGATCCAGCACCGAGATGGCCCGATGCTTGTGCTGGCTGGTCCTGGTTCTGGCAAGACCACAGTGATTACGCACCGGGTGAAATATTTGATTGAGCACCACCAGGTTGACCCTTCGGCCATCCTGGTGGTAACTTTTACGAAAGCAGCAGCCAGAGAGATGCAGGAACGTTTTGAAAAACTGATGGATGGTCATGGGGGCCGGGTCAGCTTCGGAACGTTCCATTCTGTATTTTTTACCATCTTAAAATATGCGTACCGGTTTCAGGCATCTAATATTGTGCGGGATGAACAGAAAAATCAGTTTATCCGGGAATTGATGGATCAGTATGAACTGGACATCGAGGATGAGCACGAGTTTACTTCTGGTGTGCTCAGCGAGATCAGCTTCGTGAAAAGCGAGATGCTGGATCTGGATCATTATTATTCCCAGAACTGCTCGGAGGCAGTCTTTAAAAAACTGTATAAGGGCTATGAGGAACGGCTGCGCCGGGGGAATCTTCTGGATTTTGATGACATGCTGGTCATGTGTCATGAACTGTTTACCCAGCGGAAGGATATTTTGGCGGCATGGCAGCGGAAGTTTCAGTATATCCTGGTGGATGAGTTTCAGGATATTAATAAGGTGCAGTACGAGATCGTGCGGATGCTGGCAAAGCCACAGGATAATCTGTTTATCGTAGGCGATGATGACCAGTCCGTATACCGGTTCCGTGGTGCGAAGCCGGAGATCATGCTGGGGTTTACCAAGGATTATCCGCAGGCCAAAATGACACTGTTAGGCATGAATTACCGTTCCACATCAGATATCGTGGATACAGCCTGCAGGCTGATCGCTCATAATCAGAAACGCTATCAGAAGGATCTGAAAGCCTTTAAGGGCAGTGGAAAGCCGGTAGTGACTTTGATGAGCCATGATCCCCAGGAAGAGACCATGCAGATCGTGGAAGCGATCCAGGATTACCGGAAGGCGGGATATCCGTTGGAAGATATGGCAGTGCTTTACCGGACGAATCTAAATCCCCGTCTGATGATTGAAAAACTGATGGAGTACAACCTTCCATTTTCCATGAGAGACTCGCTGCCGAATTTATATGAACACTGGATCTCGAAGAATATTTTAGCCTACATCCAGGCAGCCCACGGGGATTTAAGTCGTGGGAATATTTTACAGATCATCAACCGGCCAAACCGCTACATCAGCCGGGATGCCCTGGGGGATGGGAAAATCTCCTGGGATGCCATCAAGTCCTTTTACCAGGACCGGAACTGGATGGTGGAGCGGGTGGAGCAGTTAGAATATGACCTGCTGATGATCCGTTCCATGGCTCCGGTGGCAGCGGTCAATTATATCCGCAAAGCCGTTGGATATGATGATTATCTGAAGGAATACGCCCAGTTCCGCCGGATGAAATCCGAGGAATTGCTGGATGTGGCAGACCAGTTAAAGGAGAGTGCCGCTGGGTTTAAAGAGGTGGATGCCTGGTTTGAGCACATGAAGGAATATAAGGAACGGTTAAAGGAGCAGGCGAAAGCCCAGAAGGGACAGAATGAGGGCGTGGCGCTGATGACTATGCACAGTTCCAAGGGACTGGAATTTCCCATTGTGTTTATTCTGGATGCCAATGAGGGAATTACCCCACACAGGAAAGCAGTTCTGGACGTGGATGTGGAGGAAGAACGGCGGATGTTCTATGTGGCCATGACCAGGGCCAAGGAACGGCTCCATGTGTGTTATGTGCAGGAGCGGTATGGCAAGAAGCAGGAACGGTCCCGGTTTATTTCGGAATACTTATCACCAATACCGAAATCGCCGGTTCATGGAGGAAAGAAAGCATGAGTGAGACAGGAAACAGGTCCGAACGTGGGCTGATCCACATTTACTGCGGTGATGGCAAAGGAAAAACCACGGCTGCCACTGGATTGGCAGTCCGGGCGGCGGGAAGAGGAAAACGGGTGGTGATCGCCCGTTTTTTAAAGACGGATGACTCTGGGGAAGTGTTTGTGCTGAAGCAGATTCCGGGGATTACGCTGATCCCATGTACGAAAACTTTCGGGTTTTATTTCCGGATGACGGAGGAACAGAAGAAAGAAGCGGCGGTCTATTACAGCGGCCTTTTGGAACGGGCGTGGCAGATAGCAGAAGAGCAGAAAGCAGGACTTCTGGTGCTGGACGAGATCATGGCGGTCTGCAATTATGGGCTGGTGAAGGAAAAACGGCTGCTGGAACTGTTGAAATCAAAACCAGAGAATCTGGAAGTGGTGCTGACAGGGCGAGGTCCATCCAAGGCGCTGCTTGACAGGGCTGATTATGTGTCAGAGATCATGAAACGGAAGCATCCATTTGACCAGGGAACCGGAGCCAGAGAAGGGATCGAATATTAAATGATTTCAGGTAGCTGCCGGATGCAAATGCAGAAGAGCGGAATCGTAAAAAAATGCTTGCGTTTCTGTTGCACATTTGATAGCATGGAACTATGCAGGAAATCTGCCAAAATGACAAAGATCTGGATACCACCGGAAAAGGAAAGGAAAAAATATGGCAAAGAATCAGAACGTAGATCCGAACGAAGAAGAGAGAGAGGAAATGACCGTAACCCTGACTCTGGACGATGATACTGAACTGGAGTGTGCGGTTCTTACGATTTTTGAGGCAGCAGGAAGAGATTATATCGCGCTGCTTCCGCTGGATGGCGCAGAGGATGAAGAGGGCGAGGTTTATTTATACCGTTACAGCGAAGTAGACGGACAGCCTGAACTGGACAACATTCAGGATGATGATGAGTACGAGGCTGCAGCCGACGCATTTGATGAGTTCTTAGATGGACAGGAGTATGATGAACTGGTCAGTGAAGAGGATCTGGACGATCTGTAAATCGATGAATAAAAAGAAAAAAGGAGCAGCTGCCATTGTGATGGTGGCTGCTGTTACGTTTGCGGCAGGAATTTTCTATACCAGAGAAGTGAAGACCACAGAGACAGCGCAAACGACATCTGAAAAACAAACAACAGAAGAGAGAGCGGAAGAAACTATTTCTGCAAAAAAGATTGGCATCTGCATTTACCGCTATGACGATGACTTTATGAAACTGATCACGAAAGAATTGAAAAATAGTTTTATAGAGAATTATGGGATTGAGGCAGATGATATTTTTACATTTTATGCTGAAGAAGACCTGGAAAAACAACAGGAACAGGTTGAAAAACTCATGGAGCGGGGGGTCTGTGGATTGATTATACAGGCCGTGGAAGAAGCCAAAATTCCGGCACTGGCAGATCAGTGCGCAGAAAAACAGATCCCGGTGGTTTTTATTAACAGTGAGCCGACGGAAGAGGAAAAACAGCGCTGGAGCGAGGAAAAAATCGCTGCATCCTGGGTAGGGACCGATGGAAGACAGGCTGGCGCTTATCAGGGGCAGCTGATTCTGGAATCGCCGGAGCATGGAGACTTTAATGGCGATGGCATGGTGTCTTATGTGATGATTCAGGGCGATTTGGATGCGGAAGATACGAAGAACCGCACGGAATACTCGGTGAAAACTTTGACAGACCAGGGAATCCGTGTGCAGAAGCTGACGGAAGTGTCTGGAAACTGGGAAGAGTCCCGTGGAAAGGAACTGACAGAGCAGGCGTTGAAACGGTATGGACGGCGGGTGGAAGTGATCATCTGCAACAATGATGCTATGGCCAATGGAGCGTCAGAAGCAATCCAGGAAGCTGGCAGAGTGGTTGGAAAAGACATCTGTCTGGTTGGTGTGGATGGTTTGAGAAGCACCGTGACAGCGGTCCGCGATGGAAATGTGACCGGAACGGTTCTGAATGACTACCATGGACAGGCGAAAAAGGCAGCGGAAGTGCTGATGAAGCTGGTAGATGGAGAACATGTAGAAACGGAATATCTGATCGATCATGTGAAAATTTCTGGAAATGGTCAATAGGATTTGTACTGGGGGATAGCTGCTGTGACGGCAGAATGTTTCACTGTCGCCACAGTGCAGTTTATCCACGCTAAATAGAGGCCAGCCGGCTGTTCTGATATTCTCCAGAGAATGTCACATCTTTTCCAAACCATTCTGGCGGGACAAAGGCGTTCGCCTGCTCTTCGGTCTCAAACTCGACTTCAACTAACATCAGTCCTTTGTAGTGGCCGGAAAAGATATCAAGCTCCGCTGTGCAGGAGGTGCCGGGAAGCGGGATGAGGAAACGCTGTTTGGTCAAAACGATGCCGTCAGCTTTTGTCAATAAATGTTCGTAGGAAGCCTGGTTTAACGGGAGATTGTATTCTTCCCGCGCCAACAGCCCCCTGGATTTGTAGGTCAGATAGTACTGGTCATCTTCTTTGCGGATCCGGACAACCGGGTCTGTGGAGAGATAAGCCTGTTCGATCTGATGGGATGGATGGTGGTCATAGTCCTCTGGAAGGACAGAGACCAGAAACTTACGTTCGATTTCCATTTCTAAATCCTTTCTTGAAAATATCTGTTTATCTCAGTCGAGAAGACTCCCACCTCTTTAGGTGGTGAGTAATAGCAAATTGTCTCAGTGGGAGATGGGTCTCCGACTGAGATAAACGCTCCGCGAGGATGCGCAGTGATTCTGATAGGAATATGTCAGCTTCGCTGACCAGAATCACGCGCCAAGTCTCACGGACGTTCGACTTGAATATCATGTAACGATTCAGCAGGTCGGTGCACATACTGAATCGTTACATTATCATAACATATCCACGAAAATGCCACAAGTGCTTGTATTTACTTGAAAACTATGATATAATGCTAAATTGAAGTGTAACGCCCTTAGCCCTGGCGGTTCACATATATTTCAAGGAGGAACCCATAGCATGAGTTTACAAGTAGAGAATTTAGAAAAGAACATGGCAAAGCTGACCGTAGAAGTGCCGGCTGAGAAGTTTGAAGAGGCTATCAAGACCGCATATAATAAGAACAAGAATCGCTTTGCGATCCCTGGCTTCCGTAAAGGTAAAGCACCTCTGAACATGATCGAGAAGATGTACGGCGTTCAGGTATTTTACGAGGAGGCTGCTAATATCGTATTAGATGAGACTTATCCAGAGGCTGCTGCCGAGAGCAAGCTGGAGATCGTTTCCAGACCTGAGATCGACCTGGTTCAGATCGAGAAAGGCAAAGATTTCATTTACACCGCTACTGTAGCTGTAAAGCCAGAAGTAACCTTAGGTGAGTATAAAGGCGTAGAAGTTGAGAAGGTATCCGCTGAAGTAACTGATGAGGATGTAGAGAAAGAGTTAAAGAGAGTTCAGGAGCAGAACTCCAGACTGTTAACTGTTGAGGACAGACCAGTTGCTGATGGTGATCAGACTGTTATTGATTTCGAGGGATTTGTTGATGGCAAGACCTTCGAGGGTGGTAAGGGCGAGAATTATCCGCTGACCATCGGTTCCCACTCCTTCATCGATACTTTTGAGGAGCAGCTGATCGGCAAGAACATTGGCGAAGAGTGTGAAGTTAACGTTACTTTTCCAACTGAGTATCATGCAAAGGAACTGGCTGGCAAACCAGCAATGTTCAAAGTAACTGTAAAAGAGATCAAAGTGAAAGAGCTTCCAGAGTTAAACGATGAGTTTGCTGGAGAAGTTTCCGATTTTGATACTCTGGATGAATACAAAGCTGATTTAAAGGCAAAACTTGCAGAGAGCAAAGAAAAAGTAGCGAACACAGAGAACGAGAACCGTGTAGTTGCTAAAGTTGTTGAGAACGCAACCATGGAGATCCCTGAGCCAATGATCGAGAGCCAGGTACAGAACATGATCAACGACTATGCTCGCAGAATGCAGAGCCAGGGTCTGTCTCTGGATCAGTACATGAAATTCACAGGCATGACTTTAAAGGATCTGCAGGATCAGACCAAGCCACAGGCTGAGACACGTATCCGCACCAGACTGACTCTGGAAGCAGTTGTAAAAGCTGAGAACATCCAGGTTACTGATGAGGAAGTAGAGAAAGAGCTTCAGGAGATGGCTGACGCTTACAAGATGGAGTTAGAGAAAGTTAAGAGCTTCATGGGTGAGAACGAGCTGGCTCAGATCAAAGAGGACTTAGCTGTACAGAAAGCAGTTGACCTGCTGGTTAAAGAAGCAAAGCTTGCATAAAACTTGCATAAGAGATCAGAGTTTAATCTGATTTGATGTGTGTCCGGCAACCATGTCCTGCCCGGAAGGGATCACCTGCCGGAGCAGGTACGTGGCTGCCGGATTCTTTTCGGTTTATCGGAGAGAGATTCGAAAACGAAAAAAGACAGGAGGATGGAAAATGAGTTTAGTACCTTATGTCATTGAATCCACAAGCAGAGGAGAACGTTCTTATGACATTTATTCTCGTCTGCTGAAAGAAAGAATTATTTTCCTCGGAGAAGAGGTTAACGAAGTAACAGCCAGCCTTGTAGTGGCGCAGCTTCTATTCCTGGAATCTGAGGATCCGACGAAGGATATCAACCTGTATATTAACAGCCCGGGCGGTTCTGTTACTGCAGGCATGGCCATTTACGATACCATGAATTACATTAAGTGTGATGTTTCCACTGTATGTATGGGTATGGCAGCAAGCATGGGTGCGTTTTTGCTGGCTGGCGGTGCAAAGGGCAAGAGATTTGCACTTCCAAACGCTGAGGTGATGATCCATCAGCCATCTGGCGGCGCACAGGGTCAGGCTACCGAGATCCGCATTGTTGCAGAGCAGATCCTTCGCACGAAGAAAAAATTAAATGAGATTCTGGCTGCCAATACCGGTCAGCCGCTGGAGGTAATTGAACGCGATACAGAACGCGATAATTACATGACTGCAGAAGAGGCTGTAAAATACGGTCTGGTCGATGCAGTAATCTCCAAACACTAACTAGAATGAAGCGCTGTAATCTGGCGTGACAAAATAAGGAAGCGAGGTGTGAATATGCCGGGCAGAGTTGACGAGAAGATCCGCTGTTCTTTCTGTGGAAAGACCCAGGATCAGGTTCGTAAGCTGATTGCAGGAAATAATAATGTGTTCATTTGTGATGAATGCATTGACCTGTGTTCTGAGATCCTGGAAGAGGAACTGCCGGAAGAGGAGCATTCCGGTGAGAGCTTCGGAGATATTAATCTGTACAAACCGAAGGAGATCAAGGCATTTCTGGATGAATACGTCATCGGACAGGACGAAGCGAAGAAAGTATTGTCTGTGGCCGTCTATAATCACTACAAGAGAATTACTTCCATTAAAAAAATGGATGTGGATGTACAGAAGAGTAATATCCTGATGCTTGGACCAACTGGTTCTGGTAAAACTTATCTGGCACAGACACTTGCCAAAATCTTAAATGTTCCATTTGCGATTGCGGATGCAACAGCTTTGACAGAAGCAGGTTATGTAGGTGAGGATGTGGAGAACATCCTGTTAAAACTGATCCAGGCTGCGGATTATGATATTTCCAAGGCAGAGTACGGCATCATCTACATTGATGAGATTGATAAGATCACCAAAAAATCAGAGAATGTTTCAATCACCAGAGATGTATCCGGAGAGGGTGTTCAGCAGGCATTATTAAAGATTCTGGAAGGCACCGTTGCCAGTGTTCCTCCGCAGGGAGGCAGAAAGCACCCTCATCAGGAACTGATCCAGATCGATACTACGAATATCCTGTTTATCTGCGGCGGGGCTTTTGATGGTCTGGAGAAGATCATTGAGAACCGTCTCAGCACAGGTTCCATTGGCTTCAATGCAGAGATCGTTAACAAGAACGATACCGATATTGATAAGCTGTTAAAGATGACAGAGCCGCAGGATCTGGTGAAATTTGGTTTGATTCCGGAATTTATCGGTCGTGTGCCGGTCTTTGTATCCCTGGAACTTCTGACAGAGGAAGCGCTTTTACGGATCTTAAAAGAACCGAAAAATGCTTTGGTAAAACAGTATCAGAAACTCTTCGAAATCGATGATGTGAAGCTGGAATTTACGGATGATGCATTGAAAGAGGTAGCGCATCTGGCAACGGAGCGAAAGACCGGAGCCAGAGGACTTCGATCTATCATGGAATCTGTGATGATGGATATGATGTATGAGATTCCATCCGATGATAATGTTGGAATCTGTACCATTACAAAAGGTGTGGTAGATGGCACAGGTGAACCGGAGCTTGTGTACCGGGATACCGCTGTACCACAGGCCAGCAAAGCAAAGAGATTAAAGAAAGAACGGCCGGGAGAGATCGCTTAAACGGCTTTTGTGAAAATGGGGGCCCATAAAGCCTCCATTTTTATTCGTTGCCATGCATCAACAGAAACTGCCAGTGGCAGAGCCTGTTGATGAGATAGAATTATACAAAAGGAGGAGATTCCTGAATGGAAGGAACAGTCATTACTATGCCAGCAGTGGCGTTACGGGGCCTGACGGTATTTCCTGCGATGATGATCCATTTTGATATTAACCGGAAACGGTCCGTTGCAGCCATGGAAAAAGCCATGGTGTCGGATCAGAAGGTATTTTTGGTGACTCAGAGACAACCAGAAGTGGTAGAACCAGGACTTCCGGATCTGTATCAGGTTGGTACCATCGCACTGGTGAAACAGATGGTGAAACTGCCTGGAGGAAATATCCGGGTCATGGTGGAAGGCTTGAAGAGAGCAGAGCTTTTAGATTTAGATAGTGAAGATCCGATGCTGATGGCACGGATCGAAGAACTGGAGCTGCAGGAGGAAGAGGATCTTGATCCGATTGCCAGAGAAGCCATGTGCCGGATTCTGAAGGAAAAACTGGAGGAGTATGGCGCAGATTTTACCAAGCTGGCCAAAGAAGTGATTCCGCCTATGCTTCTGATCAAAGATCTGGATCAGCTGATGGACCAGATCATGATCCAGCTTCCGTGGGAGTATCATGAACGCCAGGAGATGCTGGAGGCTCTTTATACCAGCCAGCGCTATGAAATTCTGGTGCACCATCTGATCAATGAGATCGAAGTAGGACGTGTAAAACGGGAATTTCAGGGTAAGGTGAAAGCAAGCATTGATAAAAACCAGAGGGATTATATTCTCCGGGAACAGATGCGGATCATTCGCGAGGAGCTGGGAGAGGACAGCCCATCCAGCGAGGCGGATGAATACAGCCATCAGCTGGAAAGCCTGAAAGCAGGTAAGGAAACAAAAGACAAATTAAAGAAAGAGATCGAACGATTCAAGGCGATGTCAAGCGGAAGCCAGGAAGCCAATGTGCTCCGGACTTACATTGAGACGCTTCTGGAACTGCCATGGAAGAAGGTTTCCAGAGATAATAACGATATCCGCCATGCTGAGGAGATCTTAAACGAGGATCACTATGGGCTGGAGAAGGTGAAAGAACGTATTCTGGAGTATCTGGCAGTCCGTACCTTGAGTAAGAAAGGAAATGGGCCGATCCTGTGTCTGGTAGGTCCTCCTGGAACCGGCAAGACTTCCATTGCCCGTTCCGTGGCCAGAGCATTAAATAAGAAATATGTCCGCATCAGTCTGGGTGGTGTCCGCGATGAAGCAGAGATCCGTGGTCACAGAAAGACTTATGTAGGCGCTATGCCAGGCCGTCTGGTTGAGGGATTGCGCCAGGCTGGCGTCAGCAACCCATTGATGCTTCTGGATGAGATCGATAAAGTCAGCAGTGATTACAAGGGAGATACTTCTTCAGCACTGTTGGAGGTACTGGATGGAGAGCAGAACGTGAAGTTCCGTGATCACTATGTGGAAACACCGATCGACTTGTCACAGGTGTTATTTATCGCAACTGCGAACACCACTCAGACCATTCCGGGTCCTTTGCTGGATCGTATGGAAGTGATCGAGATCAACAGCTATACGGAAAATGAGAAGTTCCATATTGCCAAAGATTATCTGGTGGAGAAGCAGATGGAGAAAAATGGACTGAAGGGTGAGGTCCTTACGATCAGTGATGAGACAATCCGGAAGATCATTCATAATTATACCAGAGAAGCCGGGGTCCGTAATCTGGAGCGCCGGATCGGCGATGTGTGCCGGAAAGCGGCAAGAGAGTATCTGGAAGATAAAAATGTAAAAATTCATGTAAGAGAAGACAGCCTGGAGAAATACCTGGGCAAAGAGCGGATTTCCTTTGAAGACGCCAATGAGGAAGATCAGGTTGGAATCGTCCGTGGTCTGGCATGGACCAGTGTTGGCGGAGATACCTTGCAGATCGAGGTCAATGTGATGCCTGGCAAGGGAGAATTGCTGATGACGGGACAAATGGGTGATGTGATGAAGGAGTCCGCACGGATCGCCTTAACTTACGTCCGTTCCATCAGCCCGGAATACCAGGTAGCAGATGATTATTTTGAGACTCACAGCCTACATATCCATATCCCGGAGGGCGCTGTGCCAAAGGATGGTCCATCTGCGGGTATTACCATGGCGACAGCCATGCTTTCTGCAGTGACCAATCGTCTGGTGGATTGTAAGACAGCCATGACCGGCGAGATTACCTTGAGAGGAAGGGTACTGCCGATCGGCGGCCTGAAGGAGAAGATCCTGGCAGCGAAAATGGCCCACATGAAAAAGGTTCTGGTTCCGGATAAGAACCGACCGGATATTGGGGAACTGTCGAAAGAGATTCTGGATGGTCTTGAGATCGTTTATGTCAGCACTATGAAAGAGGTGCTTGATCAGGTTCTGAAAGGAGTTAACGTATGATTATAAAAAAAGCAGAACTGGAGACTGTCTGCGGTGTGACCAGTACGTTTCCGCAGAATGACCACCCGGAGTTTGCCTTTGCAGGGAAATCCAATGTAGGAAAATCTTCTCTGATCAATGGCCTGTTAAATCGTAAAGCTCTTGCCCGTACCTCTTCCCAGCCGGGTAAGACCCAGACGATTAATTTTTATCATATTAACGACGAACTCTATTTCGTGGATCTGCCGGGATATGGCTATGCCAAAGTAACCCAGGAAGTGAAGGCGAAATGGGGGAAGATGATCGAAAGGTATCTGAAGTCATCAGATGTGTTAAAATGCGTGTTTCTGCTGGTGGATATCCGGCATGAACCGTCAGAAAATGATAAGACCATGTATGAGTGGATCCTGTATAATGGATTTCATCCAGTGGTGATCGCAACGAAATTAGACAAGATCAAGAGAAGCCAGGTGGCAAAACAGGTGAAGCTGGTCCGTCAGGGACTGGGGATGGAAAAAGATGGGATTCTGATTCCATTTTCGGCGGAGACGAAGCAGGGGAAAGATGAGATCTGGACGCTGATCGAGAGTCTGATGGGGGATGCGCCGCAGCCGCAGGAAGAGGTGCAGGAGTAGGTGTGCTGGCAAAGGGCCGGAGTCAGGCGGTACTGGCTCTGGCCTTAGTCAGCAGGATTCTATTTTATAACGATGCTGCAAAATAAGTCAACGCCAGCATATCTGCACTTCCTCCTGGCGAGATATTCATTTTGATAAATTCTTGATCTAGTGTTCTTATTTCCGCAATAAAATCCCGTTTATCAATTCCTGAATTTAACATGCTCTGAATCTGAGCCTGTACTTTTCTGAAAGTTTCATAATCAGATCTTGCAATGATATTCGTATCTACAGATCCCGCAATAATATGCAGCAGGGTTAATACACCTGCATCATTGGCAGATAAGCCTTCATTCCGGTACTGTCGGAATATAGGAAGAGCGGTTTCGAATACGGTTGGATAGCCATCAGCAGCTTCTCCGCGGATTCCTGTGATGCCATAGAGGGCGTAAAGGCGTTCCCCGTGGGTTTTGGCAGTTTCCAGGGTAATGCCCTGGAAATCGTCTAAAATGTGGGCGGTCATCTGACGGCAGGTGTCACGGAAAGAGGCTTCTGTGTAGGGAATATCATTTCCATAAAGATAGCCAAGGGCACAGCAGAAAATGCCCAGGGAGAAGATCATGCCTTTATGGGTGTTGACACCATTGGTAGCCTGTTTCATGACAGCCTCTGCCTGGATGCCGATCGGACGGATCAGGGCGAAGATGTCTTCGCAGGAACGTTCATGATTTTTGATGCCGCAAAGGGTAAATTCCTCAAAAAACTGGTTTAAAGAAACAGCGCTGCTCTGGAACGTGTAAAAATCCATGTCCTTGTGGGAACCGGAGTTGTCACGGTCTACCAGTCCTGGCTTTGGGGTGGCAGCTACTTCATAGAGAAGGGATGCCATAGCGAGAGAGGAGATCTGGTGGGCGTACTGGTGATGGAAATAGTCCTCCATGATCTCACATTCCCGCGTCAGGATCTCATCCACGCTGTGAGTCCTGGAACGGCTGCACACGAAAGCATCCTGGTTGCACAGGAGACATTTGCGGGGCGGCATATGGAAATCTGTCCGGGAGATCTTAGTGCCATCCGGGGATAACACGTCTAAGTCAAAAAGCCGTCCCAAAGGCGTCCGTTCTTCCAAACGGCACAGGATCTCTTTTACCGTTCTGGCATCGGAATCGATAACGAGAAATGCCTCGTATCCGGTGACGTCCTCGATCCGCTTTTCTTCTATGATCGGAAGCTTCCATGCCATACACTGGGTTCGGATCATGGAAAGCCCTTCCTCGAAGGTACGGATGGCAAGTGGAAAGACCTTGATAGGTCCGACAATATTTAAAGTAAATGAAATCAGCGGAAGCTGGCGTTCGCTTAATAATTTCTGCTGGACAAACTGACGGCGTTCTCTGGCATCTAACATTTTCGGCAGTTCCACGTACTGGCCGGTCACGATTTTCTGAAGATTCATGGATGGTATCTCCTTATTTCAATACATTAAGATAGGAAAAAGTATAGCATAAAAAATGAAAAAAATATACTGGTTGATGGAGAATACGATCGAAGTAATACGATGGAAGACGGTCAGAAGCCAGCGTACCGGATTTGCAAGGGCAGACAAAGTATGGTAAGATAGTATGGAACGATTCAGTAGGTCTGCGCACATGCTGCGCTGACCGTAAGAACACATAGGCCAGAAAGCAAAAATCCCATCAGCGAAGCTGATCTGGAATGGATTTTTGCTCGTAACTATGAAGGTACTGAATCGTTACGATAGTGTAAAAAAGAAAGGCGGTGTGGGCATGAGAGGACAATATTATACGTCAGGGCAGTTTGCAAAAAAGGCCAATGTGACGATCCGGACCGTCCGTTTTTATGATAAACAGGGAATTTTAAAGCCAAGCAAGGTCAGCGAGTCCGGCTACCGGCTATATACAGATGAGGATTTTGGACGTCTTCAGAAGATACTCTCTTTAAAATACCTGGGTTTTTCCCTGGAAGAGATCATGGCTATGACGATCAATGATGATTCTGAGGATATTGCCCACTCTTTGGAGCTGCAGAAAGACCTGATCCGCAAGAGGATCCTGCATTTGCAGATGATGGAAAAAACATTGGAGGATACGGCGAAGATGCTGGAGCAGTCGGGTAAGGTAGACTGGAACGATATTCTGAATCTGATCCATATCACCAACATGGAACACGCCATTGTGGAACAGTACAAAAATGCAGTGAACCTGAATGTCCGGATTGCTCTGCACCAGCGATTTTCCCACAATCCGGTACCGTGGTTTACCTGGCTGGCAGATCAGATTGCATTAAAAGATGGATACCGGGTGCTGGAGACAGGATGTGGAAATGGCGAGCTGTGGTGTCACAGGAGTCAGATTCCCGATATCTGTCTGTATCTGACGGACATTTCCTCCGGAATGGTAGAGGATGCCATGAAGCGCCTGAGAGAAGAAAGGATGCCGGCGGCATTTTCTAAGAAGATACAGTTTGGCACCGAGGACTGCCAGAAATTCAGCTTTTCGGATCAGGCGTTCGATACGGTGATCGCCAACCATGTCCTGTTTTATGTGAAAAATTTGCCTCAGGCATTAAAAGAGGTGCGGAGAGTCCTGAAAACGGGAGGAACCTTCTACTGCAGTACTTATGGGAAAAACCACATGAAAGAGATCACCTCCATGGTGCAGGAATTCGATCCAAGAATCACGTTGTCAGAGGTAGCTCTTTACGAGCTGTTTGGCCTGGAAAATGGAGAGGGTATGCTGCGGGAACAGTTTGAAGAGGTGGAACTTCGGATGTATGAGGATTATCTGCTGGTGGATGAGGCAGAGCCGCTGCTGGATTATATCTTGTCCTGCCACGGGAACCAGAGCGAGATCTTAAATCAGAGACAGCTGGAATTTAAGGCTTTTTTGCAGAAGAAGATTGAGGAGCATGGGGCGATCAAGATCACGAAAATGGCAGGAATTTTCGTGTGCAGGAAGAAAAGTGAGTGATGGTGCTTCTGGATTAAAATCGAGAATCTTCGTATAAGTAATCGATATGTGATTGATAATTTTGCATCTATCATGAAAAAGTTCTTGACAGTGACGTAACGTCATCCTTTATACTACCAGTTAGAAGCGAAAAATGAAATCAATTTGCATCAGCGTAAAGCGTGCAATGCCGGTTGCACAATGATCAGTTGCGCAATCCTGGAAAACATATGATAAACGGAGGTATTCTTTATGAAAGGTATTATTCTGGCGGGCGGTTCCGGTACAAGACTGTATCCGCTGACTATGGTAACATCCAAGCAGCTGCTGCCAATTTACGATAAACCGATGATCTATTATCCATTATCGGTGCTGATGAGCGCAGGTATCCGTGAGATCCTGATCATTTCCACACCGGATGACACCCCAAGATTTGAGGCACTGTTAGGTGACGGACATCAGTTTGGTATCAGCTTATCTTACGCAGTTCAGCCGTCTCCAGACGGACTGGCTCAGGCGTTCATCATTGGCGAGGAGTTTATCGGGGATGACCACGTTGCCATGATCCTGGGCGATAACATTTTTGCAGGACACGGTCTGAAGAAGAGACTGCTGCGGGCTGCGAACAAGCAGGAGGGCGCTACGGTATTTGGTTATTATGTAGATGATCCAGAACGTTTTGGTATTGTGGAGTTTGACGCAGACGGACGTGCCATTTCCATCGAAGAAAAGCCGGAGAAACCGAAGTCCAATTATTGCGTGACCGGACTGTATTTCTATGACAATAAGGTTGTGGAGTATGCGAAGAGCTTAAAACCATCTGCCCGCGGCGAGTTAGAGATCACGGATTTAAACCGGATCTATCTGGAACAGGGCAGACTGGATGTGGAACTGTTAGGACAGGGTTTTACCTGGTTAGATACCGGCACACATGAGTCTCTGGTTGACGCGACCAATTTTGTCCGCACCGTAGAGGGACATCAGCATAGAAAGATCGGATGTCTGGAAGAGATCGCTTACTTAAATCACTGGATCACCAAAGATCAGCTTCTGGAGAACATCCAGCCGCTGAAGAAGAACCAGTATGGCCAGTATCTGATGGACGTATTAGCAGGCAAATTCATTGATAAATAATTATGCCGGAGCAGTGCATGACAGACATACACAAAGGAGAGTAAATTATGAAGATTTTAGTCACAGGCGGAGCCGGATTCATCGGCGGAAACTTTGTACACCACATGGTAAATAAATACCCGGATTATCAGATCGTAAACCTGGATCTGTTGACTTACGCAGGTAACTTAGAGACCTTAAAACCGGTTGAGGATAAGCCAAACTACAAGTTCGTGAAAGGTGACATCGCAGATGAGCCATTTATCATGGATTTATTTGAAAAAGAGAAATTTGATATCGTGGTGAACTTCGCAGCGGAGAGCCACGTAGACCGTTCCATCACCGACCCGGGCATTTTCGTGCAGACCAACGTCATGGGAACCAGAGTGCTTCTGGACGCTGCAAGAAAATATGGCGTAAAACGTTATCATCAGGTGTCCACGGACGAAGTGTATGGAGATCTGCCATTAGACCGTCCGGATCTGTTCTTCACTGAGGAGACACCGATCCATACCTCCAGCCCATACAGCTCATCCAAGGCAAGCGCAGATCTGTTTGTACTGGCTTATTACAGAACCTATGGACTGCCAGTGACCATTTCCAGATGCTCCAACAACTATGGCCCATATCATTTCCCAGAGAAGCTGATTCCATTGATCATCAGCCGCGCCCTGGCAGACGAGGAACTTCCAGTATATGGAACCGGTGAGAATGTCAGAGACTGGCTGCACGTATCCGATCACTGTGAGGCCATTGACCTGATCATCCACAAGGGCAGGGTTGGAGAAGTTTACAATGTGGGCGGACACAACGAGCGCACCAACTTAGAGGTAGTCAAGACCATCTTAAGGGCATTAAATAAGCCTGAGAGCCTGATCCGTTTTGTTACCGATCGTCCAGGACATGACAGACGTTATGCGATCGATCCGACCAAGTTAGAGACCGAGCTTGGCTGGAAACCAAAATATACCTTTGATACAGGAATTGAGCAGACCATCGACTGGTATTTAAACAACCGCGAGTGGTGGGAGCACATCATTTCCGGTGAGTATGCGAATTATTTTGACAAGATGTATGGAGAGAGACTGTAATGAGAGTTCTGGTAACAGGTGTAAAAGGACAGCTTGGATATGATGTAATGAACGAACTGGCGGGAAGAGGCCATGAGGGCATTGGCGTGGATATCCAGGAAATGGATATTACCGATGCAGCTTCTGTGGAGAAGGTCATCACAGAGGCAGCGCCGGATGCAGTGATCCATTGTGCAGCTTATACAGCAGTAGATGCGGCAGAGGACAACGTGGATCTGTGCCGCCGGGTCAACGCAGGCGGTACAGAGAATATCGCCAGAGTCTGCAAAGCGTTAAACTGTAAAATGATGTACATCAGCACGGATTATGTGTTCAATGGCCAGGGAACCAGACCATGGGAACCGGATGATAAAAGAGAGCCTTTGAATGTCTACGGACAGACCAAGTATGAGGGTGAACTGGCAGTGGAAACGCTGGAGAAGTTCTTCCTTGTCCGTATTGCGTGGGTATTTGGCGTGAATGGCAAGAATTTCATCAAAACCATGTTGAATCTTGGTAAGACCAGAGATCATCTGACGGTTGTGGCGGACCAGATCGGTTCTCCGACCTATACTTATGATCTGGCACGACTGCTGGTGGACATGATCGAGACAGACAAATATGGCCGCTATCATGCGACGAACGAGGGACTGTGCAGCTGGTATGAGTTTGCCTGTGAGATCTTTAAGCAGGCGGGCATGAACGTAACCGTCAGCCCGGTTACCAGTGATCAGTATCCGGCGAAAGCGAAACGTCCGATGAACAGCCGGATGGATAAGTCCAAGTTAGACGAGATGGGATTTAAGCGTCTTCCTTCCTGGCAGGATGCATTAGGAAGATATCTGAAGGAAATCCAATAGGTTTGAAAGCAAAAATGACACCAGAAAAAGGGCTGCCCTGGCTAAAAGGGCAGCCTTTTTTCGATCCATGCGATCCCCTGGTAAAGACAGGTGGAGAGCAGGCACAGGATCACAATGGACATAACCAGTAAATCCATCTTAAAAACCTGGGAAGCGTAAATGATCAGGTATCCAAGCCCGGCATTGGCACACAGGAATTCACCGATGATCACTCCGACCAGACATAGCCCGATGTTCACCTTCATGGTGCTGATGAGAAGGGGGATGGAGGACGGAAGCAGAACTTTTGTGAGAACATCCTTTTTGGAGCCGCCCAGGGAGCGGATCAGGCGGATCAGATCCGGGTCTGTCTGGGTGAATCCTGTATACAAGGTCAAAATAGAGCCAAATACCGCCACTGAAACCGCAGCCAGAATGATCGTATGCATATGGCTGCCGAGCCAGACGATAAGCAGGGGCGCCAGAGCAGATTTTGGAAGGCTGTTTAACATGACCAGGTAAGGTTCTGCGATCTGGGATGCAGTGCGGTTTGCCCACAGAAGGACTGCCAGGGTGACGGAAATCAGGACAGTCAGAAAGAAGCTGATCAGGGTTTCATATAAAGTGATTCCGATATGGAGAAAAATACTTTTGTCCATCGCCATAGTATAAAAACAGAGAACGATCCGGGACGGGCTGCTGAAAATAAACGAGTCGATCACCCCCAGATCTGCGGAGAGCTCCCAGAGCCCGGCAAACAGGAAAAACACCAGAAAACGGGCGCTTCCCACCAGAAGATGGTGGCGTTTTTCATTTTTTAAGAAACGTTCCTGGGCTTTGGAGGGACGGGATTCATTCATGTTCTTTGATCTCCTTCCATAACTGATTGAAATAAACAGAAAAATCCGGTGCATTGCGCCGGGCTAATGGACGGTCATACGGTTGGTTAAACTGGATTTTCATGATTCCGGTTACATGACCGGGCCGGCTTCCAAGAATCAGGATACGGTCTGCCACAGAGATGGCTTCGGATAGGTCATGGGTCACTAAAATTGCTGTTTTGCCACGGGTCCGTATGATGGAACTGATGTCATCACAGACCTCCAGCCGGGTCTGGTAATCCAGGGCGGAGAAGGGTTCGTCAAGCAGCAGAATATCCGGTTTTAAGGCCATGGTACGGATCAGGGCGGCCCGCTGCCGCATACCACCGGAAAGCTCAGAAGGTCTTGAGGCGGAAAACTGCTCTAAACCATAGGTTTTCAGCATGGAAAGTAAGTCCTTTTTATCATCGGGCGAAACATTTCCATGGATCTCAAGACCCAGGGCAGTGTTGGAGAGAATGGAACGCCATTCGAAAAGATGGTCTTTCTGCAGCATGTAGCCGATGACGGCGGGAGAATCTCTCCGGTCAATGCCATCAATAACGATGGAGCCTTCTTCCGGTGTCAGAAGCCCGCATAAAAGAGACAGCAAGGTGGATTTTCCGCAGCCGGACGGGCCGACAACTGCAAGAAATTCTCCATCCGCCACATCAAAGGAAATATGGGAGAGGGCTTTGGTCTCACCACTATGTGAATGGTAGGAATAGCTTAAATTCCTGACCTGAAGCTTTGGGGTCACAAGCATACCTCCACGACAGAAGTTACTATAACATATGAAAGAGCAGGAAAATGGTGTACGGTACGTTGCTATACATAACAGGCATAAAAAAGGTGGCGTAAAAAGTTCCCAACAGGGCTTTCCAGAACGAAAAACATATGCTATACTGATACTCGTAATGACTTTCTGAATTCAGGAATTTCTAGCATCAGACATTCGTCAAAGAATTCCAAGATTAGACATATTACAATTCATCCCCTTAACAATTGAATAAGAATCCTGTCATAATTTTGCGAACGTTTTTTGACATGTCCAAAGCTTGCTTTTCATACATTTTATACTAGCAATCGGAGTAACTGTTCAGACAATCGGAATAGTTGCGGATAAGCTAACTTAAAAAAGAATGGAAGAGGAGAAATACTATGTCAGAAAAAACTATTGAAAACAACAAGGTAAGTGTCATTGGAAAGATCGTTTCAGATTTCACATTCAGCCACGAAGTGTTTGGCGAGGGGTTTTATCTGGTGGATCTGGAAGTCAACCGTTTAAGTGATCAGGCAGATGTGATACCGCTTATGGTTTCAGAACGTCTGGTTGATGTTACAGAAAATTATCAGGGCTGTACCGTAGAGGCTATTGGGCAGTTTCGTTCTTACAACCGGCATGAAGGCTCCAGAAACCGGCTGGTGCTTTCTGTATTTGTCCGGGAGATCCATTTTATGGAGGAATTTACAGATTATACCAAGACGAATCAGATCTTTCTGGACGGCTATATCTGCAAGACTCCAATCTACCGGAAAACTCCTCTTGGAAGGGAAATTGCGGATATCCTGCTGGCGGTAAACCGTCCATATGGCAAATCCGATTACATACCATGTATCGCCTGGGGCAGGAATGCCAGATATGCGTCTAATTTCCAGGTTGGTACCAGAGTCTGCATCTGGGGAAGAGTCCAGAGCCGGGAGTATACAAAGAAGATCAGCGAGTCGGAATGTGAGAAGCGGGTGGCTTATGAAGTATCCGTCAGCAAGCTGGAATGTGTCGAACAGATAGTCAGATGATTTCAAAATGAAGATCACATAAATGAAAACAGATAAAGAAGGGCAGAGACAGAGCAAAAACGTAAGCAAATGAATTCTTATCACCTATCAGCGGAATAGAGTAAAACGTATAAAACCCTTTGAATCCGTGCAGACTAATTCTGTACAGGTTCAAAGGGTTTTTATTTATGTCATAGGCAACTTCGTCCTATGACACAAAAATCGCTCCGTGGGATCGCACTACGGCGGAGTGAAAGAGACAGGAGGCACAGTGCATGGGACAGGTGAATTTACGGAAAGTAGCAATGATCGGCTGCGGGTATGTGGGATCGGCTGCAGCGTTTGCTTTGATGCAGAACCGGCTGTTTGCGGAGATCGTGTTGATCGATGTGGATCAGGAGAAGGCAGAGGGAGAAGCTATGGATATCGGCCATGGGATTCCGCTGGTGGGAAATATGAAGATTTACGCAGGCAGCTATGATGATATTACGGATGCGGCGATCATTGTGATCACGGCGGGAGCGGGACAGAAGCCGGGGGAGACCAGATTGGATCTGGTGCACCGGAATGTCAGTATTTACCAGAAGATCATTCCAGAGATTACAAAACGAAACTGTCAGGGAATTTTGCTTGTGGTGTCCAATCCAGTGGATATCCTGACGTATGTAACGGTGAAATTATCCGGATTTCCAGAGAATCGGGTGATCGGATCAGGAACAGTTCTGGATACTGCCCGGTTAAAGTATCAGGTGGGAGAACATCTGGCTGTGGACAGTAAGAGTGTTCATGCATTTATCATTGGCGAGCATGGAGACAGTGAAATTGCTGTATGGAGCAGCGCCAATATCTCCGGCGTTCCGTTAGACGATTTCTGTGAGATGCGGGGGCAATGGAACCACGATAAGATCCAGGAAAATATCGCAGAAACCGTGAAACGGAGCGCCTACGAGATCATTGAACGAAAACAGGCCACCTATTACGGTGTTGCCATGACCATCAAGCGGATCTGCGAGGTGATCATCAGGGATGAGAAATCCATTCTGCCAGTTTCTACGATGATGCATGGAGAATTTGGAATCGATGATGTAGCTTTAAGTATGCCGTCCATTGTGGGGGCGGACGGATTTGAAGTGCGGGTGCCGATTTCCCTGAATGAGGAAGAGTATGAAAAGCTGATACAATCAGCGAGAACCTTAAAAGAAATATTAAGACAATGTAATATTTCGTTATAAAATGGATGAATAACAAAAATCCTACTTGGCAAATCGGAATTAAATTGTATAATAAAAAGAGACTATAACTGCAAAACTGTTCAACAGTTCATGAGATACAAAGGAGGTTTTTGGATGGAACCAGTCAGGATTGATAGTTTCTGCCAGTTTCGCTTTGTGAGCAATCCAGGATTTTCACCGGATGGGCGTTATATTGCGTTTGTAGTGCGGCAGGCAGATTTAAAAAGCAACAGTTATCCAGGGAATCTGTATTTTTATGATACAGAAAAGGATTCCTACAGTCAGCTTACCACGTCTGGGAAGGTGACTGCTTACATATGGCTGGATGAAAAATCCCTGCTATATCCAGAGGGGAAAACAGAAGAAGGCGGCAGCAAGACCATTTATCATCAGATTTTTATGGATGGTGGCGAGGCGTTTCCGCTTTTTGAGGTTCCGGTAAAAGCAGACGGGATTCAGAAACTGACGGATGGCTGTTTCTTAATTACGGGAACAGAGCTGATGAAAAATGCGGAGAAAAAAGATCCGGCTTATGAAGTGATCGATGAAGTGCCGTTCTGGTCCAATGGAAAGGGCATGACCAATAAGATCCGCAGAGGGCTTTATCTGTATTCCCAGAAGGACGGTTCCTGGAAACAGTTATCAGAAGAATCGGCGGATGTGGCTGAAGTTTCGGTTCGTGGAAACCGGATCTTGTATCGGGCGTACCCATGGATGGATGTGAGGGGTACATATTATGGAATTTATCTCTATGATCTGGAAACAGGGAAAAATCGCTGTCTTCTGGAGAAAGAGACCAGAAGAACTGGTTTTGTAAGCTTCTGGGCAGATGATCAGGCTTTGGTGACGTCTAATGAAGCCTATGGGGATCAGAATCCATATGGTGATAATAAATATCAGGAATTTTATACCATGGATCTGAACAATGGCCAGTTAAAGCATCTGGCGGCTTATGATCACAGCAGTCAGGGAAGCTCCGTAGGCAGTGATGCCAGACTGGGTGGAGGCCGGGTACAAAAAGACGGAGATGGCCAGTGCTATTTTATCAGCACCATAGAAAGCAGTGCCAGACTTTGCAAAATTGACCAGACAGGCGCGATTGACGAAGTTTTAAAATCGACCGGAGATATGGACGTTACAAAAGGTTCCTGTGACAGTTTTGATGTATACAAAGATCAGGTAGTAGTCTGTGGACTGTATGGAAATCGTCTGGCAGAACTTTATCTGAACGGAAAACAGATCACCCACATCAATGACATGGGAAAATGGCAGTATTCTGTTCCAGAGGAAACGGAATTCCGGGTGGCAGATGGAAGCTGTTTAAAAGGCTGGATCATGAAACCGGCAGGTTATAAGCCGGGGCACAAATATCCGGCGATCCTGAATATTCATGGCGGTCCAAGAACCGTTTTTGGTTCCATTTTCCACCATGAAATGCAGGTATGGGCCAATGCCGGATATTTTGTATTCTATACGAATCCAAGAGGCTCTGACGGATTTGGCAGTGAATATGGAGATATCTGTGGAAAATATGGTACGGTGGATTATGAGGATCTCATGGCATTTACAGATCATGTGCTGGCCAGGGAAATGGATATTGATCCGTCCAGGGTTGGCGTGACGGGTGGTTCTTATGGCGGTTTTATGACGAACTGGATCATTGGCCATACGGATCGGTTTGCAGCAGCAGCTTCCCAGCGTTCTATTGCAAACTGGATCTCCTTTGAGCACATGTCAGATATCGGGCATACCTTTACCAGACGGGAGCAGTCAGTTCTTACCGTAGAGAGTGCAGAAAAGCTGTGGAAGCATTCTCCGTTAAAATATGTAGGAAACTGCAAGACACCGACGTTGTTTGTTCATTCTGATCAGGATTACCGCTGTAATGTGGCTGAGGGCATGGAGATGTTCGCGGCATTGAAGGTGCTTGGTGTGGAGACACGGATGTGTGTGATCCATGGAGAAAATCATGAGCTGTCCCGGAGTGGAAAACCTAGAAACCGGATCATCCGGATGCAGGAGATCCTCAATTGGATGGATCATTATCTGAAGGGAGGAAAAGAAGCATGAAAGGACAGGAAAAATCACCAGTAGAAAGAGAAGACCTGTATGAGTTCCGGTTTGTTTCAGAGGCTTCATTATCTCCAGATGGAACGATGGCAGTCTGTGTGGTCAACCAGGCTTCAAAAGAGGATAATACCTATCACAGCAGTATCTGGTCTGTAGATCTGGAAACGAAGGAAAAACGATTACTGGCCAGCCGCGGAGAGGCGAAAAAGCCTGTTTGGATGGATTCCGGACGGATTTTATTTACTTCCAGCCGGGACAGGGAAGACACTGACCAGAAAGAACAGAAGCCGGAGACAACCTATTATGAGATCAGCATTCATGGCGGCGAAGCGACCCCTTTTATGACGGTGCCGTTAAAGGCCGATGGAATCCGGTTTATGGGCGATGGCCTGTGGCTGGTATCCACAGTGGCAGATGAGACAGATGCAGATAAAGTGGATGCGACAATGCAGAACACAGATGGAACAACAGGTGCAGCGACTGCAGGTGATGGAGCAGGCAAAGAACAGGATTTGGAAGAGTACCAGGCAGTCCGTGGCAAAGATTATGAAATCTATGAGGAACTTCCTTTCTGGTTTAACGGCAAAGGCATCACCAACCGCAAGCGCCCGGCGCTGTATGTATTTTCCCAGAAAGACCAGTCTCTGAAACGGATCACTCCTCCGTTTCTGGAAACAGTGTCTTATGATGTGTCTGCAGATCACCAGAAGATTGCTTTTGCAGGTCCGGTTTATACCAGTATCCGCCATTCGGAGTCGGGGCTGTATCTGTATGATCTCAAACAGGAGCAGATGACGCAGCTGGTTCCGGAAGATCGTTATGGAATCAGCAATGTCTGCTTTTTAGGAAATGAGAAGATTTTCTATAGCGGGACAGAAAAGAAGAGAGCTGGGGCCAATCCCAGATTTTATCAGTATGATCTGACTAAGTGTGAGATAAAACAGCTGCCATTTTATGATATGGAAATTGGAAGTTCTGTGGGAAGTGACGCAAAGTTTGGAAGTGGCAGGAGCCTGTGCTATGATCAGGCAGAAGAAAAACTATATCTGACGAAAACTTCCTGGGGAGATAGTTACCTTATGATGATGGATCAGCAGGGACAGATGACTCAGGTAAGCCGGGAATTTGGCGCAGTGACAGGTTTTGACGTAGCCTGGACGGCAGACGGCAGAAAACAGATCCTGTTATCTGCCATGCGTGGACAGCATTTAACGGAATTGTATCTTCTGGATCCAGCCAGTGGCAAAGAAGAAAAGCTGACAGGCTTTCATGACGAATACCTGGAGACACATCAGGTCGTAGAGCCAGAACGGTTCCGTTATGAGAGTAAAAATGGATATGAGATGGAAGCCTATGTGATCCATCCGGCAGACTATGTCCCTGGAAAGAAGTATCCGGCGGTATTTGAGATCCACGGTGGTCCAAAAGGCGTGTCTGGTACTGTATTTTTCCATGAGTTCCAGTGCCTGGCATCGGCTGGTTATTTCGTCTTCTATGGTAATCCGCGGGGATCTGACGGACGCGGCGAGGCTTACGCGGATCTGACGGAAAAATTTGGAGCCGATGATTTCCAGGATCTGATGGAATTATCTGACCAGATTTTGAAGCATTATCCAGATATTGACGAGAAACGGGTGGGAATCTGCGGTGGTTCTTATGGTGGATTTATGTGCAACTGGATGGAAGGCCACACAGACCGGTTCGCGGCAGCAGTCTCCCAAAGATCCATTTCCAATTATTTGTCCAAATGCTTATATACAGACATTGGCTATTATGCCAACCGTCTGCAGATGGGGGCGTATCCGTGGGAAGATTTTGAGAAGGTCTGGAGTATGTCCCCGTTAAAAGAAGCGCCGAAAGGCCGGACGCCGTTACTGTTACTGCAGTCTGATGAAGATTACCGCTGTTGGATGGGTGATGCGATCCAGATGTTCTCAGCGGTAAAACGACAGGGCGTGGATGCACGTATGGTTTTATTCCATGGGGAGAATCACGAACTGTCCAGAAGTGGAAAACCACAGAACCGGATCACCCGTTTAAAAGAGCTGATGAACTGGTTTGGTAAATATTTAACGAATGAGGAGGGCAAATAAATGCTGTGTATTAAAAATGGCCGGATCCACGATCTGGTAAAGGAAGAGCCATATGTGGCAGATATTCTGGTAAAGGATGGAAAAATCGCAGCCATTGGAGAGCATCTGGAAGCAGATGGAGCAGAAGTGATGGATGCGTCCGGAAGAGATGTTTATCCGGGATTTGTAGATGCCCACAGCCATTTGGGACTGGATGGTTATGGAATCGGTTTTGAGGGACAGGATTATAATGAGGGAAGTGATCCCTGTACTCCGCAGCTTCGCGGCATTGACAGCTTTAATCCCATGGATCCGACAGTCAATATGGCAGCTATGGGCGGTGTGACCTGCGTAGGAACTGGCCCAGGAAGCGCCAATGTTCTTGGTGGAACATTTTTTGCAGTCAAGACCACCGGAAGATGTGTGGATGATATGGTAGTGAAAGACCCGGTTGCCATGAAGTGTGCCTTCGGTGAGAATCCAAAGAGATGTTACAAGGGCCGTGGAAATGAAGTCAGAATGGCAACGGCAGCCCATTTGAGAGAGATGCTGTTAAAAGCCAGCGATTATAAGGAAAGAAAAGAGGCAGCAGGAGATGATCCGTCAAAACGTCCGGCTTTCGATATGAAGCTGGAGGCTCTGATCCCGGTTTTAAACCGCGAGATCCCGTTAAAAGCCCATGCCCATCAGGCCAATGATATTTTAACAGCCATCCGTATCGCAAAAGAATTTCATGTAAAATTGACGCTGGAGCATACGACAGAAGGAAATCTGATCGTAGACGAGTTGGTAAAAGCCGGATATCCATGCGCGGTGGGTCCAAGCCTTGGACATGCCACCAAGTTCGAATTACAGAATAAAACCTGGACGACTCCAGGTGTCCTCGCAAAAGCCGGATGCCAGGTCTCCATTATTACAGACGCGCCGGTGACTCCTCAGAAATATCTGTCCCTGTGTGCCGCCATGGCAGTGAGAGCGGGAATGGAGCCGTATGAGGCATTAAAAGCGATCACCATCAACCCGGCGAAACATCTGGGAATTGAAGACCGTGTTGGTTCCCTGGAAGTGGGAAAAGACGCCGATATCCTGATCTTCTCTGGAGATCCGTTAGATGGAATCAGTCTTCCAGATCAGGTACTGATCGATGGAAAGCTGATCGAGAATACTTCCGGCCAGCTGTAATCTTTGACATACATAACCGTCGGATAGGCTGGCGGTGGATGTCGGTTCCGATAAAGACCACCTCGCTGTCAGCAGCCTGCTCACAGTCAATGATGGAATAACGGCTGTCAGCCACGTCAAACTGAAGCCAGGTATCCCCAGCGGGAAGTTGACCTTTCGCACGGAAAATGTTGCCGAAATGACCACGGATTAAGTCCTCCAGGAACAGGAATAAAGATTCTGGAGAACGCATGTGGACATGTTTTAAGGTAAAAGAATCTGGAAGCTGTTCTGAATCTGCGGATGCAGAGGCTTCGGAAAAAGGGCTGTGATGGAGAAATCCGTCATGGCCTTTTTCTAGTAAATGGAGCCATTCATCTGGAGCCAGAAGAGAGTAATGATCTGTGATGATCTGGGCAGTTGGATTGATGGAGCGTAGAGCAGAGAAGATCTGCTGTTTTTCTTCTGCGGATGCCTGTTCGGTTTTGGATACCAGAATCGTACCAGCTTCCGCAATCTGATTCTGGTAAAGCTCCGGATACTCCTGCAAATAACGCCGGTAACTGTGGATGTCCACCACAGTTACCGGGGCTAAAAGCGTGATGCGATCGTATTCGATTTGCTTTAGATTTTCCACGATATTGCCCAGTTTTCCAACGCCGGTGGGCTCGATGACCAGGTACTCCGGGTCAACGGCATTCGCGATGGAGAGGACAGACAGGGCAAAATCGCCTTTGGCAGAGCAGCAGATGCAGCCTTCGGTCATTTCCCAGATGTTCACAGTGTCGCTTGCAAGTTCTGTCTCCAGCCGGTCTTTATCAATCCCAGCCGCACCATATTCATTTTCCAAAATGGCAAATTCTTTGCCAGTATGCTTTGCAAGAGCCTTGATAAAGGTAGTTTTTCCGGCACCTAAGAAACCGGATACGATCAGTATTTTCATAAAGTTCTGTAATCTCCAGATTTAATCGTCAATATAGCTATCCGATTTTCACAACAGGTTTAATCAAATCTGCTGGTTTGTCTCTCATTAAGAAGAGTGCCTCTTCCAGATGATCCCAGCCATCGAATACATGAGTACTTAATGGGGAAACATCTAACTTACCAGCAGCAACCAGAGCGCCCAGTTTTTCCATACGGAGACGTCCGCCTGGCATCAGACCACCGTTGATCTGTTTGTGGCCCATACCAACACCCCATTCTACACGAGGAATATCGATGGTATCGCCGGAGCCAAGGTAGTTAACATTACCGATCTTTCCGCCTGGTTTTAATGCTTTGACTGCCTCGGAGAAGGTCTCGACACCGCCGCCTGCGATGATGACCTTATCGACACCTTTGCCATCTGTCATCTCCAGAACCTGTTTGGAGATCGAACCGTTCTTGTAGCTGATGAAGTCGGTTGCGCCGTATTTCTTTGCTGCTTCTACACAGACAGGGCGGGTGCCAACTGCGATGATACGGGAAGCACCGCGCAGGTTTGTTCCTGCTACGGACATTAAGCCAACCGGGCCGATGCCGATGACTAGAACCGTATCACCGAACTGAACGTCAGCCAGTTCTACGCCGTGGAAACCGGTAGGAACCATATCAGATAGCATACAAGCGTCAACCGGACTAATGTTGGATGGAAGAAGGGCTAAGTTGCCGTCTGCGTCATTGACATGGAAGAACTCAGAGAACACGCCGTCCTTGAAGTTGGAGAATTTCCAGCCAGCTAACATACCGCCGGAGTGCATGGAATAACCAGCCTGTGCCTCTAAGGAATTCCAATCTGGTGTAATAGCAGGAACTAAAACACGGTCGCCAGGTTTAAAATCTTTTACCAGAGAACCAACCTCTACGACCTCTGCACAGCACTCGTGTCCCAGAATCATGTTGTGGCGGTCGCCGATGGCGCCTTCCCAGAGAGTGTGAACGTCAGAAGTACAGATCGCAACTGCCAATGGCTTACAGATGGCGTCCATAGGTCCGCATGCAGGACGCTCCTTCTCGATCCAGCCAGATTCCCCAATTTTCAGCATTGCATAACCTTTCATGTGTAAATCCCCTTTCTAGTGTGATGATTGTTAAATAAATATCATTTGGTATCTATAATATATCACTAAAAGATATCTAAATCAACACAAAATTAAAGGAATGTTTCACAAAAAATTGATACAAATTTCATATTATTGCATAAAGGTCATCAAAAGGTATCGTTTGAGCTACGGGATATCACGGAAAAGTGCAAGGGCAGAAGAGAGTCCCATACCAAAACGGTTGCACCCGGCTTGTTCCATGGCACATATGGTTTCAAGAGAACGGATTCCTCCGGCTGCCTTGATCTTGATCCTCCCAGCCGCCTGGTCTGCCATGATCTGGATCTGTTCCAGGGCAGAGGGATGCGCAGGGTACCAGCCTGTGCTGGTTTTTACATAATCCGCACCGCCATCCACGCACAGATCCACGGCTTTGCGGATTTCTTTTTCAGATAACTGTGGGGCTTCAATGATGACTTTCAGGATGGCAGAGTCTGACTGTCTGCGGACACCAATGATATCCTGAACCACATCACCATATTCCTGACTTTTGAAAGCGGTCAGATTCATTACCATGTCCAGTTCCTGGCATCCGGCTTCCAACAGTTCTGCCGCCTGACGCATTTTCTGGATGGAGGTGTCTCCGCCAGATGGGAAGCTGATGACGCCGCCGGTGTGGATTTCTGGAAATGGACGCAGTTTTTTTGCCACATAGGAACTGAAAGCTGGAAGGGTAAACACAGCCGCAAAATGATACTTGATGGCTGCTTCGATCATACGGTCGATTTCTGCGTAGGTGTGAAATGCCTGTACACAGCTGATATCTGTTTTTTGTGCCAGCGCTGTCTGAAAACTGAATTTGTCCATATGTTTATTTGCTCCTTCCTTTTCCTGAGATTTCCGCTTCATACTGGGTTCCGATCACCCGCACATGATCGATGCTGACAGGATGGTCCTGGTAATAGGTGATGCGGTGGATCACTAAAAGGGCGTCTTTTGGCTCGATTCCCAGTACCTGCGCTTCCATAAAATCCGCAGATCTGGCAGAGATCCGGTCTTTGGTGGAATCGATGGCAAGTCCGTAAGTTTCTTCTAAAAACTGATACAGAGCTACAAAATGTCCCTGGTGTTTTTCGATATCTGGCACTTTGGCATATTCTACATAATTTTCCATCAGGGTCACGGGATTTCCATCGGCCAGCTGTAGACGCTGGATCCGGGCTACCGGTGTCTCATCCGGAATCTGAAGATCCAGGGCAATTTCGCGGGTTGCCGGAATTACATCGATCATCATGCTGGCTGTGGTCACTTCATAGCCCCGTTTTTTTAAAGATTCTGTAACAGAAGTCACCTGGTTGTAGTTTTGTGTGGTACGTGTATTCATGACCATGGTGCCGCAGCCCTGCCGTACACTTAAAAATCCCTCATCAGAAAGCATTTTCACTGCTTTGCGGATCGTAGTGCGGCTGACCTGATAGATTTGCTCCAGTTCGCTTTCTGTGGGAAGAAAGCTTCCAGAGGGATAAGAACCACTTAAGATCTGGTTTTTGAGACGATTGTATACCTTCATATAAATAGGGGCATTGGATGTACTTTTCATAGTAAATTCTCCTGGTTGGGAAATAGTTGTAGATGCTTATCAATGAAAAAAGTATACCACGCCATAAGAAGTCTGTTAAGAATTTGTTTGGAAAACTGGAAAACTACCGGATAAATTTTGACAATCGTCTATGGGAATGTTATGCTTATTTTAGAAAATAAGAGCGAAAATGTTAAGATACTCCGGAAATTTCAGCTGCAAGGACAGGCACAGGAAAGTTTTCGGGGCACATTCGATAGGGGGAAGAAAAGAGTGGGAAAAAAGCAGAAAAAGGGGCGTCTGTTCCGGTTTGTCCGGAATCTTGTGGTGGTCATGATCGTGTTGTTTGTGATCCTCATGCTTTTGCCGGATGATGAAGAGACAGGGGATGCGGGAGAGACTGTCAGTGAACGGGTCGCAAAGGAAAGTGACAGGAATGATCCGGCATCGGATCGCCAGAATTCTGATAATTCTGGGGCAGAAGAAGTGACATTTCCGACGGATATGGTTAGTGAAAAAGAGGTTACAACCAAAGGAGATGGAACAGATACCGTTACAGTTTTTGTATACATGAATGGCTCTGATCTGGAATCGGAGGACGGTTCTGCTACTGACGATCTGGAGGAGATGCTGGCGGCAAAGACCGGGGACAAGGTACAGGTGCTGATCGAGACCGTGGGAACGAAGGATTGGTCCAAGCGGCTGGGGATCGCTTCAGACCACACCCAGAGATACCGTCTGGATGGCGGAAAACTGGTGCTGGAAGACGATTCTCTGGGACAGGAAGACAGCACCCAGGCGTCTACTCTTTCTGATTTTATCCGCTGGGGATCAAAAAACTATCCGGCAGACCGGAATTTGCTGATCTTCTGGGATCATGGTGCAGGCCCTGTCTATGGCTTTGGATATGATGAGAACCAGGTGCATGAGGAGACCCTGACCATGGATCAGATGCGGCACGCATTGCAAAATGGAGGTATATATTTTGATGTGATCGGTATGGACTGCTGTATCATGTCTTCCATGGAACTGTGCCTGGGATTACAGGATTATTGCGATTACCTGATTCTCTCCGAAGATTTTGAGACGGGGATCGGCTGGTCTTATACAGGCTGGTTAAAAGCGTTGGAAGATAACACGTCCCTGGAGACACCAGAGCTTGGCAGATTGATCGTAGACGATATGGTTTCTGCCAATGAAAACGATCAGGATGGAGGTACAGCGACTCTGGCTCTGATCGATGCCTCTTACAGCAATCTGCTTTATACGGCCTGGAAAGATTTTGCTTATGCGAATGAGCGTTCTCTGTTAGGGGAAAATTACAGTATGCATATCAAAGGAGGACGGAGGGCACATCCGGTACTGAAAGAAAAAGGATTGTTTGATTGGATCTTTGATGCCAATGGTGATTATGATATGTCGGATTATTATATCACGGATATTATGGCAGTGGCGCAGAATATCCAGTCAGAGGAATCGAAGGCACTGGAAGCGGCTTTGCAGCTGGCGGTGGCGTATTTTGCATGTACGTCGGATGAAGTTGGTATGACGGGACTTTCGGTCACGCTTCCTTATGGAGATCTGGATTTTTATGAGGAACTGTCCGATGTATTTTCCAATTCCGGGCTGGAAGAGGAATATGTAAACTGGCTTGGCAGGTTTGTACGCGCCAGTGGTGTCCAGGATCGTTATGATTATGAAGACTGGTATGAAAATGAATGGAGCGGCTGGGAAAGCCTGTTTACGGATTTTGACTGGCTGATCTGGTTGTTAGAGGAATAGAACTGGAAACAGGAATAGCAGAGCAGGTATCTGATGAGTTGGAAAACAATCCATCAGACACCTGCTCTTTGTTATTTTGGTACAAAAAAGATGGCTATTGGGAAAACTGGTTGATGGAATGTGAAAATGCTGTGAAGAATGATTGACTTTATTTGAGGGATGAGAATATAATGGATATTGATGTACTATAGAATATCGGATGCCTTTGATTATAAAATTGTATAAAGTTCAAGATGAAATATAGAAAAATATATATGAAAAATAGTATTTATTGGATTGCGGTTGGATTATGTGTGCTTGTGATCGCCTGGAAACTGGTCACGATCCTTGGGTATGGCGTAGAATATCACCGGTCGGATCAGGTCTATGAACAGCTGGCGGCTATGACAACAGAAGAACCTGGGGATAACGCTGTAAAAAGGGATGGAGAAGCTTCAGACGAAAAGGAATTGATGGTCCCATCAGAAAAGTTAAAACAGATCAACCCGGATTATGTGGGCTGGCTGCGGCTTCCCGGAACAGGGATTGACTACCCGGTGGTCCAGGGGAAGGATCATGAATTTTATCTGGATCATTTATTTGATGGGACGAAGAACAAGGCCGGCTGTTTATTTTTGGATGTGGAAAACCGTTCGGATTTTTCTTCCTGTAATTCCATCATCTATGGCCACTATATGAAAAATAAGAGTATGTTTTATGAACTCTCTTTATATAAAGAAGCGTCCTGGTGGAAGGAGCATCCGGAATTTCAGCTGATTCTCCCGGACAGACAGGCCAGACTTGTGGTGTTTTCTGCTTATGTGGCAGATGTGCAGGAAAATGCCTGGCAGATAGATTTTGAGAGCCAGGAAGCTTATGAAAACTGGATCAAAGACAGAAAAGAACGATCACTCTTTCAGCCGGATCAGGAAATTGGAATTCCGGATTCTGTGGTGACCTGTTCGACCTGCAGTTATGAGTTTGAAAATGCCCGTTTCGTTGTCCATATGGCAGTTTACTGGGACCCGATATCAGAGGGGTCAAAAGCTTTTGACGACAACATCTAGTATATTTTGATAGCCAGGATCAGACGTAGGATATGAGGTAAAATACAATGAAGAAGAAAACAATCGGAAAGCAGCTTCTTGCATGGGTATTAGCAGGAGCAATGATGCCGCAGCCCAGTATTGCTTACGCAGCAGAAACTGTGGCTTCTGCATTGGGTCCGAAAGAAGATATATTGGTCCGCTGGCTTCCAGAGAAAGATCAGATAAAAGCCGGAGAAGAAGGAAAGGTTACTTTGGAGGCCAGGCTGAATACGAAAAGATCCAAAGTTGACCGGGCAGAGATCGAGATCCATTTAGAGCCAGAAGAAGCCAGGGCTCTCCAGCTGGAGGTGTTTGACAACGCAGAAGAGATGGTGGATTGGAAGGACGATGGAAGCGCGGATCTGTATTTTGAACTGGATATTGAACATAAGAAACTGAGTCAGAAACTGACCTTTGTGGTTCCGGAGGAGGCAGAAGAGCTTTTTGACATTGATGTGGACCGGGATGATATTACCGTGACGCCTTACGGAGACTTTGAGGATGCAGATTCAACAGATTCCCAGGAAACTTTTTCCAAAGCGACGCCGTCTACAGCGATGCCATCTGCAACGCCGTCATCCATAGAGATACCATCCATTGCAACACCATCGACGACGACGCCATCCATAGAGACACCATCGACAGCAACGCCATCGACAGCGACATCCAGTAATAGCAGTGATAATACCAGAACGGATGTGGAGATAGATGGGGGAGTGAGAATCCGTATTGAAACCAGGATTCTTCATGTCATCGGGGAAGTGCCGGAATATGACCTGTCTGTGACAGCCGTGGAACAGGCGGATGAGAAGGAGACAGATTGCTTCCAGTTCCAGATCGATGCAGTGAAGCAGGAAGCTCCCTCTGCACTGGCAGTAAAAGAGCAGAGTCTTTCCATGAAGCTGGAACTTCCAGAGTGGGTTTCGATCCAGCAGCAGAACGTTACCTGGAATCAGACAACCAATCGCCTTCAGATCGACGGTACGGACCTGGCGGAGATCACTGGTATTCCGGATTCTATGAAAGTGAGCAGCGCAAAAGTATCCGATCCGCAGACACTGGAAGTACAGATGGAAAAAGCAGAGACCGAAGATATCCACCTGGAGGTTTCGCTGTTTCATGCTTCTCCATTGCTTCAGATATCCGAAGAGGTAAAAACCGTTGTGGAACATGGTGAGCCTGCGGAAGCAGTAGAAGGTCAGATCGCCCTGTCGGCAGTATTGACTACAACTGCCGTTGGCCAGACGACAGAGGATGAGGACCGCGCGGAGCAGAGTATTACACTTGCGGATCTGTTAAAGCATGAAGCAACGGCGGTCATTACCCAGACAACCAGCTTAAACAAACAGTTATTCTGGAACGATAACCGGGATGAATCCAATATCCGTCCGAAAAACAAAGAAGAATATTTAGAGCGCTTTAAGCCGGCGATTACCTTTAAGGTAGAAGGGGAAACCGAAGAAATCGCGTTCACCGAAGAAAACTGGAGAAAGTATTTTGATAATGCGGTCATGCCGCAGCTGGAGGTTTCCGATGACCTGGGGCAGATTTCTTTCAAGGATGCTCCGACAAGGGCCACCTGGACCAGCCCATATGACGGAACATTTAAAACCTGTTCCATCACCTGGACTATGGCACAGACCAATCTGGAGGATGTGGGAGAAGACGGAAAGCCAAATTATTCCGGAAAATACAGTATTTATTCCTTAGATACGGAAAGCAATGGAAAGAAAGAAGGCTGGTATTATATTGAACGCCGTACTCTGAAATTTCACCTTCAGATGCGGATCGCTTCCCTGATCCCATCGGACGCAGCGGCACAGAGCAGGTTCTGGGATAAATTCTCTACCAGTCTTCGAAACACAGTTGCCAAAAGATATATTTTCTGTATGGATTACAGCTCTGGAACCAAAAAATCTCCCTTTGGAACGGTTATAAATGCCCGAAATTCAGAGATTAAATTGGATGGTTCTTCCCGACATCTCATCCTTATGGCTATGTGGAAGTATGACTTAAAAGGTGCGCCGATTGTTTATTATCTGAAGGATGGGACTACAGGCGCCACAAAAGATAAGATCACAGCGGGAGAATTGCTGGGTGAGGATGGAAACTCCTTTTTAAATGATGCTGACGATTTCCTTGAAGCATTCTATAATAATAGTAGTGTCGGTAACTTTGGCTCTAAGACAGACGCCCTGTATGGAGATGGAACCATGATTTTGCAGCTGCGTGGTATCAGAAGTTATCAGGCGACAAAAGAATGGGCAGATGCAGCAGACAAGTCTGATCGTCCGGGTGGAGAATTACAGCTTTGGCGTTACCGGGAGGGGGATGATTATCGAAACGCTTCTCCGGTCCGGGATGAGCATGGAGATATTAAAACGATCAAGCTGGATACCACCCAGGATTCACAAAGCATCAATTTTGGCGATCTGGAGCGTTACGACCCGGAGGGATATCTTTACCGGTATGTTGTAAAAGAATTTTTAAATGATTCAAAGCATTACGAACAGGTGTTTGGATATATCCAGGTAGACCCTGATACGGGAAAAGAAACCATTCAGGACCATATTGCAGGACAGGATATGTCACGTACTTATCCGGAACAGCGAAGCGGTGAAAACGAAGGGAATACATGGCTTTATAATGGCGGTGTTCTGACGAACCGCCTGAACAAACAGGTGACTGTCACCGGGACCAAGATATGGGAGGCATCGACGTTTCAGGATGACTTAAAAGATGTGGAAGTCCAGATGACGCTGTATTATAAGGTAAAGGGCAGTGCCGGAGAGAATGTCTGGAAAAAAGTAACACAACCGGCTGAAGTAACAGAAACATTGACGAATTTCCGGGCTGAAAATGAGAGTGGAATGCAGGTAACCCGTACCATGCCCCGGTATGACGCACTTGGCCGGGAACTGATCTATCGCTGGTTTGAGACAAAAACAGCCCAGAACGGTGTGGACGATGGTTTTGAAAATGCACCGGATGTCATTGTCGATGCGGCCCAGAATAATAACCAGAGCTTTTCCCTGGAACACTATGGCCAGATGGTATCTTATGTTTCAAAAAACACCTTTAATGAAACAACAGGTGTCAGTACAATATATAACCGGTTGGTTGATACCAGGGATTATGTAGTGGAAAAACAGTGGGACGGAGTAGAACCGAAAGAAATTGACTTTTATCTGTATCGGACTACCGGTGGATTGAAAAATGAGCAATTAGGTTCGTTTTCTTTTAAGGAAGATGGTTCTTTAGCAGAGGCAAATAAGTTAAGCCCCATAACTGCCGAACAGCTGGAAAAGTGGAGAGTCAAGTTAGTCGATCTGCCCCGCTACGATGAAAAGGGCCACACGTATGAATATTTTCTGGCTGAGAGCAACAGCGTCCACTCGCTGCCCGTTTATGACCTGAAGGTGGATGAGGACGGAACCTACAGCAGTCTGATCGTAAACCGCCCCCCTGCCGAAACCCCCAATTCGATCATGGTATATAAAGACTGGATCGACGATGGAGACAACGCCCATCGCAGTCCTGTTACGATCGGTGTCTATGACAAACTGACGAATCAACAGATCGGCGACGATGTAGTGATCGGAGACGATGAGATCTGGATCGAGCAGGTGAGCATCGGAAAGGAGCGTCCATCCGATGTTTATGTGGTAGAGAAAATGGTTGGCGGAGTGGATGCGTTAACGGATAAAGATAGAAAGTCGATTGCGCCGATAGATACACAAACCGATGGCACACAAGTATACTGGACAGATCAGCACGAATATAAGGTGTCTTATACAAAGCTAGATCAGGTAGGTCCCGTGGGGACGACTGTATTTACGATCAAGAACCGGAGAGTGGGTTCGGTGAATTTTACGCTCAAGAAAAAATGGGTAGATGGAGACGGTTCCATAAGAACTGCTATAAAAAAAGCGGTCAAGCAGATAAACCTGGACAAAGAGCCAGGCGATCAGATCCATTGGATCCTGCAGCTGGGGTTTTCTTCGATTCCGGATACATCGGAATACCCTGATGGAATTACAATGATGACTATCAGTTGACCAGAACGAATGCTCCTGGCGATACCGTGAAAATCAACCAGGATGGCGCCATTCCGATTTATAAGGATGATGCTGGTACGCTGGGAAAATCCTGGTATGATCTGCTGGAAAACCAGGGATCAGGAACCAGTCAGACCGTAGAGTATCATTTCTACCATCTTCCAAAATATGATTATGCCGGAGCGGTCATGAATTATCAGGCAGCGGAAATCTGGGTAGATGGGAATGGAAGACCGGTAAACCCTGCTGATTATACTTATCGGGAAGGCGGGGTTAGTAAATCTCTGGCGGCGCTGTTAGCAGATTATCAGTCCGCTTATACCGAAAACGAATATAAGGTTGGAAATCAGCATACGAATGATTCCCAGACAGTAGAGATCACCAACCGGCTGACCGCGGTCAAGAACATTCGCTGGCATAAACAATGGCATGACAATTACAATTATGACAGCAATCTCCGGCCGGATATCTATCTGGATATTTATCGGAAGAGCGATGCACCGGGCAGTCGGCTGGAAAAATATGAGTCTGATTACCGGTGGACATATCAGGATGATTCTGCGCATCCGGATTCATCCATCAGTAAGAGACATCATTGGGTCGCAAACATTTATGATGCCGATAAGTATGACGCCAAGGGATATGAGTGGCATTACTACGCAAAAGAGAAGACAAAGGTGGAAAAATCCAAGTTTGATTACACGGAGGTCCAGTATTCACGATGGTCCGATGAAAATGATCCTAATACAGAAAAAATACTGGGTACAGAATCAAATCCGAATCCGGATGCTGGTGATCAGGTACAGCTGATTCCCGGAACAGAGAAGTATGCCTTAGTGGAAAAAGGAACCTTCATAAATTCCATCGCGGGAACGGTTGTGATCGATGGTCAGAAGATCTGGACAGGGCTTCCGTCGGCATATCTGACGGATTCTGTGAACCAGCTTCCGGCAGCGACATTCGATATCGATCAGACGATCAGATTTTTTGATGAAAAGAATCAGCAAACATCAACCGAGACCAAGACGGTAGCAACATTACCGATCGAAAACTGGGAGTATATCAAAGATGGAAGTGGATTTTATAAATTCAGTCTTAAGTATACCGGAGATTATACCGTTGACAGTAAGGGAATCCATGCAGCGACAGATAGTTCAGTAAAGCCGTTCCCAAAATATAATGAGCGTGGAGATCTGTATACCTACAGCGTCCAGGAGACCTTGAAGTGGGCAGGCAGCTGGCCTGCTGGACAGGAACGTGGAGATATCCGCGATGTTTATACGACAACCATTCAAACTTTCCTGGTGACCAACAGCTATAACAGTGTAAAAGGCGCATTGAGGATCAAAAAATATCTCAGCCTTCCAGAGAGCCTGGAGCCGTCAAGATGTCCTGCAGTTTCCATGGTATTGACCCGTTCCTATCAAAATGCGGAGGGTACCTGGGTAAAAGATTCGGAATTTAAGAAGGAACAGGTCTGGAACGCAGGCGATGTGAAAACCGCTTTTGAGGTTGCAAGGGCTGGAGCTGCAGCCGGAAGCAATGTGGTTCTTTGCAGTAGAGACCAGGCCAAAGATCCGTTCCTGTTTGAAAATCTGGATATTTACGCACCAAATGGAGCGAAATACCAGTATCAGGTTGAGGAGAAAAAGGACAATTATCTGTATGGCTTTCATACCTGGGCCGGTGCCGGTGATCTGACGGATGTAGCGGTTAATGCAGATAGTTATCTGGGAAGCCGCATTGTAACAGGTCTGTATCCAATCTGGAATCAGGCGGGTGGACGGGGAACGACCAGCGATTCTGTCCCGGTTACGGCGACATACCGGAATGAGCTTCAGACAGTGGAGACCGTAGAGCTTTCCGGCACAAAGGTATGGGATGAGTATACATTCCAGAGCAGGTTACGTCCGACAGTGGATGCATTTGCCGGATGGCTGAAGCTTTACCGTTCGGCCAGATCACAGCCTGGCCAGAACAATGCCATTGCGGAAGAACTGGTGGCAGATGCGCAATTTACCGTGACAGCCGAAGTTGGTGGCAATCCATACCGCTATCAGGTAACAGGAACAAAACTGGATCGTTATGCGCCCAATGGCATGTTGTGGAACTATGTGGTAAAAGAAACGATTCCGCCTGATTCTCCATATCAGGCAAAGGATGAAAAGGCGACGGCAGAAAAAGAGTCCTCTTCGACAGTTCCTGGAAGTAACGTAACAACCATCACCCTGAAGCCGCTAACGAATACGACCAAGATAAACGTGTCTTATAGCAAAACCTGGGTGGATGGGAATGGAAATGCAATTCAGAATGATTTTGCCGGGTTAGGAAATCTGAAGGTTACCTTTAAGCTTCAGGTAAAAGTGCAGGGACAGACAGGCTGGATCGATGCAAAAGCTTACTTTACTGGAGGGAAAATTTTAACCGGGGTGGATTTTGAGCCATCGATCAGCGGATCACTGACTTCGGATGAGTGGGGAAAAGATCACTGGATAAAAGATCTTCCTGCTTTTGTCCTTTCAGGCACAACAGTCATCCCACTCTCTTATCGAATAATAGAGACAGCAGTCTATCAGAATGACAGCACGCCTCCATTAGTGACCTGGACAGTGGCAGATACAAGCGATGGGAAGGGATACACCTTGACTGGTTCAGAAGCGGCGACAGCGCTCATTACGCCATATTATCCGAATGGCGAGTACAAATTAAATGATAATAATAATCATTTCAACAAGCTGAGTCTGAAAACCATGACAGTGAAGAAGACCTGGTTCAATGACCGGAATAACCTATGGAGTACCAGACAGCCGACAACACGACCGGGTTATCATTGGGAATTGAAGCTGTTGATCCAGCGAAAGACAGAGGGAGAAACAGACTGGTCCAATGTAAAGTCCTATGACAAGAATGGAAATGCAAAAGGGGATTTGCTGGTGACATTCTATGGAACCAATCAGGAAACACAGATGTCCCGGACGATCACGGGTCTGACGGAATGTAATGAAGAAGGAAAACGATATACATACCGGGCAGTGGAACTGGATCCGGATCCGGAGATTACTGATCCTAATAAGGGATTAGAGAACGGTGATGCCTACCGGAAAACCTATCGGGTGTTATATACTTTGAATGATATGACAGGGAATACAGAAGCTGCCAATATAGAAGCTGCCAATACGCTTCAGACCGTAGAGATCCATGCCGAGAAATCATGGCTTGCTGGTGACAGTAGCGGTAAAACCGTAACGCTCCAGTTAAAATATCGGGGAAAAGATGGGAAGCTTCATGCGATCGGAAATTTAAGCGGGGCAAAGGTCACTCTGGATGGGACAGCAGATACAAAGCCGGATGACAACTCTGCCCAGTTTGGATATGAAGAGGCCGCGTGGAAAGCGGTATGGACCGTGCCTAAGGTACTTCCGGCAGAATTATTTACCGATCAGAATGCACAGGCAGAGGTGGATCCAGTGAGTGGCTCCACGATATATGTGGTGGAAGAGCTGAATTCTGACGATCCTGATCATACAGGATACCACCAGCTGTCTATGTCTAATACCACAGCTGACCATCAGAACTACGCAATTAAGAATGAAAAGTTAATGAAGCTTTCCATTCAGAAAACCTGGTATACAGTGAATAATAATGCAAAAAAAACGCTGACCTTCCAGATTTACCGGATTGCCGAAGCGGCTGAGATCCCGGTTGATGATAAAGGAGCAGAGCTTCTGGGAACTGTGACTTTGACAGGCTCTGCACAGGAGCAGACCTGGAGCTGGTCCGGTTATTCCTGCACCGGTACGGATCCAGCAGGAACGAAGCAGTTCTTTTCTAAGTATCATAGCAGTGGAAAACAATATCTTTACTATGCCCGCGAAATCGCCATCGGAGGAGAGCGCATCGGGGGAGGTGGAAAAGTAACGGTTAACGGATACCGGTATGAGGTAGTGGCACCGACAGTGAAGATGGTTCCACCAGCCAATGCCCAGGGGGTTGTGATTGATCCGGATACGGCATCCGCATCCTTCATCAATCTTCAGCTGACGGATATTCCTGCAACAAAGGTGTGGATGGACCATAACAATGCTTATAGGACCAGACCTGAGAAGCTGGATCTGCAGCTTTGGAGAGAAACAAAAACGAAACCGGGTGGAATGACGGATTGGGAGCAGGTATCCATAACACCGGAGATTCAAAAAGACGATTCCTCTGGCAAGTGGGTTTATACCTGGAAAGATGTTCCTTACTATAATCCTGTCGATGGAAAATCGTTCCGTTATCAGGTTCGGGAAACGGTTCCGCCAATTTCGACACTGACAGATGCAGGGGCGGCTGGCGCCTGGTATGCGAGCGGAGATGTCATAACGGGTAACATGGCTTCAGCAGAAATTTATAGAAGGGGAACCATCACCAATACTCTGAAAGGACAGATCCAGGTGACAGGGACCAAAATCTGGAAAGATGAGAACCGGACCTCCAGACCATCTATCACACTGACGTTATACCGATGGTCAGACCGGAGCTCTGAGGTGAACCGTGAGGAGGTTACCACGGCGAATGTCCCGGCCATGACCTTAACCTGGAATAAGACGGACCCGAATAAATGGGAGTACACCTACAGCAATCTGCCGCAGTTTGACAGTTATGGTGCGCTCTATCACTATAAGGTAACAGAAACGACACCTGCCCATTATCGCACAGAATACAAGGATGCATCAGGCCGTGAGATCCATAACCTGGGTCTGGTGACATTCCATGTAGAAAAGAAGTGGGAGGCGGAAAGCTCTGCGCAGAAAGAGATCACCGTTGGCATTTACCGGACTACGGAACGTACAATACCAGCGGATTCCTCTGAGGATAGAAACGTAAGCTCGATGATTGGTCAGGTAACCCTGAATTCCGGTAACAATTGGGAATGGTCCGGTGATTCTCTGAATGGGATTTCGTTTGATCAGCGAACTTACGGAGGGGCAGAAGAAAAACCATATCTGTATTATGCAAGAGAGCTCTTGATTGACAGTACCGTTGTACCGGCCGGGAGAGCGGGACGGCTGGCGGAGGTGGAGGCAGATGGTTACCGTTACCGCTATGCGGTAAAAGAGGAGATGAATCCATCTGCCCTGGCAGAGGGTAAGGCAGTGCCGGATTCCATGACCACCGTCATAACCAACACCCAGCTGACGGATCTGACAGTAGTCAAGAACTGGATGGACAACAATAACCAGTACCGTACCAGACCGAATACACTGGATGATCTGAAACTGACCTTATACCGCAAGGCAGAAGGTGATACGGATTTTACGAAATTGACAGATGCCGAGCTGACTGGGATTACGGTGGAGAAGACTGCAGGAACCGGTACGGAAGCGAACCGGTGGACCTATACCTGGAAAAATCTTCCTGCAACGGATCCGGATGGAAAATCTTATACCTATTATGTATGGGAGACAGTACCGGCGATCAATCCAGGCAGTACCTTTCATGGACCTGCTTATAAATTCCATCAATATGTGTGCAGCCAGGGAACAAATCCGGCGCATCCGACAGAGATCGAAAAGGATGCGGATACCGGTATGCCCAACATCAGCCACATCAGCCGCCATGCGGGTCTGACCAATGTACTAACTGTCGACAAAATTTCTCTTAGTGGAACAAAGCTCTGGGCAGATGGAGCGGTTGACCGTCCAGATACCCTGGGATTGAGATTATGGCAGAGACTGGATGGAGAAACTACAGAAAAAGAGATCAGCTATGATCCGGAAACGGCTGGAAGCATTGTCAATCCGCAGCTGTTATGGAGTAAGTCAGGCAGCACCTGGACATATACCTTTATCAATCTGGATGGCTACGATGCTAATGGCGTCCGTTACCATTACCGGATAGAGGAAATCGTACCAGACGGCTATCGGAATGTGGTTCTGGCAGATGCAGATAACAGCGGACTGGAAGATCTGGTCAACATTCGTCAGGTTCAGTTCCAGGTGGAAAAGAAATGGAGAGTAAGAGAGGATTCGGTAAAGCATCCGGTTCATATGAAACTGTACCGGACTACCACTGGGCAGATCCCGGAGACCTCTGTGGGAGATGCGGCTTCCGAATTTCTTGGAGAAGTTTCCTTAGAGGAAGCCAATGGCTGGAAATGGTCTGGTGACCAGATCCTAGATGCAAATGGAAATCCGATTTATTTTGACAAGTACCGGGTTCTGGATGAACATGGACAGCTTTTGTCTGCTCCGGAGCAGTACCTGTACTACGCAAGAGAGATTGTCACAGATACTGGATTCCTTGTAACAGAAGCAGCAAGTCTGGCAACCGCATCCAATGCGGCAGCTGTTGTTACCAACCAGCAGCTGACGGATCTGACGGTGGTGAAGGAATGGCTGGATCATGGAAATGCTTATAAGACCCGTCCAGACCATTTGGAGTTGATCTTGTACCGCCAGACGGAAGGTGGACATCGGGAGAAGATCACAGACCGGTCTCCAAAAGTGCAGAAATCTGCTGGAAATCAGTGGGTATATACCTGGAAAGATATGCCGATCCAGGATGTGAATGGAAATCCATACACATACGATGTGGAAGAACAGGCTCCGACGGTTGCCGAAGGCGCAAGGCTTCTGGACGCATCTTATGTATGTCTGGAGAACCAGCCGGTGAAGCTGGCCAACGATCAGGGAAAACTGACCAATTATCTGAAGAAAGAAACGGATCTGGTGGGAAGAAAGACCTGGAATGACGGACAGTATGCGGGAAGACCAACCACTGTGCAATTACATCTATACCGTCAGGCGGATGGGGAAAGTACATGGGAAGAGGTAACTGGAGCGATGCCTGTCTGGTATCGGAATTCGGATGATACCTGGAGCTTTGTATATGAAAAGATATCTCGGACCAATGCTTCCGGCGCCGTATATCGGTACAAGGTTGAGGAAGAGGTTCCAAAGGATTATCGGGTATACGATTCCAAGGATTCGGATGGAAACCAGGTATTTCTGGAAAATGTGGGAGATGGAAGTCTGACATTGACCAAGGAAGTTACTGGTTCTGGCGGAGAACAATCCCGTGAGTTCCATTTCACAATCACGGTGGGAACCTTACCAGATGGAAGCAGACTTCCGGATGGCGTATACGGAGAGGTATCCTTCCGTGACGGAAAGGCAGAGATCACGCTGAAAAGCGGAGAAAGCGTCCGGGCGGATCATCTTCCTGGTATGGTCTCTTATACCGTAACGGAAGAAGAAGCGAATTTGGACCGTTATCGGACGACTTCGGAGGCGGATCAGGGAGTGATCCAGCCATTTGCCGTGACGAAGGTGAAATTCACCAATAGCCGGACATCAGATGATAAAGACCGCCCAGTAAAGCCATTTCCGGCGAATACAACGACGACAGGAAATGACCCTGGAGCGATTTCAGGACCGGCACAGACGGAACGGGCTGATGATCGGAACAAAAAACCTGAGAATCGCATCGGTTTGTGGGGGATCCCAAAAACAGGGGATGAGACCCCGATCTTGAAGAATATCCTGATCCTGGCTGCAGCCGTGGTGGTGCTGGCCGTGCTTCTGATTTTCAGGAAAAAGAAAAAGAAGTAACATAATTTTTAAAGAAAAAGACCGCAGGTGATTGGAAATCTGCGGTCTTTTTGTTATACTGGAAAACAGTCACAACAAGACGGTCACAACAAGACAGTCACGGCAGCAGAAGGACCAGTAAAAAAGGAGAGTAATATTATGTACAGAGAGGATTTTAAGACAGAATTGCCACAATTTTCAGATAAACAGGTTCTGATCAGTGAGCTTGGTGCGGTAAGCGGCACGTTTTCCGATGAAGCAGGAAGACAAAATGCCAAAGTCATCAATCGCGCGATCCGGGAACTTTCAGAACATGGAGGTGGAACGCTGGTCATTCCGGCTGGTATCTGGGCATCTGCGCCGATCCGCTTACTGAGTCATGTGCGGCTTCATCTGGAAAGCCAGGCTCTTTTAAAATTTACCAAGAACAGGGAAGATTATCCGTTAGTCATCACAAACTATGAAGGGCAGGAATGTATCCGCGCCATTTCTCCAATTATGGCAGAGGGCGCGGAAAATATCGCGATTACCGGTGATGGCATCATTGACGGCAGCGGCGATCTATGGAGACCGGTAAAACGGTTTAAAGTGACTGATATCCAGTGGGAGGTGCTGTTAAAGAAAAGTTCCTTCATCTTATGTACCAAGGAAACAGAGATCTGGATGCCCACAGAGACGATTCTGACAGGCAATGAGAAAAATATCCAGGGAACGGATGAGAATGCCTTAAAAGCGGCAGCAGATTATTATGATTTTTACCGCCCGGTGCTGTTAAGCCTGAGACATTGTAAGAAGATCCTGCTTCAGGGCGTGACATTTATGAATTCTCCGGCATGGAATCTGCACCCGTTTTTCTGTGAAGATCTGACCGTCGATCATGTAAAAGTGAGAAATCCTTACTATGCCCAGAACGGAGATGGAATCGATGTGGAGTCCTGTACCAATGTCCACATCCATCACTGTACATTCGAGACGGGAGACGATGGAATCTGCGTGAAGGCTGGTAAAAATGCCGTGGCAAGAACCTTTTACGGTCCATGCAGTAATATCCATATCCATGACTGCGTAGTTTACGAAGGCCATGGCGGGTTTGTGATTGGAAGTGAGATGTCCAGAGATGTGCGGGATATTCTGGTGGAGCGGTGTACCTTCCTTGGAACTGATGTGGGTATCCGTCTGAAAAGCGCCCTTGGAAGAGGCGGCAGGATCGAGAATATCACGATCCGGGATATCGATATGATGCAGATCAAGCAGGAAGCCGTGATCCTGACCATGTCTTACCAGTTAAATCTCCTGGATAAAAATGAAGAGATCATCCAGGAGGCAGAGGAAGATGTGCCGCATTTTGATGGAATCCATATGGAGCGGATTCGCTGCTATGGATGTGAGACAGCAGTAAAGATTGATCCGCTGGCCGGAAGAAGCGATACGATCACCAATGTGACGCTGAGAGATTCCATGATCGTGCAGAATGATGCTGTTGTGATAGAACGGATCGGGTAAAAGCATGGGGGAGTTGAGTATGGAGAAACGATTAGGGGAAAAGAATGGGTTTTCATGGGTAAGTATATTGCTTTCTGTGCTGCTTGGTTTGCTTTTGACAGCTGTAGTTGACTTGATGATTCCTTTATTATTTCTTTATGGGATAAATGAATACATAGAGATTCCGGCGATTGGGCTTTTTTCGGGTGATTTATTGGAAGAACTTTTTGATTCCGGTCTTTTTGCCGCTTTTGTCAGCGGTCTTTTACTGCTTTTACTATTTTTGATTGTATGGGTCAATGTTCGTTGCGTGCGAAGAATTTTTTTTGTGATAGGCGGTTCTATGATAATTTCCGCGCTTTTTAGTCTTGCAGAGGTTCTTATTAAAGGAAAGATTTTGATGGAACTTTCCAGTGAGTGGCAAGAAATTATGATTCATACGACAGTTGCATTTCAGAATTTTGGAATTGTATATGCGATGGCTTTGACAGTGATTGGAGCAGCGTGTCTGTGCATCTATTTTTGCGTTATTGCAGTAAGAGGAGGCAGACATGAAAAAAATAATTAAAAGAATAGCTATTTTTTTAATTGTTTTGCTGATTCTGACAGCGGTTTTTCTAGCAATGTGGGTGTTTTATATTTTTCCGCATTTTTTTACACCGAAAGATGAATTTGTGGAAGATGAACCTGGAATTGTTGAATTGGCGGAAACATCGGAAAAAATTGACGTGAATGAATCCAGTGGTCTGGTGTATGTGAACAATGAAGTGATTGTCCTCACGAAGACTTGGGCATCGGAAGCAAAAATATTGGCACTTTTTGATACACTGGAAGCAGAAGTTGATTCATCTATGGCAGATATTGGTGTCTATCGCCTGATATTTCAGAATTCCATGACCTATGAGGAATTACAGACTCTGATTAAGAAGTTAAAATCCGAATCATTGGTAGATGATGCGTATCTGAACATGATGACAGAACTGGAAAATGATGAGACAAGTTCAGAATCAATATTTCCCAAAGATCCTTGGAATGGTGATGCGTGGAATGTGGAAGTACCACATGGAGAAAACTGGGGAATGGAGGCAATTGATGCTCCAGGTGCTTGGAAATATCTGGATCAGATGCAGGGGATTAATATTGGACTGATTGATTCAATGCCAGATATCTCTCATGAAGATCTTCCATCAATCGATAGTCGTTATTTCTTTATAGAAGAGGATACTGGAATGACGACTGTCAATAAATATACGGTTGAACCTGAGATGCACGGTACACATGTATCAGGAATTATGGATGCGGTTTGGAATAATGAAATTGGTGTATCAGGAGTCATGGGCGGAAAAGGGGAACTGTATCACAGTGCTGTATATTATGAGTTATCAAATGGAAAATTAAAAGGGAAATATGGAACGGCATATAGTTATTTATTAACTTTGAAAGCATTGATTGATCAAGATGTCCAGGTGATTAATATTAGCCAGAATACAAGCCGTTTGATTGGTTTTGCTGCCAGTCATGGAAATGAAAATGCAATTAATTATTTATCAAGACAGGCGGAATTAGCAGAGAAGGGATTGTTAAGGATCATAGAAATCAGAAAATCAGAGGAAAAGCCTGATTTTGTGATCTGTGTTGCGGCAGGTAACAGTAATAGTACCCGTTATTACAAAGATAAAAAGGCCACCTATGGCTATCGGGAAAGTATGACAGGATTTGAAGTTATAAAATGGCTATTTGGCTGGCGGGGTGAAATTGGAAATTCCCTTGCGCTTTATAATAATTTTCTCAACCTTATGGATGAGAAAGAGGTTAAAAACAGAGTGATAGTGGTAGGTGCCATCGGTATTGACCAGGAATTATCAACCCAGGAGAATACACGGTATTCCTATGCTAGTTTTTCCAATGTTGGTTTTCGGATTGATGTAGTTGCTCCGGGAGTTGATGTGTATAGTTCGGTTGTTGATGGATATGACAGCTTGAGCGGAACATCTATGGCTGCGCCTCATGTTTCTGGTGTCGCGGGTTTGATTTTTGCTTGTAATCCGTCATTAACCGGCCCAGAAGTAAAGGAAATTTTAACTGCGTCGACAAATGGACGGTATTATCATCCATATTTTATGACCAATGATAATGGAGAACGCTATGAGGGAGCGTACAGTGGCCTGCTCAATGCAAACGACGCAGTAGAAAATGCAATAAAAACGGTAGATACACCGGTGAAGAAGGTTCTGAAAACAGAGACAGAGGATGGCTTGGATTTATGTTTCGTGGTCGATACGACAGGTTCCATGGGAGACGATATTCAAAATGCCAAGGAAAATATGGAAGGCATTCTGGAACATCTGGCGGATAAGACTGATAATTACCGGGTTGCGCTAATTGATTATCGAGATTTTGATGATAGATCTAAGGCATCTGAAGATTATCCGTTTAAAATTCAGTTGAATTTTACAAACGATAATGAAACCATTACCAATACCATTCAAAGTCTGGATCTTGGAAATGGCGGTGATAACGAAGAAACGGTATATTCTGCATTGATGGCTGCTGTAGGCCTTGATTGGAGAAGTAACGCAAAAAAAGTCATTATCATTATGGGTGACGCGGCACCATTGGATCCAGAGCCATATACAGAATATACATATGCAGATGTGCTTGTAGCATTGTTTGCTGCTGATATTAATCTGGATCTCGGTCATTCCGACAAACGGGTAGTGGATGTGTTTGATACCAGCCTGATCAATGTTTTTTCTATTGGAACAAATGCAAGCGCGGATGCGGCTGATTTCTTTGAAAAAATATCAGCCAGTACTGGAGGCAGTTATGCTGGCGTTGAAAATGCGTCAGAAGTAAGCGATGCAATCATTGATTCTATCGAGAAAATCGAAGTTACGAAAACGGTATCTGTTTCTGCCGATTTTACAGATGCCGTAGCGAATCAGAAAGTGAACCTTTATTCTGGAAAAGAGTATTTGTTCTCGGTGGAAACGGATGCGGATGGAACTTTTGTGATTGATTCCATAGAACCTGGTACTTATCGGTGGACGAGCAATGGTATCTGCGGAGGCGGAACTATGGAAGTGGGATCCAGCGGTAAAAAAGTGAAAGTTAAAATTACCGAAGACTACTGGTTTACGCCAGTTTTGCAAGTATGGCAGCAACATAAACTTTTCATTTGTGGTGGACTGCTTTTGTATCTTATGGTATGTATCATGCTTCCTGTTTTAGTAAGGAAGATTTGTATATATACTCAGAAATATTTGAAATAGTGTGATACCTATGGTACAATAATTTCAAATATCGTACACGGAATTGCCTCATATATTCAGAAAATACGAAGGAAAAATCACAATAGGGGGTACAACATGTTTGAAAAATTAAAAAAGAATATTGATAAAGGAATAGTCTCTGTGAGCGTGAAATCTTCCAGCTATCTGGAGACAGAAAAATTAAAGGCGAAGATTGATAATATTAAGTCTGACAGCGCTTCTCAGCTTCAGGCGATGGGAGATCAGATTTATCAGACCTGGAAGGAAAACGGAACCGTTGATCAGGCATATATTGCTGAGGTTTGTGGAAAAGTACAGGAAAATGAAAAGGAAATTGCTTTTTATGAGGCTAAGATTGAAGAAGTAGAGTCAGAAAAAAATAAAATTTTAAATAATGCGGCAAATAGCAAACCAGAAGGAACTCAGAATGTAGAGGGCGGTCTTGTATGTTCCTGTGGATATGTGAATGATCCAAGTGCAAAGTTCTGTAAAGTCTGTGGTCAGAAATTGGAGCAGCCAAAAGCAAAAAAGTGTTGTCCAAACTGCCATGCGGAGGTGGAGGATGACGCAAAATTCTGTCCAGAGTGCGGAAGTCCGATCGAGGGAGAATAAAATAAAAGGGGAAAACGGGAGGATAAGAGTATGTACTGTACAAACTGTGGAAAAGAAATTCCAGATGATTCTGTATTTTGCACTTTTTGCGGACAGAAAGTAGACGGGGGAGTAAGTCCAGAACCAAAAGCGGCAGAGTCTGGCACACAGGGTCAGCAGCCTGTGAAACCGCCAGTAAAAATGAATAAGAAATCTCTGGCTGTTGCGGGAGGAGTAGTTGCCGCAGTTGTTGTGATCGGTGGCGCGACCATGTTGTTTTCTAGTCCAAAAGCAACTGTAGCAAAAGGTTTTCAGAAAACATGGAAAGCAGTATGCCAGGAAGAAACAGGATTAGACGCTTATCTCGGAATGAACAGTATCGGGAAAATGATCAAAGATGGAAGCAGCAGCCAGAAATTGACAGGTAATGCTTCTGTCAGCTTGTGGGGAGCACAACTTGGCGATGCGGATGTGTCCATTCAGCTTGATCGCGAGAAGAATAACAAGGCTTATGTGACTGCAGGAGCCAGTTATTCAGGAATGGATCTTGGTACAGTTTCTGTATATATGGATAAGAAGAGCATCTATGCGGCGGCACCAGAATTCCTGGATGGAAGTTTTTATCTGAACTTGAAAGACGTAGAGAAAAAGCTGAATGACAGTGATTATCTGGAAGAACTGTGGGATGATCAGAGAATCTTTTTGCAGGAGGGAATGTCTTCTGATGTAGACGCTTTTATGACAGAGGTTCAAAGAGTTGTAAAGAAAGACGTAAAATCTTTATACAAGAATATGAACGTAAAGAAGAGCGGCAAAGAGACATTTTCCATTGATGGCAAAGATAAAAAGTGTCAGGGATATGATGTGACCATCAGCGAAGATGATTTAAAGAAAATCGTAGAGGACATTGCGAATACCTATCTTGATGAATATGGTGCAACTGGTACTTTTATGCCGAGTGATTATACATATGACGAGTGCCTGGAACAAAGTGAGCGGGATGTAGATGAGATGCGTCAGGAGATCAAAAAATATACTTCTATGATCAAAGACGATCTGAACTTCCAGGTTTACGTTGGACCGAAAGGACGGGTCGTATCTGTCAAGATTGAGAAAAAGAAGCTCTCAGCGGCAGCAGTTGCGGAAGTTACCTCTATGCAGGTTGGTGGAACTGCCAGTGTGGAAGTGAATCTTCTTGGAGGGAAAAACCCGATGGATGATATGTCTGTAAAGGGTGAAGTGAAATTTGGAGACGGTACTTCCGCTTCCTTAGAACTCTCCAGAGAACTGAAGGACACCAAGACAGATATTGATGATACCATTGAGCTTGCGCTGGCAGCAGGAAGCGCATATGGTTCAAACCGCACCAATATAGAATTGAATGGCCAGGTAGATAAGAGGAATGGTCAGTGGGAGATTTCTTTAAGAAGCCCAATTCTGAATACGACTTTTTCTGCAGATGGAACATTTGAAAATGTAAAAAAGGGAAAAAGTTTTTCCGTCAGCCTGGAAAATATTAATTTAGGCTCCTATAGTAGTGAATATGGAATTCTTGATCTGGAGATGACTTATGAGGTTGCACCGTTAAAAGGTAGTATCTCTAACGATCTTCCCCAGAAGACCATCTATGATATTCTGGATATGTCTGAGGATGACTGGACTGAGATTGAGAACGAGATTGATATGAACGCAAGAGCAATCGGTATCTAGGAGGATCGACCATGAGAAAAAACGGATTGGTCATTTCTGCTATTTTATTGGCAGTCTCTATCCTGTTTGCGGTACAGAGAGTAAAGGGTGATGAAGCGGCCAGAGGGCTTTACCCTGTAGCGCAGAAGGCAGCAGAAGTCATTTCTAAAAATGGTTTGGGCACGGTAGAGGAGTATCAGAAATTTATCAATGACTGCAACCAGGCTATCAGCAATCGAAACGCCCGTAAATGCGAAAAACTTGCTGATCAGGCTTCTGATATCCGTCAGGAAGCAGAAAAACTGGGCAAAAGCTTAAAATCTGGTCAGGAAGTTCTTCAGAAATACGCGGAATACCCATCGGCACTGGAGAGAATCTCTGAACTGAAAGACAAAAAAGAAAAACTGGAACAGGATCTGTCTGATCTGACCAAAGCATTGGAAGAAAAAGACGGAGATCAGGTGGATGATCTTTCAAAGGAGATTAAGAAGGTTGTGCTTCAGCTGAATGAAGAATTGAAAGACAAGACTTATGCATACATGGAGGCAACTCAGCAAAAGAGTTTTGAAGAGCCAACAGGTGAAGTGGTAAGAGAAGTCTATAATAACTGGTTTACCAGAGGAATAGAAAGATATCATAATGATGAAGAGTATGCAGAAGCTTATTTGTGGACAGAGAAAGCAGCAAAATTAAAAGAACTCTATAAAGGAATCTATCAGAACCCTACGATTGCTCTTTCTGATGCTTCCCTGAATGGAAATGATGGAAGCATTACGGTAACATTTCCTTCTGGGGCTCCAGAAATTACTGCGGATATGGGTAATCTGTATGTGGAAGAATATGATCCAGATGGGAATATGGTTTCATGTAAGGTGACTGATGTTCAGAAAGTGGAAGAAGAGTCCAAAATCAATGTCTACCTGTTAAATTATGGAACTAGTTTTGGCGCAACTGGAAATCCAGTCGAAACTGCCCATATTACTGTGGATCGGACACAGATTGATAGTTCTAATTTCAGCACCATAGATTGGACGCCGGTTAATTTTGAGTTAGGTGATGCGCTTTTTAATCTTTTGACAGAGGCATCGCAGGAATCTGGAAAAAGTGTTGTGTTTGTTTTTATTGCTGATGGAGATGTTACCATGGATCAATTCTATTATCGTAGTTCAGATATAGATGTTGATATTATAAAAGCAGCACAAATGAATAATATTTCCATATGGGTAAATGACGCATATAGTTATATGGGTTATGATGAACTTGGAGAACTGATCGAAGGGACAGGCGGTGGATATCTGGGAGATTACGGCGAAAGAATTTTTGGCATGGGAACATATCCGGAGTATCTCGCTGATTATGTATCCAGGATCGCTGGTGATCAGACTTATAAAATTCAATACGAATCTCAAATGGATGAGAAGATCAGTCCTTTGGAGGACCGAATTGTTTCGGTTACATTGCTGGATAAAGCTCTCTATTGTAATCAAACCAGGTATTGGAGTGATAGTGATCGAAGCGAATTAAAAGCAATAGAAGAAGCGCCAACCCATGTCGCGACGGTACAAGAAACCACAGCGGCTGCGGAAGACGAAGATTACATTTTCCCAGACAGTGACAGCCGTTACCTGACCGATACAGAGGTCATGGCCCTTTCTGATTGGGAGAAGAAGATTGCCCGCAATGAGATCTATGCCCGCCATGGAAGAAAGTTCAAATCGGATGAATTACAGATGTATTTCAATAGTAAGAGCTGGTATGTTCCGTCTATTGAACCGACTGCGTTCAATGATGAAAATATGTTAAATGAAGTGGAACGGTATAACACCAAACTTATCAGTAAATACGAAAAGTAAGGAGGAGAGAACATGTATTGTCCAAAATGCGGAAAAGAATTAAAAGCTGGGGCAAAGTTCTGTCCTAACTGTGGAGCGAAAATCCAGGTGGCAGAGTCTCAACCATCTGATATTCAGCCAGAACCGGTCAAACCAGAAATACCAGCAGCAGTGCCTGTTCCACCAGCACCAGAAACCACCATGCAGTCCACTCCAATTTCTAAGAAAGAGGAAAAACGTCAGAAGAAAGCTTCTAAGAAAAAGGGAGGCGGTATCTTGACAGCCTTAACGGTTATATTTCTTTTACTTGCTGTTGGAATTACCGCAGGAAGTTTTGTGTATACCAATGTGATTCGGGAACCGTTGGATCAGATTGTTTTAGAGACAGACGCAGAAGGAAATATAGAAGAAACGACCATGGCAGAGACTGCTGAAAAGTAAAATAGAATGTAGGAAATGCCGATTCGTTCAAAAAGCGGATCGGTATTTTCTTTAAGATGAAAAGACAGGAGAACCTAAATGCTTAGCGCCAGAGAAATATGCAAGTCCTATGGAAAACATGTGATATTAGATCAGATTGACCTGGATCTCGCTCCGGGAGAATGTATTGGAATTGTAGGGGCCAATGGCTGTGGAAAGACTACATTGCTGTCTGTTCTGGCCGGCGCAAGAAAAGCAGATCATGGAACCATTTGTCTGGATGGAAAGAATGCGTATACTGGCAGAAATTCACAGATACGATCAGTGGCCTATGTTCCACAGGAAAATCCATTGATGGAGGAGCTTTCTGTCCACGATAACCTGCTGTTATGGTATTGTGGTGACAGAAAAAGACTGGAAAAAGATCTGACAGATGGCCCAGCAGCGATTCTTGGGATTACTGAGATGCTTCGTAAAACTGCCGGACAATTATCTGGTGGTATGAAGAAACGGTTGAATATTGCATGCGCGTTGGCCTTTGGAAGCCAGTATCTGATCATGGATGAGCCAGGGGCGGCGCTGGATCTGGAATGCAAAGAGGCTGTCCGCCAATATCTGAAAGCGTTCCGAGAGCATGGTGGCGCATTGCTCTTAGCTTCCCATGAGATGGAGGAGCTGGCTTTGTGTACCAAAATGTACCGGTTGGCTTATGGAAATTTAAAGGAAATTCCTACGGGCCTTACAGCAGAAGAATTGATCCGGGAATTCCAATAGGAGATGATATGAGATTTTTTCTGATATATATAAAAATGGAAGTGAAACGCGCTATACGATATCTTCCATTTCTGCTTTTAGGGATCGCGTTGCTAGGTATCTTGCTGGGAGGAGGATTTTTTCTGGGAAGCCGTATGCTTTACGGGGATGAGGTATCCGGGAGAATTCAGGTTGCGGTTGTCCTTCCAGAAGATGATCCATTGGCGGGCAAAGCAATGCGGATGGTGGAATCCCTGGAAAGTGTAAAAAGTCTTTGCGATTTTCAGGAGATGAGCAGGGAAGACGCAGAAGCAGAATTAAAAAAAGGCAGTATTTACGCAGCACTTTTGATACCAGATGGTTTTGTACAGGATATTATGAATGGAACCAATACACCAGTGACCGTAGTTTTTCCAGGACAGTCCAGGACTGAGAACCTGATATTTGAACAGCTAACCAGTGCGGGGGCACGGATTCTTGGGGCTGCACAGGCTGGAATTTATAGTGGTGATGAGTATCTGATCGAAAATGGCAGAGAGAATGAAATATCAACATTGGAAGAAGAGATGAACAGGCTGTATTTGTCTGCTAATTTGTCCAGAAAAGATTATTTTAAAAGAATCCAGATAAGTGGAACGGGAGATGTCAGTGTGGCTGGTTTCTATGCCGCCAGTTTCTGTGTCCTGATTCTTCTCTTTTCTATATTGTCTGTTTCTGAGTACTTAATCCCCTGGAATCAGGGAATGAGGGAATGTCTGGATGCGGCTGGGATCGGACCATGGAAACGAGTTGTGGCGCGTGTGATCGGACTTGGCGTGTTGTTTTTCGTGGTAACCATCTGTGGGGCGATGATAGCTGTGTGGAAAAATTGGACGTGGATATCCGTAGATTCACCGTTAAATTTTTTTCGCATGACGGCGTGGCTGTTTCTTACGGATGTGAGTATAGCTGCATTTGGTAATGGAATTTTTCAGCAAGGAGAAGGACTTGCAGGAGGAATTTTGTGGCTGTTTGTGGTGACGATGACAACTCATTTTCTTGCGGGAGGATTTTTACCAACCGTATTTCTTCCTGAAAAACTGCGAGCGATTTCTGTGTGGATGCCGACTAAAGTTTTTATGAACGCGTTTCAGGCATTTGCGGCGGATCACCTTACGATCCGTGGAATGCTGGAGTTGGCTGCGGTTTTGATCCTGGGCTTTGCGCTGAGTCTTATGAAGGAGGTGCAGAACCAATGAAGATGGCATTTATATGGTTCACCCTGTTTTGTAAACGTTACCTTAAGAAGAAAGGAATTGTGATTTCATTTTTGCTTCTTCCGGTGGTTTCCTGGTTGTTAGGAATTGATCATGGTTCGGAGAAAGATGGGATACAGATTGGAGTATATCTGGAGAAAACAGAGACTGGTCAACAGGAAGAAATCCCATATGGATGGGAACAGATGGGACGACAACTGACAGACGCATTAAATAGTAGAGAAGATATCGGGGGGATTTTTCAGATTTCCCTTTGTGAAAGTGAAGAAAAACTAATGGATCTGGTAGCCGCTAAAAAATTAGAGTGTGGTTATGTGATCCCAGAAAATCTTGGAGTATTACTTCGGGATAAGAAGGCAAAAAAAGCGATAAAGACATATCTATCACCTTCTACGGTTACGGGAGCTTTGTCGGAAGAGGTCATCTTTTCAGTATTAGCGAATCTATATGACAGACAGCTTTTGATAGATTATCTGGAGGATGACAATGTCGGTAAATTATATGATGACTGGTATCGAAATGGAAAGCTGTTCCAGTTTCAATATGTCTATGAAAAGGGACATGATATTCAAGAGGAGATTCCAACTGATTCCGGCGTGTTTCCAGTAAAGGGGATTGCAGCTGTTTTTGTATTTGTTATGACATTATACAGTGCGTGTGTTTTGATGATGGATGAGCGGAAAGGGCTGTATGGAACTCTTTGTCCGAGGGAGCGGAGCGTGTGTCAGATGTCTTCTTTTCTGGCCTTACCAGTGTTAGCGACTGCAGCGGGTTTTTTAGCATTGGCAGTTGGGGGTATGATAAATGATGGCCTCTTACAGCTTGCAGAAATTGGAATCTATGGTCTGGCATGCTGTGTGTATGCTCTTTTTCTGAAACAATTGATTCGTAATGAAAAAGTACTGTTTTGCCTACTGCCATTTTTCATTATGGGCAGTCTGATTTTTACACCGCTGTTTGTTGACATTGGACGTTGGGTTCCAGAGATTGGATGGATTGGAAGATTATTTCCACCGCATTATTATTTGCGATGATCACAGGTAATATTGCTAAAATATAGAATGGAAAGGGGGAGAATAATATGCGAAATTCCGTAAAAATATGGATCATTGCCATATGCGTGATGCTGATAATGGTTTTAACTGGGGTTGTCGGATGGACAATCGGCTACCAGGATCATAAGAAAATTGATCAGACCAGCAAAAATCTGTCGGAAATGACTGAAGAAACAAAGGAAGAAATGATACAGGAAACGACAGTAGCTATGACAGAAGAAACGACAGAAGAGACCACAGAAAAAATCACAGAGGAGACCCAAGCGCGCACGGAAGAACCAGGAGAAAATGAACAGTCTGCAGAACAGACGGTAAAAAGTGAAGAAAGTTCGTCCAAGGGGATCGAAGATACCGGGATTGTGGTGTGTATTGATCCAGGACACTATCAAGGTGCCTCGAAGCTTAGTGGTGATAATCTTTATGGCTATGAAGAAGGAGTTTTTACTTTGAAAGTGGCGCTGGCTTTGCGGGATGAGTTGCAAAAATATGGAATACAATCGTATCTTACAAGAAAAACGGATTCCATTACCATTGCCGGTTATACCAATGGGGATCTTGATCATGGAAAAATCAGTCTGAGAGGGGAGTATGCAAAGGATGCGGATCTATTTGTGTCAATCCATACGAATGCCAACAAGGATCAGGCGAATGGATATCCGACCTGCAGTCAGCCAGTCAGCATTAATAAAACCATTGTGCTGGTGAATGCGGTTGCCGTGAAATCAGAACAGGCCATAACAATTGCCAATGAGATAGGAAAAGCAATGACGAAGACCAGTTATGACCAGAAACTTTGTACGACGGATCAGTTTCAAGTGGCGGATGCAGACCACCTGACAGAATGGACGGATTCTTATAATGATTCCTTGAATACAGAAGGAACGGTTTGTTACCGGTGGGGCGAGCATGGGGATTATTATGGAGTGCTGAGAGGCGCATCGAATGTGGGCGTGGCTGGAATGATTATCGAACATGGATTCCATACGGTAGAAGAAGTCCGCCGCCAGGCAAAAGAAGAAGACCTTGCAGAAAAGTGGGCACAGGCAGATGCTTATGGAATTGCAAAGGGCTTTGGAGTGATAGAATAAAACAAAGGAAAAGAGGTAATGAGTATGTATTGTAAGCATTGCGGAAAACAGATCCCGGATGGCGTCAAATTTTGTAAATTTTGTGGACAGCCAGTTGCCAGCCCGGTAAAGAAGGAGCCCGAAGAGAAAATAACAGAAACACAGTCAGAGAAACCGGTAAAAGAACCGATAGAAGAACCGATAGAAGAACCGATAGAAGAAGCGATAGAAGAACCGATAGAAGAACCGATAGAAGAAGCGATAGAAGAACCGATAGAAGAACCGATAGAAGAAGCGATAGAAGAACCGATAGAAGAAGCGATAGAAGAACCGATAGAAGAACCAATAGAAGAACCAATTGTGGATGAAGATACAGTAGATGAAACATTATTGGAGGAAGAAGTGTATGATCATGAGCCGGAACCTCCGAAAAAGAAACATGGATTGGTGATTGGAATCGCTGGTTTCTGTATTGCTGCATTGGCTGCGGCTGCTGCCGTTGGTGGTTTCAGCGCGGCTCAGTCTGGGAAATATAAAAACTTAAAAGCAGCGATTGAAAACGATAATATTAAGGAGTGCGTGGAACAGTTAGAAGATGCAGAGGAAGACTGGAAAGATGCAGGACTGTTCGGTTTCGGTGAGAAAAAGGATATTTTGGATCAATTAGGAGACATTTCAGCGAAGAGCACGGAATATGTGACGGCATTGGAGGATGCCCAGAAATATGTGGAGGATGCCGAGAAAAATTTGAAGGAAAATATTTTTGCTCCGGAAGAGCTGGAACAGTACAAAGAAAAATTGGAGGAAGTAAAGAACGCAATCACAGACCGCAAAGCGTCATCCATTCAGACTGCGCTGAAAAAAGCAGATGATTCCTATGAAGCATGGATGAAGGCGAGTAAAGATAATATTGAACAAAAAATTGCGGAATATCAGAATGCGGATCTGTCAACAGCGGAAAGTGGTGATAAGGATATTCTTCAACAGGCAATCAATCAGGTGAATCAGTTGCTGACAGCAGAGAATGTTGATTTTGATCAGGCAGAAAAGATTTTTCAGGCCTCGGATGAGACTTACATGAAATATGTGGAGCCGGAAAATGATTTGAATATTGTCGTGCAGCAGGTTGATGTTACAGAATATCCAAATGTAAGACTGTATCTGGATGTGACAGACAGCTATGATCAGGTGATCGACCATTTGGATGGCGGAATGTTCTATGTAAGGAAACAGGATGTCAATGGAAATTATATCAAGCAGCAGGTAAAAGCGGTAAACCAATTAAATGAAATTGAAGCATTGAATATCAATATGCTGGCAGATGTAAGCGGAAGCATGAACGGAAGTCCGTTGTACGAAGCACAGAGCATTATGGACAGCTTTTTGAACAGTGTGCAGTTTGCAGCGGGAGATATGGTAGCGCTGACTTCCTTTAGTGATGGTGTTTATATTGAACAGGACTTTACAAATGACGCACAACTGTTGAAGCAGGCGGTAGATAATTTGTATACGCAGGATATGACCGCGTTTTATGATGCACTCTATGTATCGGTAAATAAAGTAGCTGCAAGATCTGGAGCGAAATGTGTGATCGCTTTTACTGACGGAATGGATAATTACAGTTCCAGTTCTCCAAGTGATGTCATCGCATTGGCACAGCGTTATCATATCCCGATCTTTATTATTGGAGTTGGATCCGATGATTATTCGGAAGCCAGAAGCATTGCTCTGCAGACTGGTGGAAATTATTACAGTGCCGTTACGGTAGCGGATATCAGCAATATTTATGACCAGATCTATAAACAGGAAAAAGAATTGTATATGTTGGAGTTTGAGGATACTTCTGATGTTAGTGTTTTCAATCAGAGCAATATTGTAGTGGGATACCATACGGCAGAGTATGGCGGAGAAACTTCATATAGTTACACGCCAAACACGCTTGTCAGTGTGAATGACACCACTATTTATACGGATGGACCGGAGGCGGTTGTCGCAGCTTACATGGTAGCGTTTGCGGATGCTATGACCAATCAGAGTTATTCTTATATTGAACCATATGTGTTAAGCGGCAGTTCGTTAGAGAGCCAGCAACAGAACTATGTGGCCCGCGGTATTTCCGAAAAAATTGATTCTTATGAGATCGAAAATGTGGAGTATGCAGATGAAAATAACTGTGTCGTAACAACCAGAGAGACCTATTTTGTACAGAAGGTAAATGAACCGTTGGCACTTTTGACACAGAGATGCAAATATCAGGTTGTGAAAACAGGAAGTGCATGGCAGATGGTTGACTTTGCGGGCAAGGTAGAAGTGTTGTCGAGAATTACATATTAATGGTTTCCAGAGATTGTTGCCTCATTGAGGCAACAATCTCTGGAACAATGGTAATTTAATAATCCTTCACCAGCTGCACTATTTTTCCACTCAGCAGGAACAGCGCGATCAGGTTTGGAATCGCCATAAGACCATTGAAGGTATCGGCGATGCTCCACATCAGTCCCAGATCTGCCGTAGCGCCAAGGATGGCAACGAAGGAGTAAACCACCATAAATGGCTTGGTCACCTTAGAGGAGAACAAAAACTCAATACACCGCGCGCCGTACAGTCCCCAGCCTAAGATGGTGGAGAAAGCGAAGCAGCACATCGCCAGAGCAGTGAAGATGGATACCCAGTTGCCATATACGGAGGTAAAGCCCTGGATAGTCAGTTCTGCGCCAGCTGCCTGTCCGTAAGGGATGGTGAGCGGACTGCACAGAATGACCAGAGCAGTCAACGTACAGATCAGAATGGTATCGGTAAATACCTCGAAGATACCGAACATACCCTGTTTTACCGGCTTTCCGGTGTCAGCACAGGCATGGGCGATGGAACCGGTACCAAGACCAGCCTCATTGGAGAAGATACCACGGGAAACGCCCTTTTTCATGCTGAGGAACATGCTTCCGATGACACCTCCTGTCACTGCGGATGGAGAGAACGCACCTTCAAAGATGGAGACAAACACACCTGGAACCACACGCCAGTTAAGAACTACGATGCCAAGAGCCAGGACGATGTACAGAAGTGCCATAAAAGGAACGAGCTTTTCCGTTACCTGTCCGATCCGCTTGATGCCGCCAAGCAGAATCAGGGCGATCAGAACGGTAATGATGATACCAATGGCCAGATTGGTGATGGAAGTCTGTTCCTGGGTGATCACATGGAAATTGATCAGGGCAGAGTTGACTGCGGTGGTGATGGTGTTAACCTGTGTGGCGTTGCCGGTACCGAATACAGTCAGGACGCCAAAGCCTGCGAACAGATATGCCAGCCAGAGAAAACGCCTGCCCAGACCATTTTTAATATAGTACATGGGGCCGCCTACCAGATCTCCATCGGCATTTTTTTCACGATAATAAACCGCCAAGGTTACTTCAGAAAATTTGGTACACATACCCAAAACAGCAGAAACCCACATCCAGAACACGGAGCCTGGACCGCCGATGGCGATAGCGCCTGCCACACCTGCGATGTTACCAGTTCCGACCGTTGCCGCCAGCGCTGTACACACCGCCTGGAATGGGGTGATGGCCCCCTCAGAGGCGTTTCTTTTGTGAAACATTCTGCCGATGGTAGTGCGGATGGCATAAGGGAATTTGCGGATCTGCAGGAAATGGGTGCGGATACTTAAGTACAGTCCCACGCCGATGATACAGACCATAGCTGGTATGCCCCAGATGAAGTTATTGACTGCAGAGTTGATGGTTTCAATTGTATGAAGCATAAAATATAACCTCTCCTTATTAAAATGATGTTGGGGTCAAAAGCTTTTGACCCCTCTGATACCGAATTGCTCTGCACTGCGTGCTCCCGCAATTCTCAAAAACATTCGTAATTCGCTCATTTTTCTTTGAAAAATGGCTGCTTACTCATGTTTTTGGCGGGTCCCAAGGTCAAAAATTCTCCTGCAAGCAAGCTTGCGTCGAACTTCTGACCTTTTGACCCTGGTATCATTAAAATATGAAAATATAGTAATCAGCATAGCATAAAAGTTGACACCAGAAAAGAAGAACATACGTTCTTCCTGTTTGTAGACAAATGGGAACATGTATCGTATAATAGGAAATACTTGATATTACATAGATGGGAGAATGACAGATGTTAAACGGTGTATTAGAAGTGTGTGTGGATTCCTACGAGTCTGCGGAGGCAGCGGTGAGAGGTGGTGCGACCAGACTGGAATTGTGTTCCAATCTGGTGATCGGAGGAACGACTCCGGGGATGCGTCTGTTTCAGAAGATCAAGACGAATCTGTCCATTCCGGTGAACGTCCTGATCCGTCCAAGATTTGGAGATTTTTTGTATACCGATTCAGAGTTCCAGATCATTTCTGAGGATGTAAAAGCCTTTCACCAGATGGGGGCAGATGGTGTGGTGGTTGGCTGTCTGGATCCAGAGGGAGATCTGGATATGGAACGGATGATGATTCTGCGGGAGATGGCCGGGGATGGAACTATGACCCTTCACCGGGCCTTTGACTTGTGCCGTGATCCTCATCAGGCTTTGAGAGAGGCGGAGAGTATTGGCATTGATACGATTCTGACTTCCGGACAGAAAAATCACTGCATGGATGGACGAAACCTGTTAAAAGAACTGATCCGGGAATCAGCGGACCGTGTTCATATTTTAGTGGGAAGTGGTGTGACCCCGGAGGTGATCAACTGTCTGGCGGATGAGATCGGAGCAAGATATTTTCATATGTCTGGCAAAAAGATCATAGACAGCGGCATGAAATACCGGAAAGAGCAGGTTAATATGGGTATGCCTGGAATGAGTGAGTATGAGATCTACCGGACGGATGAGGAGCAGGTGCGACTGGCAAGGAAGATCATGAATCAGAAATGTGGAGAGATCCGGTAAAGGATTGCAAGCAAAATCAGGAGGAAAAAAGATGTTTTCAGAACAGCTTCGTCAGGAGGCGGAATTGCGGTTTCAGAGGCAGCTGCCCTACTTTGGACAGAGAAAGGCGGAGATTCTCTGCCAGATGGGTCAGTGCAGTGAGGAAGAACAGATACTGATGAAGTTTCTCTACGGAACCATGCCGCTCCGGGATGTGGGAGTTTATGATTTTTCTGTATTTTACGGCTTTGCACGCCACGCCCTGATGCTTCGGGAACAGGTAGCCTGGTGTCAGGAACTATCGGAGGAACTGTTTCTTCATGATGTGTTGTATTACAGGATCAATGCGGAGCAGATCAGCGATTGCAGAAGCTTTTTCTATGACTGCCTGAAAGACCGGATCAATGGGCTTTCTGTGGAACAGGCGGTTCTTGAGATCAATTACTGGTGCGCAGAACAGGGAACCTATCAGTCCACCGATGAACGAACCATTTCGCCTATAACGTTTTATGAATGTGGCAATGGACGGTGCGGAGAGGAGTCTGTCTTTACGGTAACGGCATTGAGAAGTGCAGGAATTCCAGCAAGGCAGGTCTATTCCCCAAGATGGGCTCACTGCGATGATAATCATGCGTGGGTGGAGGTCTATGTGAATGGCGGCTGGCATTTCTTAGGGGCCTGTGAGCCGGAGGAGGTGTTGGATAAAGGCTGGTTTACCAATGCATCTTCCAGAGCCATGATCGTTCATACCCGGCGGTTTTCTGACTATGGAGTGGATGGAACAGGGTATAGAGAGGACTGCATCGGAAGGGATGGCTGTGTGCGGTTTTACAATGTGACATCTCGTTATGCAAAGACCAGGGACTGGAAATTCCAGGTGGTGAAACCAGATGGAAAACCAGCAGAAGGTGCGAAAATTTCCATTCAATTAATGAATATGGCGGAACATAGCCAGATCGCAGAACTGATGACGGATGCAGACGGTATGGCACAGATCCAGATGGGGATTGGCAGCTTTTATCTGCATGTGGAGAAACATGACATGTGGACAGAGAAGCTGGTGACACCGGAGAGAGAAGCTGTTGGGAACGAGAATGGACATGGCGGTGTGATCCTGGTTCAACTTGGCGGCGAGGCTCGAAGCTGTGATCAGGATATCATTGCACCGGACGATTTTCCGATGCATCCGCTGATGATTACTGCCAAGCAGAAGAAAAGAAGAGCAGAGCGGGTGCATGAATGTAATCAGATCCGGGAAAGCCGGAAGAGAAGTACGGGACAGGAGATTGAGTCATTTTTAACGAATACAGAGGATTCTTCGGAACGGCAGGCGCTTGTGCAGAATCTTTCAGCGAAAGATCACAAAGATGCCAAGGCCTGGATATTAGAAAGACACCTGCAGGCGGCAAAGCAGTATCAAGATGTATGGACCGATAAGGGGCTTGAGCACATTTATCAGAAATACATTCTCAGTCCAAGAATCTGGCTGGAAGAAATGACCGATTACCGCACGTTTATTCTGGAATTTTATACAGAGAATCAGAAAAATGAATTTCAGAAAGCGCCGGAGGCAATCTGGAAGTGGGTTCAGCAGAATATCCAGGAACATCCGGAACTAGATGATAGCGAGATTGTAGGAACCCCAGATGGGGTATTGAGGCTGATGCAGGGCACTGGTATGAGCAAGCGGATTTTATTCGTTGCGATCTGCCGGACGTTCGGAATTCCGGCGAGAGTCAACACGGTGAATTTGCAGGCGGAATACTGGAAACATGGACAGTTTATGGTTCCTGGCGCTGATGCAGAAGAATTGTCCTGTCTGGTTACATTTTCATTCCCTGATAGTAAGGCTCCGGTTTATGGTCAGTCATGGAGCATTGGGCGATTAGAAGGTACTGATTTTGTAACCCTGGATCTGAAAGATTTATCATTATCAACGGTTTCTATTCCAGCTGGAACATACCGTCTGATTACGACTAACCGCCTTCCCAATGGAAACCAGTATGCAAAAGAAACGATTTATGTTCTTCTGAGCGGGGAAGAAAAAAACATCCCTGTGTGCATCAGAAAATTGAAACTGGATGATATGCGGGTGTCAAATCAGTTAGACGATTTTGAATTAAAACCGAAAACAGCCAGATTTTCCCAGATAGCCGGGACGCACGCGAATATTCTGGCCTTTTTAGTTCCCGGAGAAGAACCAACAGAGCACGTCTTGAATGAGTTTTTGATGCAGAAAGAGAAGTGGAACGCCTGGATCACTGGATCAACAGATGCCTGCCTCCCAAACAGTGTTGTTCCCGGTGATACTCATCAGAACAGCATCGACCAGGGAAATACCGGGCGGGGCAGAGCCGTCCATATGGTCCTTCCGTATCCATCCGATCTGGAAAACCGCACATTACAGAAAGTACTGCAGGAAATCCCGGGAATCCAGATCTGGTATGGTGATTTCGATGAGCTGATAGAACCATTGGCCCGAAGAATGTATGTAGATCCAGATAAATTGCCGCTTTTGATTGTCACGGATCCTGGTATGACGGCAGTTTATGGGTGCAGTGGATATCAAGTGGGAAGTGTTGGACTGATGTTGGAAATCTGCTAGCAGCAATCGGGTGCGCTGTATATGAATGAAAACGTGTTTTAGGTGAAAAGAAAAGGCGCCAGTTTCATGCTATGAAACGAACGCCTTTTTTTGTGTCATAGGAAACTTCGTCCTATGACACAAAAACGCTCCGCGGGAGGCGCACTCGCGCGAAGAAGAAATATGTCGCAAGCGACCGCGCTCGGCGCGAGAATGTGCCAAGGCACATTCTTTTTCA
>ERZ773156.86-NODE-86-length-136233-cov-25.128_pt1 | contig 136233 bp, 111 predicted proteins | sample MGYA00511895_ERZ773156 | MGnify/ENA primary metagenome ERZ773156 (study PRJEB29015, sample SAMEA2737850) | human gut metagenome | biome: human gut; feature: human-associated habitat; material: faeces | place: China | collected 2012 ... | reverse complement strand
AACCGAAAACAAGAAAAACGCTTCTGGAGTGCTGACCAAAAGCGTTTTGTCTACATTCTGAGGAATTGTGGTGACACAATTCTTTTTTCTTAGTATAATAATCCCATGAAATTCTTATTAACAGCTATTAATGCAAAATTCATACATTCCAATCCTGCTATTTACAGTCTGCGGGCCGGTGTGGGAGAAAAGTTACAGCCCTATGTGGAACTGGCGGAATTCACCATCAATGAATCTCTGGAAAGTATTCTGGAGGGAATCTGGAAGCGTCAGCCAAAGGGAATAGGATTTTCCTGTTATATCTGGAACTGGAAGCTGATCCGGGAAATTCTGACGGAACTGCCGAAAATCCTGCCGGATACGGAGATCTGGCTGGGAGGACCGGAGGTGACTTATGATGGACCGGGGCTTTTAAGAGAGTTCCCTCAGGTTACCGGAATCATGGTGGGAGAAGGAGAAGTCACGTTCCGGGAAGTACTGGAACAATATCTGCGGGAGGCAGAAACGGCCGGACAGTCCGAACAACAACCCGAATCCGACAGCACAGAACAGCAGGTAGCAGACCGAAGGGGAACGGTTGCAGGAAAGTTTGTGGTAGAACGTTTCGGACAGATTCCGGGATTATGTCTTGCTTCCGGTTATACGGCACCCAGAGACCTGACAGATCTGACCACATTGCCGTTCCTCTATGAGAACATGGAGCCCTTTACGAACCGGATCATCTATTATGAGACCAGCAGAGGATGTCCCTACCGGTGTAGCTATTGTCTGTCCTCCATAGATAAGAAGGTAAGACTACGTGACATAAGTGTCGTAAAGAGAGAACTTCAGTTTTTTCTGGACCAAAACGTGAAACAGGTGAAGTTTATTGACCGTACCTTTAACTGTGACCACAAGCATGCCATGGAGATCTGGCGGTATATTTATGAACATGACAATGGCGTCACCAACTTCCATTTCGAGATTTCCGCCGATATTTTGCGGGAAGAGGAGATTGCCCTGCTGAATCGCTTCCGTCCGGGACTGGCACAGCTGGAGATCGGGGTGCAGTCTACGAATCCGGAGACAATACGAGCTATTCACCGTGTCATGGATGTCGACAAGCTGGAGAAAATTGTTGCGGCCATTCACAGAGGACAGAATATTCATCAGCATCTGGATCTGATCGCAGGGCTTCCCTATGAAGACTATGAGAGCTTCGGCAGATCCTTTGACAGGGTGTATGCAATGCAGCCGGAGCAGTTACAGTTAGGCTTCCTGAAAGTATTAAAGGGATCTGATATGCATGAGCACGCACAGGAGTATGGAATTCGCTATCTGGAACTGCCGCCCTATGAAGTGTTGTACACGAACTGGATCAGCTATGGAGAGATCCGGAGACTGAAACGGATCGAAGAGATGATAGAGCTGTATTATAACAGCGGCCAGTTCACTCATACCCTGCCTGTATTGGAAAAAGCATTTTCCGGTCCGTTTGCCATGTATGAGGCACTGGCGGATTATTATCAGGAACAGGGATATTTTACGAACAGTCCGGCCAGAGCTTACCGGTATCAGATCTTATTGGAGTTCGCAGCGATGAAAGATCCGGCCAACCGTGAGATTTACAGAGAACTTCTGACGTATGATATGTACCTTCGGGAGAACCTGAAGAGCAGGCCTGCGTTTGCGGCAGAGATCACGGAAGAGGAAAAACAGGATATCCGCCGTTTTTACCAGTCGGAAGAGCAGGAGAGACATTATCTTTCTGCCTATGATCAGTATGACTGGAAACAGCTAAGCCGAATGACACACTTAGAACCGTTCCGATATCCGCAACCTCATTATGTTCTGTTTGACTATCAGGAACGGAATCCGCTCAATTATGAAGCCAAGGTACAAGTGATCGCGAATCCAATATTATAAGTACAGGAGAAGACCGGTTCATAAAAATTGAGGTATGCAGTCAGAATATATCAGAAGTACTGCGGAAGGATAAGAGAATAGTATGTATGACACTTATGTCAGTATAGATTTGGAGACCACGGGACTGAATCCCAAGAGAGATCGGATCATAGAGATCGGTGCAATCCGTGTGGAGCAGGGACAGATTGTGGAAGAATTTTCTACGTTTGTGGATCCGGGGCGGAAATTGGAAGAACGGATCACAGAACTTACGGGAATCCGGGACGAAGACCTTGCGGATGCGCCTCAGCTGGATGAGGTTTTTCCAAAATTATTGGAATTTATGGGAGAATTACCGTTGCTGGGACACAGCATTTTGTTTGATTATTCTTTTTTGAAAAAAGCGGCAGTGGACCGGAAGATTACTTTTGAGAGATCGGCGGTGGACACTTTGCAGGTCGCCCGGAAATATCTGCCGGAACTGCCTCATCGTAATCTGGGGTATCTATGTCAGTATTATGAGATCCCGCATCATGCACACCGGGCTCTGGAGGATGCGAAAGCCACGGACCGGTTGTTCCGAAAGCTGGCAGAATTGTTTTATCAGGAGGAAACCGGTGGACAGGCATCGACAGAATCCGTCGAAAAGAAAGCAAACAATAATCTGTTTGAGCCGCAGCCATTACATTTTCAGGTAAAAAGAGATACGCCCGCGACGAAACCGCAAAAAGAGCGGTTATATCGTCTGGCAGAGCAGCATAAGATAACTTTGGAGGTCGATGTGGAAAAGCTTACCCGCAGTGAGGCGAGCAGGCTTGCGGATAAGATTCTTGCAAAGTACGGACGATAGAATTACGCAAAGCGGAACGCAGTCCTTCCGCACGGTGGATCAGATCGGCAATTTTGTCATATTCCTTCCGGCCGGCATAGATTTTAGCCAGCGCATAGTAAGTATGGCTGACGTCGGTGCCGATGGAGACGGCATACGCGAGAACCGTTTCCGCATCTTCTGTCAGACCGGAATCCATAAGCAGATCGGCCCATTGCTGCAGAGTACGTACCAGTACGGTGTAATTCTGATCATACTGGGACAGCGGTGTAATGTTCGCAGTGCCGTATTCCAACTTGAGGTCGGTGTTGGTGAAGCCTGTGAGATTTACAATCGGCTGTGTGGATAGATAGGTCAAAAGCTCCTTATATTCCCGTGCTTTTTCATCCTCCGACAGAGCATTCATGGAAAGTTTTTCCAGAGGAATCTTTACATAATCCAGACCATCAAGGGGTTTTTTGCGGACAGAGTTGGCCCTTTTTTCCCGGTCCCAGAATTCCTGCTCTTTCTTCTCGGTAAGGGCTCGCTGACGACGTGTATTCTGTGCCACAACAAGGATGGTATACACGAAAACAATAAATATGAATAAACTTGCCAAAAACTTTAAACTCATATATAATATCCTTTCAGAGTAAAAGTGATTTTTGAAGCATTTATGGAGGTTTTTACTATGTTTAATATGAATAATAAAAAAGTAAAACAGCGAATCTCCGCAGCTATCATCGTGCTGCTTGTGATTGCTATGATCGTACCTACTATAACATCTATTTTCTACTAATTCAACTGCGGATGGAACAGTAGATGTGCCCGAAGGAAGGGCAGAGGAGTATTATGAATAAATATCGTAAGGGGTTTTACGGCATTCTGTTATTGACTTTGACAATGCTGTTCGGAATGACAGCGCAGGCCAAGACAGATGATACTATTAAGACAGGAATTTATGCCGGGGATGTGGAACTATCCGGAATGACGGCACAGGAAGCAACAGCGGTTATCGAAGAACATATCGAAAGTCTGAAGGATGTGGAGATCACACTGCTTGCGGCAAATGATCACGATGTGACCACCACAGCCGGAGATCTGGGTGTGACCTGGAAAAATCCTGAGCTGGTGCAGGAAGCATTGGAACTGGGGACACATGGAAATGTCATTGAGCGTTACAAGATCCTGATGGATCTGCAGCATGAAAATTACGTATATCCCATTGAACTGGATTTTGACTTACAGGCGATCAACGATCTGCTGACCAGATGCACTAAGTATGATCAGGAAGCCATCAACGTCTCTCTGAAGCGGGACGGCGGTAAATTTACCGTAGTGGAAGGTCAGACCGGATATGTGTTGGATGTGGAGAAATCTATCGATGCGGTATATGACTATCTGACAGAAGAGTGGAATCATGAGGCCTGCAGTATTCCTTTGGAGATCGTAGTGGATGAGCCGAAGGGAAGTGCTGAGGAACTGGCACAGGTAACGGATGTACTGGGAAGCTTTACCACATCTTATAAGACATCCGGATCCTCCAGAAGTGCAAATGTGGCGAACGGCTGCAGTCTGATCAACGGAACGACTCTGTATCCGGGAGAAGAATTTTCTACTTATAAGACGGTATCTCCTTTTTCCGTGGCGAACGGCTATTACATGGCGGGTTCTTATGTCAGCGGAAAAGTGGTAGACAGTCTGGGCGGCGGTATCTGCCAGGTATCCACTACCCTGTACAATGCAGTATTACTTGCGGAGCTGGAAGTAACGGAACGTTATAATCATTCCATGATCGTAGGTTATGTGGATCCTTCCGCAGATGCAGCGATCGCGGAGAGCTCCGGCAAAGATTTTAAGTTTGTAAATAATACAGATGCACCGATCTACATAGAAGGCTATACGCATGACAAGCAGATCACGTTTAACATCTATGGCAAGGAGACCAGAGCTGCCGGACATTCGGTACGTTATGAAAGTGAAGTGCTGGAGACAATCACACCCCCTGCGGATCAGATTTATGCGGATGCCGGTCAACCCATCGGTTATATCGTAACAGAGAGTGCGCATATCGGCTATAAGGCAAGACTGTGGAAGATCACGATGGAAAACGGTGTAGAGGTCAGCAGAGAACAGGTCAACAGCAGTACTTATAAGATGGTGCCCCGCAGTGCCACTGTGGGAACCGCTACATCGGATCCTCAGGCGTATGAAGAGATCATGGCAGCTATCAGTACAGCGAATATTGACCATGTGAAAAATGTGGCAGCAGCGTTAAATGCAAGAGCAGCAGCGGCTGCTGGGCAGACAGAAATCGTAGACGACTAAAGGTGAGACAATGAACAGCGGTAAGGTACCCGTGAACGTCTTGAAACGTTCCGTTCTCAGACAACTGAAGAATAAAAGGTCGGAAATAGCAAATAGCGCAGGTCTGGGGGCAGACTGCGCTATTTTTGAGCCTTTTTCGGAGGGGCAGCTGGTAACCTGCGTTCAGGAAGGTGTCGTAGAACTTCAGTGTGAGAACGACCTGGCAGAGGCGGAGAGAGAGGATCCATCCGTGATGCCTATGCGTCGTTTTTTCCAGAAATGTGCCAACAATCTGGCAACTGCCGGTGCAGAGCCCGTGGCAGCGGAATTGGTGATCTTCCTGCCGGAGAGCGTGGAAGAACCGGAATTGAAAGCACTGATGTCCGAAGCGGAAGGTATTGCCGCGGAGTTAAACATACAGATTATCGGCGGACAGACCAGAGTAAGTTCCGCGGTACGGCAGCCCCTGGCCACGGTGACCGGATATGGCATCCGCAAGACCGGTGCGGTGCAGATGGATGTGCGGAAGAAGCTGGCGGGTCAGGAGATCATTATTACCAAGTGGATCGGCCTGGAAGGCACCGCAGATCTGGCGGCCCGGAACCAGGAAGGACTCCTGACGAGATACCCGGCGTATCTGGTGGAAGAAGCTGCGGCGTTTGACCGGTATTATTCTATTTTGCCGGAGGCCGCTACCGCCGTGAAGTCCGGCGGTTGTACCATGCATGATGCTTCCGAGGGCGGCATTTTCGCCGGCCTGTGGGAGATGGCAGAGGGTGCAGGTGTTGGACTGACAATAGATATGAAGAAGCTTCCTCTCAGACAGGAGACAGTGGAGGTATGTGAATTCTGTAATGTAAATCCGTATGAACTCAGATCCGGCGGCAGCCTGATCATTGCAAGTCCGGAGGGAACCGCAGTGGTGGAAGCACTGGCGGCAGAGGGAATTCCGGCAGTGATCGTAGGAAGATTTACAGACAGTAATGAACGACTGATCCTGAATGAGGACGAAGTTCGTTATATGGATCGTCCTCAGAGAGATGAGATTTATAAAAGCGTGTAAAATTCTGAATCCACCCCTTATGTAAGGGAAAATGCAATATAAAAGTTATAAAGGAGATAGAGGCATGAGAGAAGAATTATTAGCGATCATAGAGAAGAACAGCAGGATCGATCTGAAGGAACTGGCAGTGATCCTGGGTGTGGAAGAGATCGATGTGGTAAATGAGATTGCAGCACTGGAAGCAGAAGGCGTTATCTGCGGATATCATACCCTGATCAACTGGGAAAAAACAGATATTGAGAAAGTAAGCGCTCTGATCGAGGTACGTGTAACTCCCCAGAGAGGCCAGGGCTTTGACAGTATTGCAGAGCGTATCTACAAATATCCCGAAGTACGCAGCGTATATCTGATGTCCGGAGCTTATGATCTGATGGTCATTCTGGAGGGTAAGACCCTGCGGGAGGTATCTAATTTTGTATCTGACAAGCTGTCCACACTGGATTCCGTGCTGAGTACAGCAACGCATTTTATCCTGAAGAAATACAAGGATCACGGAACCGCATTTGCTGTAAAAAAAGAAGATGAAAGAGAGATGATCACCCCATGAGAAATCCATTAGCTGATAAAGTAGTGGATATCAAACCATCGGGTATCCGCAAATTTTTTGATATTGTAAGTGAGATGCAGGATGCAATCTCTCTCGGTGTGGGAGAACCGGACTTCGACACTCCCTGGCACATCCGGGATGAGGGCATCTATTCCCTGGAAAAGGGAAGAACCTTTTATACCTCCAATGCCGGTCTGAAGGATCTGCGTCAGGAGATCTGCAACACGATCCAGAGAAAACAGGGTGTAACCTATGACTGGCAGCACGAAGTGCTGGTAACGGTCGGTGGTTCCGAGGCTATCGACATCGGACTGCGTGCCATGTGTAATCCGGGAGACGAAGTGCTGATCCCCCAGCCCAGTTATGTATCCTATGAGCCCTGTGCGGTCCTGGCAGGAGCAACGCCGGTGATCATTGATCTGAAGGCGGAGAATGAATTCCGCCTGACTGCAGAGGAACTGGAAGCAGCGATCACGGACAAGACAAAAGTGTTGATCCTTCCTTTCCCGAACAACCCTACCGGTGCCATCATGGAGAAGTCTGATCTGGAAGCCATTGCGAAAGTTATCGAAGAACATGACATTTTTGTTATGTCTGACGAGATCTATTCTGAGCTTACTTATAAAGAGAAGCATGTGTCCATCGTCAGCCTGCCCGGCATGAAGGAGCGTACCATTTACATTAACGGTTTCTCCAAGGCTTATGCTATGACCGGTTGGAGACTGGGCTATTGCTGCGGACCGGCTGCTATCATCCAGCAGATGACGAAGATCCATCAGTTTGCCATTATGTGTGCACCTACCACCAGCCAGTATGCGGCAGTGGAAGCACTGAAAAACGGAGATCCCGACATCGAGGAAATGCGCACGGCCTATAATCAGAGAAGACGCTTTCTGATGAATGCGTTTCGTGAAATGGGACTGGAATGCTTTGAGCCTTACGGCGCATTCTATGTATTCCCCTGCATCAAGGAATTCGGCATGACCAGTGAAGAATTTGCCACCCGTTTCCTGGAGGAGGAAAAAGTAGCTGCTGTACCCGGAACCGCATTCGGTGACAGTGGCGAGGGGTATCTTAGAATCTCCTATGCGTACTCCCTGGAGAAGCTGAAGATTGCCATCGGCAGACTGGGACATTTCGTAGAAAAATTAAGAGCAGAACAAAATAATAAATAAAGCATTTGTAACTATTCAGAGCCATGCAAAACTGCGTTCTGCGAATGCTTGCATTCAGGCAGATAAGCAGTTTTATATGGCGAAGTAACCACCATGAGCAAATAACATGCAAGCATGTTATTCAGGAAAGCTACGAAGTAGCGGTTTTGCGAATGGGGTTCTGAATAGTTACAAGCATTTTCAGTAACTATTCGGAACCATAGGCTGTAAGTGGCGCTGAATAGTTACTATGCTGTAGAGGATAAATTATGCATATTATATTACACCAGCCGGAGATCCCGGCAAACACCGGAAATATCGGAAGAACCTGTGTGGCTACCGGCACCAGCCTGCATCTGATCGAGCCGTTAGGCTTTCGTTTAAATGAAAAAGAGATCAAGAGAGCCGGTATGGACTACTGGCAGCATCTGGATATCACCAGGTATATGAATTTTCAGGAATTCCGGGAAATGCATCCCGGAGCGAAGATCTGGATGGCAACCACAAAAGCACACCAGACCTACACTGATGTGAAATTCGGACCGGACGATTACATCATGTTCGGCAAGGAAAGCGCCGGAATCCCGGAAGAAATCCTCGTAGAGCATGAAGAAACCTGCATCCGTATTCCCATGCTCCCTGAGATCCGTTCCCTGAACCTGTCCAATTCCGTAGCCATCGTGCTCTACGAGGCGCTCAGACAGCAGGGGTTTGAAAGTATGCAGAGGGATTGGGAACTGCACAGACTGCACTGGAAAGAATAACTCTGATAGTTACAGGTCGGTAATATAATCGTCCAGCTGTGATACATTACATAAGTTGTAGCAATAGACCTGACCGATTTTATTATGATCACATAGAAAAATATGTTTGCGGCTTTGTTGCAGCATGACCTGACGAATGTAAGTTTCTTCCCGGGATGCATCGGTGATCTGACCGCTTTCCGATACTCCACGGCTTGAGAAAAACATAATATCAGCATTAAAATTCCGCACAAAATCAGCGGCAAAGTCTCCTACATACGCCGAGGAATTATGAAGAAGCAGTCCTCCCGTACAGTAAATTCTATGGCTCAGGGAATTCAATTCCTGGGCTGTTTTCAGACCATTTGTAATAATGGTCAGATTCTGATAATTTTCAAAATATTTAATCAGATATTGTGCAGTCGAAGAAGCATCGAGAAAAATTGTCTGGCCTTCCACAATATGGTGGGAGGCTTTTTCGCTGATGATTCTTTTGGCATCCGTATTCTGACGCTCTCGTAGATATAAGGGCAGTTCCTGATTGGCACCATCCAAAAGAATGGCTCCACCATGGAGACGTTTTACAAGTCCCTTTCGCTCCAGTTCTGAGAGATCTCTGCGCATGGTTGCTTCGCTCACAAACAGGCGCTTCGCAAGAACATTTACCGGTGCAGTCTTTTTTTCTCTTAAATATTCCATTATTTTTTCAAAACGTTCTATTTCTAACATATGTTTACTCCTGATTGAAAATGATTGAATATGTATGAACTATGCTCTGTTATGCAAGGTGGCCGCCACCGGTTGCATTCACAGAGGAGAAAGATATACTAAGAGTAAAGATACAGAACTTCGGAAAATAAGCTATATAAAGGATCTGTATCTTAGTAATACTATATGGTATACCAACGGAAAATTCAATACATATTTATGAACGAATTTGTTCATTTTGAAAAACGAAAGGAAAAGGAGCAGAGAAATGCAGGATAAAATGGAAGAAAAAATAATGATTGCACCGTCTATCATGTGTATATCGGAATGGCACGATACGAAGAATATTTTCCGACAATTAAAGGAAAATGGAATTGCGATGATACATGCTGATGTAATGGATGGAAAATTTGTTCCGAATCTGATGCTCGGAACAGAGAGTATCAAACATTTAAGAGAGGTAACGGATATTCCCCTGGATATTCATATGATGGTCGAAAAACCCGAAGAAAAACTGGATTGGTTTGATATTCAGCCTGGTGAATATGTGTCTGTTCACGCAGAAAGCACAAGACATTTGCAGAGAACACTGGCAAAGATCGCGGATTATGGGGCACATCCCATGGTTGCGCTGAATCCAGCTACTCCGCTCTGCATGTTGGAGGATGTGCTGGATGATGTATCCGGCGTATTGCTGATGACGGTTAATCCCGGTTTCGCCGGTCAGAAGTTGGTTCCGCAGACGCTGGGGAAAATAACCCGTCTGAGAGAACTGTTGGATAAAACCGGACACGAAGACGTGTTTATAGAAGTGGATGGAAATGTAAGTTTTGAAAATGCACCTAAAATGTACCACGCGGGTGCAAGAGCTTTTGTATGCGGCACTTCCAGTATTTTTGGGAAAAATGGATCTATCGAGGAAAATATAGCAAAATTTAAAAAAAGTATGGAGGAATAAAGATATGATTTGTGAAACATTTGATATTAAGAATGAAAATTCACAGGAATATGCAAGACTGAATACTTACTTAATCAGTCATTCTGATTCTATTAAAACGGAGACACGCCCGTTGATTATTTTGTGTCCGGGAGGAGGCTATTGGTTTACTTCGGAACGGGAGGGAGAAATGCTTGCATTGCAATTTGTGGCAGCAGGATTTCATGCAGCTGTCTTGTGGTATTCTGTGAAACCGGCTACTTTTCCTACCGCACTGCTGGAACTTGCCAAAAGTGTAGAACTGGTTCGGAAACATGCGGAGGAATGGTATGTAGATCCGGATAAGATTGTTGTAGAAGGATGCTCTGCGGGTGGACATCTGGCGGCAAGTTATGGTGTATTCTGGCATGAGGATTTTGTAAGTAACAAACTACAGGTATCAAAGGACATTTTAAAACCCAACGGAATGATTCTTTCTTATCCGGTAATTACTTCCGGTGAATTTGCACATCGTGGTTCTTTTAATAATTTGTTGAGAGATCAATATACAGAAGAAATGTTGGAAAAGACATCTTTGGAAAAACAGGTAAATGAATATGTCCCGCGTGCTTTTATTTGGCATACCTATGAGGACACGGTGGTGCCGGTGGAGAATTCGCTGCTATTTGCCACAGAGCTTCGCAGACATCATATACCGGTAGAATTCCATCTTTTTGAAAGGGGATGTCATGGACTTTCTCTGGCAAATGAGTTGACGGATAATCCTCAGGGAGAGCGGATACAAAGAGAGTGTGAATGCTGGATAACAATGGCAATTGCATGGATGCATAACTTATAAAAGCTAAAAGGAGAAGAGCCATGAGTGAGACAAAAAATATTAAGAAAATGAAAGCTGTCAGATTACATGCCATCGGAGATCTCAGATGCGATGAAATGGAAGTACCTGTGCCGAAGGGAGAAGAACTTTTAATCAAAGTGGGCGCCTGCGGTGTATGCGGTTCCGATTATCCAAGAACCTATGAGCATGGTACCAGCAGCGGAATTTATCCGTTGACCATAGGCCATGAGTTCGCAGGAGAGGTTGTCGCAGCGGGATCTAAAGAGAATGAAGCACTGATTGGAACCAAAGCTGCAATTTATCCGTTGATCCCCTGTCGGAAATGTGATCCCTGCGTGACGGGAAACTATGCTATGTGTGAGCATTATGATTATCTGGGATCCAGAAGAGACGGTGGATTTGCAGAATATTGTCTGCTTCCGTCCAAATGGCAGCTGATCGTAGCAAAGAATGCATCCATGGAAGAACTGGCTATGACAGAACCGGCTTGTGTTGCACAGCATGCAGTACGAAGAGCAGATGTACAGGCAGGTCAATATGTGGTCATCTTTGGAGCAGGACCAATCGGCATTATGGCTGCCCGCTGGGTGAAGTTATTTGGAGCGACACCTTTATTGGTGGATATTGCACAGGATAAAGTAGAATTTGCCATAGAAAAAGGACTGGATGCCATCAATTCCCGGACAACCAATGTATCGGAAGAAATTCGCAACAGAAATCATGGAAAACTGGCAGATGCAGCCATTGAGGGAACCGGAGCAGGCGTGGTATTGAGCAGTTGTGTGGAATGCATCAGAGCAAAAGGAACCATTTCTCTGTTAGGCAATCCCTCCGGAGATGCTACCCTTCCACTGGCAATTCACAGCCAGATGCTGCGTAAGGAACTGGCCATCCACGGAGTATGGAATTCCAGTCGTGCGCCGTTCCCCGTGAATGAATGGACGTATACCGTACAAATGCTGGATGAAGGAAAATTCCAGGTAAAGGATCTTATTACGGGAAGATATTCCCTGGATGAACTTCCGGGTGTAATTGATGAGATCCATAACGGCAAACATCATGAAGTAAAAACCATGTGTACCTGTATGCCAAAGGAATAAAGCCCAATAGGAGATCATGTATGAGAACAGTTTCAAAGACAGTGATTGGCGTGGATTTTGGAACCCAGTCTGCCAGGGCAGTGCTGGTAAATGCAGAGAACGGCGAAATTATATATTCCTGTCGGAAAGAATATCCCTATAACAGTACACCGGTACCAGCAATTGACTGTGCGGAAAATCTTCCCTGTGCAACGGATTATGAAATGACTTTATATGAGTTACTGCGTAACGTAATACCGGAAGAATATCGGAAAACGGTAGCGGGGATCTGTATCGATGCCACTTCTCTGACAATGGTATTGCTGGCAGAGGATGGCCGGGCACTGTCGGAGCTGGATGGATGGTCGGAAGCAGCCCATGCCAGAGTGAAACTGTGGAAGTATCACCGGGCGCAGGAGAAAGCAGACGAGGCACTGAATCTGGCAAGCAATCTGCAGGAACCTTTTTTAGGGAGAACCGGAGGAAGTATTTCCTGTGAATGGATGCTTCCGAAACTGCTGGAGGTGCGGGATGAGGCACCGGAGATTTATTCCAAAATAGATCTTGCAATGGATTTGTGTGAATTTCTCACCTTCCGGCTTACGGGGCAGTTGGTAAGAAGTATTGGATCTCTGAGTTATAAATGTTTATGGGCAGAGGATCTAAGCTTTCCCGAGCGAACTTTTCTGAATGGACTTCGCGCAGGATTTTATGAAGAATACTGTCATTTTCTCCGAGGTGATGTTCGTAAGCCGGGAGAATGCGCAGGAATGCTTCGATCGGAATTAACTAAAAGATGGGGACTGCCGGAGCAGATTCCGGTAGCAACGGGTATGTTGGATGGGCATACTTCCCTGGCTACAATGGGCGCCTTCGAACCGGGAGATGCTGCATTGATTGTAGGAACATCCAATGTGTGTACGGTGCAGGATCGAAAATTGCAGGAGTTAAAGGATGTATGTGGCGTTGCACAGGAGGGGATGGTAACCGGAAGCTGTGGCATTGACACCGGTCAGAGCAGTACCGGCAATATGCTGGGGTGGTTTGTGGAGCATATGGCGGGCTGGCAGATACACCGTGAGGCAGAAGAACGGAAGATTTCTCCTCATCAGGTTCTTGCTGAACGAATCCAAAAACCCTGGGAGAATAAAGTAATAGCGGTTGACTGGTGGAGCGGCAGCAGAAATGCCCCTTGTGATCTGACACTGCGTGGAAGCATGTCCGGTCTCGAAATGGATACCAAAACAGAGGATATCTATCTGGCGTTATTACAGGCGATTGCCTGCGGAACCGGAACTATTTTGGAAAGTCTCTCCGGACAGGGTGTAGAAATCGGAAGAGTATTGGCAACGGGTGGTATTACAGAGAAAAATCCTCTTCTGATGCAGGAATATGCCAATCTGTTGCGTCGGGATGTCCTAGTGGCGAAGACAGCAGAAGGCCCGGCGCTAGGAGCGGCAATGTTCGCAGCAATGGCAGCCGGAATTTACACAAATATTCAGGAAACTTATGATCATATGGGCATTCATGATTTTACGGTCTATAAGCCGGATGAGATACATCGGGCAGCTTATGAAGAACTATACAGAAAAAATAAACATCTAAGAAATATGCTCAGAGGAGTCTCGGCAGAAGGGCTAAATCTCGAGGTGAATTCATGAAAATTTATCTGGTAAGACATGGGCAGACGGACTGGAATTATCAGAAGAAAATACAGGGACAGCAGGATGTGGATATCAATGAGCAGGGCATCCGGCAGGCAGAAAAACTGGCGGAGATATTGAAAAATGTCCCCTTTGAATATGCAGTTTGTTCTCCGCTGACCCGTGCCCACCATACTGCGGAAATTTTGTTAAAATATCATTCCGTTCCTTTGTCCTATGATGAACGTCTGAAAGAAATCTATTTGGGAAAATGGGAAGGAAAAACGCATAAAGAAGTAATGACGCAGGAGAAGAATCCGGTATGGCAGTATTTTCACTGTCCGGAAAATTATCATCCGGATGGAGATATGGAATCCCTGGAGAAATTGTACCGAAGAGGGGAAGCGTTTGTAAGAGAAGTGCTGTTTCCGTTGGAGGATCATTACGAAACAATTCTGGTAGTGGCTCACGGTGGATTGATTCGGACCATTTTGAATCCGATTGTGGGATATTCTGTTCATGATTTTTGGAAACTGCCGCTGGAGAATTGTTCTACCGAGATCCTGGAATGTAAAGACAGGCAACTGACTTTATCGAAAAAAACAGAAGAAATTGCGTAAAAATCACCATGTGGCATATGTTGACATCTTCTTTACATGTCGGTATACTAATACTAATAAGTTAAAACAAGTTGACAGTGTAAGGAGGTGGAGAAGTGGCATTATATCATAAGATTGCAGAATTTATCATGGAAAAGATCAAGACGGAAGAATGGAAGAAGGGACAGTTGATTCCGTCCGAAAAGGAGTTTTGTGAGCAGTTTCAGGTAAGCAGACCTACGGTGAGGGCAGCAATTGCCTATCTTGCCAATCAGGGATATCTGGTGACGGTCAAGGGTAAGGGTACATTTGTGTCGAAACCAAAGATTGTGGAGGATACCACGGTATTTTTGGAGAGCTTCAGCAAGGAAATGGCAACAAAGGGTATCTCTGTGCAGACGGAAGTATTAGAACAGCGGATGATTGCGGCAGATGAAGAAGTGGCTTCCAAACTGAAGGTACCGTGTGGGGATGAGGTCATCAAGATTGTGAGACTTCGTTATGTGAAAGATTCCTTTCATGAAGGACCGATTGTGTATAATATCTCTTATTTTCCGAAGAAGTTTTCATTTCTGTTGAAATGCAATTTTGAGGAAGAATCCCTGACGGGAGCATTGACACGGAATCATGTGGAACGCCATCATCTGGAAAAGAATATTGATGCGGTTCTCTTAGAGGGGAAAATTGCCAGGATTCTGGGAGTAGAAGAAAAAAGCCTGGGGATCCTGATCAGCGCGGTGTGCCAAGAAGCAGATCGAAAACATGTAATGGAGTACACACTCAGTTATTATCCCTCGAAACGTAATAAGTTCGTATTAAAGATCAACGTGTAATTACCGAACAAAAAGAAATGAAGAATACCATGCCTGAAAAGGTGTGGTATTTTTTTACCTGATTTTTGCTCATTTTTTTCCATATAACTATATTATTACAACATGTAATGACAAATGTAAAAAAATGAACAATATAAACAACATGTATTGACATGTATATAGGAAAAATATATAATAATAGCATACATAAGAGCTCAACTTGTAATCACATGTGAATAAACGAAAAATTGATATTGGAGGATAAGTTATGAAGATGAAGAGAATCATGGCACTAGTGATGACATCAGCAATGGTCATGGGAACCCTTGCCGGATGTGGCGCAAGCACAGACACGACAGATACCACGCAGTCACAGAGTGAAAATAACAGCACGGCTGCAGCGGCAACTACGGAAACCGCTTCCGAAGAAAAAGAGTGGTACGGAACCGAGGATGGCAAGACAGTTACTTTACAGTTCTGGGGAGGTATCCAGCCGGAATACGGATACGATGAAGTCGTTGAGAACTTTAATAAGGAATATGCAGATAAGGGTGTACAGGTGGAATATAACCGTTATGTCAACAATTCAGACGGAAACCTTCAGCTGGAGACCTATCTGATGGCAGGTGAAGACGGTGGCGTTGATGTATTTATCGGTTACGGAAGCAAAAACTCCCTGGCAACCCGAGCAGATGGTGGCCTGTTATATGATTACAGTGATTATCTGGATTCCATCGGATTTGATATTGGTAAGGAGTTAGGTGAGAACACCAAGGCAAATTATGTGTTTGATAACGGCGAAGTCTGGGGTCTTCCTACCAAATTTGATAACAATGCCTATCTGATGGTTAATAAAGACATGTTTGATGAGGCGGGAATTGCTCTTCCTTATGACGGATGGACTTATGCGGAATTCAGAGATGTAGTGAAAAAACTGACTCACGGTGAAGGTCAGGATAAAGTATACGGTATCTGCTGGGGCTTTAATTTTACCAAAGCTGCACAGCTTGACTATATCAATTCTGTTCTGGGAGCAAATGATACTTTTGCGGATGATACGATGAAGACCTTGAACTGGGATAACCAGGTATATGTAGATGGATTCAACCTCATTAAGGATATTTGCGATGAAGGATGCGCACCGACTATGGAAGACGATATCGCGGATGCCCTGACAGTGCAGTCCACTTTCCTGGAAGGAAAATGCGCTATGTTTGGTATTTTCTCCCAGCTGAGACTGGCAATGGATACCGAGACGTATCCTCATGATTTTACCACTGCATTAATTCCTTTCCCTGTTCCCAGTGAGGATTACGCAGAATTCTATACACAGGATCAGGCAAACTACTCTGGCGACTTTATATGTATTTCCGCAAGCACCCCTTATAAGGAGGCTGCATGTGAGTTCACACGATGGTATATCCAGGGCGGTATGACCCCGCTGATCAAAGCAGCCCGTTATCCACTGTGGTTAGGAACCGATATGGATGCGATTCTGGATTATGTTGAGCAGTCAGCAGGAGATTCTGTGGACATTGAGTCCCTAAAACATCTGTTCAGCACCGACCGTTCTTCTTATGTGAAGAGGAGTTATGTAAATGATAAGGGAGGAGAACTTTCTACAATCCTTCATGAGGAGTGGGAAGACTTCATGTATGGTGTGACACCTACTGCCGAAGAAGCATTAAAGAAAGCAACAGAGAGAGGAAATGCTCTTCTGGCAGAATAACCGATAGCAGATGTATGCCGGCTATATTACAGGGATGCTGCTGGTAACACTGCGGCATCCCTGTTTTGATAACCGGTGTAAACAATATTTTAAGTAGAAAGAGGTATCTGCTATGTGGAAAACAAAAGCAATCAATAGAGAACTTCCGCCAGGAGCAGGAAAGCAGAGAAGACAGAGAAGAGAAGAGGGAATGGCAATGCTGTTTCTTCTGCCAAGTCTCCTGGGTCTGGTACTTTTAAGTCTGATTCCCATGCTGATTTCCCTGTATATTTCTCTGACAGACTGGGTGTATACAGATGGACTTGGCAACTGGAATTTCGTAGGATTTCAAAACTTTATTAATCTGTGGAAAGACAGCTGGTTCCAGAAATCCCTTTGGAATACTGTAATCTTTACCATTGTCACGGTGCCGTTGACCATTATTCTGGCACTGGTTATTGCAGCGCTGATTGATAATTTCTGCGCTGACAGAACCGCAGGTGTGGTGCGAATTGCCCTTTATATGCCGCATATCTGTAACATCGTAGCAACATCTACCATTTGGAAAACGATGTATTCCACCTATGGTCCTTTTACAAATCTGATGCGGGCACTAGGCTGGAGCGATCCGCCAAGGTTCCTGGTAAGTTATACCTGGGCACTGCCGGCGATCATGCTGGTTGTTATCTGGGCGAAGATTGGATATTCCGTATTTTTGTATGGGGCAGCCATGCAGTCACTGCCTTCCGATCTGTACGAATGTGCATCTCTGGATGGAGCAAACGGATTCCAGAAGTTCCGGAAACTGACGATTCCACTTCTGGCAAATACTACTTTTTTTATCACTATTACAAGTATTATCAGCAGCTTCCAGGTATTCGGTTATATCAATGTCATGACCGGAGGCGGACCGAAGGATTCCACCTACGTGCTGGTATATTATATTTATAAACTGGCGTTTGACTATCACAAGACAGGGTATGGTTCTGCAGTGGCAGTTGTCCTTTTCCTGATCTTACTGATTATTACCATTATTCAATATGTTCATAATAATAAACAAGATTAAGGAGGCGGGAAAATGGCAAATACAAAAGTTGTAGGAAGTAACACTCCGAAAAAGAGATTTTTCCGATTTCTTATGGTGATTTTGATTATCGGACTCTGCCTGCTGATGCTTTCTCCTTTTATCTGGATGATTGGAGCATCTCTCAAAAAAGAAGCCGATGTTATGAAACAGGGAGTTGGATTATTCCCCACCTATTGGTATCCCCAGAACTATTTACGAGTACTTGGGTTTGCGGGAAAGACAAATTATCATTTTTTACAGGGTTACTGGAATTCTATCAAGGTAGCTGCCATCTCTGCAGCGGTGGCGGGAGTCAGCAGCTGCCTGGCAGGTTACGCCTTCGCAAAACTGAAATTCCGAGGCTCTAATGTGCTGTTTTTATTGTATTTGTCCCAGATGATGATTCCCTCTCAGTTAACATTGATTCCGAGGTTTGTAATTTTCTCAGCGGTTGGTCTGGTGAATACGCACTGGGCGCTGATTTTACCCAAAGTCGTGGCAGTAAGCGCTACTTTTATGATGCGTCAGGCATTCTTAGGAACATCTGAGGAGTTGCGGGAAGCTGCTAAAATTGATGGTGCCGGGGAATTTCGTATTTTCTATCAGATAATGGTACCCATTATAATTCCCACCATTGCAGCGGTATGTACCACACAGTTTGTAAGTTCCTGGAACAGTTACATGGATCCCCTGATCTTTATCAATAAATCGGTGCTTTATACCCTGCCCCTGGTGCTGGATAACTTCGTAAGCATGGAAGCAACGCAGTACGGACTGATGATGGCAGCCTGCTGTCTGGCGACGGTTCCTGTATTCATTGTGTTCCTGTGCGGACAAAAATTCTTTATTAAAGGTCTTACCGTAGGTGCGGTAAAGGGTTAAGGCATGAAACGAAAAACAAAGGGCTATATTGTAGCAGTCATCAGTATTTTATTTTCAGTATTCCTCATTGTCCTAGCGCTTGCTCTGAGCAATCTGGCAAAGGGCGATACCAGAGAGCGGTCACAGGATACGGCAGACTACCGGAAGTGGTCAGTGCCGGAAAAATATACCCATTTTCTGATTTTTCCGGAGGAAATTCCGGCAGAAGCAGAAGAAGTGGAGTATTACTACCAGTATGAAAGTGGATGGGACAGACCTATGAGCCAGATTTATCTTTCCTACCGGTTGAATGAGAATGCTTATGCGACAGAACAGGAGAGACTTTCTTCTCTTAACTATACGGATCGTACCGGAGAGAACAGGTCTGTGGAATATGACACGACATCTTTCGGGTATCCTGCTTATGTCACCATTGCCGGATATGATTTCTGCTATGAGTACGCGTTGTTGAATGAAAAGGAACACACGATTGTATACATCTACGCCATGAACACCGTGTCAGATGATTTACAATTTAACGATGAATTTTTACCAAATTATTACATGGAGAATTTTGATGACCTAGCATATCAGGGAAAAGATCATTTTACCATATATGGAGGATATGACGAATGAATCTTCGATTTGAGAAAAAACACTATGACGTGATCGTCGTAGGTGGCGGAATGGCAGGCTTATGTGCTGCCATTGCCGCAGCGAGACAGGGCGTACATACGGCACTCATTCAGGCACGTCCCGTACTGGGAGGGAATGCTTCCAGCGAAATCCGTATCCATATTTCCGGTGCGGACCAGTCATTAAAACAGCCGGATTATGCAGAGGGTGGCCTGCTCTATGAGCTGATGTTGGAAAATAAGAAAAACAACGAACAGTTCAGCTATTCCGTGTGGGATATGGTGCTGTTTGAAAAAGCAAAGGAAGAAAAGAATCTGGAAGTCTTTTTTAACACAGTCATGTATGACTGTGAAACGAAGGATGATAGAATTGTTTCCATTTACTGTGTACAGGAAACCACGGAGATGCGCTATCAGTTATATGCACCGGTTTTCGTAGATGCTACGGGAAACGGGACACTGGGATATTATGCAGGAGCTGAATACAGAAAGGGAAGCGAACCACAATCTGAGTTTGGAGAATTGCATGCCCCCCAGCAGCCCAACAACTACCGCATGGGAAATTCCATTTTATTAAAAGCAAAGGATATGGGACATCCGGTGAAATTTACGCCGCCATCTTTTGCTAAAAAACTGACGGAAGAGCAGCTAGCGAAACGTATCCACTGCGTTCAGATGAGAGATACCATCAATTGTGATGATTCGCCCAACCCGGAGGAGTATAAGCGGACCTCCATGACCAGCAGTGCCTGTGTGGATTATGGTTACTGGTGGTTGGAGCTTTGTGGCGATGGAGAGGATATTATTACAGAGTATGAGGCGATTCGTGATGACCTCATTGCCTATGCTTACGGTATCTGGGATCATATTAAAAACAATAAGGAAGGAATCCACGAACACCATGCAGAAAATTATGCGCTGGAATGGGTGGGAGCACTGCCCGGTGTGAGAGAAAGCCGTCGTCTGGTGGGAGATTATCTGCTGTCAGAAACGGATATTCTGGAGCATAAAATTTTCGAAGATGCAGTCTGTTACGGCGGATGGTGTGTGGATCTTCATGCGCCGCACGGACTATTGGATTTCAACCTGCTTCCTTCTGACTGTAATTTTTATGACGGCGTATACACGATCCCTTATCGCTCTTACTATTCGAAAAATATTAAGAACCTGTACATGGCGGGAAGAGATATCAGTACCACCAGACTGGGACTGGCAAGCACCAGAATCATCGGATGCTGCGCCATTGGAGGTGAGGCAGTGGGGATTGCTGCTGCTCTGTGTAATAAATATGCCTGCGATCCGAGGGAGCTGGCACCTCATGTAAAGGAATTACAGCAGCTCATCCTGAAAGAGGATGGTTTTCTGCCGGGCTTTAAGAATGAGGATGAAAAAGATCTGGCACTTAAGGCAAAAATCACCGCTTCTTCCTGGGAGCAGGGAGGCGAGCCGGAGAAGGTGGCGAACGGCATCTCCAGAAAGCTTGGAGAGGAACAGAATGGATGGGTTACGAAGCCCGGAGAGTGTCTTATCATGAAATGGGACGAGACGAAAGAAATCCGGGAAATCCGACTGACTTTTGAATCCAACTTTGCATATCCAATCCGCGTGACTATGGCACCTTTACGTCAGGCACAGCAGCGAAACGGTGTACCTGAGGAGTTGGTAAAAGATGTAAAAATCGAACTGTACCGGGAAGGCAAAAAGACGGGAGAAGCATTTGTAAAGGATAATTACCAGCGCCTGTGCAGTGTGGGAATCGGTGATGTCCCGGCAGACGAGATTCGTGTGATCCCGGAATCCACCAATGGAGCGGAACAGGCTGTCATTCATGAAATCCGTGTGTATGCAAAATAATATTTTTTACCTGTGATGCAAAGTCGGCAGGTCATAGAAAGGCAGGGGTATTATTATGAGAATATCGACATCAACAGGAACTTGTGGCAGTGTTTTTTGGACACAGAAAATGTATTATTCCTGCGAGCAGGCAATTGAATCTATTGCAAAGGCAGGTTTTGACGCCATTGATTTATGCTTTGTAGCATACGGAAGAAAGGGACTTCCCATGGATGCTCCTGACTGGAGAGACTGGGTAAAGCGGCAGAAGGAAAATTGTGATAAGCATAATCTTCCTGTGACCCAGGCACATGCGCATTATTATAGTGTGGCAGAAAGCATGAAATTTACAGCGCTGGACTGGGAAGACAATATCGGCAGGATCAAGAGAGATATTGAGGCAGCAGGTATGTGTCAGGTGCCCTGGCTAGTCATTCATCCGGATTCCGTCAATGATGAAGCGGGATATTCCAGGAAAAAATCTCTGGCAAGTGAGACGGAGCGTTTTAAGCGCTTCGGCGAACTTGCGGCGAAATATGGAACCGGAATTGCCATCGAGAACATGGTAGACCATCTGGGTATTGGATATGGCAGACGTTTTGGATGTAATGCTGAAGACCTGTTGGAGCTTCTGGATAAGTTAAATGCGGATGACATATTCGGTATCTGCTGGGATACCGGACATGCAAATCTGGCACAGGTCAACCAGCCAGCAGCGATCCAACAGATAGGCAGCCGTTTAAAGGCATTACATATCAACGACAACCGTGGTGAGAAGGATGATCATTTGCTGCCTTATCTGGGATATGTAGAGTGGACACCTCTGCTGAAGAGCCTGGCAGATGTGAATTACCAGGGAGATTTCACCTACGAAATTCACAATTTCACAGGTGGAATGAGCCCGGAGATTCATCAGCAGGGCGTGGAGTTCTCTGTACTGGTAGCGAGACAGATGGTCAGTGAAATCGAAAAAGGAATGAAAGAAAAATAAAATGGAAACAGGCAAAATGCGACTTTGCGGACAACAGGCAGTTTGGAACTATGAGGAAGAAAACGGGATCCTTACCATCCAAGGTGTGGGAGCCATGGAGGATTATACAGAACCGGAACAGGTGCCCTGGAATTCTCTCATGCAGGAAATAAAAGTCGTGGTGATCCGGGATGGAATTACCACAGTGGGAGATTATGCTTTTGCCGGTTGCAGCAATCTGCAGGAGGTTACCCTGCCGGGCTCTGTGGAGATCGTGGGTGTATTCAGCTTTAAGGGTTGTACAGGACTGAGGGAAATTGTCATTCCGGAAGGTGTCAGGGTGCTGGCATCCAAGGCATTTCAGTTCTGCAGTGCATTAAAAAAAGTTTATCTGCCGTCTACTCTTATAGACGTGGATATGCGGGCGTTCGGAAAATGCGAATCTCTGGAGGAAGTTTTCTATCAGGGAAGTGAGGAACAGTGGGAGCAGATCATGATCAGCCGGTCTGCATCCGATAATCAATATCTGGTGCAGGCCAAACGGCATTGCCTGGGAACGCCGGGGACAGAAACACCGGAAGTCAGATCCAAATCACCGGATCGGTATGAACAGATTATTTTGAAGGTCAGAGAGGTACTGGATCAGGGAGGAGACGGGAAATTCTACATTTTGGTACCCAAACTGTGGGAGCCGGGGATTCGGGCGAAAAGCGGTGACAGTACCTTGCTTGTTTTCCCTGACGGGCAGACTATGCTTATCGATGCAGGTTTTGTGGAGTGTGGAAAGCACGTGGTATCTCTGTTAAGAGATCTGCATCTGACTTCCCTGGACGGAGTGGTATTATCCCACAGCCATGATGACCATGCGGGAGGGTTGCAGCAGGTTGCGGAATATATATACAGCCAGGACGGTGGTTATATTAGCTGTTATTATCGTTCCGCATTTGTAAACAGTCAGCGGGAAAAGGCATTTTTTGACTATATCCGGGCGAAAGGAGCCAGAACTGTTACGGATGTAAAGGAAGGCTTTCACATGAGCATAGGTGGAGTGGACATTGCAGTCTACAATCCGGAAGAAGCCCTTGTGGAAAGCTGTACCGGCGCTGAGGAGGATCTGAACAATTTATCCCTTCTGATGAAATTTACTTATGGGAAGTCAACATTTTTAACCAGCGGGGATTTGTATCGTGATAAGGAACTGGAACTGATTGCCCGCTATGGAGAAGCGCTAAAGGCGGATGTGATGAAAGCGAATCATCATGGAGCCCATACTTCCAACAGTATGGAGTGGGTGGATGCCATATCACCGTCTGTGATATATGCCTGTGCCGATGATATGGGAAGTACTCCTTTTGCCTGGAAGATGGCAGAAAAACATATCCGATATTACAGCACTTGCCTGAATGATTTGCTTTGTATCCGCCTGGATGCGGAAAAACATGTGGAGGTTATGTCCCGGTTTGACAGGAAAGGTCTCGGACTATTGTAATGGCAAATGCCGGAAAGTGTGTTGGGATGAGAGAAGGAGTAGCGCAGTATCTGGGAAAAGCAAGAAAATGTAGCTGTGGTCGTGTTCACGAGACCCCGTTAAAACGTGTCGTGATTGAACAGGATGCTCTGCAGAAAGTTCCAGGTATTTTGGAGGAATTGGGTTATCATAGGGTATTCCTGGTGGCGGATCAGAATACCTGGAAGACAGCAGGAGAAGCTTTGGAACAGGAGTTAGTGGAAGCGCAGATTGCCTGTGAAGCACTGGTATTTTCGGAGCAGGAGCCGGTTCCCGATGAGAGTCATTTAGGAGAAATTCTGACCGCCTGTCCCCTGGAGACGGAAATCCTGCTGGCGGTGGGTACGGGAACCATCAATGATATGTGTAAATATGTCAGTTTTCGGTTGAAACTGGATTATATGATCGTAGCTACCGCCACCAGTATGGACGGTTTTGTATCCGTGGGTGCAGCTCTGATGCTTAACCATGTAAAGGTGACCAAAGATGCCCACGGCCCGGTGGCAGTCATTGGTGACACCAAGATTATGGCGGAGGCTCCCATGGAACTGATCACCGCCGGACTGGGGGATGTGCTTGGAAAATATACCTGTCTGCTGGACTGGAAACTTTCTCAGATGATCAATGGAGAATACTACTGCGATTATGTGGCGGACATGGTGCGCGGTGCGGTGGAAACGGTAGTGGAACAAGGTGCACAGATTAAAAAGAGAGATCCGGAGGCAATTCGGAGTCTGATGGAAGCTTTGGTGGTTACGGGAATTGCCATGTATTATGTGGGAAATTCCAGACCGGCATCCGGCTGTGAGCATCATTTGTCCCATTTTTGGGAGATGCGTTTTCTCATGGAAGGCAGAAAACCGGTCCTGCATGGCACCAAGGTAGGTGTCGGAATGATCATTGTCACACAGATGTATCATATGCTGGCACAGGAAACGGTGGATTTTGCCGCAGCACAGAAAAAGGAGCGGAAAGTATCCGACTGGGAACAGAAGATAAAAACAAGCTACCTGGATGCCGCCGAAGGAATCCTGAGACTGGAACAGGAATACGGAAAAAATAATATAGAGCAGCGAAATCAGAGGCTGCAGATTATTGAAAAACGGTGGGAGGATATCCGGCACACCATTGAAGAACAGCTTCCGGCGACAGAGCAGTTGATTGCATTACTGCAATCTTTGGATGCGCCCTATTGTCCCTGCCAGATCGGTCTCCCCATAGAGATGGTACAGGAGGGAATCGAGGTTGGTAAAGAGGTGCGGAACCGTTATACCCTGCTACAGCTTTTGTGGGATTTAGGTTTGGAAGAGACTTACAGTAAACAGATAAGAGCCTGGTTGGAAGAACTGGAGAAAAGAGGATGACCATGGAACAGATAAAAAAAGATGTGGTAGTGGTAGGCGGAGGTCCCGGTGGATTTGCGGCGGCAGTGACCGCAGCACGGGCAGGAGCTCAGGTCCTGCTGGTGGAAAGAAACGGTTATCTGGGTGGTCAGCTGGGAAGCGGACTTCCGTTTTTGGCATTCTGGGATATTAAGGGCAGACAGGTGGTGGGCGGTATTGCCCAGGAATTTGTGGACAGGCTGGAGCAGGCGGGAGCATCCTATGGACATGAATATTGCCCGCATCATCAGTCAGTTACACTGATACATCCATTCTACTCCAGAATTCTGTGCTTTGAGATGGTAAAGGAAGCAGGAGTGGAGCTTCTCATGCACTGTGAGCTGGCAGATGTGAAAATGAAGGACGGAAAAATCCGGTCCATTATTGTGTCCGGCAAGGGACAGCACATTGAAATTACCGCAGACGTGTTTATTGATGGAACCGGAGATGGTGATTTAGGTGCATTAAGCGGAGCGACAATAGAAAAAGGAAACGAAAACAATGTGATGCAGCCGCCTACCCTGATGTTTAATCTCGGCGGTGTGAATTTTGAGGAGTTTTGCGATTTTATCGAACAACATCCGGAGGAACTGCCCTATGATGTACTGGACAATATTGCCCAGGGATATAATGCGGATTTCTTCCGGAAGACCAAGAGTTTTATTTTCCTGGGGATGCATCATCTCCTGGAGGAACTTCGGAAAAAGGGCGAATGTCCTGTGGACCGTGAGACTGTTATTTTTATCCGTCAGCCTATGCCGGGACAGGTAGCCGTGAACACGATCCGTCTGTTGAATTTTGACGGCTCCAATCTGCATGATTTAAGCAACGGGGAAATGGAAGCTCACCTGCAGATTCCGAAACTTGTGAAGATGTTCCGGGAAAATGTGCCCGGTTTTGAAAACTGTTATCTGGATTCCATCAATGCTTCCATTGGCGTCCGGGAGAGCCGGAGAATCAAGGGTATCAAGATGCTAGATCATCACGATGCAGTGGCTGGGAAAAAGCCGGAGGACAGTATTGCATTATGTGGATACTTTATTGATATTCATAATGGTGCAGGTGCCGGAACGTATCGTGTTACCATTGAAGAGCCTTTTGGAATCCCCTATGGATGCCTGGTGTCTGCGGATATTCCCAACCTGATGATGGCAGGAAGAGATATCAGCGTGGATACAATCACCTTTGGTTCCACTAGAATCATGAATGAATGTATGGCAGTGGGACAGGCAGCGGGAGAAGCGGCTGCAATGGCAATAGCATCCCATTGTGAGCCGGAAAAGGTAGATGTGGCAGAACTTCGCAGACATTTACTAGAACAGAAAGCAATTTTGTCTGTATAAAACCGTAATATAAAATAATAAGAAAGACCGGTACAGTTTGCAACAAAAGACTATTCCGGTCTTTCTTGCTAAATATGTACGTACAATAACGCATGTTTTACTTAAAACGATAAAATACATGCTTTATATGTATTGACATATTATACAAGTGAGTATATAGTGAGAACTACAGAATTATGGAAGAAGCAATTCTTAAAAAGAAAAAGAATGGAGGATAAAAAATGAAACTCGCAACATCAACTAACATTATGGATTTTGATGATAAGAGACCTTATCAGATTCCCATTGACGTGTCCACCAGGGCTTGTGCAAAGGCGGGATATAAATATGTAGATGCATGTCTTTGCAGCCATTGCAGGGAAGGACAGCCCTTAAGAGGAGAGAACTGGGAAAAATGGATTGCGGATACCGCAGCACTGGCAGAAGAACTCGGTGTGAAATACATCCAGGCACATGCCTACTGGACCATTGGAAATGCATTTAATGCGGATCTGACCCGTTCGGACGGAGAGCTGGGAGAGGAGCTTATGCGACGCAGTGTCCTGGCAGCAGAAGCATTGGGAGTAAAGTGGATGGTAGTTCATCCTTACACTGTAAGACGTAACGGCGGCGGTTATGATTACAGAAAATCTTTTGAATATAACAAAGAATACATGAAGCATTGGGGTGAAATTTTTGCGGATCATCATGTGGGAATGGCTATCGAAAATATGACAAAGCCTACCCATTACGGTAGCTGTGCGGAAGAACTGCTGGAGCTGATTGATGTCATTGACAATCCGAATGTACAGATATGTATTGATACCGGTCATGCAAATATGGTGGGTCTGAATGTTCCCGATATGATCCGTCAGGTAGGATCTCATCTGAAGGCTACCCATATTAACGATAATTACGGTATCAAGGACGAGCATTTCTCACCGTTTAACGGAACGATTCCCTGGAAAGAGGTAGTGCAGGCTCTGCGGGATATTGATTATCAGGAATGTTTTGCTTTTGAAACACACCATCTTACCAGTATGTATCCCAAGGAGGTACAGCCGTATCTGGTAGATTTCTCTTATGCGCTGGGAGAATATCTTCTGAAGCTGTAATTATGTTATTTGTAATAAGGAAAGTGCTGTAAAACAGCAGATATTTTAAAGGATAACGAAGGCCGGTACAGTCCGCGACAGGTGACTATGCCGGCCTTTCTTATATGGAAGTATGAAAGGAGAAATACATATGCAGAACTTTGCGAATTATTTTGCTGAATTTACGAATGGAGCCATAGCTTTGCGGCTGCTGCTGGCGGCTGTATTGGGTTGTGTGATCGGACTGGAGAGAGCGACGAAGCATCATCCGGCAGGAATGCGGACCTTCGCATTGGTATGTATCGGAGCGGCGGCTTCCGCTGTCGTCAATATCTACCTTGGGACAGCCCTGGGCGTTGGAAGTACAGATATGGGACGTATTCCCGCCGGCGTGGTCAGCGGTATCGGTTTCCTGGGGGTGGGAACCATCATTATTACCGGGAAAAATCAGGTCAGAGGATTGACAACGGCTGCCGGATTGTGGACAACGGCAACCCTTGGAATTATGTTGGGATCCGGAATGCTGGAGGTCAGTCTGATGATGTTTGCACTGATCATTGTCACAATGTTCGGAATTGCCAGAGTCAGTCGTGTGCAGGAGCAGTACAATCGTTACATTGGTCTGTATATGGAAATTGATAAGTCAATGACAAGGGGAGTCTATGACTATATCAATGAGTGTGGATATGAGCTGAGTTCTGTGGAGAAAAAGAGAGATAAGACCTTAAAGGGATCCGATATTGTCCTTACAATGATGCTGGATCTGAAGAAAAGAAGAAATCATGCAGAGGTTTTGTCGGAAGTGAGTCAGATAGAGGGTATTCATTATCTGGAAGAAGTATAATTTGAAGTATATTTGTATGGTTTTAATGCAGAAAAAAGGCGATTTTCCTATTATGTCACTAAATATTACAGACATTTATAGCATAAATTTTAAAATATGTATTGACATATTGCATGCATAAGCATATTATATAGACATAAGTTACAACATAAAAGGTGAACGAAATGTCAGAGAACAGAAAAGTTAAAAAAGCTGAATATGATGTTGTAGTAATCGGTGGTGGAATGGCTGGCATCTGTGCGGCACTTGCATCTGCAAGACACGGAGCCAGGACAGCGTTGGTGCATGACAGACATGTACTGGGAGGAAATGCATCCAGTGAAATCCGAATGCATATCTGCGGAGCATCCGAGAATCTTGCGAAACCGGAGCTTGAAGAAAGCGGAATTCTCCATGAAATCATGCTTGACAACAAGAGCAGAAATGATTATTTTAATTATTCGATCTGGGATATGGTATTATTTACCGCAGTGAAGAGTCAGCCACATCTGACAGTGTATCTGAGTACCGCGATGGAGGATTGCCGGATGGAAGGCAATGAGATCCGTGAAATCGACGCATACCAGCTCACGACAGAGACACATTGGCAGATCAGAGGGAACATATTTATTGACTGTACTGGCAATGCGACCCTGGGATATTATGCAGGAGCGGAATATCGTACCGGCAGCGAGGGAAGGGCAGAATTCAATGAACCGGATGCGCCGGAACAGGCCAACAATGACCGTATGGGAAATACGCTGTTATTCAAGGCGGTGGACAGAGGACATTCGGTGAATTTTAAACGACCGAAGATCGCCAGACATTTTACGGAAGAGGAACTCAAATACAGAACACACTCTGCCGTGCACGAAGCTAAGACAAAGGGAGATGTGGATAAGGCATACTTACGTATGACCTCCTACAGTACCTCCTCTGTGGACTATGGATACTGGTGGATCGAGCTTCCCGGCAAGACAGAAGATATCATAGATGAGTATGAAGAAATCCGTGATGAGTTGGTGTCTTGTATCTATGGGGTATGGGATCATCTGAAAAACGGTGGTGACCATGGAGCCGAGAACTATGATCTGGAATGGGTCGGTATGCTGCCCGGTGTCAGAGAGAGCAGGCGTCTGGTAGGAGATTATATATTAAATGAAAATGATGTCTTATCCAACAGGGTATTCGAGGATGCTGTAGCATACGGCGGCTGGGCGATGGATATCCATACTCCCGGAGGTCTATATGATTTTGATGAACTTCCTTCCAGAGTTGTCAGCTTTGACGGAGCCTATACGATTCCGTACCGGTCATATTGCTCCAGAAATATTCCCAATATGATGATGGCGGGACGAAATATCAGTGCTACCAAAATGGCAATGGGATCCACAAGAGTTATGGGAACCTGTGCCATAGGAGGACAGGCAGCGGGAACTGCAGCGGCACTTTGCATAAAATATCACTGTGGTCCGAAAGATATGCCGGAGCACATGAATGAATTGCAGCAGCTTTTGCTGAAGGATGACTGTTATATTCCGGGTTATCGCAATACCGATCCGCAGGATCTGGCGAGAACCGCGCAGATCAGTGCGACTTCTGCCAGAGAAGGGTTCACTCCGGAGAAAGTGATCAACGGAGTGTCCAGAGATGAAAACGGAATTCGAAATATGTGGAGCTCCGATGGCATAAGCCCGGAAGGAGAGACGTTAACCTTAAAGCTTGCCTCGGTGAAAAAAGTATCCCAGGTCAGACTGACGTTTGATTCCAACTTTAATTATCCGATCAAGATTACTTTATCGAAGAAACGTCAGCTCCAGCAGAGGATAGGAGTACCTCCCGAATTGGTAAAAGATTACACTGTGACACTCTGGCGGGGAGAACAGAAGATGGCAGAACAGAAAGTGACAGAAAATGACCAGAGACAGAACGTTGTAACCTTTGAGCCTACGGAATGTGATAAAGTAACCATTACGATTCATACCACCAATGGGGAAAAAGACGTACATATTTATGAAGTAAGGGTGTATTCCTGAGAAAACTCAGGCTAACCATAGAAAACTAAAATGTAGGAGGATTACAATTATGAAGAGGAAAATTGCGCTTGCATTGACAATGGCAATGTTAGGTACCTGTCTGGCAGGATGTGGACAAGCAGATACAGACACAAATGCATCTACAGAAGCAAAAGATACTACAGCAGCCGCAGGAACCGCAGCCGCAGAAACCACAGAAGCCGAGAAGGAATGGTATGGCACGGAAGACGGAAAAACGATCACGCTTCATTTCTGGGGTGGTGTTCAGCCGGAGTACGGATATGATGATCTGTGTGCCAACTTCAATGAGGAGTACAAAGACAAAGGACTTCAGGTAGAATATGTAAGATATGTAAATGATGATAACGGTAACCTTCAGTTGGAGACCTACTTAATGGGCGGTGGTGATGTCGATCTGTTCATTGGCTATGGCGGACGTACCAAAATGGACAAGCGTGTAGACTCCAACCTGCTGCTGGATATGTCCGGTATGCTCAATGATATCGGATTCAATCTGGATGATGAGCTGGGTGTGGCAAATATGGCAGAGTATCACTACGATGATGGTGCCGTATATGGATTCCCTACCAAATACGAGAACTCAAGATGGATTCTGATCAATGAAGATATGTTTAAGGAAGCAGGACTGGATATTCCTTATGATGGATGGACCTATTCCGAATTCCTTGCGGATGCCGAGAAGCTGACACATGGCGAGGACCAGGATAAGGTATACGGAGTATGCTGGGCACGTAAGCAGAGCGGTAAGAGTATTCTGTATGCATTAGACGGTGTACTGGGTGCAAATCAGATTTACAAGAATGAAGAAGGTACAGAGGTAAACTTCGATAATGATGTATATCGTGCAGGTCTTAACCTTGTAAAAGAGACGCTGGATAAGGGTTATGCGATTCCCATCGAAGATGAATTCTCCGAGGATATCAGCGTTGCCAATACGTTCCTTCAGGGCAAATGTGCCATCATGCTTGGTGTAGCACAGATGAGACTGTGTATGGATCAGGAGAATTATCCTCATGATTTCATGACTGCACTGGTACCGGCACCCGTTCCCGATGATGAGAAATACAACACCGAATTTTATCGTAAGCAGATCGGTACTACCGGTGCAGGAGACCTGCTGAGCATTTCAGCGAATACAAAGTATCCGGAAGCAAGCTTTGAGTTTGCAATGTGGTATTTAAAGGGTGGTATGTCCCCTCTGGTACAGGGCGGAAGAATCCCTCTGTGGAATGGTGTTAATAAGGATGAAGTATTGAGCGTGCTGAAGGAGAAGGCACAGGGCTCCATTGATATGGATTCCATGGAGAACTATCTGTCTCTCGATACTACGCAGGGTGTTGCCGCTATTAAAGGACATGCTTCCTCTGAAATCAGTTCTGCCTGGTTCGAAGAGTTTGATGCTATGTGCTATGGAAAACAGTCTGTAGATCAGACCGTTCAGAACATGGAGAAGAGAGGTAACGAACTGATCCAGACCGAATTAAGCAGTCAGAAGTAAAAAAATAAAAACAGCAGTGGGAAGGGGCGGTCGTTTTCACAGGCGAACCGTCCCCTGCTCTGAAACGAACAAAAGAGGGATAAAGCAAATGAAGAGCAAGAAAAAGAAGACTAAAGGAGAAAGACGAAAAATATTGCATCAGAACCTGGTTGCATATTCCTTTTTGGCACCGAGTCTGATAGGTGTAATATGTTTCAGTCTGATTCCGCTGATAATTTCTTTATATGTAAGCCTGACTGACTGGAATTTCTCTCAAGGACTCGGCAACTGGAATTTCATCGGACTGACAAACTTTATCAATCTGTGGAAGGATGAATGGTTCGTTGCATCTTTGAAAAATACATTGATCTTCACCGTCGTAACCGTGCCCATCGGACTTTTCCTGGCAATTATAATGGCGGTCCTGATTGATGAATTTTGTCATAAGAAAATAGCGGGTGTGGTACGTGTCGCTATGTATATGCCGCATATCTGTAATATTGTGGCAATTTCCGTTGTATGGATGGCGTTGTATTCTAAATACGGACCCTTTACACAATTGATGAGGGCTCTCGGATGGCAGGATCCTCCCCGATTCCTGGCAAGCTATGAATGGGCACTTCCCGCGATCATGCTGGTCGTAATCTGGGCAAGCCTGGGATACCGCGTATTTATGTACAGCGCCGCAATCACCGGACTTCCGAGAGATTTGTATGAGGCTGCTGAGATTGACGGAGCGAATTCTATTCAGAAATTTTTCAAATTAACGGTTCCGCTGTTGAAGCCTACGACCTTTTTCCTGACAATTACAGGTATTATATCCAGCTTTAAAGTATTTGGATATACGAACGTTATGACAGGCGGTGGTCCCGGAAGCTCTACCTACACACTGGTTTATTATATTTATACATCAGCATTTAAGTATTATAAGATGGGTTATGCTTCGGCAATTGCCGTAATTCTGTTTGTGATGCTGCTTATTGTGACCATTATCCAGTGGGTACATAACAATAAAGAAGAGAAAGGCTAGGGATTAAGATGAGGAAGAATGTACCTGTTTCCAAAAAGGTAGCCAGAGTATTGATTACCATTGTAATTATTCTGGTTACATTGGTTATGATTGTTCCTTTTGTCTGGATGATCTCAGCATCTTTCAAGACAGAAGCGGATGTTATGAAGATCCCTATTGAGTGGATCCCGAAGTATTTTTACCCGGATAACTATAAGAGAGTATTAAGCATAGGAACGACCAGCTCCACAAATTATCATTTCGGTCTGGCCTATTTTAACTCTATCAAGGTAGCTGTAATCAGTACGGTAGTGGCAATTACTTCCGCAACACTTGCCGGATATGCCTTTGCCAAGTTGAAGTTCAAGGGCTCCAATGTATTGTTCATTGTATATCTGGCGCAGATGATGGTGCCTTCACAGCTGACACTGATTCCCAGATTCATAATGTTTATGCAGTTGGGATGGATGAATACCCATTTGTCGCTGATCGTACCGAAAATTATAGCGGTATCTTCCACCTTTATGCTCAGGCAGTCCTTCTTAAGTACTCCAGATGAACTGCGGGAAGCTGCCAGAATTGATGGAGCCGGTGAATACAGAGCCTTTGCACAGGTTATGCTGCCACTTGTCAAGCCGACGATAGCGGCGACGGCGACAGTACAGTTCCTGGATGCATGGAACAGCTACCTGGATCCTCTGGTATTTATCTCCAACTGGAAGAAATGGACGATTCCTCTGGCTTTGAACCAGTTTGTCGGTACAGAGGTAACACAGTATAACCTGACCATGGCGGCCTGCTGTATGGCGGTTGTACCGGTATTTATCGTATTCCTGTTCGGACAGAAGTTCTTCCTGAAAGGCTTGTCCGTAGGTGCGGTTAAGGGATAATAAATTGAAAATGGCAGATGCAGTGTGGCAGGACAGGAGAAGACTCTGTGCCTGCTATATTGCTATAAGGGAGAAAATAAAGAGAACAATATGTCAATTCACAGTGAAACCAGAAAATATGAAGTTGTAGTAGTGGGAGGCGGCCTGGCCGGTGTCTGTGCGGCAATAGCAGCTGCCAGAAAAGGAGCCAGAACAGCCATCATACAGAATCGCTCTATGTTTGGTGGCAACGCCAGCTCGGAGATCCGTATGCACATTGTGGGAGCCAACTCCCACGGTGCCAAAAAAAATCTTGGAGAGACAGGAATCCTGCTGGAGATTCTGCTGGCAAACAAACGCAGAAATCCCTATGCATCTTTTCCGGTATTTGATTCCGTCATCTGGGAAAAAGTGCATTTTCAGGAAAATCTGGAATCCTTTCTGAATACGAATATGGATGACGTGATCCTGGAAGGGAAAAAAATAAAGGCCGTAGTCTGTCATCAGAACAGTACGGAAACCGAGTATACCATCTACGGAGACATCTTTGTCGATGCCACAGGGCACGGTACCTTAGCTACCATGTGCGGTGCGACGGGGCGTATGGGCAGTGAAGGAAGAGACGAATTTAAGGAACCCGATGCTCCGGAAGAACCGAACAGCGATACGATGGGAAACACTTTGTTGTTTTCCGCTGTGGACCGTGGAGAGCCGGTAAAATTTGTGTGTCCGGAATGGGCAAACCATTACACGGAGGAAGATTTGAAATACCGGGAACATGCGAACAGTATTGCCTCCCATATGGAAGGCGGTAAGCTGACCAAATTCGAAGAAGGAAGCGGGAGACTGCCACACTTTTCCAATGTGGACTCCGGATATTGGTGGATTGAACTGGGTGGTGAGGATGAAGATATTATCCGTGACGGTGAGAAAATCCGTGATGAATTGCTGAAATGTGTGTATGGCGTATGGGATCATCTGAAAAATGTGGGAAACCACGGTGTGGAAAATCTGGATCTGGATTGGGTCGGATTTGTGCCGGGATATCGCGAAAGCAGAAGAATCGAAGGGGATTATCTGTTGAATGAAAAGGATGTACTAGCCAACAGGATATTCCCGGACGCAGTAGCTTATGGTGGCTGGCAGATGGATCAGCATGTGCGCAGGGGACTTCTGGATACGGATAAGATTCCTTCACAGATCCTGAATTTCAACGGTTGTTATACAATACCATGGAGATGCTATTATGCAAAGGATCTGGAAAATGTAATGCTGGCGGGACGTGACATCAGTACTACAAAAATGGCATTTGGATCAACGAGAGTTATGGGAACCTGCGCTGTGGGAGGACAGGCGGTAGGCACGGCAGCGGCAATGGCTGTCAGATATGGCTGTACCCCCAGACAGATCGGGGAACATATGGAAGAACTACAACAGGAGCTTTTGCGGGATGACTGTTATATTCCGGGAGTCCGTAACCGGGATCCGGCCGATTATGCAAAGTCAGCTAAGGTAGCTGCATCCGGATATACACATGGAAATGAACCATGGAAAGTATTGAACGGAATTGCCAGACAGGAGCAGGAAGAAAGTAACTGCTGGGAGGCACCGATAGGAGAACAGGGTGCCGAAATAACCCTTACCTATGACGGGAAACTGGTGCTACATCAGATTCAGCTGACATTTGATACGAACCTGACAAAAGAGATCATGCCATCTCTTACAAGAAATGTACGGAACCGACAGGTAAAAGGACTGCCGGATGAACTTGTACGGGATTATGATGTGCGTGCTTTCAGAGAAGGAAAAGAAGTATTTTGCAAGGAAATACATGACAATTATCAGCGATTGAACAGAATTCCGCTGGGAAATGTAATTTGTGATACCATAAAGGTGACGGTTCACCGTGCTTACGGTATCCATTTTGCAAGAATTTTTGAAATTCGTACATATTAGTACGCTCGATTATTGACATTAAATTCCCAAATTCGCTATACTGTTAGTAATATGTAATATCATAATGAGATTGGATAACAAAAACACAGAAAACGAAAAGGAAAGTGTTAATAGGGGGAAATATGGCAGCCAGATATTCAGAGATTGAAGAATATATCATGAACAAGATTCATACGGGAGAATGGCCGATCGGTTATAAAATTCCGAAAGAAGTGGAGCTTTGTGAACAATTTGGTGTCAGTCGTTCCACAGTGCGTACGGCAATGCTGCGGATGGTGCAGGATGGACATCTGAAAAGAGTTAAGAGAAAAGGTACCTTTGTTACAGCACCACGCGTATTGGAGGATACGACGGTATTTATTGAGAGCTTTTTTAATGAAATGTTTCGCCGGGGCATTGAGGTAGAGACGGAAGTGCTGGAATTCCGTTATATGGAGATGACGGAGGAACTGGCGAAAAAGTTCGAAAACGGTGACAGCAGAGTCATTAAACTGAGCCGTCTCAGATACGTAAAGGATTCTTTTGACAAAGGACCGATTGTATTGACAACGTCCTATATGCCGGAGAGTGATGCATTTTTGTTTGACTATGATTTTACGAAGGCATCTCTGACGAAGGCACTCAATGATCATTCCAAGAATCGATTCAGTCTGGAAAAAGAAATGACGGCCCGTCCGCTGGAGAGCAGAGAGAGTCATCTGATGGGAATGAAGGAAAATGCTCTTGCGATGCTGATTTCTTCTGTTACCAGGAATGAAGAGGGACAGATTATTGAAATATCGGAAAGTATTTATCCTTTGGAGAGAAACAAGTTTGTATGGAAACTGAAGCTGTAACGCTTTGGATACGAGGAAGAATATGAATGAAAAATTGAATAATGTAGAATGGAGTTTCACGCAGGAAACAGGATGCCTGACGATTACAGGGACCGGAAAGATGCAGAACTGGGCGGAACATCAAGAGAGACCATGGGAAGAAATCAGAGATGAAATCCGCCGGGTCAGAATTTGTGTGGGAATGGAGAGCGTGGGAGATTGTGCTTTTCAGAATTGTACTTCACTGAAGGAAGTAGAACTGCCGGAGACGCTTGTCTATCTCGGGGTGTATAGCTTCCGCGGATGTACCGCATTAAGGGATGTAAAATTGCCGGAAGGAATATGCATTATCTGTGCGAAGGCGTTTCATAATTGTTCGGCACTGGAGAAGGTGGAATTGCCTGTCAGCCTGAAAAATATTGATATGAGAGCGTTTGCGAAAGATGAGGCTCTTCATACGGTTATTTATCATGGAACGGAGGCACAGTGGGAGAAAATTCTGATCAGTGGAACCGCATCCGATAATCAATATCTTCTGGCAGCGGAACGAAGATGCCTGAAGGAAGAACCTGCAGGATACCAAAAGACTAATGATAATTCGGTTGCAGATCACTATGAAGAGATGGTTTATTGTGTAAAAAAAGCGTTGTCTTACGGCGGAGACGGTAATCTGTATTTTCTCACACCGGATCTGACAGAGGCGGGAATCCGGGCAAAATGCGGAGATTGTACGCTTGTGGTATTCCCGAATGGCAAAATAATGATGATAGATGCCGGTTACATTGCCTGCAGTGCACATATTATTTCACTGCTGGAGGATCTGGGACTGCATCATCTGGATTATTTTGTATTGTCTCATGCGCATGATGATCATGCAGGAGGAGCCCTGGCTGTGGCACAATATCTGTATGAGCATGGAGGAGGGATTGATGCCTGTTATCGAAGCTCCTATATAGCATCCAGTAAGCAGGAGCCCTTATTTGAGGAATATCTTAAGCAGAAAGGGACACATGTTTATGAAAATGTCCTGGCGGGATATCAGTGGACGGTAGGGGATGTACGTATAACCGCATATCATCCGACGACTGAGGATCTGGAGAAATGTGTCGGAAATGATGAGAGCGTGAACAATGTATCTATTTTGATGAAATTTGTCTATGGAAGATCAAAATATCTCACCGGTGGAGACTTGTATATAGAGATGGAAGAAAAACTGGCAGAGCAATATGGTGATCTTCTGAAAGCAGATGTAATGAAATCAAATCATCACGGCACCTATACCTCAAATGGACAAAAGTGGCTGCAAACAGTACAGCCGAATGCCATTATCACGGATGCGGAGGATATTGGAAATGCACTTTTGGCAGAGTATGCTGCAGAGCATGGAATCAAATATTACAGCGCCGGGATACAGGGACTCATTTTACTGCGAATGAGCAGAATAGAATATGAGATACAATGCCAGACAGGAGACTATCTGTAAAGATTGTAACAAAAGGGGACATTTATAGTGTCTCCTTTTTGGTAGGAAAAAAAGTAAAATATAAGGTTTATATGGTTAGGAAAAATGTGGTAAACTGCACTTTGTAAGGAAGAGTAGCGTAATAAATATAGATAGAACAGAGGAGAAAATATATATGCAGATCCATGATACAGCATTTATAGCTCCCGGTGCAGTGGTGCTTGGAGATGTGACGATCGGAGAAAACAGCGGAATCTGGTACAATGCGGTGGTCCGGGGAGACCGGGACTCCATTGTCATCGGCAAAGAGAGCAATATTCAGGACAATGCAGTAGTGCATCTGGGCAGCGGATATCCGGTGGAGATCGGAGACCATGTGACCATAGGACACGGTGCGATCATCCACGGCTGTAAGATTGGCGATAATACCATGATCGGTATGGGAGCCATTCTGATGAATGGCTGTAAGATCGGGAAAAACTGCATCATTGGTGCCGGAGCACTGGTGACACAGAACGTGGAGATTCCGGATAATTCACTGGTTATCGGCAACCCCGGGAAAGTAAAACGTGCTGTTACCGAAGAAGAGATCCGGTGGAATCTGAAAAACGCGCACATTTACGTAGCGGAAGCACAGAAAGAATTAAGCGACTCTTATCGGCAAAATATAAATGAAATATAAAAGAAAAAAGTTTGAGATATATTGCCGATAGTGATATAATATTTCCGGTGAGTAGTTTTGCGGAGGTTGTGTATGAAATATGTAAATGTAAATGAAATAGCTGCAAAATGGAATTTATCAGAAAGAAGTGTAAGAAATTATTGTGCCCATGGAAAAATTCCGGGTGTAATTCTTGATGGGAAAACATGGAGGATTCCGGAGGATGCCGTAAAGCCGGTCAGAAAGAAACGAGCGGAAAAAATAGCAAATGATCTTTTGACCAGATTAAAAATGGAAAAGGAAGCAGGGATACCGGGAGGAATATATCATAAAGTTCAGATCGAACTGACATATAATTCGAATCATATGGAAGGCAGCCGCTTGACCCATGATCAAACCAGATATATTTTTGAAACGAATACCATTGGAATTCAGGATGAAGTTGTGAATGTGGATGATATTGTTGAAACAGTCAATCATTTCCGATGCATTGATCAAATAATAGAGTTGGCAAACTATAATCTGAGTGAGGCATTTATTAAACAGTTACATTATATTTTGAAATCAGGAACGTCAGATAGCAGAAAAACGTGGTTTGCTGTTGGTGAATATAAACGTTTTGAAAATGAGGTCGGAGGAAGCGCAACAGCAAAGCCCGCCGATGTATCCGGAGAAATGCGGAATTTATTAAGCAGATATAATCTTTCAAAACAAAAGACGTTGAAGGAAATAATACAATTTCATTATGAATTTGAGAAGATACATCCTTTTCAGGATGGAAATGGCCGTGTTGGAAGATTAATTATGTTTAAGGAGTGCCTCCGTAATGGAATTACCCCTTTTATTATCGAGGATGATATAAAGGAATTCTACTATCGGGGGCTGAAGGAATGGAAGAACGAACAGGGATATCTTATGGATACCTGTCTGACTGCTCAGGATAGATTTAAGGTATACATGGATTATTTTGGACTGGAGTATAAGGATTAAAAACTATATTTTTTACGGAATCAGGAATGAATTCAAGTCTTAATTGCATACCGGGTCCCTGAGCCAGCTTCTGGACTCATTAGCGGAATATCCTGCAAAGCAGGATATAAAGTGCGATAGCACGAATTCGTGAGCTTATAATTGATATAAAAGAAGACAGATAAATTGAGGTGAAGACTATGGATTATCAGGGAGTACTTGGTCGTTTTACATATGATAACGGAACAGATATCCGGAACCGCATATCGGCAGTAGAAGCCGGTGATTATCGGGAAAATAGGGATATTATCAACGAGATCGTCCTGTGGAAGATGAATCGCAGACCGCAGGTGACAGAGGAATTGATAGATGCCATCTTTTCATTAAAGGAGATCAAAACCCCGTTACAGGTACTGATGGATGAAAAGACAGAGAGGGTTGTAGAAAAATTACTGCAAACGAAGGGAATGCAGCTTCCAATGGCGAGTACGGTATTGCATTTTTATTACCCAGAGATATTCCCCATTATTGATCAGAGGGCGTATCGGGAGCTTTATGCTATGGATTATCCCAAAACGATGACGAAGATCCCCATGCTGACAGAGCTCTATCTCAAGTACATAAAAGATTGTTGGGAGTATCAACAGGAGAAGTGCCCGGAAATTGCATTTTCTCAGATAGATAAAGTCCTGTATCAGTTAGATAAGGAAAAAGGTAATAAAGTAATATATTAATTGAGCAATAGAACGAAAAGGAGAATTATGCATATTATATTACACCAGCCGGAGATCCCGGCAAACACCGGAAATATTGGAAGAACCTGTGTGGCTACCGGCACCAGCCTGCATCTGATCGAGCCGTTAGGCTTTCGTTTAAATGAAAAAGAGATCAAGAGAGCCGGTATGGACTACTGGCAGCATCTGGATGTCACCAGGTATATGAATTTTCAGGAGTTCCGGGAAATGCATCCCGGAGCGAAGATCTGGATGGCAACCACGAAAGCACACCAGACCTACACCGATGTGAAATTCGGATCGGACGACTATATCATGTTTGGCAAGGAAAGCGCCGGAATCCCCGAAGAAATCCTCGTAGAGCATGAAGAAACCTGTATCCGTATTCCCATGCTCCCTGAGATCCGTTCCCTGAATCTGTCTAACTCTGTAGCAATCGTATTATATGAGGCGCTCAGACAGCAGGGGTTTGAGAGCATGCAAAGGGATGGAGAATTGCACAGACTGCACTGGAAGGAATCATAAGACTGTAAAAGGAACAATTCGGAGGAATGTTCCTTTTTGATTGGAAAAAATGTATTAAATCATAAAATATTGGTCAGAAAAAATGTTGAATATACAATTGATTTGATCGGAAAAAATGTGGTAAACTATATTATGTAAGAAAGGAGGCCGCCAATGAAACGATTTGCCATGGAACAATTACAAAGCTGGAAAGAAAAGGGAAAAAGAAAACCCATGATTATTATGGGCGCAAGACAGGTGGGAAAAACATGGTTAATGAAGGAATTCGGAAGACAATTTTTCCCCAAAGTGGCATATGTATCCTTTTATAATAATAAGAGAATGAGCGATGTCTTTGAGATGGATTTTGACATTCAGAGAATTCTTATGAATCTTAATATCGAAACAGGGGTCACAATTACTCCCGGAGATACGTTGATCATTCTGGATGAAATTCAGGATGCACCGAGAGTCCTGGAATCTCTGAAGTATTTCTGCGAAGATGCACCGGAGTATCATGTTCTTGCAGCGGGGTCCCTGTTAGGAGTAGCGATTCATCAGGGAGTATCTTATCCGGTAGGCAAGGTGGAACTGTTGGACCTCTATCCTTTGAATTTTAGGGAATTTCTATGCGCCATGGGGGAAGAAGCTTTGTCTGGGGCATTGGACAGCAAGGACTTTTCCATTATAGACAACTTTTCGGATAAATACCTATTTTGGCTAAAAAATTATTATTATACCGGTGGAATGCCTGCAGTAGTTGACCTTTTCAGAGAGCAGAAGGACTATGCCGGTGTTCGGGAGTTACAAAAAGACATAGTACGTCAGTACCGGGGAGACTTTGGAAAACATATAGATGCCAAAGATCTTCCCAGAATTCGTATGGTATGGGAATCCATTCCGATACAGCTGGCAAAGGAAAATAAGAAATTTTTCTTCGGACAGATAAAAAAAGGTGCCAGAAGTGCAGATTTTGAAATTGCGATACAGTGGCTCTTGGATTGCGGACTGATTTACAAGGTAAATCGTGTGAATGAGCCACATGTACCGCTGGCTGCATACAAAGAGATGAACGTATATAAACTGTTTGTACTGGATGTAGGACTGCTGGGGGCAATGAGTGATTTAGATGCCATGAGTATTCTGGAGGGCAATGATATTTTTGTTGAATTTAAAGGCGCATTGACGGAACAATACGTATTACAACAGATTATTTCGGATACAAAATATACACCTTATTATTACGGAACGGAAAAAGCAACCTTTGAACAGGATTTTATGATACAAATGGGAAAAGATGTTGTTCCCATCGAAGTAAAAGCAGAGACAAACCTGAAATCGCAGAGCCTGAAATGTTATTGTGAAAAATATCATCCGCAGAAAGCTATCCGCTTTTCGGCAAAGAAATATATTGATCAGGGTTGGATGAAAAATGTACCGTTATATGCGGTGTGCACTTTGTAATGAGTAGATAAAAGTACAAGGAGAAAATATTTATGCAGATCCATGATACAGCATTTATAGCTCCCGGTGCGGTGGTGCAGGGAGATGTGACGATCGGAGAAAACAGCGGAATCTGGTACAATGCGGTGGTCCGGGGCGACAGGGACTCCATTGTCATCGGCAAAGAGAGCAATATTCAGGACAATGCGGTAGTGCATCTGGGCAGTGGATATCCGGTGGAGATCGGAGATCATGTGACCATTGGACACGGTGCGATCGTCCACGGCTGTAAGATCGGCGACAATACCATGATCGGTATGGGAGCCATTCTGATGAACGGCTGTAAGATCGGGAAAAACTGCATCATCGGTGCAGGAGCACTGGTGACGCAGAATGTGGAGATCCCGGATAATTCCCTGGTCGTCGGCAATCCCGGGAAAGTAAAACGTGCTGTTACCGAAGAAGAGATCCGGTGGAATCTGGAGAATGCGCAACTTTATGTGGATGAGGCGCAGGAAGAGATAAAAAGAGCATTTCCTTAACGGAAGTGCTCTTCAAATAATGTAATATTTAGCAAACTATATTCAAAATTATATCTTATGAGAGTGTACGAAAATCTTTGCTAGTTGATATTAGCTGTTGAATTTATATAATTTGATTTCTGGATCTGAAGTAGTAAGTAGATCATCTACAAAATATTGATGCATACGTGGATTGTTAATATCTGCTATTTTCATTAATAAATTTCGGATAATAGGGTTTTTGATTTTATTTAGGAATTTATATTCTTTTAAATCCTTATCAATTTGTTCTGAGAGTAAATTAATATTATCGATTTGTGACTTGGCTCCATTTATTTCAAATCCATGTATTATCACAGGGGGATTTTGAAAATGAATAATTATCTTACAAGGGCATGGTAGGAGGTAGCCTTGCATCTTGCTAATATGGTATTTTTTCTTAAATGATTGCTCGATATCATATCTTTCTTTTATATAGTAATTACATTCACGAACACAAACTTTAGCTTTAATATAAGGTGCACCAATTAACATGGCGGTAAGAGTCCTGTGATTGCCATCGCCACAAATAAAGTACTCATCTGTATCAGGATAGTAGTCCGCACGGATGGGCTCTATTTCGGTACAAAAAGAACTCTGCCATTCTTTCAGCGAATTATAATTTGAGAACTCATTAAAACATCGTTGAAATTTTGAATAATCCAGACCTGTATCAGGGATGCAACGGATATTTTCATAAATACTATTACCTGATGTAGAGCGATTTGTGCCGATAATTTTACTCACAGGAATGACCGTTATTTTAGTAGTACAGCCAGAACTGGTAATATAGTAGTCGTCAGGATGGGGAGATACCAAAATAGTGTTTTTAGCATGATCAATGTCATTTTGTTCTAGGCCGATACCTAATAAAAATTTTTCTAAGTTTTCAGCAATACGAACAGATTCATTTTCAATAAGATGTTCTTTGTAAAATAATTGTTTCATTGAGTAACCTCCTGTTTTTTTATATCTTTAATATGACAGAAAATAGTGGTGTAAAGTTTTTTAATAGGAAAGTTACACAATGCGATCCGTTAGAATCTCTTTTTCATATTTTTTTGGAGAAACATGAAAGGTTTTTGTAAAGGTTTTAATAAAATGAGAGTAGTTCTTGAAGCCAACCGCATAACAGATTTCGGTAATTGATTTTTGCTCAAGAATCATTTTGTGAGCCATGAGCATACGTTTGGATATTACATAGTTCCACAGAGTATTCCCAGTGTAATATTTAAAAAGGTGATTGAGATGGGAACTACTTATATTCAGGTATCTGGATATTGAAGCTACTGATATATTTTCCGTGTAATGATCATCTACATATTGGATAGCATTTTTAACAAGATCAGGAAAAACAGTAATCCCTTCATTTACTTTATTCTGATTTTTTTGGAGAAATTGTATTAAATGTATCAGCGTGATACTTAACCATGTTTCCAAAAGAATATCGGATCCAAACTCATTTTTGGTATTATAATATTGTTGAATCATCCTTTCATTATTTAGAAATTGATTTAAAATTTCATCGGGCAGATGGAAGAAACAGCAGTTATACTGTTCTAAAAATCTGTATATATTGCTGACAGGAGTAGACAATTTCTTTATTACATCTTGGTTTACATGGATAATGACACGCTCATACGCCGTTTCTTTTATAAGATATGGACGATGGAGTTCGTTAGGAGATACTATCAGAGCATCTCCGCGAACCAGATGCTTTCTGATGTTACCCGCAAAGTAATCAATATCTCCTCTAAGAAATACATATATTTCATACTGATCTGAGTGAATGTGTAAGTCAGAGCAGTCTTCTCCTTTTGAAATGACATGGGAGATACTGATGGGCAGATTTAATTCCTCTATTGTATAATTGTTTTCCTGAAAATCTGTTGACAAGCTGATCCTCTCTTTTGACATGGTAAATACCGTATAATATCCACTCCTAAATTATTTACATTAGTATAGCATGATATGACATAAACACAATAGAAAATGCAAAGATTTCTTTTACAGTTGAGGTACAATATAGATATCAAAACGTTTTGAAGATGAAAAGTTACTATGTGGATAAGAACAGATGATGCCAGGGAAAAGGAGATTTGATATGTTATTTCCGGTAGATAATGAAGCAAGACAGATGAAAGAGTTAAACGGTATCTGGAAATTTAAGAGAGATAACTATTATAAACAGGGATTTGAAGAAAAATGGTTTGAAAAACCATTGGAAGATGTAATCGATATGCCTGTACCATCAAGCTATAATGATATTACTACAGATCAAGAACTGAGAGATCATGTAGGGTGGGTATGGTATGAGAGAAAATTTGCAGTTCCAAGATTATGGAAAGATCAGAGGCTTGTACTACGATTTGGAAGTGTGACGCATCATGCTGTAATATATCTGAACGGAAAAGAAATTACTCGCCATAAGGGTGGTTTTTTGCCCTTTGAGGCAGATGTGACGGAAATGGCCAATGAAGGGGAAAATCGTTTGACAGTAGCAGTAGGAAATATACTGGAATGGGATTGCCTTCCTGTTGGTCATATAGAATATGTCAGGGATGAGATGCATCCCGAAGGCCAGATGGAACAAAAGTTTGATTTTGATTTCTTTAATTATTCGGGTATTCATAGACCGGTCAGATTATATTGTACGCCCAAAGAATATATTGAGGACATTTCGGTTAGAACGACAGTAGATGATAAGGATGGGATGGTACATTATGAAATAAAAACAAATGCAGAAGAGAAATCCATAAAAGTATATATCCTGGATGAAAAGAATCAGGTAGTTGCTGAGAGTAATGAGATGAAAGATATGGTTTTGGTAAAGGATGCACAACTCTGGCAGCCGGGATCAGCTTATTTATATAAACTGGATATTTATTTTGGACAGGATCATTATACTTTGCCATTTGGAATTAGGACGATTCAGCTGACAGAAAAACAATTCTTAATCAATGGAAAGCCTTTTTACTTTAAAGGATTTGGTAAACATGAAGACAGTGATATCAGAGGCAAGGGATTGGATGAGGCATTAAATGTCAGAGACTGTGAATTGCTGAAATGGATCGGTGCAAATTCCTTTAGAACTTCACATTATCCTTACGCAGAAGAAATGATGCAAATGGCCGATCAAAAAGGAATTGTGGTTATTGATGAAGTACCGGCGGTTGGAATGAACTTTTTTGATGGCGAAAATGGAGGTATTTTCACAGAAGATAAAGTAAATGAAAAAACACTAGCATATCATAAGCAGGTATTGAAGGAATTATACCAAAGGGATAAGAACCATCCTTGTGTTGTTATGTGGAGTATTACAAACGAACCGCATTCCAGCGAAGAGGCCTCAAGAAATTATTTTGAGGAAGTTACAAAATATATTAGAAAACTGGATAGTGAAAGACCAATAACGGGAACCATGAATGTTGATGTGGAGGATGATAAGATATCACAGTTTTTTGATGTAGTATGCATTAACAGATATTTTGGCTGGTATGTCGGAGCTGGCAAAATAGAACGGATATATCCTAGCCTAAAGACAGATTTGATAAAGTGGCATGAAAAATACGGAAAACCTGTCATTGTGACAGAATATGGTGCAGATACAATAGCAGGATTGCATAAACTCCCCGAAGTGATTTTTTCAGAGGAATATCAAAAGAGGTGTATTGAAGAAAACAATAAAGCCATGGATGAATGCGATTTTGTGATAGGGGAACATATTTGGGCATTTGCAGATTTTATGACGGCATTTGGACTAAAGAGGGTTGATGGTAATAAAAAGGGTATATTTACGAGGGAACGACAGCCTAAGACAGCAGCGTTTGCAATACGTGAACGATGGAGAAAAATGTTATAATTGCACATTAAGTAATGCCAGAAACAGAATGGTAAAAATCTGTTTCTGGCATTTTATAATGTGAGAAATTATTGTAGTTGCCTATTCGGTTAAACCGATTCGTTCAAATTGTTCTTTAGGTGCCTGATTATCCTTCATCATTTTCTTCATTGCTTGGCAGAGGTGGTCTTCTATATTGCTGTCATGAATAGGGCATTTTTGCTCAGGATCTGTAAGGAGGTCAAACAACATAGTACCAAAACGATAAGAATCTGTAGAGTGGTGAACAGGAACTTTAAAAACCCCACTTTGTTTCATAAAATTGAAAGCATTCTTATCACAAAGTTCTGCTTCTGACATTTCTTCCTGGGAAAAAGGCCGATCCATATGGCAAGGCATAGCAGTATATTCATATAATGGCTGATTTTCTGGATCCTTACAGGAACGCATATAGACATATCGCCCGTCAGTAATACAGATATGACCACCAAAGATACCGAAAAGTGCATAATCACGTATGGGTGTATCATTTCTGATGACAGGGGTCAAACTATGGCCATCCATATACTCTGGGGGAGCAATTTGGAAGAATTCGGCTAATGTAGGTACAATATCAATAGTTTGGGCAAGCTGATTCCTCCGTTCACCTTGAATGGGATTTCGTGGGTCATAGATGAAGAACGGGATGTGGATCAGTTCTTCATACATAGGCTGAACATTTTTACCCATCCATTCTTTTTCACCAAGCATAAAGCCATGGTCAGTATTGACAATAAGCATGGTATCTTTCCAAAGGTCGTATTTATCCATCATATCTAATACTTTTCCAAGATAGTGGTCACACATACTCATAAGTGAGGCGTATTCATAGCGGACATGTCTGGTAGCGGCCTCTCCATATTCGTTCTTTCCATAATCGGGCCAATCCAGATTTTTACCATGGTAGTTATCAGGATATAATTTTTTATATTCATTCTGGGTATAAAAAGGCTCATGAGGGTCGAAAGCCTCTATCTGTAAGAACCACAGGTCTTCATTATGATTTCGTTCAATAAAATCAAGGCCGCTTGTAAAGGTTTTACATTGTGGCATAGCAGTTTCAGTTGTGATAAATTGCCGGTTTACCCAGTCGTGACGCCAACTTTGTGTATTTTTGCGTCGAGAAAGCGTATCAGGGTAGTCAGGCCAGGCAACCTGTCCCATCCATGGATCTCCCTGTTGTCCACGAACAATTTCATGACTGTCAAATTTGGTTAAATAGCAAGAGCCGCCATCCTGCCAGTAATGAAAATGGTCCGTGGAAATATGAGTGTAAATTCCCGCATCTTTCATACGCTTAATGACAGAGTCGTCAAACGGTTGCATAGGGCACCAGGATGAGTGAAGAAAATTGTAGCGCCCTGTGTGCAATTCTCTGCGTGCGGGCATACAGGGCATGCTTCCGCCATAGAAACAGTCAAAAGTAAGAGCCTTTTCAGCCAGGCGCTGAAATTGTGGCATGACGGTCCAGCTGCAGCCATAGTTGGGAAGAAAATGCCGGTTTAAGGAATCAAACATTATCATAATTGCTTTCATAAATATATAGCCTCCTGTTTTATATTTCTTTACCACGATAGGAAGAAGGGGAAATTCCTTTTACTCTCATAAACGCTTTGTACATTGTGTTGCTGGATGAAAACCCTGTTTTCTTTGCAATCGTAGTAATCGTCAAATCGGTAGTTGTCAAAAGCCGGATCCCCTCATCAATTCTAAGGCGTAGTATTCTGTCGTTTAAAGTTTCGTTGCAACAACTTTTTAGTAACTGAAATACATATTTTTCAGAGATATGGAAAACATCTGCAATGACTCCTGCACAAAGGTTAGGATCGGTATAATTCTGATCTATGTAAGCCAAAATATCTGTCCCGAGGCTTCTGGCGGTACGAGCCATTACAATCTCATATTGCTGTTGCAATTCAATATTCAGACTACGGAATACTTCATAAACGGAATCCAGATCGTATTCGTCCAAATCATTTGGAAGAATAGGAGCGTGGTAGCGTGTTTCCCCGTTTCGTTCTGCTTCCAATGAAAACTGATTGCAGACAGTTGCATAAACGGAACGAAGAGAAAAGAACATCTGGCGCAGTTCTACAGAATTTTGTTCGGAGTGACTGATTGTCTGGTGGATGGTTTCCAAAATCCGATCAGCATTTTGACCATTTCCACTAAGCAAAGCGCGTTGAAGGTTGTCAAGATCCTGAATGCTAATCAAAGAGCGGACAGCACGAGAGGAATAAGTGTGAGTAAATACATATACACCGTCAATGCGGTATCCGGCGGATAAACGTCGTTTTGCCTGAGTGGAAGCATGCTGGGTGTAGGAAATATCCTGAAAAGGATTGCTGATGCCCACTTTAACAGACTGATTATGGAGTTCACGTATATGTTTTAAACAATTGCTCAACAGATCTGACAGACCTGAAACAGATTCCATTAGGCAGTATATATAGTTTTCTGCCTGATATAATATAATGGTTTTCTGACTTAGCTGTAAAAGCTGCTCATAAAGCAATTCTTTTAATGATATTTCTTTAGAAAAAGTCGTTTTTTCCGGTATAGAAAAAACAAGGGCATTCATAGAAAAAGAAAAATCCCCAAAATACTGTTGAAAAGAGTGAATCTCCTGCTCTGTACTTAGACCAGAAATAAAAAGTTTTTCTTTTAAGCTGTCGGCAACCATAGTATCAAGACTTTCGATGGTTGTCTTGCAATGACTGATTTCCGAGATCATATTTAATACAGTGCCTTCAATTTCCAAAAAAGAATTCTGCACATTGGGCTGTCGATCCATATCGTGAATGATATGAAGGATTCGTTCAATAGGGCGCGAGCGTCTGTAAGCAAAGTAAATGGATGCAATCGTGCCTAAAAGAAATGCTATCCCCAGATCAGCAAAAATTAAACGGATCGTAGCCTGATGAATTGGTTTGAAGTATTCATTTTTGACTCCGATTGTAAGATAACCTTGATCGCTTTGCGGTAAATTTATTATTTCCCACGATTTTTCTGCTAAATTATCTGGATAGTTATGTTGAACTAGAACCTCACCATCGCCATTTTTCAATACAGTAAATCCATAGTCAGAAGCAGACTTTAAGAGAAAACTTTTAGCAACAGCATCCGGGTCTAACTGAACAATCACCAGCATTCTTATATTGGGATCTCCGTAAGTAGGAAAATAATAGGAAAAGTTCAAGGAGTTTCTTATTTCTTCGGAATTAACGCAATCTGTTAGTTGGTCACTATAAAAAGAAATGCCAGTATTATTTAACGGAAAGGTTTCTAACCAGTCAGGAGTTCCTTCGAAGGCACTTGATTTTATATAGGAATAAAAAGAATCTCGGCTGTCAAAAATATAATTTTGTGTAAGTACATAATTGAATTTGGGAAGGTATACCAATACATCCTGAACATACTCAAGATTTTGATAGTACAGTTTAATTCGTTTTTGCAACAGTGTCATGTCATAGAATAAGGAAGAAGATGAACTGCGCGTACTGTTATAATAAATGGACGTAAAATCGCGATCACTGTATAGATTTCTGGTGGCGTTAAAAATAGCCTGCTCTTGGAGATCCAGTTCTCCTAACATACTGGAGGCGTAATCACGTATTTCCGCAATAGCCTGATTTTGTTCAGAACGTTCAAATGCCCGGCATACAGGAAAAAAACATAAAAGAACCAAAAAAATAATTGCAACATAGGTAGATGCAAAAATAAAAAAATCTTTTTTGGCAAAATTGTATATTTTTTCCATATAATCACCTCAATTTTTTGTAATGTGTATACATAATATAGGATGTTTGAAAGGAATGTCAATGGCATAAAGTGAAATTCGTATGGAAGTGTACTAATTTCATTGCCAAGGAAAAATGTCAACTTTACTTTTTTAATTGTGCAGTTTAGAGTAAAAAACACAAAAATGATACGTGAATTCGTCATTTTGACAATTACAAAGAGGAGGCATTGTATGAAACGAAAAGAAACGTTGACAGGAATCTGTTTCGTTCTTCCAGGGCTGATTGGATTCATCATATTTATATTGATACCCGTGATCATGTCATTGGGAATCAGTTTTACGGAATGGAACTTTCTGAAGGGGTGGGATTCAATAAAATTTACAGGATTGAGAAATTATTTGAAACTGTTTAAAGATGATTGGTTTGTTGTATCCTTAAGAAATAACATTTTATTTACTGCGGTGACAGTACCTTGTCTGTTAATTTTGGGATTAGTGATGGCAGATTTGATTAACAGACATACATATGGAGGGTCTGCTATACGGGTAATGATATTTATTCCATACATTGCCAGTGTAGTAGCAGTATGTACAGTATGGCAGGTAATGCTTCAACCGAGTTACGGCCCGATCAATGAGTTCCTGCGTACTATTGGAATTGAAAACCCTCCGAAATGGTTGGTTGATGAACATTGGGCATTGATTGCAATTATGTTGATTAATATCTGGTCGCAGGTAGGATATTATGTTGCGGTATATATGTCAGGACTTAAAAATGTTCCTGCTGATTTGTATGAGGCAGCACAGATTGATGGCGCATCCAGCATTCAGCAATTCCGGTATATTACAGTACCGCAGGTAAGTCCGACGACTTTTTTCCTGGCTATAATGGGAATTATCGGTTCATTTAAGGTATTCGATATGATCAGCGTATTAACAGCAGGTGGACCGGGAAATTCTACTTCAGTAATGGCTTATTACATATATAAGACAGCATTTACAGATTTTAAAATGGGCTACGCCTGTGCACTGGCATGGGTCTTGTTCCTTTTGATTTTCGCAGTTACATTAGTACAGTGGAAATTCCAAGATCGTTTTGCTAATGAATAGGAAGGAGGCAGTATATGAAAAAGATACAGATACACAAAGTGATTTTTACAGTTTTTTTATTTGCGATTGGCTTCACTATGCTGACTCCGTTACTATGGATGATTTCCACATCATTTAAACCGGAAAACGAAGTATTTCAGTTTCCTATCAAATGGATTCCGGAACACAGTGTCGGACTTGCCAACTATAAAGAAGTGTGGGGATCTGCCTATAATTTTGGAATGTACTACCTGAATAGCATTAAGGTGACGGTAATATCCACGGTTCTTCAAATTTTGGTATCAGCTTTAGGAGCTTACGGATTTACAAAGATTAAGTGGAAAGGCAGAGATCAGCTTTTTTTAGTGTATTTGGCAACAATGATGATCCCGGCACAGGTTATGATTGTCAGTCGATTTGTAATTATGCAGAAAATGAACCTTTATAATACACACATGGGAATTATCATGATGACCATGTTTAGCCTATATGGAGTATTTTTGCTACGTCAGGCCATGATGGCAATTCCGGATTCGCTCTGTGAATCTGCCAAAATAGATGGTGCTGGTCACTTGAGAATATTTTTTCAAATTATATTCCCGTTGGTAAAGCCCTCTATTGCTACATTAGCGGTATTGAAATTCGTATGGACGTGGAATGATTATCAAACACCATTGATTTTTTTAAGCAACCGTAAACTATTTACAATTCAGCTAGGTATGAAATTATTTGCTTCTGAATCTGGAAGCATCTATTCCCTGACTATGGCTGCAGCTGTATCAGCAACGATACCATTAATTATTCTGTTCCTGTTCGGGCAACGTTATATTATTGATGGAATTGCTTCGGGTGCGGTAAAGGGTTGATGTAAGGGTATTTGTAACATTTACATATACACACATGAAAGGAGAAGAATTATTATGAGAAAGATGAAGAGAGGACTCAGCCTGGTACTGGCTTCCATTATGGCAACCGCCTTAGTAGGATGTTCCGGTGGAGAAAACACAGAAACAACGAATACAGCTACCACGACTGAGAACAAGGAAACAACAGGAACTACTCAGGTAGCAGATGAAAATCAGGAGGAAATTACTCTGCGTTTTGTCAGCTGGCAGACCAATCATGATGAACAGAACCAAAAGGTTGCGGCAGCATACAAGGAACTCCATCCTAATATTAATGTGCAGTTTGATTATGTAGGTGACATGAACAGTAATGACTATCTGACAAAGACTGATATTATGCTGATGGGTGGCGAAGCAATGGATATTCTGATGGCGCCTAATTACGCTTCCTATATTGTGCGTGCGGAGTCTGGATCCTACCTGTCTCTCGATGATTATTTTACTGAGGAAGGAACTACTGCAGAGGACGCATACAATGTAATTGTAAGAGTAAACGATCAGACATATGGTATTCCGGGAGAAATGAAATATAATCTGGTTCTTATCAACAAAGATATGTTGGATGCAGCCGGACTGGATGTACCTTCTTTGGATTGGACCTGGGATGATTATCGTGAATATGCTGAAAAGCTGACAAGTGGAAGTGGAGCGGACACAAAATATGGTTCCTATTTTCACTCTTGGGGGAGCTGTAACTTATGGGGAATCAGTAGTGGAAAGGGTGGAAGCACAATCTTTAATGATGATAAAACCTTAACTTTTGATAATCCCAACTTAGCTAAGTTCTTGCAGCTGCGTTATGATATGGAAAATGTAGATCATAGTTCTACACCGTTGGCAGATGTTAAAGCTCTGAACATGAATTATCGCGATCAGTTCTTTAATGGAAATATTGCAATGCTTCCCATGGGAACAGCTATGCTTAGTGACATTGGAAATGAAAAATATGCACATGATTTCGTAACTACATTTGCACGCCAGCCTTTATGGGACAAAGATGGTGAACATTATAATGAAGCAGGTGGAAATATCTTTTCTATTGCAAAGACATCCGAGCATCCCAAGGAAGCATATGATTTCTTACGGTTCTGGACAACGGAAGGTGTAGATATTAAGGGAATGTTTATTTCTAATGAAAAGGGAGCTGTGAAATCTGATAGTGTAAAGCAGATTATTGCCGGATTTGAGGATAAGCTTGACACAGATACCTTAACCAAGATTATGGATGATCCGGATTGGGTTGACAGCTATGGAACATACATTCCTGATTATCAGAGTGAAATTGATAGCATTCTTACAGAGGAAACAGATAAGTATCTTCTCGGATCTCAGTCTCTGGATGACACCATCAAGAATTTGATGGATCGTGGTAATGAAGTAATAGAAGAAAATAAGTAGAGATATAGAAAAATCGCTTAAGTCGGAAGATTTAAGCGATTTTTCTAAAAAGGAGTCTATGGAAGAAAAAAATAAAAAAATAGTACTATTGAAATTGTTTATATCTACGCTATATTTGAGCACTTTTACATTTGGTGGGGGATATGTCATTGTTACACTGATGAAGAAAAAGTTTGTGGACGAATATCATTGGATAGAGGAAAATGAAATGCTTGATCTGGTGGCAATAGCACAATCCTCTCCGGGAGCCATAGCGGTAAATGGTGCGATTGTTGTAGGTTATAAACTAGCAGGAGCTGTAGGAACTTTTGTGGCAATTTTGGGGACCGTGCTGCCTCCTTTTGTCATTTTATCAGTAATATCTATATTTTATAATGCTTTCAGAAATAATTGGCTGATCAGTCAGCTGTTGGAGGGAATGCAGGCAGGAGTTGGTGCAGTGATAGCTTCTGTTACGGTGGATATGGGGCTGCCTATTATTAAGGAAAAGGATCCTTTATCTCTGGTCATTATGGTGGGAGCGTTTATTGTAGCATGCGTGTTTAGCATAAATGTAGTGTACATTGTGCTAACGTGCGGAATAATTGGTGTAATACGTACACTTCTTTCAAAAAGGAGAAGCGGAAAATGATATATTTACAATTATTCTGGAGCTTTATTCAGATTGGGATGTTCAGCTTTGGTGGTGGATATGCCGCCATGCCCTTGATTCAGGGACAGGTAGTCACTGACCATGGATGGCTGACTATGTCAGAGTTTACGGATCTTATTACGATATCACAGATGACACCGGGGCCGATTGCGGTTAATTCTGCAACCTTTGTAGGACTGAAGATTGCAGGTATACCTGGGGCAGTAGTAGCAACACTTGGATGTATTTTGCCGTCCTGTATTATTGTGACAGTGTTGGCAAAATTGTACTTGAAATACCGGAGTATGGATATGCTACAGGGAGTATTGTGTTCACTTCGTCCGGCAGTAGTGGCGATGATTGCATCAGCTGGAATTTTGATTCTTATGACGGCCTTCTGGGGAAGCAATACGATAACTTTTACTGGAACAAAATGGGTCATGGTATTGATTTTTGCCATATGTGTAGTTATACTGCGAAAAACAAAGATGAATCCTATCTGGGTTATGGTATTGGCCGGGGTAATTAAAGTGTTTGTATCACTTGTATAAGGCGAAAGACAGGAGAACAATATGCCACCAATTAGTGTACTGATAAAACCCTCGTCGGGAATGTGCAATATGAAATGCGATTATTGCTTTTATTGCGATGAAATGAAAAAAAGGATGCGGGAATCCTATGGATTCATGACAGAGCAGACACTTAAGAATGTTATTCGTAAAACAATGTTTCATGCGGAAGGCATGATAAGCTATGCGTATCAAGGTGGTGAACCGACTTTACGTGGAATTGCGTTTTACGAAAAAGCGATGGAATATCAAAGACATTACAATAAGTGCGGAATACGTGTAAATAATGCGATGCAGACGAATGGGTACTTGATAGATGATGAATGGTGCAAATTTTTTAGGGAGAATCATTTTTTGATTGGCCTTTCGGTAGATGGTACGAAGCAGATACATGACCTTTATCGTCATGGCAGAAGAGGGGAACCGACATTTGACAGGATTAAGAAGGCAGCGGAACTTATGGATCAATATGGTGTGGATTACAATATTCTCACAGTAGTAACACAAAAAACGGCCGGTCACGCAGCGGAAATTTATAATTATTATAAGGAACAGGGATGGAAATATCAACAGTATATTGCATGTCTGGATCCTTTGGGAGAAGACAGAGGGAAGACACCATATGCTTTAAATCCTGAACAATACGGGATGTTTTTGACGGAATTGTTCAACTTATGGTATGAGGACTGGAAAAAGGGTGAACAACCGTATATAAGACAGTTCGAAAATTATATAGGGATTCTTTTAGGCTATCAGCCGGAATCGTGTGAGCAAAGAGGAAGCTGTGGTATACAGAATGTTGTGGAAGCAGATGGAAGTGTGTACCCTTGTGATTTTTATGCGTTAGACGAATATAAACTAGGTAACTTTAACTGCAATCGTTTGGAAGAAATTGATAAGAAAAGAAAAGAAATTGCATTTGTGGAACAGTCTCAAATAGTGGCAGAAAATTGTAAAAATTGCAAATTCTATAAAATATGTAAAGGAGGATGCCGAAGAAATAAGGATTTTAATGCCATGAATGGAGAATATGAAAATTATTTTTGCAAAAGTTATCGAATATTTTTTGATATATGTCTGGAAAGAATGATTCAGATAGTTGAAATAATTAAAAATCAAAAAGGATAAATGCAGAAAATGGACAAATATAAAGCGAGGTATAAGATGAAAGCAGATATCAGATGGCTAGATGATCCAGAAATATACCAAGTAAACCGAATGGATGCACATAGCGACTATGGGAACCACATGTAGGTAGATGCATTACGGAAAAAGAAATGCTTTTAGATCTGGAATATTTTCAAAAGAATCATATTAATGCGGTAAGGACAAGTCATTATCCTAATCAAATTCCTTTTTATTATATGTGCGATGAGATGGGGATCTATATGATGGCGGAAACAAATCTGGAAAGTCATGGCTCATGGCAAAAAATGGGAGCAATAGAACCGTCCTATAATGTTCCGGGATCATTGCCTCAGTGGAAAGAAGCTGTACTGGATAGGGCTAAAAGCAATTATGAAACTTTTAAAAAATCATACTTCTATATTGTTCTGGTCTTTGGGAAATGAGTCAGTATTTATAACTTAATTCTGTGTCATCAAACTGAAATTCATATTGAAACGTTGCCGCATCCTCTTTAGAATCTGCATTAAGTAAAATTCCATTACCTGTATATCTTATTATACCGAACATTGTTAAAGTAATATTCAGAAGTGCTTTTCCCAGATTCGTCTTTCCAGTTGCATTGCACCCATAAATTAACATTTTTCCAATAACACCATCCGAAAGACAATCTGTATTAAACTGATAACCTGCAATATTTTCAAAATCTATTGTAATTTCATCTTTAAAGTTTTTATAATTTTTCAAGGTGAACCTTTTAAGCATATCTTATACCATCCTTCACAAAAGCACTAATGAGTAATCTCCTATGCTTACAGTATAACCAAATTTTAGCTTCTCTGCAGTAATATGGTGTAAAAAAATTACGGCATATTGCAACTTAAAATTACAATACATCCACAGAAATATTTGCTTTCTTCTGGCGGCATATAAGCAAAAAGAGCATTTCCCTAGCGGAAGTGCTCTTTTGCGAATTCCATATCCTGTACCAGTTCCAGTGTTCCAAGATATTGCTCCTGCTTATCCCGGACAGCGTAATAAGTCACTAAGAATGTCCGGCCGCCCTTGTCCATCCAGACCGGTACCTGGTCCAGATTCCCTGCACGGAATTCTCCGATAATGCGGCGAACCTGTTCTTCGATTTTAGGCGGGTGACAGGTGAAGACCTCACGGTCCAATGCCATGCCGGGACGTTTGAATACCTTGGGGCCTTCGTTAAAATAACGATTGACATTATCGATGTCCACGAAGGTAATCTCCAAAGGAATCGTATTCAACATGGCGGTCAGCTGTGACAGGGTCAGACTGCCGCCGGGAAGGTGGATTCTGGTCTCACCATCTGCAAAAGCATGTTCCGCAGACATGGTGCCAACCGTAGAGGCAGTGTCAGCCAGATGTGCTTCCGCAGCCTCCCAACTGTCACCCCGGATACCGAAGCATTCCGCATAATCTTTGGCATCCCGGTAGATGTGATACCATTCCTCCTCCGAGAAATTCAGTGCGCAGTTGGGGAAGAGGATATTGGATTCCTTGTAGATCATTTCTTCCATGCGGTTTAATACGGCATTCAAACGTTGTTTCCATGCATCGGTTTCTTTTTGGTGTTTTTGTTTTGCAAGCGCATTCAGTTCATCCCGGATCTCATCATCCACTGTCCACATGACTGCAGAGGGGCCGCTGATCCCATATTGTACCTTCAAATGTGGATAAAGTAAGTCTCCCTTCCGGGCATAGTGGATAGCGATCTGGCGCAGCTCGTCAAGCAGTTCATCGGTAATTCCATTATTTTCCAATGCCTGCCTCGTACGGGCAATCAGCTTTTCCAGTGCTGCATTTTCCAACGTAAAAGTCTGCAGGGGATGTCCGGAGATCTGGATCAGGGCGGCAGCGGCGGAGAGCCGTTGGTCCTTTATGTCTTTAGAGTGTAGTTTCTGGGCAGCTAGAGAAGAGGCTGCTGTTTTTTCGGCATTGGCAATTTTCTCTTCTGTCGTGGAACCATGGAACAGGGCGGAATGCACATCACAGAGCCGCTGCAATTCTTCGATGGAAGTACCCTCCCGTAGCAGCTCCTGTTCGGCCTGCATAATTGCGGAAGGATCCACATCCTTACATTCCCGGACGAAATCCGCCTGGACACTTTCCAGAGCTTCTCCGTGATTCAAACGTTGTAAGTAAGACTTAATCTGATCTTTCATATAAAAATTCCTCCGGAACCAGTATGCCCCGGAGGAAAGTTTGTTATTCTTTTATTTTTATGATTAATCATCGTAGTGTGTTTTGATAAATTCGCAATCCACTACCAACACATAGAAAACCGAGCCATAATGTTCACTCTCCACGATACGCCCATAATCCAGAACCGTCTTATAAGTTCCATCTTTGACAGCAAGTCGGTATTTGACATAATCATTGTATCCGTTCATGCCGGATTCTATCTGTTGCCAGATGCTTTCTTCTACCTGTGTCAGATCTTCAGGATGCACCAGATTACGGAATTGATGTTTCGTAAAATGCATAAAATCATCCAGATCCGTACATCCTGTCAGCTGAAGCATTTCCTGATTAGCATACAGGATGCGTTCATTCTCCTTTTCGGCCCGGTAGATGAAAAAGGCACCCGGCAGGTTGTCAGAAATATCCGATAATGAAAAACCAAGCTGTGTCCGTTTCGAATTGTGGAAATCCGACCGGTAGGCCAGAGCACCATGTTTTCCCTGTAATTTTACCTCATAGAGTGCAATGTCGGCATAACGGAGAATGTCAGAGACTTTTTCTGCGTTGGCGGGGTATTCCGCATAGCCCAGGGAAGTGCTGTAATTGTGTTCGACGCCTTTGGCTGAAAAAGAGCGGGAAGCCTTACTGAAAGCGTCTATCATTGGGGCAGCCTCTTCTGCACTGCAATCTTTCAGGATAATACAGAACTCATCACCGCCATTTCTGGCAATAATGGAATTATCCGGAAAAGCCTGCACTAAGGATTGTGAAAGCTGCAATAGAACCTGATCACCGATAGTATGACCATAGACATCATTGATGAATTTGAAATTATCCACGTCAAGTAATATACCGACACAGTTTTTCTGCTTGTTTCCCTCCAGATACTTCTCCAGCTGCAAATTAAATCCGTTACGATTTAAGAGACCGGTCATAGAATCCGTCAGAGAGAGTCTGCGAAATTTTTTGCGCTGCTCGTCAACGAATAGTATAGATATCGTTAGAACCACCAGTAGTAGGATCACTGCAATGCCACATAATACTATCAGTTGTAAAAGTGTGCCATTCTTCCAGCCACCGGTGGGCATGATTTCCAGCCTCCAGTTACATCCACCCAGAGTAAAATCATAAGAGACGGGATCCATCAGAGTCTCCTCCGACTGGTCTACCACGGTATATTCATCGGTCAGAGGTGAGATGGTCTTCGATAGCCGGTATTGATAACCGAAATTGGTTAAGGCATTAGCGGAATGCTGAAAAATATCAGGAACCTTGATGATAACCATAGTCATGCCCCAAAAATAGGGAGTTCCCTTCTCATCCTGTAAAAAAACTGGATTACGGATCGAAAGGACGTGTCCTCCCTGCTCCAGCTCGAAAGGACCATGTATGATAAGCACATCATTAGCAATGCTGTAATTTACGGTCTCTCCGCGGTATTTGTCATGGATCAGGTCTATTTTACCTGCTTCGTTGCCTTCGGCGGGATAGATATCTGTTACGATGCCCCCGGGAGCCACTTGGATGCTCCGGACGTAATCTGCCATCATTCTGTCCGCAATGATATCAAATTTGTCGATTCTGCCGTCCGTACTGATCAGAATCTGCTCCAGTGTATCCGTGATATTGATACCGGCATTCAGATCTGCGATCATGCTATCACCGTAGGTTACAGCGTTCAGTTCTGCAAGAGTGCGGAGATGTCTGGAGTCGGCCTGCTGTACCGCATGAGCGATCATATATAAGGCAATGCTGCCGATAAGAAGTACCCATAACGGCAATAGCCATTTGGTATGAGAAAATTTAATTTTCTTCCGTGTCATAGTGCTATGCTTCCTTCGTATGTGTTGGCAAAATGATTTAAATTTAATTATAGCATTTTCAAGTTTTTTTGTATAGATACGAAGAGTCATTTCATCCTGCGATGAAAATGCCAAAAACACCGGGCTTCTGATTTGGTACACGGGATCACTGGGGACGGAGAACTGGAGAAATACCACGATGTTGCTTTAGGTGAGTATTCTTTATTTTTAATAGATCAGATTTTTATAGCTGCCAATATACTGTCTGCGATAACGGCCCGGAGAGATACTTTTATAGCGGCGGAAAATGCGGTTAAAATAGCTTAAGTCGTGGAAACCGCAAGAATACGCAATTTCTGTGATACTATCGGAAGAAGTGCACAGAAGCTCACAGGCACATTCTACCCGGTAATAATTCAGATAATCAATGGGCGATTTGCCAATGATCGAGTGAAACACACGGCAAAAATGTTCCGGAGAGAGCTGCAGTACTTTTGCAAGGTCCGAAAGACTTAACTGTGAGGCATAATTTCTGCGGATATAATCCAGTACCTGCTTGATCTGGTCAGAATCCTGGACAAAATGTCTGGAAGAGGGAGTCAGTACCGTAAATAAATGTTCCCGGAGAATCTGTCCCAGCATTTGCCACAGCATTCCTATGGTGAAAAATTCATAGCCGTTATTTTTATCTTTCATTGCAGCAAACAGGTCAGAGATGATCTGACCGCAGGGAGTGCCTGCCGGATACAGAACATTGATCTGGGTCTCAGGAGAAAAGAGCCCGGCATATTTCTGCTGAAACAGTCCTCCGTAATTTTTGATAAGATGGTTCAGATCAAATACCAGACATTCATAGACGCAGTCTTTGGGGATTCCGCCATGTACGGCTCCGGAGGAAAGAAAGGCGGAATTCCCAGGATGCAGTGTGTATGACTGCCCATCTGTCAACAACGTAAATTCCCCTTGCAGAACCAGTAGAAGTTCGCATTCCATATGCCAGTGGAAGGGCATTTCGTAACGGGGATGCAGCATATCAACATAATAGAGTTCTAACGGAAAGTCAGAAGTTCCTCTCGTCGTATTCTCATGGGAAGCCAGATATCTCATCATTCTATCCTTTCATAAAAGAACCGTACTATTTAAAATCCCATTCGTAAAACTGCTCTTTCAGGTCTTTTCTTTTACAAATATGGTCACAGAATATCAATATTGTCCAATATGTAATCATTATAAACAACGACACCACAAAAATGCAACAGTATAATACAAGTAACCAAATATAATACAAGGAGGTATGGACATGGAAATCACAGGGATAAAAGATCAGATCTGCGATGTCTGTCACAAAATGTGGCAACTGGGATGGGTTGCGGCCAATGATGGCAATGTGTCTGTCAGACTGGACGATGGAACCTACCTGGCAACACCAACAGGGATGAGTAAGAGTTTCATCACCTCGGACAAACTGCTCCGGATCGATGCTGCCGGTAATGTTTTGGAGGGCTCGGAAGGACTGCGGCCGTCCAGCGAGATAAAGATGCATCTAAGATGCTATGAAAAGAGGGAGGATGTATGCGCAGTCGTACATGCACATCCTCCGGCAGCTACCGGATTTGCCGTGGCACATCGTCCGATGGACATGTACAACATGATCGAGGATGTCGCAGCCATCGGTGCGGTTCCGCTGACACCATATGGTACACCGAGCACGACAGAGGTTCCAGATGCCATTGAGCCTTATTTGCAGGAACATGATGTAATGCTGCTTGAGAATCACGGGGCATTGACAGTGGGAAGTGATGTGATCACCGCTTATTACCGTATGGAAAGTCTGGAACTGTGGGCGAAGATCACGATCAACGCAATCCTTCTGGGAGGAAGCTATGACATTGACCGGAAAAATATCGACAAACTGATCAACCTGCGATCCTATTATCACATAACGGGAAAACATCCGGGATACAAGAAATTTAAGCATCCGCAGGATGGAACTCCTACGGACAGATAGGAGAAAGGAGTAAAGGATGGCTGCTTTTACGACAGTGCTTGCTTTTGACCTTGGAGCTTCCACCGGCCGTGCCATTCGTGCGGTCTATGACGGTGAGAGACTGAAATGGAAGGAGATCCACCGGTTCGATAATATACCGGCAGTAGAGAACGGACATCTTCGCTGGAATATGGAGGCGCTGCTTGGGGAGATCCGTATTGCCATACAAAAGGCGGGAAAGACCGACAGTCTTGCTTTTGATACCTGGGGAGTGGATTTTGGATTGTTGGATGCGGATGGAAAATTACTGGAGGATCCTGTTCATTACCGGGACGAGCGGACGAAGGACTGGCCCCAGCGTGTCGCACAGAAAATAGAACTTCACAGCCTGTATGTCAGAACTGGCAATCAGATTCTGGCAATCAATACACTGTTCCAGTTGCTGGCATTACAAGAGGAACAGCCAGATCTGTTAAGACGAGCAAAGCATCTGCTGTTCATCCCGGATCTGCTGGCGGCAATGCTGGGAGCGGATCTGACCTGGGAACGATCCATTGCTTCCACCAGTCAGATGTGGAATCCTGTTGCCGGAACCTGGGATTTGGAACTGCTGAGACAGATGGGAATGGATCCGGGATTATTCGGAGCCATGACAGACAGTGGTAGCATTATCGGAGCATTGCCGGATAGCACGAAGATCATCGCAGTGGCAGGACATGATACCCAGTGCGCAGTGGCGGCCATGCCTGTGGAAGAGGGAGAAAGCGCAGCGTTTCTCTCCTGTGGCACCTGGAGCCTGATCGGCTGTGAACTGGAGACACCGATCCTGACGAAGGAGAGCTGCGACAGCGGCCTGTCCAATGAATACGGAGCCAATGGTAGGATTAACTATCTGAAAAACATTATCGGATTGTGGCTGATCCAGGAGAGCCGGAGAGAATATGCCAGACAGGGAGAGGAGTATAGCTTCGGAGAACTGGCGAAGCTGGCGGACGAAGCAGAGGCTTTTCACTGCTTTATTGATCCGGATGCACAGGAATTCGTGGCACCCGGAAACATTCCGGAAAGAATACAAAAGTTCTGCCGTAGAACCGGTCAGCCGGTGCCGGAGACAGTGGGAGAGACAGTGCGGTGCATTTACGAAAGTCTGGCGCTGAAATATCGATATGCTCTGGAGCAACTGGAAGGGATGACGGGCAAAAACTTCACAATATTGCATATCCTCGGTGGCGGAGCAAATGCAGGACTGCTCTGTCAGATGACGGCAGATGCCTGCAGACTTATGGTAAAAGCCGGCCCGGTGGAAGCGACGGCTCTCGGGAATATTCTTATTCAGTTGAAGGCACTGCATGCCATACATGATATCGACAAGGGCAGACGCCTGATTGCCGTGACAGAGAAAATAACAGAATATGCACCACAAAACAGAAAAAAAGACGCATGGGAAAATGCGTATCACAGATTTGTTACCATGATGCAAATGGAGAAAGAGAGGTAATTATGAGATACCCTAAGATTGGAATTCGCCCGGTAATCGATGGACGTTGGGGTGGCGTTCGTGAAAGCCTGGAGAATCAGACCTGTGAAATGGCAAAAATTGCCGCAAAACTGATCTCTGAGAATTTGAAGTATCCGGATGGAACACCGGTACAATGCGTGATCGGCTGTACCACTATCGGAGGAGGTGCGGAGGCGGCCCGGGTGGCAGAACAGTTTCAGATGGAAAATGTAGTAGCAACCTTGTCTGTGACGCCCTGTTGGTGTTACGGAACAGAGACTTTCGATATGGATCCGAACACCATCAAAGCTGTCTGGGGATTCAACGGAACGGAGCGCCCGGGTGCGGTGTATCTGGCAGCAGTTATGGCGGCACATGCACAGCGTGGGCTTCCGGCTTTTTCCATCTATGGACATGATGTGCAGGATGCAAAGGATACGACAATTCCCGCAGATGTGTTGGAGAAAATCTTACGTTTCGCCAGGGGAGCTGTGGCCGTAGGCTGGATGACAAATAAGGCATATGTCAATATTGGAGCGGTAGCCATGGGCATTGCAGGCAGCTTTTGTGATCCGGATGTGCTACAGAAATATTTCGGGATCCGTGCGGAATGGGTAGATGAAGTGGAAATTCTCCGTCGTATTGCCATCGGCATCTATGATCCGGAGGAATATGAGAAGGCATTACAGTGGGTGAAAGCAAACTGCAGGGAAGGGTTCGACAAAAATCTTGGAAAAGATCTGCCGGAAGTCATCACAAAGTCAAAAATCATTCCTGCGGAAAAAGACTGGGAGTTTATTGTGAAGATGACACTGATTATCCGGGATATTTTGTTTGGCAATTCACGACTGGACGAGCTTGGCTGGCATGAGGAGGCTTTGGGGCATAATGCTGTGGCCGGAGGTTTCCAGGGACAGAGACAGTGGACGGACTGGTTGCCGAATGCGGACTTTACGGAAGCAATCCTTGCTTCTACTTTCGACTGGAATGGTCCCAAGGCACCGACTCCTTTTGCAACGGAGAATGATACCTGCAATGGTATTTCGATGCTGTTGGGACACCTGATTTCGGGAACGGCTCCCTGCTTCCATGATGTCCGTACCTACTGGAGCCCGGAGGCTTGTGAATGTGTGACAGGTCAGAAGCCGGACGGCGTGGCGGCAAACGGATTTATTCATCTGATCAATTCCGGTGCAACGGCATTGGACGGGACTGGAGCGTGTGTGGACGAACAGGGCGACCATGTCATGAAACCTTTCTGGAAGATGACAGAGGAGGATATCCGGGAATGTCTGGATGTTACCGACTGGTGCAGGGCAGATTATGAATATTTCCGGGGTGGTGGATATTCCAGCCACTTTCGGTGTATTGCACAGATGCCTGTAACTATGCTAAGATTGAATATTATAGAGGGAATAGGGCCTGTATTGCAGATTGCCGAAGGATGGACAGCAAAATTGCCGGAAGTGATTCATCATGCGATTGATAAGAGAACAGATCCTACCTGGCCGACCACCTGGTTTTGCCCAAGACTGACCGGTGAGGGCGCTTTTACTGACGTATATAGTGTTATGGCAAACTGGGGGGCAAATCATGGCGTGACCGTATATGGACATGTGGGTGCAGACCTGATCACATTGTCCAGCATGTTGCGGATCCCGGTGACCATGCATAATGTGGACCGGGACAAGATCTATCGTCCTCATGCATGGTCAAGCTTCGGAACACAGGATACACAGGCGGCGGATTATGCGGCATGCAGGCAGTATGGCCCTTTGTATCGATAAAATCACAGGAAGCAGAGAGAGGAATCCTATGGGGAATTGTCTGAAGGTAGGTATTTTAGGTGCCGGAAATATTGCTGGATCCATGGCAGAAGCGCTGAATGAGCTGCAGAAGGAGGGAAAAGCCTGTGCTTATGCTGTGGCATCCCGTTCGCAGGAGAAGGCATTGGAGTTCGCACGAAAATGGAATATCACAAGAGCATACAGCAGTTACGAGGAACTGGCATCGGATCCGGAAGTGGACCTGATCTATATAGCAACACCACATTCTCTGCATTATGAGCAGGCAAAGCTCTGTATGGAACATGGCAAAAATGTTCTGGTAGAGAAGGCGTTTACAGCCAATGCAAGACAGGCTGAGGAATTATTTGCAATGGCAGAGGAAAAGAAGGTCTTTATTACAGAGGCAATCTGGACACGATATATGCCAAGCCGTGAGATCATAACTGGGTTGCTCAGGGAAGGGGTGATAGGTACACCGCAGATTTTGGAAGCGGAATTTTCCGTACAAAATTATGAAAATCCCAGGATGCATGATCCGATGCTGTGCGGAGGAGCACTATTGGATCTTGGAGTGTATGTACTGACAACGGCTTCCATGTATTTTGGAGATCATATTGTGAAGACGCAATCTTTCTGTGAGAAGTATCCGACCGGAGTAGATGCTGCAGATGAAATCCAGCTGACCTATGCGGATGGCAGTGCTGCGCAACTGCGCTGTTCCATGGTGGATAAAAAGAAAAACTGTGTAAAAATCTGTGGAACGAAAGGGTATATTTCCTGGGAGAGCAATAACAATCCCAGAAACCTGGAACTGCATGGCCCGGGAGGAATGCTGATTCGTAAAATCACGATTCCCACGCAGATCAATGGCTATGAATATGAAGTGCTGGTATGCCGGGAGGCAATCAGGAACGGGCAAAGAGAGTGTGAGAAAATGCCTCATGCGGAGACTCTTACGATCATGAAGCAGATGGATGAACTTCGGGCACAGTGGGGTGTGAAATACCCATATGATGAATAACGACAGATGCAAAAGAGCGGATCATCAGGATCCGCTCTTTTGACAGCTACAGAGTATAGGCAATATTACTTCTGTTAAACAAATAACGAAGCGTACTTCTCTTTACAGAATCTAAAAATAAGTGAGTTTTTCGGCAAAACAAAAAAACAAAGTGCCTTTTTGCGAACCTGAGCGTCTCATACCTTTTGGCAAAATCCGTTATAATGAACTCATCAAGCAAACACATAAATGTGATTGAAGGAGGGTACTAAATGAAGAAGTTAAAATTAACAGCATTACTCGTAACTATGGCAATGACAGCGTCTCTTGCAGGATGCGGCAACAGCGCTTCCGAAGAGATGACAGACGGCACACAGTCATCTCAGGCGACAGCCACGCAGGAAGCTGCTGGTACGGAAACAGCAGAGAACCATGATCCCGTAACTTTGCGCTTCATGTGGTGGGGCGGTGATGAGAGAGCGCAGGCAACACTGGATGTGATCGACAAGTTCGAGCAGGAATATCCCTGGATCACGATAGAAGCGGAGTACGGCAGCAGTGATGGTTATCAGGAAAAGCTGACAGCACAGTTGGTATCCGGTACGGTAGCTGACATTTTCCAGATGGGAACCGGTTGGATGCCCGGCTATGTAGAATCCAATGCAGGATACTTTGCAGACTTCAAAGATTTCTCAGATGTCTTTGATCTGTCTACCTTCGAAGAATCTATTTTAAAGAACAACGGACAGTTCGACGGACATCAGTATGGTGTACCGACCGGTATTTCCGGACATGCACTGATCTACAACAAGAAGGTAGCTGATGAGATCGGCGTTGACTTCAGTAGTGATTATACTTGGGACGATATTGTAGAAATGGGCAAGAAGGTCAAGGAGTATGACAAGGATATGTATCTGCTGACCATGGGAAGTTCTGAGCTGAATACCATGATCGTCCGCCCTTACTTACAGCAGTTGACCGGCAGCACAGTTCTGGTAAATGAGACCAAGAAGAGAGGTTTCGAGGAAAAAGATCTGGTGGAGGTACTGAACTACATTAAGACATTGTATGATGAAGGCATTGCATCACCTATGTCTACTGTTATCGCATACGGCGCAGATCTGGGAACAGATCCTAACTGGATCAACCAGAAATATGTGGCAGCATTCGGATACTCCTCTACAGTAGAGACTTTGCAGGCAGCATGTCCCGATGGAAACTTTGCGGCAGGCAAGCTTCCAGTTATGACAAATGCCAAAGATGAAGGCTGGTACTGCAATGCACCTCAGTATATGTGTGTCAGCGGTGCGAGCGAACATCAGGAAGAAGCCATGATGTTCTTAAACTACTTCTACAACAATGCAGATGCAGCCAAGATCCTGAAGACAGTCCGTTCCGTACCTCCTACCAGTGTAGGGCAGGAAGCATGTACAGAACTGGGCATTCTGGAAGGCATCGCCAAGGATAGCGTGGATATTATCCAGACCTATACAGGAACCAATGATCTGGGGCTGACCACAGAGGAAGAAGTAACGGCGATTCTGCAGGATGCAGCTACTCAGGTTGCTTACGGACAGGGTACTCCTGAAGACGTTGCCAAGTCAACAATCAGCCTTCTGGACAATTATCTGTCATCCAAGTAATCCCGGATCAGTTTCGGATTCGTACTACACAGAAATGATACTGGGGTATCCTGAAGGATTTCGGGATACCTCAGACATTTACGAGGCGGAGGTACTCTACATGACACCGAAAAAGAAAAAAATAAAAAGGAAGCAGTGGATCGGACTGGTATTCATTGCCCCCTGGCTGATCGGATTGATCGGACTGCAGGTATATCCTTTTGTTGCATCCCTGTTCTATTCCTTTACAGAATATAATATCATGTCCTCTCCGAAATGGATCGGATTGGCCAACTATGTGAAATTATTTACGGCGGATAATGAATTCTGGTATTCCGTAAAAGTTACTTTGATATACACAATATTTACTGTACCCGGAAAATTAACAGTGGCTCTGATCGTAGCACTGGTTATGAATAAAAACATGAAAGGAATCAATTTCATTCGTACAATTTATTATATCCCGTCTCTGATCGGCGGCAGCATCGGTATTGCCATTCTCTGGAAGCTGATGTTCCAGGAGGAGGGTATTATCAATTCCCTGTTGAAAGCAATCCATCTGCCGACCCTGCACTGGCTGGGAGATCCCAAGACAGCATTACCGACGATCATTCTACTGCAACTGTGGACGTTTGGATCTTCCTTCGTTATGTTCCTGGCAGCCCTGAAAAATGTACCGGCGGATCTGTATGAAGCAGCGGATATCGATGGAGCCAGCAGCTGGAAGAAATTCGTTAAGATCACATTGCCACAGATTTCCTCTATTATATTTTTCAATATTATCATGCAGACGATCACTGCATTACAAAGCTTTACCAGCTCACTGGTCATTACCAACGGAGGCCCGTTAAAGTCTACCTACGTGTTGGGAATGAAGTTGTACACGGAGGCATTCTCTTTCTATAAAATGGGATATGCATGCGCAATTTCCTGGGTGATCTTCATTATGATCATGATCGTTACGATGATTTTATTCCGATTCTCTTCCATGATGGTATATTACGAAGATGGAAACGATTTTTAGGAGGAACCTAAGATGAGAAAAAAGCTTAAAAAGAGAAACAGCGTATCCTGGGTGACCTACACAGTAGTACTTCTGATCGGACTGGCAATGTTGTATCCGATCATCTGGATGTTCTTCGCAACCTTCAAGAGCAATGCGGAGATCTTCGGATCTGTCAAACTGCTGCCGTCATCCTTCAGCTTCCAGAGCTATATTGACGGCTGGCATGTGAACAGCAAAATAACTTATACTACATTTTTCAAAAACAGCTTTGTGATGACGATCATCACTACGTTATTTACGGTATTATCCAGTGCGATTGTCGCTTATGGATTTGCCAGATACCAGTTCCCCGGCAAAAAGATTCTGTTTGGTATTCTGATTGCCACACTGATGCTTCCCGGAGCGGTAGTTATGATCCCACGTTATGCAATGTTTAATAAGCTGGGACTGGTGGATACTTACTGGCCGTTTTACTTACAGGGCCTGCTGTCTGTGAACTCGTTCTTTGTATTTATGCTGATCCAGTTTATCCGCGGACTGCCAAGAGAACTGGATGAATCTGCTTATCTTGACGGCTGCAGTGATCTGAAGGTATTCGTGAAGATCCTTGTGCCACTGATGAAACCGGCACTTTTCTCCGCAGGTCTGTTTCAGTTCATGTGGACTTACAATGATTATACAAACGTGTTGATCTACATTAACTCTGTGAAAAAATATACCCTGTCTCTGGCCTTGAGACTGTCTCTGGATGCAGAATCCGTGGTTCAGTGGAATAAAGTAATGGCAATGTCCTTCCTGTCCATTCTGCCGTTGATCATACTGTTCTTCGCTGCACAGAAGTATTTTGTGGAAGGCATTGCCACCAGTGGTCTGAAGGGTTAAATTTGAACCGGAATGCGGAAAAACACACAGGTTCCGAGTCCTTCTTTACTGTAAATATGAAGAGCACTCTCGGAACCATAGGTCAGTGTCAGACGCTTGTTCACGTTGTCGAGTCCGATACGCATGGAAGCGTCTGACATAAGATCTGATCTCAGCTTCTGAAGTTTGTCTTTTGGAATTCCCACACCATTGTCGGTTATTGATATATGGATCCAATCATCCCGTTTAAAAATCTTAATTTTTACCATTCCCTGGCGATTTCCGGGACGCAGCCCGTGACTGATACTGTTCTCTAAAAGTGGCTGAAGCAGGAGACGCTTAAACGCATGCGGCAGTACAGAATTGTCGATTTCTTCAAAGTAATAAAAACTGTCGGGAAAGCGGAACCTCTGTATTTCCACATATTTGTGAATATAAGTGATCTCATCCTGAATCGATACCGAAACCTGTGGATTGGCCAAAGAGTAGGAGAGAATATCTGACAGATTGCTGATGATCGTATTGGCGGTGGAAGGACCGCCTGCTATCTTGTAGACTTCAAAATCCAGAGTCTGCAGGGTGTTGACCATAAAATGTGGGTTGATCTGTAACTGTAGGGCGCTGAGCTCCGCAGCCTGTTTTTTGTATTTCTGCTCTGCCAGCTGGCTGTTTAAAAATGTGGTATTTAAGAATATGCGGATGACATTGTTCATGATCAGGCTGTATTCGTCATCCGGCTGGTCTGCCGGAGAATCTTTTTCAGTAGGGTAGATCCCCTTTTCCGCATTACCGAACAGATCAATCACTGACTGGATCTGCCGGAAATTATCCCTTGTGATCTGATAAGAGAACAGGAAGATAATGAACAGGGCAAACAGTAGCATGATCAGCGGCAACAGCAGATTCTGTGCACAATAGAGAATAATGGCGGAAACAGGAACCAGCTGCACCGAATAATACTGGTAGGTGGGTTGATATATCACATAAGTAAGATAGAAATGATGATCTACCTTTTCCCAGTGAAAGCCATCCGTCAGTGTGGAAAGATCCACTTCAGAAAAGTCGGGAACAGAAGAAAACCCCTGAGAAGCCAGAAGATTCTGCCCGCTGTCCAGAAGAAACATACCGTGTTTCCAGGATGTGGATTTTGCAGACATCATTTTTTCCAGCTCTATCAGAGAAAGGTTGGATACCATGACACCATCCAGATAAGAAAAACGCTTATATACCGTCAGTACATTTTCTGATGTTGATGAGGTGGATGTCTTCATTTCCCTGGAGACAATATAGGTGTCCTGATCTTCCGGAAGGGAGGTATAGATATCATACCAACCGGCGTCCACATCGCTGCTCAGAAAACGGATCGTCTTGTCAGAAGAGAAAAAGATATTATTGTCATCCAGATAAAGATAAAGGCTGTCCACCAGTGGATGGGAGGCGGAGATACTGCCGAGGAAGGTCTTTATACTGTTTAGGAAGACATAGTCGGTGTAAGTAGTCTCTCTGTTGTAGAGAATCTTGCGCATGGATAAGAGCAACTGGGAATTCAGCGTGATCATTTCCTGTTGGGAAGTGCAAACATCCATGGTACTTTCCAGATTCAGACAGAGATCATCCGTAGTGGACTGGGTGGTCTCTTTGATGGTCTGTAGCTGGGAGGTTGCGGTAAGGATCATGATGCATATAAACAAAAGACCGGTAGGGATTAACAGGAGAGAACTCCATACTTTTAAGCGTTTTAAGAAAAATCGGTGCATCATGATAACGATCCTCTGTTCTCAGGAGTTACTTCCGGCTGTTTCCCTGCACGGAATTCCTGTGGTGTGATTCCGTAATATTCCTTGAAATTACGGGTGAGATTTTTGGGGTTCAGATAGCCGACGGCATCTGCAATCTCGTAAAATTTGACGGAACGATCCGACAGCATCTGCATGGCCTGTTCCATCCTCACCTGTAGCAGATAACGGGAGAAACTGACACCGGTATCCGTCTTGAAAGCGGAAGAAAGATAAGCCGGTGAGTAGTGTACCAGAGAAGCGGCTGCTTCCAATGTTGCGGTCTTATAATCAGATTTGATATAGTTTTTCACAATCGTCACATAATCCGCCTCGTCTGCATTGGCTTCGTAAGGCAGATAATGGCCCTTCTCCCGTTCGTCCAGGGTTTTCCGGATGCGTTCAAAGCAGGCAGACATGGCGTCATATTTCATTGGTTTGATCAGGTAGTCCGTGACATGATTGATAATTGCTGCCCGGGCATATTCAAAATCCTGATAGGCGCTGAAAAAGATGACGATGATATCTTCGTTTTTCAGTTTTTGAGACAGTTCGATACCGGTCATGACAGGCATCTGGATATCGGTCATAACGATATCCACCTGTGGGTGGGCATTGATATATTCCAGGGCTTCTTTCCCATTGGTAAAGGAAGCAACGACTTCAAAGCCGAAGTTGTTCCAGGGAAAAAGATGAATGATCCCTTCCAGAATACGGGGTTCATCATCTACGATGATTACTTGATACATACCAGGTTCCTCACGTGTAAGGTAATATTCAGATAACACGCAGATTATAACATATTTCAAAATAGAATACAAAGCATTCAAAACGAGGAGAAGACAAATGAACGAAAGGAAAATAAAATTGAAAACCGGTGAAATCTGGCAGGAGAGACTGGTGGCAGGCAATGGACACAGCGGAGTGATCTGTTCCTGTGATCCCTATGAAGAGGTACTGACCTATCAGAATATAGAACTGCTGATGCCGACAGAAGAACCCAGAATGACTCCGCTGGAAGTGGGAAGTGAGCTGCAGGAGGCCAGACAGGCAGTGCTGCATATGGATGCTACCTGGAATGTACACGGCAGAAAAAGAACTTACCTGTATGCCTACCATCCGGGGATGCAGCTTCGGATCACGACACCACAGCAGGAGCTCGAAGCATACAGCCGCCGGATGGTAGGAGAGACCGGGGAGGTCGTTATGGACTATCGGGATAAGACCGGGGACTTCAGTCGGCATACATTTGTCTCCAGAGAGGACTGCGTTGTGACACAGTATCTGGCAGGCGGAAAGGAGACACTTCCCGAACTGATACTTTCCATAGATCCGCCGGAGACGCTGCCAAAATTCGGAGTAAAAAAGTGGGGAACCGGACCGGAAGTAAATATGAAATATGAACTGGTCTATGACAAGGCGGGCACTTATCTCGGACAGGCAGCGCATTATCCGGTATTTGTGGAAAGCGAGCTGCAGGATAAGGGGTATGTGACCATGGTACGGATTCTACATACAGGAGGAAGCAGAAATGTGGAACAGACGGAAGGCAGCAAAGAAATCCACATCCGGGGAGCAAAGGCAGTCTGGATCCTGGCGAAGACGGCTGCCCAGGTTGAAATGGGAGAAATGGAAGATTTTCCGGGGGTGAAAGCACAGGAAACCATCGATGCGGTGTTGGCAGACCTGAAGAGCGCAGTGGCGAAATACCGTACAAAAGAAGGCAGCTGGAATTATGAGAGAGCGCTGGCACTGCAGAAGGAACAGCAGAGGGAGACCTATGGTACAGTAAGTTTTCATCTGGGAGAACAGACAGCGGATTCCGGAGAGGAAGGCGTAGAAAAGGAGACCAATACGGAACTGTTACAGCGGCAGAAAAATACGCCGCAGATGTTGCAGAAACTGATGGAACGGATCTACCAGACAGGCAGATATGTGCAGGCTGCCTGCGCCGGATATTCTGCACCGAGGCTGTGCGGACTGTGGACAGGGGAATGGAATCCCGGCTGGAGCGGAGCCTATACGATGGATGCCAATGTGAATATTCAGGTCTCTGGTATGAATACCGGGCACATGGAAAAAGCGGCCTGGGGATATATGTATTTTATCCTCCGCCAGATCGGGGACTGGAAGGAGAATGCAAAAGCTGTTTACGGCATGTGGGATGCCCTGCTGGCACCGGTGAATACCGACGGTAATCGGGCAATTATGGTAGAGTATGATATTGACTATCCTTTCCAGTACTGGAATGCCGGGGCTTCCTGGCTGATGGTGCCGATCTTTGAGTACTGGCAGTGTTTTGGTAACCGGCAGATCCCACTGCCAGAGGATCTGGCCAAAGTCTGCGGAAAACAAAGCCTGGATCTGGAACAGGAGATTCTGCGCCCCCTGCTGTGGAAGACGTTTCATTTCTGGGAGCAGTTGTGTACCCCGGAATATTATACCGACAGAGAGGGACAGCCTCATTATAAGAAAGGAAAGACAGCTCTGGAGGAGGGAGAAAAATACCTGATCATTCCCTCTTATTCTCCGGAGAATCATCCAAACGGCTATTCCAGTACGATCACTGCCAATGCGGCCATGGACATTGCGGCGGCGTCAGATGTATTACGCATGATCCGGGAACTGGAAGAGAGGATCTGCGATGAACGGTCGGGAGAGTGGCTGACAGCCAGCAGGGAGCTTGCCGCAAAGCTGCCCGAATACCAGATGGATGAGACCGGTGGATTAAAGGAATGGTCACTGCCACAGATGCATGACAATCATGAGCACCGCCATATCAGCCATCTCTATTGCGCATGGCCCGGAGTAGAGGCACAGCATAATGTGGGACTTGCGGAAAGCTGCAGGCAGGCCATCAGGAACCGGAATGTCGGGAATGCCGGAAAAGATGATACTGCCTCTCATGGTTGGATCCACAAGGGACTGGTGGCTGCCAGACTGAAGGATGGCAGGAGCCTGGGAGAAATCTTGCGCCTGCTGGTGCAAAGTGATATTTTTTACAGCAGCCTGCTGACGGATCATAATACGGATCGCTGCAGAGGGGTCTATTGCACGGATACGATTCTGGGATTGCAAGGAATCATACATGAAGCACTGGTGTATTCCGAACGGGGAGAGATCGAATTCCTGCCGGCACTTCCGGAGGAGTGGAAGCAGGGCAGTGTGGATGGTCTGATGGCCAGAACAAGAATCTGCATCCGGAAGCTGGCATGGAATCTGGAGAAGAAGATACTGGAAGCAGAACTGGAATCTTATGAGGATCAGGAGGTCAGAATTTCCTGCCCGGTGTTGCAATACGATGCATGTTATTATCTAAAACAGGGAGAACTGCGCAGGATCAGGATTTAATCCATCGGATCCTGGAGCTGCCTGCGGTATTTATTGGCAGTGATGCCGTAATGCTGTCGAAACGCCTGGGTGAAATGTTGGGATGTGGAGTAATTCAGTTTCTCCGCAATCTGCGTGATGCTCAGGCGTTTGTCTGTCAGATAGATTTTTGCCGCAGACATTCGGGCTTCTTGTTTTTTCTGCTGAAAGGTCTTGCCGTAATATTTTTTCAGGAACCGTTCCGTCTGGCGGACACTTAACCCAAGAGTTTTTGCCAGGTTTTCCAGAGTAATGGTCTCGTAATGATAGAGAAAGGCCCGTTCGATGATCAGGGTCTTACCGTCAATGAGATTGGAGGGAGCAAAGTGCTGTTTAGAGAAACGGTTTCCCTCGTAATTGCGGACAACTTTTACAAGACACTGTTGTAACAGAGCCTCTACCTGAATCATGTAACCGGTATATTTATATTTTAATTCATAGAAGAGCTGCTCCATCAGTACACCAAGATTCTGGGTATCCGGACCAATCCAGAATCTTTTTTTCAGAAATTTGTCCGCAGTGCTGCCGGAAAAAACGAGAAGAGCATCTTCTTCCTGCAACTGAAAATAGATAGAATATTCTGTCATGGGATCCATAGGGCTTGGAATCTGCTCGTGCTCTACATGGGGGCCTGTCATATATAGTGTGCCAGGCGTAAGCTCATAAGAACTGCCATCAATGACTGCCTGTCCGAGCCCATTAGGGATGTAGTGCAGTTCATAGCTGTTGTTACCGTGGCTGTGGCGTGGCAGTGGCTTGAAAAAGTGTTCGAAAGCAATATTCAGAATTAGAAAAGTTGTGTTGTCGATAGTGGTTTTCACATCGAGACCATAGATGGTATTGTTCGTTGTCTGATTCATGGAGCCTCCTGCTGTCCGGATTTACCGTGACCTATCCGATGATATTAAGTGTAGCAACGGTAAAGAAAAAAGTCAATTAAAAAAGTGCGATAACACGACAAAAATACACGATGTATGTCGCGAATATGTCTATTAATCGTATATTTGTGGGATTAGAATGGATGTATCACAGCAACCCACACAGGGAGAAAATATGACAGAAGAACATATAACATTTTATTTTTAAGGAGGTTAACAGATGGACAGACAGGAAATGAAACAGAAAAAGATGATGGGAGCAATTCTTCCGGGCAACAGCACAGTAGAACTTAGAGAATTCGAAATGCCGAAGCCGGGACATGGACAGGTTGTGGTCAAGGCAATGGCTACAACTATCTGCGGCAGTGATATCCGCTGCATCTATAGAGAACATGTGGGAAAAGGTCCGGAAGGCTATATTCCCGGAACTGTGGCAGGTCATGAACCTTGTGGTCTGATCGTAGAGGAAGGCGAAGGTTTGAAGAGATTCAAGAAGGGCGACCGTGTTATTATTTATCACATTTCCGGATGTGGTGTATGTAACGATTGCAGAAGAGGCTACTATATTTCCTGCAAGAGTAAATTCCGTCAGGCATACGGATGGCAGAGAAACGGTGGCATGGCACAGTATATTCTGGCAGATGAGAAGGATCTGATCGCATTGCCAGATGAGCTGACCTACAAGGATGGAGCACAGGTGGCCTGTGGTTTCGGTACCGTATATGAGGCTATCGAAAAGGTAGGTGTCAGCGGCAATGATGCAGTATTGGTAACCGGTCTGGGACCTGTCGGTCTGGCAACACTGATGTTGGCAAAAGCACTGGGAGCCAATATGCTCATCGGCGTGGAGACGAATCCGTACCGTATTGAACTGGCGAAGAAGATGGGACTGGCTGATTATGTATTTGCACCGGATGAGGCTTATGATCAGATCATGAAAGTAACAAACGGCAATGGTGTGGAGAGAGCGTTCGATGCCAGCGCCAGTGATCCAGGAAGACAGCTGGCAATCCGTGCTACCAGAGAATGGGGCAGGATCGCATTCGTGGGAGAGGGAGGCACCTGTACTTTTAACCCCAGTCCGGACATTATTCATGGTCAGAAGACAATCTACGGCAGCTGGGTAACCTCGCTGTGGAGAATGGAAGAACTGGTAGAAAGACTGGTGCGTTGGGGAATTCATCCGGAAGATCTGATCACGGACGAATTCCCTCTGGAGCAGGCAGGGGAAGCTTACAGACTGATGGCAAGTGGAAACTGTGGCAAGGTGGCAGTGGTATTTCCCGAAGACTAAGGGAAGAAAGGTTATCATATGGCAGAAATCATAGAACAGAGCCGGATCCCAAAGCGGACTCTGGTGGACGGATTTAAGGTACCGGCAATCGGACTCGGAACCTTCGGATCCGATAAATATAACAGCGATCAGATTGCAGAAGCTGTATATGGCGGCATCCGGGCAGGATATCGTATGATCGACTGTGCTTCCGTATACCAGAATGAGAATCGTATCGGAGAGAGCATTGAGCGTGTCCTGAAAGAAGGAATCGTGGATCGAGCGGATTTGTTTATCACCTCTAAAGTATGGAATGATATGCACAATAGAGTGAAGGAGTCCTGTGAGAAGAGCCTGAAGGATCTGCGGGTATCTTATCTGGATCTGTATCTGGTGCACTGGCCTTTTCCCAATTATCATGCTCCCGGCTGTGACGGAGATTCCCGTAATCCGGATTCCAGACCGTTTTCTGTGACGGAATTTCTGAATACCTGGAGACAGTGTGAGGCACTGGTGGAAGAAGGCAGGGTAAAATACATTGGTATGTCTAATATGACAGTACCGAAACTTCGGGCAGTATTGCCGTTGTGTAGGATTCAGCCGATGTTCTTAGAGATGGAATTGCATCCCGGATTTCAGCAGCCGCAATTGTATGACTATGCACTGTCACAGGGGATTCAACCCATCGGTTATTGTCCCATCGGATCGCCCTCCAGACCGGAGAGAGACCGGACGGCAGAGGATATTTCAGATACCCGGATGCCGGAGATTATGGAGATTGCAGAGCATCATCACGTACATCCTGCTATGATCTGCCTAAAGTGGGCGGTACAGAGAGGACAGATTCCGATTCCTTTTTCAGTAAAGGAATATCAATATGTGGATAATTTGAAATGCATCACAGAAGATCCCTTGACAGTGGAAGAGATGGAGATGATCCGGAAAGCAGACAAGAATTGCCGCCTGATCAAAGGTCAGGTATTTCTGTGGCCCGGAGCAACCGACTGGCAGGATCTATGGGATGTGGACGGAGAAATCACGTCATGAAAGGGGTAAGCGCATGTTAAAAGGAATTCCGAAGATATTATCTCCCGAGTTATTAAAGGTACTTTGTGAAATGGGACACAGTGACAGACTGGTTATCGCAGACGGTAATTTTCCGGCTGAGTCCATGGGGAAGGATGCAATCGTGATTCGGATGGACGGACATGGCACGACTGAGATTCTGGATGCCATTTTGCAGGTGTTTCCATTGGATAGTTATGTGGAGCATCCGTTGAATCTGATGGAGGTGATGCCTGGGGATCCGGTGGAGACGCCGATCTGGGAGAATTATGAAAAAATCATCGCAAAACACGATTCCCGAGGTGGCAGTGCCATTGGACAGATCGAGCGCTTTGCCTTCTATGAGGAGGCAAAAAAGGTCTATGCCATTATTGCAACCGGAGAGAGTGCACTATATGCCAATATTATGTTACAAAAAGGTGTGGTAACAGAATAAGGCAGCTGATAAGAACAGGAGCAAAAGCATCGGCGATAAGCGGATGCTTTTGCTGTTAAGAAAAACATGTTAGAATACAGTCAGGATCAGGGAAATGTGTGCAAAAAAATATATAATAACAGGAAAAAAGGAGAAATGGCATGAGTAGGTTATGGTATGATCATCCGGCATCGGAATGGGAAGAAGCTCTTCCTATAGGAAATGGCAGAATCGGTGCCATGGTCTACGGAGGTACGGACAGAGAACGGCTCCAGGTAAATGAAGAGAGCATCTGGTTGGGTGGACCTGTAAACCGTCACAATCCCGATGCAAAAGAAAATCTGCCGAAGATACGACAGCTCCTTCGGGACGGCAGAATTCCGGAGGCTGAGCATCTGATGGAGACCGCATTATCGGCCTGCCCGGAAGGAATGCATCCTTATCAGACACTTGGGGATGTACAATTTTTCTTTGATGGGATCGAAGGCGGCAGAGAACGGAAAAGCGGTAAACTGCGGGATATGATCCTCTGTGAAGGAACAAAACATTATGAGAGATGTCTGGATCTGGAAACGGCAATCTGCCGGACAGAGTTCGCTGTTGGTGACAGTATATATGAGAGGGAAATATTTGCCTCTCACCCGGCGGACTGTCTGGTGATGCGCTTCCGCACAAGGGGCAAGGGGAAAGTGAATTTTTTAGCGAAGCTTCGAAGAGAAAGCTGGTTTGACGGAACTTGTAAGGTTGGAGAGAATGGCATAAGACTTTATGGCAATCTGGGAAGAGGCGGATATGAATTTGCCATGGAACTGCGTGCTGTGTCTACTGGCGGACGGATTTTGACCCAGGGGGAATGTCTGAAGGCAGAAGGGGCAGAGGAAGTGGTGCTGTGGTTTACCGCAGATTCCACTTATCACTACAGTATACCAGAAAAGGATCGGTATGCGGAGGCGTATCTGAAAGCTGGTAGGGAACTGCCTGTGGGGCTGGATGAAGAATTGACTGGCTCTGCAAGAACAGAGTTCCTATACCAGATGGCAATGCAGGCACTTCTGGCAGAGAAAATGGATCAGCGCCTGAAGGCGGCGATGCTTCTGTCTTATGATACCCTTAAAGCAGAGCATGTGGCAGATCATAAATCTTTATATGACCGTTTTGTGTTTGAAGTAGAAGGCGCAGAGCGGTACGAGAATCTGCCTACGGATCTGCGCCTTGAGAGACTTCGGAAAGGGAAGCAGGAGCATGCAGAACAGACAGAAGACGTGGGATTGATGAAGCTGCTCTATGATTATGGACGCTATCTTACGATTGCTGCCAGCAGGGAGGGAGGGTTGCCGACCACACTGCAGGGACTTTGGAATTGTGAATTTTTCCCAGCATGGGACAGTAAGTATACCATCAATATCAATACAGAGATGAACTACTGGCATGTGGAAAACTGCAATCTGTCAGAGTGTCATATTCCCTTATTTGAATTGTTAAAAAAGGTGCAGAAGAACGGCAGATATACCGCCAGAGAAATGTATGGGTGCCGGGGATTTGTGGCGCATCACAATACGGATATTCATGGAGATACCGCACCACAGGATACATGGTATCCCGGGACTTATTGGGTGATGGGAGCAGCATGGCTGTGTACGCACCTATGGATGCATTACCGCTATACAAAGAATCTGGTATTTTTACGGGAAGCTTTCCCTGTCATGGCAGAGGCAGCACTATTCTTTGTGGATTATCTGGAAGAAAAAGACGGATATCTGGTGACAAATCCTTCTGTTTCACCGGAGAATACATATATTCTGCCGAATGGACAAAAAGGATGCTGCTGTATCGGTGCAACCATGGACAATCAGATTCTGAGGGATCTGTTCAAAGGATGCTTGGGAGCCTGGAAGGAACTGGGAGAACAGGTACCGGAAGCCTGTGAGATTCCGGAAGCCGGTGACATAAAGGAACTGATGGGAACAATCCGCAAAATGTACGACAGACTGCCGCCCAACAGGATCGGCAGTGACGGACGCCTGATGGAATGGATGGAGGAATACGAGGAAACAGAACCCGGACACCGCCATATTTCCCATCTGTATGGGCTGTACCCCGCCGGAGAGATTACTGCAGACGGCACCCCTGAACTGGCTGAGGCTTGCCGCAAGACCCTGGAATACCGCCTGTCCCACGGCGGCGGACATACCGGATGGAGTAGGGCATGGATCACGAATCACTATGTCAGCCTGTGGAACGCTGAAGCAGCATATGACAACATCCGGAAGATGTTGGAGGTCTCGACCTATCCTAATCTGTTGGACAAACATCCTCCATTCCAGATTGACGGCAATTTTGGGATCTGCGCTGCCATGAATGGGATGCTGGTTCAGAGCAATGAGGAGAGAATCCTGCTTCTCCCTGCATTGCCGGCTGCATGGAAGACCGGCGCCGTACGGGGAATGCATCTGATAGGAAATCTGGAACTTTCCATGAGCTGGAAAGACGGAAGAATCACTGGTGCCGTTTTTACTGCATATTCGGATGTGGATACTGTGGTGAAATATAAGGAGACCGAAAAAAGACTGCAATTAAAGGAAGGTGAGATTAAAGATATAATGCAGTATTGACAGGTAAAAAAGTGGTAGTTTGATGTACTTAGGGCTGGCTGTCGCACCAGCGACTTGGTACAATACCTAGGGAAAGATAATTAGTTACGGAAGAATATGTTTAGGAAGCATGCATAAAAGATTATTGGGAATATCAGCTGGACAAGGAGAAGGGCAATAAGGTAATATATTATTGCATGCCGGAACGGAAAAGGAGGATTCCTCCGACGGAAGGAATCGTCTGCGGAATGGAGATTAGTATGGAATATATATCAGATGCACAGGCAAAACAGATGATCTTAGAGGTAGGACGCAGGATGTATCAGGGCGGCTTCGTGGCAGCGAACGACGGAAATATCTCCTGTAAAGTCGGAGATAATGAGATCTGGGCAACACCTACGGGAGTTTCTAAGGGATTTATGACAGAGGACATGCTGGTAAAACTGGATCTGGACGGGAATGTGTTGGAGGGAACGCACAAGCCTTCCAGCGAGATCAAGATGCACCTCAGAGTATTCAAAGAGAACCCGAAGGTACAGGGCGTGGTCCATGCACATCCCCTTACAGCAACGGCGTTTGCCTGCGCGGGCATCAGCCTGGAAGAACCGGTGCTGATGGAAGGAGTTCTGTCCTTAGGCTGTGTGCCGTTAGTGCATTTTGCGCTACCGGGCACAGAGGAAGTGCCGGAAGCGGTAGCTCCCTATTGTCGGGAATACAATGCAGTACTGTTAGCAAACCACGGTGCGCTGACCTGGGGAGACAATCTCATGCAGGCATATTACCGCATGGAGACCACGGAATATTATGCGAAGATCCTGATGATGAACAACTTCATCCTAGGGAAAAAGACGTTGTTGTCCCAGGGACAGATCGACGATATTATCAGGATCCGTGCAGGATGGGGCATCACCACGGGCGGCAGACCCATCGGGCCGGAGGGCGCGCAGAATCTGGAGGATATCTGTATTTCCCGAAAAAATAAATAAGCTATAGGGAAAACAAATGGCTGCGAAGCGGTGATTTGTTTTACCAGGCATATTAGTGTAATAGCACGAATTCGTAAGCTTATGATAGAAGGTCATGTTAGAGACTTCTGCGAAAGCAGTCTCCAACAGGGTAGCAGCGCATAAGACAGGTTTATCAAGTTTAGAGAGAACAGCGTGGCGGAAGTCACGCTGTTCTGCTTATGGGCTTTAGCCTGTTTCGCACATCTCCATTTCTCCAAACGGAGAAATGGAGATGTGCGAAACAATAAACCACCTGCTATGCGAGTGGTGGGCAGGTGCTTATAGTATAATCACCTTTCCAAGGTATAATAGAGGTATCCAAGACACTACTACAGAAAGGAAAGGTGATTAAAATGGCCAATAAGACCAATGGTTTAGTACACACAAAGAGGATGTGTAAGTACCATATCGTCTTCACTCCAAAGTATAGACGAAAAATAATTTATAATTAATACAAAGAGAGCATTAGAGATATTTTGAAACAATTGTATGCATACAAAGGACTAGAGATTATAGAAGGGCATCTTATGGCCGACCGTATTCATATGTTAGTAAGCATATCACCGAAATACAGTGTGTCACAGTTTATGGGATACTTAAAGGGAAAAAGTGCACTTATGATTTATGATAAGCACGCAAACCTAAAGTATAAATTTGGAAACAGATATTTCTGGTCAGAAGGATACTATGTAAGTACAGTAGGACTTAATGAGGCAACTATAAAAAAGTATATACAAGACCAGGAGAAGTACGATATCATGCAGGATAAACTCAGTGTGAAGGAGTACGAGGACCCCTTCAAGGGGTAGCCGGTAATACAGATGCCCTTTAAAGGGCGGCAACGAGTCAAGGGCGTAGTGACTTGAACAAAGTGAAAGCCAGCGTCTTTAGGCGCTGGCCGGTAACAGAGGCTTATAGCCTCAGAGCAAACCACCCGTTAGAGGGGTGGTGGTGATTTTTGGGATAGTCCCAAGCCCTTATGTTTGTGAAAAAATTGCGAAAGCTCACCAGCTATACTCTGATAACTGGAATGTGTAGGATTCGCCGGGAGTAATGTCATAGATCACAACAGAGTCATCCTTGAACTTATCTCCGACGCTCAGAGAAGATAGGTATATATTGCCGGAGTCTACCAGATAACCCGCACTGTCATACAGCTTATAACTAATCATATCATACCCAGAATCACTGTTCCCGCTCTTTTTTTCTCCGGTAATTGTAATGGTCAGCTGCGGAGAATAGTCTTTGTCAAACTTAAATTCGGCTCCTTGAATTTGGATCACGGATGCCGTGCCGCCCATGAAATCCTTCACCTTCAGATCCAGCGGAAATGAATCAAACGTCACTTGGACATCTTCAATAGGCAAGCAATACAGAGCATCGCAGTTTACTTCGTCAAACTGAACTGCGTTTTCCTTGTACACGGTGAAATAAACCATCCCGCTTGCAGACGTTCCGGCTTTGATCTCAGCGGCAGGGATTCTCACATTGGCAAGATACTGCTCTCCGGCAGCTTGGCTGGTATAGTAGCCGAAATCATCAGTAGAAACGGACTTTGTACCAGCATAAACCTCTTCATCCGCGTCATTTACGATTCGAATATCCACATCGACATCGGCTGACAGGGGGTTATCATTTTTATCAGCCAAGCCAAAGAAAAGGCTGTAATCACTTGTTCCCTCGTTATACTGAAAAGACCAACTTTTCAGTGTTTCAACACGGGATGCCGACGATCCGCACCCACTCAACAACAATGCAATTACAAGTCCACACACAAGAAAGAATCTTTTCATTTCTGCGTCTCCTTATCTGTCTGTGCCTTTATTGCACGGAACATTTCTTGTTCGAGCAAATGCTTTTGCTTTGGATCCATCATGCAGTAATTGCGATTGCACTGCTCGCTTAGAAAGCAAGTCTCGCAGATAAGCTGTTCAACTTCCTGCATAATCAGTTCATCATCGCTGGGAAGCTCGTAGGCTTCGATCTTTTGGATGCCTGTCGGGTTACGCAGTCCGTAGTCAATCTGTTTTCCATTTCCGGTTTTTACATAGCGGTAGACCTCGGCACCGAATGAAACATTGTCACCAACGTTGTGATCTTCAAAGCCGGATTTGTCCATCCAGACGTGATCCTCTTTTCCGTCAAACATTGTCCCATCGGTGTACATTCCACTAATGAAGACCCGCTTGAAGCAAATATGTTTTGGCTTAACCTTCTCAATCTGTCCTTTGAAATGAGACATAACCGCATTGAAAAAGCAGTCAGCAAAGTACGGACGGTGTTTCTTACCCAACGATGCGAATTGAACGTCGAGATAATCATTGTAGGAAAATCTCTCCGCTCCAACAACATTACGCTGGGACGCTGGGTCGAAAAGAATGATCCCGCCTTCGTCTAATACGCAATCCTTTTCTCCATAGTAGATTGCCAAAAGCGATTCTTCATCTGGATACTTGGCAATCAGAGCAGCAGCTTTTTTGAGCCGATTCTGCCGCTTTTGCCTTTCGCAGCGTTCGCACTCATACTGCTCCGCAAGAATGCGATCTTCTATGTGTCTGCTTTCGTCTTTTGTCAGCAACGGCGATAAATGGTCAACGCAATCGTAATCCCCATTTTCCATGCGCGTTTTGAAGCGGGCAAGAACTTCTTTAAGTTCCTCAGTGGTCAGATACCTCGCCTTATCAATAGAGCAGCTATGATAACAGCCAGTGGATGTGTTGCCATGCCCATCGCCATACATAATGGCGGTATTCCATGGGCAAAAATAGTGCTCCTTGTGGACGAGCCGTCCTCGCTTCAAGTCCTCCTCAAATTCCGGAAAGACCGCCGGATTGCCGCAGCCCTCGTGATCCTCCACCCAAAACCCGGAAGGACCCTTATCTGCGTGACTGATCATCACATTGATTGCGTCAGCCGTAGCCTTTTTCGTTTGCTTATTCTTCATAACTAAAACCTCCGTTAATAAGTGCCGCCAGACAGCGACCTGACATGTTAACGTGGTCTTTTAGAGTATTTGCGGGAATTATAGCATATTTCGTTGTACTTGTCTATCCTGCTTGCTTGGCCGGACAAGCAAAAACAGTTTTCAAATCCAGAGGTTTCTATCGCTGTAAATGATGTGCTGCTTACGGAAATGGATTCCACTGTTCATTGGATGGTGAACAACTAATTGTAACCATGCAATAGCGAACGGAACGGTGAGCGCAGTACACAGATTGCAGAAGCGCGGAATAATGGACAAAATTATCGTTTCAGCAAACTTCTTCCCTATCCTCACAAGGATTGGTTTAAGTGAGGGATTTCTGACTACTTTTCTGAAAGAAGACATCTCAGAAGACCTCTTATGAAACATGTTGGAATTGGCGTTTAACTGACGTATGGGCTGTACTTACACAATGGTATGGATGCATTATTGCTCCTGATTTTTGCGTTGTTCACAGGTGAGCTAATTCCGGATTATCGACCTTAAATCGTACAAAATCCATCCTATCCATTTATCATCAACAAAGGCAACTGCAAAAGCAAAGGGCACGTGCCTTAATGACACATACCCCTTTTGTCAGCAACCCTTGTCCGGCAACTGCCATAGTATTTGCTTCTCAAAACCTGTTTTATGGACAGCTACCACGGGGCCTTCTTTTGTGTTTTATTTGTTTAATTGCATAGACGTAAGCAGGGGGAAAAGCTCCTACAGAACACAGATTTTTCACAAAGCGAACACTTTTTGAATACAAAATTTTCCTATACTTGAGAAAACAATGGATTTTGAACGGAATCATAATCGGAGGTTCACCGTGAAAAATAAGAAGATCAAACAGCTGATAAACTCTGAGAAAGCAGAAAAAAAGAGTACAAATGACCGTAAAGGACGTAAGAAGTGGATGGTTGTTGCCCTGATTCTGGTGCTGGCGATAGGAGGCGGTTCGGTGACAGCAGTCGTGATACTGCATAAAAACGGGAATGCGACAGCATTTTCCATGCCGGGGAATATGGCAGGACTGACACTGACGGAAGATATGGTGGCGGCTTCTGGTGTTACCAATGTCGGTATTACGGAGGAGACCTTCGATGTGGAGAATCTGACGACCAATCTGGAGATAGAGGAAGTATATGCCGTGTCTGGAGAAGAAGTAACTGCCGGGGATAAGATTTTGAAGCTGACGGAGGACAGTGTGGAGGAAGCCAGAAAGGAACTGGAAAGAGCACTGGAGGATGCGGAGCTTGCGTATCGCACCGGAGCTATCGAATATGAGCAGAACCTGATCACAGCGGAGTATACGAGAGACAGTGCCATCCTCACCGGACAGCAGGCGAAGGAAGTCTATGATGAGACCGTAGCAAGTCTGCAGAGTGCTGTGACCAGGGCAGAAGAGGAATTACAGGATGCCGAGGATGATATAGCAGAGTATGAATCCTATGTGAATGACGGTTCCTATAAGAGTTATTTCAAAGTGGATGAGTATCAGGCAATCTATGATGAGAACCTGAAAGCACTGACGGACAAGATGGACGAATGGGGTATCAGTTGGTCGCAGGTCACAGGCGGTGGAGGTTCGGTACAGATCGGTGGCGGAGCCGGCGCTAATATGCAGAGCGGCGGAACTTCCAACGCCAGCATTTTAGCTTCTCTTTACAGTATTCTGGAACAAAATCTGAAAGATTTGGAGGAAGCAGAGGATAAATATGAGGATGCATTAACTAATGCTGCTTTTGAATTACAAACTTTGCAGTTAAAGCTTTCCAGTCTCCAACAGGCAGTCACGGAGGCGAAGGAAGATTATGAGATCCAGCTGGCGCAGGCAAAGCTGACCTATGAGACTTCCCTGTCCGGCGCAGAACGGGCAGAGAGCGATTATAATACTACGGTGGAAAAAGCTAAGTCCGATCTGGCAGCTCTGAAAAGTACTTATGAAGATGCCAAAGAGAATCTGGAACTGTTTGAAAGCAGTGTGGGAGACGGATATTTCTATGCCTCGGAGGACGGAACGATCCTGCGGACCATGGTGCGGGCGGAGCAGGCTCTGACTTCCGATGCAGTGGTATTCGTTTACAGCAATCCGAAGGAGCTGACGGTCACCGTATCGGTAGATCAGTCGGATATTACAAAACTGACTGTAGGCGACAGTGCTTATGTGCAGTCCTCCGCAGGCAGCGGATATACCGGTGTGATCACAGCCATTGATCCGGTATCCTCGTCTAGCAGCCGTACCAGTGTCACTTACAGCGTGACGGTACAGATCAATGTAGAAGATGAGGAGGACAGTTTAAGTGCCAACGAATCCGTCACCGTAGTCTTCGGCATGACGGAGGAAGAGATCGAGCAGTTACAGCAGAGACAGAGTATGCAGGGCAGACCTGACGATGTGTCCGACGGCGATGCGATGCCGCAGGGCGGTCCCGGAGGCGGCGAAAAGCTGGAAAATGGTGAGATGCCGGAAGGAGCCCCGGGCAGCGGAGAAGTGCCGGAAAACGGTGGCATGCCGAAAGGCGGCTCCGACAACGGGGAATCTACGGAAAATGCAAATGAACAGCAGGGAGGACAGACACAGTCATGAAATTAAAAAGCCCACATTTTGATAAACTGAAATCCCTCACGAAAAAGCAGAAAAAACTGATCCTGGCGGGGATCGCATTACTTCTGCTGATCCTGGCAGCCTGCTATACCGTGTTTATTGCACCGTTACTTCAGAAAGAACAGTGGATCTACAAAGAAGAGACCGTGGAGCGTGGTACTTTAAAGGTAGGTGTTACTGAGAGCGGCTCTCTGGAATACAACACAAAATCCATAGATTACGATCTGAATCTGGACGTCAGTGACGATGACGAGGATGACAGTGAGGAAGATGACGATGATACCGTACAGAAATATCTGAAGATAGAGGAGATCTATGCTGCCAGCGGGCAGCGTGTCACCGAAGGCGAGGAACTGCTGAAATTCACGGAAGACAGCGTGGAGGCGGTTCGGGCGCTGTTGCAAAATGCGGTAGTGGAGGCGCAGGCAGACTATGCGGAGGCAGAGAGTACCTATGAATTGTCCCTGCTGGAAGCCCAGACCGACTACGATACCCAGAAGATCAGTGCTTCCTATGCGGCATCCATCCGCAATACTTCCGGGACCAGCGTGACGAACAAAGTGGCATCTCTGCAGGTACAGCTGGAGCAGAAGCAGGCGAATACAGCTTCTCTGCAGGAGAAGCTGACAGAAGCCCAGGAAGATTATCAGGATGCATTGGAAGATTATGAAGCGGCAAAAGAAGGTTATGAAGGCGCCGGAACCGATAATACAGTGAATTTTATGACGATCCAGAATGGTTATCTCAGTGCCAGATCCAAATACCAGCAGGCAAAATCAGCGTTGACGCAGGCAGAGGATGCTTTATCGGAGAATGAAAGTGCTATTACCGATCTGCAGAACCAGCTGGCAGCGGCACAGGCAAAGCAAAAAATCGATAAGCTGGATACAGAAGAGACCTATCAGGAAGCGGTGATCACCGGGCAGAATGCCCAGACCACTTACAACGCTGCTGTGGAAGATCTGAAGGAGACCTTACAGGAAGCGGAAGAGACGAAAGAAAAACGGGAAGAACAGTTACAGGCCTTTGAAGATTTCGTCGGAAGTGATGGTATCCTGTATGCCACAGAAGATGGTGTAATCACAGAGGTCAGCTACGAAGCGGGAGATCGCCTGACGACGACAGGAGCTCTGTTTTCCTATGCAACGTCGGATGACATGAGAATCTCCGTGGATGTGACCCAGGAGGATATCGTGGACCTGCAGGTAGGAGATGCGGTAGATATCACCTTTACGGCATACCCGGAGGATTCCTATACCGGAAGCATTCTCTCCATCAATACCACGGCTACTTCTGATTACAGCAACACGGTAAGCTACACTGTGGAGATCAGCGTGGAAGGTGAACTGGAGCAGCTCTACGGCGGCATGACGGCAGATGTGATCTTCGTTACCGAAGAAAAAGAAGATGTCCTCTATGTATCCCGTAAGGCGATCGTAGAAGAGAACGGCAAGACCTATGTCTATCGTAAGACAGCACTGGGTGGCAGGGAACTGGCAGAGGTAGAGACTGGTATCACCAACGGTGTGGACATTGAGATCCTGTCAGGACTGGAAGAGGGCGATACCATCTACCTGGCAAGTAAGGTCAGCTCCGAGGCAGAAGTCAAGAGTACGGAGGAGACTGCCGATTCCGGCAGCAGTTCTGATACCGCAGTTGGCAGTGATATGGAGTTCGGGATGTCGGAGGATATGCAGATGCCGGGAGGCGGTGACATGCCCCAGGGTGGTCCCGGAGGCAGCGGTTCCGGCAGCTTCGGCGGCGGAATGCCGGGCGGTCCCGGAGGACAATAAATCAAGCGGATGGAGCAAATGTTGAGAAACAGACAGGAATGATTGGGAACAGTTATGAAGCAGAATGAAAATGGGAAAAAGATCAAAGAAAATATAAGAAATCAAATGCGCCGGATTGGATCATGGAAAAGCTGGTCGAAAAGACGCAAGCTCACCACAGGTGTCTGTGGTGTCTGTGTGATCGCTGTAGTGGCTGGTGCCATTGGTCTCTCCGGTGGTTCCGACACGGAAGTCATTTATAAAGAGACCACGGTAAAATACGGTACACTGGTCAAAGGTGTGACGGAGACCGGCTCCGTGGACATCGGTACGGTGGATCAGACCTTTGATCTGGATATGAGTGCCCTGCAGAGAACGGATACTTCCGGCAGCAGTTCCTCCGGCGGCTCCTCCGGTAGTACTGCCGGCAGCAACTCTGGATCCGGTGGATTTGGCGGCATGAGTGCTTCCGGTGGCGGAGCCCAGGGAGGCTTAGACATGTTTGGGCAGATCTTTAATATGGGCGGCAGCAGCTCCGGCAGCAATGGTGACGATTCTACCCTGACTGTGGCGGAGGTAGTGGTCTCCGTGGGGCAGCAGGTGTCCGAGGGAGATCCCCTGTACCTGCTGGAAGAAGACAGTGTCTCCGACCTGGAAGACGAACTGCAGTCTAACGTAGAGAAAGCAAAAGCGGATCTGGAGGCGGTGGAAGCCGACCAGACCCTGTCAAAACAGCAGGCAAAATACACTTATGACAGCAGCACTGCTTACGGCAGTTATATTGATACCGAGTACAGTACTACATTGCAGGAACTTCAAAATACGGTAGATTCTGCAGAGAGCACGCTGGAGCAGGCGAAGAGCAGTCTGGAAGATTACCGGGCACAGCTGGAAGAAGTAACGGCAGCCTATGAGGATGCGGCACAGGTATTGTCGAACTGTAAATACAGCCTGAACAGTACCGACGCAGCAGATGATACTTACGGATATGTCTATTATGCGCAGCTGACGGAGCAGGCACAGTCCACGGCAGATTCCCTGGAGCAGCAGAAGGAAGAGCTGGAACAGAGAGTAGAGCAGGCGGAGGAAAATGTAACTACTGCCGAAACCGCCTACAATAAGGCAAAACGGGAATTGGAGCAGGGAAAACTGACCGTAGCTGAGACAAAAAAACTGCGGACACTGGCTTACAATACCGCACAGGAGACCTATGACATTGCACTGGGGTATCTTGCGCAGGAATTGTCCGATCAGCAGGAAACCTATAATGAGACACTGGAAAAATGGAATGAGTTCAGCACTTATATCGATGGTAATGCAGTATGTGCAAGATACAACGGTGTCATCACCGGCGTGGAGCTGGAGGCCGGAGACAAGATCAGTACCGGAACCTCTCTGGTTACCTTATACGATATGGACGAAGTGACCATAACGGTAACGGTGGATGAAGATGACATGACGGATATCTCTCTGGGATCTGCAGCGAATATTGCATTGACGGCATATCCGGAAGATATCTTTACGGCAAATGTGACGGCTATCGGAGATGCGACATCGGATTCCAGTGGAAATATAACTTATGACGTAACTGTCACATTAGAAGGGGATGTCTCCGGACTGTTCCAGGGCATGACAGGAGATGTAACTTTCGTTACGGAACAAACGGAAGAAGTGCTGTATGTCTCACGCAGAGCCATTATCACAGAGGATGACAAGACTTATGTAAAAGTGAAGACAGCAGATGGCAGCATTGTGAAAAAGGAAATAACGACAGGACTGTCAGATGGTTCTAACGTGGAGATCTCCGGAGATATTGCAGAAGGAGATACCGTATTGATCGAAAGCAGCATTACGAAGTAGAGCGGAGACCTGTGGGAAAGTAAGGTCAATGGAAGGGAAGAAGTAAAATATGAGATTATCCGAAATATTGCATCTGGTGTGGCTGAACCTGTCACAGAATAAATTCAAAGTGATCCTGACTTCCATCGGTATCGTTGTAGGATCTGCCACTATTATGCTGGTATTGGCAATCGGTACCGGCGGAAAAGAAGAAGTGGCGGAGCAGTTCAAGAACCTGAATGCCGGAGCCATTGATATTTCCTGCGACAGCAGTGACAGCGGCGGATTTAGCTTTGAAATGCCGGGCGGTGGAGGAAGCGTTACCGTCACAAATATGGGCGGAGGTTCCGGCGGCGGTATGTCCGGTGGTCCCGGCGGGGGAATGGATTTCGGCGGATTTTTCGGATTCGGACAGGAGGAAGAGAGCGAAGCCGTGACATTGACCAGTGAAGACTGTGATGATCTGGCGACTTTTGTATCGGGAATCTCTGCAACTACGATCTCTTATTCCACTACAGCATCGGTGGAGGGAGGCGATATGACCTCTGCTTCCTATTACACCATTGCCGGTGTGGAGGACAATTATGCCACCATCAGTAATCTGGAAATGGCCATCGGGGATTTCCTTACAGAAGAAAACAACGAGAGCAAGGAAAAGGTGTGCGTACTGGGTGCCACCGTGGCAAAGGAAATTTTTGGAAGCGCCTACGATGCTTATGACGGTATAGTCTATATTGATGGCCGCCCCTATATAGTGTCAGGGGTACTATCCGAGATGGGAACTGTGGCATCCGGCATCAGCCCGGATACGGCGATCTATGTACCTTACGAAACCGGCATCAAATACATTACCGGTACGAGCATTAGTCCAACCATTACCGTGGTCGCAGAAGATGCGAATCAGGTGGACACTGTAATGACAGGGGTGGAGAGTGCCTTAAAAGAAAGTTATCCCAACACCACATTTACCATCAGCGATGCCGGAAGCAAGATGGAGGCAGCCTCTGCTTCCAACGAGACACTGACATTACTGTTAATCTCCATGGCGGTGATCGTATTTATTGTCGGCGGTATCGGCATTATGAATGTATTGTTTGTATCCATCAAGGAGCGTACCAACGAGATCGGTATTCTGAAAGCACTGGGCTGCTCCCGAAAGGATATCCTGTTGGAGTTTTTATTGGAGGCAAGTTTTACCAGTCTGGTAGGAGCGGTACTGGGGGTGCTGGTGGCTCTTGGAATTACGCCATTCGTGCAGCTGTTCAACGTGAGAGTGTCCCTGTCGGTACAGGGTGCAGTATTGTCGCTGTTGTTTGGTGGCCTCACCGGAAGCATCTTCGGCTTCTATCCGGCATATAAGGCATCAAGACTGATCCCCGTAGAAGCTTTAAATCAGGAGTAGTGCGAAAGGTGTAAGGATTATGATGGAAAACGCAATGATCACCATGAAAAATATAAATAAAGGCTATATGCTGGGAGAGGAGCGTCTGCCGATTTTGAAGGACATCAATTTTCAGGTAAATAAGGGAGAATATGTGGCAATCTTAGGCCCTTCCGGTTCCGGTAAGACTACGTTAATGAATATGATCGGCTGTATGGATGTGATGGACAGTGGGGAATATTATCTGGATGGCATGGCAATCCACAAGACCAAGGAGGACGATCTGACCATGGTACGCAACCAGAAGATCGGGTTCATTTTCCAGAACTATCAGCTGATCCCGACCTATAATGTCATGCAGAATATTATCATGCCCCTGCTGATGCGTGGCATGACCCATGAAGAAGCAGAAGAAAAGTGTAAAAATACTATCAAACTGCTGGGGTTGGATCATCGTATCGGACATAAGCCCAACGAATTGTCCGGCGGACAGAAGCAGAGAGTATCCATTGCCAGAGCACTGGTGGGACAGCCGGCGATCCTTCTGGCGGATGAGCCTACCGGTGCTCTGGATCAGACCAGCGGTAAGGAAGTACTGAAGCTGTTCCGGAAACTGAACGATATGGGCAACACCATCGTCATGATCACCCACGACCTGGGTGTTGCACAGTCAGCGAAACGTATCGTGCGCATTGTGGATGGGCAGTTACAGGAATAAGGGATAGTCACTCAGCCAACGGGAAAGAGGCTGGGACTGTTCCAGACCGGATTTCAGGGTACGGTCGGCATCCGATTTATTTTCTGCCGGTATTATCAGCAGAAATTCTTTCCCGTCCATAAGTACACCGCAGAATACGGTTTTCAGATCCCGGGAGATAAGAAACATATTTCCCGGGATATTTGTTACAGATTCGGTCAGGCAGGAGTAATAGGGTTCTTCATCGATAAAAGGTGCATAGAATCCCATGTCATCCGCACCTTCCACGAAAAGCCTCTCTCCGTTCATCCAGACATTTCCCGCTATGGCGTCTTCCTGATTCCCCCAGAGATAATGTAAGGCTTTCCCGTGGATCTCCACCGATACCTGTTCGAAGGTATCCGGTTCCGTCAGACTGACCAGCATTCCGGTTCCGGTATAGTCATAATCCTTTTTGATGGGAGTATGATAATAGCGGATCCCGTAGTCTCCAAGGCAAAATAAGGCAAATACGAGCAGAAAAATCAGAATGCCGCAGAAAACGGTTCTTAATTTTTTATTTCGCATCATGGTTCTTGCCTCCTTTTTATTTTATTATACAATCAGATATCCATACTGGCAATGAGCTGAAACATTTCCTCGGCGGTCATGTGATCTGCGGTGATCACGTATACATAATTGTCAGCTTCATAATAAGCCATGGCGAAACCATCCACATAAGTATATACCGTGGCAATGTGACCGCCGATGACATGTTCCTCTTCGGCATCGTATTCATTGTCTAATACGAGTGTCAGGGCATTATTTGCGGAAATTAGCATTTGCTCCCAGATGAGCTGTTCTCCGGCATTGTTTTCATAGAAAATTTCACAAAAAAGAGGACTGTCTCTTCGGTCTGTCTCTGTATAGCCCTCCGGGATGAAGGTCGGTATCGTGGGAGTGAGTACCGCATCTTTTTCCTCGGAAGAGTAGTTATACTGCGTAGCATCCTCGCGCAGGGTCTTTAGTGTCATGAAAAACTTATCCCGATAGGCATCCACACTTAACGTCAGAACCAGTCCGGCACATACGATACCGGTGAAAAAGATTGCCATGCGTTTTAGGAGCTGTTGTGCACCGGTCAGCACCGGATGGGCTTCCCGGCGGATCACTTTTTGCATTTTTTGTTCAAAACGTTTTGAAAATACATATTCCCGATCAACCTGATTTTCTAATGCTGTTATCATGGCATTGTCCACCACAGGCATATGCTGATAGAGCCATTCATCCGTTACTTCCATGGATCTCATTATTTTCCTCCCGTTTATTCAAAGCTTCCTGTATCATAATCTTTCCCCGGGATAATCGCTGCCGGATCGTTCCTTCGGTGATGTTTAATACTTTTGCGATTTCATCGTTGTCCATATTGCCGGAGTATTTGAGGAGAAATACATCCCGGTATTTTACGGGCAAGCATCTAATGATGTACAGTATTCCGTCATCTACATCCGTCTCCGCATAAGTCACCGGGACATTACATTCTTCTAGCTCATCCACATAGATTTCCCGTTGAAATTGATGGTTTCGCTTCCGGTAAATATCTATAGTCGCATTTTTCGTTATGGTAAGCAGGTAGCGTTTCGTCGCCGTGGCGTCGATTTCCCCTATTTTTTCCATGTTTTTCGCAATTTTTATAAACGCCTCATGTACGGCATCTTCCGCAAGAAAAGTATCCTTCAGCACATTCAGAGCTACTTTCATCATAAGGTGCCGATAGGTTTCATAGAGAATCGCAAACTTTTGTTTGTCTTCTTCGGCGTCGATCATCATCAGATATATCATTTGTTGTTCCCAGGCCTTTCTATGAGTCATACCGAAGGTTCCTGTTCCTATTGTTACAAAAACGTAAAAATATTTCAATTGCAGGTTTATATGTTTGTCCCAATAGTATCTTTTGGGTAACCGGGGCACTTTATTGTGCCTGCTTTACGGATCCCGGCGATGGGGGATATAATGATTTCAATACAGGAGAGCGTAAAAAGAGCAGAAACGAGCATAGGAGAAGCAAAATGGAAGAACAGGGGCATGAGGAACCCACCGGACAGGCGAAGATCACGAAAGCCTACAATCTGCCTTGCCGTTATGTCCTGCATACCGTAGGTCCTATTGTGCAGGGAAAACTGACGGAGAAACATTGCGCATTGCTTCGGTCTGTTACTTGTCCTGTCTGGAACTGGCATCGGCATACGGGCTGGAAAGTGTGGCGTTCTGCGGTATATCCACTGGGGTATTCTGCTTTCCGAACGACAAGGCGGCGCAGATTGCCGTACAGACGGTACAGGAGTATTTGGAGGAGACTCCTGACAGCAGTGTCAAAAATGTGATCTTTAATGTGTTTAAGAATGAGGATTTGCAGATCTATGAGAGAATTCTTCGGTCGTAGATTTTCGATTACTCTAAATGCAGAGAAAAACTTGCACCCGGCAGATTGCTGTGATACATTGGCTGTAAAAGAAATACAAGAGAGGAAAAGAAAATGGCAGGATATCTGATTAAGGATACCACAAAAGAAGAGCGGGAGCAGATCGTTGCGGAGTCTCTGGGATATATGGAAGCCAACTGTGATGGCTGTACTTCGGGACTGGCGGAAATGTATCAGGCATACATCGACGGGAAGAAGGAGCTTCGGGACATCAACATGGAATTTCATGCAGGTTATGTATCCGGAGAGGAAGTGCCCGGCCGCAGGTCTTGTCCCATGTAATAATAGTGTGCGGGAAAGATGGATTTCCGGCATAAATAAAATGTTATCTGCAAAAACTCTTAGTAACAGAATGCGAAAGGCAGGAAAGAGAAATGCAGATGAGAGACGATCTTGGAATTACAACAAAACTGGAAAATGGCAAGGCTTATCTGGAATTTGCCCTGCCGGAAAAGATAGGGCGTTTGCTATCCGCTTTACAGATTGAAATCTGGGAAGGTGCGGAGGGCGAACGCCTTGTTTTTCATGGGGAATACTCATCAGAAGAAGCGGATTCCATGACGGCGTTGCTGTTGCGGCCGCATCTCTGGGACGGCATGCGGGATCCCTATGTCTATCTGGTGAAGGCGCAGGGAAGGTTCGGAACCGTGGAGTATGGAGAAAATATGGGGGGTATAAAGAACCAGGAAGAATCAGATCATGCTGAGGATATAACCGAGGCAGTGGAAGTGTACTGGCAGCAGGAACTGGCAATTTATGACGTGCATGTCATCGATAAAAAGGGAATCTTTCTCAATGAAAAAGAGTTTCTGCCACATGAAGTAGTCTACCGGCTTCCCCCGCAGATCAGTGATACCGGGACGAGGGTGGAGCAGGTACGAAGAGATCTGGAACGGCTGGTCCGGATGGGGGTAAATGTGATCCGGCTGGAAGGAACCGGGACCGGGGCAGAGGGGGTGAACTGCTCCGAAGTGAGAACGTTTTACAGCCTGTGCAGAAAGCGTGGATTCCTCACTGGGGACCTGTGGATAAGACCGGAAAATCTTCCGGTATATCGTGGATTATCCGGAGAAACGGCAGAAGATGCACTTCTTTCGGCGAATGGCAGAACGCTGACGGAGCGGTATTACTATTATCAGGCGAAGTGGAGCAGCGAACCGGTGCTCTATCCGGCACTTTCCACCCTGCATCGTCAGAAGAACGGGCTGGTCTCCCTGACAATTTACAGCAATCAGAAAAAAGTGGTGCTCTATGTGGAGGGGGTACTTTTCTTATTCCAGTCGGCCGCATCCGGTGATCCGGAATTCATTTTTGAAGATATTCCTGTGGCGAAGCTGCCGCTGCATCTGGCGGCGGAGGCAGGAAATTTAAGCATTTCGCTGACCGTGACGAAGCTTTAAGGGTTGGGGCTTCACAGATTTTTCACAAATGTTTCACCTTTTCATGACATTTGAGACATATACTGATACAAGGGTGTAAAGGTTAACCGCTGTTCATGCTTGCATGATAAAGCGGTTGAATTTTACACCCGTAAAACATGAGGAAGTAGCGATTTGCGTAGCAAATCAGCGGATTCCGAATGTTTTTAGAATTGCGGGAGCAGCTTGCTGCGAAGCAATTCGGGGTATCAGTTCTGGGTACCTGTAGGTATCAGTTCCGGGTACCCATAGGTATCAGGTGGGGGTATCACACCATATCCGGGAGGCAAATATGATAGAAGTAAGCAATCTCACAAAAAAATATGGTGACCATATTGCCGTAGATCATCTCTCTTTCCGTGTGGAAAAGGGACAGATTTACGGATTTCTTGGTCCAAACGGCGCGGGTAAATCCACGACCATGAACATCATCACGGGTTATCTGGCAGCCACGGAGGGTACTGTGACGATCGATGGCAAAGATGTCCAAAAGGATCCGGAGGAGGCAAAGCGTTCCATCGGTTATCTGCCGGAGCTTCCGCCGCTGTATGTTGACATGACTGTCAGAGAATACCTGGAATTCGTGGCAGAACTGAAAAAAGTGCCGAAAAAAGAGCGGAAGCAACAGATTGACGAGGTCATGGAAATGACACAGATCACCGATATGCAACAGCGTCTGATCAGGAACCTGTCAAAAGGTTACAGACAAAGAGTCGGACTGGCGCAGGCAATCCTTGGCTACCCGGAGGTTATCATTCTGGATGAGCCCACGGTAGGTCTGGATCCGAAACAGATCATCGAGATCCGTGATCTGATCCGCAAGTTGGGGGAGAATCATACCGTGATCCTTAGCTCCCATATTCTGTCCGAGGTCAGCGCGGTCTGCGACCATATTATGATCATAGCTCACGGTAAGCTGGTAGCCAGCGATTCTCCGGAGAATCTGCAGAAGCTTATGAGTGGTTCCATGGAACTGAACCTGGAAGTAAAGGGAAGCGCCGCTGCGGTGAAGAGTGCATTGCAGGAGATCTCACAGATCGACCGGATCGAAGAGAACACAGAGGCATCCAAAAATGTTGCAAAGCTGAAAGTGATCTCCAAAGAGAATGCAGATATCAGAGAGCAGGTATTCTATGCACTGGCAGATGCAAAGCTGCCTATTTTAGAGATGACCCATGCGGAGAAGTCTCTGGAAGACATTTTTCTGGAACTGACAGAAGATGTAGCGCCCTCACAGCCTGAGAAGAAAAAACTGTTTACCCGGCATAAAAAAGTGGCAGCAGTAGGTGAAAATGCAGACAATAATGCCGAGGCATCCGACGAAGGGTCAATAAACACTAATAGCTCAGACAGTGTTTCCGCTACGACTGGCGTAAATGTGTCCGAGAGTAGCGAGTCAAAGGCAGACACAGCTGCCACAAAGGAGGCGGAATAAAATGTTAGCAATATATAAGAGAGAATTGAAATCCTATTTCCGTTCCTTTATCGGATTTTTATTTATTGCAGTCACCCTGTTTTTCCTGGGACTGTATTTCAGCGTTTATAACCTGATGAACGGATATCCTTATTTTGCGTATGTGGTATCCAGCGTTACCTTTTTATTCATGCTGACCGTGCCGATCCTGACCATGCGTATCCTGGCGGAGGAAAAGCGGAGCAAGACGGATCAGCTGATCCTGACGGCACCGGTGTCCGTAGGCGGCATCGTTATGGGAAAATTTCTGGCACTGTTAACTATATTTGCCATTCCCGTAGCGATCATCTGCTTTTACCCGCTGATCATGGCGCAGTACGGCAGTGTTCCTATGGGAGAGGCTTACCTGTCGATCCTGGCATATTTCCTTTTCGGAATGACCGCCATTGCCATCGGTCTGTTCCTGTCCTCCCTGACGGAGAGCCAGGTCATTGCAGCAGTACTTACTTTTTTAGTATTGTTCCTGGGATATATGATGGATTCCATCTGCTCCATTATTTCCAGCACCGGCAATCTGTTGACAAAGCTGCTATGTTGCTTTGACCTTTATACACCATTTTCCAACCTGTTAAATGGCACACTGGATGTATCTTCTATCGTATATTATGTATCCGTTACGGCACTGGTTCTGTTCCTGACGGTACAGTCCATTCAGAAACGCCGTTACAGCATGTCCGTGAAAAACTTAAGCTTCAGTGCTTACAGTACCGGTATGATCGCTGTAGCTGTAGCGCTGGTAGTAGTCGTTAATATTATCATGGGCGAGATGCCTTCCGGTTGGACAGCAATCGACATGACCAGCCAGAAGCTGTATTCCCTGACAGATCAGACCGTCGACTATGTGAAAAATATGCAGGATGATGTGACAATCTATGTGTTGGTAAATCAGGACAATCAGGATACCACACTGGGGCAGACTTTGCAGAGATACGATGATCTGTCGGATCATATCACCGTGGAATATGTGGATCCCACCGTTAACCCGATGTTCTATACCCAGTACACCACCGGCAACATCAGCACGAACAGCCTGATCGTGGTCAGCGACAAGCGCAGCAAGGTCATTGATTACAACGATGTTTATGAGTCTTCTTATGATTTTGACTATTCGACGTACAGTTATAACACCACGACCACCGGTTATGATGGCGAAGGACAGATCACCAGTGCACTGGATTATGTGTTAAATGATGATATGCCCAAGGTATATATGACAACAGGACATAATGAACTGAGTTTAAGCAACACTTTTACATCCGCACTGAACAAAGAAAATGTGGATTATGAGACCGTAAATCTGATGGATCTGGATGCTATCCCTGACGATGCGGCCTGTCTGTTCATTAACGGTGCCACCAGCGATTTTTCATCCGATGATAAGGATAAGGTGATCGACTATCTGAACAACGGTGGAAAAGTCATCCTGGTAACCGGTTATACCGATGAGGAGACACCCAATATAGATGCTATCTTAAGCTACATGAATCTGAGCATTGCCAAAGGACTGGTAGTGGAGAATGATTCCAACGGCTACTACAGAAGCCCGTATTATATTCTGCCGACACAGAGCTCTGACAGCTATACCTCCGGTACCTACGGAAAATATCTGTTCCTGCCGTATTCTCAGGGCATCATCGTCCCGGAGGAAGTAAGTACCGACGAGACAGCCACCGGCGATATTACCTATGATGTATTCCTGAGCACCTCCGACAGCTCTTTTGCAAAACAGGATGTCAACAATACACAGGATTTTTCACAGGGTGAAAATGATGTGAATGGTCCCTTCGCATTAGGTGTTGAGGCAGTAAAGACTTTGGATGATGGGGATGCGACACTGATCGTGTACGGTTGTGAGCAGCTGTTCACCGACGATGCCAACTCTGTCGTCAGCGGTGCGAACCTGACCCTGTTCACCAATACGTTCAGTGGAATGGCAGATCATGAGACCTCGGTATCCATTCCGGTAAAAAGCTATGAGGTATCTAATCTGGTAGTGGATTCCGCACAGATTCTGTTGTTGGGACTGCTGGTTACTGTGATACTGCCTATCGGCTGTATGATCGCCGGATTCGTGATCTGGTTCCGCAGACGGAAGAAATAATTGAAAGGCGTGAGTTATAGATATGAAAAAGAAACAAAGACAGATGATTGGGATGCTGCTGGCACTGGTAGTGCTGGCGGCAGCATTCCTGGGCATCCGACAGTATAATAAAAATGCATCGTCTGCGACTTCCACCACCGAGGATACACAGGAGACGGTGCTGGATGTGAACTCCGATGATATTACCAGCTTCTGCTATGTATATGAGGGAGAGACCTATGCCTTTGAAAAAAAGGATGAAACATGGTACTATACGGACGATCATTCCCTGAATCTGAACCAGGACCGGATCAAGGCGATGATCCTGAAGGTGGCACCGTTAAAGGCAGATCAGGTGATTGAAAATGTGACGGATATGTCACAGTATGGACTGGCGGATCCGGAGCGTACCATTCAGTACGAGACTGCAGATCGCAGCGTGATCATTAACGTCGGTAATCTGAATTCCATGACCAGCCAGTATTACGTCGCATTTCCCTATGAAATGAAAGTGTATGTCGTGGCCACCAACGTGGTGACCGGATTCAATTATACACTGGAGGATCTGGTGGAGGTGGAGGAGACCGCTGAAGAGACAGAAAGCATCGAAACTACAGATACTACGATAACGGAAAGCGAGACAACGGAAACTGCGACGGAGACCGAGAATGTCGAGGCTGAAACCGCAGAAAGTGAAACAGTGGCAACAGAAACTACGGAAACCGTGGAAGCCAAATAAGTATCACAAATAATAAAGACTGCCCCTGCAAAAGAGGCAGTCTTCACTATTGTTAGGGATTCTCACCACGAATGACAATGATGTCATTTATTTTCAACATCGTATCTTTTTGAGGCAGAATGGACAGATCCTCCCGCAGAATGAGGAAGATCGTGACCTGTTCTGCCTCTTCCATTTCTTCCACGGATTTGCCGGCGAAGCGTTTATCCACGAAGATCTCGGCGATCTCATGAATATCTGCCGCTTTAATATTAGAGAGACTGCTTTTGCGCTGGTACTGTTCCACGAAACCGGCACTGATGATACCGGTGGGGATAGCCACAGCACCGACACCGAGATAGGCGATACAGATCGCCATGATCCGGCCGAGTGTGGTGATGGGATAGATGTCTCCGTAGCCTACGGTGAGCAGCGTTGACATGCTCCACCAGATGCCGCTGAAGGCATTGCGGAATACTTCCGGCTGGGAATCATGCTCCACGCTGTACATGCACAGACTGCTGGCGAGCATCAGGATCAGGACGATGAACACGGAGGAAATGATCTGATTGCGTTTTTCATACAATACCGTAGTGATGACATTGAAGGAATCATACCGGGCGTTCAGGCGGAACAGATGGAAGATCCTTGCCACCCGCAGCATCCGGAAGATGACCATGCCGGACAGGAAGAAAAAGGGTAAAATTGTCAGCAGGTCGATAATGCCGTCGAAGGAGATCAGAAACCGCAGCCGGGAGCGGAACTCGCTTTTATCAGGATATAGATAGTCCGCAGTCCAGATCCGCAGAATATATTCCACACAGAAGATCAGAATAGTGATAACCTCGATCAAGTGAAATACCGGAAATAAAATAGCAAGCTCATCAAAGGTTTGCAGAAAAGTCACCAGAATATTTGCACAGATAACGATAGCAATAAAAATATCAAAGAGCCGGCTCAGACGGTTACTTTTGTCACCGATCTGGATGATGTTAAATACTTTTTTCTTCATGTTGAATCCTCAATGTTTTTTGGGGCAGCGCCAGTGAATGCCTGTGATTCCATCATACGGAGGTGGAAGAGGAAAGTCAAGAAATGCGGTGACAGAATCCGTCAACTTTCTTAAAAACAGTCATATATTATAGTAAATCCAAATACAATGAAAGGATACAAAAATATATGGCTAGATTTACAAATTAGGCACAGCTTCGCTATGGAAATGAGATTACAAACTCCAATATAGCAGTGGGTGAGATCACAGAGGTATTGTCAGCAACCAAGACAGCAGTGCGGGATACCTACGGACAGAATGAAAATGTGACGTATGTGATCAGCATTGTGAACTCAGGCACTACAGCATTTAATGGAATTACAGTAACGGATAATCTGGGAGAGTATTTGTTTAATACCAGAGAACTGACACCTCTGACGTATATTCCGGGGACCGTAAAATACTATGCAAACGGAATTTTACAGGCAACACCGGCTGTAACGGCAGGCCCTCCTCTGACAATCACGGGAATTACCGTGCCTGCGGGAGGTAATGTGACACTTACCTATGAGGCTGAGGTGAACTCTTATGCACCGCTGGCAGCAGAGGCTTCCATTACGAATACGGCGACGATTGCCGGGGCAGGGGTCACTCCTGTTACTGTGAACGAGACAGTAAATGCGGTAAGCGGACCGCTTCTTACGATCACAAAGTCCGTCAGCCCCGTACCTGTGACAGAGAATGGAACATTGACATATACGTTCCTGATACAGAATCTGGGGAATACGGCAGCGGATGCAGCTACCGGTGTCGTGATCACGGATACCTTTAATCCCGTATTGGAGAATCTGACTGTGAATTTTAATGGAACTGCATGGGCAGAGGGAACAAACTATACGTATGATACGACTACCGGATTATTTACCGGAACTGCAGGAGGTATTACCGTACCCGCAGCGACTTACACCCAGGATCCCGTTACGGGAGCGTGGGGAATCAACCCCGGTGTCAGCACGCTGGTGATCTCCGGAACCGTATAAGGGCAGGCGCCGTATAAATCTAAAATAAAAAGTCACTGGAAGTACATAAATGTCCTCCCAGTGACTTTTTATTTTATCCTTGCATGGCTTGTAGCTTAGCCAAAGTATCTCTTTAACAGACCCTCAAATGCCTTACCATGTCTTGCCTCGTCACGAGCCATTTCGTGTACGGTGTCATGGATAGCATCCAGGTTCAGAGCCTTTGCTCTCTTAGCCAGATCAAACTTACCTGCGGTAGCACCGTTCTCGGCATCTACTCTCATCTCCAGATTCTTTTTGGTGGAATCGGTTACGACTTCACCTAACAGCTCAGCGAATTTTGCAGCATGCTCAGCTTCTTCGTAAGCAGCCTTCTCCCAGTACAGACCGATCTCGGGATAACCTTCTCTGTGAGCTACTCTTGCCATTGCCAGATACATACCAACCTCAGAGCATTCGCCCTGGAAGTTCGCACGCAGATCAGCAATGATATCATCGGGAGCACCCTTTGCTACACCTACTACATGCTCAGCAGCCCAGGTCTTGCCTTCCTCCTGCTTGGTGAACTTGGAAGCGGGAGCGTGACAGATGGGGCACTCTGCGGGAGCCGCATCACCTTCATAAACATAACCACATACCTGACATACATACTTTGCCATAATTTTTTCTCCTTTTCTCTAATGAAATGTTTTGTTTTCAGTTTTCTCTTTTTGCGTGTGCTTTATAAGCACAAATATATTATGGAACGAAGCCAGTTTTCATTCAGAAAACTAGGACTCCGTAGCAACCCTGGTACAGGCGGGACAAGAGCCATAGAAATAAGTAACATGTCCCCGGATCCGGCCGTCAAATCTCTCTCCGGCTGTCTCCATGATGGAATCAATACTATCCATGTCCAGATCAATGACGCTTCCGCATTCCGTACACACGAAATGATAATGTTCGGAAGTATCGGCATCAAAATGGTCAACACCGTCACCGACCCGGAGTCGTAAAATCTCTCCCATGTCCGACAACAGAGTCAGATTACGATAGACGGTACCGAGACTTAAGTTCGGATCCTGCTGCTTCAGATTAGAATAGATCACATCAGCGGTAGGGTGATCCTTGCGTCCCATGAGAAAGGATTTGATCATTTCCCGTTGTCTGCTTCGTTTCAGTGCCATGATAAGCCCCTTTCTCAATAATAGTAATGATTACTGTTTCTTATAAGCTTATTATACATGATGCGAGAATAATGTCAACAGAAAAATGAAAAAATTTTGTTTATATTTTTTTAATGATATTCTTGCTTCCTTTATACACAGAAGGTGGGAATCATGCTATAATGAGCGAAAGTAAAGTATAAAATATAAATTATTCACGTGCAGGTTGCTGAAAGGCAAGAGTAATATGAAATTTAAAACAAGACTTCGTGTAACATTTATAAGTATTATATTACTTCCGTTATTGTTGACGATCATGGCTTTTGTAATGATTGCTATTTACCTGATGAATTACTCTCAGGGTCTCAGCCTGACGGATATTGATTATTCCATGATGTCGGAGAATTTCAGGGAATTCACCAACACCACGGATCAGGCGTATTATGTGCTGTTGGACCAGGTGAAGGAAGACAGTAGCAGGCTGGAAGATAAAGAATATCTGGCTCATATCAATGAGGAGGTATCGCGGAAGTCTACTTATATTATAGTGAGAAAGGGTGACGGACTATACTATGCGGGCAATGAAGATGCCGCACAGAAGATTTTTGAAAAACTGCCTGCCTACGGTGAAGAGAATCTGTCGGATGACAGCGGATATTTCTACAATGAACTGGAGAAGTATGTAAAACAGATTGATTTCACCTTCCGGGATGGAACACCGGGCAGCGTATTTATCGTCACGAAGGTCAATTCGCTGATCTCGAGACATCTGCTGATTGATATGTTCGTGGCTATCATCGTGATCCTGATCTTCACCAGCCTGATGCTGACCCAATGGATCCACAAGGGCGTATTTGAGCCCATCAATGAGCTGAATGTGGCAATGCGCAAGATCAAGGAAGGCAACTTTGATTATGTTCTGGAGACAGATGCCAAGGGTGAGATCGGTGATCTCTACCGCAATTATGAGGACATGCGTTTACGGCTGAAGGAATCCACGGAAGAGAACACCCAGCATGAGAAGCAGAACAAAGAGCTGGTCAGCAATATTTCCCATGATCTGAAGACCCCTATCACAGCCATTAAGGGTTATGTGGAAGGAATCATGGATGGCGTGGCAGACACGCCGGAGAAGATGGACAAATACATCAAGACCATCTACAATAAAGCCATTGATATGGATCGTCTGATCAACGAGCTGACCACTTATTCCGGAATTGATAATAACCGGATCCCGTACAATTTCCACCGGATCAACGTGGCGGATTATTTCGGCGACTGTGTGGAAGAAGTCGGACTGGATTTGGAGCAGCGGGGTATCAAGCTGAACTATTCGAATCTGGTATCTCCTGACACAGTTGTCATCGCGGATCCGGAGCAGATGAAGAAGGTCATCAATAATATTATCAGTAACAGCGTAAAATATATGGACAAGCCTGACGGGCATATTGATATCCGTATTCTTGACGAAGTGGATTCCATCCGGGTAGAGATCGAGGACAACGGCAAGGGAATCGCACAGAAGGATCTGCAGAAGATCTTCGAGAGGTTCTACCGCACGGATGCTTCGCGCAATTCCGCCCAGGGCGGCAGTGGCATCGGATTATCCATTGTTAAAAAAATTGTTGAGGATCATGGCGGTTATGTATGGGCGACAGCCAAAGAAGGGGAAGGAACCTGTATGCATTTTGTACTGAGAAAATATATTGAACTGCAGCCGGGTGGAACCAAGTAATGAATGAGGAAATGAAACAGAAATGGCATGATAATCGATAATACAAGGACATTCTGTAAATGGAGGATAAATAATGAGTAAGATTTTAATTATTGAAGATGAAGTAGCAATTGCAGATCTTGAGAAGGATTATCTGGAGCTCAGTGATTTCAAGGTCGATATCTGCAATACCGGCGATGAGGGACTGAAGACCGCACTGGCAGGCGATTATGATCTGATCATTCTGGACCTGATGCTGCCCGGCATGGACGGCTTCGAAGTATGTAAGAAGATCCGCGAGGAGAAAAATATTCCCATTCTCATGGTATCTGCGAAGAAGGACGACATTGATAAGATCCGCGGCTTAGGGCTGGGTGCGGATGACTATATGACCAAACCTTTCAGCCCCAGTGAACTGGTAGCCCGTGTGAAGGCGCACATGGCCCGTTATGAGAGACTGGTGGGAACCAACCAGAAGCAGCAGAATGATATCGTGGAGATCCGTGGTATCCGTATTGATAAGACTGCAAGACGTGTCTATGTGGACGGTGTGGAGAAGACGTTTACGACCAAGGAATTCGATCTGCTGACGTTCCTGGCGGAGCATCCGAACCATGTATTTACCAAGGAAGAATTGTTCCGGGAGATCTGGGATATGGATTCCATCGGTGATATCGCTACGGTTACCGTGCATATCAAGAAGATCCGTGAGAAAATTGAAAAAGATACTGCAAAGCCTCAATATATCGAGACCATCTGGGGTGTTGGATATCGTTTTAAGGTATAAGGGAAGAAAAATAAGATCAGAAGAAAACTCCTATGATGGATACAGCAACAAACTGTCCCCAATAGGAGTTTTTTATTTAAAAGTGTGTTATAATCATAGCATTGCGGATTGCACCCGTGAAATTTGATTAGCGATTCCACTGATGAGATAAAGCATCGGCGGAATGGAGTGTGTTATGAACAGTAAAAAAATAATACAGTTGTCTACGACACAGAAGATCATGCTTAGCTTTCTGTGTGCCATATTAGTGGGGAGCTTCCTGCTGGCATTACCCATCAGTTCAGCTACCGGAGAAGCGGTTCCTTATATAGATGCTTTATTTACGGCTACCACATCCATATGTGTGACCGGTCTGGTGACGGTTCCCACATATTCCACCTGGAGCGTCTGGGGACAGATTGTGATCCTGTTTCTGATCCAGTTGGGAGGTCTGGGAGTCATTACGGTCATGTACGGTGTGATGATGGGACTGCACAGACGACTGGGACTGGGTAACCGGTGGATGCTGCAGGATGTATTTAATCTGAATAATATCTCCGGAATCGTGAAATTCCTCCGCAAGGTTCTCATAGGTACTCTGGTGGTGGAGGGATGCGGAGCTCTTTTGTACATGACAGTATTTGTGCCGGGATACGGACTCAGAGGCATATGGATTTCGATTTTTAATGCCGTATCTGCCTTCTGCAACGCAGGAATGGATATTATGGCGGAAGACAGTCTGTGCGGCTATGTATTTCAGCCCATGGTCAATCTGGTCACGATGCTGTTGATCATATTGGGAGGTTTGGGCTATATCGTCTGGTGGGATGTACTGCGGGTTTTGAAAAATATCCGGAGCCAGAAGCTGAAATGTTTCCGACTGCTGACACTGCACAGTAAAATAGCACTCACGGTGACAGGAATACTTATTGTAGTGGGAGCGGCGGCATTTTATATTTTTGAATACAATAATCCTCTGACGATGCAGGATTACACGGTGCCGCAACGGATCTGGGCATCCCTGTTCCAGGCAGTAACTACGCGAACCGCAGGTTTTGCCACAATTCCACAAGAGGATCTGACCAATACCTCTGCGATCATTTCGGTGCTTTTGATGCTGATCGGCGGCTCTCCGGTGGGAACCGCAGGAGGAATGAAGACAGTTACGATCGCAGTGCTGCTGGTATCTATGTTTGCCACCATAGGTAATAAGGAGGATGCGGAGCTTTTTGGGAGAAATATTCCGAAGCAGGCGGTGAATAAATCGGTAGCAGTTGTTGGTATGTTTTTTATCATTGCGTCGTTGTCTGCGATTCTTTTATCTGCAGTGACAGAGGCGGATGTGATAGATATTGTGTATGAAACAGTCAGTGCCACAGCTACTGTGGGATTAAGCAGGAACCTGACTTCCATGCTGAATCTTTGGGGAAAACTGATTATTATCGTGACCATGTATCTGGGAAGAGTCGGCCCCATATCTCTGGTAGTGGCATTCAGCACGCAGAAAAAGAACAAAAATATTGTGAAGAACCCGACAGAAGAGATCAGCGTCGGATAAAGCAGATCGAAGCAACAGGAAGGAAGAGACTATGGGAATCAATCAGACCTATGCAGTATTTGGACTTGGAAGATATGGAAGAAGTGTGGCGAAGGAGTTGGCCGAGAACGGCGCAGAGGTGGTGGCGGTGGACAACAGAGAGGCAGTTGTCAATGCGGCAATTTCAGAGATTCCATACTGTAAATGTGCGGATGTTACAGATTCGGAAGCGTTGAGACAGATCGGTATTGCGAATATTGATGTGGTCATTGTGACCATGGCAAATCATTTGGAAGCCAGCGTTATGACAATCATGCTGTGTAAAGAACTGGGCGTAAAGACCGTTATCGCCAAATGCGCCACTGAGATAAACTGCAAGATCCTTACGAAAGTAGGAGCAGACCGTGTAGTATTTCCCGAGAGTGAGTCAGGGATCCACCTGGCCAAAAATCTGTTAAGCTCCGGTTTCATGGACATTATCGAATTGTCCCAGGATGTGTCTATGGTGGAAATGGAAGTCAAACAGCAGTGGATCGGGAAGAACCTGATTGAACTGAATCTGCGGAAAAAATATTCCATTAACGTGGTGGCGATCATCGAAGGAAAAAATGTAAATACCAATATCGATCCGGAAGTACCTCTGACACAGGATATGCGGCTGATCGTTATTGCCAACCGGGCAAAATTGAATAAACTCAAATAGAATAGCTGCGGGAAATGAAAAATAGAGTGAAGCATCTGACTGGGTGTTTATACACAGAACAGAATGCATCACTCTATTTTTATGTGATGTCAGATGTTTAGAAAGCTGTAAATGGGCGATTAGTTGTCAGCCTGGAAAGTCTTTTCGTTAAAGGCACCCTGTTGCTTAGCCACGATAGTAGTACATACAGCATCACCGGTGATATTGACAGCGGTACGCAGCATATCCAAAATACGGTCGATACCCATGATCAGTGCAATGCCTTCGGTAGGCAGTCCCACGGAGGTCAGTACCATGGACAGGGTGACCAGACCGACACTTGGGACACCGGCAGTGCCGATGGAAGCGATCGTCGCGGTGGCAATGACAGTAGCAATGGCAGCCGGGGTCAGAGGAATACCGTAAGCCTGTGCTATGAAAACAACTGCTACGCCCTGCATAATGGAAGTACCGTCCATGTTAATGGTGGCACCCAGAGGAATCGTAAAGGACGAAATCTGTTTGGAGACACCGATTTTTTTATACAGAGTGTCGATAGACAGAGGGATCGTCGCATTACTGGTGGAAGTGGAGAAGGCAAAGGTCATAACCGGGAAGAACTTTTTAATGAACTTAAAAGGATTCAAGCGGGTGAACACAAACAGCATGACCTGATATACCACGAAACACTGTACTGCCAGCGCCAGAATGACACTTCCCATATATTTCAGCATAGGCACAAAAGCGTCGAAGCCGATGCCTGCGAAGGTCTTGGCAATCAGGCAGAAGACACCGACAGGGGCAGCTTTCATGACTGCAATCGTCATTTCCATCATAATGTCATTGAACTGACTGAAAAAGTTCGCCACAGTGGAGACCCGGTTGCCCATGGCAGCCAGAAGAATACCGACAAATAAAGCAAAGAAGATGATCGGCAGCATATCTCCGGAGGACAGAGAGGTAAAAATATTTTTCGGAATAATATTTAACAACGTCTCCGCAAAATCTACCTGGGTGGTCGCGACTTCGGTGGCATCCTCCGGCAACGCAATATTTAAGCCTACGCCGGGATTGATCAGACTGGCAATGCCCAGTGCCACGCAGATCGCCAAAGCAGTGGTGCACAGGTAGAACAGGATCGTTTTCACACCCACAGTTCCCAATGTTTTCGTATCACCGATGGCCATGGCGCCGCAGACCAGGGAGCAGAATACCAGAGGGACCACCAGCATTTGCATCAGGCGGATAAAACCATTTCCCAGTACATAAAGAATACCGTTGATCAGAATCGTATCTCTAAAGTACCCTCCCGGCATATAATAATGGATCAGCACACCACATATCGCACCGGTTAACAGGGCGATAAAGATTTTGGTGGACAGACCGAGTTTTTTCTTTTCTTTTTCGTGTTTTTCCACTATTCCAGTCCTCCGGTTTCTTTCATGTAGCAAGCAAGTGTCTCTCTCCAGCCACTGGGTTCTTCGATGCCGGTGAGACGCAGCATCATATTATCCAGTACGGAATATTTCTCCGGGGTGCCGTCTTTTACTGTAACGGTAAGCCGGTCCTCTTTTCCGGCAAGACGCAGGATCTCTTTCGCAAATTCCAGGCGTGTGCAGGAACCGCCGCTGCATACGGCGTGATAGATACCGTAATGGTCGTTGTCGATGAAAAATTTTACCACCCGGGCAAGCTCAGCAGCGGAGGTAGGTACCGCACGGTCGTTATTTAGCAGTTCCATAGTGGATACCTGGGAGTCCGCGGCAGCTTCCAGTACTTCATTCAAAAAGTCTTTGCCGATGCCATAGATCCAGGAACTGCGGATAATGACATAGCGGGTCATCAGCTGGATGACGAATTTCTCTCCGGCATATTTGGATTTCGCAAACAGCCCCACGGGATTTACATCATCGAACTCATTATAGGGTGTGTCGGATGCGCTGGAAAATACATCATCCGTAGAGATCTGGATGAGTTTTGCCTGAATGCTTTCCGCAGACTGCGCCAGATTCCTCGCACCTACGGCGTTTACCTTGTAAGCCATATCTGTCTCCGACTGCGCTGCACCGGCGGAAGGATGATATCCTGCACAGTTGATGACGACATCGGGACGATTCCGGTGCATGAACAGGGAAACTGCATGTTCATCCGTGATATCCAGCTCGTCCTTATCGGTCTCGTATAATTCATATTCCATCATGTCTAACAACCTGATCAACGCCTGCCCCATGTGACCGAGGGAACCGACGATCCATATTTTTTTCATTGTGATATAACCTCCTGCAATTTGTGTGTAACTGAGAACAGTATAACAAGTATATCATAGGAAAGATTCCCGGGAAAAGAGAAAATTAAAAAGTGAGAGAAACGCAATAAAAATTGATATTAACAGAGAGAAAAGGATTTGCTATACTAACCACAGAGAGCAGAATCCGAAAGAAAAGCTCGGGATATATTTGACAGACAGAATCTGGAAAGGCAGGGAATTTATATGGCAAAATTACGTCTGGGTGCATTGGAAGCCGGCGGTACAAAAATGGTCTGCGCTATTGGCGATGAGAATGGTGAAATTTATGAACAGGTATCGCTTCCTACAACTACGCCTAAGGAGACGATTCCTAAGATGATCGCTTATTTTAGGGACAAGAGGATCGATGCATTGGGAATTGCCTGTTTCGGGCCCATTGAGCTGGACAGAGATTCCGAAAAATACGGTTATATCACAACCACGCCAAAGCTGGCCTGGAGGGACTGCGATATTGTTGGGCAGATGCAGGAGGCACTTCATTGCCCCGTGGGATTCGATACAGATGTGAATGGTTCTGTCCTCGGCGAAGTGACTTTCGGACAGGCACAAGGGAAAAAGTGCGTCATGTATCTGACCATCGGTACGGGTGTCGGCGGTGGTATCTATAGTAACGGAGATCTGCATCACGGAATGCTCCATCCGGAGACCGGACATGTGCTGATCACGAAGCGGACCGCAGATACTTATGCCGGAAGATGTCCTTATCATAAGAATTGTCTGGAAGGTCTGGCGGCAGGCCCTGCCATCGAAGAACGCTGGGGCAGGAAAGCAGTGGACCTGGCAGATTGCCCGGAAGTATGGGAGTTGGAGGCAGATTACATTGCTCAGGCACTGACCGGTTATGTCATGACGGTATCACCGGAAATGATCATTTTAGGCGGCGGTGTCATGCACCAGGAGCAGTTGTTCCCGCTGATCCGCAAGAAGCTTAAGGAATACATCAATGGCTATATCGTAACAGATGAACTTGCAGACAGGGAGCATTATGTGGTGCCGGCATCTCTTCATGATGATCAGGGCATCAGGGGATGTCTGGAGCTTGCAAGAAGAGCTCTTGAAAACGATCATTGATAAGGCAGCTGCTTACGATATTGCAACGGAGACATCTGATATGTCCTATGAAAGCATCGGATAAAATGACTTACATTAGAAAAGCCGGACTGCAGGGCAACCTCTGTAACTGGCAGAGAGGTACTCTCTAACAGATGGCAGGCATGGGTCAGTCTCAGATGCATCAGGTATTGCGTCAGAGTCAGATGAAAGTGCTGTTTAAAATAGCGGGACAAATATTTCTCGGATAAATGAAATTGCTCTGCCAGGGTTTCCAACCGAAGGGGGTCCGTGTAGTTATACTGCAGATAAGTCAGTATTTCACGCTGCATTGGATCGTTCCTTTTGGAGCCCATCGGGTTAATGGTTCCGCAGGCAGCGATTTTTTGCAGAAGTGACAACAATAAAATACGTAATCGGAAATGCCCGCTCAAAGTATTTGGAAGCTGTCTGACAGACAGGATCTCACGGATGAGAGAAATGATGTCAGGACAGCTTTTTTCGTGGGAAAGATTATGATGCAAAAGCAATTCATGGTTACGCAGGGGAAGGAGAAACTCCGTTTCCAACAGATCGTCCGTCTGAAAGGAAATAAATTCCAGTGGAAACAACAGGGTATGATAGTCTACGCCCGGAATTGCGGAACCCATAAAATGAAGCTCACCGGGATTCACAAGGAATACGGAGCCGCCGGCCGCTTCGTATTCTTCCCCTTCAATGATGACATTAAGAGAGCCGGAGCGGACATATATGATCTCGACCTCCGGATGCCAGTGGACAGGAATCTGAAAAAAAGCAGGCATATCATGCAGGTGATAACAGCTAAAAGGAAATTCTTTTGTTCCGTGAATGCGTTCTTCTCTTAATTCAGGGTACATAGGCAGGCCTTTCTGTGAAGTGGATCAGAGGATATTATGGTCAGATTACTATAAAAGTAGAAATAAGTCAATTTTCTGTGGTAAAAATGCAAGCTTTAGGAAAGATAAAGTAGTAATATGTAAAAATTAAAGGTACTATTCAGAATAGTATTCTGAATGGTTACAAAATGAAAATGCAAATTTATAGGAACCGCAGAAAGGATATAAAACATACGATGGAAGGACAGAATAAGTCATTATTTCAATTATTTGTACCACTGTGTCTGGAGACAATCTTTTACATGTTGTCCGGAATGGTGGATACTTTAATGCTTTCTTCTGTGGGAGATCAGGCAGTCGGAGCAGTCGGAACAGCAAATACTTATATTGGTGTATTTATTATTATGTATTCGGTAGTTTCTATGGGAATGCTGGCTGTGATGACACAGAATATCGGTGCGGGCAGACCGGGGATCGCCTGTCAGGCAAAGACTCTGGGATTATGGTTTAATGGGATCCTGGGTGTTATGATGTCTGTTTTTTTGTTTTTCTGTTCCGATGGGATTCTGTATGTGGTAGGTATTGCGCCGGCATTGAAGGAGCCTGCCGTACAATATCTGCGGATCGTAGGAGGCGGAAGCATACTGAACGCAATGATTCCCATACTGGCAGGATATCTGCGTGCGTTCGGATATACGAAACAGCCTCTGATCGCAACTGTGACAGGTAATATTTTAAACTTTATATTAAATGCCGTGTTTCTGTTTCGATTCCACCTCGGCGTGCAGGGGGTTGCATCCGCAACAGTGATCTCCAAAGTAGTGAATCTGATATTGATCGTGATCTTTGTACGGCGGCTGATCCCTGCAAAAAAATATTCGGAGAGGGTAAATTCCGGAGAGATTTTGCGGAAGATCATCCGGATCGGATTACCTTCCGCTTTGGAGAATATTATTTATAATGTAGCGATGACACTGGTGATTCGTTTTCTGAACCAGATGGATACAGAAGGAATCAATGTGGCTGCCCGCTCCTATACGGCACAGATCACAAATTTATCCTTCTGTGTGGGAAGTGCGCTTGCACAGGCGAATGCCATTATGACCGGATGGTATATGGGTGCGGGAAAATATGAAATATGTGATAAGCAGACGAAAAAATCTGCGGCGATCGGAGCGGTACTGGCGATGGGAACAGAATTTCTGTTTGCAGTCAGTGCCCCGGTACTGATCTCTTTTTTCACGCAGGATAAGAGTATGGTAGAACTAGTGCAGAAGCTGATGTTTATTGACATTGCCCTGGAAGCCGGACGAGTAACAAATCTGGTATACGGGAATGCTCTGAAAACCAGTGGAGATGCTGTATTTCCGGTGATCCTCGGAGCTGTTTTCATGTTTTTGTGTGCAGCGGGAGGAACGTATCTGTTGGGGATACAGCTGCATCTGGCAGTAGTGGGTGCTTATATCGGTCTGACAGCAGATGAATGCTGCCGTGCAGTCGGCATGCTGCTGCGCTGGCGGAGCGGAGCGTGGAAGAAAAAAGGATTGATCAAAGATTGATGGAAGTGATCCGGGAGTACTATAAGACGGTATACCGGCTGGCTTTTGCCCGGATGGGCATTCTCTTGCTTTTCGTAGCTTATCATAGCATAGCGCATTTTTTATAATTAAAATATTGACAATATGAAAAAATGTGTTATAGTTCTAAATGCAAATGCAACTCATTTGCATTTAGAACAAATATATGATTAAGTATTCATTTGATAAAGAAAGTATGGAAAGGTAAGAGTCATGTCGGAAGTTATTTTAGATACTTTAATAGATAGTATAAAGCTGGTGCCATTTTTGTTCCTGACCTATCTGGCTATGGAATATCTGGAGCATAAGGCTGGCGAGAAGACCACACATATGGTGCGAAAAGCAGGTAAAATGGGACCGTTGATCGGTGGCGTGGCGGGTGTGCTGCCTCAGTGTGGATTCTCAGCAGCGGCATCCAACTTATATGCAGGCAGGGTGATCACCCTGGGAACACTGATAGCCATTTATCTGTCCACTTCTGATGAGATGCTGCCAATCCTGATTTCGGAGAAAATGGATATCCGCTTTGTACTGGGTGTGCTGGGAGCGAAAGCAGCCATTGGTGCCGTAGCCGGATTTGTGATCGATCTGTTGATCCGGGAACAGAAGGTGCATCATGAGCATCAGGAACACGGACATAAACAGGGTCATTCTGTGCAGAGTGTGCAAGGACAAGAGACAGAGGCGGACAGTTATGACCATGACGATCATCACTCTGGTAATGAGGAGGAAGATCATGCAGAGCAGGAGCATATCCACGGGATCTGTGAGCATGAGAACTGCCATTGTGAAGAGGATGGCATTTTTCTTTCTGCGGTAAAACATACGCTTCACATTACCTTTTTCATTATAGTCATTGGATTTGTTCTGAACACAGCACTGCATTTTGTGGGAGAAGATGTTCTGGCCGGACTGATCCTGAATCGTCCCGTACTGGGACCTGTGCTGGCAGGAGTGGTGGGACTGATCCCCAACTGTGCAGCATCTGTGACCATAACGCAATTGTATATCAGTGGTGTGATCAGCCTTGGAGCCATGATGTCCGGATTGCTGGTAGGCGCGGGAGTAGGACTGCTGGTGTTGTTCCGTGTGAATCCGGATAAAAAGGAAAATCTGAAAATCGTGGGAATTTTATATGTGATTGGTGTTTTGACAGGAATTGTGATAAACTGGGTGTAGGCACAAGTAGTGCCAAAATTGAGAGCTGACTCTTTGACTGCTTGCAGGCATAAGAGGCAGATCCAATTTTGATAGGGCGACGCCCGTCCAGCGAGGAACACGAAGTGTTTCGAGGTGGAAAGCACTGCGCCCTCGAGATCGCAATATAAAAGGACAGATATCTATGGAAGAACATAAATGTGAACACAATGATATTTCTTATCCTAAGGGATTAAAATGGACCAAACAGAGAAAATGCGTGTATCAGGTGCTGGAGGAAGCGACCGAACCCCTCAGCGCCGTGCAGATTTACAATCGTATTGAGAAAGAACACGAAGGCAGCGATTATGCTGTATCCACAATCTACCGGATCCTGGCAACATTTGAAGAACACGGAATGGTAGAGAAGACTACGTTCATGGGAGACGGTACCGTAGTATACGAATTGAACCGTGGGGAACATACCCATTATGCGGTCTGCCTGGAATGTCATAAGCGGATTCCGCTGCCCAGCTGCCCCTTTGCACACGTACATCTGGAACAGGATACCGGAGATTTTACCGTTACCGGACACAAATTAGAGCTTTATGGCTATTGCAAAAAGTGTCAGGAAGCCCGCAAAAATCACTAATTTCACCTATTATATAAAAAAATCGAAAAAAATATTTAATTTTTTTTGAAAAAGTACTTGCATTATTTAAAATCATGTGATAACATATGTCTTGTCGTTGCGGGAGACACAACAACGACAAAGAAAATGCACCGCTAGCTCAGTTGGTAGAGCACCTGACTCTTAATCAGGGTGTCCAGGGTTCGAGCCCCTGGCGGTGCACTCGAGAGAATCGTTTTTGGAGACATAGGAGCTCCGGGGACGGTTCTTTTTTTGGTTTTAATTTTGTCTGACAAACTACTTTACAAAGCCTGGAACCCGTGCTATATTGAACTTAGATAAGAAAGTAATAATTGTTCCAAGGCGCAGAAAACCCCGGGGTGCGATCCCGGGGCTTTTTGTTGCTAGGCTGACTGTTGCTAAGCTTCTCCGTCCAGCCATTTGCATATGTAGTAGGCAACTACACTTGCTATAACGGAGAGAAAGAAAGTAATAATAATATCCAAAGCGCCACCTCCTTCCTGCTGGAAAGAGTCAACAGCATGCCTATTATATCACACGGTTCTCGTAGCGTAAACCGTCAAAAAACGACTTAAAATACCCCTTAGATACCATTTCTCTTTATCAGGGTGTCCGGGGTTCGAGCTCCTGGCGGTGCACTTTAAAGGATCGTTTTTGGAGACATAGAAGCTCCGGGGACGGTTCTTTTTTGCATAAATATTCAAGTTGAGGAGATTTCACATGACTGCGATATTTGATACCCATGCGCATTATGATGATGACGCATTTAATGAAGACAGAGAACAGCTTCTGGCGGCGCTGCCGGAGCAGGGGATTGCCCGGGTGGTGGATGTAGGTGCGAGCCTTGCTTCCTGCAGGAAAGTACTGGAGCTGATGGAACGATATGATTATATCTACGGAGCCATCGGCGTGCATCCCAGCGAGACAGCGGAACTGAACGAGGAAACCTATTCCTGGTTAAAAGAGCAGTGCCAGAAGGAGAAATGTCTGGCGGTGGGAGAGATCGGACTGGATTATTATTGGCCGGAGCCGGATCATGAGACACAGAAGAAATGGTTCCTGCGGCAGCTGGATCTGGCGAGAGAGATCAAAAAACCTGTCATCATTCACTCCCGAGAGGCGGCAAAGGATACCGTAGACCTCATGACGGAGGCACATGCAGAGGAGATCGGCGGCGTGATCCATTGCTATTCCTATACGAAGGAAACGGCGAAAACTTTCCTGGATATGGGCTTCTACTTTGGCATTGGTGGTGTGCTGACTTTCAAAAATGCGAAGAAGCTGAAGGAAGCGGTAGAGTACATTCCCATGGATCGCATTGTATTTGAGACGGATTGCCCGTATCTGGCACCGGAACCGAACCGCGGCAAACGCAACAGTTCCCTGAATATTCCCTATGTGATCGCTACCATGGCACAGATCAAGGGAATCACAGAGGAAGAAGTGCGTAAGGCGGCATGGGAGAATGCCCTGAAACTGTACCGGATGGAGCAATAAGAGAATACAGGAATAAAAATACCACCCTAATCCGGAAGATTAAGGTGGTATTTTGTTAAGACCCGATTGAAAATAAAAGAATTAATATAGGCGGATAATCCGGGGGCCACCAGCAGGAGCGGCCAGAATGCGAAGATTCCGGTCAGAAAAATACCTGCGGTCACGGCAATCGTGGATAAAACCGGCAGAAAATTCCGGATTCCCATGGCAAAGCTCATTTTGAACAACGCCGAAGTGGTATTTTCGCACCGTGCCAGCAACGGAAACATCATAAACAGGACAATGAAAAACAGTATCGTTACGATGGCAAAAGCCGGCAGCAGATAGAACGCCATAGAAGTATCGCTGTTCAGGCACCAGTACCAGTCGGCACCCAGCACCAGCCCCGCGGCAAGCATCACCAGCCACAGCAGGGTTCCCTGTTTGAAATTGCTGAGGAAGGAGCGCCAATAGGAGGAAGAGGTGTACCCCTCCTGATTGCTGGCCTGTTTCAGGGTCACATAGTATAAGGCACAGGTGCTGCTTCCGATGGTAAAAACGGGAAGACAGCACAGATACCAATAGACTGACAGTAAAAATAAATCTGCCAGATTGCCGATAAATTTCCAAACCGGATTTTCCAGATTAAAAAAACGTCCCAAAATTTATTCAACCTTTCTAGTTCTCATTGATCTCAAAATCATTGCAATTTTCGATATCATATGTTTTAGCCACATATTTTTCCATGGAATCATCCACCGAAAGCTGCCAGTTTACAAAATAAGCCCTTTCCACATTGCGGGCATAGACCGCATTGAGGCCGTCCGTCAGGATCGTATTGTTCTGGCAGGGGCGCAGATCATGGGTGTTTTTCGGCCAGTCGGTACGATGCACCAGATGCAGATCCACATTCTGGAAAGTAATGTCCGAGATATTCCGGGAGGAATCTCCGTAGATCAGGATTCCGTTCTCTCCGGTACAGTGGATATTCTGGAAGGTCACATTGCGGATATGACCGACCTCTTTGCCATCGCTGCGCTTGACCGCCGTGATCGCAATAGGCTCTGCCTCACCCCACCAGTGAGCCTTGGAGAACATGCGGGTATCAATGCTCAGATTCGAAAAAGTCACATTTTCAATGGAACCCTTGTCTCGAAGCTGCATGGAGATTCCGCGGTTGGTACGGCTGATACAGCAGTTGTTCACGGTAATATTCCGGAAAGGAGCTTCGCTCTCGGTTCCGAATTTGATGGCGGCGCTGGTGGACATCAGGGTGCAGTTGCTGACCACAATGTTCTCACAGGCACCGTACTGCATGGAATGTGCGGTATTCTTGAATACGATACAATCATCAGCACTTTCAATATGGCAGTTGGTAATGCGGACATTTTTGCAATGATCCGGATCGATGCCGTCGCAGTTGGCAAGACGGAGATTGTTCAGAATACGGATGCCGTCGATCAGAACATCCTCGCAGCCTACCATATGTGTGGTCCAGAAAGCACTGCCGGTAAGCGTCACATGCTCAATGGTCAGGTGGCTGATGTGTTCCAGAAAAAGCAGGGGAACTCTGGGGTAAAAGCTTCCGTCAATGTGCCAGGGAGACACAGTGCCATAAAAAATTTGTTCGTTGCCGTCTATTTTTCCGAAGCCGGTAATGGATACATACTCACAATCCCTGGCATAAAGGAAAAACAGTGTCGGTTGTCCGGTATAGTCACAGTTTTCATAAGTGGGTCTGTCTATTTGGGATGGCGTAGTGTCCTGTCTGCCCAGAAGGTTAAAATCCTCCAGATGATCACTGCCCTTCAGACAGGAACCTGTCTCCAGATGCAGTTCAACATAAGAACGAAGGATGATAGTACCGGATCGATAGGTACGTCCTCCGCTAAAAGTAACACAGCCGCCTCCGTTATTGTGACATGCGTCAATCGCTGCCTGAATCGCAGGTGTATCATTGTGAACACCATCTCCGACAGCTCCATAATTGTCTACGTTATAAATCATAACTACTCCCATCTGCACAATATGTATCTTCTGCATATTGCACGCTGCTATTGGTCGGTCCGGTATGGAACATGAAATACATGCTTCAAATGGATCAGTCTGGGAAAGCATGGTTCAAAACAGGCGGTCTGATTCCTGATTTGTTTGCCACAACTTTATCACAGGTTGAGAAAAGGGTCAATAGATATTTTGTCGGAAAATGTGGTGTCCTGTTGAAACATATCCAATTTTGCCTGTTTGCGGTAGGTTCTGGGGGACACCCCGTTTGCCTTGCGGAAGCAGTCTTTAAAGTAGTTGCTGCTATTATAGCCGCAGTTCACGGCGATCTTGGTGATGGAATCATCCGTGGTCAGAAGCATCTGACACGCCTGTCGGATCCGGATATAATTGACATACTCCCGGAAGGTCGTGCCGGTAACATTCCGGAATTTCCGGGAAAGATAAGTAGGACTTAAATTTACTTTTTCCGCGACTTCTTCCAGAGTCAACGGCATGGCAAAATTCTGTGCAATGTAACAGAGGGTATCTTCGATGGCACTGCTGATGCCGGTATTCTGTTTTACCTTTTCATAGACGAAAATACCGTCTCTGCGGATCTCTAGCAGCAGAGTCCGCATAAGCAGGGTAAGAATCTCGTGGGAATACTGGTCCGGAATGTTGTTTTCCTGCAGCATGTCATTTAACAGCTTTTCCAACTGGATGCGGCCGGAGGGAGTCAGAACCACCTTGCCGGAGCGGGACAGATATTCCAGAATATCCGGGTGGGCATTCCAGAAGGTCTGTGGAAGGATATCCAGTTGGCAATAGATGACAATACGCTCACAGGGAACAGCTCCTTCGTACTGTGTACAGTGGGAATCCCCCGGAGTCACAATAAATACGTCCCCCGCAGACAGATGATACAGATTTTTGTTCACGGAGTAAATGCAGTTGCCCTTTTTCAGGTAAAAAAATTCACAATAAGTATGAATATGTTCATAGGACATGGAAAAGCTGGGGACACGAACCTGTTTTTCCACATAAATTCCCTGATTATTTTCTTCAGTGTACATGAAAAAATCCTCCTAAACACCATTACTTATATAGAAACAACAGTGTACAATATAACCAAAAACAGTATGCGTTTATTGATTGTTTTGTGTAATTATAACATCGAAATTGCAATATCACAATGTTTCTGTAGGTTGATTCTTTGAAAAAGAGCAAATAATCTGTGGTTTTTCTGAAAAACACATACTTAAATAGTAGTATTCAATACCAGAGGCAGATAAAATGAACTTAACAGCTAAAGGAGACGTTCCCAAAATGGTCGGTCTGGGGGAAACGGATCCCGGCGGCAGTTAACGTTAACAAAACCAATTGGGAAAAGAACAATTATTATGATTTAGCAGGTAACAGGAAACAATGTATTTGAAATTTTGAAAAGGAGTAATAAAGCTTATGAAAAAGAAAATTTTAGCAGCATTATTATCCGTAACAATGATCCTTGGAATGACAGGTTGCGGTAATTCCTCAAATGAAGAAAGTGCTCCTGCGGCAGAAAGCACCGCAGCCGCAGCAAAAACGGAAGAAGCAGCTTCCACAGCTGCAGCGGAATCCACAGATGAGCCCATCACATTAAGAATGGCATGGTGGGGATCTCAGACAAGACATGATATTACGGTTCAGGCCATCGAACTGTATGAGAGCGAACATCCCAATGTGACGATTGAATATGAATTCTATTCCTTCGATGATTATTTTACAAAACTGAAAACTCTGGTAGCTTCCGATCAGGTATGGGATATCTTCCAGTTGGGCGGTAACTTCCCTCAGTACATGGATAAGATCTATTATCTGAACGACTTCATTGATTCCGGAGTTGTAGATGTATCCGATATTTCCGATTCTTATCTGAAGATCACACAGGATACGGACGGCAACCAGATCGGATTATCCAATGGTCTGAATACTTATGGCATTGCTTACGATGTTGACCTGTTTAATGAAGCAGGCGTTCCCCTTCCTACTGAGGACTGGACCTGGGATGACTTCAAGAGCGCAGCAGAGAAGATTCATGAGTACACCGGTGACTTCGGCGTATCCGGATTTACTTCTTCCGAATTCATTGCCGGATGCTCTACCTACATCGGACAGCAGGGTTCTGTTGGACAGTACAGCTTCTTCAATCTGGATCTGACCGGCATGGGCTTTGACGATGCACAGATGTTGGCTCCTTACATTCAGATGAAAGCAGATATGATCAAGGAAGGTGCCGCTCCCGATGGAGGTGCTGAGATGGAGATCACCAATATCGAGAACGACTTCCTGGTAACCGGCGAAGCAGGTATGACCTGGGTTGCAGTAAACCAGTTCCCTACCATCTATGATGTATGTAAGGCAGACGGACGTACCCTTGGCCTGGCTACAATTCCCAGAGTTACCTCCGATGGTCCTTCCGGTGCTATGATCCAGTCTTCCCAGATGATGTGTGTATCTCAGGACAGCGAGAACAAGCAGGCAGCAGCCGAGTTCATCAGTTGGTTCGAGAACAGCACAGAGTGCAACAACATCTTAAAGGGTGAGAGAGGTATCCCCGTAAACACCACTGTTCGTGAAGCTCTGAAGAGTGAAGCTACCGAGGGTCAGCAGATCATGTATGATTTCGTAGATATGGTTGGTACTTTTGAGATTCCTGAGAAGATCAACGTACTGAGCCCCGATGGACAGGATGAGGTAGTAGCAAACTATCGTAACTACATCCAGCAGGTAGCTACCGGCGAGATCACCGCATCCGAGGCCGCTGATAAGACCTATGCAGATGCAGAAAAAATCTTTGCAAAATAAACAGTAACTAAAGACAATAAGAAGTATCTAATAAAACAGCAATAAGAACAGCGAGGCACACTTTCCTCGGGGAGTGTGCCTGTACTGTCTCTATCGACAGAATCTGTCGGCATAAAGGAGGGCTTCTCTTGAAAACGACTACCGTATCGAAGACACCCGGGTGGAGAAGATTTTTATACAAAGAGTCAACCGTAGGACATGTATTTGCGGCACCTTTCATATTTGGATTTATTTGCTTTTCCCTGATTCCTATACTGACGTCCCTGTATTATTCCTTTACGGATTATTCCATGGGTTCCAAGACGCTCGACTGGGTGGGATTCACGAACTTTGTGCGTCTTTTTAAAGATGAGATCTTCGTCAAGTCTCTGGGCGTAACGTTAAAATATGTATTTACATCTGTTCCCCTGAAACTGGCATTCGCTCTTTTTGTAGCATTTCTGCTGACCAGAAAGAGCAGAATGGTAACACTTTACCGTTCCCTGTATTATGTACCGTCACTGGTAGGCGGCAGCGTGGCTGTGGCACTGGTATGGAAACAGCTCTTTGCTAGAAAAGGTCTGATCAATGCCGTTCTGTTAGATATGGGTCTGGAAAAGATCAACTGGTTCGGAGACGAGAAGCTGGCACTGATCCCCCTGATCCTTATGAGTGTATGGCAGTTCGGATCTTCCATGATCATTTTTGCAGCCGGTCTGAAAGAGATTCCTACTTCTTATTATGAAGCTGCCAGAATGGACGGAGCGAACGGTTTCCAACTGTTCTTCAAGATCACGTTACCCTGCCTGTCACCGATCATCCTGTACAACCTTGTAATGCAGACGATTTCCGCATTTATGGCATTTACACAGGCGTTCATCATTACACAGGGCGGCCCCAACAATGGCACCATGATGTACTCTCTCTATGTTTACAATCAGGCGTTCCAGTATAACAACATGGGTTATGCCTGCGCAATGTCGTGGTTCATGTTGGTGGTTATGAGTATCATTACTCTGGTTATTTTTAAGAGCTCCAAGATGTGGGTATTCAGCGAGTCAGGCGACTAAGGAGGAGCGGAAATGAAAGTAAAACATACAGTCAATAAAATATTATATCATGTATTTGTAATTCTTTTCGGCATTATTATGATCTATCCGGTATTCTGGATGATCAGTGGTTCCTTTAAGGACAACTCCGAGATCCTGCGGGGTACGTTAAGCCTGATTCCTTCCGAATGGAAGTTCAGTAACTACAGCACCGGCTGGAAAGGCTTTTCCGGTATCACCTTTGCCACATTCTTCAAGAATTCACTGGTAATTGCCGGAATTGCAACCCTGGGCACCGTAATCAGTTCTTCCCTGGTGGCATATTCTTTATCCAGAATCCGCTATAAGGGCAGAAAGTTCTGGTTCACCTGTATGATCGCGACCATGATGCTTCCTTCCCAGGTCATCATGATCCCCTCTTTCCTGATCTGGTATCGTCTGGGGCTGGCCAATACCTATGTCCCTCTGGTATTACCGTACTTTTGCGGTCAGGCGTTTTTCATCTATCAGATGATGCAGTTCATGAGTGGTATTCCCAGGGATCTGGACGAGGCAGCCACGATCGACGGATGCAGCAAGTATTCCATTTTCACCCGTATTATTTTCCCGCTGCTGAAACCGTCCATCGTAACCACAGTTATTATTCAGTTCTACTGGAAATGGGATGATTATATGGGACCTCTGCTTTATTTAAGCAAGCCGCAGTCCTATACGGCATCTCTGGCAATCAAGCTGTTTGCCGATTCTGCTTCCACGACAGACTATGGTGCAATGTTCGCAATGTCAACATTGTCTCTGGTCCCGGTATTTTTGATCTTTCTGTTCTTTAACAGATATCTGGTGGAAGGTATCGGAACCAGTGGACTGAAAGGATGATCGATTGGCTATGATGATTCAGAATCCGATTTTAAGGGGCTTTTGCCCGGATCCTAGTATTATACGTGTGGGAGAAGATTATTATATTGCGACATCTACCTTTGAATGGTGGCCGGGAGTGAGACTGTTTCACTCCCGCGATCTTCAGAACTGGGAACAGATCCCGTCCCCTTTGAGGAGAAAGAGTCAGCTTGACATGGTGGGAGACCCGACCTCGGGAGGGGTCTGGGCTCCCTGTTTGAGTTATGACGGAAAGCGTTTCTTCCTTATATATACAGATGTGAAAACCAAAAAAGGAAGATACTACAATACGCACAATTATCTTGTGTATACGGATGACATCTACGGAGACTGGTCAGAACCGGTCTATCTCAACAGCATCGGCTTCGATCCCTCCCTGTTCCATGACACGGATGACAGGAAATACCTGATTAATATGGTCAATGGCTTTAAGGGGATTCTGGTGCAGGAGCTGGATGCGGAGAACTACCGTCTCATCGGAGAGCGCAAAAAGGTGTATAACGGCTCGGGGATTGGCTGTACCGAAGGCCCGCATATGTATCATATCGGGGACTATTATTATCTTCTGGTGGCAGAAGGTGGTACCGGCTACGATCATTGTGTGACAATGGCAAGAAGCAAGAGCATCTGGGGCCCCTTTGAGACGGCTCCGGAGAATCCGATCGTCACCTCCGACATGAGTGACATGAATGCCCTGCAAAAATGCGGACATGGAGATATTACGGATACCCCTGATGGAGAATGGTATCTGGTGCACTTATGTTCCCGACCGTTAAACGGACAGAGATGGTGTACCCTCGGCAGAGAAACCGCGATCCAGAAAATGTACTGGGACCGGGACGGCTGGCTGAGACTGGCGGCAGGCGGCAGCTATGCGGGAAGAGAGACGGAAGCACCGGCAGGCAGCAGTCTGGATCTGACTAAAGGGAACCAGAGCGTGAGCTTTTTCGATGATTTTACGGAAAACACGTTGCATCTGCGGTACAATTCTCCGCGCTGCGACTATGGAGACTTTACAGACCTGAGTTCCCGGCCGGGATATCTGCGGATCAAAGGGCAGGAATCCATGAATTCCCTGCATCATGTATCCCTGATAGCAGTACGGCAGCAGACAGTCTGTGCGGAGGCGGAGACCGCTATGGAATTTAACCCGTCTTATCCGGAGCAGTTGGCGGGGCTGACGTACATGTATGATGCCATGAATTTTTATGTATTGGGCAAAACGGTAAATGAAGCGGGAGAGGCAGTGCTGACACTTATCAAGAGTGATCAGGGAGTTGTGACGGACGAGATGGAGCCGGTCAGGATCCCGGCATCGGGAGCAATCAGGCTGCGCGCCCGGGTCGGAGAGGACGGTACGCAGGTAACCTTTTATTATGACACCGGTGACGATAACTGGCAGCAGGCAGGCGTACCCCTTACGACAGAGATTATGACGGATGAGCATTGCAGAGGCTTTACAGGAGCGCATTTCGGAATGTATGTCCATGATATGACAGGACTGTCATTAACGGCGGATTTCGATTATTTTTCTATGGAGGCAGAAGAAAATGAGAAAGCTATGTGAGAGCGGAGTTTCCTTTCAGACCGCGGATCCCCTGCTGCAAAAGCTGGTGGATACGGCAGAAAAAAAGAGTCTGGAGAACCTGAAGGATTTCGGTGGAAGAACGGTCCTGATCGAAGGAGGCGGTTATGAGAAGATTTGGCTGGAGACACAGCCCATGGGCGGCGAGATGTATGCCAAGAGGAATATGGAAGCGGCTCTGAACAATCAACTGCTGTTTATGGAGCATGCCAGAGAGGATGGAAGGATCCCGGGCAGCATTGCCATGATCGACGGCAAAGTAACGCCGCAGTTTAACAAATTTCAGGGCTTTTGCTTCCCGGCACCGGCATTGAATATGTATTATCTCATAGGCGAAGACAGAGAGTATCTGGAACTGCTCTATACCACCTTGGAACGCTTTGACGATTATCTGTGGAAGGTACGGGATTCCGACGGCGATGGATGTCTGGAGACCTGGTGCAAATACGATACCGGTGAGGATCATGCCATGCGCTACGGGGATGCCCCGGATGCCTGGACTGAGGAAGTACCGCCCCAGGGCTGCGAAAAGGTGCCCATTGCTTCCATAGATATTATGAGCTTTTCCTATGCGGCGCGGGAGACTTTACAGAAAATATCTGCCATCCTCGGAAAAGAAGAATGGGAAAACCGTTGGAAACAGGCGGCGGACAGTGTAAAGAAAAAGATCCGGGAATATCTCTGGAGTGAAGAACTGGGAATGTGCCTTGACCGGGACAGAAATCATGCCGTAATGCCTGTGAAAATGCACAATACCCTGCGGGCAATGTACTGGAACAGTATTTCTCAGGATATGGCAGACCGGTTCGCCAGAGAGCATTTGCTGAATCCGGAAGAATTCTGGACGAAAATGCCGTTGCCCTCGGTGGCGGTCAATGACCCGCTGTTCCGCAATGTAACGACAAATAACTGGAGCGGACAGGCAGAGGCGCTGACTTATCAGAGAGCGATCCTTGCCCTGGAAAATTACGGATATGAATGGATCCAGCCGCTTCTGGGACGGAAGCTTTTTGAGGCCATTGGAGAAAAGTGCGTTTTTGTACAGCAATATGATCCCTTCACCGGAAAGCCGTCGGCGGTGTCTCTGGAGGGAGAGCAGGATGCCTATGGACCGGCCATGCTGTCCGTGCTGGAATATGCGGCCAGAATGTACGGCGTTCACAGAGAACACAACATGTTATATTGGGGCTGCTGTCATGGAACCGAGAGCAGCTACGAGCAATATTTCGGAGAGAATACCTATCTGCTGAAAAACAGCGGAAACAGTACAGAAGCCTATATCAATGGCAAAAAGATATTTACCACAGACAAAAATGCGCGAGTGATCACGGACATGACGGGACAGATCCTGGCGGTCCGCAGCTTTGATGCCCCGATAACCCTGTGAAAAATCTTTACAAGCCGTGGAAACCGTGCTATATTTTGCATGGATAGAAGGCAGCAATTATTTTATGACAATAAAAGACCCTTGGGAGTGCCATTCCCAGGGGTCTTTTGAAAGTAAAAAAGATGGAAAAAGAAATGGTTAAAGTAAAAAAAACAGAAGAAAACAAATTGTTCTCCAAAGAAGATCTGAGGAAGCTGATAGTTCCGCTCTTATTTGAACAGGCGCTGGCTATTACCGTGGGTATGGCGGATACGGTCATGATCTCTTCGGCGGGCGAAGCGGCGGTTTCAGGCGTATCCCTGATCGATATGTTCAATAACCTGATCATCAGTGTGTTGGCGGCATTGGCTACCGGTGGCGCAGTGGTGACTTCCCAGTTCCTCGGAGCAGGGAAAAAAGAGGACGCCTGCAAATCCGCAAAACAGCTGATCGTGTCCTCCGTATGCATTACCATCGGTATTTCGATTCTGGTCATGGTGTTCTGTAATGGCATCATTTCCCTGTTTTTCGGTAAGATTGAAGCGGATGTATTCCACAATGCTGTAATTTACATGATGATCTCCGCACTGTCCTTCCCGTTTTTGGCTTTGTACAATTCCTGTGCAGCGCTGTTCCGCTCCATGGGAAATTCCAAGATCACATTGAAGGTCTCCGTGGTGGAAAATATCATTAACATCGGCGGTAATGCTTTGGGCGTCTATGTACTGGGACTGGGCGTGGCAGGTGTGGCGATTCCTTCCCTGATCTCCCGTGCAGTGGCAGGATTCATCCTATATCATTTGCTGAAAAACCCGTCCAACGAAGTGCATTTATTAAAAGAAAGATTCCGCATCGACTGGCCGGTGATCCATAAGATTTTTTACATAGGTATCCCCAGCGGGATTGAAAATGGTATTTTCCAGCTGGGACGTGTCATTGTGGTAAGCATTATCGCGGGTTTCGGAACTGTGCAGATCGCTGCCAACGGCGTGGCGAACAGCTTAGACAGCATGGGCTGTATCGTGGGACAGGCTATGAATCTGGCAATGATCACGGTAATTGGCCGTTGTGTCGGCGCCGGAGATTCCGGTCAGGTGCGGTACTATACGAAAAAATTATTGAAGATTACCTACTTGTGTACCTTTATGGTAAACAGCGTCATCCTGCTGTGTCTGTCGTGGGTCCTGAAATGCTACGGATTAAGCCCGGAGACCACGCAGTTAGCCTATATTCTTGTCATGATCCACAATGGCATGGCAATGTTTTTGTGGCCAGCATCTTTTGTACTGCCGAACATGCTTCGTGCCTGCAATGACGTGCGCTTTACCATGGTGCTGTCCATATTCTCTATGTTCATGTTCCGCATCGGTTTCAGTTATATCATCGGTGTGAACATGGGCTACGGAGCCATTGGTGTCTGGATCGCCATGGTACTGGACTGGATCTTCCGCGTGATCTGCTTCGTGAGCAGATATTTGTCCGGCCACTGGCTGAAAACGGCCGGGTTAAAGGATAACAGATAGTATAGAGCATGATTTTTGCGCCCGAATAGGTTCACGGATGAACTGTTATGAGGTATAATGTGGGAAAAAGAGAGGAAGGTATGTAATATGCAGATAGTATTGGAAAATGAAGCTTTAAAGGTAACGATCAACAGCTTTGGCGCAGAACTTGCAAGTATTCGGGGGAAAGAGACAGATACTGAGTATCTGTGGAATGCGGATGCGAAATTCTGGAAGAGAAGTGCACCGGTACTGTTCCCCTTTGTGGGCAGTCTGAAAAATAAGGAATATCATTATGAAGGAAAGACCTATTCCATGGGACAGCACGGTTTTGCCAGAGATATGGAGTTTGCCGTGGATGTACAGACGGCGACGGAAGCACGGTTTTCCCTGAGATCTAATGAAGAAACCAAAGAGAAGTACCCGTTCGAGTTTATTTTAAAAGTAGGTTATGAATTAGAAGGAAGAAATCTGAAGGTCATCTGGCAGGTGGAAAATCCGGATACAAAAACACTGTACTTTTCCATCGGCGGACATCCCGCATTCATGTGTCCTGTGAATGGAAAAGGAAAGCAGTCGGAATATTATTTTAAGTTTGATGCCGACAAAGATCTGACTTACGGACTGGTGGCGGATGACGGACGAGGACTCATGGGACAGCAAAAGGATGTACTGCCGGTGAAAAACGGCTATGCGCAGATCACAGAGCATCTGTTTGACAGGGATGCTCTGATTGTGGAGAACCACCAGGCTTCCGTAGTGAGCCTGTGTACCCCGGACAAAAAGCCTTACCTTACCGTAAGCTTTGACGCTCCGTTATTCGGGCTGTGGTCTCCCGCAGGCAAGGGAGCACCGTTTATCTGCATCGAGCCCTGGTACGGCAGATGCGACCGGACGACCTTCGACGGCAGCCTGGAACAGCGGGAGTATGGCAATACTCTGCAGGCGGGCGGGGTATTCCGCAGGGAGTACACCATCACCGTAGAATAAATCCAGAAACAGCAGCGATATGTCAGGTATCGCTGCTGTTTTTAAGTGGCTCATCTTATGAATTATTCTTGTTCTTTTAATGGAAATTCGGAATATGCTTCCATCTGTCCCGGAAGTAATGGGCAATCAGTTTCGGACGGCGATCTCTGGTAAAGATGCCTTTCCGGTTGCCGTCTGCGCGCATACAGCCCTGCAGGGTGGCATAATCGGCGAAGTTCCATGCCTGTTCCCCGATAAAAAAGTCTCTTCCGTCGAAGGCCTTGCTGTACATTTTATAAAGTTCTACCTGAAATTCTTCACTCCACATTTCCGGCGCACAGTTATGGAGCCCGGCGAGAGTATCGGCGCCGTATTCGGTCATCATCACGGGTTTTCCGATCTTTTCCCAGAAATCCAGTTCCAGATTCCAGGCGTAGGAAGCAGCTTCCAGGTCACCGGACAGATTGTACCATCCGTAATATCGGTTCAAGCAGACCACATCCATGGTCCGGGTCACGATGTCCTTCTCGTAATTATTCTGACAGCAGACAAAGGTGACGGGACGGTTCTGAGGATCCAGACTGTGGGTAAACTCATAGAGGGAATGCCAGTAATCATAGGCGGATTCCGGGAAATGCTCGGTATCCGGCTCATTTCCCATGGACCACATGACAACGCAGGGATGATTTTTGTCCCGTGCGATCAGATCCCGTAGTACCTGTTCGTGATGCTCTCTTATGGGAAATGTCTTATAAGGATCACAGCTCTCTCCGGCACCGATGCCCACGGCGGGCGTCTCGTCAATAATAACGATACCTTCTCTGTCACAGAGCCGGTAGATCTCCTCCGCGTAAGGGTAATGGCTGGTGCGGAAGGAGTTGGCATGGATCCAGTGTAGAAGATTAATATCCTTTACATCGAGGCAGAGATCCAGTCCTCTTCCGCGGAAAAAGGAATCCTCATGCTTGCTGAAGCCCTTGAAATAAAAAGGCTCCCCGTTGATCAGAAACTGCGTTCCCTTCACCTCTACGGTACGGAAACCGAATTCTTCCGTATAGCAGTCCTCTCCGTAATGAACTTCCGCCTTGTACAGGTAAGGAGTGCCGGGATAAGGCTGCCAGAGATGGACCTGCGGGATCCGAAGCTCTCCCTTTCGGCCGGTGGCTTCTGCTTTGCAGTTGCTTTCTGCGTCTATGATTTTTAAAGTGACAGGAGCGTCACTATCTATCCCATCCGTGAGAATTTCGTAATTTAAGACGCCGGTGTCACCTTCGATAGACGGGACCAGAGTAATGTCTCTGATGTAGGAGGCCGGAGTGCTGTAGATGCGTACCGGACGGTTGATACCTGCAAAATTAAAGAAATCAAAATTCGGCAGATTCTGTTTCTTTCTCCATATTTTTGCGGCTTCCACACTGGGAATGCCGGGATTGTCCGAGCCGAAGAAGGCAATATTACCTTCGTTGCCGATGGGCAGAGTGCTGTGGCTGATCCGGTTGTCCACAGCGACACCGATGGTAAGGTGCCCATCCTCCGGAATCAGATCCGTGATCTCTACTTCAAAGGGGAGAAAACCACCCTTATGTGTCATAATCAGTTTCCCATTGATATAAACTTTTGCAACATGGGTCACGGCATCAAAACGCAGTACCTGACGCTGTCCGTTGCTTCCGCACAAAAGAGCTGGGAGCACCACGGTTCGCTCGTAATAAGCCCAACCGTAATGATTCCGATAAGCCGGATCATCCTTCTGGTCATTATAAGAAGCCGGCACGGCAATCAGGTCCATCTCCTGCGGTCCGCTCCAGAGATCCTCCGGCTCTGTCTCATCTCCTAATTGAAATTGCCATACTCCTCCCAGATCGATCAAGCTGCGGGAACGGTTCATGATTGGATATAACATGGTAGTCCTCCTTTTGCCCTGTGGCCTGTAATTGCGCTTATTATAGGGCAGGACAAAAGGAAAATCCATGTGATTATTTTTAAGAAGTATGTAAATTTTTATGAATCTGGCAAGTCAGTAATTAATGGTGGGTATTCCTGTTTTTTTGCAAGGGCACAAATAGCGCCCCATCGCCTGGATTTAAAGTAGAAGAGCATGGCAATCATGCCGGTAATAAAGCTGGCGGAAACACTGACCATGGCATATTCGCCATAGCCGGCATACATGATGAGATAAGCGGCAGGGATTCGGACAACCCATAATAGCAGAATATTTACGATAGTGGGATAGCGAATCTCTCCGATACCATTGATAAAGCACATAATGCCATTGAACACGGCGTAGGCCCAGGTGAATGGCAGAACAAGATAAGTATATCGCTGTGCAAAAGTCAATACGGCAGGATCACGGCTGAACAGCATTAGCAGAGGATGGCAAAAAGCAGTCACAAGTAATCCCCCTGCAAGGGTGACGATGCCGGAACAGAGCGGTATCTGCCATGCCCCACGGCATAAACGACGGTAGTTCCGGGCACCAAGGTTCTGCCCGGCAAACACAGTAGCCGCAGAAGAATATGAAGTAATGGCAATATTGGCAATGCCGCTGACTTTACCGGCAACGGAGCATCCGGCTACGAAGGTGGACCCAAGCGTGTTATAAAGTGCCTGAAGCAGCACATGACCGACAGAATAAAGTGCGGTATTCAGTCCGAGCGGCAGGCCGATCTTTAACATTTCATGAAGAATAGGAAGGTCAAAACCATGCGCAAAAACCGGAAAATTCATGGCAAGATAAGTATGACGGATGTAGAAGATGCTGAACATCCAGGACAGAAACAGTGAGGCAGCAGTTGCGATGGCAACACCGGTGACGCCCATTCCCAAACCGGCAGTCAGTACAAGGTCCAGAACAATATTGGTAACGCAGGAAATGCCAAGAAATAACAGCGAAGAAGTACTGTTTCCCAGACCCCGTAAAATGCCTGCGTTAAAGTTATATCCCATATTGCCGAGAATGCCTAACGTTGTGATACGCAAATACATAATGGCATAGGGCATGGCATCGGCAGGCACCTGCATCAGCCTTAGAAGAAACGGTCCGGCCGCTACGCCTAACAACGTAAGCGGCAGACTGGCAGCGTACAGAAAAAACACTGCGGTTTGTGCAAGCTTACGCAGTTGATCTGTATCGGAGGCACCTGCCGCCTGTGAAATCAGGATGGATATTCCGGAACCAATGCCAAGAAAGATACACAAAAGAATCTCCAGTGGCTGGGAACTTGTGGCCACAGCGGCCAAAGCGGATGCATCACAGAAATTACCGATAACCAAAGTATCAACGGTTCCGTATAACTGTTGTAAGATATTTCCGATGCAGATCGGCAATGCAAACTGTGCTGCGCGGCCTAAAATAGAACCTTGTGTCATATCGATTTTACTCATATTCATTGACAATCACCCGCTTTGTAAAAATGGTAAATATTTAAATTGTAGAATGTAAAAATTCATCAGCTTATACTGGCTTGGTTCAGAGTCTATGCCAAAACTGTGTCCAGGGTTTTATGTTAAGAAAGCTTTCGATGCTACCGGTTATATTCTCCATTGTAATATAATCATGATGCCAGGGTCAAAAGGTCTAAGCCCACATGAGCTTGCTCATAGGTGGGTGAAAGACCTTAGGACCCGCCCCGATATGAGCATAAAAGTGGGATGATAATCCCACGATATGCGAATATTGGGTAGGATTGTGGGAGTGCGTAGCACGGAACAATCCGTAGGCATCAAAGTCGGGGGCTTTTGACCCCGACATCATAATCATAATGTTGCGGAGTATCGGGATGTAGCTTGAGCCTCTTCCGTGTGCAAATTGGAAATTGTCAGTGCATCATATCTCGAAAGCAGAAGCTTCGCATTCGGCGGCAGTACACAGTCTGACAAAAGTACATTTTTGATTTTATGCCCAGGTGCAGTAAAACCATCAATTTCAATGGGGGCAACGGATTCCACTGTGCCGTGCTCCTGTTTTTGCCCGGTCAGATGCAGCCGTTCAAAGTGGAAATCTTCAAAATAAGGCGGCTCTGGAGCAGGAATGCCGTCATCATTGTATGGAACAGAATGAATGAGCAGGCGGGGGAAGGTGCAGTCGCGTACAGTGACATTGCGCACATATCCGCCACGCTTAGGGGTTCCTTTGATTTCAATGCCATTGGAAGAGGCAGCTATATCGCAATCCCAAATTTGCACATCTGCAACACCGCCAGACATTTCACTGCCAATACAGATACCATGACCGCCGTTGCTGTGGCAGTCAAATACGCAGATATGCTTTGTAGGACGATTAATGGCATTACCTTCGGGATTCTTACCGGATTTGATGGCAACGGAGTCATCTTCGGTTTCAAATTCCGTTGCAAATAACGTGCAGTTTGTGGAAGAATCCGGGTCCCAGCCATCGCCGTTCCAAATACCGCCAGAGCGTAGCGTGCAGTGGTCAGTCACAATGTCATCACAGTAGATCATATGGACATTCCATGCTGCGCCGCTTTGTAAAGTCAGCCCTGTAATACGAATACGGGAGCAGTTGCTTAAATTAATAAGTCGTCCGCGGACACGTCCCGGAATGGTACGGTCATTCTCACAGGTGGCAACCAGTGCAGCATTTTGGGCAAGATATTCCCTGAGATTCTCCCGTTCGATATCGATCATGCGCTCAGCCAGAACATGCCCACCGCCACTAATGGTTCCTTTCCCATAAAGCAGGATGTTTTCGCAATTTGCACCTGCGGTATGATCAAGCTGTCCGGCGTTTAAAAGACTGCGGTAACATTCCTGCTCCGTGCCTTCAAAACGGCTCCAGATACGAGGCAGATAATCTGTGGGGTCAGAACTTCCCTGTAAAACAGCATCTTTCTCCAGATACACGGCCATACAACTATGTAGATTAAGAGCTCCGGTCAGATAGATTCCGGCGGGAAAGTATACTTCGTCATTTGGTCCGCAGTCTGTAAAAGCCTGTTGGAGTGCGGCAGTATTCAGCGTTTTTCCATCACCCACGGCATTGTAGGGTTCTTCCGTTACATAGATGCGGTGCCGTGCAGGTGAGGTACAGATGCGGATACTGCCGATATTGTAGACAGTAACACAATATTCAGTATTGGGTATCAATTCTGTGAATGTATAATGTGTCCGATTTGTGTGAACAGAATGTCCACCATCGAGAGAAACTTCATATACTGTGTCGGCATTGGCATTTTCCGGCTTATTCCAGAACACAGTTGCGGTGTTGGCAGTACAGCGTGCGGATAGTAAAACGGATTCCATAAAAATCCTCCTTTTCTTTTTTACTGCTTTCATTGTAAAAAAAAGCACTGAGAATGTCTATATCAATTATTTTCATTTATGTTAAGGTGAATTGGAAAATTAAATTCCAGTCCATTCACCCAAAAACTGGAACTTAGTA
>ERZ773156.80-NODE-80-length-139406-cov-56.2002_pt1 | contig 139406 bp, 108 predicted proteins | sample MGYA00511895_ERZ773156 | MGnify/ENA primary metagenome ERZ773156 (study PRJEB29015, sample SAMEA2737850) | human gut metagenome | biome: human gut; feature: human-associated habitat; material: faeces | place: China | collected 2012 ... | reverse complement strand
CGCTGTAACTGAATAATTTTTATAATTTTGTGTCCAAAATATGTTGACTAGTGCATAAGTCATTGTTTCTTTGCTACATACTCTTCTGATTATGACCCTATTTTCTTTTTTGACTTTCTGGGTCATTGTTTCTTTATTCGCATCACTCCACACTTTGACCTTATTTGCTTTTTCGGCTTTCTGAGTCATTATTTATTTGTATGTCTCCTTTCCGCTTATGACTCTATTTATATTTTTATTTCATAAGTCATTTTCTATATTATATATATTATTATGTGTACACTTTCTATATCTGTATCACACATATAAAACTAATTTTATTATATTGGGGAATTTCTAAATTTGATTTTTATGACTATAAATGAGCAAATACAGAAAATATACAAAAATAAATTATTTTTATTTGTACCTCATATACATTTCAATAGATTATTAAAAATATGTCTTTCTAACGCAGACATACTTGTTTAATATTTTAAATTTGCTCATTTGTAGTTTTATGATTTTAACTCGCAATCTATAAATAGATATATAAAATCTGCAAATTAATTAATAATGGGATAACTGAAATATATTTTAAAGAATTTACTGACATTGCAAAATTATTCACTCCACAAAATGTGTATAATCAAATACGCTTTTAAGAAATTATATAAAATGCATAATGTTTTAAATTCTCTCATTTATAGTTGTAATTGATAATCAGACAATATTCATAATACTACCATTCAAGGCTTATTCCCTGCCCTGAACAGTAAGTATTATGACTTATTTATTGATATTTACTTAGATATTTTATTATATTATTCTGGTATGCCAGATGAATGTATCTTATTCCTGTGAACCACCACGAGCATTAATATCATCTGCACCTGCATTATCAGTACCTTCTACTCCTGCGCCGATAGCATTACCTGAATTTTCAACTGTTCCTACACCAGCATCATTACCTGAATTTTCAACAGCTCCTGCTCTATCAGCATTATCTGAACTCTCTACAGCTTCTGCACCCACAGAATAATCTGTTCCTTTAACAAAATCATCACTTGAAGATACAGCCTTCTCACTATCACTCACACTGCTGACCTCACCAATACCTTTCCAGATATCTGTTTCACTAGGGCCATTAAGTGTTGATGAATAGCTTCCATCTTCGTTAAATGTTACGCTTTCTGCAACCTTTTCAGAATGAGTAAAGCCTGTTGTATCTGTAGGCTCAGGAAGTCCCTTGACTTCTCTGAATATCTTCATGAATTCCTTACCTGTGATAGTTTCATGGTCATACAGATAATGTGCTATCTTATCAAGTACATCTCTGTTCTCTGTAAGAAGCTGTTTAGCTTCTTCATAGCACTCCTTAAGCATATTCTTAACTTCTTCATCTATCTGCGCGGCTGTTTCATCTGAACAGTCAAGTCTTGCGTTACCGTTAAGATATGGATCATCAACAGTAGCAAGATTCATAAGACCGAAACGCTCTGACATACCATACTGGGTTATCATCGCCTTTGCAATCTTAGTTGCCTTTTCTATATCATTGGCAGCACCTGTAGTAACCTTGCCGAATACAATCTCTTCTGCGGCACGTCCGGCTACTAAAGTAACAAGCCTTGTCATAAGCTCATCCTTATTCTGAAGATACTTCTCTTCCTCAGGTACCTGCATAACATATCCAAGAGAACCCATAGTTCTTGGTACAATAGTAATCTTCTGGACTGGCTCCGAATCCTTCTTAAGTGCAGTAACAAGTGCATGACCTACTTCGTGGTAGGCAACTGTCTGCTTCTCTTCCTTGCTAAGAACTCTGTCCTTCTTTTCCTTACCTGCTATAACTACCTCTACAGCTTCGAAAAGATCCTTCTGTGATACATACTTTCTGCCTGCCTTAACTGCTGCGATAGCCGCTTCATTTATCATATTGGCAAGGTCAGAACCTACTGCACCACTTGTTGCAAGTCCGATTTCTTCAAAGTTGACTGTATCATCCATAAGAACATCCTTAGAATGAACCTTAAGTGTCTCGATACGTCCCTTAAGATCTGGCTTATCAACTATAACTCTTCTGTCAAGACGACCTGGTCTAAGTAAAGCCTTATCAAGAACCTCAGGTCTGTTAGTTGCAGCAAGTATGAATATACCCTTAGATGAATCAAAACCATCCATCTCTGCAAGCAGCTGGTTAAGTGTCTGCTCACGTTCATCATTACCACCACCATATCTTGAGTCACGGCTCTTACCTATGGCATCTATCTCATCTATAAATATAATACAAGGAGCCTGCTTTGTAGCTTCCTTGAAAAGGTCTCTTACTCGTGATGCACCAACACCAACAAACATTTCCACGAAGTCAGAACCTGCAAGTGAGAAGAAAGGAACATTGGCCTCACCCGCTACAGCCTTTGCAAGAAGAGTCTTACCGGTTCCCGGAGGACCTACTAAAAGCGCACCCTTTGGAAGCTTGGCACCTATCTTTGCATACTTGTCAGGGTTGTGAAGGAAATCAACTATCTCAGTAAGTGACTCCTTAGCCTCATCCTGTCCTGCTACATCTTTAAATGTAACTCCTGTCTTTTTCTGTACATATACCTTCGCAGTACTCTTGCCGACACCCATGCCGCCCATCATACCGCCGCCTTTGGATATTCTTCTGTATACAAAGGCAAATATAATATATATGAAAAGGAATGGAAGAACATACGCAACAAGGAACTCAACTATAGAAGAACTTGAATCTGGTATATATCCTGTGAATTCAATTCCTTTTCTCTTAAGAAGTGGTACAAGACTGTCATCGTTGACATATCCTGTATAATATGTGTAACCAAACTTATTGACACCATTACTTTCCTGAGCACTCTCTGTAGGTGTAATAAGTATTCTGTCCTGTTCAAGCGATACGCTCTCTACCTCATCATTATTCACCATTTCGATGAATTCATTGTAAGATATTTCCTTATATGTGGCATTTCTTAACAGACTGTTAAGCATTGTTATACCAATAAATGTTATAACAGCCGCTATTATAATAAACACAATAAGGTTGACATTCTTAGGCTTTTTATTATTATTGCCATTTCTGTCATTACGGTTATTGTTGTTATTACCACCACCGTAATTATTACCATTGTTGTAATTATCCATCCTGTGTCTCCATTCCTAGTTTCTTTATACTCTCATAGTCTGCCATAAGCCTTTGGCAGCAGCCTTCTCAGCCTATAAAAATATCACGATAATTGCAGACAGTATGATATAACATTACACACTTCTTTTTAATCTTTTATCCTCATATTAACAGACAATACCTATTATAAAGAAGGAATATTTATAAATCAACCTAAAATCAAAGGTTTCACACTATTTATTTTTTATTAATATTTTTTATTACAAAAGCCTGTAATATGGAAATATACTTCCCATACTACAGGCTTTACATATTCTATAAATATTCAGAATTATTATTCACTGTTAATTACTTTCCAGTATTCTTATCCTGATAATCAAGTGCCGCACCAATAAATCCTCTGAATAATGGGTGTGGTCTGTTAGGTCTTGACTTTAATTCAGGATGTGCCTGTGTAGCCACAAACCAAGGATGATTTTTAATCTCTATCATCTCAACTATTCTTCCGTCTGGTGAAATGCCTGAAAGTTCCATACCATTTTCAACAAGAACTTTTCTGTAATCATTATTAACTTCGTATCTGTGTCTGTGTCTTTCGTGGATAGTTTCCTCACCATACAGCTCATATGCCTTAGAGTCTTTTGCAAGTACACAAGGATATGAACCAAGTCTTAATGTACCACCGATATCATCAATACCCTCCTGGTCTGGCATAAGATGAATAACCGGATGAGTTGTATCAGGCTTAAGTTCAACACTATGTGCATCCTCGTATCCGATGACATCTCTTGCAAATTCCACGATAGAAAGCTGCATACCAAGGCAAAGACCAAGGAATGGAATATTATTCTCTCTTGCATATCTTATTGCCTGTATCTTACCTTCTATACCACGGTCACCAAATCCGCCCGGAACAAGAATTCCTGACACATCTGAAAGAATTTCTGATACATTGTCAGCAGTTACTGTTTCTGAGTCAACCCACTTTATAGTAACATCACATGAGTTAGCTACGCCGCCATGCTTAAGTGCTTCAACAACTGAGATATATGCATCATGAAGCTGGATATACTTACCAACAAGTGCAACTGTAACCTTCTTTGTAGGATTTTTCCATGCTTTACACATAGCTCTCCACTCATCAAGGTCTGGCTCTGGGCACTCAAGTTCAAGACATTCGCAGGCTACCTGTGCAAGATGCTCCTCCTCCATAGCAAGTGGTGCATCATAAAGAATTTCAACATCAAGGTTCTGTAATACATGTGACTTAGGAACATTACAGAATAATGCAATCTTGTCCTTAATACCCGGTTCAAGAGGATGTTCTGTACGGCAGACAAGAATATCTGGCTGTATTCCCATTCCCTGTAACTCCTTGACACTTGCCTGTGTTGGCTTCGTCTTCATTTCTCCTGATGCCTTAAGATAAGGAATAAGTGTTACGTGGATGAGTATAGCATTTTCACGTCCTACCTCACGCTGGAACTGTCTTATAGCCTCAAGGAATGGCTGTGACTCAATATCACCTACAGTACCGCCAACTTCAATAATGGCAATCTTAGTTTCATCTGTGGAATAATCTCTATAGAAACGGCTCTTTATTTCATTAGTAATATGTGGAATAACCTGAACTGTTCCTCCACCAAAGTCACCTCTTCTCTCCTTCTGGAGAACTGACCAGTATACCTTACCTGTTGTTACATTGGAATTCTTGTTAAGACTTTCGTCTATAAATCTTTCATAATGTCCAAGGTCAAGGTCTGTTTCTGCTCCGTCATCAGTTACAAACACCTCTCCGTGCTGGATAGGATTCATAGTACCAGGGTCGATATTGATATAAGGATCGAACTTCTGCATAGTCACCTTAAATCCACGTGCCTTTAATAATCTTCCTAAAGATGCTGCTGTTATTCCCTTACCAAGTCCTGAAACAACACCGCCTGTTACAAATACATACTTTACAGCCATTTTTCCTCCTAACTGCCATATGGCATATTGGTTTAAACATAATAGTTATGTGTGAATTCTGGAACTAAATCCTGCCCTTCACCTATGTGTGAGGATTACACACCACTCTGCAATCCACACAATCCACGAAAAAATAAATATCCGGCAGTACACATAATTACTACCGGCTACATCTTCGTTGCAAAATTTTTTCTACATTATACAGTCATTTTTTTTTAATTTCCACCCTTTTTTTGATAAAAAAACTCTAGTTTTTTATTTTATAACAATCATTAGTCAGAAACGTACTCTATAGCGGATATAGCATATTCTGACTTAATAATATTAAGTTCATATATTTTTATATTATCCACTTTTTTACCAGATATATACATTTTCACTTTTTCTATATTATCTGAACAAATAGCATTGTCTGCCACAACAGCATCATTAATTCCATTATCTGCTTCATGCCTGAACTCTGCTTTAGACACTGTCCCCGCAATTCCTTCACCTGTCAGCTTTGCATATGCCTCCTTAAGTGTCCATATCCTGCTGAACTTTAAGCTGTCATTACCTATCCAGTCACATTCTGCCTGCGTAAAGAAGCGTTTTGCAACCCTGATTACATTCTTTCTCTGCCTTTCTATGTCAACTCCCACAGCTTTATCCGATACCGCACACACGACATAATTACCTGCATGGGATAAATTAAAATATATATCTGAATTCCTGTATACAGGCTTTCCATTTGCCACATACTCTATATCATAATCATATGAAGCATCATAATTTTCAACTAACTCATCAAGCCTGACATTAACAATAATATTTCCGTCTGTTTTATATTCAATATTATTCTCCTTATTATATTTGCCATCACATCCGTTATTATTTTTAGAATTATTCTCTACATTACACTCAATACCATCCTTTACATCATCAATAACAGGCTCATACTTCATCTGCATTTTCATATATTCAGCATACATTTTCGTAGCATAATTAAGAAGAAGCCCCGCAGCGAGGCTTCTTTCTTTATCTTCCCTGAACTTACACCTTTCAACCTTATTTCTTCGATAGTCAGTGACAAGTTCACGTCCTTTATTCATAATATTATCATCCATATTTGATATATCTGTAAGAAATATTTTCATAAATTTTCCTCGTGATATTAGATATTAACTAACTCTTTTACTGTTCTGATTTTATATGGCGGATACACCACACCATTTTTCTGCAAACATCCCTACGCCGTAGCCGTATCAAACTGACTTTCATAAAGTGTCTTGTAGAAACCGCCTGCTGCAAGCAGCTCTTCATGATTACCCTTTTCTATGATATGACCGTCCTTCATAACAAGTATGACATCTGCCGACTGGATTGTTGAAAGTCTGTGCGCTACGATAAAGCTTGTTCTTCCCTCCATCAGTTTTGCAAATGCATTCTGGATTTTGATTTCTGTTCTTGTATCAATAGAAGATGTCGCTTCATCAAGAATAAGCATAGGTGGTCTTGTAAGCATAATTCTTGTTATACATAAGAGCTGCTTCTGACCCTGTGACAGACTTCCTCCGTCTTCACCAATAACAGTATCAAAGCCATTAGGCAGCCTTTTTATAAAGCCGTAAGAGTGTGAAGCCTTTGCAGCCTCTATAATCTCTTCATCCGTTGCATCCGGCTTACCCATAACAATATTCTCCCTTATAGTTCCTGCCTTAAGCCATGTTTCCTGAAGCACCATACCAAAGCCATGTCTTAAAGAATATCTTGTCATTTCCCTTATGTCAGTTCCCGATACATCTATGCTTCCTGAATTAACATCATAAAATCTCATAAGAAGATTAATAACTGTAGTCTTTCCACATCCTGTAGGACCGACAATAGCAATTCTCTGACCCTTCTTTACGTGAAGATTAAAGTCCTCAATAAGCTTCTTGTCCGATGTATATGAGAAATATACATTATTAAGGTCTACTCGTCCATCAACTTCCTTTATGTCTACTGCATTTGGAGCATCTGGAATTTCCGGTTCTTCCTCTATGAGTTCAAACATTCTTGCAGCACATGCAAGCGCATTCTGAAGCTCAGTTATGACACCTGAGATTTCGTTGAAAGGCTTAGTGTACTGGTTAGCATAACTTAAGAAGCTTGATAACTGTCCTACTGTAATTCCACCTGATATAGCTATAAATGCGCCTGTTACCGCAACACCTGCGTACACAAGACTATTTACAAATCTTGTTGAAGGATTAGTTATAGATGAGAAAAATATAGCTCTTAATGAGTACTTCTGTAATCTTTCGTTAATCTCATCAAAACGTGCAACAGCCTCATCCTCATAGCCATATGCCTTTACAACCTTTTCTCCACCTATCATTTCATCTATGAAGGCTGTCTGTTCACCTCTTGTTTCTGACTGAAGCTTGAACATTGAAAATGTTTTCTTGGCTATAAAGCTCGCTACAAGAAATGAAACCGGCGTAATAAGTACAACTACAAGAGTTATCTTTACATTAATAGTAAGCATAAATACTAAAGTTCCTACTATAGTAAGCACACCTGAGAAAAACTGTGTAAAGCCCATAAGAAGACCATCTGCAAACTGGTCAACATCCGCAATAACACGGCTTACAATATCACCATAAGACTGTCCGTCTATATACTTAAGCGGAAGCCTTTGTATCTTTTCCATAGCTTCATCTCTTATATCTCTTGTTACATGATAAGTAATCTTATTGTTACATATATTCATTATCCACTGTGACAGTGCTGTTATGGCAACTACAATACCTATTGTTGTAAGTACCTTTGCTATGCCAGCAAAGTCAACATTGCCAGGTCCTACTATATGGTCTATTCCACGTCCGACAAGAATAGGAACATATAAAGTAGAAGCAACAGTTACTGCTGCCATAAGTATAGACAGTATAAGAAAACCACTATACTTCTTTATCCTCTTAAGAACCTTTAAAAGCGTGCCCTTCTGGGCTTTCTTTTTATTCTTATTATCTTTCATAACTACTCCATTTCATTTATAGTATGATATAAGTACCAAATGTATTAAAATTCATTAATTGCAAAACAATAAAGCATTATATATAATCATCTGCATTTAAAGTTTACGATACTTATCATACAAGTATACTTTGTCCCACTGATATTAACGGATTGCTCCACTGCTTTACAATTCACGCAATACAGCAATTACGCACCCTTCGCATCCTTAAACTGTGAATTATATATTTCCCTGTATACTTCGCAATTCTTAATAAGCTCACTATGTGTTCCAATTCCTGCAACCTTTCCATCATCAAGCACGATAATCTTATCTGCATGCATAAGTGATGCTGACCTCTGTGATACTATGAATACTGTAGGATTGTTTGGCATTGTCCTTATAGACTTCCTGAGTGCTGCATCTGTAGCAAAGTCAAGCGCTGATGCACTGTCATCAAGGATAAGCACATCCGGCTTCTTAACGACAGCTCTTGCAATAGTAAGTCGCTGTCTTTGTCCACCTGAAAGATTTTTTCCGCCCTGTTCAATCATATAATCAAGACGTCCGTCCTTCTTATCAACGAACTCTTTAGCCTGTGCTATGGCAAGTGCCTCATCTATCTCACTGTCAGTTGCATCCTGCTTTGCCATCTGCATATTCTTTCTTATGCTGCCCTTAAAAAGAACTGCTTTCTGCATAACTATGCCGACTTTATCCCTTAACTCTTCTATACTTATATCCTTGACATTGACACCATCAATAAGAACCTCGCCCTCTGTCACATCATAAAATCTTGGAATAAGTCCGATAAGACTTGACTTACCTGAACCTGTACCACCGATAACACCGATAGTCTGTCCCCTGTACGCCTTAAAGCTTGTATCTGCTATACTTGTATCACCTGCTCCACTGTAAGTAAGAGATACATTTTTGAATTCAACAACAGGAACATCATCCTTAGTTTCCTTTACGTGTCCTGTACCGTCCTGCATACTTGGCTTAACATCAAATATAGACTGAATACGTCCTGCACATGCAAGTGCCTTTGTTATATTTATAACAAGGTTGGCAAGCTTAATCAGCTCAACAAGTATCTGTGACATATAGTTATAAAGCGCTACAACCTGTCCCTGTGTTAAAGCTCCCTGATTAACTCTCACACCACCTACCCATATAAGTGCTATGATAGAAACATTTACAACTACATAAGTAAGAGGATTCATAAGTCCTGATATCTTACCTACAAACTTCTGAAGATGATTAAGCTCTTCATTCTTATCCTTAAAATGCTTAAGCTCATCCTCCTGCTTGTTAAATGCCCTTATTACCCTGACACCAGTAAGATTTTCCCTTGTTATTCCAAGAATAGTATCAAGACCAGCCTGAACCTTCTTATATAAAGGTCTTGTACCAACCATAATACCGAATACGATTATGGCAAGCACCGGAATAGCTGCTGCAAATATAAGAGCAGCCTTTACATCTATAGTAAAAGCCATAATCATCGCACCAAATACTATAAATGGTGAACGCAAGAAAAGTCTTAATACAAGATTAACACCATTCTGAACCTGATTAATATCACTTGTCATTCGTGTCATAAGCGTTGATGTTCCAAGCTCGTCAAGCTCTGTAAATGAAAGTGACTGGATATGCTTAAACAGTGCATGTCTTATGCCTGTCGCACATCCTACTGCTGCCTTTGCACTGAAATACTGCGCTGTTATTGAACATGTAAGACCAATAATAGCAAGTGCAAGCAGCATAAGACACGACTTTACGATATAGCCTGTATCCTGATTGGCTATACCTCTGTCGATAATTGATGCCACAACAAGTGGTACGAACAATTCAAAGAGTGCTTCAAGCATCTTAAAAAGAGGTGCAAGAACACATTCTTTCTTAAGTTTTTCCAGATACTTAAGTATCATCTTCATAATAATCCTCATTTCCGCGCACTTTTTTGCATAACAGATTAGTGTCTGGTGTGCGCCGGCACCAATCCTATGTGCGAAATATTCACACCTTTTTATTTAACCAGTTAAAACTGATTGATTATAGACTTTATTTTACTTTCACACGGCTTACCAGGCTATCTACGCCTATTCCAGTGCAAAAAGCTGTGCTATAAGATTTTCATAACCATATCTTCTCTTAGTCATAAAAAACTTATTGTACTCTTCATAATTATAATAAGAATGTTCATACTGCCTTGAGTAAAGATGTGCAAGGTCAACCTGTCTTACAAAGTCTAACTTCTTATCATTAAGATACCAGTCAGCCACATCCATAATCTTTAGTGATAGCAGCCCGGCAGCAGCTCCCTTCATCTTAAGCAGGACATTATAATCGTACACCGCATCAAGGAAATACCTGTATACATAATACATAAGTATCTGCTCATATTCGTGCTGGTTATCCTTATAGTATTCGTCAAATTCAAGCACTATATCTGCAAAGGCTTTATCATCCTCACATTTCTCATAGAAAGTATTGACTTCTCTTACATATATATTCCAGTCTGGATTAATGACCTCCATACCCTTGAACCTGTCGAAAAACCTCCTTGTATAAAGGTATGCATCCTTTTTTTTCGCAGCTATGGAACGTGCCTTATCAAGCTTACTTTCCCTGTAGTCTTCCTTTGCATATCTTTTACAGACACCTATTATAAGCTCGTCCCTCTCCTTATCAAGATAATGCTGTATATCCTTTGCAAACATAAGGATGAGCACAGCCCTTTCAGCTATCGTATAGTCCCTGTCCGACACTATATTATAGGCTATTATCCTTGCCTGCCTTAGCTGCATATAAGTCAGCGGGTCTATATCATTGTAGGCACTTACCTGCTCATTGCTGTCTTTTTCGTCAAATGTAAGCTCATCCCTGTAGCCTAACATAAGCTCGCCCGCTGTCTTGCAGGATGGTGCTATTCCAATCTCTCTTATTCCGCCATATTCATTGATAAACCTCGGAAACTCTGCACACGTTTCACACAGCTTGTCCTCGCCAAGTGCTATGTATAGGTCGCACAGATTTTCCTCATTAAGAAACGGACATCTTCCATTATTAAGTGTAAATGTACATCCGCCCTCCTCTGATGGCACCATAACTGACTTTAATCTTTTTCCAAAGCTCCCCTTTACCTTTTTATAGTATTTATAGGAAGCTTCATCCACATCTACATCCCAGCCTGCACAGCACGTATCTGTACAGTCACCTGCTATACATCTGAAATCTTTATAATAATCAGGCGTTACTATCTTCATTCAAATCCTCATTTCCTGTGTAAAAATCTATTTTTCACAACACTTTTTCTACATTCTGTTACTTTTTGCCGTCACTGTCTTAATCACTGTATACAGGGAAGTTCCGGCAAGTACTGCAAACACTGCAAATGAAACAAAATACATATAGAAAAGATATGGTCTTTGTATGAGCCAGTCCGTCATAGGTGATGTATACACTTCTGTAAGTGTAAATATATCAACGGGTATTGCAGTTATCTGTGCCACCTGTGGATACTTGGCTATCGCAATATATGCAAACATCCCCATTGCTGGAAATGACATAAGCCCTGCTATAAGTGCTGCTACTATGCTTACAGTCCTTACTGTAAATGCCCTGATACTTAATGTTTTTTTAGTAAGCACATTAAATATAACTGCCACTATCATAAGTATGAGCATAAACATATAATCATTTACCAGCAGTGCTACCATGCCAAAAAATTCCTCTCCCTTAAATGATGAATATCCCTGCATAAGCACATAATAATTATATATTGCCTTAAGTCCTGTATAAAAAACACCTATGATAGATATTCTGAATATTATATTCATAATTCTGTTTCCATTATTATCCGGCATATTAAACCTCATTTCTGTACATTTTTCCAATAACATATATATATGCTGTGCACATATACCTTATTATATATCCTATCCCACAGCACACATGTCAACTCACACTGACACCATATATAACGCTATCGTACCGCCATTAATTATGCTACAAATCCTGTATATTTTCAATTACAAAATAAAAACTCTTATTTTATACTTTCTACATACATTATTTCAATATCATTATTCTTATGATACATTGTTGCAATAGATGTTGGGGTCAAAAGCCCCCAACTATGATACCTACGAATTGTTCCGTGCTACGCACTCCCACAATTCTACCCAATATTCGCATATCGTGGGACTATCATCCCACTTTTATGCTCATATTGGGGCGGGTCACAAGGTCATTCACCCACCTATGAGCAAGCTCATGTGGGTTTAGACCTTTTGACTCTGGTATCTTGCAATATTATGTAACTTAAGTGTATAATTATAATATTATGATGTTGGGGTCTTTACCCCCAGCTATAATGATATCTGCTTTGCTATATGCACGAATCCAACCAGATATCAGAGCACAAGAAAGGATATATAATGAATAAGAAAAAAATCTCCGTATTCAAACGCATATGCATGCTTTCCACGGTTATTCTTATGATGCTTACTGCCACACTTTCACTTACTGCCTGTGGTAAAAGCAACATTCCTGAAAACACAGTATTTTCAGTAGATGACCTTGCTGGTAAGTCTGTCGGCGTACAGTTAGGAACCACAGGTGATATATATGTTTCTGATATGGAAACTGATGGTTCTAACACTAAGGTTGAACGATTTAACAAAGGAAATGATGCCATTCAGGCACTTAAGCAGGGAAAGATTGATGCCGTAGTTATCGATGCACAGCCTGCCAAAGCATTTGTAAGCTCTAACAGCGACCTCTGCATACTTGATGAAGAATTCGTAACTGAGGAATATGCTATATGTATAGCAAAAAACAACAGTTCTTTCACTTCTTCTGTAAATGAAGCTCTTAATATACTTATTAATAATGGTACTATTGATACTATAATAAATAACTATATTGGCGAAAATCCTTCAAAGGAAGCCTACATACCTAAGAGTGCTGGTGAGAATGGTACTCTTACTATCGCTGTAAATGCTTACTTTGAACCATACGAATACTATAACAACGGAAAAGTAAGCGGTATTGATATAGATATATCCAATGCCATAGCTGATTATCTTGGCATGAAGCTTTCAGTTGAAGATATGGAATTCGATTCTATCATAACTGCTGTATCTTCTGGCAAGGTTGATATGGGTATATCTGGTATAACTGTTACAGATGAACGTAAGAAAAATATAGATTTCACTATACCATACACTACTTCAAGCCAGGTTGTCATTGTAAGAAACAATGATGCAGCCGGTCACGGAATGAGCTTTGCAGAGAAGTTCAAGACTGACTTTATTAATGATGGAAGATATGAATACCTTTTAACTGGTCTTAAGAATACTTTAATCATAGCATTATGTGCTGCTATTATGGGTATTGTTATCGGTTTCCTTATAGCGATTGTAAGGTCTAACCACGATAAAACAGGCGGTATGAAGGTGCTTAACTTCTTATGTAATATTTACCTTACTGTAATCCGTGGTACACCAACTATGGTACAGTTACTTATTATATATTATGTAATATTCAGCTCAGTACATATAAGCAAGATACTTGTTGCCATACTTGCATTTGGTATTAACTCAGGTGCCTATGTAGCCGAAATCTTTCGTTCAGGTATTATGTCGATTGACAACGGACAGTTTGAGGCTGCAAGAAGCCTTGGTCTTAACTATAGAAAGACTATGACTCTTGTTATCCTTCCACAGGCTTTCAAGAATGTTTTACCTGCACTTGCTAACGAATTCATCGTTTTATTAAAGGAAACTTCTATCAGTGGTTATATAGGACTTAACGACCTTACTCGTGGTGGTGATATTATCCGAAGCATAACTTATGACCCAATGCTTCCACTCTTTGGTGTAGCCATCATCTATCTTGTATTAGTTGTTATTCTTTCATCACTTGTTAAGAAACTTGAAAGGAGATTAAGAAGCAATGAGCGACACTAATGTAATTCTTGAAGTTAAAAATCTTAAAAAGACTTTTGGCGACCACGAAGTATTAAAGGATATTAACACTACTGTAAAGAAGGGCGAAGTTATCGCTATAATCGGACCTTCCGGCTGTGGTAAATCCACATTTTTAAGGTCTTTAAACCTGCTTGAAGTTCCTACCTCAGGCCACATTATATATGAAGGCAATGACCTTACTGAAAAAGGTGTTGATGTAGATAAGTTAAGACAGAGTATTGGAATGGTATTCCAGCATTTCAACCTCTTTCCTAATATGACTATTAAGAAAAATATTACTCTTGCACCTATACAGCTTGGACTTATGTCTAAGGAGGAAGCTGACAGCAAGGCAATGGAACTTCTTAAAAGAGTAGGTCTTTCTGATAAGGCTGACTCTTATCCTGATATGTTATCAGGTGGTCAGAAGCAGAGAGTTGCCATAGCAAGAGCACTTGCCATGAACCCTGAGATTATGCTTTTTGATGAGCCTACATCTGCCCTTGACCCTGAGATGGTTGGCGAAGTTCTCTCTATTATGAAAGAGCTTGCCGCATCTGGCATGACTATGATTGTTGTAACTCACGAGATGGGATTTGCCAGGGAAGTATCTTCAAGATGTATGTTTATCAATGAAGGACGTATTGAGGAAGACAGCGACCCTGTATCATTCTTTGACACACCTAAGAGCGCACGACTTAAGGACTTCTTATCTAAGGTGTTATAATATTTTATAAATTCTTTGATTATTAAAGATTATATAAGCTTGTATAAAAAGAGGCTGCCACATAAGAAATATACATTATTTAGTGTATATTATTCTTATGTGGCAGCAATTTTCTTACATATTTTTATTGCCTGCATATCTTAAATTTCATTCCATATGAATTAGGTTTATGTAGCGGCTTTTATATAACTTTCTTTCCTGTTACAGGGTCTGTCAGCCCTAAAAGAGCCATTATAAGTGCCATTCTTACATACACTCCATTCTGAACCTGTTCAAAATATGCTGCCCTTGGGTCTTTATCTACATCCGCTGCTATCTCTGTGATTCTTGGAAGCGGATGAAGTACAGGCATATCCTGTGGTGCTTTCTTAAGCTTTTCTGCATTGAGTATATAGCAGTCACGAAGCCTTATATACTCATCCTCACTAAAGAAACGCTCCTTCTGCACTCTTGTCATATACAGTACATCAAGTTCTGGCAGTATCTCTTCTAACTGTCTTGACTCTTTGTATACACTACTGTCATTATTGAGTACATCCTGTATCATATAGTCAGGCATTTTAAGTTCTTCTGGTGATATAAATACATACTTATTGCCCTTATACCTTGAAAGGCTCTTTACAAGTGAATGTACTGTCCTGCCAAACTTAAGGTCACCACACAGCCCTACTGTAAGGTTATCAAGTCTTCCTTTTCTTGACTTAATTGTCATAAGGTCAATCATAGTCTGTGTAGGATGACTGTGACCGCCATCTCCTGCATTAATTACAGGTATCCTTGAATATAATGAAGCAAGCATCGGTGCGCCCTCTTTAGGATGTCTCATAGCTACAATATCAGCATAACAGCTTATTACACGGATAGTATCTTCAACTGTTTCACCCTTATTGACACTTGATACATCGGCAGACGGAAAACCTATAACTGTTCCACCAAGATTTAACATAGCTGTTTCAAATGAAAGTCTTGTTCTTGTGCTTGGCTCATAGAATAATGTTGCTATCTTCTTTCCCTTGGCGGCTTCACTGTAAGCCGGCATATTATCACGTATTCTTTCAGCAAGTGCAAGTATATCTCCTGTTTCCTCCACTGATAAGTCTTTAGGGTCAATCAAATGTCTCATATCTTTTCCTCATCTTTCTGCCTGTAACTTTTTATATGTAAACTACTAATTCTTATTAATCTCTTAATAAATATTCTTCTCTTTCTGCGCCTGTTGATACAAGATGTATCTTATGACTTATGAGCTTTTCAAGTATAAGAATATATTTTTTTGCATTTTCCGGAAGCTCTTCCCAGTTTCTACAGCCTGATATATCACATTTCCAGCCCGGGAGCTCCTCTATAACCGGCTTAGCCTTTTCAAGTCTGCTGTCTGTCACGAAATCCTTAGTTACTTTTCCGTCTATACTATATGCTGTTATGACCGGAATAGTTTCAAATTCACTTAATACATCAAGCTTTGTAAGTGCTATATCATCAACATTCTGGCACATTATGCCATATCTGCTTGCAACTGCATCAAAAGGTCCGACTCTTCTTGGTCTTCCTGTGGCTGCTCCGTATTCACCGCCAGCTTTTCTTAGTTCTTCCATCCAGCTTTCCGGCATAGCCTTCTCTGCAACAAAGCCGCCCTCTCCGACACAGGTTGAATATGCTTTCATAACACCAACAACCTGTGATATATTATATCCCATAAGACCTGTTCCCATAGGTATGTAAGCTGCCAGTGTATTAGAACTTGATGTATATGGATATATTCCATAATCAATATCCCTTAATGCACCCAGCTGTGCCTCAAACAATATATTCTTATTATTCTTTGCAGCATCTCTTAACAGCTTTGACGTATCGCATATATAATCCTTAAAGCACTGTGCCTGATTTTTGCACCACTCAAGCAGTTCATTATAAGATATTGCATCCTGCTTATATACATTTTCAAGAATAAGATTTTTGCTCTCAACAATAACCTGAAGACGATGCCTTACAGATGGCTGGTCTATATTTAATATGTCACCTATTCTTAATGTTTTTTTCATATACTTATCACCATAAGCATAGGCTATTCCTCTTCTTGTTGAACCATATGCTGACCCGGTCTGTGACAGCCTTTCCTCCTCAAGTACATCCTGTCTTACATGCATAGGCATACATATAGTCGCCTTATCTGATATCTTAAGATTATCAGGTGTTATCTTAACATTCATCTGCTGCATAACAGATATTTCATGACGAAGATGGTCTAAGTCTATTACCATTCCATTACCTAACACACACACTACATCTGGATGAAGTATTCCAGATGGAAGAAGATTAAGCACAAACTTTCCTTCCTGTGTAACAACTGTGTGACCTGCATTATTGCCACCCTGATAACGCACAACATAATCTGCCTTTTCACTCATAAGGTCGACTATACGGCCTTTGCCCTCATCGCCCCAGTTAATACCAACTACTGCTTTTAACATATCTTTATCATCCTTTCATATATGGCTTACACTTTAATACCTAAACATCAAATAATTCATATATTGCTTGATTTTTTACACCAAAAGCATTATACTTTGCCATAAATAAGATGTAAAACATATATTTAATATGTCTGTTATATGTTTTTTATATAAGGAGTTATGGTATGATAAGTTACGATTATTATAGAATATTTTATTATGTTGCCCAGTATAAGAGCTTTACAAAGGCTGCGCAGATGCTTGATAACAACCAGCCTAATATAACACGCTGTATGAATAATCTTGAAAGTGAGATTGGCTGTAAGCTTTTTATACGTTCCAACAGAGGAATATCTCTTACTCCTGAAGGACAGAGGCTTTATGAACACGTTGCTGCCGGATGTGAACAGTTTGCTGCTGGTGAGTGTGAGCTTGCCAAGGATAAGGGGCTTGAACGTGGACTTATTAATATCGGTGCAAGTGAAACCGCGCTGCGCCTTATACTTCTTGATAAGCTTGAAACATTTCACGAAACATATCCACACGTAAGATTAAAGATATCCAACCATTCATCACCTGAGGCTATTACTGCCCTTGAAAATGGACTTGCTGATATTGCAGTTGTCACCACACCTGTCACTATTCCTAAGAACTACCACTCTGAACCTTTATATTCTTTCAGGGAGCTTCTTATTGGTGGAACCAAATACGCAGACCTCGCATCCAGAATGCAAAGCCTGCGTGACCTTAACAATATTCCATTTATATGTCTTGGAAGTGATACAGCTACAAGAAACTTATATATTGAGTTCTTTCTTAATCACCACCTTCAGTTTTCACCTGATATGGAAGCCGCTACAACTGACCAGGTGCTTCCTATGGTTGAACACAACCTTGGAATAGGCTTCTATCCGGAAGACCTCTGTGCCGGTGCCATTACAAGCGGTTCTGTCCAGCCTATAAGACTTGTAGAGCCTATCCCTGAGCGTGAAGTCTGCCTTGTGTGGGATAAAGGCAGGGCACTGAGCATAGCTGCAAAGAAGCTGATTGATACATTAAAAAAATCTTATTAAAACTTTATTCCATATACTTTAAGGTCGACTTTCCCATTCATAACCTCTATTCCGTCTGCCTTAAGTAAGTTTTCCTGTCTGTTCGCGCCGCCAAAAGCAAATGCACCAGACAGTTCTCCCTTTGAATTAACGACCCTGTAGCATGGTATATTATCAGGGTCGGGATTCTTATGAAGCGCATTACCCACAGCCCTTGCCATACCTTTATTACCAGCAAGCTCCGCTATCTGTCCATAAGTGGCAACACTGCCCTTTGGTATCTTTTTTACTGCTTCATATATCCTCTTTGTTGGATTGTAAGTAATAATCTCATAACTTTCCCTAATCATTGTCTTTATGGCATCATCCGGTACTGAACCATCAAGTATGATTGTATTCCAGTTCTCCTTATTCTGGTGATATCCCGGAATAACCGACCTGAAAGCACTTCTCCAGTAATCACGCCACTCACGGTCAGCCTTTACATTAAGGTTAATATACCCGTCTTTTTCATATATCCACAAAAATGCTTTCTTACTTCCCTTAACCCTTACAAGCTGCCAGTTAGTATCATGAAATGGTGTTTCTACATATGTGTCTGGAAATGATAAGCCGTATTCTAATGCTTCTTCTCTGCTGTTCATAGTACACACCTCTTTTATTTCACTTTAATCTTTTTATCCCTCGCCGTGCAAGTCCAAGAAAGCGTTAGCTTTCTTGGACTGTCGGGCTCTCGCCCTATCAGCATAAAATCAAGCAAAGGGCTTTGTGCAAGCACAGCCCTTTGTTTGACTTTATGCTGGCACGGCTCGATGCTTACGCACGCTGAATAAAAGCAGTCCTGCTCCACATATCACAAAGAATATTGATATAAACTGTGATGTAGATAAGAAGCCGACTTCACCACGATAATCATTCCTTAAGAATTCTATAAGGAAACGTCCTATTCCATACAGTATCATATATATATATCCTATGCCTCCTGCTGGCAGTGACTTGTTCTTTCCTTTATTCTTTGCCACTGTATAGCTGAAGTTATACGCTATTACAAGAAGAATAATCATATTGATAAAGTTAGCTCCTGCTGATATAAGCTGTGTCGGTATAAGACTGACTCCTGCTGGTGCCTGTGAACTCGCTGGAAATACAACTCCGAAATGGCTTGTTGTTTCTCTTCCATAGCAGCAGCCTGCAAGAAAGCAGCCGATACGTCCAAATCCCTGTGCAAGTGCTATTTCAGGCATAACAAGGTCAAAGTACTCAAGAAAATTCAGCTTCTTTATCTTACAATAAAGCATACAGCAAAGCACACCGGCTATAATTCCGCCATATACAACGAAACCTGCTGAGCCAAGTACTGCCTTCGGGTTCTTAACAAATGCATCAAATTCCACAATTACATATAAAAGCTTGGCGCCAAGGAAACCCGAAAGTCCCGCTATTATAGTGATGTCTATAACTGACTCCTCCCTTAGTCCTAACTTCTTAGCCCTGTATTCTGCCAGAAGCATGGCAAGTATAAAGCCTATGCCTATCATAAAGCCATAACCGTGTACTGTCAGGCTTCCTATTTTAAATAAATCTGTCTTCATAATCTGTTATCTTCCTTTCCTGATATATTCTTATCACCTTAATATTTATCTGACACATCTATACCATAATAATTCTTTTATTCCACCATACAACTCTGGAACTCAACAAAAAATTTCTCGCAAAAACATCTCTTTATAATTATACTTTTATCCTACATGATACATAATTTACGATTTTACAGTCCAAACATATCTTCTGACTTGTCTATTCTTTCTTTCACCTCATCAAAAAATGTATCCTCTGACACATAAGCCTTCATATAGAAAGTCTTTAAGTTATACAGATTAAGTGTCCTTATCTCTTCCTGTGACAAGTCCTTCATCGACCTTTGTATCTTCTTTAAGTACTTATGCCACCTTATAATGTAATCATTATACCTTTCGGTATCAGATATACCAAGCCATTTTTTCACCTTAATCTTAGTGAGGTTATCCTTGTTACATTCGCCCTTCTGCAATATGTAGTGGAAATGCTCATCATCCTCCCAGTATCTTCCAAGTGGAAACATACGGCATATCCCCGGTCTGTATCCGTGGATACTGCACATATTGTCAGTATTAAGAAATGAACAGGCATTAGTTTTATCCTGCATCTTAATATTAGGAAGTATACACCCATCGACCACATTAAGCTCTATATTATCATTAACAAGTGCCTCAAATGCTTTCCCCGTTCCTGAAGTCAGTCTGAAACAGTCATATGGGTCAAGCACAATAGTCTTTCCCATACCTATACAGCATATTTTCTTACAGCCACTACAATTATTCGTATCCGTCCTTACAAGGTCATTTTCACTGTATAACCTTCCGTCAGATATATCCTCTAAACCTATATTTCTTATCATAATAAGTTGAACCTTTCTTGATTAATATACATACATATATTATATATTTAAACTATACAATGAACAATTAAAGAAAATTACAAAATCTATACATTTTCAAATTTGCTCATTTATAATTATCTATCTTCATAATTAAAATTCTCTGATAGTTAAAGCTTCTTTAATATAACAACCGCATTATCCGTATTATACTTTAAATATTTAATTATGTCGACTATCTTTATCTGACCTTCATTTCCCAAAAAAATTTCTTTTGAATATTATTATTATATTTCAAATACACAAACCCGTAAAACCACAAAAAAATTCGCTCTGTTTATAACTCAATTACATTTTTAAATCACTGCAATTCATTTATATACAGCGCCCACCAAGCCCCTTAATTATCTAAAGTTATTTCAAAATATGACAAAAAACACCAAACTTAATAAAAAAACGCATTACTTTTTTATTAAAATGTGCTACAATACGTTACTGTATAATATTATGTTAAAGTTTAATGATGATTGGAGAACACAATGAAACACAAGATTATAACATTTGGTGAGTTAATGTTAAGACTTTCACCTGATAACAACGAAAGATTTACACAGGCACACTCTTATGAAGCTGTTTACGGAGGCGGCGAAGCTAATACAGCGGTATCACTTGCTAACTTCAATGTTGATACACGTTATGTAACAAAGCTTCCTAATCACACTATCGGTCAGAGTGCTGTGAACTCATTAAGACAATATGGCGTTGATGTAAGCAGAATAGTCCGCGGCGGTGACCAGATTGGTATATATTTCCTTGAGAAAAAGACAAGCCAGCGACCAACCAATGTTATATACAATAGAAACGGATCTGCATTTGCACTTGCAACTAAAGAAGACTTTGACTGGAATTCTATATTTGAAGGTGCTACATGGTTTCACTTCTCTGGCATAACTCCAGCTATAAGCGACAATATGGCCGAGATTACTATTGAAGCATGTAAGGAAGCCAAGAAACGTAACATAACTGTAAGCTGTGACCTTAACTACAGAAGCAAGCTCTGGTCAAGTGAAAAAGCTAACAAGGTTATGAGCGAAGTATGTAAATATGTTGATATATGTATCGCCAATGAAGATGATGCTGTCGGTATATTCGGTATGAATGCATCTAAGTCAGATAAAGAGAAAAATGCCTACATAGCTGAAGAACTTACAAAGATGTTCCCTAACTTTAAGATGGTTGCATCTGTATGGAGAACTGAAACTTCTATAACAACATTCAAGCTCCAGTCTATGATATATACAGATGGCAAGGCTTACTATAGTCAGGAATTCTTTATGAATATCCTTGATTACATCGGTGCCGGTGATGCTTACTGCGCAGGTATTATCTACAGTCTTATCAATGGCTTCGAGCCTCAGAAGGCAGTAGAATTCTCTAATGCTGCAAGCTGCTTAAAGCACACTGTAAGCGGTGACTTTAACCTTGTATCAGTTGATGAAGTTATGAAGCTTGCATTTGCCAAGGCTGGTAATGAAGTATCACGTTAGTATTTGCAATACTTTTATTTTACGCATCATACATTTTTGTACAAATGCACAGTTTTTTATACTTTTCTTAATAATTATAATGCATTTTTACCTAAGTTATGTTATAATATTTAAAACAATATCGTGAATATGGTTAAATTATAATTGAAAAGGATAAAGTGTATGTTTGGCAGAAAAAAAGAAAATCAGGTGTTATCAGACAATGATGCACAACAACTATTAGTTTCTATTGATAATATTATAGCGGGCGATTTCAGTGATGTAAGTGTCTCATCATTTAATGATCCCGTTATCGGTGATAAGCTTAATGCTATGCTGCTTTCTATAAAGCAGGTCAATAACCCCGTTGTTATGCGACTTAATGAAACTATGGAAGTCATTGGCGATAATGGTCTTATGAAAGATACATTTGAACAGGTAGAGTCACAGACTAAGTCTATTAAAAGTATGGAAACTGCTGGTCTTCATCTTGAGAATTCTATCGACAATATATCAGAAGCCATTGGACATATCCGCGATAACACCCATGATGTTCTTTCTGTATCACAGAATGTAACTATTGATATGAATGACAGTGTACATGCTGTTACCGAATCATCCAAGCGTATCGAAGTTATTAATAAGCGTGTTCAGGACTTTAAAGGAAAGATTGGTAAGATCGAAGAGATTGTTGACCTTGTTAAAAAGGTTTCCAACCAGAGTAATCTTCTTGCACTCAATGCATCTGTTGAGGCTGCACGAGCTGGTGAAGCTGGTAAGGGCTTTGCCGTTGTTGCTGACCAGGTGCGTCTGTTATCTAGTAATACTTCTGAATCCGCTGAGGATATAGTAAAGTATGTTTCTGAATTAAAAGAGAATATTGATGAACTTGCCCTTGCTATGGATGAAACAACATTAAGTCTTGCAGATGGTAATTCAAAAGTCGAGAAATCCATCTTATCCATGGAACAGATGAATGAACAAATAAGCAGTATCCGTGAACGTGTAGACAGTATATTTGACGATATTGATACACAGACTAAGGTTACCCGTGCTTTTTCTAAACAGATTGAAAATATTTCCCAGAGTTACAACACTTTATCTAACGACTGTCTTCAGACTGGACGACGTATATTCAAGGTTGGACGTTACCTTGATAAAACAAGAAGTGACCTTGTACGTGGCTGTTCACAGATAACAGACCAGGACTGGTTACGTGTATTTGAAGTCGACCATTTCGTACTTACGTGGCGTGTATACAATAATATCGTAGGTTTTGAACACCTCCTTAAAAAACAGGTTGATAACCCTTCCGGCTGTAAGCTTGGCAAGTGGCTTAACAGCGTATCTGATGAACAGCTTTTACACAGCAAAGAATATATATCTCTTGTCCATACTCACGAAGCCCTCCATAAGTATGCAACACTTTCATGGCAGGCCAAGGAAGACGGTGATACAGATAAGGCTATGTCATACTTTAATGACACCTACAATGCATACGAAGAATTTGACAACGCACTGCACCGTTTCCAGAATAAGATGCAGGCTCTTGGATATAAGGATATTACACAGATTACCGCTTTTGAGAAGGTCTGATTTGATTATATATTCAAGCTGATAGTTTGTGATAATACTAAGCTCCCTATTTTATTTATATTTTATCCCGGATGACAGGCATTTTACCGTTATCCGGGACATTTTTATGAAGTATATTGGTATTTTCTATATTTATCCGGTTAATTTTACCGCAAAGAATATCCTATGCATTTTCTACGTATTCCGTAATCAGGTATAAGTGTTTCTTTTTGCTGCAAAGAATATCTTACGCCTTTTCTCCACCCTTAAGCTACAACGAACCCGAAGGACACTGTGGCAGGTCTTCCTCACATATCGGCTGACATCCTGTATCGCAGTCATTCTTAAGATTGCCCTCACAACGTGGAGGACTAAGGTCAAGTGGTTTAATGGCAAGATTAAGAAGATTGCCACATACAAACTTTAACTCATCCGAATTTTCTTCAGATACAATACTGCCCTTTGGTGTAACTATCTTTCCTGCACTTGCAACCCTGTATCCTGCATAGTACAGGCTCTGGAGTATGAGCGACAAGCCTACTGTCACTTCGTCTGTGGTCGTGTCAAGGTCAAGCACCTTTGGAATAGCATACAGGTTAAGTCCCTGTGTTATTCCGTTATCACTTGACAGGAAACCTATATAATTAAGCGCTGGTGTATATGCCGGGGTACCACCAGCATTACTGTTATATGACACTCCGTAAGGCGCAAATATCTCTAACTCAACTGATGTTGGATTGACATCCTCATCGTAGGTTGCAGCCGTTGTATCAGCAGGAAGATACACTGCTGTTGGATATTCAGTTGCTATCAGTCTGCAATTCTCATCATATAAGTTAATCGCAAATGTTACCGTAAGATTGGAAAGCTTCACCGAATAACAGTTTGGTCTTCCCGGTATCTGTGTTATGACAACATTATCCGTTCCATAATCATATGAAATATCTATGACACTGGCTGTTGCATTAGTAACTGTCGGATATTCAGCAGATATATCCACACCTACAGGGAATGTGGCACACAGGTTGATACCTATCTGGTCATATATAAGCGGAGCAAAAAGGCTTAACTCACCCGGTGAACCACATATAGGATTGGTACACACATCAAAGCATCCATTAGGCATATTAGAAACAACATCGCTGACTATCTTTGTGCAGCAGCCACCTTTTTTACATTTGCATCTGGCCATGCTTTATTCCTTCCTTTATTCATTCTTACTATATTATATGTTCTAAATAATTATGTGCTACCATACATTTTAGTAAGTATTATGTCTCTGGCTGAGAGGTCGTCTTATGTCAAATGTGTATTCTATCGGCAATAACAGACAGCTTATAATCTATGCTGCCGGTTCAAATATATTCTTAAGAATAGCCCACTTTGGAGGTCTTGAACGTCCTATAATCCTTGCCACCGATTATATGTCACACCTTAACGAATGTATATACAATGACACTCTTTACTATACCTACATAGCAACCGACAATTCTCTTTATGTTAAAAACATTATGGAGAGTAAAAGCATTTATACTGTAAATGGAACTGACACACCTTCGCTGTATCACCCATATATAGGCAGATGTAATAATTCGCTGCTTCTTTTTTACCTGAAAAATAATCCCGTTACTAATCACACAGCCCTACAGTGTATATCACTTTCACTTACAAATGAAAGCCCAGATAACACGCCTGTCACTCTTCCTGACTGTATGAATAACATAACAGGATACCATATATATCAGGCTGGTAACAGACTTATTCTATATGCCGCTGGCAGGATATTTATTATTGAAGAAATCGGACATATTAAAGAGCTTAAAAATGAGGAAGATATACGAAATACTGTATTAAAAGAATGTGATCAAAGAATTGCTTCATTAAATGACAGCAATAATTCAAGAATAGAAGCTCTGACAGACACCTATCAGAAAAAATTAGCTGCCTGTCAGGCTAAGATTGACGAACAGGCAGCAGTTATAAACAGTATCACTTCACAATATAATGAGCTTATGGATATCGCATGCAAGTACCGTGATGAAGCCTTAAGATGGCGTTCTAAGTTTATGTGATAATTACCCCCGCAGGTCTGTCATAATTATCAATATTATATAAATGTGTCATTCCACTTATATGATACCTACCTTGCATAATGTACTTTAAGCAGGCTCAATCCCTTTGCTGGTGCAGTTGCGCCAGCAAGTGCCCTGTTTTTAGCATCGAGCAGCTCTGTCATACTCTCTGGCGTTCTCTTATGAAATCCCACTTCAAGAAGTGTTCCCGATAATATTCTTACCATATATTGTAGAAATCCCGAACCGTGATATGTCATATTAAGATATGAACCCTTAAGTGCTATATCGATTGAATATATTTCCCTCACTGTCGACTTTTTCATCTTGGGATTGCCGCAGAAGCTTGCAAAGTCATGCACACCGACAAGATATTCTGCCGCCTTTTTCATAGCCTCAACATCTGGCATTTTACCTGTTATGTGCACATACTTCCTGTTAAATACAGGCTTTTTATCCCCAACATAACAGGTGTAGCAGTAAGTTTTCCCCATAGCATTGTATCTGCTGTGGAAACGCTCTGAGGCTATTCTTACCTCCTGAACACATATATCCTCCGGGAGGTACTTATTCATGTAATCACATATCTGCTCCTCTGTCATATCTGTATTAATATGAACATTGGCAACCATTCCCTTTGCATGTACACCTGCATCAGTTCTTCCAGCACCTATCACTTCAACAGCTTCATTTACCATCTGTGAAAGGACACCTTCAAGCTTACCCTGAATAGTCATATCTGTATTAGGCTGATGTTCCCAGCCATAATATCTTGTTCCGTCATATGATATTATCATCTTATAATTATTCATATCATTCTCCATTTTATAAATGTTAAAAAACCTTAACACTTACACTATATTTTTTTTGCATATATCATTAAGACAGCATTTATCACAATAAGGCTTTGTTCTTGCTGTGCACACTTCTCTTCCATGTATCACAAGCCTGTGGCACATATCACTGCCCTCTTCTGGCGGTATAATCTTCCATAAAGCCATCTCTACTTTCTTTGGCTCTTTCATATCTTTTACAAGACCAATTCTGTTACACAGCCTTATACAATGCGTATCTGTCACTATGGCTGGCTTTCCAAATACATCACCCATTATAAGATTAGCGCTCTTTCTTCCCACTCCCGGAAGCTTTAACAGTTCTTCCATTGTCTCAGGCACTTTATCATTATACTGTGTATGAAGCATTTTCATACAGGCACTTATATCGCGAGACTTGCTTTTTCCGAGTCCACACGGATGAGCTATTCTTTCTATATCTGAAACATCAGCTTCGGCAAGTGCAGCTACTGACGGATACTTCGCAAACAAATCCTGTACAACTACATTTACCCTTGCATCTGTGCATTGGGCTGCAAGCCTTACGCTTACAAGCAGCTTCCACGCATCATCATAATCAAGCGTACAGCCAGCATCCGGATATTCTTTTTTTAATCGTTCTATAACCTCTAACGCCAGTTGTTTCTTAGTCATGCCTGTTCTCCTTTATATATGCTGCTTCATCCGGATTATCTCCACATTTTTATCATTTATTTACTGCTTTTTATTTATTACAACTTTATTTTTTTTATTATTACTATTAAATTTTGCTTTTATCTTTACTACCATGTCCGGCAACTATCCAGAATACAAGAAGTGAAAGAACAACCGCAATAGTCATCCATATGCATACCACCTTAGTACCCTGTGGCTTGAACATATCATAATATCCCTTAAAGTATATAACAAGGTCTATAACTGGAAGTATGTACATCATATATGGCTTCATCCACTTAGGAAATGCAAGACCATTTCCTTCATTAACCTCTGCCACGAAGTTATCATATCCCCAGCCGTTCTTTCTTGTACAGAAAAGCACAAATAACAGACAACCAAGAGGAAGTATGTTATAAGATACTATAAAGTCCTCTAAGTCCATAAGTGTTGTACCTGCACCTATAGGCTCTATTCCTGAAAGCACATTGTAACCAAGTATGGCTGGCATAGAAAGTGCTGCCATAACGAACAGATTGACTATAGAGGCTCTTTTTCTGCTGCACCCGAACAAGTCCATAGTCATGGCTATAATATTCTCATATACTGCGATTACTGTTGACAGCGCCGCAAATGCCATAAATACAAAGAATAATACTTCCCATAACTGACCACCCGGCATCTGGTTAAACACATTTGGAAGTGTTATAAACAAAAGTGATGGACCAGCACCCGGGTTAATACCATATGCAAAACATGCAGGAATAATAATAATACCTGCTGTAAGTGCAACTACTGTATCAAGTATAACTACATTTATTGACTCGCCAGTAAGCTTACAGTCCTTGGAAAGATAACTTCCGAATATCTCCATTGAACCTATACCAAGTCCAAGAGTAAAAAATGCGTGTGACATCGCTGCAAACACAACATTTCCTATACCCTGCTCCTTCATCTTGTTAAAGTCTGGCACAAGATAGAACTTAAGTCCCTCAACACTTCCTTCAAGCATAACTGAATTCACTGCCATAACAACCATAAGCGCTAATAAGAGAATCATCATAACCTTGCTTATCTTCTCTACACCCTTCTGTAGACCAAGTGAACACACGCCTATACTTACAAGTACAACAACAAATGTCCAGAATGTCATAATTCCCGGAGAAGCAAGCATCTGTGAGAACTCCCCGCCTATCTCGTCAACACTCTTATCTGTGAGCTTTCCTGATAAGCTGTATGCAAAGTAGTTAAGCATCCAGCCTGCGACCATAGTGTAAAACATCATCAGAAGATAATTACCCGCATAAGCTGCCCATCTGAAATGATGCCATCTTGTTCCCTCTGGTGAAAGAGCCTTAAATGCACTTCCAAGACTCTTGTTACTTCCTCTTCCTATAGCATACTCACATATAAGTATAGGAAGTCCTAATCCAAGCAGACATAACAGATATATGACAATAAATGCTGCCCCTCCGTTTTTTCCGCATATGTAAGGGAACTTCCATACATTGCCCAATCCTACTGCGCATCCTGCTGATACAAGTATAAATCCTAATCTGGATGCGAACTTTTCTCTGTTGTCATTCATTGTGTCATTACCTTTCTGTAGTTATTATTATGATTACATCTGCTTTCATCATCCGTACCATAATGCTTTTTATAATTATCGCTATATATACTTATTGTCTATGCCCAGACTACTTCCAATAACCTAACTCCACGCCCTTCTCATAGATTGCCAGTCCCTTGGCATAATATCCATACGAATTAAAATGTGTCCAGTCTGACCTTAGCTGCTTGGATATCCTTCCTCTGCGGAAGCCCCTGTAATCAGCATTAGTTGCACGCAGACCTGCATCCGACAGACCATTTTCTATAAGATAGGTTCTCATATTAATGAAATGCTCTCCATAAGCTTCACTTAATGTTGCCTCCCAGGCAGTATCTCCTACACCTATATAAGTTCCGTCTTCATTGCAAAAACCCTGTGATGTATCAGCTATTGATGTTCCCGGGTCATCTGTATCACCTACTATTATATAATAATCACAACCTGCATTCTGAATCATGGCATCATATTGGCTTATAAGCTGCCTGTAGTTATCCCATCCGCCATTACTACCTATCTCAAGAATAAGAATATCACCTTTTCTTTCATAAGATGCCTTTGTTGTAACCTGAGTACCTTCATACACCGTTGTAAATGCATCGCCACCAACCTCTGTTTCCGAATAACGGCATATATACAACCCCGTTTCTTCGGTTCCTGTTATCTTAAACATGTCGTCATTAATATACACTACATCCGGTTCGTGTGGTTCAACATAACCATATGCACTAAAGTCAGCCATATATACAGGATTGCCATACTCATCAACTATGCTTACTTCCACACTGTCATCATATCCTACCTCAAATGTATTATCGACATACATTTTAATTCCACCCTGACGTAGTGCTATCTCATTTGAAGTTTCCCCAGAAACTCCAAGATTGTATACCTTAATGCCTGTAAGATACTCTAACGTATCTGGTGTTGTCCAGCCTGATATATCAAGAACTTCGTCACTGCCAGATACATAAGCTTCACCAGCACCTATACCAAACATCATCGAATCGCCCCAGCATGATATAGCTCGCCTCTGTCCGTCATATGGTACAACATCCGAATTAAGCACTCTTGGTGGAAGGTCATACGCTTCTTCATCTTCTTCTGGTATAACACTGTTTTCACTATATTCAGTTGTCGGCTCGCTATTTTTGTTCCCATTTATTCTGCTTTTTGCGGAGAGTACAACAACTGTAATAACCGTCAGACAGATAACAATAGCAACTATGCACCTTACCCACTTAACATATCTGTTATAATCTTTACCTGAACTCATTAAACCATCTGCTTTCTATATTATGATGCTAATCTGTATATATCTATAATACCCAGATTATGTTTCCCCGATACTTATTACACTACCATAATATATTAAAAATGTTACTAATGGCTTACAAACCAGTAATTAACTAATTATTCTGAATAATTCATATTTACATAATTACCTATCTCTATGCTGTCAGATGGCATACGGCAGCCTACTATGTAACTGCCATCGCTGTCTGTGCTTCTGATTGCAACACCTTCTATGAGTCTTCCCTGTTCTACTGGGAAGTCAGGAATACTTACTATCATATTCTTTCCATTACAATCTGCGAATTCTTTATCTCTTGTTGTAAACGCAAAACCGTTAGCACTTATATTTACCATTTCACCAGTAAATGTTATCTCTGCATTATCTTCAAATACGATTGAGCACTTATTATGTATAGGCATTCTTGTATACTTTCTTCTGTTTACAATACTTGGAAGTGTAGATACTTCAAGTCTGCATACATCTTCCTTATACTCCGCTGCTCTCTTAGCTGATACATCAGTCCAGTGATAAAGTACGTTACCTGCTACTATCTCGATCTGGAATTTTAATGATGGATTATTAACATCTATATCCTCATCATCAAACCTTACAAATAATGCTCCACCCTTCTGCGCTATTATTTCTCCGCTGTAGTCCTTATTAGATGGCTTACCAGATACCAGCTGTCTTACAGTGCATCTCATACCAGGCTTGATATCCTGAATTCCCATAAATCCGCCGATTCCAAGCTTTTCCATCATGGCGCCTACAACGCTTTCTATCTCGTTTACATTACGTGATGACTCTTCATACTTACTAAGCATAATCTTAGTACTGTCATCAGCATTAGTTATACAGTCCTTAATAACCTGCATAACTCCCTCAATCTGGCTCATATTATCTACAAGATTACGATTAGAACTTTCAACCTCCTGCATAGCCGAATCAACTACACCAATATTCTGTCCTATCTGGTTAGAATCCTTTGCTATACCAGCTACACTGTCGTTGACCTTTACTATCTTTCCCTGCGTTTCCTGTATAATTGATAATATTCCCTTAACTGACTCTAACATCCTGCCAGATGTATTGCCAAGATGACCAAGAGCAGCCATAATTCTGTCTGACGACTCCTGTGTTTCATCACTTAAGTTTCTTATCTCATCAGCAACTACTGCAAAGCCCTTACCTGCTTCACCTGCCCTTGCCGCCTCAATAGAGGCATTAAGTGCAAGAAGGTTGGTCTGTGAGTTAATCTCCTCAATAGTTCCTGTTTCTGTCTTAACCTTTTCAAACTCCTGCTGGAATTCGTGAAGTATATCATCTACCTCACCTGAAAGCTTTGCCATAGTATCTGTACTTTCAACAACATCTGCAAGTTCTTTTGAGCTTAAGTCTGCATGCTCAACTGACTGACTTACAAGCTTTACTACGTCATTGATAAGTGCAGCAACATTTTCAACCTGATTATTAATCTTCGTTGTCATATCTGTTGAAGAATTGGTCTTATCATGAAGAATATCGTTATTGCGTGACAATTCTTCCATACTCGATACTACAAAGTTAGCACCCTGTCTGTTCTCTTCCTCAAGTTCTCTTACGACAGTGATGCCATCAACTATCATATTACTTGAGTCCTTAACCTGCTCAACTGTCTTTACAACTCTGTCAAGGTCATCCTTTATGGAGTCTGTAAGTGCTCCATCTGAAAGATTAAGGTGATTGATAGACATAACATAACACATATAACTTAACATTATGCAGGATATCTGTAACATATAATTATCTATATCCGCCACTGAATTCATACCAGTCATATACTTGTAGACTGATGCTATTATCAGTATTACAGTGTTAAATACTCCACACTTTATCATGAACTTTCTGTCCTTAAACAGAATAATCATACTTGCAACTGGAAATATATATGCAAATGATAACATCGTCTGGCTTGTACACACTATATATCCGTAGAATAGTCCATATCCTATTGTTATGATAGACCTGTAAAATGATGCATTTTTGCCTTTTATCTTAAGATATATAAAGCCTGCTATGTATGGAACCCAGCATAGCAGCAGAAATGGCACTATATATCGTTGTTCATACGTTCCTTTTGTTACATTGGAATAATACTGACCTGTAAGCAACAGATTCAATATAAACCATACTTTTCTTGTCTTAACATTGGCCCTTGCCTTAAATTCTTCCGCATCATAAACTTTACTCATATGCAATACCTACCTTCAACACTTATTATGTAGCAGATATCATCCAACATAAATATTATTTGAATTCATTCAATCAAATATCATCCTTTATTGAATTCATCGAACTGAACCTATGTCAATAAATAATAAATTAAACTTACCTAAGTTACGCTCTAATAACTGCCACAAACAGCTTAATGACACATATGTATAGTATATATCCAAAAACGACAAAATTCAACAAAAAGCAGTAATATTATGTTATTTAGTCTGAAAAATCATTCAGAAAATCATGTATATTTATACATAATAAAAATAAGAATTCCGGTATAGGAATATACCCATACCAGAATTCTTACTTTTATTATGTCCTGCTATGCAGGATTATTCTTTTACAAAACTTTTTGTTTATGCTTCTGCCGTATCTTCTTCATCGGCAGCTTCATCATCACCAGCATATGTCTGTTCTGTTACACTGACAATTACTTTCTCTAATACATCCGGTGATATAGAAACGTCCTTATCCTTTGCAATATCAAGGTCTTCTACCTTAATACTGTCACCCGGCTTAAGGTTTCCAACATCTATGCTGACCTTCTCAACAAGTGCAGACTTTGTTGCCTTATATGGAATTTCCTCCATATGCTGCTCAAGTACACCCTGAACAAGTTCATGATTAACAAGTATAATCTCAGCTACTGAACGAACCTTTTCGCCCTCTGTAAGTACCTGGAAATCAATTTCTAATGTCTGTCTCTTAATAGGGTCATAATCTACTTCTTTCACAAGGACATCATACTGCTGTCCATCCAAAGAAAGCTGTGCTTCACTACCTTTACCGCAGACTGAAAGGAACTTTTCTGCTTCCTTTTTCTCAATCTGCACTGGAATTGATTCTGCAAGGCTTCTGCCAAACATATTACCAGTTACATAACCTTCTCTTCTTAATTTCTTTGCTTTGTCACTCATGCTTCTTTTTTCAGCTTTTAAAGTATTCATTTATCTTTTCCTCCAAAAATCTGATTAGCTTAGCAAGCCTTCAACAAAGAGGTGATGTTAAGTTTATCTATTTCTTTTTACAGTGTGTATTATAGTCCTAAAACCAGAAACAGATTAACCAAATTTACATTTTTTAATCAAGTCATATTTGTGCATCTTTATCCGATGTAATGTACTATAATTATATTATTGTACTTAAAATTATGCATACCGGTATACCGATTTTATATTAATTTAATTGACCTGACATCAATTATCAACTATTATATGGATATACTATAAACGTAACTATTATTCAGGTATTTATACAACGGAGGAATATATGCAGCTTATGTCATCATTGCAGCTTGAGGCTTACAACTATATAAAGAATCTTATTCTTACCCACAAGCTGGATGCTAATACTCTTTACTCAGAAACTAAGTTATCCAAAGAACTAGGTATATCCCGGACTCCTATGCGTGAGGCCCTACAGTGTCTTAGCCAGGATGGTTATATAACAGTTATTCCAAGCAAGGGCTTCAGGATAAGACAGCTAAGTCAGAAGGATATGAAGGAAACTATCCAGATAAGATGTGCCATAGAGGGCTTCTGCACACAATGCCTTGCTAATGAATATAATACACCAAAAGGTCAGAGAACTATCGAAAAGCTTGGGGAAATCCTTAACAAGCAAAAGGAAGCTATTAAGCTTGATGATGATTACGAAAGCTTTATCAACTATGATCACGAATTTCATCTTCTTCTTGTAAACTATATAGAGAATGAAGAAATCAACCATATGTTCCAGAGGCTTATGTACCTTATCAGACTCACAACACAATCTGCTCTTCAGGTTGACGGCCGAAGCATTGGAACTGTTGATGAACACGAAGAATATTTTAAGATGCTTAAAGCTGGTAATGGAAATGAAGCATATAGAATTCTCATAAGCCATCTTATGATGCCACTTAATATTGTTAAACCTGAGATCTAAAATCTGATTATAAATAAAAATCCGCGTGAAATATAATGGACACACATTATATTTCACGCGAAACTTTTATCAACATTACTTTATTAATTTCCTTCCCCAAAATAATATAAATAAACATCCTCTAAATCTATATCATTGCTGCAGGCATCTGCCATCTCTGGTAATGTATCTCCAACTATCCTTAATGCCAGCCCGTTTCTTCTCTGTCTTATATTTCCAACTCTGTATTTCTTTTGAAGGTTGTCAACATCCTCAAGCTGACAGTTTATTTCTCCCACCTTTCCATACACCTTATCAATTAATTGTACAGGTGAACCTGCTTCTATAATCTGTCCCTCTTTTAACAGAATAACCTTGTCCGCTATGCACTCAATGTCACTTACAACATGAGTTGCAAATAAAATAATTCTGTCCTTTGATAACTTAGCAATATAATTTCGGATATGTATTCTTTCTTTCGGGTCCAGACCTGCTGTTGGCTCATCTAATATAAGTATCTTTGGATTCCCTAATAGTGCCTGTGCAAGAAGCACCCTTTGTTTCATTCCACCTGAAAAGCCTCCTATCCGCTTATACGCAGCATCTGTCAGATTCACTATCTCCAGCAGCTTATCTATCTGCTCATTTACTGATATATATGATTTGCTGCCGTTATTATCTACAATTTCTTTTTTCTTAACCCCTTTTATATCAGCCATATATTTCAAAAAAGCTTTGGGCGTGAAATCAGCATAATATCCCTGCTGCTGTGGCATATAACCAATAAATGAACGGAATTTACTGCCTAGCTTAAGGATATCAACAGCCTCAGCCGTATCTGAATTATCATCACAAAATAGAATTTCTCCCCCATTTTTATCTCTTTTTACATTATCCGTTATCAGATTAATCATAGTACTTTTTCCAGCACCATTAGAACCAAGTATCCCATACACTCCCGGCGTAAATGTATAATTAATACCTTTCAGGGCTTTAACATTTCCATATGTTTTTTTTAAATTCTTTAATATAAGTTCCATTTATTTCCCCCATTCTTTGCAACTTCTATGTAAAAAAATGTATCCCCACATAATAACAACCGCCAACAATATAATAAAAAACTTTATATATACATATGCATAAATACTAAAAACTCCTGCTATTGACATTAAAAGAATTACTGCCGGAGCATAGAATAAATTTCTTGTTTTAAAAGACAATTCCAGAGCTGTAAACATAGAAATAATTATGACTGACAGCTTTGTAATTATATCAAGTATTATATATTGCCATATTTTCATATTGGCAAATATTATTCCAGCTCTGCTTTCCATAAATGTAATAGATACCAGCGGTGCATTGATATATTTAAATCCATAAAGCTTAGCCATAAAAAACATATCTATAAATATAAATAAAACCGATACGCCTGTAATTACCGCAGATAATATATACAGCTTCATATTATAAACCTTTGCAATACCTGACTCAGAGCATTTAATAAGCCTGTCTACACCTGATTGTTCCTCTTCTATATAATACCCTGAGCTTATAATAACCGTAATCACTATAAGCATTATAATAATTCCAGCTTCTCTTATATAAGAATTGCTGCCATATATTTCATCATAGCCTCTGTCTGACATTGCATATACAACAAGTCCCTTATCCGCCTCAATTCTTTCTTTTCTTTCAGTAATGTGTTTATATTCGCTTAGAATCTTTCTTTTTTCATTCAAATCTGAATTCAGGCTTTCTGCCTCCATAAAAATATTATGCGCATTTTCATCATCAGCAGACACACCTTTAATATCTTCAATATAAACTTCTGCCTGACTTATTTCATTCTCATAATTCTGTACATACCCATTAAAGCGTTCCCAGTCATCACCGCCATATTCTTCATATATTCTATCCATCTGTCTTTGTCTTGCAGGAAAATCAACTCTTGTTCCATATATTAAAATAATCTCTGCCAATATAAATGCAATGATAATAAATAGCTTTTTACCTCTTATCAGCAGCTTATAAAGTTCAAAATATACAAATCCAAGCTTGCAAAAAACCTTTCCGCTCATTATCTCTATATTATTCTTTACTTTAGCAAAAAACTGCTTTCTATACGGATAACGTTTAGCATAGGTTAGTGCTGACAGCAAAAAGAAAGCAACAAATAACACTAATGTTATTGTAAAAATAAGAACATGCGAAGATATAGGATAATTGAATATGTTAATATTCTGATAGTTTTTATGATATGTAGAATAATCTATAATCCTATACAAATTAATATTCGCCAGAATTCTGTTAACAGAATTATTCTGTACTAATAAAGCTGCCCGCCATTCTATAAAAAACAAGCCTCCTAAAAAACATATTGATATATATTTATTATACATAATGTTAAATACAAGGTTAGTAAGCATAGCTATTAGTGCTAATCCGATTCCAGTTTCTAACACATTCAGAAACAATTCTGTAATTATTGGTATATTCATACTACATTTAGAATATGAGCTTACGCTTTGAACTGGTGCAGTATAATCAACATAACCATACAACATATTGGATAATATATATATAACTAAATTGAAGGCTATTGTTAATATTATAGCTGTAATTGTTATAATTATATTTCTTCTTACAGCAAGTGCAAACCGCCCTTTTGGTGCACTATACGAAAATAAAATCTCTCTGTTATCATATTCCTTCTGCATATTAAAAAGCATATATAATATTATGAATATAACAAACATAGAAATTAAAGCTATATTATTCCCGTAACTAATAAAAGCTCTTTGATTAACAATCTGTGGCTTTACTTTCCTTAACTTAATATAATCCTTATATATCTTGTTAATATTACGCATTGTATAATCGTCAGCTTTATTAAATATACTAAATTGCTGTGATTTCTCAGCATTTAAAAGTGTGTTTTCAATAAATTCACCATACCCGTTGATGTAATTCATATAGTCTGTTAACTCATCGGATATATTTTTCTTTCCATTTTCCTTTAAATTTTCAATATACTTATCAGCTGTCTGAATGTCTTTTTGCGATAAACTATTAATCGCCCCATTATATATATTATTATCAGCCAGATATTCCCTTACACCATCTGTTCCGGCACTTTTTAAAATATAACATAGTACACATAAAATTAATGATATTATTATAATATATATGACTTTTCTGTTAATAAGACGCTTTATCTCCCCCATATTATGTATCTCCAATTTCTATATTCTGCCACTTACCCTTAATAACCTTTATCGAATTATCCCCATATTTATAATTTCATCAGATAATTGTCCATTATCTATCTCAGAATATCCACAATACCTGCCATCTTTTCCATACACATCAACAATTAATTTATCAGAGCCTACATACAAGGGCATCATATAATCTTCTTTATTAACATATAGTTTTGTTATTATTCTACCCTCCTTAATATTTCCAATGTAAATATCTGTATCCTTTTTATAACTTGTATTTATCATATTATATAAATAATAATCACTATTTGATGAAGCAATAAAGCCAAGCATTGTATCTTCATCACAGGTGAATATTTTTTCTTCGTTTCCAACAATATTTTCAGCAGTATTGCCAGTAGTCATTGGTATTTCATATATTCCATCAAAAGCTTTCCAATATGCAAGTTTTTCATCAGCCTTCAATGTATATGAGCATATTCCCTCTGCTATTTTATTTGCTCTTTGTCCTGCAATATCCCATTCATATAATTCACTTTTTAATCTTTCATTTCCTACACTTTGTCTGAAGAATACCTTATCCTTACACATTTTCAAATCAAAGATTTCAGCTTTATCACCCTCATAATTGTATACAGTTTCTATTTTGCTATTATCAAAGATATATCTATTAAGTTTAGCTGCATTTTTTTCTCCACTCACACCAATAGCTGCGGAATAAAAAACACAGGAATCTGTCACCACATACGAATAATATATATTAGACATATCTGGCGCTGTTCCTAAATCAAATATTTTCTCGTGTTCACTTCCATCGAAGCTCACCTTGTATAAACTACATTTATAATTATCTTTATTATATGCAATATAATATATATATCCATTATAATAATTCAGACTTCCCTGCAATACTGTTCCTAAATACGCATCACAATCATCCGGAACTTTCTCAAACGTATGTGCACAATTTATCTTTGAGCACAAAATGGTACTTTTATCTTTCTCTTTATCTATATACGTTAAGAAATTCCCATTCCTTAAATCTTTAGATAACACATAATAACCCTCCGGTGATTCTGCTACATCACTAGAAAAGTTTAGAAATCCATTTTTATTGCTGTAGGAATTTATATTTACAGCTTCCACACCATTCTTCCCACATGCTGCAAGCATTAATGAAATCGTTAATAAAGCTAGTATTATATTTATCTTCTTCATAGTTCCCCCTCACTCGTATAATATATACTCAGGTAATTACTAGTAAAACAGTATTGACTCGTAATTACCTGAGTATCACGATACTATAAATATTTATTTACATATAATTTTCAATAAATACCAATTTTTCTCTTATATAAATAAATATATAGATTTAATGAGCATAACAAAAATGCGAATAATCACCATCTTCTGAGCTAACATAGAACTTACACGATACTACTGCAGCATCACAATCTCTAGTTCTTGATACCTCCCCATATGTTTTCTGATCAAATCCACCAATTAATTTGACTGTTTCACCATCGCTATAAAATGCTTCTCCATCCATACTTGCATCTACATATTCATTTGCGCTTACCTTAGCATAAGATGTACCTCCATTAAATCCAACTTCACAATACACTCTTGTTGAGCCTGCATCTCCAGATGCCTCATCATATGCTGCAAATGTTGGTAACGCTGTTCCTACGATTAAACCTGCTGTTAATAATCCAAACGAAATATTTTTAATTATTTTTCTCATACTCAAGTTATCCTTTCTTTTGTTCTCTAACAAAAAGCATCATAATTGCCTAGTAACCAATTAATAAAATCATATGCACTATAAATTTGCATAAGATTAATCCTCTTTCTTTATATGTGTATTACAATAGCTATCGTATGTTTTTATTATAATGTTTAATCAGATATTTTTAAATATAAACTCCGTAAGTGGTCTCTTAACTTGTTAAATGGTATTTTTTTCATTCCGTAATGTAATCACAACTATATATTTATCATCCTCTATCTTATATTCATACTGTCCATTACATTTTCTAACATTTTCCTGAATGATTGATATTCCATACCCATGCTCTTTATCACCTTTAATCCATTTTGATTTTTCGTTAAGAATAGTATTAATAACTGTTATTCGAACATATCTTTTTCCTTCTTGAAATATTATATGTAGTTCTGAAATCTTATTGTCATCATTGCTTTTATTCAATTCCTCAACTGAATTTTTCAGTACATTTCCTATTATCAGATTAATGTCCAATGGTGATATATTGATATCATCCTTAAATGTACCCTCTATAGTAACTTTTACATCTGGTTTTAACATACTTATGTAATAATTTAATAATATATTAAAGGTTTCATTACCAACATCACGTACAATATTTATTTTTGCTGCAAATTCATCTTCAATACTATCTATGTATTTTATTATTTCATAATCATTATTAGCTTTAGCAGTACTATAAATATATAATAAATGATTTTTTATATCATGCCTGAACTTTTTAGTTTCCTGTTCCTTAACCATAAGCGTCTTATAATACATACTCTGAATCTGATTAAATTGTTCTTCATTCTTTATCATTATTTTTTGTGATTTATTTATAACTATTACATATGCAAATAATATTACAATCACACACAAACTTATAAATGACGGAATTACAAAATACCCAAATACATGCTTTATCCTTTCATCAATAGAATATTTATGTGTATAATCAGAAAGTGCTATTAATAGCAGCATATATGTTATAGAAATAATATACAACACATAGGCAATATTATTAACTATATTTATATTCTTTTCACTTAATTTCATTTTATTTACTGCCACATATAACTTATCTTTTAACAGAACTTTTAATAAGTAAATTATAAATATAATAGACAAATCAATAATTTGCTCTATTATGTTTTTGTATATATTATTTGTATTTAAAGGATCCATAATTGTAACTATTGTCTGAATAATCTGCCACGTTACATAAACACTTACAAAGTTTTTTATTTTTTTACTACGCGTATCTTTATACATCAATGAAATTGTTATTAACGTCAAAAAATCCCCTAGAAACTCTATTGGTAAGTATTTATTCAAAGTAATATAACTCATAGAATATATTAATATACTTATTAAAATCCACCATAATCTTGTATACTTATTTTCCGAAATAATATAAGTAAATAACATACAGCACAAAAATGAAATAATGTACTTAATTACTGCCAGAATAATTATCCCCATATTAAAGTCCCCTACTCTTATTTTATTCTCGTATATTTCAAATCACTTTCTATATATTTTTCCATAAATTCTTTCTTGCACCGCCTTGATACAATAAATATTTCATCTGATATAATAACTTTTATTTTATCTGATAATTCAATCTCTGCTCTTAATAAATTCACAGCTATCCCTCTGTTTATAACACAAAATACATCTTCATCAATATATTTTAAAAATTCTGATAAAGCTTTATCCAGACGATACTCTACACCATAAGAATATATAAGAATGTAACCGTTATACGCCTTTATATAATCAATATCTTTTTGCTTCAATTTATATTTATTTCTATCGTAATACACTACAACTTCTTTATTTAACTTTTTCTTCTCCAATATATGATTAAATGCTACCTCTAAGTCCTTGTATGTAGCTGGTTTTGTAATATAATCATTTACATCAACATAAAAAGCATCCCTTACTCTGTTTTCTATTCCTGTAACAATTATTATATCTGAGTTTATTCCTTTTCTTCTTAACTTAGCTGTTACTTCTATCCCATCTAAAAATGGCATATCTATATCAAGCAATATAACATCATATTTATCATCGCTATTTATAAGTTTTATTCCACTTTCATATTTCTTTATATTTATATCTATATTATTTTCATACGCATATTTACATACATAATCATACAGTATATCAACATATGCACTATTATCATCACATATTGCTACTTCCATACTTTCTCCAAATTTTATAATAAATTATTAGTCCCCATCTAATCCCACATTTACTTTTGATACTTATATCATTATATAATTTATATTCACTTTATTCAACTAATTCCAACAGTAAACATATAATAAAAAGCTCCACACACTCTGCTATATAAGCAAAGTATATGGAGCTCTTAATATCTTAGAGTTTATTCTCTTCTAACTGTTTATATTATATAACAAGTCTCTGATTATAACTGAGGACCAGCAGCTACTAAAGCCTTACCAGCTTCATTACCTGTGTACTTAACAAAGTTCTTGTTAAATCTTTCAGCAAGATCCTTAGCCTTTGTTTCCCATTCAGAAGCATCAGCGTATGTGTCTCTAGGATCAAGGATACCTGAATCAACACCTGGAAGTTCTGTAGGTACTTCAAAGTTGAACATAGGAATTGTCTTTGTAGGAGCTGTCTTAATAGCACCTGAAAGGATAGCATCGATGATACCACGAGTATCCTTAATAGAAATTCTCTTACCTGTTCCATTCCAGCCTGTGTTAACTAAGTAAGCCTTAGCTCCGCTCTTTTCCATCTTCTTAACAAGCTCAGCAGCATACTTTGTAGGATGAAGCTCAAGGAATGCCTGTCCGAAGCAAGCTGAGAATGTAGGTGTAGGCTCTGTGATACCTCTTTCTGTACCAGCAAGCTTAGCAGTAAATCCTGAAAGGAAGTAGTACTGTGTCTGCTCTGGAGTAAGAATAGATACTGGAGGAAGTACACCAAATGCATCAGCTGAAAGGAAGATAACATTCTTAGCAGCTGGAGCTGAAGATATAGGTCTTACAATATTCTTAATATGGTTAATTGGATAAGATACACGAGTATTCTCTGTTACGCTCTTATCAGCAAAGTCAATCTTACCATTCTCATCAAGAGTAACGTTCTCAAGAAGAGCATTTCTCTTAATAGCATTGTAGATATCTGGCTCTGAATCCTTATCAAGGTTGATAACCTTAGCGTAGCATCCACCTTCAAAGTTGAATACGCCATTGTCATCCCAGCCGTGTTCATCATCACCGATGAGGAGTCTCTTAGGATCTGTAGAAAGTGTTGTCTTACCTGTTCCTGAAAGGCCGAAGAATATAGCTGTGTTCTCACCATTCTTATCTGTGTTAGCTGAGCAGTGCATTGAAGCAATTCCCTTAAGTGGAAGGTAGTAGTTCATCATAGAGAACATACCCTTCTTCATTTCTCCACCATACCATGTGTTGATGATTACCTGCTCGTGGCTTGTAATGTTGAATGCTACACATGTCTCTGAGTTAAGACCTAATTCTGCGTAATTCTCAACCTTAGCCTTAGAAGCGTTATATACTACGAAATCTGGCTCGAAGTTTTCAAGTTCTTCTGCTGTTGGCTTAATGAACATGTTAGTTACGAAATGTGCCTGCCATGCTACTTCTACGATAAAACGAACAGCCATTCTTGTATCCTTATTAGCACCACAGAATGCATCTACTACGAAAAGTCTCTTGTTGCAGAGTTCTTTCTTAGCAATATCCTTAACCTTAGCCCATACATCTTCTGACATTGGGTGGTTATCATTCTTGTACTCATCTGAAGTCCACCATACTGTGTCCTTAGAATTCTCATCTACTACAATGTACTTATCCTTAGGAGAACGACCTGTATAAATACCTGTCATAACATTAACAGCACCAAGTTCGCTTTCCTTTCCTACTTCGTAACCCTCGTTAGAAGCCTTTGTTTCTTCTTCGAATAATAATTCATAAGAAGGATTGTGAATAATCTCTGTAGCGCCTGTAATACCATACTTGCTTAAATCAACGTTTGCCATTTTACATTAAACCTCTTTTCTTTAATTGTAGTACTTTATATACCTGCGTACCTTAACTTATATAAATGTATACAAGTATTATAGTAATTTACAGAAAATGGCTTTAACCACATTCTTTTGATAGTATACCTAATCAGTTAGGAAAAAGCAACCTTTTAATTGTTAAGTTTTTAACTTTTTCTATCAATTATTTCTAAGAAATGTGTAAAATTTTCATAAGTATATATAAAGTATATCTTATTATTATGGTTGTAAGACTTATTTTATATAATTCTATGCTTGACTTTAATCCGATTTCGGAGTATTTTTTATATTATTTAATGAGGTGTTTTTATTATGAGCATATGCAACAATAACAATAATAATAATCTAAGACTGTTTAATAAAATCTGCAAGGAAACCAATGTAATATATCACAACTATGCTTCATCAAAAGGCATATCTGACACAACTTTCTGGATATTATATTCCATATATTATTATGGTGAGGGGATCACTCAGACTGATATATGTGAGGAGTGGTTCTACAGTGCCCAGACTATCAATTCTGCCCTTAAATCCATGGAACAAAAAGGACTTATCACTCTCAAGCTTGCTCCTGAAAGCAAAAAAAACAAGCAGATATTTTTCACTGACACAGGGCGTAGTCTTGCAGAGGAACTTGTGCTTCCTGTCATTAAAGCGGAGGAACAGTCTTTCACCGGATTAGATAAAAAAGAACTTGAGGCTATGTTTGATGTATCTTTCAAACATCTCAGACAACTAGAGAATTTAATTACTAATTTATATTTATAAGATACCTTGTGACCCGCTCCAATATTACACATTATTTTTAGAAAGGACTAACCTGACCAAATGAACATCAGATTATCAGACCACTTTTCATATAGTAAGCTCATACGTTTTACACTGCCAACAATCGCCATGATGATATTTACATCTATATACGGCATTGTTGATGGCGTATTCGTGTCAAACTGTGTTGGAAGTGATGCATTTGCAGCAGTAAACCTTATAATGCCAGTTATTATGATACTTGGCTCAACCGGCTTTATGGTAGGGACCGGAGGAAGTGCCATCGTATCTAAAACTCTTGGTGAAAAGAAGCTTGAAAAGGCAAGTGAATATTTTTCAATGCTCATATACCTTTGTATAGTAAGCGGTGTTATTCTTTCTGCCATCGGAATAATCTTTATAAAGCCACTTGCAGAGCTTCTTGGTGCTACTGGTGATATTGCCAATAATTGCATTATATATGGAAGAACTGTGTTTTTTATGATGACTGGTCTTTTTCTGCAAAATGCTTTCCAGAGTTTTCTTGTAGTTGCTGAAAAACCAAAGCTTGGACTTGCTGTCACACTTCTTGCCGGCTTTACCAATATGTTTCTTGACTTCCTTTTCGTATATGTATTGCGCCTAGGAGTATTTGGTGCTGCCGTTGCAACTGGCATAAGCCAGTTTGTTGGCGCTATCATACCTGTTATTTATTTTGCAAGTGGAATGAATAATATTCTGCACCTTAAAAAATGCCGTTTCAACAAGGACATTATCATTAAAACATTCATAAATGGTTCATCTGAGATGGTAACAAATATGTCTATGTCTTTAGTTAATATGCTTTATAATATGCAGCTTATGAAGTATATCGGAACTAATGGCGTTGTTGCATATGGAATTATTATGTATACAGGCTTCATATTCTCTGGCACTTATATCGGATATTCTCTTGGAAGTGCACCTGTTATAAGTTATCATTATGGTGCTGGCAATAAGAAGGAATTAAAAAGCCTTTTCAAACACAGTATTATACTACTTGTCATATCATCTGTTATTATGACACTGCTTGCAGAAGTTCTTGCCAAATATCTTGCAGGAATATTTGTAAGCTATGATAAACAACTGCTTGAACTTACTACAACTGCTATAAGAATATATTCAGTTTCTTATCTTATAAGCGAACTCAATATATTTGCCTCATCGTTCTTTACTGCACTTAACAACGGCTTCGTATCTGCTGCCATATCATTCTTAAGAATGTTCTTGTTCCAGATAATTATGATACTGCTGCTTCCAGTTATTATCGGAATTAATGGTATATGGATTGCTGTTACTGCTGCCGAATCGCTTGCTCTTGTGGTGTCTGTTGTATTTGTTATTATTAACAGGAAGAAATATGGCTATATGATATAGTTATAAATAAAACACCGGAGACATGTATTATACAGGTTTCCGGCGTTTTTTATGGACAGAAAAAAATATTATATATTAATTCGCTTACTCCTCCAACATATACTCAAACATCTCATACCTAAGCCTGCTGCCCTCATTAATCTCCTCTGGCAGGAGTGCCCTTGCCACAACTCTTAAGTCATCACTTGGAGCATCCGTTCTCTTAAGATTGGCATAATCGCCATCTATGCTTACCACCTCAAAGTACATTGTTTCCATAACCGCACTCCTTTTTTCATTTTGTGTTTATTTTATTGTTCAGCAAATAATTATATATTTAAAATATATTTGAACTTGTCAATTATACTATTCCATACCTATCCAATATTTCTAATTTGTCAAAACTTCTAACCCAGCCAAGCCATTTTTAAGCCTCTCAAGCCCATCCTTAAGAACACTTGCAGGACACGCTGTATTAAGTCTTAAAAAGCTCTCTCCGCCTTTTCCGTATACACTTCCTGCCGACAGATAAAGTCCTGTCTTTTTTCTTATATCTGCCGCAAGCCTTCTGCTGTCTTTTGTGAGCTTTGAGCAGTCTATCCATAAAAGATATGTCGCATCACTCTTCACAACGCTTATATCTGGTATGTTGGCCTCAACATAATCATATACGATTTGTTTATTATTACTTATATACTGTCTTAATTCGTCAAGCCATTCCGCACCATTCTTATAAGCTGATATTGCTGCTGATATTGCAAATGTATTTGGCTCTGCCACCTCATCTGTATTAAGTGCACGCCACACCTTATGTCTTAAATTCTTCTGTGGAACAACAACTGCTGCTGTCTGGATACCCGCCATATTAAAAGTTTTTGTTGGTGCTATGCACGTAATACTTATATCCCTGCATATATCAGACACGGATGCAAATGGAATATACTCCTTTCCAGGGTCAGTTATGTCGCAGTGTATCTCATCTGACACTACTGTTACATAATATTTTTGACATAACTCACCTATTCTTTTCAGAGTTTCCCTGTCCCATATTTTTCCTGACGGATTCTGAGGGTTGCACAATATCATAAGCGATGTCTGTGGGTCTGACAGCTTGCTTTCAAGGTCTGTCCAGTTTATGCTGTATTCTCCATCCTTGTATACAAGCGGATTTTCGAGTACACGTCTGCCATTATTTATTATTGAATTAAAGAAAATGTTATAAACAGGTGTCTGTATAAGCACATTTTCATTAGGTGTTGTGAGCTTTCTTACCACACTTGATATTGCAGGAATAACACCTGTTGTAAATACAAGCCAGTCGGTATCTATATCCCAGTTATGTCTGCTTTTCCACCATCCCTTATAAGACTGAGCCCACTCATCCGGTACTACGGAATATCCGTATATTCCATGCTGCGCTCTTTCTATAATAGCTTCTGTAATAGCTGGTGCTGTCTTAAAATCCATATCGGCAACCCACATAGGCAGCTCATTTTCACGCACATCCCACTTAAGTGAGCCTGTGTTTCTTCTGTCAACTACTGTATCAAAATCGTACTTCAACTTATTATATCCTCCTCATTTACAACATTTCAAGTATACTATATATAGTGATACCAGGGTCAAAAGGTATAAACCCACATGAGCTTGCTCATAGGTGGGTGAAAGACCTTGGGACCCGCCCCGATATGAGCATAAAAGTGGGATGATAATCCCACGATATGCGAATATTGGGGAGAATTGTGGGAGTGCGTAGCACGGAACAATTCGTAGGTATCAAAGTCGGGGGCTTTTTACCCCGACATCTATATAGTAAATATATTATAAAATTCAGGTCACCCCTACCTATAAGCAAGCTCATGTGAGTTTAGACATTTTTACCCTGGTATCTACTTATTCTGCCATCTGACCTCGCCTGCTGTTATAATTGGATATCTTATAAGCTCTGACGCGTCAAGATTTTCTTTTCGCATATCTACCGCTGTTATCTGGTGATTATCATAGGTTGTATAATAATATATTCCTTTAGTTGCATTACAGCACGATGTATATATAGTTATCTCAAACTTTCCGTCTGCCACCTCGCAGCATCCTCTCTGCTGGTCTACTGAACCAAGTATGTGGAAGAACTGGCTTACACTCTCAATCTCACCACTTCCCGATATTGAGTTAAGTTTTGTAAATGCAACTTTAACAAAGCGTGACTGACTTGAAAGGTCGCCAGGTATTCCCATTCCGCCCATACCTCTGCTGTATGCATCAAGCTTAAGTACTCCTGCAAATGTGCTTTCCGGCTGTTTTCTTGACACTCCGGCATAATTATTAAGCTCAAACATCTGCATAGGAAACGGAGGGTTGTTAGTGAGAACTCCAACCGGATTATCATATATATGCAGACCATCCTTCATAGACTCAACTACTATACAGTTATCCTTATCAGCAATTATCCAATGAAGCTGTGCCGCTGGGAGCTGTTCACTGAATGGTGTTCCCGTAAGCCTCATCTGTGAGAGCTTTGTTCTTGCCTCCATAACAGATGAACACTGGCTGAGTACCCACGGTATAAATTCAAACTGTGCAACCTGTATGGCATCCGACTCATCATCTAATATAACCTCCTCATAAGCTGCATTTCCAACAAAGTTAAGTCCTGCCATACCTACACCCTTTTCGTTGACTGCATCATAATAAAGAGGATATCCACCTGCAACATAAGCCATTCCTATAATCGCATAGTGTGACTTTAACTGTCCTGCATGTCTGAAATTAAATTCATAGTTTCTTGGAGTTATAGTTATCTCCTCACCATAAGAAAACTCATAATCAAGAGTTCTTCCCATATAAAAATCTTTGGTTTTATAAGTTGCTGCTGTACACATAAAAACACCTCATTTCTTTCTTATTTTTTGCTCATTTAATTTTAAACAATGAATAATTTTGTCCGTTATTTTATTATTGTATCATTTTATCAGCATGTTTTATATTAATTTTCCATTAATTATGACATTTGTCATAGCTTTTGTAATAGCATTTATTTACACCTTGACAAATAATGACGATAATCTAAAATGTTTGTGTACTAAAATAATTAAGAAGGATTAATTGTTATGAACTTTCCTAATGATGAAGAATATATAATAAGGCCTCTGACAACAGATGATGCTGAACAATATAATGCACTTTTAAGATATGCCTTTCAGGTAACAGAGGCTGAGCTCGCCGAAACTGGCTGGAAAGATGATGAGATAAAGCAGTCAAAGTTTCCTGTCTTACAAAGAGCCGATGTTCTTGGATGTTTTGATAAGAATGAGCTTATCGCACAGTTTGCCGTATATCCGCTTGATATGAACATATATGGTATACGTTTTAACGTAGGATTTGTGACAAGCGTATGCACCTATCCTGAATACACAGGTCACGGAATTATGAAAAAGCTTATGATTCAGTGTCTTACACGTATGCGTGAGGGGCACAAGTCATTTGCACTGCTATATCCTTATTCAATACCTCTCTACCGCAATCTCGGATGGGAGATTATATCAAACAAAATGACATACACCGTAAAGGATACACAGATACCCAGCAGAATTCACGAGCCCGGCTATGTAAGGCGTGTGGCCTGGGATGATGAGGAATTTCACAAGCTTCATTCCAAATTCGCCGAGAAAACCCATGGCTGCCTGTACCGCAATAATCTTGCGTGGGAAGAATACTGGCGCTGGGATGAGGACGACACTATGGTTGCTATATATTACTCAAGGGATGATATTCCTTATGGATATATGGTTTATATGATAAGTTCTGACATTATGCACGTTAAGGAAATGATATATCTTAACCGTGAAGCCCAGCTTGGACTGTGGGAATATATACATGCCCACGATTCTATGATTGATGAAGTCCGTGGTAACAACTACTACAGCGAGCCGATAGCCTTTGAGCTTGATGACAGCGATATAAAGGAAACTATCAGACCTTATGCTATGGGAAGAATTATCGATATCAAGCAGTTTTTTGGAAAATATGCCATCGACCCTGATGAACCTGCATGTATATTTGCTTTCGATATCGAAGATGAGCTTCTTTCATGGAATAACGGAAGATTTATTGTCCTGTTCAAGGATGGTCACTGTAGTATCACAAGCGGCACTCCCGACTATACTATGAAAATGTCAATAGCCACACTTACAACTATGCTGCTTGGCTATAAAAGCGCCAAAAAGCTTTACAGTATGGAACGGATTGAAACTACCAAAGAAGCTGTGGAAAAGCTTGATGATATACTTTTCCATGCTGTACCTTATGTGTCAGATTATATCTAAGCAGGTTATCGATTGATTATATATGTTTATCAGATTTTATATAAAGAATATGACCTGCAATTATTATAATCAGATTATTGATTGACAAGTGATTATATCAATGCTATAATCCGCATACATTGTTTTTACACAATGTAAGTTTTGCTACAATTTATTTATAAAACACATGTGGATTTTTCTAGATGTTTCTATTTTTCGCCACATAGCTTACGGGCTATGTGGTTTTTTTGTGCTTATAATACTGTTATTATGCTATTTTATAAGCATTAATTAAGATAAGATAAGGTGATTCTTTAGAATTTTCACCATAAAATATTAAAGAAATGAGGACTAGTGTGAAAAATAAGATTTTTCACACGCAAGATTTGTGCTTCGCACAAACTTGAGATGCGCTGAGAAGCAGCGCAAGAATGGAGATTATTATGGATCAGACTTACATGAAAAAACAAAACATACTAAAGCTTTTATTAACCATGGCTCTTCCCATGGTTATATCTATGCTTGTGAATTCACTGTACAACATTGTCGACAGCTTTTTTGTCGCTAAGATAAGTGAAAATGCTATGACTGCCATATCACTTGTATTCCCTATGCAGAACTTTATCAACTCTGTCATGATTGGCTTTGGAATAGGTATCAACGCTGTCATCGCATTTTATATGGGAGCTTCTGATAAGGAAACTGCCGATAAAGCTGCAAGTCAGGGCTTATTCTTAAGCACCATCCACGGAATTGTACTTATGTCTGGCTGCATTATTCTTATACGACCATTTCTTAATATGTTTACTAATGACCAGACCGTTATTGACCTCGGTGTAAAGTACTCTGTTACCGCATTTGCATTTTCACTAATGCTTGCATGGGAACTTGTATTTGAAAAAACATTTCAGGCTGTCGGACGAATGACTGTTTCTATGACCGCCATGCTCACAGGCTGCATAACCAATATTATACTTGACCCTGTACTTATATTCGGACTTGGCATATTTCCACGTATGGGAATTGAGGGCGCTGCACTTGCAACTGGCATAGGCCAGACTGTAAGTCTTATTGTATACATTATAATATATATTTCCAGACCTATTCCTGTGCGCTTCACAAGAAAATATATGAAACCAGAGAAGGTACTCTGCGTGAAAATGTATTCTATCGGAATACCTGCATGCCTTAATATGGCGCTTCCTTCACTGCTCATATCTGCGCTCAATGTCATACTTGCTGCATATTCACAGGTATATGTTTTCGTGCTTGGCGTATATTACAAGCTTCAGACGTTCCTATATCTTCCTGCAAATGGAGTTGTACAGGGTATGCGTCCTCTTATCGGATACAACTATGGTGCTGGCGAAACTAAACGTGTTAAGAAAATATATGCAACTGCAACAGGCATAGTTCTTGTTATTATGTGTATCGGAACTGCTGTATGCTTATGTATTCCTGAAACACTTATTGGATTATTTACTTCCAACGAAACAACTATATCTGCGGGAGCTGCTGCCTTAAGAATTATAAGCGCCGGATTTATTGTATCCTCTGTATCTGTCACAGCCTCCGGCGCACTTGAAGGACTTGGCAAGGGAATTCCTTCACTTATTATATCTATATTCAGATATGTTGCTGTCATTATACCTGCCGCCTTCATTCTAAGCCGTATATACGGTGCTGCCGGCGTATGGCACTCATTCTGGATAACAGAGATAATAACAGCAGTTATCGCTTACTTTACTTACAGGCACGCATCAAAGTAAATGTCTGCTTCGCATGACTGTTCGTTCGTTAATGGCGCAAGAAAAGTAAATGTCTGCTCCGCAGCCGCTTCCTTTTCTCTTGCGCTCATTATTTCATAATTTACTCTTTATCTCCCCCTATACTCACGAACCCGCGCTATCGCGCTCTTTCGTCCTGCTTCGCATGACTGTTCGTTCGTTAATGGCGCAAGAAAAGTAAATGTCTGCTCCGCAGCCGCTTCCTTTTCTCTTGCGCTCATTATATCGTAATTTACGCTTTATCTCTCCACAATTACGCCACATTTTCAACCCACTCTTCCACCTTCCTTGCAAGCCTCTTATGTCCCTCATCATTAAGATGCTCTCTGTCGGCAGTGCTTGGGGATGCAACTTCTGAAGCTGCTATAAACCCAACATTTTCCTGTGCTGCAATCTTTTTATATACATCTGAAAGCTCTCTTGACAGGTTCACGGAAGCACTGGAGAATTCAGGGTCATAGTCTGACTCCCAAACGCCCTCGCCAAGATGTATAGGCGATATTACAAGTATTTTACTGTCTGGTATGTGGCTCTTTACCTGTCCGATAAGCCTTTTTACGCCCTGACCTATAAATTCTGCTGATGCATTGTAGACCGTCTTGCAGTCGTTAGTTCCAAGCATAATTATCACTATGTCAACCGGATTGTGGTTTTCCAATATAGTTGGCAGAATTTTAACACCATTTCGTCCATCTCTTAGTGGGTCATCAAATACGGTTGTCCTGCCGCACAAGCCTTCCTCTATAACATGGTATCCACCTTTCTTTTTATCATTCAGGCTTTCATTAAGAAGGCTTGTCCACCTTACGCCCCACTCATATCTTTTATTAGTCTTAGGGATAAGTCCCCATGTATTAGAATCTCCAAAGCATAATATTTGTTTCATATATTCCACCACTTTCTGTTTCTTTTACTAATTTCCTATATTTCCTGTATGTTTGTGTGGTTATTATATTATAAAATATTACATTTGCATAATCCTAATAAAATATATGTAGTTATAGTTTTTTCCTATAATCACATTAACCAGCTATGCTAATTCTAATTACCTTTTAACCCCAACATCATTTGATAATTTTAAATAAATGATATATCCAGCTTAATACTCTGGCATAGATAATGTATCCTTAGTTACAATGCACTCCGGGTCTGGTGCAATCACCTGTCTGACAATATTAAACATCCCTTTAGCATCACATAACAGACTGTCTGCATCGCCAAACTTCACCTTTCTGACAACTCCGCTGTCTAAGAATATCTGATTAAGCTTGACAAAATCCTCAGATATATGCGGCTGCTTTGCATTGTAGTGCTTTCTTACATATACTTTTCTGTATAATTTGTTATCAGTATGCTTTTTCCAGCCATCATCCCTGTTATATGGTGGAAGCTTTCCACTGTTATTACTTTCCTCCTGAAGCTCTATAACAAGCTCCATAGGCATATCCGACAATCTGTTAGGCACATTTAACACCTCTTCAACACTATGTATATAAGTGTTTCTTTCGTGACCGACACCTACAAGAAGCACTTTGCCGCCGACCTCTTTAAGCCTGTCATAACAGCCACCCGGCGTACATGGTGTATTATTATATTCCTCACCTGCCAGATATTCTGCGGCATTTTTTCCGTAACCAGACATGCTGTGGGTAGGATGAAGCGAACGTATAACCCCGTCTCTTTTCATAAACATGTTCGTGAGCAGTCCTACACAGGATGGCGTTGTATATGGATTATATACCGGATTGTCCGCATTTACAGTCTTCCATGTGTGTGTTGGCAGAAGTAAAAGACCATCCTTAAAATATTCCATCCATGCATCAAGCACAGTATCAGCACCACCATCAACCGCTCCTATAGCCTTCATTGATGAGTGTATAAGTATAGTTTCATCACCTTTAAGTCCCATAGACTCAAGCTGATCTTTTAACTGCTGTTTATTATAATTACCTATTTTGCTATTCATATTTTATCAATCCTTACTTCCTTATTTTCCTTCTTACAAACACAAGGCATATTGCCTGCATGACTATCGTCAAGCCCCATGAAACTGGATATGACATAAACAAAACATACAATGATCTGTGCTCAGGGAATACTCCATATATCCACACAAGCCTTGTTCCAACTGTTCCGATTATAGAAAGTATCATAGGAACTGCCGAATATCCAACTCCTCTCATAGAACCCGGAATCATATCCATAAGACCACACAGAAAATATGGAATAGTTGATATGGAAAGAATCTCCATACCACATTGTATTACATCTTCCTGCTTAGTATATATTCCTAGTATCTGATGTCCTAAAAGATATGAGCCGCCACCTATAACTACAGATACTATTATTGACAATATCGCACAGTCAGCAAGCACCTTATCCATTCTTTTAAACTTGCGCACACCATAATTCTGGCTTGTAAAACTCATACATGCCTGTGTAACTGAATTAACTGATACATATAAAAATCCAAGTATATTGTTGGCTGCCGTGTAACCAGCCATAGCTATTTCTCCGAATGAATTAACAGATGACTGTAACAAAACATTTGAAAAGTTAATAACTGTACTCTGGATACCTGCTGGAAGTCCTACCTTAAGTATCTGGATAAGATAATACTTCTTTATTCTAAGCTTTGATATGTATAACTTATATATGGCATCTGTCTTACACAGACACCTTATAACGAGTACACACGAAATAAACTGCGATGTTATTGTGCCTATAGCTACACCTGCTACACCCATTTTAAATATAATTACAAGGACGAGATCTAATACTGCATTCGCTGTTCCTGCAGCTATTAAGTACATAAGAGGTCTCTTGGTATCACCAACCGCCCTTAATATTGCTGCACCATAGTTATATAACATAAAAAATGGCATTCCCAAAAAATATATCCTGAGATATAATACTGCCTGTCCGATAATATCATCCGGCGTTGCAATAAGCACAAGGGATTCTCTGGCACACAATATTCCTATAACACTCATGGCAATACCGCTTATTAAAGCAAGTAATATAGCTGTATGTACTGTTTCAGACATTTCCTTCGTCTTTCCTGAAGCATAGAACCGTGCTGCAAGCACATTAGCTCCAAGCGATACACCTATAAAAAGATTCGTGAATGTACATATAAGCGCTGTCGTTGAACCAACTGCTGCTAACGCCTGACTTCCTGTAAAACGTCCTACAACTATTATATCAACAGCATTAAACATAAGCTGAAGCATTCCTGATATCATAAGTGGCAGTGCAAATGATATGAGTTTATCCATTATTGTGCCATTGCACATGTCTATTTCATACTTATTATTTTTCATCTTTATCTCCATTCATATATCTGAAAAACATATTTATATTCCCATTACATACATCACGGTATTCGTTATCCATATAAAAGGGAAAGAAACAACTGCCAGATTACAGTTTTTCCTTCCCCCATTACATTCATATGCGCAATAATAACATTATTAATTATATCATTATTAATTATTTTAACAATATTTCTTTCCATTCACTACAATATCTGATATTGTTTCAGGACGTCCCTGCAAAGGCTCTATCTTAATGAATTCCTTACAACCCAGACATGTTATGTTTTCCATATTCATATTCTTAAAATATGGAATATCTTCTTCATTGTCCATAGCAATAGTCTCATTACGGTTAAGAAGATTAAGAACATAAGACATTGTAAGTATTACTCCCTCGCCCTTAATATTTATCATATTAATGTTACGGATTGTTATGTTCTCAACTACTCCGCCTCGTCCTAATGCACTCTTTATCCTCACACCAACATCAGTACCTGTAAATGTACAATTCTCAACAAGTATATCTTTAACGTCTCTTGACATTTCGCTTCCTATTACAAAGCCACCATGTCCTTCATTTACAAGACAGTCATGAACATATATGTTGCTGCATGGACCTTCTATTGTTCTTGCAACTGCATTCTTTCCTGATTTTATGCATATTGCATCATCGCCTGTTTCAAACACACTGTGATGTATATGTACATCTGTACATGATTCAACATCTATTCCGTCACCATTCTGTGCATAGTATGGATTACGCACATTTACATGATCCACTGTAAGACTCCTGCAGAAAAATGGATGAATATTCCATGCTGGTGAATTCATAAATGTAACTCCCTGTAAAAGAATATTTCTGCAATATCTTAAGCTTATCATAACAGGTCTGTAAAAATCATAATATTCAGAAGCTTCATCTATAATATCCTCTGTATCACCCTGGATATTCTTCTCGTTTCCAACAAGGCTTGACTTTGATGGCATCCATACTTCTGTTTCTTTCGTTGCAAACACATTATCACTCTTCTCAAGAAGCGCTTCCCACTGCTTGTCTGTTACCTTGAATCTCTTGACTGGACGCCACTCATCTCCACTTCCGTCTATGATTCCTTCACCTGTTATAGCTATATTTTCTGCATTCTCAGCTGTAACTGGTGAGACAGCACGTATACTCTGCTGACCTTCATAATTAGTTATTATTAAAGGATAGTCTTCCTTTGACTTTATAAACTTAAGCGTAGCCTGGCTCTCAAGGTGAAGATTGATTCCAGACAATATTCTTATAGGCGCACATGCCCATATTCCAGCTGGTACTACTACAGTACCACCACCATTTTCAGATAAGCTTCTTATTGCATTATTAATAATAACTGCATTATCATGTCCTGTTTTAACATCAAGCTTTCCACTTACTGCTCCAAGTTCATCTATTGATACCTTAACCTCGTTAAACTTTGGAATAACTACATTATAATCTTCTCTATACACAATAATCCTCCATTTCTAATGCCTTAAAATTTTAATTTGATACATTCTGGTACTTGAATTAAATTACAGACCTATGCTATAATATCCGGGCTTGTGGGTAATTAGTACTATTATATAGTACCAAAGTGGTATTTTAACCCATCAATCAAAATATTATCAGAAAGGATAACATCTAATTATGCAGAATATATTTTCAAATAAAAAGCATTGCTTTGCTAATAAGTTTAATATAATTACAAATTCATCTTCTGTCAATATAAGTATATGTTTTATCCTTACTGCTTTTTTATTCTTAGGTATAGCCATATATTGCAATACAAGGATAAGTGGATTATGCCTTAACAACGAATCAACCAATACCATAACTGATAATTATAATATAAGCTTCAATAATACTAATTCATCAATCAATCTTCCTGCAAGGCTCACTGAAAAAACCAAATCAGTAACTCTGACACGTTTTATTCATGCTGATGAATTAGCTGGTAATTATATTTCTTTTTATGCATACAACTCTGCAGTTAATATATATATTGATAATGAACAGGTATACACTGAAAATGATATAATCGATTTTGCCGGATTAGCAAGACCTTCTCACTGGTATTTTGTTAAAGTCCCACAGCACGATTTTACTCTTACTATAGATATGAATTCACAGATTGATATTACGAATCTTCTTCATATCTCAACTGGTACTAAAAGTGCCCTTATATTTGATATATTATGCCATCATGCATTCCAGCTGATAATAGGTTTTCTTGCCTGCATATGTGGCATTATGCTTTTAATAACAGCTTTTATAATAAAAACTGATTTATCTAAAAGGCTTTACTGGTTTGGACTTACATCTATGCTTGCTGGTATATGGACAATCTGCAACTCCACTGTAATCCAGCTGTTTTTCAGCCATGGAACTTTTACATCATATATAGGATATTGCTGTTACTTTTTATTTCCAATCGCAGTAACTGGTTTTCTTCTTACCTTTGACCATATCAAGAATGAAGCTTATATGTATATAGCATACTGGTGTGAAATAATCTCAATCGCTGTTATATTTACAATGCAGCTTATGGGGTTGATAATTGTATCCAATGTACTATGGATTGTTCATATTGAGATACTCTCTATTACATTGGCAGTCATAATAACTTATATTAAAAACTGGAAAACAAACACAATCAGAGAGTTTGATATATTTATATCTATTATGATAATATCATTCTTTCTTATTCTTGATATCATTCGCTATTATTCAAACAGTTCAGCTTTTGAAAGTATAAGATTTTCTGTATATGGTATTGCTTTGCTGCTTTTATATTTCAATTTTTCGATATTTCATGTTATCAAAGATAATTTTATACAAAACACACGTAATAAAATATACAAGGAACTGGCATTCACTGATGCCATGACACATATAAACAACCGTTCTGCCTTTGAGCTTGCCATGGAAAAAGAACGCTTAAGCGTAGAATCACACAGATATATACTCATCGCAGACCTTAATAATCTTAAGCATATCAACGATACATATGGACACCGTTTCGGTGATGAAGCTATTAAGAATACTGCAAGGCTTATGCACGAGAATTTCATGGAAATCGGTCAGTGCTATAGAATCGGCGGTGATGAATTCTGTGTCATAATCAACAATACAAGCCTTGATATTATCAACAAATGTCTTAAAACATTTCATCAGGCTGTTAATAATATTGCAGCTACAACGGACTATCCATATTCTGTTGCAATCGGATATGGTGCTATAGACGAAAGTGGTATTGATAACTGCTTTAAAGCTGTAGATTCCATCATGTATAAGAATAAAATCAAAAGCAAAAAAAGCAGAGACAACCAAGCTCTATCAGATGGATGAAAGGTTCTTATGTAACTCTTTCATCCCATCTATCTCATCACACAGCTCTCTGCTCTTACAGGCTGAACAATCCATAATCAGTCCGTTAAACATATGATTAAGCGAATCTGTAATTTGTTCAATTCTATGTGCCTTATCATATAAAAGCTCATAATCCGCTGTTTTACTTGTCAGAAAGTATATCTGTACTGCTTCAACTTCCTTACGTTTCCTGTATGCATTTATCATCTCAGATCCTATATGTGAAAATGTCATGCCATCTGCTATTGCCTGTTTTGACACCCTTACTGGTTCTCTTTCCTTTACTGATGATATTCTCATCATATACCCTTTAGGAAAATTATGATATCTCACATAGTCAACAGCACGCAAAGCAGCATGAAGGGCTTCTGCATTTTTTTCCTGTATATCATTAATATAAGACTCATTCAGACGTATAAAAGTAAATCTTGCATATGATATATCTTCCTTTATATCCTGAAGATCTTCTCCCATAAGATATACTCCGTCATCACTAACACATTCACTTGACGTAGTAAAGGCTATTGAACTAATGGCTTTATTCATACCTCCACCAAGTTCATATGCCATATCACGTTTTAGAACCAGACTTTCCTGTGCTGTAACCTCCCATGATTTATCTGCCGGAAGCTTTTTAATATTTCCATAAGCATCAGAGTTAAAGCACTTCTTTAACTCTGATATATCTTTATCATAAATACTTAGAACCTGCATATTACATTCAGCCTTTCTTATGAAGCATCATCCCTGCTGCTTTTCCTTTTGCTTTTCTTTACGCTTTTTTCTTCTGCTTCCCGACCAGTTATAATAAGCTGTAAGCGGCTTTATAAGACATGCGGCAAACTTCATATCAAGATTAAAGAAATATATGATCAATGTGAGTATAAATAATATAACCAGAACTATGGCTGTTATTGCTGCTATTTTTAATATTATCACTGCTTAACTCTTCCCTTCTGTCTTGCATACTCTGCTGCGCCAAGTGCACCCATAAGCTGTGGATCCACTGGCAGCTCTACAACCTTTACCTTAAGTACCTTCTCGATTGCCTGTTTTAAGCCTTCGTTCTTTGCACAACCACCTGTAAGTGTGACTGAATCTACTACTCCGGCTTTTTTTGCCATAACAAAGCATCTTTTAGCAACTGAAAGCTCTATACCTGCCGCTATTTCATCCATAGGCTTTCCCTCACCTACAAGCGATATAACTTCACTCTCTGCAAATACCGCACACTGCGCAGTTATCGGTATAACATTTTTAGCTGACAGCGAAAGCTTTGAGAATTCATCAAGGCTCATTTCAAATGCTCTTGCCATCGACTCAAAAAATCTTCCCGTACCTGCCGCACATTTATCATTCATAGCAAAGTTAAGAACTGTTCCGTCTGTATCTATGGCTATACCCTTAACGTCCTGTCCGCCTATATCTATGATTGCCTTTACAGAAGGGTCTGTAACATGCACTCCCATTGCATGGCAGCTTATCTCTGATATATTTTCATCAGCAAATGGAACTTTATTACGTCCGTAACCTGTTCCTATAAGATACTCAAGCTCCTCTGCACTGTTAAGTCCATCAACCATACCTATAGCTGTATCAAGGGCATCCTTTGCACTTAACACGGGATTAATCCTGCTTCTTTTAGTAACATCTGCCACTATCTTTCCATTTTCGTCTAATATTACACACTTAGTATATGTACTTCCGGCATCACAGCCGCCATAAAACTTACTCATATGTCCTCCATATCTTCCTTGTACAATACATGCTGTCTGCTTCGCATGACCGTTCGTTCGTTAATGGCGCATGAAAAGAAAATGTCTGCTTCGCAGCCGCTTTCTTTTCTTTTGCGCTCATTATATCATAATTTTCTCTTTTTCACTCCTACACTCACGAACCCGTGCTTACGCACTCTTTCGTCCTGCTTCGCATGACCGTTCGTTCGTTAATGGCGCATGAAAAGAAAATGTCTGCTTCGCAGCCGCTTTCTTTTCTTTTGCGCTCATTATATTACTACCAGTTCTGCTTATCATCAAAGTCCTCAAGTGTAGGGTCAAGCGGCTCTTCACGAAATACTGTTCTCATATATCTGTTTATCTCTGTTCGCATATCCCTTCTGCTGCCGTCTTCCGGACACATAAGATTATGCGTTACCCATATAAGATGTACTCCGTGCTTTCTTGCCTCTTCTTCAAAAAGTCCGTGATAGCCTGACATAGACTTGCATCCCATATGTACATACATAATAACTATATCTATACGGAACATTTCACAAAATCTCCAGAGTGCCTCAACACCTGTTTCATAACCTCCATTAGAGCGGTTTCTCATAATCATATTTTCATAAAGATATGCAAGGTCTAACATAGCCTGATGCTTATCTTTTGTATTAACCTTTTCAGTTGATACCATACTAAGCATATCTGCTATTGTGACAACTCCCCAGCAGTTGAGCAGCCATATAGGAAGTGCCGTATAATATGCCGCCTGAACGCCCCATGTCATGGCACGGTGACGGTATTCCTTAGCCGCAAGCTGCTTCTTATCATAACCTTCCATCGCCATACGTGTAAGCTTCTTATCCATATCAAGAAATGCCTGATTTCTTCCACCAGCAGCCTGATAAACACCATATCTGTAAAGTGCAAGAGTTACACCCATTACCTGTGGATAGTCTGTTTTTGATATTTCCATCCACTCAAGGAATTCATCTGTTTCTGCGTTAAATCTTTCCATACTCTTAAAGAATGCATCCCAGTCAAACTTTTCGCCAGTCTGCTCCTCTATAAAATGTATCGCATTAAGCACTTCTTCTGCCGCATATTCCTGAACACTTTCCTGTCTGTGTCTTATAGGAACTGCAAGCTGGAATGTCGGTATCTTAAAAGATCTCGCCTCTATTCCGTTACCCATAAGGCTTCCATCACATGTTGTATTACACTGTACTGCACAACATCCGATAAGCGGAAAATCATCTGCAAGTGCAACACCAAGTTCAGCTGCCGGCATAGGACATACATCTGATGGCACCCCGTATTCATGTGTTACATCAACATAATAACTTACACCTGTCTGCGACATCATTGAACTTGTATACACCGCTGGAACCTCTACTGACAGCCATACAAGATTCGGAAAGCCTCCCATAAGGGTACTCATCATATTCTCATCAAAAAGCACAATTTTTTTATTAAGTTCTTTATCGTTTCCTATGGCTGGATCTGCCTTAAATATCTGTCCTAACATACCACATATATCTGTTACTATGAGTCCAAGGGCATTGTGCGCCATACGAAGCTGTAAGCCTCTCATACCTTCTGTGTGCCTGTCCATAAAATCTGGCAGTGCAAGATAATTCATCATCCAGCGATACCTGAAAAAGCCCTTCATATTATTGGGCTTTATTATAAATGTTATTAATGTTTTCCAATATCCAAGCCATCTTGTATAATCATACCAGGTATCCTTAAGTCCACGCCATTCACGTCTTTTCTTCGGTTTCTTACCTGTGTAGAACTTACCAAGCGGCTCGCTTCCAAGCTTACTTGACATGTGTTATTCTCCATCTTATTCTGTATATCAATTTTTATTAAGTATATCATCCAATATTATTTTTAATTAAATTTATATCCTGATTATTTTTAATAATATTCTGATTACGTTTATAGTTTATTATTTTAATTATATAGCTGATTACACTTATATCTTACTTTATATGTAATTATGCTTATATCTTGTTCATTTTATATATCTGAACACATTTATTAATATTTCTAATCTTTCTTATTATAAAAGCTATCGGTTCTTGTTAATCTTCTTTATCTCAAGGCTCTCAACAAATGCCTGTATTCTTGTCCTTATCTGACCTGAAGAACCTACTACATAAGGTCTGTCTATAGAGAGTACCGGATATCCATAATCTTCTCTCATAACATGAAAAGCTGATGCTCTCTCATAGCCCCAGTAATCACAGAACTTTATCTGCTCATATATAAGCCCCTCTGCTTTATATTCTTTTGCTATGTAATCAACATATTCTTCACGTTCCCTTATCTTCTCTGTATTCATATATCTTGGACATTTGCCCCACTGCATATACTGTCTGCATATCTGATATAAAACATCCTCATCATCGTTAAGAACTATTTCACTTCTTCCAGGCATCGAACCAAAACAGAATCTATCAGCAACAACAAGCGCACCAGCTTCCTCTGCCAGCTTTATAAGTTCAGGGTTATCTATCTCTGAGCCTATAAGTGCTACTCTTGCCCTGTAGTTCTTCTTAGTGTCAGGTTCTCTTGTCTTTAGCTCCTTAGCTGTATCCCTTAACTTATCAATAAGATACTCCTTAGGGCAGCAATATGTGGCAAGACATAGCACAGCGAACTCATAGCCTGTTATTCTTGGGTTATCCTCTTTCCTGTAATCTCCAATCTCTGTTATAAGCCTGCTTATCTCATTCTGTTCATTTACAGCCTTCCTCAAGGCTTCATCTGATATATCTATTCCATATATATTGTGAAGCGGCTCAAGAACATGCAGCCTCATCTGCTTTACATAATGTTTTAGTGCTGACTCATCTGACTTCATAGGAACATCTGAATATTCCACAAAAAACTTTTCCTTAGTACACAGCTTCTGCCTCTCTATATTCTCTACACATCTGTTCATCTGTGCACATGCATCAGGTGCTATTATGCAGTCAAGAAAGTTATATCCACCTTCTATAGCACGTTCAAGTATTGCTCTGCACCCCTCACATAGCATGCTGCTCATATAATATGTGCCCATCTCTATAGAACCTGTCCTTGGCGCACGCAATCTCACTGAAAAGCATCCTGGAAGGTTAAGCAGTGGTTCAGGAATCTGAAAACATACAGCTCCAACGGCTATATCCCCCTTTTCCTGTGCCTTTCTTACAAGTTCATTATTCACATCTTCAAGAAGCTTCTCAAAATAATATAAATGTTGTAAATCTTTCAAGTTGTTATCCTTTCTGTTTTGGCGGGCGGGTCACAAAGTCAAAGTCTTATCGTGCAGGCACGAACGACCTATTTATCTTTTAACCTTTACATAATGATATACCCGGATTGCTACATTGCTTCGCAATTCCCGCAATCCTATAATATTCCAATATTAACAAGCGCCTCTCTTGCCCCTTTAACTATCCTTGTATCATCTGCAAGTTTTAATACATTTTCACCTAAAACATCGGCTCTTGCAAGCTCATTGTCACTTTCTATAGCCGCAAGGAGCTGCATACCGCCTATATCCATAAGGTCTGTTACCTTACTATCTGGAAGTCTGTTTGCGATAACTCCTATCTTATCATACATAACAAGCTCATCAGCTACGCCTTTAATAGTCTTAACTACCTGACAACCCTTCTTACTTGCATCCGTTACAAGCAGAAGATGTGTCACCTTCTCCATAACTCTTCTGTTTATCTGCTCAATACCGGCCTCGCCATCTATAACAACATAGTCAAACTGGTCTGAGAGCATCGTGATAACTTCCTTGAGATATGAATTAATCCTGCAATAACAGCCTGCGCTTTCAGGTCTTCCTATTGCTATAAATGCATAACCATCCTGCTCCTTTAATGCATCGTATATTTCATACTTAGCCTCTCCCAGAAGCTCAACTGCTGACTTGGTATCACCGTCCTCAACATTTTTTATAACTTCTTTTCTTATGTCATCTATAGTTTTGTCTACATCTACATTTAACACTGTCGACAGTCCGACTGCCGGGTCTGCATCGATTGCAAGTATCTTCTTATCCGGAAAGCTTTCAACAAGCAGCTTTACTATTACTCCTGCAAGTGATGTCTTTCCAACGCCGCCCTTTCCTGCGACTGCTATTATTTTTGTCTTATTGCTCACTTTATGTCCTCCATATCAATCCTTACACTGACCTGATTGTTTCAGTTAAATATTTTATATTATTATAATTCATATTACATTCCTACTCAATATCTATTTCAGTTCTCTTTCCACAACTGTATTTATATTGTTTAATGCTTCTTCAATACTGCAATAATATACTATATCCTTTCTGTATGCCATATCATCATATTCACTTGTATACACCCCGACCTGACTTATTTTATTTTTTTCATCCTGTATAGTATATGCTGCCAATACATCTGTGCTTCCAACCAGATCAACAACAATTTCTTTTTTTTCTGGAATATATGTAAGATAATAGTATGGCATTCCATACATAAGTACATAATCCCCCGTCTCAGTCATCGGTGAGTCAGCCTCCAGCTTTACTGCCTTTTTACCTGTTTTATCCGATGTATACAATTCCATTTCACATATTCCCCTGACTACGCATTTATCATCCGACAGAAATTTTACTGTTGCTGTTTTTGTCATCGCATCAACATATTCCTGCTCTGACTTAAAAGGTGTTTCTCTCCAGCGTGAACCATCTATTTTATGATTAAATATCCCTCTGGCAACAACAAGAGTAGGTGTCTTATCTTCTCCTGTCTTCATTAGTGCATAGCCATTACCACCTTCAGTACTGCTTTCTTCAAGTTCATTATAACACTCTATAATTGCATTTTTCCAATTTTCCTGTGACATATCCTGTGTTGTTTCCTGTTCTGCTGCAGTTATGACATCTCCATTCTGATTATTATCTGAATTATTCTGAATATTATCTGTTTCATATACATTATCATCCTTATGGTTTACTCCACTTACCACTGCCGCAGCACCGCCTGCCACTGCAAGTCCTGCAACAATTCCTATAACAATCTTCTTTACTGAAAATGCTGCTGCCTTGCCTGCGATATTTCCTGCAGTTTCCTTAATTGTTTCTTTGGCTGCTTCCTTAGTTACCTCTTTAATCGTTTCTTCGACTGCCTCTTTAGCTGCTTCTTTCGTTGTTTCTCCTACTGTCTCTTTAGCCGTTTCTTTCGTTGTTTCTTCGACTGCTTCATTAACAGCATGTACTGACGTATTATCTTCTATGCTGTTTTTAGGTGCTGCATGTGAACCTTGGCTGATTTTATTAATAATATCCTCTGCCAGCACTGGTGCTGCCTTAACACTATCAGCATCCTTAAGCAACAGATATAAGAAAAATGGAACTGGTGCAATACCATAGAGCTTTGTTCCTCTTTTTTCAAGTTCAAGAACCTTCTGCTCTATCTTCTTTCTTCCGTAATTAAGTCTGCTTTTAATTGTATTTTCTGATACATCTGCCATATCAGCTATCTCTTTAACTGACATTCCGTTAATGTAATACATCATTACACATAATCTCTGTTCTTCTGACAATGTATCTATTATTTCCTTTACAAGCCTGCCTGTTTCTTTCTGGTCTATTGCAAGTTCCGGTCTGTTATCTCGTCTGTCATCCTCTATTTTTTCCTCAAATGTCATGTCTTCACTGTCATCTGACTCCATCTCTGAGAATAACTTGTTATCATTTCTTTTTTTCTTTCTTAACACATCAATAGCCATATTAGCTACTATACGTGACATCCAGCCAGAAAATTTATTGGCATCTTTTAACTGCTCCAGCTTGTTAAATGCCTTTATATAAGATTCCTGCAGCACATCTTTTGCTGATTCTTCATCTTCCATATACTTTAATGCAAGATAATAATTCTTATTACATGTCTGTGTATACAGATAATCATATCCTCTGTTATCACCATTTTTTGCCAGTTCTACTGCTTCTTTCCATTCCATTATAATTGCTCCTTATATCAGTTATTCTAACTTTGTAATCACTTATGACTTTTACCTTTTTATTTTTAACCTGCTGATATTTTCATTATTATTAGCCGGATTTTTTAGCTTATTAACTTCGTTTATTATATTGGTAAACATCTCGCAAGCTGTTTCAAAAGACAAATACTCTTTTTTCATGTCATTTCTGATTAAATCCTTAAATATCTCTAATTCATGCATTTTCTAATTTATCATCACCTGCTTTTTATTGAATATGTCTTACACTTATATGACGGACTAAATTTTAAAAAGGTTTTAATAAATCGAAAATTTTAATATTACTTACAATATTTTTCCTGCAAAAAAGCAATAATCCAATAATCTATACATCAAGTGTCGTAGCCACACCCTTATGCGCACTGACAAATGTACTTATCTCCTCCGTAAACCTGCTTCCATACTTCATAAGCTTATTCTGTCCTACACCTGATACAGACAGCATAGTGTCCGCATCAACTGGCAGCTTTTCACACATATCTATAAGAGTTTTATCATTAAATATTATATAAGGTGGAACACCTTCCTCCCTTGCTATAACAAGTCTTAATGCCCTTAATCTCTCAAATAATTCATAACCTGCAGCAGTAAGCGAATCTGTACTCTTCTTTCTTGTCCTTGAAGCTGGCCTGCTTCCGGCTGTACCAGCACTTGCATTCCCCGATACAGCCTCTCCGCCTGTCTGCCCTCCCCCTTTAAGCAGCTCACTGGCATATGTTTTCTTAGCCTTCTTTATGTATACATGGGTATTTTCATCCCTTAAAGGACTTATATCACCCATTCTTAGTACACTGTACTCACCATCCGTCTGTATAACATAACCAGCATTTATCATCTGGTCAATAAGAAGCCTGAGCTCTGCTTCTTTCCTGTTTGACAGCTTTCCATAGGACTTGTAGTTTAATGCGCCGACTTCCTTAAGTCTTGCACGCTTTGCGCCAAGCAGTGTTCCAAGCACGATACTTAAACCAAATCTTCCGTGGGTTTCTGCAAGACAGTTGATAACCCACTTTGCATCCGCTGTCATATCTATCTGTTCATATTCATTGTTGCAGTTGCCACAGTTACCACAAGGCTCACCTGTCTTTTCTCCAAAGTAAGAAAGAATGTAATTACGAAGACATTCTGTTGTCTTACAATACATTTCCATAGTATGAAGCCTGTGTAAGTCACGCTCCCGTATTACACTTCTGTCTTCATCTTCCACTCCCTCAAACTCCTTGCTGTCAAGAAGAAACTTATCTATAATGACATCCTGCGCTGAAAATAACAGTATACACTGCGACTCACCGCCATCTCTTCCTGCTCGTCCTGCCTCCTGATAATAGTTTTCCATACTCTGCGGCATATTGTAGTGAATGACATACCTTACATTAGACTTATCTATCCCCATTCCAAATGCATTGGTCGCTATAACAACCTGCACACGGTCATATATAAAGTCGTCCTGATTCTGTTTTCTTGTTTCATTATCAAGCCCTGCATGATACTTTGTAACACTTATCCCCAATGAACTAAACTCATCATATAACTTGTCCACATTTTTTCTGGTAGCACAGTAGATAATTCCACTCTCATCCATATGCTCCTTTATATAAGCTGCTATATATGCATCCTTTTTCTTTCCTGACAGATGCTCTACACTATAATATAAGTTCTTTCTGTCAAATCCTGTAACCACAAGCTTTGGACTTTTTAACTTTAATATGCACTCTATATCTGTCTTTACTTCACTTGTCGCTGTAGCTGTAAAAGCACTGACAACCGGTCTTTCTGGCAGACTGTCTATGAAGTCAACTATCTTTAAGTAGCTTGGTCTGAAATCCTGCCCCCACTGTGATATGCAATGTGCTTCATCAATAGTCACCATCGATATATCTGCTTTTTGTGCAAATGTCATAAAGCTCATAGTTTCAAGTCTTTCGGGTGCCACATATATTATCTTGTACTTTCCCTGCGCCGCATAATCAAGTGCCTTATACATCTGCTGCTCTGACAGTGTTGAATTAATATAAGCCGCATTTATACCTGCTTCATTAAGCGACTTAACCTGGTCCTGCATAAGCGATATAAGTGGAGATATAACTATGGTTATACCAGACAGAAGCATAGCCGGAACCTGATAACACACTGACTTTCCTGCTCCCGTTGGCATAATCGCAAGCGCATCCTGCCCCTGCAATATAGCTTCTATTATATCTGACTGTCCTTTTCTGAAACTGTCGTATCCAAAGTACTGTTTTAATACCTGACTGGCATCCATATTAATCCTCATTTCTGTTTTGTATATTTACTTTAAGTATTTTTCAAGGCATACTAACTGCACATCTGGAATTCCATTAAATACACATTTTAGGTATCCATTTGTAGTGTAACACAATTATTCTGTTTTGCATAATTTTCATAAAATGCTGCAAGATTTTCACTCAAAAAGCATCTTCGCTACAGCAATAAGCAGACTGCCATTACCCGGAAGATATAATGGAAGATCCTTTCGTGAATTCTGTCTGTTGTTTCCACTTATCACGTATTCATTCTTAGGTGACTCTATAAGAAGCTGTGAAAGTGCCTCACTCTTAAGACCTAACTTGTCTGCTGCCATAGCTATAACCGCAAAGTCCCATCCCCAGAGTGTCGAATAATCCCATACTTCCATCACCTTATCAAGTGTTGCCCTGTATACATCCATATCAACAATATTCTTAGCGCCATAACCATCTAACATCCCATATACCTGTAGCATAAGCGGATGGTCGATAGCTTTATTAATGTATGTGTCAGAGCAGTTTTCATGTGATATATATAAGCCGTCTATAACAGGAAGTGGAGCTATTCTGTCTGCTATATTGTTCCATTTCTCTGATAATGTTACATAGCCAAGCTTATCAGCCCACTCTGCTGCTACTTTAAGACCGAATCTAAAGTAAGCAAGCTCAAACACAGGGTTTCTTGTGTCCTCTGGAAGATGTCTTTCCTGTACCGGTATAACTGGCGCTTCTATGTTAAATGTATCTGTATCAATATCATATACAAGATAATCTTCCATGAATTCAGCCGTTTCTTTTACCAAAATCCAGTACCTGCGCATATATTTGTCCGTTTTTTCTTTAATATACGCGTCATTTTCATAGCAATCCCGCACCATATCTAACATATTGATTATGTGAGGCTGCTGCCATATAAGAAGAGGCGCAATTTTTGACGGACAATCCTTTCCTGTATAGGATACCATTTTTGTCCACCTTGCACCCTTATAACCATTTCTTGCTGCATTTTTTTCTGCCTCAGGAAGTATGCTTATGTACCAGTCAAAGCTTCTTTCAAGAAGCTCTGGATGACCCCACAACGCAGCCCATGCCATATGCCAGTAATGCATCTCAAGATGTGCCTTTCCATACCAGCTATTACATGTAAGCCCTGTTTCCGCTGGTGGTATATAACCGCTGTCATTAATTATAAGAAGATACTGCGATAATATAACTCTTCTCATAAGTTCATCATTTTCATGATAGAAAAATTTTCCGCTGTTCCAGTAATCACGCCAGAATGTATGTACATTTTCCTTTATTACTGCAAATATATCCTTAGCATTAAGTTTTCCATAATTCTCATAATAATATGGCATATCTTTACTGTTTGTTATGCTGCTATAAATATCAGACTTGCCAGATACATTTGATAACTGCTTTTTATATATACTGTTATCAGCAACATCATCCTCTGCATTATCCTTGTTATTATCTGCATCGATATTACTTTGGACATTATTATATATACTGTCATATATGCCGTCTTCATCTACAAACTCAACACAGAGATAAAAAACATTGTCATTATCTACTTGATTTAGACGATATCTGTGTTTGTCTGACTTTTGCATCTGTCCGTTAGTCTTTACATTTACCGAATAATGAGTGTCGTCAATCTGTCTTTTTATTTGATATATATTATTAACTTTCTTACTGCTTATGGTTTTATTTAATATCTCTGCATTGCTGTTATCAGTAATTTCATCATAATGAATTTTATCATCCGACCAGTCAGAACCAGTTATATCGCACGAAGCATATGGAAAATGTATATCCACACAAAGCCCTTTTTTCAAGAGTTCAGACTCCACCTTAAAAGCCACCGTATCAGACTTATTATCACATATTGTTTCAACACTTACATTATACTCACTCGAAGCATAATTTACTGTAAAATCACTTTTTAGCACGCCTGTTGTTATATCAAGTATCTGGTTTATATCTGATAACATATCTGAAGTCATATATTCACCATCAACCGACATAGCAATCCTTGCAAGATTAAACTTATGAGGGTTCATTCGTACCCCGTCATAAGCAGCCTCATTTCCTTCATATTTAACACGCGGATATGACACCTTTCTCCCAAGAAAATCATACTCGGTCATACGCACATCATCCATGGTATAACTTTTTCCCGGATAAGTATGCCATGCCCACTCTGCCATAGTACACAGCGGTGTTTCCTCACTATACTCCTCATAAAGTGTCTGCATTCCTGTAACATCCGCCGTGAAACATAACCTTCCATTACCAACCGTCAGTGGTGACTTTGCATCTGCTTTACTTAAATGTGGATTATATTTTTTTACTACATTAGTTCTGTTAATTACGTCATCATCATTCGCACTCTTATTAATATTTTCATTTATGCTTATATTTATCTTTTTATTTATACTTTTATTCATCTTCCTGTTCCTCACACGAGTTTATTTTGAGCATTATTTATAAGCACTGCCTGAATGACATTAAAGCCTTTGTCTGCCCTGTTTTTTAGATATGTATAAGCTTCCTCATAAGATATATTAGTAAACAGCATCCACGCCGTATCTCCCAGCCAGAAAAATGGCTTATCCCCTTTCATAAGATATTTTTTATTACCGCTTATATGTAAATTCTCCATAACATCTGCACTCCTTCTATAAATATATGTTCTTTTTCCGCTCGACCTGACATTACTTGACTGCTAATTTCAATCACAGCTTATACCTCTGACATCTCTTATTTATAGAATTATAACTCTATCTGATAACCAATAACGCCGAAAGTATCTCTGATTAATCGCAAATAACAGAAAAAGAGTTTGTATATAACAGTTTCCCATTAATACAAACTCTTTTTAACTTACGTCTACTGATTACTATGTTGATTTACAATCATCTGATAACTCAGTCTGACATCATATTTATCTTCTTATTAAGTCTCTTTTTTACATATACACTTATACCTGCTTAGCAATACTTTACTTATCTTCCCGCCTTCGACTTCACCTTATTCTTATACATCTCCTCATCAGCCCTCTTAACGACCTCAAGAATATCTCTTCCATAACCTTTAGCCATACCCTCTGCACTTGTTATCTTAAGACGGCTTCCTTCATTTGCTTTCTCTATCATCTCTGCAACCGAGGCAGATATATTTTTGCCCTCTTCATCAGATGGATTATCAATTATCATTATAAACTCATCTCCGCCTATTCTGTATACTCGCCTTCTTTCATCTACAAAAGAATACAGTACGGAAGATAATCTCTCTATCGCCTTGTCGCCATAGTCATGTCCATAAGTATCATTAATCATCTTTAAATTATTAAGATCCCAGAAAATAACCCTTATATTATCTATATAAGGATAGTAAATTTTAACCATCTCCTCGTACTTATTCTTATTAAATACCTTTGTTCCTGAATCTGTTTCCTTAAGATATGTAAGCTGTGCTATCCTCAGCTCATCTTCACTACTTCTTAGAACTATATCCTGTAGCATAAATGTTATGACAAGCAGTATCATACATCTTGGAAGTACACCAAACACAAGCAGCACAAACACAGGATCCGAATTAAATGAATAACCTGTCCCGCTTGCAACTACTGTAAGATACCAATCCCTTTTATGACTTCCCTCAAATAAAAGATTAAGGTCGCATATTCCATAAAAAAATCCAAGCACCATACTTAACAGCACTGAAACTGAATTAATAATATATGTAAACCAGAGTGCCTTTCTATGTCTGTAATGTGCAGCAAACAGAAGTGGCACAACATATAAAAGTACAGCATGATATGATTTTTCCAGTAAAAAAAATTCTCATATTTTCTAGCAAAATATACAAAGTTCTTCAAATTTTAAAATTATTCAACACATTTTTGTAGCTTTTATACAATATATTTTTGTAATTTTATATAATATTATATGATGTGAGAAACAGGATAAGTGTATATCCAAAAAAGTCATATTACATATCATGTAAGATAACTGTTTTCGTTACTTGCTATATATTCTATACTAAATATATAGCAAGTTGTATAATACAACCTATCTACAAAATATATAATATGACTTTTAATTCTATATTATAAGCATTTTCGACAATTCATTTATAAGTTTATATTTACTTTTTAAGTTCATTGAAGACTTAAGACAGCAACATATATAATTCTTAATTACCTGTTGCAGCATCCTCTCTCTTCTCCTTAGGAAGAATAATATTAAGAAGAATAGCCATAAGCGCTGCCGGAACTATTCCTGAACCACCGAATATAAGACTTATAAACTGAGGTGCATGTGCAAGTATTGCTGTGTTAGCGCCTATTCCATAACCTACGCCAAGTGCTACAGATACTATAGTAAGGCTTCTCGCATTAAGAGGCTCTCTTGTTATAAGCTGTATACCACTTACGATGATTGATGAGAACATCATAACTGCTGCACCACCAAGTACTGACTGTGGCATAATAGATATAAGCGCTCCAAGCTTAGGGAATAATCCGCACAGTATAAGAAATACTGCACCACATGCAAGTGCTATTCTGTTTACAACCTTTGTCATAGTCACAAGTCCTACATTCTGACTGAATGAAGTATTAGGAAGAACACCGAAAAGTGCTGCAAGTGTTGAACCTATACCATCACACATAACACCACCTGAAAGCTCCTTTGCTGTAGCTTCTCTTCCCATACCACCTTCTATAACGCCTGATATATCACCTACAGTTTCAACCGCAGTAACTATAAACATAACAAGCACTGGTGCTATAGCACGCATATCAAACACAGGCTTTACCGGCATAAACTGTGGAATTTCTATCCACTCAGCATCTGATATCTTGCTCCAGTTAAGCACCCATGACTTAGTATACTCTACACCATCTGCTGTAACCGCTGTATGAGGAAGAATAAGTCCCATAATAAATGCTGCAACATAACCAACGATTATACCTATAAGGATAGATGATGAACTAAGATAACCCTTAGTCCAGTGCTTAAAGAAAAGTATAACTACAAGCACTACAAATGCAAGAAACAGATTTTCCATAGAACCAAAGTCCTTTGCACTGCTTCCACCGCCAAATGAGCTTATACCAACCGATATAAGCGAAAGTCCTATAGAAAGGACTACCGTACCAGTTACAACCGATGGAAAAAATCTTCTAAGCGGCTTAAGAAATGCTCCTAACACTGTTTCAAACAGACCGCCTAATATGGAGGCTCCCATAATAGCGCCGTAACCTATGATACCGCCGCCCATAATCTTTGCAACACTGCTGAACACTCCGATGAAGCCTGAACTTGTTCCCATTATAATAGGAACTTTTCCACCGATAGGTCCAATCGCAAACAACTGTATAAGCGTAACAATACCTGCAATAATCATTGCATTCTGTAAAAGTGCAACCTGAACGGTTGCATATTCGCTGCCTGCACCTATTCCACAGGCACCCGTTATGATAAGAAGCGGTGTAAGATTACCGACAAACATCGCCATAACGTGTTGAAGTCCAAGCGGAATTGCCTGCTTTAGTGACAGCTTTCCGTCAAACTTATATGCGTCCTCTGATAACGTACTTCCAACTTTCATAGTTTTCACCTCATATAGTCTTTTTTTTTATGTAAGAAACTGCTTCATAAGCATATATTACAACACTGTAGATTTAATAAAACTTCTTGCTTCCTCTTACCGGTTCAGATGTAAGATTAACTCCTAATCTTGCAAATGTCTTGGTATCAACCTCAGATAACATTACTGTTGTATGAACCTGACAGCCCTTAAGCTTAGGAATTTGCTCAAGTGCCTTCTTTGCATTGTCATTAGTCACAGATGTAAGTGCAAGTGCTATAAGTACCTCATCACTGTGAAGTCTTGGGTTCTTTCCACCAAGATACTCAACCTTAAGATTTTGGATAGGCTCGATGAATTCCGGCTTTATAAGCTTCTCATCGTGTTCTATTCCTGCAAGATGCTTTAAGGCATTAAGAATAAGTGCTGATGAAGCTCCCAAGAAATCAGTTGTCTTTGATGTGATTATTGTGCCATCCTCAAACTCAATAGCTGCACAGGCAACACCTGTTTCCTCTGCTCTCTTCTTAGCCGCTACAGTTACCTTTCTGTCATCGGTTGTAATCTTAGCCTGCTTCATAAGAAGCTCTATTTTGTATACTTCACTCTCTGATGCTTCTTCCTTTGCAACTCTGTTTACTGCTGTATAGTATCTTCTGATAATTTCCATCTTAGATGCCTCACAGCATGCCTCATCATCCACTATGCAGTTGCCTGCCATATTAACACCCATATCAGTTGGTGACTTGTAGTAAGTATTCTCACCATATATTTCCTCTAATATGGCATTAAGTACAGGATATATCTCTATATCACGATTGTAGTTGACTGCTGTCTTTCCATATGACTCAAGATGGAATGGGTCTATCATATTTACATCATTAAGATCTGCTGTAGCTGCCTCGTAAGCAAGATTAACAGGGTGTTTAAGTGGTATGTTCCATATAGGAAATGTCTCAAACTTAGCATAACCTGCCTTAATTCCCCTCTTATTCTCATGGTAAAGCTGTGAAAGACATGTCGCCATCTTTCCACTTCCAGGGCCCGGAGCTGTTATAACTACAAGCGGTCTTGTTGTTTCTATATAATCATTCTTTCCGAAACCATTGTCACTTACAATATTAGGTATATTAGATGGATACCCCTCTATAACATAATGCTGGTATACCTTAATTCCCTTCTTTTCAAGCTTTTCCCTGAACTGGATAGCTGCTGGCTGTCCTGTAAACTTAGTTATAACAACACTTCCAACATACAGTCCCTTCTTCTCAAACTCTCCTATAAGTCTTAGCACATCAACATCATAAGTTATGCCAAGGTCGCCTCTGACCTTATTCTTTTCTATATCTGCGGCACTTATTACGATAACTATCTCAGCTACATCTGAAAGCTGCATAAGCATCTGTAACTTGCTGTCCGGATGAAAGCCCGGAAGTACTCTTGATGCATGATAATCATCAAAAAGCTTTCCACCGAATTCAAGGTATAACTTATCACCAAACTTACCTATTCTTTCCTTAATATGCTCTGACTGAATTTTAAGATACTTGTCATTATCAAAACCTATTCTCATCTTAGCCTGTTCTCCAATCTTTGAAACACTTTAATGTCAGCACTTATAAATATTAACTCTGACCAGTAATCATTTTATCAGAACGACACTTATTTATCAATCTTATATAGCAATAAAAAACCTGCAAAAATTTGGCGTATAATGCTCCTCTTTTTGCATGTCTGTCTATAATTTCATGCGTGTTCCAATGGTACCATATTAATATCCACACTGCCGTCTGTATGCCTTGTTATCAGCGTTCCGCCCCTCTGTGTATGCCTTTTTACTATCCCCTTGTACCCAAGATAATCAATCGACATTCCATAAGTCAGTTTGATACCTTTATACACAAGTGACAGCGTATTAAGGTGGTCATGTCCACAAAACATCCACTTTATCACACCATTTTCCACTGCTTTGTTAAAAAATGTACCATCAAATCTTGGGATACCAAAATGTTCATTAGCTTCGCCTATATTGCCATGCTTATATATGACACTTTTATCGCCCATTTTCATCTTTTCATAAGCCTCTTTAAACTCATTTACAGGAATATGGAAAAATGCCATCGCCTTAATATCCTCATTCTCACTTTTCAGCTCATCAAGCTTATCCATACACCAGTCTACCTGGTCTTTATGTATGCAGTCAAAGCCACTGTAAAACCAGCTACCCTCTCCATACATATTAGAATCAAGAAATGCAAGCGGCAGCACAACTCTTCCTTTGCTGTCTGTAAGATTAATAAAATAATTGCCCATTCCGTATATATCTTTTCTTCCCTTTGCAAATATACTGTATTCACCTGAACTGTATATATCCGAAAGCTTGTCTTTTCTGTACTTTGCAAGTATCTCACAATCGTGATTGCCAAATACAAGCGCATATGGTATTGCAAATCTATCCATAAAGCTTATAAGCAGCTCTCCCTGACGCTTATTATTCATAGTTCCTGCCTTAGGAAAGAAAGGAAATATGGAATCTCCCGTAAGCACAATAAGGTCTGGCTTAGTTCTTTTAATAATTCTGCTCACTGCCCTTAATGCAAGCCTGTCTTTCTTTCTTGAAAACATTCCAAAACCCAGATGAAGGTCTGTAAGCTGGAGTATTTTATAATCCCTGTCTGTATTTATCTTAAGTGCAAATGTTTCATTATCAAGCTGTTTAAAATTGTCTGATTTGTACATAATAATTAATCCTCATTTCTACGCACATTTACTGATATATCTGATTTTGACCATATTCAGCTTAATGGTATAAGGGCTCCTATGGCAGATATTATTGTAGATACCACCATAAGCACCTGAAAAGGCATTGTTCCAAATACACCACATATCGGACTTCTTCCAGCCTTTTTCCTTGACTTTCCATAAGTCAGCACAAGCATGATACTGACTAGCACAACTACACCACTCATTATTCTTGTAAGAACTATAAAACTGCTGACACCAAATATAGCAAAAAGCATACACGGAATAGTAGCTATAAGCCAGCTTATCCTGTTTCCTGTTCCTATCTGCTCATGAACCACATCTCTTAATGCAAGCGTATTAGACCAGAAGGTTGTAAGCAGGGCAAACAAAGAAAATATACCTGCAAGGATCATAGCCCAGCTTCCTATGCTTTCACCAAGCTGCATATAGGCAAGCTCTTTATCAAGTGTTCCTTTAGTTCCAAGAAGCACTGTAAGTGTTACAATAAGAACGAAAAGAGAGGACAATCCGAAACCTGCAAATATTGTCTTTCTTATCTTTCCCGCATCTCCATCAAGTCCCTTAACAACCTGTATAACTGCCTGATTAGCAGAGGTTGCAAAAACCACCATACTATAAAGTGCAAGCAGATTGTTCAAATGAAATGGTGCTGTATACAAAGCATTAACAGGATGCATAAATGTACCAATCGTCATAACTGCAACTATAACCATGAGTACTGCAACTGCATACTTCTGTGCTATTCCTACAGCCTTCATCCCTATAAATACTACTATTCCGGCTATCACATAATAAATAAGCTGTGCTGCCCACAAAGGAATATTAAACCAGTTCACAAATATCTGTGCTCCACCATTAATATTGCCACTCACACCTATCATAATAGCCAGTCCATATACTATAAACATTATCCAGCTGAACACCTTTTTCATCCTGCCAGTAAAAAGTTCACCTTCAAAGCTTTTTACAAGCTGTACGCCACCATTATTGTATGAAAGCTCAGCTATTATTAAATGAAGTATTACATTGACTATATAAGCAATAGCAACCATCCATATAACATCAAGCATACTGTTTTTTGTTGCAAGATATGGCACTGCTATAATACCTGTTCCTATGCTGTTGCCAACTATCATGCTTATCGCCTCAAAGGTTGATAGTCTGGCTTCCGAATTAATTGTCCCTGCCATATAATACCCTCCGCTATTATATTTTGTATTTTAATTATCCAACTTACCATTCCCTATGTATATATGATATCAGCAGCAAAAGTCCCACCCGACTTTGAACTTTTGCCCCTGGCATCATATATATAATAAAACTGCTGACTATTAAAAGCCAGCAGTTTTATGCCCACATACACGGCTTAATATATACATAATAACATTTATTTCTGTATGTATAAATAGCCTGTCTTATTAATTTGTTTATTTATCTGCATAGATGTTTTTATGCCTTCACCTTATTTTCCTTACATACAACATTAACGTTATCCAGTCAAGCAGTATTACAATAACAGCGACAAATGGACACCATATTGCTTCTCTTACACACTCAAGCATACATATTCTTACAAGTACTGTATCTTTAGCCCCTGTCCTTTTTATGATTCTTAATCTGCTTTCATATTTCTCACATCTGTTTTTTACTATAAGAACAGATACTGCAATAACAACAAACACAGCTGCTAACAGGGATATTCCATATAGCATCATTGTTTCAATAGTTTTCTGCTTTAACAGATCCTTTTCTTCCGAATAGCTTTTATAGGAAAAACCACTCTGTCCAAGATATGAGGATACTATGTTACCAGTTGACACTAAAGCTGAATCTATGCCATAGCGTATATTTACCTGATTATATTTAAGCTTTAATGTAAGTTCATCCGGAAGTTCATTAAGTATAAAATATTGTTTAATATTTTCATTCTGATTATCAAGTGCCTCCTGCAAAAGAGCCGTTGTAGAAATCATGGTAAACTGTCCGAATTCAGGTATATATTCTTTAAATGCAGTATTAATCTCATCCCTGTTTTCATCAGTAATGTATATGACTGCTGCCACATTTGTATCAGCTGCAGGTGTATATCTTGTTTTATAACGATATCTTCTTTCAAGCTCTGTGTTGGCATATTTTCCAAGAAATCCTCTATAAGCCTCCTCTGATATGACTCCCTGTTCATATCTTTCACGTGTTTCCTGTGTAGTCTTAGTCTGTGATTCAACATTTGAGCCAGAAAGACATGTTCTTGATATAAGATTAAGCTCTTCAAGTCTATCAAGTGAAAGCTTATTACTAACATATTTGTATGCACGGTTCCAGCTCCATGTTTTATGATTAGCTATTACATCTGCTGTGTCGGGATCATCTTTTACGTTAACATATTTTTCCCATACGTTATCCATATAATATCTTATGAGTGCATCCGAATATTCACTTTCACTTCCATCCCACTGATGATATACAAACTGGTCGTTTCTCATATTATCAGCATATCCATATAAGTTCAGTGTCATACCAGGCTGTAATGTATCATCATACTGTCCTCTTATATTGGTATCCTTAAAAACTACCGAAAGCTCACCAGCCGCCCATTTTTCATAGTCAGGTGCATTACCGCCTGCATATTTGCATATAATATCATATATACTGCTATCTGGTTCTACATACTCTGATGCATACAGATACTTATAATTCTTTTCTTCAAGCTTTCCATCACTATCTGATATATAATCATCTGCACCTATCTTATTATAGTCCATTCCATCCCAGTACCAGCTTCTTCCTGTTTCGAAATATCCAAGGTGTACTTCTTCAACTCCATCTATATCTTTAATAGCTTTTAACGTATTCTCATCTATTCCTTTATAAATGTATGTATCTGCACATTTAAGATTGTTATTTAATGTAAGCTTTCTGTCTATTCCAAAAATATACTCAGTATCAGCATTATCCAGATAATCCTGATAAGAACTTATATTTATCCTGAATTTATTATATATTTCAAGCTCTGTTGGTTCTTTATAATCTGTTGTTGCATACTTAGATGCACTTTCTTTTCTCTTTTGCACCTCTTCCTTATATTCATTAATATCTTCATTATAGTAATATACATATGCTGATGTATTGTTTTCCTTCTTATATGCGACTATATCATCTTTATCTGCATTTTTTTCATATGCCTTATATGCAGTGTGCATATTAATGGCACATAGCACCATTACCGCTGCCATAACAAGTGCAAAAATTCTTATAAACATATTGGGCAGAAAGCCATTTGTATGCATAAACCTTATGTGTGTCTGATATATGAAATTCCTGTTATTAATCTCTTTTCCGTTAATTTTTTTATTATTGGATGGCACATACCTTTCTGCATTATCATTATGATTTTTGCCTATCTTAATCTTAACAGATTTATTAATCACATGTGAGATATTCATATAGACATTAAATATTATACTTATTATAACGGACAATATAAGTGTAATAAGCATTTTAATGTATGTACTGCTTCCTATATAAAAAAACGTTACACCCATATTTTTTCCTATAGCGCTGCATATAAGCCTTGCAAGCTGGCATGCTGTAAAAAGTCCAAGAAATGATGACAGAAGCAGTATAATAAAATTCTCGCACATATACATTCCTGTTATCTGGCCTCTTGCTGCTCCTTCCCTGATATGTATATCCATCGTATATTTCCTGGTCATATTATATGCCATCATCTGATAAGTTATAGCTGCGATACCAACAAGCATTACAAGAATAAATATATAATTGTATACAAGCTCATTACCCCATGGTTTATATGCATAGACACTACTGTTAAACACCATCTCTCTGTCAGTGTCCTTCTGCATTTTGTTAAACATTGCTTCATAATCAGATTCTTGTATTATATTTTTTATCCCATATATTGCAATGTTTTTTTGCTTAATATCGTTGCTATGCTTGATATTTTCACATTCATTTTCTGTCAGTATTATGCCAGGCAGATTTTCTCCTCCCTGCCATATGTTTGTGTAACTGTTTATTATTCCTGACAGCCTGTAGGTTTTTGTCACTTCATTTTCCTTATCGGTTGTGGGACCTGTATATGTATGTATACTTATTGTATCCCCTATTTCATATCCCTGATTAAGCTTTAGCAGAGTATTCCAGTCAACTGCCACCTCATCATCATTCTGTGCCCACTCTCCCTTATCAAGCTTAATATTTCCTGCCTGTATAAAATCCTGTGTAAAGAAGCCTATCTTTTCATCTGTTTCCTTATCATAATCATATATACTATTTACCACATAAGCGAGCTTAGGTTTTTCAAGATAAATGTGTTCACCTAACACATTATCTTTCTTTGCATTGTAATATGGATTCATTATAAACCAGTCGCCAAAATGTTTCTTCGCCACTGCTGTCTGTTATTGATACATATTTTCCTGGAAAAGAAGCATACCTGCCACAAAAAGAAATGCGATAAAAACTGTTACTATTGTTCTTAATACTCTCTTCCATCTTCTAAGCATACTTTTTAAACAAAGTAATATGAGTCTGCCATTCATAAAGCTCCCCCCCTGTCATCCATTACCTTCAGCTATCGTATCATCTACTCCCATGCTCACATGTCCGTCAACTATCGTAAGCAGCTTATCTGCATATTCTGCCATCTGCTTATCATGCGTAACCATTATTATGGTCTGATTGTATTCATTGGAAGCTTCTGCCAACATCTGTACAACTGTCTGTGCACTAGCCACGTCAAGATTGCCTGTCGGTTCATCTGCGAGTATAACTGCCGGATGTGCTATCATTGCCCTTGCTATGGCAGCTCTCTGCTGCTCACCTCCTGACATCTGCGCTGGAAGCTTTCTTAAACAATGTCCGATGGATAATATATCCATAAGACGGCTGACCTCATCTCTATCTGGTTTCTTACCATCAAGTATAATAGGAAGTATGATATTTTCATAAGCTGTATATTCTGGCACAAGGCTATAATCCTGATATATAAAGCCTATCTTTGTGCGCCTGAACCTGGCAAGTGATTTATTGTTAAGCGTGCTTATATCTGTGTCATCTATGTACACTTTTCCTGAATCAGGATTATCTATAGTCCCCAATATTCTTAACAGAGTAGACTTTCCAGAACCGCTTTTTCCTATCACAGCTGTAAAATCGCCTTTCTGAATGTTAATACTGCACTGCTTAAGTGCCTTCACTTCAACACTTCCTGTCCGGTAAGTTTTACTTATTCCTTCTGCTCTTAATATATCCATAGCATATCCTCCTTTAATAAAGTCTGTATATTATTTCAGATATCTTTAATACTTTATTCCTGACTTTAGTTACTTTCGTATCTGATATGCGGATTATATTGTTGTTAACTTACCTCAGACTTACATTCACAAGTTTTTGACCTTTTGTTTCTTACATCTTATTATCTCTTATCCTTAAGTCTGTATCTTGGAAGTATTATCGTGAATTCTGCTCCTCCATATTCTTCACTGTTACCTGCTTTTATTATGCCATAATGTGCCTCTATTATAAGTCTTGACAGATTAAGTCCTAATCCTACATGCATATCCGAAGCACTGTTTCTTGTTGTAGAGAACCTGTCAAATATATCATCCTGATCTTTAACAGTTAATCCATTCCCATTATCTTCTATTCTTATAACAACCTTTCTTTCATCACAGCCTGCAGTTATATACACTTTACCATCAGAAATATTCCTGATATAGTCTGCACTGTTTCCTATAACATTAGCTATTGCCTCAACAAGCCACATTTCATCTGCGTATATAACTGCACTTTCGCATTTATCATCATATTGTACTATAAAAATATCATTCTGATTTTCATGTATCATACAATTCATACAATTATTTATGCTATCTGTTATAATTGAACCTATGAGTACTTCATCAGCCGCTATTATTACCTTCTTGTTTTCAAATCTGCTTATGTTAAGAAGTGTTCTTATAAAGTCCCGTATTCTGAATGCACTTCCCGCACTTTCATCAACAAGCCTTCCCATACGCTCATCCATGTTCAATTCCTGCATAAATTCAAGATTTAAGATTATCGCTGCAAGCGGAGTTTTTATCTGATGTGCTATATTCTCTATAAAATCCTGCATTTTTCTCTGCTGTTTTTTGTTATATTCAGCTTCCTGTTTAAGCCTGTTTTCTAATATTACATTCCGTTCTTTAACTGCTGAAGCATCAGCTATAACACTGTGACCGGTCATGCTTCTGATGCTTACCATGCCACATATGAATATAACTGATAATGTAAGTAATGCAATTATATATATCCATATTTCCCCTGATAAAAGAAATATATAATTGTACCCTTTACTTCCATATCCGATTTTTTCAATAGCTGTATTTCCCTCATTAACATATCTGCCCACAGCCTGCGTGATTTTCAGCTTAGAAAGAACATCAAGATAATTCTCTGCTGCTGTTTTATCATACAAATAAAGAGCCCCTGTAAGAGCTCTTTGCTTAAGATTATAATACAGGCATAAAAGCATTACTACAGCTGCATTTACTATAAATGAAGCTGCAATGAATAATGTCTGTTTTTTTCTAAAATCCATAAATTTCTGTTCGATATCGTCCTGATTACCCATAAACACTCTTTACCTCTATATTTTATCTATCCACCTGTATCCTACATTTCTTATTGTTTCTATATAAGCCTGATGCTTTTCCCCATATGTTCCAAGCTTTGCTTTAATTCTGCTTACAGCAACTGTGAGTGTATTATACTCAACATAATTGCCATGCATGTCCCATATTCTGTCATATATGACCTCACGTTTAACAACACAGCCTTTATTCTGTATAAGTATTTTTATTATATTAAACTCTGTCGGGGTTATGCCTAATTCCTCACCATTTTTTAATATCTTATACTTATCAAAAAGTACTTTAATATCGCCAACACTATATGAATTCTCCTTGAATCTTGCACTTCGTCTTAGGTTAGAGCTTATGCGTGAGAGAAGCTCTGCATTGTGAAAAGGCTTTGTTATATAATCATCTCCGCCTATATCAAGTCCTTTTACTACCGACTCTTCATCATCACTTGAGGTTATAAATATTATAGGTGCTTCTGTCTTATCTCTTATATTCTCACATATATCATAACCACTTCCATCAGGAAGAATAACATCTAAAAGATATGCATCGTATGTTGTTTTCTTAATACTCTCATAAAACTTCTGCACACCTTCCACCGCTGTTACTGTATATCCCTTATATGTGAGCAGCTCCGTAAGGCTTTTTCTTATCTGCTCGTCATCTTCAACAAGAATAATATGATACATATGCTCATTCTCCGTATTATATTCATATCTACATTTTCTATCTGCTCATTTATAATATCAGATGATAATATACATATTAACTTACACCAGACTTACTTTTTATAAAAATATTTTTATAAAAAATATATGTTATCATCGTAACAACTTAACCAGCTTTGCAAACCATTTCTATACTTATATATTTACTCCGAAACCGGCATCTCAAAATGCTGGTAATCCTTAGAAGCAGTCCAGTCGCCACCCCACTCAAAACCATGCTTGACAAAAAGCTTATAACACATATCATCATGGTCAATCTTGTGTGGAAAATCTTTGCTTCTGTCAACATACTCTGCTGCATTAGCCGGCTCTATGCTAAGTCTTCCATCAACCTCTTTGATATAAGGATTATAAAGCGTATTAATATCAACTGCCATTCCAAGCGCATGCTTTGACAGCTTTGTTGTATACGATATGTAACGGAAGTTAAACGCCGATGAATTGTTATCTCTCATAGATAATTCATCCTCTGCATTATACTCATCTATAAGACGTACCTTTTCTATTCTGTACTCTGCCTTATATAAATCAGCAAATATATCAAGCACTGCATCTGCTATACGCTTATTCACTATCAGTTCACCTTCATGTGTCTTACCATCAAAACCAATATGCAATATATGAATATACCTCAGTTCTTCCCTTGGCACAGTGCAGTTTTCCTTATACGACTTTCCCTGCATTTTTTCGAATATATCATCTGGAATTTCTGATATATAAAAATCATTGTTATTCATAGTTATTTTCCTTCATAATTATTATGATATGATAGTCAAAATGTATTTTGCACCTCTTTTATGATTAATAATTCAATGTATATCTGTATACTATACGTTCCGTCATCATAGATGTATCACCCGCGGCAGATTAGTAATCAAATATCTTTACAAACATCAATTTAAATTTTCTTATATAAAATCAGCAAATTTAAACTGTTTCTATATTTCGCTGTGTACACCAGTTATATACCTTATCTACCAATCTGTCACATATCAATGTATATGCCGCGCCTACTACATTTACACCTATTCTAAGTAAAACAGCATATTTAAGTCCGAACAATTCCGCAGCTATCGACAGTGCGCCAAATGTATTAAATACTGTCTGCCACGAATAACCAGCTGAATATCCGACACCTATTCCACCTATCATACCAATATATGGATACATTGACTGTGGAAGTACTGTGTATAATATTGAAAAAATCAGACATCCAACAACATTGAACGCACCTCTCTTACCAGCACGTCCTTCTATATCCTTTGAAAAAGGCAGACACACTGACATACACGCTATACCTATCCACATCGCTCTTGGAATATTAAGCAGATTCATCACAAGCATTGCACTTGATACTATAAATGTAAGCTTGATATACCATCTGTTTCTTGCTGAATTAATATTGAATTCATAAAACAAATCCTGAAAAGTTCTTCGATATGGTCTGTTCTTCTGGTTCTTATAAAAGATAATCATACAGATAACCATACCACAAAGAAGTCCGGCAACTCTTAACACATAATCCTGCCCTGTAACATCGTAGCCCTGTAATAACAGATAACCAAGCACAAATGTCGAATGATTATACATAATCACATTATGACATCCCATTATCATAAGAAGCATTATACATACTATATTAATAAGAAATGCTGCAACAGGTGGCACCATATTACTAAGTCTTGGACCTGCTATCAATATGGCATATATTCCCATAATAGACAAAAGTCCATGTGATGTCTTTATTCCAAAATCTGCCTGTCTTAACACAAGTACTGCAAGCAGTACTGTAACACCAACAACGCTGTTAGCGCTTCCAAGTAACTTACTGAATATTGTAACAACTGCTACACAGAATACCATAACAAGGTAAACCTTGAAATTATATATTAATATATGTTTTCTTTTCTCTTTAGCATCTTTTGTGTTCTTAATAAGCTGCTTAGAGCCTGCAGAACTTAACTGTAATTCTTGATAAAATGTCATAAAACCACTCTGATCCTTTCATCCCCATATATTTGTTAAACTTCATTATTAATATTACATTACACATTAACATATATAATATTTAACATCTGTCTATTTATCTATCCGATTATTTTCCAAATGCATTTAATAATGAGAATTTAAGATGATAGGGTTGAGTAATATAACACTATTCGTTGCTATTGTCAATTATAAGCTTATAACTCTGTCCGCCATCTGTATTGTTGATGTCCTATGTGCAATCATTATAATTGTCATTCTGCCCTTTAGATTCTGTAATGTTTCGTTTACTGCACGCTCCGACTCATTATCAAGTGCAGAGGTTGCCTCATCCATAAGCATTATCGGAGCATTTTTAAGGATTGCCCTTGCTATGGCTATCCGCTGTCTTTGACCACCTGATACAGACATCCCCTTTTCACCAACAACTGTGTCATAACCATCTGTAAATTCTGTTATAAACTGGTGAGCATTAGCCATCTTTGCAGCTTCAATAATCTCATCCTTTGTCGCATCCAGCCTTCCCATTCTTATATTATCCATTATGCTCATATTAAAAAGTATGGCATCCTGTGGAACCAGTGCAAAAAAGCTTCTGCCAGCCTGCAGGCTTATATCATCAAGATTATTACCACACACTTCAATCATTCCACTGTCCGGCTTATAAAATCCCATAAGAAGCTTAGAAAGTGTTGTCTTTCCAGAACCTGAAGCACCTGTAACTGCCACGAACTCGCCTGACTTTATTCTTTCATTATAATTATCAAGAACTACAATCGGTGCATTATTTTCATCTTTTATATATGAAAATGTTAAGTTGCTTATATTAACTGAATAATCAATATTATTAAAAATATTATTATGACCGCAAGAGTTATTTATTTCATTATGCAATCTTTCTTTGTTGAATTCCTGACGATTTAACATTTCCTCTTCTGTTTTCTCATCTAGAAAATCAAATATATTCTGCGCATATGTCAGATATGCAATAAGCTCAGGAATATACTTTCCCATCTGTAGAAATTGTCTTGAAAAACGTCCATACATAGTATATATAGCTGCAATAGCACCAAGTGTTGTGTAGCCCTTCTGCACAAACAATATGCCTAATGCCAGAAAAACAAGATTACATATAAGATCAAAGCCTGTATTAGCACATTCAAGCAAAGATGAAAACATATTTCTTTTATCAGACTTTACAGCATACACATCTGCCTCTTCATTATATCTGTCAACTGTTTTTCTTCCTGCCGGAAACATCCTTACCTGTATAATTCCCTGAATAAGGTCTGTTATATGCTTTGTCATTATGCTGTTTGACTCAGACATTTTCTTACTTAAGCTTTTAAGCGGTCCAGTCAGAACCATCGTAACTCCTATCAGCACTGTATTTACAGCAACAAGACAAAGTGTAAGCTGCCAGCTGAGTGCAAACATAGGCACTAAGAATACAACTACCATCATAAATGGCATAACAACTCTTCTGAATCTTGAGCCAAATATATCACCCATTCTTCCAAGGTCGAATGATACTTTTGATAACATTTCCCCACTATGGTGATTTTCATAATATTCACAAGGCAGCTTCATTTCGTGACTTAACACCTGTTCGTACAGCTTTCCATATATTCGCTTTGCTTCCACGTTATATCTTATGCAGGCAAATCTATATCCTAACAACACTATCACGCCTGTTATGACTATTATTACAACAGAACTTATAAGCCTGTCCCACTCGCCTTTCTGTGCTATGTCAACAACTATCTTCATAAGAAATGCTTCCATAACTGAAAACATTGCAAATGTTATGCTCATTCCTAATATGGAACCATAATACATAAAACGTCTTTTTCCCATAGTTCTCATAGTACGTAAAAATAACTGCCATATCCCGGAATTCTTATTATTGTAATTCCTGTTATTATTATCTTTCATGTTAACTTTATTATTATTTTCATTATTAATATGTAATTTTAATTCACCATTATTTATATCATTAACATTCAACTTTAATTTTGAACTATTTTTATCTGACTGTGTAGATTTATTATCTGCACTACCCCTCTGCGTACATTCCTGCATATACCCCTCCCATATCAAGCAACTGTTTATGAGTTCCAGCCTCAACTATCTTTCCCTGTTGAAGTACAATTATCCTGTCGGCATCTTTTATTGTAGACAATCTGTGTGCAATCGTTATGCTTGTTTTTCCCTTGCATAACCTGTCAAGAGCATCCTGTATAAGCTGCTCTGTTCCCTCATCAATAGCAGATGTAGGCTCATCTAACAACAAAATTGGCGTGTCTTTTAATATTGCCCTTGCTATAGCAATACGCTGCCTCTGACCACCTGAAAGCTGGCTTCCACCCTCACTTATCACAGTTTCATATCCGTCAGCAAGTCCTTCTATGAAGTCGTGAATTCTTGCATCCTTACATGCATTAACAACTTCATCGTGAGTTGCATTAATATTTCCATACCTGATATTTTCCTCAATAGTTCCTGGAAATAAAAATGTATTCTGTGAAACAAGCGCCATATTTTCTCTTGCGCTTTCAATATTCCATTCATTAATATCCATTCCGTACAGCTTATATGTTCCATCACTGGCATGATATAAGCCGCATAACAGTCTGAAAATAGTAGTCTTTCCACCACCTGAGCTTCCGACTATTGCTATATTTTCGCCATTTTTAATCTTAAAGCTGACATCATTAAGAACATTTTCGCCCTCTTTATATGCAAACTTTATATTGTCAAATTCTATGGCATAATCTAAACCATACTCACCTGATACCTTATTAGTTATATTCGTTGTCTGATAAATATTTTCTCTTATCTGTGTTTGTTGTATTTTAATTTTATGATTTTGTTCTTTTGTTGTTATATTTTTTTGATTTTCTATATGTATATTACTTTCTTCTTTTGTTATTTTATTTTCCATACATTTATTACTTTCTTTTTTACATTTTTCTTTATACCTAATAGTCTTAATAGATAAAATATCTGGCTCTGTCTTATCCCCGTAATATTCATCCTTCGCCGAGAGTATTCCTTCAAGCCTTCCTATACACACCATACAGCCTGTTGCATCAACTATGGCAAACGGAATTCCTATAATCGACTCAACAAACTTTTCCAGAATAACGACAAAACCAACAAGCTCTCCAACTGTAAGCTGTCCATTTCTTACAAGCCATATGCTTAAGAATGCACATAATATAGAAGGAATCCATTGTATGAGTCTTCTTATAACTATCGCCGTATTGCTTATGCCTGTTCTTATCTGCTCTGTTTCCACAAGCTCCTCTGATGCCTTATGCATTCTGTTTTCAAAATACTTCTGTAATCCAAAGGCTTTTATTATCTGATACCCCATTATAGCTTCATGGTCAATCCCAAGCATTGCATCAACCTTTAAACGATATATCTTTGACACATCACGCATTTTCTTCACAAGAATATTTGACAGCCATATTACAAGTGGATAACTCACAACAACTGCAACAAAAAGCACTACATTTATCCTTCGCACATAATTGGCATATATAAGTGCTGCCGTAATATTTGTTATAATTGTTGCAAAATGCTCTGTCAGAAAGTTTTCAGCTTCTGCTATATCAGAATTCACCTTATTAATTATTGTTGCTGTACCTGCATTATCATAATAAGAATAATCTATCCGGTATAACTTGCTGCTTATCTGTTTTCTGTATGAATTAATAACCCTTACCGCATATTTAAGCGAAAGCCTGCTTCCTGCAAATGAAAGTACAAAGCCCGATAATGTCAGATATATAAACTTTATAATAACAGTACTTATATCAACAGCTTCACCAGCCAGCATATGGTCAATATTCACACTTATTATCCTGTTGGCACTGACAATTATCCCATTCACCGCCGCATTAAGAAGTAAAGATACAATTATCAGATATGAGTACCTTAGCATATTCTTTATAAAATTATTCCCTTTCAGGTTAAACTTCTGATTCATATATGTTATTCTCCCATCTTTTCATAACTCAGTTTTCTTTTACAACATTAATTATTGCACATAATTTTATTATTTTCATTAAATATAATTGCTTTTATATGTTATTTTTTATAAAATTATGCTATATCAAAAAAAGGAGAACAGTATGCCATTACCACTTAAGCCTGGGGAAAATATTTATATAGACCACAAAATAAAAGAAGCCAGTTACGCCATGCCAGCTATGCAGGCTGCACATGACCACTACACCATTGGATATATGGTATCAGGTGACCGAAGATGGATTGCAACCGACAATATACGTGTATGTCACGCCGGAGATTTCGGTATCGCTAAACCTGAGGTTTATCACAGAAACTGTCCTATTTCCGATGTTCCCTATGACCGGTTTGTTATAAAAGTCCGTACAGAGGTATTCGAGCCAATTATCGAAATAATAGGTTCTGCCCAATTAGATATGTTATGTCGCAATTATCTTCACTTTACCAAAGCTTCACAGAATGAAATACGAAAAATGTGTGATGAAATGTTATCCGAATACGAACGGAATTCTGACTATTCACAACTACTTCTTCAGGGAATGTTTTATAAACTTTTCTTCTATGTATATGAGCATCACATTCCTAATGAATCAGATAACAAAACTCTATACCTTAAAAAATTTGATGACAGAATCCAGAAGGCTATGATATATGTAGAAAATAATCTTGAATATGGTGCTGACCTTCAGGATGCAGCAAGCTTCGCCTGTCTTTCTCCATCACATTTTTCAAGACTATTCAAAGATGTAACCGGCTCCTCATATACTACATATATAACAGAGGTTCGATTACAACACGCAAAAATCCTTTTAGAAATCGGTAACCTTTCCATAAGTGAGGTTGCCGCCAAAGTTGGAATATCCAATGCCAGCTACCTTAGTGCCCTGCTTAAGAAGCATTACGGTATCACACCGACACAGATAAAGCGGAGTTCTGATTCTGGTATCAGAAGCTGCACATCCCATTTTCCGGGTGGCTCTATGTAAGATTTACAAATTTGAGTAAATTAAAAACAGCTGATATCTTATAAATGTAACTATCTACATTGTCAAAGCTTTAATCTGACTTTGTAAACTGCCACATCCTGTATAAGATACCAGCTGTTTTATACTAACTTTTATATATTGTAATATATTAATCAGAAATTAAAATTTCCAATATTCCAACGCATTTACATTATAATACATCAACCTGCTTAAGCAGCCTTCTCTGAGTTCTTCTCACTCTTTGCATAGCTCTTAGCTGAGTTAACTACAATGATAAGACCAAGTACGATAAGAAGAATTGCTATTATAAGCTGAAGTCCATTTGCTATGAACACCTTACCCCATGTAGTAGTACCTGCTGGGATTGTAACTGCTGCTGCATTCTGGATAGCCTTAACCATAGCTATAAGTCTCTGTACAAGTGCTGTAAATGTTACACAAAGCATAATGATAAGAGGTGGGAAGAGCATCTTGTTGCTGCGTCCTGTAACCTTTAAGAATACGCAGAGTGTTATAAGAACAAGGGCACTTAATAACTGGTTAGCTGAACCAAATAATGGCCAGATGTTAGCATATCCAATCTTTGTAAGTACGAAACCACAAAGAAGTGTTACGATTGTTGAGAAATATGTATTGCAAAGTAACTTTCTCCAGCCTTCTGCATGTTCCATATCATCTACGCTGAAAAGCTCCTGGAAGCTCATACGTCCGATACGTGCAACTGCATCAAGTGATGTAAGGGCAAGTGCTGATACACACATTGTCATAAATACTGTTGCGAAATGTACTGGAACACCAAACATTTCAAAGAAACCAGCTACACCACGGCTGAATATCTGGAATGGAGTACCTGTTGCTGCTGTACCATCAGCGGCTGCGGCTGCACCTGCTACACAAAGAGCAAGAACTGCAAGTAAGCTTTCAAGTACCATAGCACCATAACCAACCTTAAGCATATCCTTTTCATTCTCTACTGTCTTAGAAGATGTACCAGATGAAACAAGGCTGTGGAAACCTGAAACAGCACCACATGCAACTGTTACGAAAAGGATAGGGAACATTGTTCCAAGCTTTGCATTGTTAAATCCTGTGTATACAGGAAGGTTCATAGATGGATGGGCAACTACAAGACCAAGTGCTGCTCCAACTATCATAGCGATAAACATAAATGTTGTCATATAATCTCTTGGCTGCTTCATAAGCCACATTGGCATAACTGCTGCAAAGAAGATATATACGAATGTGATATAGCTCCAGGCATTCTTACCTAAGATGATTGGACAGAAGTTACCAATTACAAATGAAGCAACAATAAATGCAATACCAACTACTGCTTCTTTCCAGCCTGAAAGATTAAACTTCTTCTGGATAAGACCAAATACTACTGCGAACACCATAAACATAATTGATACAGTACCAGCAGAACCATTAGTTGAAGCTGCTGGTGCTAACTGTGATGCTCCATCAACTACTGTATATGCATTAAATGTACCTGCAACCATATCAGCAAATGCTGCAATAACGATAAGTGTAAATAACCAGCAGAAAAGTAAGAAAATCTTACGTCCAAACTTACCAATATACTTCTCAATGATCATACCCATTGACTTACCTTCGTTCTTAACTGAAGCATATAAAGCACCGAAGTCTGTTACAGCACCAAAGAATACACCACCGATAAGAATCCAGAGTAATACTGGTAACCATCCAAATGCTGCTGCCTGAATAGCACCTGTTACAGGGCCTGCACCAGCGATTGATGAGAACTGATGACTAAATACAGTCCATCCATTGGTTGGAACAAAATCTTTTCCATCATTGTACTTTACGGCAGGTGTTTCTGCCTTAGGGTCTACGCCCCACTTGTTTGCTAACCAACGGCCATATACCATATAGGCACCAAATAATATAACAGCCGCGATTAAAACGATTACTAAAGTGTTCATAATGTCACTCTCCTATATATAATATTAGCTGAGCAAGATAAATATTCCCAGCCTATTTCACTAGCCAAATACAATGAACGCAGAAAAACGGAAATTGAAAACAACTAATTCCATAATGCAAAAAACCTTCGTCTCTGCACATATCTTAATGATACTGTGCAAAGACGAAGGTAAATTACATTACTTCCGCGTTACCACTTTGCTTGCCGGATAAATCCGACCTCTCTACTGCCACATTTAATGGCATGCCCTGTTAACGATGGGTACCGATTCTGACTACTAAATTAATATCTTTCACCAGAACTGCTTGCAGGTGAGGGCTTATCTATTCCTTGCTACCGTTTCTCATCAACCAACGGCTCTCTGTAGGCGGTGATATAAATAAATCATTTCCTGTTCTTCGCATTTGACTATTGAATTAAGTAATAAGATAATCTCTTAATTTTAATTTGTCAATAAAAATTAATTATTTTTTTGTATTTTTAATGTATTTTTAATTTGACTACATTTCTACTGTATCTTTATTAAATTCTATCAAAAAATCCTCTGCCTCTTATCTTATACTGGTGTGGTTGATTTTCTTCAGCCTGTCCTTGATGAATATCTGGCAGATTATACATCAATCTACTGCTTCGTGAACAATTTAGGATTAGTTATATATTATACTCTTGTAATGGTTGTGAACAAAGGGAATATTTGATTTTTTAATAATCACTCTGATGTATATTATATATCCATTTAGTATAGTATATATTTAATTTATATATTAATAAATCATAAACTTTATAATTATATGATGTTGGTGTCAAAAGCTCCCAACATCATCTATATAGATATATAGAAATTTAATATTTTTTTAATATTTACAGCAGCTTTTATTGACACATTTTTTTACAACATTATAATTATAAGATAAAGATGCGTGAAAAATATATAATTTTACACAAATTAATCTAATTTAAGGAGAGTGATATTAATGAAGAACATTAAAGTTCGCACAAAGCTTACTATAATTCTGGCTTTAGTAATTATCCTTGTAACTTTTGAAAGTTTTATTTCTATTAAGAATATGAACCAATTAAAAGACAAGGCACTTGAAACTATGGACACATCATCAAGACAGAACTATGATGATTCTATTAAAGAACAGGTAGGTGTCGTCATCTCTCTGTTATCTGAAATCAATAATGAATATAAAGCAGGCAGATATAGCCTTGATGAAGCTAAGAAGATAGCTGCTGATGAAATACGTCAGATGCGCTACGGCAATGGTGGATATTTCTGGGTTGACCAGTCAGATGGTAAAAATGTTGTTCTGCTTGGAAGTTCAACTGAGGGTACTAACCGTATGAACACCAAAGATGCTGATGGCTACCAGATGGTCAAGGAAATAATCCGTGTTGCAGTCCAGGATGGTGGTGGTTACACAGACTATGTATTTCCTAAAGAGGGAGAAACTGAGTCTTCACCAAAGCGTTCTTACAGCGAATACTTCAAGCCCTTTGACTGGGTTGTTGGTACTGGCAACTATACTGATTACATAGACACTGCTATTGCACAGCAGGATGATGAATTCACAAGCTATGCTTCAAGCAAAGCTTTTTCACTTATTATATGTAGCGTATGCATGCTTATTGTTGTTGCTATACTCGTTGCCCTCATCGCAATTGATATTACTAAATCATTAAGAAAGATAAAAGAACAATTCGAAGTCATTGCTGGCGGTAATTTTGCCACAAAAATGCAACAGCCTATGCTTAAGCGTAAGGATGATTTCGGACAGCTAGCCAATGCACTTGAAACCATGCGCGAATCTGTACGAAGCCTGTTAGCTCAGGTAAAAAGCGAGGCTGCCAATATTGATAAGGTTGTAGAAACAATTGATACTAATGTATACAATCTTAACGCAGAAATTGAAGACGTATCAGCAACAACAGAGGAGCTTGCTGCAAGTTCACAAGAAACTGCCGCCTCTGCTGAACAGATTAATGGAATGACACAGCAGATTGAAGAGGCTGCAAGGGAAATTGCCATAAGGGCACAGGATGGTGCAACCGAATCCCAGGACATCCATAAACGTGCTGTAAAGACTAAGGATGATACTGTAGAAAACCGTCAGAAGATTAAACAGATAATGTCCGATATCAGAGTAAATCTTGAGCAGGCTCTTGAAGATGCCAAGGTAGTTGACCAGATTGGTGTACTTGCTGACTCTATCTTGAATATTACTGCACAGACCAATCTGCTTGCCCTTAACGCTTCTATTGAAGCTGCAAGAGCTGGCGAAGCCGGTAAAGGCTTTGCAGTTGTTGCCGAAGAAATCCGTGTATTAGCTGAACAGTCTAAAGATGCTGTAGCCAATATTCAGGCTGTTACAGAAAATGTAAATAAAGCTGTAGGCAACCTGACCAGCGATTCTAACCGCCTGCTTGATTTCGTTGATACTGATATTGTTGAATGTCTTAACGGATTTGAGAAAATGGCTGATGACTATAATATGGATGCTTCCAACATCAACGATCTTGTATCTGATTTCAGTGCAACATCAGAAGAGCTTGTTGCATCTATAAGCAATATCACTCAGGCAATAGATGGAATTACTTCCGCTTCTAATGACAGCGCAACTGGAACAACCAACATTGCCCAGAAGACAGTCGTAATCGTAAAAGGCTCAGAAGCTGTTATGAATGGAGCTAAAACCGCAGAAGCCTCTGCTGCTGAGCTTCGTAAGAATGTTAATAACTTTGTTATTGATTAAACAGATATGTATCATCATAATATAGGGGTACTGTACTAATCTAATAGTGCAGTACCCCTATATTTCTATACATACAAAGGTCACATCTTCTAACTATAATACATATAACTATAATACATAATAGTTATTAAACTTATTTACCTTTGCTTTCATAATCACGTAGTGTTATCATCGCTGTTGCAGGCTTTTAAATAAATCCTGATATATTCTTTCAACAATATCATCAGCCTGCATTTCACAAGTAATGACCTGTTCATCAAGAACAGAAGAAAAATCTTTTTCTCTCCACCAATCGCGCATAGCTTCTTCACCAAATTCCTGACTTTTATTTCTCATACTATGACGTCGTAATGTCTCTTCAAATGATATGTCAAAATAATATGCGTATATATTTGATTCATATAATTCGTTTGCCAGTTTAAATAACGGACTATACCACTCCTCATACATAATTCCTTCTAAAATCGTAAGCTCGCTATGAACCTTTCCATATTTCAATAGTTCCGCCATAAGAGGTAATGCCTTTGTATCTTTGCCATCTTTAACCCATAACATATTCCTTCGGACTTCATCCTGTGATATACGCATTGTATTATATCCAAGCTTTTCCTGTAACGCTTTAGCCACAGTTGTTTTCCCACTTCCAGAATTTCCTCTGAGAATGATTAATTTACTCATACGTTATTCTCCTGTTCTTCTTTCTCTAGTGCCATAACCCCTTCAATGTAACCATAATTAATTGGATAATACATATCCTTATATTCGGGATGATAACTTCCTAATGTTCTATCGACTGAGTCATAAAATTTAACTTCTAACAATCGCTTTTCCCTTCTCGCATAATTCAAATCTGCTTTGAAACAAAATGTACAATTTCTTTCCCCGGCTCAAGAATATATGATATCAACTCCAAAGGATATACCTTAGTACCTTTCTTTAAATCCTCTAGCGGAACCCAGCAGAAATCCAAATCAATTCTCTCATTATCCAGCTCATCATATCCATGAAACACTCCATCTAATGGAATATTATCATCGACCAGATGTACATTATAATATAAGCATATCTGATGACAGGGTCTTTTTCCCCATGGAAAATAAATTTCTCCGATTGCCAACAGATTATCTACATCTATCTTAGCATGAAGCTCTTCTTCAAATTCCCGTTTAAGAGTTTCCATGCTTGTCTCCATAGCCGCAACGTGTCCGCCAATAATTGCATAATCATCATTCTTCGGACGCTGTAACAAAATTTTACCATTATGTTTCAATATACCGCCAACTCTGTATGAAAATACAAAATCATCATTTTTAAATAAAATATCCACTTAACCACTTCCAACCTGTTCATAAAACTTGTAGTGAAAATATATTTATAAGATCATAAATCTCCTAGTGCAAATGTATCTTTCTCACATATAAGGTAAATGCCTTTATTCATTTTCCCCTCAAAATATTGCTTCAAATTCATATTGGAATTCCACTTGTCCTGCGGATAAAAGCCATACCTTTTCTTTACGTCATTCATCCTATTTTCTATATCAAGAACTCCTTCCGCTCCTGCCAAACAATCGCACAATTGAATTAACCGGTCATATTCGTCATATATGGTCTTTGCTAATTCAGTTTTTATAATTGTCAATTCTTCATCTGTAACATCAAATTTTCCGATGTATTCATCTATCGTATGATTATTAAAAGAATGGGTTAAACATATCTTTGCTACTTCATCATATCCCAATGATTTCATATATACGTATCCATAATAAACATGTCCAAGATGTCTTACACCAAATTTTCTTCCTATATCATGTAGTAAACCTAATATATATGCTTTCTCAACATCCATATCACCACATGCACTTGCTATTTTTTCTGCACAGTGTGCTGCTGTTAAACAATGTTTTCCCCAAGGTCCCGGATTAAATAATAACCCATCACGAATTAACTTCAGTGCTTCTTCTCTTGTTGGCAACATAGCTTGTACCTTCTTCCTTTTTTATTTACCTTTTCAAAACTGATAACTCCATTACTCTCCCAACAAATAGAGCCAAGCCAGAGCCATTTGATAAAACAAATGCCAGAAACCTGCATGAATACAGGCTTCGGCATTTTAGTCCGTTATTCAAACTCCCCGCAGATAAACTTATTATCCCTGTGAAGGCTTGATTTCTAGAGCTTTTAATGGCGATTATTCCACCTTTTATCACAATTATTTTATGTTTTCAAAAATTTAGGTATCATATGGGTATCATAAAACATCTTCTATATTCTAATGATACTGACCTATTATTTATAAATTCTATGTTTCTAATACACTACATTTATATTGATAATTTGCTTATATGTACATTGAAATTATACTAATATTTTATTAACAATAATTCTTTCAAATCCTTTATTAGCATCTCATATTTTACTTTCAATGTATCCAGGAAGGTATTTGAATAAATTATCAATGTCGCTAGTGCTGCAAATGAAATCAATAGAACTGCTAAATATATCCAACTATTAAAACTTATCCCTATTTGTTCCATGTTTTCAAATGAAATTGTAAGCACACCTGCAAGTGCAGAACAAATAGCTACTATGACACGATTATATTTCTTCTCTTTTTCAACTTCTTTGTTTACATAATCTTGATAAATATCAATCAATTCTTGTATTTTATCTTTTCCTTCTATGCCAAATTTATTCTTTAATACATTATTTAAAATTTCTATTTTTTTCTTATGAGAATTCGCATATTTACTCACATTATCCTTTTGATCTTTATTATTTATTAATGTCAGTATACTTCCAGCAATCATCAGTAAAACTGTACCTTCCAAATAGTATAATCGTTTTGGATACAATAATATTGTTACTATAATCTCAATCATTGATATCATCATAATTATTAAACAAATAACAATATATTTCTTTTTTGTACCAAATCTGCTAAATCCTTGTTCCAAATCTGAACACTCTTTTTTTTCTTTTTGATATAGTTTTAAAATATAATATTCCATACACAATCTCCTTTAACAAAATATAAATCATACTAAAACATTAGTTTAACATGATGAATAAAAATCACATATCAACCCTCACTATTTGCTTGTTATCCTTCCGCACAATCCGCATAATAAGAACAGGAAAAGCTGTAGGATTCCCTAATCCCCCTACAATTTTTTGATTTTTTCTTCCTACAAAAACCCAAAAACCAGCTTCATCAAGTTCCTTTATACTTTGAGTTAGATTAAATCCTGCCATAATTCTATCATATGGATCAGCTATTAAATCGTCAAAATCTATTATTTCTTTTATATATTGTACAAACTCCGCTACTAATTTTACATCTTCTAATGTCTGAGTTTCTTCATCATAGCTAAATCCACAAATCCCATCTATATATGATATCAATTGTCTTCCTTCATCTATTTTATGTAACATAATCTTTTGATAGTCTTTTTGATGATATATTCTAACCGGCTCTACTTTTTCGTTTTTATTTTTTTCCTTATCTATTCCTTGTTTTACCTTATCATACCAATTGTCCCTATGATTATGCAGTTCTTTTTCAGTAAATTTTGTTCCCTTAGGATGTCTTGGATCATACTGTCTAACTTCTGCGTGGCAATCAAAGCACAATGGAATTGCATTGTCATAAGTATCTTGTCCTCCATCTGATCGAGCCTTAATATGATGAACTTCCATATTGTTTCCGCAAAATTTGTGACATATACAGCAACATCTTCCACATGCAACCATTGCCTTAATTTTAATTTCTTCACTGAATGCCATCTTTTCTCCTTGAATTACCAATTAATATGTTACAAATTTTTATATTTCCAACGAAATGCTATTAACATTATAATTCTTATTTATATAGTAGGAACCCCCACTAATCTTGCATCTGTTATATAATTTGAATTTGATAAGTCAATATGTATATTAACCTGCCATCCATTATTCATATATATTTCCATTCAGCCATTATATTGCTTTTTAGTTATCACTCTGGTGGGATATTTACCTTGTACTATATATGATGCATTGGGTAACCCATATATCTTTTTTGTTGCTACAACCCAATTATCTTTAACTGTGTTAGATATTTGAAACCCCTCATGATATAAAATATCTTCAATAAATCTATTTAAACATATACTCTTATTACCAACTTGTATTACCATTTAACTTCTCCTATACTTTAATAACAAAATATAACATTTGTATCTATCTCGGTCCCATAAACCTATCTCCATTAAGATGAATCATATGCTCTGGCATTTCAGCAATCCACACTTCGGTTTCCCATGCTAGTTCTTCTGCAAACTTCTTATATGTTTTAAAATCTAAGAATGCCGTAACATATATCTTGCCTGCACTTACATTCTTTGTAAGCTCCTCTATCTCCAGTATTCTTTTAGGATCCATCGGACCAACTGATGTAACAGACTCAACAAAATATATCCAATTCTTATCCTCTCGATATAACACAACATCTGGCATTTTGTCGTGCAATGTAATTTCAAAACCAAGTTCTAAAAGTTTTTCAACATTCTTCACAAGGTCTTTCTCTATTGTATCTCCAACATATAAACATTCTGCGTTAGGAGCAAATCTTGGTGCAAAATCTTCAATAATTGCCTTTTGCAGTTCATTATGCTTGCCAGCTGAAAAGCTAAAATCGTCTCCATTAATTTTTACAGGCATCATTGTCATTTTCTTCTTTGAAGCATATATATCAACTAATTTTTCATGATAAGTTAAGAATAACTTTAGGTGCTTATTCCATTCATTGGTATCCAAATTTCTAATAAGCTGCAAAGTCTCATCTGTAAGTCTATATCTGTAATTAGGACTATTTGTTGCTTTTCCATTATCTTCAACAAGTGCAGCTGTGCGAAATCTGTGAAGTGCCTGTTTTCTAAATGTTTCCCGGCTGTTTTCAGCGTAAGAAGTCCCATAATAAGTATTAGCAAACTGAATTATATCATGGATACGAATCCACTCATTTGTGGCTTCATTCCATGGCATTTCTGGCTTTATCCCTGCCATCGCCAAAATAACATAACAGCATATATCTGCCTGTTGCTGTTTAGGCATACCTATATTCTTTAAAAATTCTCTTGTTTCTGAAATCTTATCCATAATATCCCTCCAAAATCAAGTCACAGCCTTTCTCTGAAAAATCTCTAGTCTTTATCAGTTTTCTTCCCATTTCCTGAATCGTTTCAAGCTCAGGTACCGGCATATTGTTTATCTCTGTAGAATTAACCTGTGTTGAGCCATTAAGTATCCTGTAATATTCATCATATATTGTTGAATTAAACAATACATACAAGCCATACACCAAGCATTCAGACATTTCTGTCAATACACCATCAATAAAGTTAATTTTATTCTGCGTACTGATTTTTTTATACTGTGGAAATTTTCTAGATAGATAAACCCCACATTGTAGTCTTCTAGGTTCCTCCTTTGCAGTAAATCTCTTAACAAAAAGGTAGTTCTTATTTTCCTGCATCAGCCCTTTTTGGTCTGTTAAGATATATTCATGCTCCTTCTGTATTGGGAACTTTATCTGTCCCTGTTTTATATGCTGTGAATAAAATAATGGTATGGTTCCTTCTTCTTCCTCATCTCTTAAAATATCTCTATTTCGGAAGTCAACTGTTAATCCGGTTTTCATTCGCAATCCCAAATCAGGAAGCGTCTTGTTGTATTTATTTAATTTTCTTAAAACCTCAACCTCTTTCTCACTTGTTACCAGATAAACATATTTATCTTCTCCTGACACGATTAACTCATATGGAACTTTAATCTCTCTACAATTATCAAAGTCCTTATTTGTATTCGTAGACGAAATCGTTACACTTTCAGGCGTATCTTTCGTTTTCTTCACCTTAATTATAATGGTTTCCTGTAACACATTTTCCTTATCAAATACTTTATTTCTACTTCCAAAAAGATGAATATGAAACAATTTTCCTTCTGTCAAAAAATAGTCTCTAAATCTCTTAAAATATGCCCCTGAAGTCCACGATCTTGGAATAATGTATACCATCTCACCATTTTCTTTTAAATTAAACAGTCCCATTGCTGCAAATATAAAATACATATTAGGTGCTCCATAACATATCTCTGGCATTGCTGTTGCTTCAGGAGCGTCCTTGGGAATTTTCATGTATGGAGGATTACCTATAACAACATCATATTTGGGCGGATTGAAATTACCTCCTATCATATGATTGAAATCAAGATACTGACTCAAAATATAATTATCCTCTTTTATTACAAAATCAACTTCTTTACTTGAGAATTCCTTTGCAATATTCAGATTCTTCTGTAATAATGGTATAACATTTATATCTGTCTCATAACATAATACTTCTATATTTTTAACAGTATCTATATCTTCTAACCTTTCAATCATAGCACATGACAATATTCCTGAGCCTGCTCCGGCATCCAAAATACTTATTTTATCTTGATCCTCTGGAATCTCAAATAATTCAGCCATATACCTTGCCGTTTCAATACTTGTGAAAAATTGTCCATATTTTTTCCGTTCCATTTTTGGCATAGAATCTATATATTCACTTGTGTTCTCAATAATCTTCTCTAACATGAAACACCAATCCTTTACTCTTTATCTGGAACAACTTCCATAATATCCGATACATCACACTTTAAAGCAGTACATATCTTCAATAAAATTTCTGTATTTACATTTTCATTTTTTCCAAGTTTAGCAATAGAGGCTGTACTTATGCCAGCCTGTTCTGCTAACTCTTTTTTCATCATTTCTCTATCAATTAATAATTTCCAGAGCTTTTTGTAGCTTATTTTCATTTTGCCCTCCAGAACATATATTCGTGTTCAATATTTATTTTATCATTCTTTTAATAATTCAGCAAGCTCTTTTCTTAATTAATTATGAGTTCTCTTAATTTGTATCATATTATATTAAAGATCACCTTATCTTTCCAATCACTTTCCCCACACTCTCCCAATATCTTTCTAACAAATTAACCCCATCAATTACAAACTGTTTCATAAACCCATACGCCTTCTCCAACAGCTTTTTCAAAGTTATATTTTCCTCTTTAAGCTTCTGGTTCTCATACATCACATCAATAAGCTTATCCCTGACATCATCAGTTCCACCCTGGCGGAACAGATCATATACACTCTCCGCAATTTTCGTTTTCTCTATCAGTTCACTTTCTTTAGAAGAAAGAAGTTCCAGATTATTCTTTTTATCCGTAATCATATCTTCATATTTTGCATATTCCGTTTCTGCTACATTAATACTACTCCTGACTGTCTCCAGCCTGTCTTCATCAGCAGCTATAACATCTAGATTTCTGCTATGGCGTTGTTCCTGTGTAGCAATCTGATATGATATGCTTGCGTTATTGCTTCTCAGTTTAGTGTTTTTCTCCTGCTCTTCATTGTTCCGCTGCTTTATATCCGCAAGTTTCCTACTCTCCTGTGCTACCTTATATTCCGTCACAGACAAGTCATGGTTGCGACCTTTTTTCTTCTCTGCCAGCTGTTCCTTGAAATAACATTCAAATCCATAACTTGCCTCCGCTCTCAATTTATCTTGAAGAATCACAGATAATGTTTGTGGTGTAAATACATTTCTTTTTGATACTTTCTTAGATAAGCCACGCTTTGCTCCTTCCCATACCGGAATGCCTACCACTTGCATATGCGGGTTGGCTTCATCAAAGTGTATAACCGCATTTGCAATCTTGAACTCCGGCAGTAGCTTTTGCAGGCATTCAAGAATATAATCAAATACCTCAGACATATAATTTTTGTTTTTCCAATGCTCGTCCCAATATTTCTTGTCCCCGCATTGAAAAATAATCTCTACCGCCATATCCTGATTAAGACCTGCAACATGTTCAAAGTAGTCCTTTATCTTTCTGTCTTCTCTTTTCTGCCTGCTGTTATATTCCTTTACCGCATCATCAAATTCTCTGTGATATACCCGCTTAACATCCTGAAACAAATCCGTTGTTCCATAAATCAGCCTGATATTATCTAAGCTGTAATCTGCGGATTTATATTTACGCAAGTTATGCTTTGCAACTCCTGCAAGTGCTTTTTTACTTGTTATCTTTCAAGATTGCAAAACCTGACACTTTGCAATGTTGCGATGTTAATTTTTATGCTTTCAAATTCTAGTACCAGTTATTATTGCAACGCTCAGCCTTTATCTTAAGTTCCTTCTTTGCTGTCTCAAGTATTCTTTACATCACCTTTAATACTAAGCAAAGAGTTAATCAATTCAGGATCAGGTAAAGCACCAAGTGCACCTTTTCTATATTTTTCCATAACATCCGTCGTATCCCTCACCCCCTGCTGTGCAGTAAAATCAGCAAGTGAATATACATATACACCTTCCTCATCTTTATGCACAAACCAAATCTGCTCCTTCCGGAACATTCTCTTGCAATCCATAAGATTTATATCATGAACTGTAAATATCATCTGTGCACTTGTATTTAATTCATTATTAAACATCGCAACAATCGCCCTGGTAAGCTTAAAATGAATACTGCTATCCAACTCATCCACGACTAAAATCCTGCCTTGTTCAAGTGCTTCAATTACATAGCTGGCAATAGCTGCAATCTTCTTTGTTCCTGTGGAGTCAAACATCATACTTGGCACATGGACTCCCTTATAAGTAGAAACCAATCTGATTTGATCCATAATGTTCTCTGGAATATCAAGCACTTTCTCATCTGGCTTTTCGTCACCTTCACCAGTTTTCAGCTGTATCTTATCCATATCCACATATTCAAAATTATCCATATATAAGTCAGCATTTTTTATGAACTCAACAACCTTTTGCTGTAACTGATTCTTATTCTTCATAAGTTCAATCGTGTGCTGCATAGGTATGTTATTCATATTGATGATATCAATTTTTTCTGCAAATCCGACAAGAATCTGCTTCATCTCGTTGATATGTTCGAATTTACTTGAATCTACCACATAGCATAACAAATTATTCTTCGATACAACAGAAATCATAGTCTGAACAGATTCATCAATACACTCGTATGCTTCACTAACAGTATCCTTTTTCAACCAACAAACTTCCTTTTCGTTGTTGTACTGATCTTTAAATATCTCCGAAAATGACTCATATATATATTCTTCTTTTTCTGCGTCGTACTTAAAATCATAAGAGAACTTTCTTCCAGATGCCATAAATGTAACACCTAACTCGCATACATCACTATCAGTAAATATATTTGGCATCAGTCCATTCTTCTTATTTAAAAGTACATTTCTTATTGCCCTAATGCACTTGATCAGACATGTTTTACCGGCATTGTTTGGCCCATATATTCCTACCGTTTTAAGGACATTAAAATTATTCTCTTTGTGAACATTTGCTCCAAATTTTTTATTTCGCATATCTGCTTTCATTGAAAATGTAATATCATCCTCAAATGCGTAACAGTTTTTTGCTCTTACCTCTATAATCATGGCTCATTCCTCCAAGTCACTTTTCATCTTTACTTATAATTATTATATCATCCATTATTTTTTATGCAACTTTTTTTCACAATAAATATCGTTTAAAAACTGATTAAATTATATGTCGCAAAAAAATGCGCATAATGCAGCGATATCTGCTGACATTATCCGCATTCAAATACTTTGCTTCTGTTAATGGTTTTGTTAACTTATCTGAAACATACATACACTATCCCCTTCACTATTCTAAAGTGTTTTTGTCATTTGACACTATCAATTACTTCTTTTAATATCAATATAAATTTAGTATATATATGATGTTGTTAAAACATAAGTTGATTTTGGTGAATTTTGGATTATTAAAATAATTATATCTCTATTCTCATTCCCATATGCTCAATAACTTTTTTATATTCTGCACACTTTTTCTTTCCCGCTATATATTTAATCTTCTCTACTACCATATATGCCTCTCCTTTTCTCGTATTAACTTTCAATACATCTCCAGGCACAACAGGTTCTTTTTTATTATATATCCATGCAAAATACTGTGGTCCTTTTATTATTATATCAGTTCCTGACATATCAACATGGCGTCCAATAACAACCTTTGCATGAGGAACCAATGCATTTACTTTATATATCTCTGGATTCTGCCACTTTTTCATATTATCCTTGTGTTTATCTGCAATAAGCAATGATACATATCCATCTACAATCTTATTGTTCTCATCTATTAATATATTATGAGCCATCCTGCCTGTTTTCTTGAAATAATCCTCATAATACTTATATTTTTCGGATTTAGGTTCTACCATTCCAGAACAGTCAATATCGCTAAATGAAATACTTATTATGTCATCAATCACAAATATACCTACATTTTTATTATCAATCCATTCACATTGAGACAGTAGTTTCATTGCATCATACATGATATCATCCCTTCTATCTGGATCCTCTGGCTTATACAAACTACGTCCAGTAAAGTATCGCATACCACACTGTTTTAAAATATCAGTCAATCTTTTCTGTATGACTAACGTATCTCCTATACTATAGTATGTATCATCATATGCTATCAAAATCCCTTCATTCATAAATATCAGCCTCCTAAATATATAATTTATATATAATATATTAAGATATACTGATACATTTGTCATTGAACTTGTAGTATAAAAATATTATGCAACATATTTCTTTAAAATATTATAATATCTAAAAAGTCTTCTATAACTGTAATCTTTTATATCAGATTTATTTCCACGCACAATATCATCCATTGAAACGCCAAACAAACTACTTAACGCATAAAGATTATCTATAGTCGGCATGCTTATTCCGTTAAGCCAATGATATATACTCTGCTGACTTCCTAATCCAAGATATTCCTGTACATCCTTTACTGTTAGATTGTATTTATCCATAAGTATTCGGATATTCCATCCTGTTTCTCTTTTACTAATTACTGGTATCATATTCTCCTCCTCTTTACTGGATATTAAATCCAAAATATATTTTAATATCATTCTTATCAAATGTTCCGTATAAATTCTCCTACATATCCATTCTTATCTTGTCAATCAAAATAACATCTGCCGGCAGCCATTCAACCTCATCAAGATGCTCCTTAGTCAGCCATTTTGCATTTTCATGTTCCTTTAACTTCAATTCTCCGCTTACTATCTCACACCAAAAACAATCCATTAAAAGATGAAAATTGGGATAATCATATTCAATTGTATCAATTAAAGTTCCAACTTTAACTTCTGTATCTAATTCTTCCATAATTTCTCGCTTTAATGCTTCCAGTGGTGTCTCTCCTGTTTCTATTTTTCCTCCTGGAAATTCCCAGCCATCCTTGAATTCTCCATACCCGCGCTGCGTTGCGAATATAATTGGCTCCCCATTATCATTAACTTCTTTTATTACTGCTGCAACTACTTTAACTGTTTTCATATAATTCTTGTGTGACAATTATAAAACTAATTATCTCACTTTCCTTCTTTCTTTTAATATCGTGATTTAATGCAATAAATCAAGTAAAAAAGTCTTTTTCTACAAGCACAAACGACTTTTTATACTTTTGACATATACATAATATTTATGAATTTACAATATACTCATATATATCTTCACGCACTGGAACATCAAGTATCCATTCTATCTCAACTGCTGTTTTCTGTGTATTTAGCATTGTAAATTCCTTAGTATTTCCACTAGCCGTCATATGTCCAAGATAATAAAATTCCTTAGAAATCTTATCGTCCTTATTCTTTCGCACAAAAAGTTCTACTCTAATTCCTCTCTCTTTAGCCTTAAGAAAATTCTGTACATCCTCAGATTGCAGACTCCTGCCCGATTTTGATATTGCTATCAATCGATCCCTAAATCCTGGTTCAAAATGATCCTCATATTTTGTTGTGTCACTAATATCATCCGATTTATCATAATTAATAAATACTGGAAATGTCTTTGTTTTCTTATCATATTTATAACCGCCAATATTTAATGGAACTTCATTCTGTTCCCAATTAAGCAGACGACATACATCCTCATATGTATATTTTTGATAAAGGACAAAATCTGTTACATCATAACTTTGTTTATAATCTCTCTCATATCTGCATATTCCAAAATCAACAAGTTCTTTAATAATATTATAAAAATCTTTATTTGATAGCATTTCAAGAAATGTCTTTGTTGGCTTATAATCATTGCCTTCCTTTTCTATAAAAACACACTGTGCATATGTTTTCTTACCAGATCCTGCCGGAAATTCATTAGTCATAACATTTATAATATTTTCCTTCTGTTCCTTACTAATTGATTTACCATAGGTTAACATATCATGTGAAAAGCTTGAAAATAATCCACATTTGGACAATCCTTTTGCATACATAAGCATTCTCTTAAGTAATTGTAATTCTTGAATTCTCTTACCATTTGCCAGTTTCTTGGAAATAAATTCAACTATCTTTTCTTCTTCCTGTGAAAGACGAAGCTTATAATCCTTCTCATATTTAACTAAAAACTTATAATACGAACCCAGACTATTATTATCAAAAATACGGGCAACATCCATTTCTCCATAATCATCAAAATCCCGTAATTCTGGTATTCTTCCTAATTTATTCTTAAGATTTGTGTAATTTTCTTTTATCAGTTTAATATCACTAAAATTAGCATTATCAACAGATGAGAATATTCTTTTCTTACTTATTTCATCAAAATGCACTGTAGAAGCACCTGGAATAACCCTTCCACCTTCCATTATGTATCTACGTATATTATCTTTATTGTAAGTTCTATCCCCTGACAGTGCTATTGGAATCATGAAATTATTATTATAATTACCAATAAAATCAAGAATAACAACATACTCTTTTCCATCAGCCTTTCTAAGTCCGCGTCCCAACTGCTGTATAAATATTATCGGCGATTGTGTCGGTCTAAGCATAATAACCTGATTAACCTCTACAATGTCAACACCTTCATTCAATATTTCTACGGAAAATATATAGTCTAATGGCTTCTTATTAATATTTTCCTCATTCTCATCCATTGCAAGTCTCTCAAATGCATTCTGCCTTTCCTGTTCCGTTGCATCGCCATTCAACGCTATTGTACGAAAATATTTTCCTGTGTCCGGATTAACTATATTATTAAATTTATGTGATAATTCCTGTGTTTCTTTGATACTGCTACAAAATATAAGGCCTTTAACTTTTTCTCCACTATATCCATAATAATTTGCCTGCTGGATTATATGCCTTACACGTTCATCGCTTGTAAGCATACTAAAATCCTGATTTTCTTTAACATCTACAACTATAGATAAATCAGTAATTCCGAAATAATGAAATGGGCACAACAAGTTTTCTTCCATTGCCTGTTGTAAACGTATCTCGTATGCAATCTTATAATTGAACAGCTCATAAACATTTCTACCTGCAATATTATCATCCCGCTTATCAGGAGTTGCTGTCATTCCAAGCCACAACTTAGGCGCAAAATATTTCATAATCTTCTGATATGTATCAGCAGTTACATGATGTGCTTCATCAAAAATAATACAGTCAAATGCATTTTTATCATATTGAAGCAAATGTTCATCCCTATTTAACGTCTGAACAGTAGCAAATACATAATCCGCTTCATATTCATGATAACCTGCGCCAACCAAACCCATAGAAACAGATTTTGCAAACACCTTCTCATAAGATTTCTTAGTCTGTCTTGCAAGCTGTCCTCTATGAACTAAAAATAAAACTTTTTTAAATCCAAGTTCTCTCATTGCAAATGCAGAGGCATAAGTTTTACCTGTTCCCGCTCGTGTCAAGGGTGTGATGGGGGGAATTTTTTTATTTTTTCTGATAGGGTTATACTCAATTGTGTCTATATTACTATGCTCAAACATTGTAAGTTACATGTTCCGGAATAATGCCTTCTTCTTGATACTGATAAAACAACTTGAATAACAAATGACATACCATAACATCTACATGCAAATTATCTTCTGTTATCTTCCAACAATTGCTACTATTTTCAACTTTAATCAAACCATTTTCTAATATCTGTCCATAATCTACTGATACTGGAATCCGTTTTGCCACCAGCTTTTTCCGACCACTCGGCATTTTCTTTAATTTTTGATGTATTTCAGGTTCTGCAAAACACCTCTTCAGAATTGTAATACTGCCATCACATAAATGATTTTCATTCCTGTATTCAGCCGCATTTAAATTATATCCACCATACTCATAGATTACAGTTTCGTTGTCTTCAAAAATCTTATTGGCATAAGCTCCAATACCTCTGCTCATTATTAATCACCTACTTCTTTACATCTCGGTCTTTAATAGCTATTTTTGCTTTCAAATTCTGTGGTGGGTTATAACTCCCAACTTGCAATCACTTAGGTCACTCCACAACTTTGGATTAATATTTTTCGTACATATCCTTTGTCAATTTTGCAAGTGGTTTTTCTAATAATTCAATATTATCCAAATCAAAACCATATAAAGCTTCTTTTATTTCCTTATCCGACAAAAAATTACCCTTTGTGGCAAGATAAGACTGCATGTGCGAAATTAATGAATTATTTATCATATTTTTTTTATACAATAAATTCCGTACATATTCTTTATGTATCTCATATTGAGCTTTTAATTCGAAAAATTTAATTTCTCTTTCAGCTTGATTTATATCGCTTTTTTTACCATCACCTTTTACATCTATCGAAAAATCCTCACTCCAACCATATAAATCTCCTGGTGCTAATCCGCCCTTAGTATTTGATATTTCAAAAGTAAAATTACAATCATCATACATTCCATACGGATACTGTATATCCGCATTAATATCACTTTTAAAAAGCGAATTACATATTTTACAAGATGGAACAAAATTATATAACGATAATCCAAATAAGGCAAAATAATTTTGTGAAAGGAAATGATCAATATCTCCAATCGGTTTTCCTATATCAATATTCAACTTGACAATATACTGTCTATTGCAGTAGGGACACACTTTAATTGACAAATCATCTAAAATCGCGACTCTATGTTCTTTTTTTATATCATCATAGTTAATACTCTTCTTGACATCTCTATTTATTCTATTTAGAATTTTCCTCATCATTTTTTGAAATTCTATAAAATTCTTATCGCTAACAGAAGGATTTTTTAAAGAAACTACTTTGCCCAACAACTTATTGGCATATCTATTGCACCTAACATAACAATTAATATACTTTTCCCTGTTTAGTTTTCTATTCTTCTTTGATCTTTCTCCGTTGTGTATTCGTTCAATACTCAATGACGTAAAAAAAGCAAAATCATAATAACATTTTACCGAATCATATTTTGCACAAATTTCATTTATTGGCAATAATAAAACATCTAAAAAAAATTGTTTACGAAGAGTCGTTCCATCATAACTCTCTGGAAAAACTGTTTTCCAGAAAATTGCATCATTAAACGCCTTGTTATATACACTCTGTCCAATCTGCGTACGATATTCATCCACATATTTATCTGTGTACTTTGGAAGCTTTATCATTCTTATTGTCCTCTCAATTCCTTTATCCTATCTTCATAATACACGATTTGTTCCTCTACATTTCCCAACTCTTTTACTTTTTTCTCCAAAAACTTATTTAAATATTTATTCAACACCGGATCATTCACAACTCTAATCTTTTGCTTTATTTTTTCCATTATTTCAGAATCACTAACAGTGTTTATCTCTGTTATCTCATTAACTAATTTACCAAAATAGAGATTCGCAAATTCACCAAATGGACTATCCATAAAAAAGGTATCTTTCATAAGATCTGGAATACTATTTAACAATCCAAATGGTGAATCTGATATTTGAGAAATCCAAATTTTCCCTTTCATCTCATGTTTAAGACAATGAACATATGGGCTAGGAATATCAGATATCATAAATGGTGAATGCGTTGATATGATAAACTGATATTTACAACCTATTCCTTTTTCATTATTAAATACTTTAACCAACCAACTGATAAATCTCCTTGACATTTCTGGATGTAACCCTTTATCTGGCTCATCCAACAGAATAATGTTAGTTTTTTCATCATTTCTATTATTTCTGTCAAAAATATTAACATGTGAAAAAACTCCAGAAAAAACATCAAGTATTTTCTTTTCCCCAGCACTAATCCCACAGTACGAAAAAGAAATATAATCGGAATAACTCAATAGTAAGTTATAAATATCTTTAGAATAATCATCTCTTATTGTAAATATCATGCTTGACGTAATTAATATCTGTCTATCTTTCTTATCAAAGAAATTAATCGGTATCCGCTCCAACAAATCAACTAAACTGGAAGTTACTATTTTTTCTTTGTTCCATCCCCATCCGTTATAATCATCAATACATTCCTCTAATATTCTCATATATTGTTTATAATCATTTGAATTGTAACTAAATATATTATTTTTAGTATCAATAGGCAGCCTTTCAACCGCTGTTTTCCCAGTATCCATTCTATATATTATAGCCAATAGTATTTTAATAATAAACACTTCCCTAATGGCTTCTTTATCTAAATTTGTAGCAGCCTTAATTCTAATATCTGTTTTGGCATCTATTTCAAATGTAAGTCTCTGCATATTTATATGTGAATTAAATTCCAAATTATCTCTGATAAAAAAACAAGTTTTATATACATTTGCAGCATTTGGCTTCATATCCACTCTTTCAAAACATACATTATAATCAGTATCATATTCATGTTCGCTTTTTAAATAACCTTGTTTATCTGCTGGTTTATCTTGAAAATAAAAATACTTAATAGATTTTTCTATTTCACCTGATTCATTACAAAAATTAATACATATGAATTTTTTTGTTTTTTCGTCATATTTACATATAAACGAAAATTCATCACTTGAATATTCTGGTATATTTAATATAAAATCCTCAACTATATCTAATCCATTTCCCTCAATTACATATTTCTCATCACATCTATATATTAAAAAATAACGCCATTCCAGCAAATATCTCTTCTTTGTATCCCGTGGACTTCCCAGAATATCCATTATAGTTGTTTTTCCCACTCCATTTATACCAACTATTGCTGATATATTTATTATACTTTCCCCATATAGATTTCGATATATATTATCATTCTTATATATATCAACAGACTCAATTTCATAATATTCATTTTTCCTAAGTTCCACAATATAATTATTTGAAAACTGTATCCCTTGTTTATAAATATTTGCTCTATTACTTACCGATTCTATCCACATATAAATTAATTCTTTCATGCTCCATCCTCCAATATTTGTATGTCAGCTAATACGATTATACCACCTCCCCTCATTAATCTCCACCAGAATAATCAGTATTATCAAGGCTTTCGAGCCTTTCCCACCTCCCCAAACTCATCTCGAAACTTCCACTTTATCTCCACCCTGTCCTTTGCATACACAACAATCTCCTCCACAAAAGCATCCACCATTTCCCTGTTAAAGCCGGTCAGTTTCAGCTGCCCTTCCAACATCTCCAGACCGGCCACTTCCGGCACATCCACATCTGTCATCCTGGTTACTGCTGCCCTCTGCTTTTCGATATTCTCCTGCAAGCTCGCCAACATCTGCTCATATGTCTTGCGCTGTTCCAAATATGTTTCTTTATCTGTCATTTCCAGCTTGTAGCTTTCATAAGCTTCACGCAAATCTTTTTCAATTAGTTCACGGCTATGCTCCATATCTGAAAGATGCTTTTCTGCCTGCTTTAATCGCTCTGCCTGTTTCTCCCGTTGCATATCCACAACCTTTCTGGAATCTACCAGCACATCAATCATCATCTGAAGTGCTTTCTTCACAATGCTTTCTATATCGGCATCCAGCACACTGATATTGCATTTTTCATCAGTCTTGTCCAGATAATGATTTGCACAGTAATACTTTGGTCGTCCGGCATAAGTATGGGACAGGCGATGCCCACAGTTACCACAGATCATTTTACCAGTCAGGCAATGTGTTTCATGCTTTCTTTTGGCACTGGCACATGTATTTTCTTTTCGCATGGCAGCTACTTTTTCAAAATCCTCCTTGCTGATAATTGCTTCGTGACAATTTTCCACACGCTTCCATTCATCCTTTGGAAGTGCTTTTGCATGTTTATCGCCAACATTCTCAATCTTGAAGCGGCTGTAAATCATCGTGCCGATATATTGCTCATTTCCGAGGATTCTTCCTATTGCAACATTATTCCAGAGAGGCTTTTTCTCACGATATCTGGCAAGTTGCTTTTCACTTCCTACTTGCATGGCAATATACACGCCCGGTGTATCTATTCCATCCCGGTTCAGTCCTTCTGAAATTTTGTACATAGATTTTCCAGACAGAAACTCTTTGAAAATGCGCTTTACAATCTGACTGGCAAACTCATCCACAACCAACTTATGCTTGTCCTCCGGACTTTTCACATAGCCATAAGGAGCATAGGTAGCTATGTACTTACCATTGCCACGCTTTGTATCAAGTGTCAATGATACTTTGGAAGACTGCTCCTCGCTGAAGAAATCATACAGGATTCCCTTAAATGCAACATCAATCTCACCAATACCACCCACATAATCTGCGCTGTCATAATTATCGTTTATAGCAATAAAACGCACACCCATAAAAGGAAATATCTGTTCAATATATTTTCCCTGCTCGATATGATCTCTGGAAAATCTGGAAAAATCCTTTACAATAACGCATGAAATCTGCTTTCTTTTCACCAGTTCCAGCATTCTCTGCATATCCGGGCGGTCCATATTTTTACCAGAATAGCCATCATCCACAAACTCAACCACACTCATTTTGCGAAGTTCCTTATTTTTATTGATAAATCCACGGATAAAAGCACGCTGATTGGTAATACTGTTGCTCTCATCTTTTACAAATTCATCTTCCTTTGATAATCTCAAATATATTGCTATCTGCTCCATTTTAAATCTCCTCTCCGTCTGTCATTCTGGCATACTCGTCTTTAAAATTTAGATTAATTACCAGCCTCTTATCCGGATACAGGTAAATGCTGTCGACCAGAATTTTAATCATATTTCTATCCAGGGTAACCTCACTTTGAAAACGATAAATTGCTTTCAGCCATTGTATCTTCTTCTCACAAAATCTCTTCACACGCCTGCGGCTTGCCTCTTCATCCGATATCTGCCCGCGAAGTCTCATTATGGCATCTGCGTTTTTCTCCTGCCTGCACTTGAAATCGGCCTTGGTAATCTCACCAGTAACATAAGACTGATACTCTTTACTTTCTTCGTAATTCTTCCTGTCAATCTGCTTTTGAAGCTTCTGAATCCTCATGTCATGATTTTTCAGTTCCCTGTCCATTACGCCTCGCATGGAAGCCTCCGTCCTGGCACTGTCGGTCATTACTGCAATTTGAGTTGTAAGCAGGTTATTCACCACATTTATAAGCTCCTGCTCCATAATGGTACAACCACACTGTTTCCCTCCGAAATCATAATTGTATCTGCAGGAATAAAAATACTGGCGCTCCAACACTCCATCCTTCTCCAGGATTCTGGAAGCTAAAGGAATTCTTCTGCCACAATTTCCACAGAATAAAATTCCTGCAAAAATATCTTCTTTTATAGGCAGATTCTTTCCCCTGCCAGATGTGAAAATACTCTCTTCCACCTTCTTATCCATAACAGCTCTTACCTTGTTGAAAAGCTCCTTATCCACGATTGCCTCATGGGTATTTTCAACCACAATCCAATCATTTTCATCCGTAGCATGCCTTGCCTCGTTATCATACAAGCTGGTACGCCTTTTCCCTTGTACCATGTTCCCAATATAAGCCTGATTTTTCAGGATGTTGGAAATCGTACCAGGATACCATGCCTTTGCCTCTGCACCTTCCTCCACATAGAGATTCCCTGTTTTCAGATAATCTCCCGGTAATGCAAGACGATACTCCTGAAGTGCTTTCGCAATCTCCCTGAGCGTCACTCCATCTGCTGCCAGTTCAAAAATCTGACGGACAACTGCCGCCGCATCCCTGTCTATCACATACTTACGAAGGGCATCCCCACTATCCACTTTATAACCATATGGTGCATTGCTTCCCGTAAATTTGCCCCTTTCCATATCAAGCCTGCGACTGACTGAAACACGCTTTGAAATATCCTTGGTATACATATCATTCACCAGATTTTTCAATGCAATTTCCAGTGCCTTATTCTGGTTAAATTCTGCCTCTGTGTCAAAATGATCACTTACCGATATAAAACGGACCCCGAGGAACGGAAATATCGTTTCAATATAGTTGCTGGCTTCGATATAATCCCTGCCAAAACGGGACATATCCTTCACAATAATGCAACTGATTTTCCCATCTCTGACATCATCCATCATCTGCCCGAATGCAGGTCTGTCAAAACTGGTTCCCGACACTGCACTGTCAACATATTCATGGTATTCTGCAAATTCAGCCTTATCCCTGATAAATTCTCTTAAAATACTCAGCTGGTTGGCTATGGACTCCGATGGTCTGGATTTCAGTTCCACCGACAATCTGGCATAAAGTGCAACGCGAAAGGATTTTCTTTGCTTTGCAGGTACATCAGCTGTTACCGGTTCTGGTATCTGAACTGCATTAAATCTGTTCTTCGTTCTCGCCATTTACACTGCCTCCTTAAGCTCCAGCACTGGCAAACCATCTACCATGGTGTACACTGGCTCCGCATTCTTCTCATTTGCGACATCAAACAGTCCGGTAACCTTTTCCATCTCCTGACGATACTTGAACACAATCTCCACCCTGAAATCATCATAAATCAGAATCCTGTCAATAAATGAAACCAGTGCCACACGATCCAGATTTCCAATCACCAGACCTTCACGAAACTGCTCCAGGTCCTTTGCCACAGCAATTCCATTTTCATATATATCGCGGATGATTGTCTCCTGCTCTCTGATTGCCTGTTCAAGCTCCCTCTCTTTTGCCGAAAACTCCTCGCGGTACCTTGTAAACTGCTCTTTGCTGATAATCTCATCACGCAAATCCTGATACAGGGAAGCCTTAAATGCAGAACATTTTGTAAGCTCCTGCTTCCGGGCAACAATCTCTTTATCATGGGCAACGGCCTCATCATAATTCACATTCAGCTCATCCAGATGCGCCAGTACCTTTTCACAGTCACACATACTATTGATATATCCCTGCAATTCTCCCAACACAATCTGATTCAGGTCCTCCTCACGAATGCAGTGACGACTGCAGGCATCTTTCCCGTTTCGGTTATAATTGGAACAGATATAGTTGATATATTCCCTGCCCTTGTAAGACTCCTTGCGATGTACCATACTGCTGCCACAATCCCCACAATATAAGATACCCGCATACATATATGATTCGTTTTTTCCAGCAACTGCTATGGTATCCCGACTCATCAGAACCTGTACTGCATCAAAATCCATCCTGCTGATAATTGCTTCATGTGCATTCTCCACTACCACCCAGTCACATTCCGGTACTGCTATTTCCTTCTTAACCTTATGACTGACAGTTGTTCGTTTTCCCTGCGCCAATGTTCCGATATACACCACATTCTTAAGAATTCTTGATACTGTCTGGGCAGACCATTTTGACTGTCCTGCACCTTTAAAACTGGTGCTGTATTTTTCTCCGCATTTTGCCTTATATTCCGATGGTGCAAGCACACCATTCTTGTTAAGAATCCTTGCAATTCCTGATGCACTCATTCCCGAAAGCTTCTTTGCAAATATTCCCTGAACCACACCGGCTGCATAAGGGTCCGGCACCAGATGATTCTTATTATCCTCTGCCTTTTGATAGCCATATGGCGCAAATGCACCGATAAACAGCCCATTTCTTCTCAAAATGCCCTGACTGGTACGAACCTTTATAGACGTATCGCCGTTGTACTGCTCATTCAGCAGGTTCTTGAAAGGAATGATCGTATGCGTCTCACTGCTACTGGCAGTCAGGCTATCGTACCCTTCCGATACTGCAATAAAACGCACGTTATATTTCTTAAAAGTTTTCTGTATCAGCTCATCCGCACCAATACGCTCCCTGGCAAGTCGGGACAAATCTTTTACAATAATGCAGTCAAGCTTCCCCGCCTTCATGGATGTCATCATCCTCTGAAACTCTGGTCTGTCAAAATTACTTCCACTGTAACCGTCATCAATAAAAATATCCACCAGTTTCAAATCATCATGGGCATCTATAAATCCCTCCAGCAAAAGTTTCTGGTTGGAAATACTGTTACTTTCCTTCTTCTCCAGTCCATCAATATCTTCATCTCCCTGAGACAATCTCAGATAAATTCCTGTTCTGTATACATCAATCTGTTTCTTACTCATTACAATTCCTCCCGTCGTTCTTCAACTGCTGTAAAAACAGCTTCTATTGATATCTAAGTGACGCTTTCCGTTCTATATAGCAATTCATAACATCCGTAATGCTACAGCTTCCTGCAAAGGTGGACTGAACAGTATATTTTCCATACCGTTTCGCCTTTCCCTGTTGTTTTGCATCATGCTGCGAACACTCCGTCACATTCCGCTCTTTCGTATCTGTTTCCTGCAAAATACACTCTTCTCCTTCCTTCAAAAATGAAAAACAGCCTGAAAATGTCCTCCTTATGGCTAAATCATGAGACACAAAAACCGCTCTCCATAGTTAACAAAGTCTCTTGTTACATCTGCTGTAACAACTGCGCTACATATCACATTTACACACAAAAGTCGAAAAGCACAAACCATGAAGAAAAGCTAAATAACTTACATCTTTTCTTCATTTTGGTTCGATATTCATTTCAACTTAAACTGTTTTGACGTCATATATTCTTATAATCTCTGACGTCATACGCTGCATCCATACGATGTTTCCGTATGTAAATATGTATGTAAGCTTGCGCTTACTTTGTTGACCATGGACAGCGGTTATTATTTCATGGTGTCTCATCTGCACCAACATTTTCAAGCTGTCTTGATGTCAACTATTCAATTAGAAAAACTTAACATTGGTCATTACGTTGGCTGGACGTTCACAATGTTTTACAGGTATTGTGGCTATTTTTTAATCTGTTTTCCTGCCACATGCTTATATTACATTCCAAGCAAATATTTGTCTACCACTTTTTTCCACATTTTCTGACAAAATATGATTTTCAGCATTTTTACCAGTCACAACCATAACACGAGCCCTTATAAATCATCGGGCAGCCACTATTATGCTGCACTTCCACCTGCTATTTCCTGCCCTAGATAGGCTATCAACAACTCCTCTAGAGTTGATTGTTCACCGTATGACATGGTCACTTTTATGGTATTCCCTTTACCCGTATCCACCTTAATTGTCTTTGTTTTAATATCTATTTTTTCCTCCATCTGCGTTACCTCCATTAAAAAAATCGCTACCCATAGCTCATTTGAAAATGCATAAACTATGGATAACGATTCTAGTTATCACTTATTCTGGTTTGGACTTCTCTTAACGTCCTATGAAGGTATACGCCGGTCTTTCTGACCCCTCATCGCCCCGTATACGTAGAGGTGTACTCACCTCCGGGAATTACAGATGAGCCACTAGCTGTGTTCACGACGCCCTTCTCCATTCCGGAGAAGCACTATCTCCCCTACCTGCATTACGGGGATCGGGACGAACTTCTCGCCCCTCATGGGTTATTATCCTTACGCAACATACCTGCTCCCGCATTGCCCAAACTTCCGTCCAGCCTCTCAGCCTTCATCTCTCAATCCATCAGCCTACTAATATGATAACTGTGACTTTCATCCTGCGGGTATATGATCCGTAATTTTACTCAAATCTGTAACTGATATTCAGTTGTCAATTTTCATTTTCTCATTGGCTTGTCTCAAGCCTGAATATAGTATAAACCAATCCTGTGTCGTTCACAAGGGACTATCATGGTCTATTTTTGCGAAAAAGGTGTCAGTTTGTGACCTTTTTCTGATTTATGCAAAAATATCATACTGCCTTCCGTCGTGATTGTACACTTCGGCAAAGTATGAAATTTGCAAATCGTGTATTCATTATACGATGAGGTTTTGTGTTTGTCTATGGACATGGTTGGTGTTTTTTCAGAGATTTACACCAAAATCTGGTGTTTTAGTGCTTGCATTTAAACAAATGAATAATCTGTGCCTGCCGCACGAGAATATTCAAACAAAAAAATAGAGCGCCGTCGCAACGCCGCCCTTACAAAAACACATAAGTGTTTTATGATTCTGTCCATAGTATATGTAGATTTTTTGAAAAAGTCAATACTTTTCCTCAAAATCTGCTTGTCCAAATTTATCCAAACAAATTTTTTATAACTTTGTAAACAAAATCAAAAGTGCTTGTTATCAGCTGATTCTTTTGGAAAAATCCCTTTTTTTCTCTAATACGAACATCAAACAATTGCTTAAGCTCATTAATTCGGTGTTTTTTTACTTTCTCGGATACCACCATATCATATACACAAAGCATACTAACAAACTCTAAAACCGCACGACAGGACAATTTCTTTTGCCTCTGATTTTTATTTATATCTGGCATTTTTTTGATTATTCGATATATAGCTGCCGGCGCTGTAGAACTTCCCGGATTCAAATCCTCAATGATACAATTGTTATGTGCACATCCATTTCGTAAGCTCTTCACCAGATTAATCATAGATATATCAACTGGTATACTACCCTTCAATCCATAATAATATTCATAAAAATGAATGAAATCTCCAAAGCTCAATAATTCCATCAATACCCAGGCCGGACAATCAAACGCTGTTATTTTATTTTCCGATTTTCCCTTCTGAGGATTATACACTCTTTGAATCGTAAAGTATTTTTTGATTAAGTTTCCAGTAAACGGAGATGCACTTGCAGCTTCTATTTTACCAGCAATATATGGATTATTACTCAAAAAATTATCAACTATATCATAACCATCTTCCCCGGCATCATTTTCAAGATTCTCCAAAAGTAGCACCTTTAGATCATGTTCAATATCAATGCACATCCTTGTAACCAAATTTCTCAGATGCATATCCACTGTCGACAATTCCTGTAAATATGCAAAATCTAAATCAATATATTTTCCTTTTGACGGACCATTTAAGTATTTCTGATAATTTTTTCTATATGACGCAGTACGCAAATAATTATTGATTTGCGCTAAATATTTTTCTGCGTTATCTTCTGTTACATATTTGAATGAGACACCCTTTTCATCACGTAATTTATCTATTAATGCTTTTGATGTCATCTTTGGTTTATCTGTTCTATTCATCTTCGCACCCGCCAAACTATCTGTTTCATTTATATACTACTATTACCATTTACAATTCCATATCCTCAAGTACCATATCCTGTATTGCTTCTTCCACAACCTTCACACACTCATCCGTATGCTTCTTAATATCATCACCCCAAAACCGGATAACAGTCCATCCTTCAAACAATAATCTTTTGTTTACCTCGTCATCCCTCTCTCTGTTGCGGGATATCTTGCTTATCCAAAACTCACTGTTATTGCTCTTCTCCAGCCTGGGTTTTAATACTTCCCAATCCTTTCCGTGAAAGAATTCTCCGTCACAGAAAATTGCTATCTTATATTTTGTCAACACAATATCCGGATTTCCCGGTAACTTTTTATAATTCTTCCGGTACCGATAACCTTTTGCCCATAAAGCTTTTCTAAGGATAATTTCTATTTTAGTATCTTTTCCATGGATATTTTTCATGTTTTTATGTCTTTGTTCTTTAGTTAAATTATCCGCCATGTATATCACCTTCTTATACTGTGTCTCCGCCATCTAACACAAAACTAAAAAGTTATCACAAAATATTTTTGTACTTTTAGAACTGGCAAAATAGTTCATATAAAATCCCATAATACATTCTTTCCGGTACTGTTAAAATTGTAATAATATTTTACAAAGGCTGATTTTCCATCTCAATTCTATATTTTCTCTAATTCCATAATTATCTACACTATCTCATATTTCATAATTCTTTTATTCCACAAGAAATCAGGTACTCATATATTTTATCATAATTCCTATAATCTCTTGTCGCATCTTCCTCTTCTTCCACTCCACGTGGAACAAATATAACCATACCTTGTCTTGCTCTAGTCAATAAAACTCTATAAGAATTTACCAAATATCTTTGTTGTTCAGGCTTATTTCTTCGTTGCCACTTGGTTCCTCTAAATGAATAAAATAACCAGTCTGTATTATCATCATTTCTTCGTAAATCTGCATCCCAGCAGACAACAGCCCAATCAATTTCCAATCCCTGAACTTTAAACTCACTAGCAACAATTTCCATCATGTTTGAAGAACGCAAATCATCAGGCGGTGCCAAAAACCAGTTTTTCACATCAATCTCAGTTGATACATATATACCTTCCGGTTTAAGTCTTTGAGCACTACTACAAGCCAACATTCCACATCTTTGTGAACCGCGTACTTTTCCTTTTGCCCATTTTTTTGCCACATTTGCATCCCTCGTTATGTATACTGGATATTTTTCAAATATGTACTGATATATTTCTTTTGCAGTTTCCGGCTCATTATTAAGTAATGCATCTACAAATTGACATTGTTTATCAGCCCTAAAAGATCTTATCGATGTCTTTAGATGCAATGCCTTCTCTGCATGACATCTATCACATGAAATAATCATTTCTTTATCAATGTTTTTATCTTCGACTTGCGAAAAAATATCCGGAGAATAATACATTTCCCATTCGCCAAAATCCTCGATTCCACACCTAAACCATTCATTTATTCCAACTTCACCATCATATATATCTTGCCCCAAACCAACCAAACAAATCATCACTGCCCAATCCTTATGTCTATCCATAATACTATATAATAAGTGAGGCTCACTTACCGCCATTGTGGGATCATCATGTTTTCTACGCATTTTTTCCACATTCCACACCCTTTGCGCTTCGTCAAAAATCAAAATATTCTCCGCTGTAGGTTCATTATGTTTAGCATTATCCAGCTTAAAAGAATAACTGCTTTGAATAAGTGCATTTATGGCAGCTTCTGTTTCCCTTTTATTTATATTTTTATCGGCTACGCTCTTTTTTAATGCCTCTCTCAGCACTTCTACCAATGGTCCATTACCTGACAAATATACACTAAGACTATCTCGTCCTTTTTCCAAATTCTTAGCGACAACATCCAATCCAACCAAAGTTTTTCCAGCCCCTGGGACTCCTGTCACAAAACAAATACATTTTTTCTTTTTCTCTCTTGCATAACATACGATTCGATCAATTACGCTCTCGCATTCATTAATATTATCTTGTCCTGCTTCCGACTGTGCAATTTGGCTAATATCATGTGTGTTATAGGCTTCTATTGCCGCTGAAATAATCGTTGGTGTTGGATAATAAGGTGAATTAAACCACTTTTCAAAATCAATCTCATCATCAGAACCATACACATCAATTATTTCCATTATCTTTGGGATCAAAGTATCTATATTCTCTCTCTGCAAAAAAACTTGTTTGTCATCATAATGATTTATAACTTGTGGTTTGCTATATTTTGGTGCATCAGTAGCTATCAAAATGGGGCAAACATACAAATCCTCTGATTCCTTATGGAAATTTTTAATATCTATTGCATAATCTTCTGCTTGTTGTGCATCTTGAGCTGTAAAAGCATTCTTTCCATTCTTGAACTCAAGTGAAAACACCATATGGCGAATAAGCAAAATAATATCTATGCGCTTTCCAAGACGAACGATATCATATTCAAAAATGATATCCCCCTCCATACCACATTCTTCTAATCGTCTCTGCAACTCACAAATTTGATTTTCCCAAGCATCAGACTGTTCTTTGTTTATCTCAAAAGAATGCCTAACTAGTTGTCCTATTATCGATGTAGATTTATCTTTGATAAATCCTGGAATAGAATTGCAATAATATGCTTTTCCACTTTGTGTTGAAAATGTATATTTGTTCATGACACACCCTCCTAATGATATGAACGTAAAAGTGAACTTCACGTCCATATCATTATTTCATTTCTTCATATATATCTCTCAATTTTTTATATTCTTCTCTGCAACCTAATATTTCTAATACTTTTTCTGCAACAGCTCTTCCCAATACTGGTGGAACAGCGTTACCTATTTGTTGGTATACCGAATCCTTAGTGCCAAAAAATATATAATTATCAGGAAAACTTTGCAAGCGTGCTGCTTCTCTGGCACTAACTGCTCTATTCAACTCAGGATGTATCCACATTGATTTTCTAACGTTTACAACAGTATCAGACGGCAAGTCATATACCAATCTCTTATATATAGTATTTTGTGTTCTTGCTGGATTTTCGTATGTACTTTTTAATTCATCTGGCAACGAATGGAAATTATTTCCCTGTTCTATCATTTCAAAACGCTTTTTTGCTGTATCTCTTGTCTCAGTACAAACATGATTAAATATCTCTTTACTATCATTCAAAACTAACTTTCTATAAAATGAGTTTATTACCGGAATATATTGACGTTTTTGTATTTCATCCATGCTCCCAACTGTAGGTTCATATTTTGATAAATCTGAAATTGCCTGCTTGACCGTTACATAATCCTGTGGATTTCTAATCAATTCATCTGGAAGCTCAATTTCTGTTTTCGCTTTTCCTTTCTTCACCCCTATCATAATAAAGCGTTCTCTATTTTGTGGCACGCCAAATGAAGCCGCATTTAGTACTTTGCCATTAATTTCATATCCCAACTTTTTTAAAGCATTACGAATGAAATCAATCACTATATAAGTACGCATTTGCACCGTAATTGTCCTATTGGATAAAACAATACTATATATTGCATCTTTTGAATTTAACTCTACTATTCCTTGAAAGAAACGTTGAATATCCCAAAAAACCTTCAAATCATTAAATTTCTCTATGCCTTTTTCACCATTTGTATCTATTAGTGCTTGCAAAATTCTACATGCTTTATTTGTAGAGTCATTATACCAATCTGGCATATTATCCTTACTCACCATATGTGAAACTATAGTATTGATTTTTTTCACATTAAATGTCTTTTGAAAATATTTTTTTAAGTCTTTTCTTTTTTTATATAAATTGTATACTGTATATAATTCCTCTTCATTTAATAAAACCAATTCATCTGAATTATACATACTGCACAATTTATTTATTTCATTAACATATTCGCCTTCATACAGGACTACATCTTTATCATGAATTGGAAGATGTAATTCATCCACAATATATCCTTGATCTTCTTTTGTCAAGCAAAAAGAATGTTTATCAGATGTTATTGTTTTCACATTTTCCATTACAAATACATCAGGATTAAGTGCCTCTATTGCTTTGACATAACGCTTAACAAGTTCATTACTACCATTTATCAAATGCCTTCTTTGTCTATTAGCATTTGAAAATCCTTGGCAAGGTGGTCCCCCTATTACTACGTCTACCTTTCCATTTTCTTCAATTATTTTATCGAAATCAACCTTCATAATATCATCATAATTTTTAAGTCCAGGATGATTTTTCATATATGTTTTAGCCGCATTTGCATTATTCTCCACGATAGCAACAACTTCGAACTGTTCCGTCATTTCGAATCCTAAACTGAGGCCACCCGCTCCCGCAAATAAATCTAAAATTTTATACATTTGGCACCTCTAAATCAATTTATTCTTATATCTATTCTTTAATAATTCCCAGCAGTCTTCTTTTTTACACCATTGAGTAATATTGATTCCTTTTACTACAGGATTCATAAAATGATTCCATACCACCATTATTAAATCCTCTATAATAAGTGACAATTCCGGAGATATTGCTTGCATTTTCCAAATCTGCTCGTCTGATACATCATTTGAAAAAAATTCAGCAAGTAACGCAATTGTATAGTAATCAATTTGTGCTTTATAACCACCAAAATTTTGTTTTGCAACCAATTTATCACACTCTTTGAACAAAATTACCTTCGCAATCATACTAATATATGTATCTTCCGTAGGCTCAGGAACTTCTCCTCGCTTTATCATCGCTGAAAACTCAATAAAATTGGTTTCTAATCCTTTACTAACCACATATGGATATTTCATCCATGCCATCATACACTTAGCAGCCACTGTCTTTGAAATACACATAGACTTAGGATTAAGCGCTTTAAATTTTTTCTTCAATGACGGAGTCGGTTGACGATTCACATCAACCATATATTGTCCACGAGCTCGTTCATAATACCATCTTTGAGTTGATTTACCATTTTCTACCGGAACATATATCTTTCTAGACAATCTTTCCATTTCAACGTGGTATGAATCATTCGCACTAAAATCCGACATATTAATCTTATTCTGACTATTGGCATATTTTGATATATATCCTACCATTTCTTCTGTTTTACTCTCATCTCTAATAACCGTAAGTTTTATCTGAACATTTACAGAAGAAATATCTATACCTGTTTGCAATGCATTGTATATTGAGGCGGTTGTCTGTCCACCATTAACAATCTGCCAATCGGTAACTTCTTTTATTACGACAAAAGTATCATCACTTTTATCTTCATCCACAATGATGCTTTTTGCAGTTGTAGAAATGCCATTATTGTATGTCATAAACATTTCCGGTTCATTTTGCAATGTGTTTTTTATTCCCTGATTTATCTTTCCTGTTGCTTGTAAAAATGAACGAACATTCTTTTCTATAAGACGTTGTCCTTCATCTCTATAAATCTCTGCTAAACATTTTCCCGGAATGACTCCAATATAACAATCATATATTTCATTTTCCTGCTTTACTTTAATCATTTTCAATGGGCAATTATATTTATTCTGAAATCTGACAACCAAATCTTCATGTGCCTTTTTTTGATATAAAGATTGGCAAACTCTTTCCAAATCCCAAACATCAAATTTAACCATCACCTTATCTATCTTTACACTAGCAGGAATATCCGGGGTAGTTTCTCTATTCGTCATAAGAATAACTCTTATATTTTCTATTTCTTGCTCATATCCATTAATATATTCTGAAATTATATATCCCGGATCCGTTTCTTCTACATTATCGAAATATCCCGATTTGCACATACGATAAAATTTTGTTGCCTGTTTTGAATACTTTGTAATATCTATTTTTCCCATTTTGGCAACTTCAATTCTATTTTCAAACACACTCACCACTAATGTTAAGGTTTGAAAATATTCATCAAATACGTACCCATTTATTTTAGCTTTCTCAAAATCTTTTTTATAACCCATAACATTACAGTTATTCATAAAGGATTCGCCCGCATCAATAACATATGTAGAAAAAACACTAGTAAATGCATCTTCTGTACTGCACTTCTCATTATTTTTATATTCCTGTACTTCTTCTATAAGTTCTTCATTAAACTGCCTCATTTGTTCTGTAACCACTACAAATCAACTCCTTTATAAAATGATTCTATTGTTATTTGAAACGAGTTACATGCATCTAATGACAGCGTGTAATCTACAGAAGTAATTCCCTTATTTAGCATTTTTGCTGTAATTCTTGGAAATCCATCTTCTACATCATAACAGTTCTCTTCCCTAAGCTTAAAATGTAACTTGTATAATTCCGGCATTTGATACACGTATCCTATTTTCAGTAATTTATCATAAAATTTTATCCGATATTCCGGACTAAGCATTGAAGCTATTCTTTCAACAATTACAGGTAAAGTTTCTCCATCAATTTCACTTTTTTTAAGTTTAAGATATAACAAATATAATCGTCCCAAAACACCTGTATCATCCAACTGATATTCACTACTAATATTTACTTTATTTGGACCTTTTACACTCGAACTTTTCACTTCAACGGCATCAATGCCACAATAAAAGTCATGTGTTTCAGAATTACAACCTGTCCAGCATTCAACAGCTTTTTCGCCCTTTAATGTAATTAATTTATCAAGTAAATATAGTTCTCCATATAATCCTTGTTGCACATTATCAGATAAGACGTAGTCCTTATCAAACTGAAAGAACACATTCCATTTTATTAATACAGCCTTAATCTTATTTAATATTTCGTTTTTAGAGGACTCATATAATGTATCTATTATGTCTTGCATTACTATAAAATATATTTTTTATCGAAATCTTCCATCTGTTTAAATGATAGAAATTTTCTTTTTCTGTTATTATCATCATAAAGTTCAGACATGCGTTCTTCCATCCCCTTCCATTTAGGCATGGAATTTAAAAAAACACTTGTAACATTATCATCTATTGCCACACTCACTTCACAAAGTTGTGAATTTTTATATACACTAATCAACATAACTACATTATCCTTAAATTCAAATCTTCTGGATAATATCTTTGATTCTTTATACTGTTCCTTTACGAAATCACCTATTATATCATTATATACATTAGTCAAAAATATCATATCCATCACCTTTCGTTGCTATCGGATTAACCTGGTAAGAAATAGACTTTCCATTTCCTTTTGGAAATACTACAACCAAGCCAAACGGTGGTTTATGCTCTCCGTTCCCAATCTTAAAGTTGCTTGTTTTTGCTTCTGCATCATGATAATCAATAGGATATATCAACAATAATCCCTTTCTGGGATCCATTTTTGCTCTGATATTTGCTGCAATAGTACTTTCTTTTCCCTTATCTGAAGATTCTTCCATATGTAATGCCTCTTCGTATTCCTGTTGATTTAAAGCATAATATTCGTGACCTTTCGATTTCAACATATGTACAGAACAAACTTTACCATTTCTTAACGGAACAACACTATTTTCTCCATGTCTCGTAATACCATTTCTAATTTTATACCCAGCTATCTCAAATCCCGGATTAGTCTTTCCAACATTAATTAAACATACCGTCCAATCAATTAATAAATTATCCTTGTTTTGTTCTTTTATATATGTCGCGATATTATTACCATTCACCTTACTAGCATATTTAGATGTCTTAAATTCTGTAAAAAATTCAATTATTTTGTGTGATGAAACATTCTCAAGAAACAAATGATTATTATCAGCACTCCTTCCAAGATTTGCAAAATGTTCCTCCGAAGAATAAATCCTTGACGCTGTAGAAAACAGCCGATTCACAGCATTATAATTATTTTCGTACTGTTGTACATCAACATCAATATCTCTCGTAACCGTTAATGTATTACTAAAATCTAATTTCTGCATTGTTCCTGACTTAACTTTTCTCGGACTTGAAATCTTTAATTCTGGATGTGTTGCGACACGTAATCCAAAATCCATTGGCTTAGCTTTTTCATCACACATATAAGATATTTGATCACGCAAATTATCTGTTGCAAACGCAATCCTTGCAAACCATCTATGAATATCTTTTGTAACAAACACCCTGCACAAATCTGCATACTTAGGTCTAAATCCAAACCACCTACCCATTTGCATTAAGGTATCATAATACTTAGACTCTCTGGTAAAATAACTAATTGATAAGCCTTCCAATGTTAGACCTCTTGAAAATTTATCTCCTCCAATCGCTATTACATTGTATTCTTCCCCTTCATGCTCTTTATATGCCAATGAATCCTTGCTGTTACCATTAATTACATTTATCCTTATTTTTTCGTCATTCATTAATCGAAGAATTTCCTGATACACTTCATCTAAAGAAAATTTCCCCGCACCTTCCATATATCTGCGAAAATCATTTATCATACTATTAGTTGTTGGAACATAATCATTTTTCATTATTCGATAAATTTCTTCTTTTGTTTCTCTATCTCCATCTATAATCATAGGTTGTAACTCATTACAAAAGTAATCTCTCACCTTACGTTCTAACATCTCCTGCATGTTCTTTATTCGTGCAACATGTATTAACATTGTATTTGGTTTGTTTATCTCACCTCTACAATTGCGAACAGCAATTGAAATAAGAAAACATTTCATTGCATATTTTAAACTATCTGGCAAATCCTCTACCGTTTTTTTTCGTGTATTAACAAAATTAGTTTCTGTAATTTTTCTTATCAATGGCATCGGTTTTATTTCATCGTTGTCCACTCCATAGCCAAAAAACTCATTTGCTCCAATATATCTGTACGGTTTAGGCAAACTTATAATACAATCTGCCGGAAATAAATCATTTCCTAATTCCTCTGTTGCAACTCTTATATCATTAGGAATAAATATATTTGCATAAGGAGTTGCCGTGTATCCTACATAAGATCTACACTCAAACATTTTAAACAATGAACGAATTAATTTATTTATAGTCTTAACATCATATTCATCAATCACATTGCCATTCTCATCATAATCATATCCAGTATTTACAGATGCTTGGTCGGCTTCATCATCAATAAGCAATAATGGATATTTTGCGTTCATAAAAAAATGTCCATTATCATCAACAGAAGCTTCGCTATTGCTTTTAATATTTTCTATCAAATTCTCCAATGTCGATTTTATTTTCTTAGTTACAATAATAGTTGCATTATCTGGTGATGTCAGAATTCCTGACCTATCCTTTGTAAAGTCTCCTTTTTCATCTCGGAAAGTCAATGTTTGTACAAATCCTGCATTATACAATTTTCCTACACCTATTTTATTTTTTTCAGCTCGTTCTCTTTGCTTCTGTTTTGCAGCTGAATCAGTCTCATATCCTAAAACCTCCTCATCAATACGCGATTGTGTTTGACTTCTAAGGTTATTATGAATCCCTGCCAATACAATAATATACTTATATCCAGCATCTAATGCCTTATTTATCAATCCAATATAATTTGCGGTTTTCCCTGATTGTACATATCCAACAACCATAGCTCGTCTCTCCTCTGAAACCGCTTTTCTTGGGTCCGCAATCGAATTCAATAAAGTATCTGTTGTATTGTCAATGCTTTTCTTAATTGCACTCCTTTCCCATCCTTTTTCCTCATAAAGATATTTATAATATCTATTCCAAAAACTCAATTTATCATTATTCTCGTTACGATAATCTAACCACCACGTTTCACTTTCAGCTTCTTCTCCTAACAGAACTGATGGTTCATCTTCTTCTCTTTCTCTACTAATGCGACTATGTAAATATTTTTTTAATGCATCACAATCCTTCACTTTCGGAGAAAACATCATTACGGTATCATCTACTGCTTTATCAATAACAATATTCAAATCGTCGCCAAGCATTTTTTTAATAGATTCATTACACATCATATATGCAATTTCGTATATGTTATTTTCATCTTGAAACATCGTATCTTAAACCTCCTAAATGAACTTATTAATCTCGTCTCCTAAGTATGTATACTCTGGTGTCTCTTTGAAAACTTCATAAATTTCTTCCTGTTCATACCCCAATTCTTTAAGTACCATTATTTTCTCTTTCACTGCAAGTAAATCTCTACTTTTTACTTCATCATTAATTTCTGTACTATTAGTTGTCGCAATAACACCACTCAACATTGACGGTGAATAATTCTCTATCAATGAAAGATACGTCTTTAACTCTTTCTTAGTTTCTTCGTTCAACTCCTGCATCAATTTAATAAGCATGGGATGTTTCTTATTTAAATAAAACATATAGTTTCCAGATGAATTTTTTCTTTGCTCCCATACATATTTTAAGCTTGTATTGTTTCCAGTATTTCGTCTATTGTAAACACCTCTTGAATTATATACTGCTACAGATTTTTCTATTGCCAAATATGCAATTTGTATTACGCTTTCTTCTATAGATACCGGTAATGTTGCTTTTGATTTTTTTATATCTATTCCCCATTCAAAATCACTCTCTGAACTCATATCCAATTTTATACGTGCCAAATTATATGCTGGTTCCTTTTTGAATTTTCCAAACCATGTACCATATACTATAAGTCTTCTGTTTCTGTATACATAAAACCCCTGATGAGCCAACCAATCTTTAGCTCCTCCTGCCTTTTTGAATGCCTCCTCATCCTCAAATTTCGTTTTATGAGGAAGTATATATGGCTCAATTGAAACAATTGTTTTTCCATCAAATAATTCCTCACATGCTAACTCCATTGTTGCCGGATTCTGTCTTATAAACGGATTCCATGCTTCCAGCAAGTTCTTATTTACATATATTTGCAAATTATCTTCTTCTATAAATCTATGGAAAATCATTGCCAAATGCTTCTTTACTTTTTCCACCGTCTTATAAAATTTAACTTTTGATTTTTGCATATTGTTTTCATCTATCAGTTTATCCAACATAGATAAACTAATCAAAGTGCCTTCATCCCAATTTTGAAATTCAATCTTGTCAGTTTTTGACTTTATATATGTATCTATCTTCTCATCAGAATGTATTAATATTTCCCATTTGTCTTCATTTTCCACATATTCAAGATTCCATTCCGCATTATTAATTTCATCTTTTTGCTTTGTAATCACAAGTAGTTGTTTTCCAAGTGAAAAGGAAGCAGTTTTCATCCCCATACCAAATCTCCCTAAATCACTTGCACTTCGTGTAACTCCCGGATCTGAAGAACCAATTTTCATTGAGTCTAACAATTCCTTTTTTTGCATTCCTTTACCATTGTCTGCAATTAAAATTGTCTGATCATCCCAATCAAAATACAATTGAATCGTATTAGCCCCACTCGATATGCTATTGTCCACAATATCTGCTATTGCAGTTTCCTCTGTATATCCTACCGAACGAAGAGATGATAATAACATCTTTGCATTCGGCATCAACTCGTAAGTTTTTTCCATCTTTTATATTCCTTTCTCCGTCCAGTAAAAATATCTCTTTTATCATATCATTATTTTTGTTATATAAAACGAACTCATACCTTCTACATTATCCCTTTTCCTATTTAACTTCTTTATAACACTTTAAATATTCCCGTATCCATAATCCAATCTCAACAGAAGCCATTTTTCCTTGTACACGCATCAAATTCATAAATTCCTCTTTTACACTAGGCTCAATTGAAATTTCGATTTTAGCTGTTTTTCTCCTTCCAGCCGGTCTACCGCCATTATTTTTCTTATTATTCGTCATGGTAATTCCCTCCATCTATGATACAAAAATTATACTAAGTTTTTATCATGATGTAAACCTGTTTTTAACTATATTCTATAGCCAAATGACAGGGCACGCCTATCGTGCCCTGCCTCCATCATTTCTTCCCATAACCTGTTCTTGCTCCATCGCCAATGTCTTTTCATAAATAGCCTGATAATCTTCAAATATCTTATCCTCATCAGAAGTATCCACTCCACATGCCTTGCAAACAGCACTGTACAGCTGAATATTGTATGAATTATTGTCCGGCTGAAACTGTAGCATCCTTGCCTTCTCGATAACAGACAAATCATCAAAAGCAATTCCCCGTTGTTTAATCTCATCCAATATCTCTTCTGTTTTGTTTTTGACAACCAATTCACACATGCCCTTATAAATCAAATCCGTCTCTTCCAGAAGTTCATCCACATCTGCAATACGCCCCATGTCCAGAAACTTCATCTGTACAACTGACCTAACTGTGTCGTAACTCTTTAGTTCCCTGAATCCATACGTCTGAGCCTTTTCCAAAGGTGTCATCTTTTTGTATGCCTCATAGCTGCCTTTATCATCTGACCGATCACCAACATATTCCTCCACAATATTCGCCTCGCTGGCATCTCCTACTGTGGCATCCATGGTATCTTCTGCTGGAATCTGCTCACATACCTCTGCGCCTAACGAAGTTTCATAATCTTCTGATTCATTCATTACTGATATATCATCCATACCCATATCAGACACTGATTCATTAACAGATAACGCAATATCTTTCTTCTCCGCATACGGATACTTCGGCACTTCTATTGAATTACGAATCTCATCCTCAATAGTTGAAAAATCCAGCATTGAAAACTTCTTATACTCTTCTACACACCCTTCAGCAATCTTCAGTTTCTTATTAATTGCTTTCTTCTCCGCCTTAAGTTCATCCAATTTCTCCTGTGCTCCCATATGCCAAATCTGGTAATCACGAATATCCTCCTCTGTTTTGCAAGCGCGTTTTCTTGCTCTGTTCTGCTGATACAATTCCTGCTGACGTTCAGAGATTTTCTCTACATCCCGCTCGCCCAGAACCTGATAAGTCACAAGCCCCTCCACTGTTTTGATATTGTTATTCACAAGGAAAAGATACTGTTCCTGCAGCTGATTCATACGCTCCAGCTCCTTCGCAAGATATGCAGAATGCTTATCAAATCGACGCTGTTCCACCATTCTTGCCTGATAAATTCTGCGGTAATACTTCATCTGAAAATCTGTTATGCCACGTTTATGAATTGCCACAGTATTACCCACAACAAATACAGGACGGGTAAAAGGCATATCCAGGTAAAATCGGAATTTTTCTTCCGAAAAGCGTTCATCCAGCTTATCCAGTTCATGATACCATTTACCACCCGGAACCTTTACCGAAAGGTACTTTCCATACTCAAACTGATACCCGATTCTCTTCATCAGGAATATAAAATGGTCAAAGCTTCCCGCCTGACTCTGGCAAAACTCTGCATCTGCCAGAATCATTTTGCGAAAACATTGTTCACGCTCCCATTCCTTCCTTGATAAATTTTTAGGCTCTTTTACATACTCTGCTGGCACAATAGACAGTCCGTACTCTTTACAGAGTCTGTTTGTAATCGGCTGCATACGGTGCTTCCATTCCCCTTTTTTACACTCATGCTTCATCCCCGTTTCAAAACTGACGCTATTAAAAACAATATGCCCATGCATATGCTTTTTATCATTATGAACCGCATATACTGCCTCATATTTATCCTTCAGGTATTCCTGTGCAAAACGTGCCACGATGTCCAGTGCCTGTTCCTCTGTTGCTTCTCCCGGTGCAAAGGAAATGATAATATGATATCCCTGTCGCTTATTTTTTTTTCCGAAAGTAACCTTCGTATCCATCATCTGCTCAAAGGCTGTATCCGGCAGGCAGTTTATACTGCCCACCAGAACATTTTCCTCTGTTTTCTCTGTATTCTGAATATACGAAAGAGCATTCTTAAGATGTGCCGCTGGGTTCCCGGTATGTGCCTCATTCAGGCACTGTATCTTAGTGATTGCCATACCGTAAGCACCTCCCTCATCAGCCTTTTTACATCCTCCAAATCCTGCTTAACAGCAAGGATATCCCTCGTGTAACCATATCCCTGGGTATTTACTACCTTCGCAATCTGATTCACATTGGTAGCAATTCCTGTTATCTGTCTGATAAAATTCCCTCTGTCTGTCGCAAAAGATGCATCCACATTTCCGCCGCCACGCACCAAGTTGCGCAGGTATTCACTGATATTCATTCCAGACTTTTTTGCCCCCTCTTCCAACAGTCGCTTATCTTCCTCCGACAACTTAAAAGAAACCTTATATAGCTTTTTGTCAGACCTATATCTTCTGTTTCCATCTGCCATACACATAACCTCCAATTCTCAAAATTAATTGCATCACAATCTCACTTACCATGCTCATGGCTGTGACCTCCTTTTTTATTCTTCTTTAGAACCTGCTTCTGTTGCTGTTCACTTGTTTTGCACCTCATACTCCGTGCTCGGTGTATTTGTCGCTCACAGTATTCATTCTCATGCAAGCATGCCCTGAATACTGTTCACTTCCTTTGCAAGATTCGGGAAAGGTCGGACCTTTCCCCGAAAAAAATATAATTGCTAACCACAATTACCATTTTTTCATCTTGGCAGGAGCTCCTGCACCCGATATATAGCTCAAAATATGTGCCAAAATACCGACAGCAAACCATCCGCCAACTGGCGTCAGTTTGCAGTCAGATATATTTATTTTATATATGAATGACGTCAATCTGCCGTCATTTAGGATTCCATTGTCGTCAATTCGACGTCACTGCCACATCTTCCTAATCATCATTCAGACCTTTTAGGAAATTAAATGTCTGACTTGGAAGAATGACTTCATCATCATGGACAGATGCCGTATTATCATCCTGTGGAGCATCATGCGTTGATACTAAAGCAGGTGTTGGTGATGCTGGTGTTTCCGCTGTGGCAACTCTCGCCTCACACTCTGCCATCAACTTCTCCATTTCCGGCTTCAATGCCCTGGCAACTTCTTCCGCAAGCTTTTTTACATCAATCTCTTGCTTATAAGACGCCCTAACCTCTTCCGCCTCTCCATACACTTCTTGATAAGCCAGTTCAATGCCACGTTTGATAAGCTCCGTCTGATTTGAAAAGCTTCCATCCACAAGCATCCTGTCCAGTTTTTTCAGAATATTTGCATCCGACTGGCGGTCCACATAGAGACGGCAGCCAAGCCGCCTCTCTCTAAATCCCATTACCATGTGTACCACCTGCCTTTATGCCATCTGTTTTGCAAGAAACTCATAGCCCTTTGCATTGGCTCTGACATCCGTCACATATGAAATGTTATCCCCATGTTTTCCAAATCTCTCCATTGCCTTTGCTCCGCCACCCACATAAATAATGTTGGTAAATTCCGTATCGTGCCCGTTCTCTTTCAGAACTCCTTCCACTCTTGCAACAAACTTTTCAAGCGCCTCGTCCATAATCCTTGCATACTTTTCCGGATAATTTCCGCCAAGATTGCTGATATAATCTGTAATCACATTCTCCGAAATCTCTTTTCCAAAAACCTCACTGCTTCTGCTCTTGATTTCCTGAATAACAGAAATCATGGACTCCGTGAAGGTCTCACATTTACTTTCCACTGGAACACCATCCTTCACATGCATGATATCAATCGTCCAGGAACCAACATCAACAATCAGATATTCACCCTTCATACTACCAAGCCTGTCTGCCACTGCTGCATAACACTGTGGAAAAGCCATCACATTTACAATAGTAAACTCATATGCCACATCCTCAAATTTAAAATGCACCGGCTGATTTCCACGTTTCAGATATTTCACGAACTGCTTTCTTACCGTTGCAAACTGTTTTAAAGGAAGTCCGACTCCAAGCACCACTCCGGCACCATTTGGAATATTCCCTGACTGACATTCCTTTGCCAGTGCCGCAAGTGTCAACAGATAATAATCATCATCTGCAAGTTTACTGTCCTTCACACTGTTACGCTTTTCTCCAATCTTATAAAATGCTCCATCATAAACCAGTGTATTAGCCTGGAAGGTAGGCTTTACAGCCTGCCTTTCCACACCATTCTCAAACACATGGTTTGATGTTTTCATTAAATGATTCCCGTGGTCAATTCCCACATAATAAATTCTATTTTCTTCCATAAACTCATGCCTCCATTCTCTGCGTCTCCGCCTGTTCAAACGCAATATTCTCCTTTGCACGTTCCAAACGTACACGCTTGTTGTAATCAATTGTTGCAAACAAATCCTCTGTTACAATCTCATCTGCTGTCATTGCCGCCTGCATGTTTTCCTGAAATGTTACCTGAAATCCTTTTTCTTCCAAAGTATCCAAACCAATTCCTCTCACCTTGTTTATTCCCTGTAAAACAGTGTCATACAGTTGCCATGCATAATTCTCATATTCTGCTGCCTTATCCAAAAGCACTCCCTGCATAAAATACTTGTTATACAGATAACGGTCATTCTCCATCAAGGCTCTGAGATAACGATGTCCGTATTTTCCAAGACTTGCATAACTCTCTGGCTCCGACTCTCCAAGAATCGAATAATACAATCCATCCACCTCTTTGTACTTAATGCCACACATTTCTGCAATTGTAGGTGTTGCAGTCACCTTTGCTTTTTCTTCCATAAAAGCTCCTTTCCGCGCTTTACGCTGTTAAAATATCGTTTTTTACCTTGACGCCGGCCCGCGGAGAGTTACTGCCCTCAAATAATCTGCAATGCAGAAAATCCTCCTTTCTCATTGCCTCTTGCGAAGCTATGTATAAATGCTGTCCACACCTGACAGTTAAATTATCTGTAACGCCAGAACACACAAAAATCACCATTCCATCCTAATCAACTGCTGCTCTGGCAAACACAAGAAATACTCTTGCAACCAGCCCAAACACTAATAATGTCAGCTTCGCCAATCCCAGTACACACCGAAGCATTAACAACGCCATCCATACCATAGCCTTTAAAACATTCAGTAAAACTCTGCCAACAAATTCTAAAATCATAAATTCAACTCTCCTTTCCACCCATCGGGAGCCACCCGAAAAAAGGGTATAAAAAATAAGACCATATTGACTTCAATATGGAACCGATTAAATCTTCGATTCTTTGTGTCAATTTAGTCCTATCAGTAAAAATACCTGTTAAGTTTTCCCATCCGGAGCCAATCCGGACATTTATCACACGGAAACGTCTAGGACAAGGCTTCCGAAACCCTTGTAAATCCTGGGTTTCTTCCACCTGTCACAAATATATCACGTTCCCCTGTCGCCGATATAAGAAGTGCCCTGTCCTCTCCTTCTTCTAAAATCTTCTTAAGATTTGTAATAAATCCAATCTGCATACTGTTTGGCTTTAGCTTATATTTTTCAAGCGATACAACATTATCAATCCTCGCAATATCTCTCTGATGTTTAATAATTTCATATTGTTCTTTATAATTTCCATAAAATTCATTAAAATCTAAGGCATAACTAGAATTCCATAATCTATTGAATTCATCAACTATTTCCTTCGCTATCTTCCCTTGCTGCGTTGATACAAGCTTAGTATTCCACTCATGATTGCTGGTAAGTGCTGCACTTGTTATATTCGAACTTCCAATGATAATACGATATACTTCATCTTTTTTAAAAATATATCCTTTTGTATGAAATCCTTCATCTGCTTCTTGTACATCATACATTTTTAATGTAATATTTGATAATCCATTAAGCTTCTCCAATGCTTTAGGCTCACTAAAATTTAAATAATTAGTTGTGAGAATTTCACCTGGAATATTTTTCTTTTCCAAATCTTTAAATGTCTGAAGTAATGGTGTGATTCCGCTCATAGTAAGAAATGCAACACTGATCTGAAACTTATCACATCTTAACAGCTCATCTTCAATCGAAGATAAAACTTTCTTACCAGATTTATAATTATTCGATACAAACTGAGGACAATAAAAACTGTCAGAAGCAACAGAACCATCTATGTATGCAGTTTCTAATCCTAATCGTAATTCATTTATTTTATCCATATTGATGACATCCATTCAATTAATATTTATTGTATCTATTATATTATTTATTGTAATATGTTGCAATGAAAGTATCCATTTTTCTGAAGTATCCTCAACATGTTCTGATAACTTTCACCCTGCAAAGCCAGATAATTAATCATAATATCTATATCAACTCTTCCTCACATGACCTTCAATGGGTATCATATAAGTATCACGATAAAAGAAAAAGCCCCATAAATGGCTTGTTTACACCATTTATGAAGCTCTGTTTACTATTCAAACTCGCAAAGTTTGGTTTGATTTTGGTTGTTTCAATATGGTTATCTAT